>OJQQ01000001.1_pt1 | contig 625409 bp, 512 predicted proteins | sample 1599021 | NCBI WGS metagenome assembly OJQQ01 (sample SAMN03922521, study PRJEB24848) | human gut metagenome | isolation source: stool sample | host: Homo sapiens | place: Germany | collected 2010-02
AGAAATCCCGCTTTAATATTCCCCCTAAATCCCCCTTTGACAAAGGGGGACTTTTACAAACCGGGGTACCGATGCAGATTTGCGTCCGGCAGAAATAAGGACGGCTGCGGCATCGTCAGGTCTTGTCGCCGGAGAAATCCCGCTCTAATACCCCCCCCCCTCCTAAATCCCCCTTCGACAAAGGGGGACTTTTACAAACCGGGGTACCGATGCAGATTTGCGTCCGGCAGAAATAAGGAGGAGAATACCTGCCCTGCCATTCGCACAAAACAAAAAAGGGGCGACACTGCATATGTCGTCCCTTTTTGCCCCCGTCACGCCTCCCGCTGCCGCACCAATAGCTTACGCGCCGTATCGGAGAGCAGCACCACGGCACCGGCAAGGATCGCAATATCCTTTATCACCAGCCGCCCGGCGCCCGAGAGCAACGGGAACCCGTATTCCCCGCTGCCCAGATCCGGCACCCAGACTTCGGGCGTAGTCACCAGGAACGACAGCGTGCCGAGCGTCATAATCACGGCCAGCAGCTCCCCGGCCAGGCCGATGCGGGCCGAGAAGAACCCGAGGAAGGTCAGGATGCCGATTCCCATGATCAGCACCCCCAGCCCGTGGGAAAAGCCATAGGTGTTGTTCTTTTCATGCCACGCATGCTTTGCAGCGTCGTATTCGCCCTCCTTGAGTTTATAATCCCTGTACTCGGGTGCTTTTTCGTTGTAGAGGAAACTCATGAAGGGACTGTTCGCCACGAAGGGCACGATGCCTTCGGCTTCGTAATTCCGGAATTTAAGTCCGCCGATCCAGACAAAAATGATAAGGATAGCCACCCGGATCATCCCCAGGCCGAGCCGTTGCGCGTTGGCCGCAATTTTCAGAAAGCCGTAAAACAGGCAGGAAAGTCTTTGCATCATATTCGTTTTTCGTTAATTGTCCGATGATGCAAAGGTCTGTATTCAGGATCGCACACGCGATGGCAGGAATGCCGGAAATGTTGGGAATTATTCCCTTTTTTCGCGCTGCCGGAACCCGGTGATGCTCTCACCGTTCATTTTGGCGAAGAAACGGCTGAAAGCCGCGGTATCCTCATAGCCCAGCAGGTAAGCGATCTCCTTGGCGCTTTTCGGGGTATAGAGCAGCAGGCGGCGCGCCTCGGCATTGACCCGGTCGTGGATGATGTTCAGCGGCGAGGGCTGCCCGCACGAGGCGAAGAGGTTGGCGAGCGTCTTGGGCGACCGGTGGAGCAGCCCGGCATAGTCCTGCACCCGTTTCTTCGTCCGAAAATGCTCGTCGACCAGCACATAGTAGCGGCGCACCGTGTCGAAGAGTTTTTCACGGTCGGCACCGACGGAGAAATGCTCGCGCGCGATGCGCGTACATATGATAATAAACCGTTTGAGCTGCATGCGGAGCATCTCTTCGCGCAGACCGTCAACTACCCCGTATTCGGCCCGCAGGTCATCGACCACCCGTTGCAGGGCGGCCGTGCGCATTTCGGAGAGTTCGAGCCGCAGGACTTCGGAACTGCCGTTGAAAAGCAGCCCGCTGCACGACACCTCGCCGTCATGACCGAAAATGCAGTAGAAATTGCTGTCGAAAGCAAGGATCAGGTATTCGCCCTCGGCGCGCGTCACGTCGAGGGTATGGAGCGGCGTCAGGGGCAGCAGCATCCCAGCCCGGAGCTCCATGGGAATATGGTCGACTTCGAGCCAAAGGCATCCACGCCTTACCCAGACGAATTTATAGAGCCCGGGGCTGCGATGCAGCGCGGCAGCGCGGTAGTCGCTGCACAGGACGAGGTTGCCTTTCAGGGGCGTGCTGAATGTCAGATCCATGGTTCGGAGATTTAGGTTCGGGGAAACAATCGCAAGCGGTATCTCAAAGATAATGCACAAAAATAAAAACACCCGCATTTCGGGCCGAAAAATCGCATCCGCCTTCGGAGGCAGTCAAGGTACGGTTTTCGGCCTGTATAACTTCAGGTTATACCATCATCAGAATTACCGATTTGCAAATCCGTCAAACATAACTTACATTTATAAAAAATTCTAACCCGCATAATAAGAAAACCCCATGGACAAAAAGAAACAGCTTACCGCTGAGAACGGCCGGCCGATCGCCGACAACCAGAACATCCAGACCGCAGGCGTCCGCGGCCCCGTGACGCTGCAAGACCCGTGGTTCCTCGAGAAACTCGCGCATTTCGACCGCGAAGTAATCCCCGAACGGCGTATGCATGCCAAAGGCTCGGGCGCATTCGGCACCTTTACGGTGACGCAGGACATCACCGAATACACGCGTGCGTCGATCTTCGCCCGGGTCGGCAAGAAGACCGAATGCTTCGTGCGTTTCTCGACCGTCGCCGGCGAGCGCGGCGCAGCCGATGCCGAGCGCGACATCCGCGGTTTCGCCATGAAGTTCTACACCGACGCGGGCAACTGGGATCTCGTGGGCAACAACACTCCCGTGTTCTTCCTGCGCGACCCGCTGAAATTCCCCGACCTGAACCATGCCGTGAAGCGCGACCCGCGCACCAACCTGCGTTCGGCCAACAACAACTGGGATTTCTGGACGCTGCTGCCCGAAGCGCTGCACCAGGTGACGATCACCATGTCACCGCGGGGCATTCCGGCATCGTACCGCCACATGCACGGATTCGGCAGCCACACATACAGTTTCTATGACAAGGACAACAAGCGCACGTGGGTGAAGTTCCACCTCACGACCCAGCAGGGGATCAGGAACCTGACGGACGCCGAGGCCGAAGCCCTTGTGGGCAAAGACCGCGAGTCGCACCAGAGGGATCTCTACGAGTCCATCGAACGCGGCGATTTCCCGCGCTGGACGATGTACGTGCAGCTGATGACCGAGGAAGAGGCGCGCAACTACAAGCTCAACCCGTTCGACCTGACGAAGGTGTGGTACCACAAGGATTTCCCGCTGCACGAGGTGGGCGTGCTGGAATTGAACCGCAACCCCGAGAATTACTATGCCGATGTCGAGCAAGCGGCGTTCAACCCGATGAACATCGTCGAAGGCATCGGCTTCTCGCCCGACAAGATGTTGCAGGGGCGCCTGTTCTCCTACGGCGACGCACAGCGCTACCGCCTGGGCGTGAACCACACGGAAATCCCCGTGAACAGGCCCCGCTGCCCGATCCACGCCTTCCACCGCGACGGGCAGATGCGCACCGACGGCAACTACGGATCGGCAAAGGGTTACGAACCCAACAGCTACGGCGAATGGCAGGACACCCCCGCCCTCAAAGAGCCGCCCCTGGCCGTGAACGGCGACGTTTACAACTACGACGAGCGCGAACTGGACAGCGACTATTTCACGCAGCCCGGCCTGCTGTGGCGCGTGATGTCGGCAGAAGATAAGAAAGCCACCTGCGAGAATACGGCGCGCGCCATGGGCGATGCCGAGCTGTTTATCAAGCAGCGCCACACGCGCCACTGCTACTATGCCGACCCGGCATACGGCAAGGGAGTGGCCGAGGCGCTGGGCATCTCGCTCGAAGAGGCCCTCAGGGCCGAAGACCCGGCGCATCCTTCGTGGGATCCGCGTAAATGACCGGCGGGATTCCGCGCAGGCAATCCGCGCAGCCCGCTCCGGCAAACCGGTTCGCACCCCACCGCCGGCCACGGCAGGCCGATGCCTGAAAACGGCAGGCGGAAAAACCGCTGGGCAATAACGGCAAGGCCGGGCTTTCAGAAAGCCCGGCCTTGCATTTTACCCATGCAGGGGTATTTACGGCTGCTGCCGGTTAGGGAAACTTTCAGCCCGGCAACCAGCGTGCCGTCTCTCCCTGTGTATCCCGCACGGACTACTCCCGGGGCACGCTACCGCCCGGCTGCGGGGTTTCGCCGCCCTGAGGCTTATCGCCGCGGCGACGGTTCCTGCCCCCGCGATGGCGGTGTTTGCGGTCACGCGTCCCACGATTGCCTTCGCCGCGCCCGGAGGCGTGGTCGTTATCGGCAGGTGCCGCCTGAGGGACTGCGATCCCGGGATTTTCGGCAGCCGCCGCACCCCGTTCCCGGTCGTTGCGGCGTTCGCGCCCTGCGCGTTCGCCCTTGTCTGCGCGTCCGCGCCCACGGCTTCCGCCGTTCGAACCGCCGCGGCCACGGCCTCCGCCACGGCCACCGCGCCCACGGCCGTTATTGACGGCAGGATTGTATACGGGGCCCGCGCCCACGCTGGCCGGCAATTCGGCCTTGCGGATATCCCTCTCGATGAACTTCTCGATCGCATGGAACTTGCCCTGCTCGTCCTCGCTGACGAACGTCACGGCGCTGCCCGTAGCCGCGGCGCGCGCCGTACGGCCGATACGGTGAATATAATCCTCGGGGTCGTGCGGCACGTCGTAATTGATGACCAGCCCGATATCCTCGATGTCGATGCCGCGCGCCACGATGTCCGTAGCCACCAGGATCGACACCTTGTTGTTCTTGAAGTCGAGCATCACCTCCTCGCGCTGCGCCTGTTCCAGGTCGGAATGCATGGCGGCCACATTGAGTTTCATGCGCTTGAGCGTGTGCGCCAGCTCCTTGACCTTGAGCTTCGACGACGAGAAGATGATCGTCTTCGAATCGGTCGGCTCGGCAAACATCTCGCGGATGATGCCCAGCTTCTGGTTCTCGTAGCAGACATAGGCCGACTGGTCGATCGCCTCGTTGGGTTTCGAAATGGCGATGTTCACCTCGGCGGGATTGCGCAGGATCGTCCTGGCCATCTCGCGTATCTTCGGGGGCAGCGTCGCCGAGAACATGATCGTCTGCCGATCCTTGGGCATATAGGAGACGATCTTCATGATGTCCTCGCTGAAACCCATGTCGAGCATACGGTCGGCCTCGTCGAGGATCAGGCACTCGACGTGCGAAAGGTCGATGCCGCTGTTCTGGATGTGCGAGATCATGCGCCCGGGGGTGGCGATCACCACGTCCGAACCCATCAGCATACCGCGCTTCTGCACATCCCAGCCCTTGCCGTCACCACCGCCGTATACGACCGTGGTCGACACGGGCAGGTAGTACGAAAATCCCTGGAACTGCTGGTCGATCTGCTGCGCCAGTTCGCGCGTCGGCACGATGATCACCGATTTTATCACATTGTCTTCGTTCCCTTCGATCAACAGCCTGTTGAGCAGCGGCAGCGTATAGGCCGCCGTCTTGCCGGTTCCGGTCTGGGCGCAACCGATGATGTCGCGGCCCTCCAGGATCACCGGGATGGTGTGTTCCTGGACAGGAGTCATCTCCTGAAAATTCATATCGTCAAGTCCGTCGAGGATCTCATCCTCCAGGTCAAGTTCGTCAAATCGCATCTTACGTTTCAGTTTATTATATCCTTAAATGATTTCTTCTCCGAACAGCGTCGCCGGGGTGCACCCCGTAATACGCACACGCACATAGTCGCCGACGTCGTGCCGGCCGCGGTCGAAGACCACGACCTTGTTCTGCGACGTGCGGCCCGAGAGCTGCTTTTCGTCGCGCTTCGAACGCCCCTCGACCAGCACTTCGAACTCGCGCCCCACGTCGCGCAGGTTGCTCGCATGCCCCAGTTCGTTTTGCAGGGCAATGATCTCCGAAAGCCGCCGCGACTTCACCTTGTCGGGCACGTCGTCCGGCAGGTGCTCGTGCGCGAAAGTCCCGGGACGCTCCGAGTATTTGAACATGTAGGCGAACTCGTACCCCACCTCGCGCATGAGCGAAAGCGTCGCTTCGTGTTCCTGCTCGGTCTCGCCCGAGAAGCCGGCGATCAGGTCGGTCGTGATGGCGCAATCGGGCAGGTAACGGCGGATGGCGGCGATACGGCCGAGATACCATTCGCGGGTGTACTTGCGGTTCATACGCCCGAGCATCGACGAGGCGCCCGATTGTGCGGGCAGGTGGATCGAGCGGCAGATGTTGGGCATCGAGGCCATGACCTCCAGCAGGCGGTCGCTCATGTCCTTGGGGTGCGACGTGGCGAAGCGCACGCGCAGCGACGGCGAAACCGACGCCACGAGGCGCATCAGTTCGGGGAAGTCCACCTCGCCGGCCTTGTACGAATTGACGTTCTGCCCCAGCAACGTCACTTCGCGGTATCCGTTCTCGAAGAGCGAGCGGGCTTCCGCGACGATCGTTTGCGGGTCGCGGCTCCGTTCGCGGCCGCGGGTATAGGGCACCACGCAGTAGGAACAGAAATTATTGCATCCGCGCATGATGGCCACATAGGCGCTCACGCCGTTGCGGTCGAGCCGCACGGGGGCGATCTCGGCATAGGTCTCCTCCGTGGAGAGCAGGACGTTCACGCCCTTGCCGCCCGCTTCGGCCTCGCGCACCAGGCGCGGCAGGTCGCGGTAGGCATCCGGCCCGGCCACGACGTCGACGCCGTAAGGGCCCTCGACCAATTTCTCCTTGAGGCGTTCGGCCATGCAGCCGATGATGCCCACGACGAGCCCCGGTTTGGCCCGGCGGTAGCGTTTCATCTCGGCCAGACGCCCCCAGATACGCTGCTCGGCATTGTCGCGGATCGAGCAGGTGTTGATCAGGATGACATCGGCCAGGCCGATATCCTCGGTGTAGACGTATCCCTCCCGCTGCATCAGGGCAACCACGACTTCCGTGTCGCCGACATTCATCTGGCAGCCGTAGGTTTCGACGAAAAGTTTGCGTCCGGCGCCCGACAGGGGGCGCAATGTATTCGTATTGAGTTTAAATTCCACGTTCCAAATTTCCGTTATTCCGCATGTATCTCGTTCTTGTCGGGGAACTGTTTGAACCCTTCGCCGAACGTCTCGTAGGCATCGGTCACGACTACGAACGCCGCCGGGTCGATCTCTTTGATCTTATGTTGCACGAGGTGCACCTCCTTGCGGCTCACGACCAGGAAGATCATGTCCCGCGAAGCGTCCGTATACATCCCCTTCGACTTGATGTAGGTCGCACTGCGGTCGAGGTCTTCGATGATGAAGCGTTTGAGCGCCTGATGGTGGTCGCTGATGATGAAGAGCAGCTTGTCGTACGACGCACCGTTGAGCAGGTAGGCGATCACACGCGAGGTGATATAAATCGTGATGAGCGAATAGAGCGTCAGCATCCAGCCGTTCGAGGCGGCTTCGCCCGTCCCCAGCCCGAAGCCGATGACGGCCAGGCCGGACAGCACGACGAAACCGTCGGCCAGGAAGATGCCCGACGAGAACTTGATACCCGCGAATTTCTGCAACAGCATCGCCACGATGTCGGTGCCGCCCGTGGTCGCCTGCTGGCGCACGACGATGCCCTGCCCCACGCCGATGACGACGGCGCCGATGACGCACGTCAGCAGCAAGTCGTTCGACAGGTCGAGCCGCCCGCCCAGCAACAGCGACGGGTCGAGGCTCTCGACCGCCGCGGCGTCGGGATAGACCAGCCGTGTGAGCACGTTCATAAAGCCGGGCGTATAGAGCGCGGCCAGCACCGTACGCGTTCCGAACTGCCCGCCGAAAACCAGCATCGCAACGAGCATCAGCGGCACGTCGAACATATAGCCGAACGTACCCACCTGGATCGACGGAAAAATGTTGTGCAGCACGATACCCATACCGTACACGCCTCCCGGCACGAAATTGTAAGGGTTCACAAACAGCACGAAGCCGGCACCCATGACCGAACACCCGAAAAAGATCAGGAACCACGAGCGCCACCACGCCCACGAGCCCATAGGTTCCAGTAATGCTTTCGTATTCATACCCTGTTATACATTTAAAGTATGCAAAGATACGATATTCCCCCGAATCCGCCAGCAGAACGGCGCGGATTTTTCACGCAGGGCTTCCGTTTCCGGATTTTTTAATTATATTTGCATTACACAAACCCTTGGAAAACCGTTATGATCCTCACATATTACACCGCTACCACCATGATTATCATCGCCTATCTGCTGGGCTCGATTCCGAGCGCCGTGTGGATCGGCAAGAAATATTACGGCATCGACATCCGCGAATACGGCAGCAAGAACGCCGGCACGACCAACATGCTGCGCGTGCTGGGCAGGCGGGCCGCACTGCCCGTATTCGGGCTCGATTTTCTGAAGGGGTTTGTGGCGGTGACGATCATCGACCTGATGAAATACGACAGCGTATTCGCCGACGGGGCCAATGAAAACTGGTTCTACATCCTGCGTTTCATCGCCGTGTTCGCCGCCGTGGTGGGACACATCTTCCCGATCTTCGCCAATTTCCGGGGCGGCAAGGGCGTAGCGACGCTCGTCGGGGCCATCATGGGCGTCAACGCCCCGCTCGTACTGCTCTGCTTCGGCGTATGGTTCCTGGTGCTGATGGTCACCCACTACGTGTCGTTGGCCTCGATGGTCGCAGGCTGTTCCTTCCCGATCTTTACGCTCATATCGCCGAAGGTCAACCACCTGGTGCCGTTCGTGGTTTTTTCGTTCATCATCGCCATCCTGCTGATTTACACCCACCGCAAGAACATCGAGCGGCTGAAGGCCGGCACCGAATCGAAGATATACATCTGGAAACCCCGGCATGTAAAAGTCGACCCGGAAGAAGCCAAGGACAAGGGAGCAAACAAATAAGGCTCCGGAAGCTGCCCCACAGGACTTTTTGGAGCAAAAAGTAAGCACAATAGGATAAAAAATGCGGGCACCCTGCTGGAAAATCGTTTTTTTGTCTATCTTTGCACCGGACATTAGGACGCAATCATGTTAGAGGAAAACCTGATAAAAATATACGAGACGAGTTTCCGCGAGAACCGTGAAATGCCGGCACTGACCGACTATTTCAAGGGCGAAACCTTCTCGTATTACGAGATGGCCAAGGAGATCGCCAAGCTGCACCTCCTGTTCAAAAAGGCCGGCGTGAAGAAAGGTGACAAAATAGCGCTGATCGGACGCAACAATCCCCGGTGGTGCATCACCTACATAGCCACGATCTCCTACGGCGCCGTAATCGTCCCGATATTGCAGGACTTCGCCCCGGCCGACATCATCCACATCATCAACCATTCGGAGAGCAAGCTGCTCTTCCTGGGCGACAATTTCTGGGACGTCATCGAAGAAGACCAGATACGCCAGATCGAAGCCGTATTCTCACTCACCGATTTCCACGCCATCTACGAACGCGACGGCAAGGCGCTCACCAAGTTCCAGCGCGACATCCTGAAAAACTACCGTTCGAAATATCCGCGCGGGTTCAGCGTAAACGACATAAAATACCCCGAAATACCCAACGACGAGGTCATCCTGCTCAACTATACGTCGGGAACCACGGGTTATTCGAAGGGCGTGATGCTCACGGTGAACAACCTCACGGGCAACGTCCTTTTCGCGCGCGGCATGGTCAACACGCAGACCGGCAGTTATTATTTCCGCAAGGGCGGGCGTACGCTGTCGTTCCTGCCGCTGGCCCACGCCTACGGCTGCGCGTTCGATTTCCTTTCGCCGCTGGCCGTCGGCGGGCACATCACCCTGCTGGGTAAAATCCCGTCGCCCAAGATCCTGCTGGAAGCCATGTCCGTGGTCAAGCCGACGATCATCTGCTGCGTACCGATGATCCTCGAAAAGGTTTACCGCAAGCAGGTGATGCCGATGCTCGAAAAAGGCCCCATGTCGATCGCCGTCAAGATTCCGCTGCTCAACACGGCCATCTACTCGGTGATCCGGAAAAAACTGCTGGATGCCTTCGGCGGCAACGTCGACATATTCATCGTCGGCGGCGCCCCGATGAATCAGGAGACCGAATCGTTCCTGATGAAGATCAAGTTCCCGATCACCATCGGTTACGGCATGACCGAATGCGCGCCGCTCATCAGTTTCACGCCCGACAACGAATTCAAGGCGGGTTCCTGCGGCCGCTACCTGAAAGGGCTGCTCGACGTCAGGATCGACTCGCCCGACCCGGAGCATGTGGCCGGCGAAATCATCGTGCGGGGCGAGCATGTGATGAAAGGCTACTACAAGAACGAAAAAGATACGGAGAAGGTACTCGAACCCGACGGCTGGCTCCACACGGGCGACATGGGCACGATGGATCCGGACGGGACGCTCTACATCCGCGGACGCTCGAAGACGATGATCCTCTCCGGAAGCGGGCAGAACATCTATCCCGAGGAGATCGAGGACAAGCTCAACAACATGTACCTCGTACTCGAATCCCTGATACTCGACTCGGGCAACGGCAAGCTCAAGGCGATGGTCGTCCCCGACTACGAACAGGCCGAGGCGGAAGGCGTGGACAAGAACGACCTGCCGCAGATCATGCAGAACAACCTCACGGAACTGAACTCGCTCCTGGCGGCATACGAACGGGTGTCGGAAATAATAATTTATCCGACGGAGTTCGAAAAGACACCAAAACGGAGTATCAAACGTTATTTATACAGTCCGTCGCTACTGAACAAATAAAAAAACATACACATAAAGGCTCAGCAGGTAACCACTTGGATTCTCTATCCCAAATTCTTCATAGTCACTGAATCCATTCCAACAATGAGGCGTCACTAATAGTTCGGTTACCTGCTTTTTTTACGAAAGTTACCAGGGAGCACCGGGTAACTTTTTTTTATTATCTTTACGGCATGAAAATGACCCGCAAGCAAACCGTCGGAGAAAACCTGCTCTACGTGATGGTGTGGGCAGCCATCATCCTGGTGCCGGTGCTCAATTCGCAGATGATGTCGGAACTGCACATCAGTTTCGAGAACGTGCTCATCGCATGGCGGCAGATAGCCCCCTACTTCATCATCTTCATCATCCATAACTCCGTCCTCGCCCCGCGGCTCATGCTGCGCCGCAAGTACAAGACCTACCTGCTCTGCGACCTGGCGCTCATCATAGCCGTATTCTGGCTGGTGGACGTTTACGAAGAGCACCTCACCGACCATTTCCTCCCCCACGGCGACCCCGAGGCGTTCGACGCCTACCGGAAAGCCTCGTTCTCGAACCTGGAGATGTATTGGAACGTCGTGCTGGGATTCTTTATGACGGGGGCCAACACGGGTATCAAGCTCATTTACCAGTCGATGCGCGACGAGCAGCAGATGGAAGAACTCAAACGCCAGAACCTGGAAGCCGAAATGGACTATCTGAAATACCAGATAAATCCCCATTTCTTCATGAACACGCTCAACAACATCCACGCCCTGATAGACATCGACACCGAATATGCCAAAAATGCCGTGATCGAGCTGTCGAAGATGATGCGCTATGTGCTCTATGAATCGGGGCGCGAGATCATCTCCCTGAACAGGGACATCCAGTTCGTACAGAATTACATCGGGCTGATGCGCATCCGCTACACCGACGCCGTGGACATTCGCGTGGAATACCCGCACGACCTGCCGCCCCAGGTTTCCATCCCGCCGCTGTTGCTGATCGTATTCGTGGAAAACGCCTTCAAGCACGGCGTGAGTTACAGCAAACCGTCGTTCATCCACATGCGAATCGACTACGCCGACGGCAAGGTCGTCAGCACCATCAGCAACAGCCTCCACACCCCGCAGGCGGAGAAGCACAATGCCGGGATCGGGCTGGAGAACGTCCGAAAACGCCTCTCGCTGATCTACGGCCCGAAAAACTATTCGCTCGACATCGGGGAAACCAATGAGACCTATACCGTAAAACTCGTAATACCTACCCTCCATGCTTAAATGTATCGCCATAGACGATGAGCCGCTGGCCCTGCGCCAGCTGAAAGGCTACATCGAGAAAATCCCGTACCTGGAACTCGCCGCTACATGCAACAACGCGCTCGAAGCCCAGCAGTTTCTGGCCGCGCAGCATGTAGACCTGATATTCGTCGACATCAACATGCCCGACCTGAGCGGCGTGGAATTCGTCCGTTCGCTGGTCGACAGGCCGATGGTGATTTTCACGACGGCCTACTCGGAATATGCCGTCGAAGGGTTCAAGCTCGACGCCGTGGATTATCTGCTCAAACCCTTCAGTTTTGCCGACTTCAGCCGCTCGGCGGGGAAAGCCAATTCGCTCTACGAACTGCGCCACAACCAGCGTGCGGGAGTACCCGAGGCTACCCCCGAAGCCCTGCCCAAAGACAAGGAATACATCTCCGTGAAAGCGGATTACAAGGTTTCGCTGGTCAAGATCAGTGACATCGTGTACCTGGAAAGCGAAGGGGAGTACGTGCGGATGCACCTTGCCGACGGCACGACGATCACCACGCTTTTCCGGCTCAAGAACATGGAGGCGGCACTCCCGTCGGATATGTTCATGCGCGTGCACCGTTCCTACATCGTCAACCTGCGTTGCATCAAAGGCTATGTCCGCGGCCGCGTGTTCCTGAGCGATACGGAATACGTCCCCATCGGTGAAAACTACAAGGAGAGTTTCCAGCACTACATCGATTCGAATTTCAAGAATTTATAGGGCCGAGAAATCGGGGAACCCCGACAACTGAACGTACTTGCCGTCGCGGTACTCGCAGCAGTAGTGCCGCAGGCCGTTGGTCAGGATCACGAACCGCGCCCCCAGCACCGAATTGTAGCGCACAGCCTGCGCCAGGGTACGCTCGTCGATCCGGATTTCCGGCGCCTTGCATTCGGCCAGCACCAGCGGCTCGGCACGGTCGCCGACCACCACGACGTCGGCCCGCTGCGGCTGCCCGTTGACCGGCACGGCATACTCCTGTACGACGCGCTTGGGCAGCACCCCGCAGTGCGAAACGAGGTAAGCGATCAGGTGGCGCCGCACCCACTCCTCGGGAGTCAGTACGAGGTAAATACCCCGCAGGTCATCCCACACCTCGACCTGTTCCTCGCGGCGGCGGGCACGCAGCCGGATGGCAGGAAAATTGAGTTTGGGAAGCGCAGGCATCTAAGTTCCGGAAAATTTACTATCTTTACGTGCACAAATATACGAACATTTTCGATATGCCGGGCCGCAAGGGCAACTCGTTTGGCCGGGCGCAAGGGAATGTTCACAAAAAACAACCCTATGAGGAGTATTCTTTCGATCATAGCACTTTTTTCGTGCTGCACGCTGGCGGCACAGGAGTATATTCCGACCTACGGCCGCGAACCGATGCGCGGCGAATTGCTCGTCTACCCCACCGCCCGGGAAGCTGCGGAGGCCGACGGCAGCGACAACAAATATTTCACGCGCCTGACCGAATGGACGCAAAAGGGCAACAGTTTCACGACGGATTTCACCGTACCGTTCGCCTGGGCCAACCGGCAGGTGCTGCTCCGGATCGGATGGGCGTCGGCCGACTACGAGATCCGCATAAACGGCGGGACGGTAGCCTACAACAGCGACTGCAATGCCCCGGCCGAATTCAACCTCACGCGCCATGCCAAAGAGGGGCGTAACACACTGGAGGTCATTCTCAGTTCCCCGTCGAAGGTCGCAAGGCTCGAAAGCTGGAAAAACGATGCCGCACCGGCCATCGGAGAGGCATGGGTCATGAGCCAGCCGACATTGCGCGTACGCGACATACTCACCAAGACATGGCGCAGCACCGAAGAGGGTGACAACGTCATGGCCGAAGTCGGACTGGTCGTCAAGAGCGAAGCCCTCAACCCGCGCACGTCGCGCATCCACTACGAATTGCTGTCCCCCGCCGGTAAAACCTCGGCAACAGGATACAAGGACATCAAACTCAACATGCGCGGTGAGGACACCCTGCGGTTCCTGGCACGTATTCCGGACAGCCTGCTCTGGAGCCCGGAAAAGACCACACGCTTCACCTTGCGGGTCAAAACCCAGCACGAAGGCCGCTACATGGAATATATCGAAGTCCCGCTGGGGTTCCGCACCGTAGAGGTGCAAAACGGACAGCTGGCGGTGAACGGCACACCCGTCACGCTCCGCACGCGCGAGGTTCCCGCCCATGCCTCGGCAGACGAAATCGCAGCTTTACGCGGGCAAGGGTACAACACGCTTAAACTCCTCCCGGGCCCGGTGTCCCCGACGCTGTATGGCACCTGCGACACACTGGGAATGTACGTGATCGTACAGGCGCCGATCGACACCCGCAGCAGCGGTGAATCGCGGCGGATCGGCGGCAATCCGTCGAACGCCCCGGAATGGCAGGGGGCATATGTCGAACGTACGGCGGACAGCTACCATGCCTCGAAACGGCATCCGTCGGTAATCGCCTTTTCGCTGGCCACGCAATCGTCCAACGGCATCAACCTCTACGAAAGTTACCTGGACATGAAGAAGTCCGGCGACTCGCGGCCGTTCATCTATCCCGATGCTGCGGGGGAATGGAACAGCGACAAACTGGACATGCAATAAACCCAAAGTGGCTCTGCGATAACGTGAAAAGCTTTTATTGCAAAAAAAATCCCGATTTTTTTCAGGATTTTTTTGCAATAATAAAAAATATCACTAATTTTGCACTCGCAATCCCAAAGGATTGATGCCTCTTTAGCTCAGTTGGTAGAGCACGACACTCTTAATGTTGGGGTCCAGGGTTCGAGCCCCTGAGGGGGTACAAAAGCGGAAAATTCAGGTTTTCCGCTTTTTTGTTGTCTGTCACCCCCTTGCACACGCGCCTGCGAAGGCGATGTCGCAATCCACATCGCATCTTGTCGTCGTTCAACGGCCCCGAATACAGCAAATTACGGCAAATCCGCGTAACCTATCCGTAACCACCCTGCGACAAGGCACGACATTCGGTTACCTTTCCCGATTTTCGAGGCTGTCGCTACCCTATTAAAATAGTTTCGACGACTCTTGCAGATTATACCCGGAAAACTTGATTTCGGCAGAATTAAGGATTATGTTTGCACTGTAAACTACTAATACAAAGCAAATTATAATCAAGTCGCACAATGTCGCAAAACGTGTCGCAGGATGTCGTACCGATTATTTCGACAAGCGAGGAGAAGCGGTTATTTTTGCTGAAACATAAGGAGTAGAACTTTCAATCCCAATCTAATAATTATGGACATCAGCACATTCTCGATCCTCTTCATCATTCAGAAGGGAAAAACCAATCAAGAAGGCAGAGCACCCATTTTGGCTCGCATTACGATCAACAAGCGGATGGTACACATTTCTACCCGGCAATCTATCCTACCCGAACGGTGGCTGTCTAAGGAGTGTAAAACCGTCGGACTTACCAAAGAGGAGAAACAGATCAACCGTTTTCTCGAAGATTTCAAAGGGCTGACCTATTCGAAGTATAACGAACTGCTGCTCTTGGGCGAGGTCATCACGGCCGACAAACTCAAACAAGCCATTTCTTCAAAAGGAGAAAAGAGCGTTTCGCTGTTGGCTCTATACGACGATTTTCTCACAGACTATGCCAGACTCATCGGACACAAGACGAGCAAACGCACTTACGACAAGTACGCTTTGGTGCGCAACCGATTGGCTCAGTACCTTCGGGAATCGTACAACCTCTCGGATATTCCCCTACAGGACATTTCGCCAAGATTCATCCACGGGTTCGATACTTTCCTGCGATCGACTTACAACGTAGCGAACAACCATGCGATGAAGATGATACAGAAATTCCGCACGATTTATCTGACAGCTATCGACAACGGATGGGTACAAAAAAATCCATTTGCCTCGATCAAAATACATTTTGATGTCGTAGATCGGGAATTCCTTACCAGACAGGAGTTAACAGCCATCATCCAAAAACCGATGACATCGAAACGTCTCGATCAGGTAAGGGATATCTTCGTGTTCTGCTGCTTCTGCGGACTTGCCTACTGCGACGTGACGGAGCTAACTACGGACAATCTCGTCGAGGGCGACGACGACAGGACATGGCTACGCACCCGACGACAGAAGACAGACACACCAGTCGATGTTCCCTTGCTGGAGATCCCGATGACGATTCTTCAAAAATACGAAGGGCAACTTACCGACGGTAAGTTGCTGCCCGTACCCTCAAATCAGAAGTGCAACGATTATCTGAAGGAGATCGCATCGATCTGCGGAATCTATAAGGAACTCACCTTCCACATGGCCCGGCACACATTTTCGACGACCGTAACACTCTCGAACGGAGTACCCATCGAAACCGTCTCGAAGATGCTCGGACACCGTAATATTCGCACGACGCAAATCTATGCAAAAGTTATTCACGACAAGGTTTCGGCTGATATGGATGCGCTGGCCGAAAGGTTGAACGGTACAATGCCGTCCCTGCCGCCAATACGAGAAACGAAAGTGTTTCCGCTCGCTGCACACAGCACATTATCGAGAGTTGACAGACAAGTCGCTATGAGAATCTGACATTACAACGGTTCAAAAATGGGAAACGGCAGCTTCGACTGCCGTTTTTATGTCAGCACCCACCCCTTATCGGTCGCAATAGCTTGTTGCGTCGCCGTCAGTTTGACAAGATTTCTCGTTCCGATGTTGCAAGCCCTTCCGCTTATCTCCGAAGACAGGGCATTCAGGAGCGATAGCAGGCTTGTCGTCGTAAGTTTCGGGCAACCGTTTACTGCGATATCGACACCGATCGTTCCGGCAAAAGTCACTTCTTCCAGGGCAGCACAAGAAACGAAAGTCGTGTCAATCTTCGAGGTTACCCTACTCAAATCGAGAACGCCGCCGACACGTCGTAGGCTTTTGCAGCCATGGAACAGCTCCGAAACGGAGGTCAGACGCGACGTGTCCAGCCCGCCTATCTCCTGCAAATTCGTACAGCCGTAAAAGGCGTACATCATATTCGCAACGTTCGATGTGTCGAGTGTGGGCACGCTCCTCAATGCCGTACAGCCATAGCACATCTGATACATAGAATCGAACAATGCCGTGTCGAAAGTCGGAAAGGCAGCCATCGTCATATTGCCTCGGAAGAGCTGATAGCCGTTTCGGATCTGGTTCATGCCGCTGGTACTGTCTATCAACGCCGTTTTTTCGACGAGCATTGCCAACGTATCTTCATCGGTCGTCGCCACGCCTTTGCTGCGGAGGGTTTCGGCAAGCGTCAGCCGCAAGGCATTGAGACGCAAAATAAGTGTCGGGAAATCAGCCATATGCTATCCGATAATCTTATGCAACACATCCGTTATTCCGGTCAGTCCGAGCGAAGCGGTTATTGTCCGAACTAACGTTTCATAAGTTATAGCAGCGCCTGTACCGTTGCGATCGATTTCGATCAGGTCGGTCGCCGCCAAAGCCGTCATCTTCGGAAGCTGCGAGAGCGTAATCGCCCCCGATACAGTTTCTTCTACGTTAGAGATATCTACTGCTGTTTCCATTTCGAATGAATCGTTCGCCATAGTAGTCGTTTATTCTTCGTAAATTTTGAATTCGGACATCATCTGATAAGTTATGTGCCACAGGCATTTTGCCGAATTGTAAGGCGACGGTACAGCCAGGAATTGCAGCAGTCCTCCGTAGGTCTCGATGCGCGCGACCGGAAGATATCCCATTCCATAAGCATCCTTCTTCAATGTCGAAACGATACCCGACTGCGTGTCGTCCGCCGCAAGGATCAGGTTGGGCGACGAGCGGGTGCGGATCGGGCAATCGTACAGATTGACCACGCTGCCGATATACTCTGCCGATGAGGGCAAGTTCAACCAAATGATGAAACTATCGTAGCGGTCGCCGTTGACGATCAAGTTGAAATTGCGGTTCAACGTATATTTACGGGTTGTGGAGTTATAATCCGTGCCTTCGTCCGTGAAATATTTGAACTGTACCTTCGAATATCCGCTGAAGATGCCGCTAGCCATCTCGACATGCCCGTCTTCATAGATGCGTGTGGAAGCCGTCGCGGCATTCTCGATGCCGTCTGCTCCGGCGAAGAACATCAGCTTGCCGTGCTTCGATGCCGGAGCGCCTTTCAACGCGCAGCCGGCCATCCCCGCCACGACTTTCTTGTCCGTATCGTCTTTTACGCCGACGAACCCCGACAGCACTACGCCACTGCCGGCATCGATTTCCGTCGAGATGTCCTGAAAGTTCTCGCGCAGGTATTTCAACTCGCCGTTGTCCTGCTTCGCCGCTTCGTCCAAGATCGTTACGATCTCCTTGCGGGCGGCATAATAGGATTCGACATCGGCGAAATCCTCCTCGATCGGAATGAACTCCGGCTCCGGCTGCGTATATTTCTCGATGGCGGCAACAGCTCGCAAGTAGGCATCCTCGTAGGGCGTCCACTCGTCGGCGAGCAATCGGACGGCGCGCCGCTTGCCGTGTACCATAAGTACCTTGCCGTTTACACTGCGATAACGAAACACAGAGAGCAGTTGCAGAGCATTGGCACGGAGTTGTTCGTATTCGGTTCGGATGTCCTGCAAGCGCTCTTTCAGGAACGACTTCTCGACGGGCGAGACGTATTCGTCGGAGTTGATTCGGCCGAGCGTTTCCTGTGTCGAGGAGATCGTCTGCATCAACTCGTCGAAATCCGTTCCGGCATCGGGTCTTATCGGGTCGATGCGTCCGAAACGCAGTATCCCGTCGCGGAAGCTGACGCCGCAACCCGTCGTGCGGTTGAAGAGCTGCATATCGCCCGTCGCGGAGTCGAACCACGAGTCGCCCGATTTGTCCGAGAGAAAGCCCGTGAGGTAGATGTTCTTCAGGTAGGCCGAATAACCGGTCATATCCAAACCGTGCGCTTTGAGATTCGACAAATCGCCGAACTGCGCCGCGATATTCTCCGTGCGGATCGTCCAACCGGCCATACCCGTGAGGAAGCGTAGGTAGGTGCGGGTTTCGTAGCGGGAGGTTTGGCGGTCGGGATCGGTCGTATTGCCGAATGCCACGAAGTGCATCGCCATCTGTGGGTGGTAGGGATAATCTTCGCGCAATTCATACCGCCATTCGGCATAGGTATCGCGATCGAGACACTCGGTAAGGCGGAAGTAGCAGGTCGTGAAGCCGGCATAGGTACGATTGCCAAACGAATCGTCCGAATCGACCGTATTGCCACTCGAAGAATCCATTGCGGCGTTCAAGAAAACGCCCATACAAAGGTCGTTCTCGCGTAGAATCCCGACCTCACCCTCTTCTAACTTGACGACCAGCGTCCGGTTCTCCGGCGAGACGATTTCGACGATGCCGCAGCCCGGAGCCGACCACTTGTCGCCGACGACCGTTTCGATACGGTTATAACGGTATTCGGGAACCTCCAAGAACTCCTCCAGATGAAGCCGCCGCAGGTAGGTATCGCCCATAACCGAGAGATCGCCCGTGATCGGGCCGCCTTTCTTATCAAGCTTCTTGTCCAACTCGCCCGTCAGCCCCGTAATGTCGGAAACAGCGTGCGTATGCTTCTTCGGAGCCATCACGCCTTTGATCTCCTTGCCGGAAACTTTCATCGATGCGCCGGCAGTCGGAACATCGACGATGAACTCAAACCCGTCGAACTCCGCTAACTGTCCCGAAGCGCTCGTAAGGTCATTGATGCGTACTTCGTCCATAATTTTGAAACTCAGTCGTGAAAATAATTCGATTTTTCTTACTTTTGCTGTAAAAATGTCCCAATCTTAATTAAAAAGACAATGAGCACTACCCTCGGAAACATGAAACGCGTAACTGATTTACGCACTGTTTGGCCACACGAAGCTTTAGATTTCACGAAATGGCTGTCGCTGGATGCTAATTTAGCACTTTTAGGCGAGGCCATCGGAATCGAAATTTCGTTGGAAGAACGGGAATCTTCTGTAGGAAATTTCAATGTCGATATATTCGCATTGGAGAATGGTAGCGACCGAAAGATTATTATCGAGAATCAACTCGAGGATACGAATCATGATCACCTCGGCAAGTTGATTACCTATGCTTCAGGCAAAGGTGCAGAGGTAATCATCTGGATGGTAAAACGGGCCCGCGATGAACATCGTCAGGCGATCGAATGGCTGAATCAGCATACCGATAGCCGGATCGGATTTTTTCTCGTAGAAATCGAGTTATGGCAAATCGACGATTCGAAATTAGCACCGAAATTCAATGTCGTAGAAAAGCCAAACGATTGGGCCAAAGCAATGAAAACATTAGACGGTTTGAGTGATACCGATAAATTGAAATTAGAATTTTGGCAAGAGTTTGTCGAAACAATGAAAAGCAACACGCTCTTTCTGAACAATTTTTCAGCCAGAAAGCCGCAGGCTCATCATTGGTATGACATCAGTCTCGGTAGTTCTGCTTATCATCTTGGACTGACGATCAATACACAGAAAAACCGAATCGCCTCCGAAATATATATCAATGACGATAAAGAGTTATTTCATAAATTCAGAGAATCGGAAACCGAAATTCGGGAGGTTCTCAAAAGCAATGTAGAGTGGAGAGAAGCTAATAAAGCTTGTCGTATCATGGTTTCTCGACCGTTTATTGTCAAAGACAAAACAAAATGGCCGGAAGCGTTCGACTGGTTCCTCCAAAAAGCAGTCGAATTCAAACAAATAGCGAAAAAATACGGGGTATGAGTCAACGCTTTATTTCAGAATCTTTACCCACCCAATATTTCTGTCTTGAAGTTCTCCTTTCCAAGCACATATACCAGATCCCGTCCTTTGGCCGTAAGCTGCCCGCCGAGGGTTATTCGTAGGTTCTGCGTCGCGCCACTCGTCGGCAGCATCGCCTGCAACTTCGACAGCGGTGCGATGACTTCGGGATCTGTGCCGGCATTGGGGTTGTCTCCGACCATCGCATAAGTCGGGCCGTAGGCCAGCCCACCGTTGGCCAGCGCCGGCACGCTTTTCTCGGCATTCTTGTTGATGAGCGCCGTCATCACGGCTGCCGCCGCGACCATCGCAGCACCGATGGCGATCGCCGCCCACGGATTGGCGAGGACGGATTTCAGCGCCGATTTGAAGGCGATGATCATCACGCCGAACTCGATGAGCTGCGAGCCGATATTTTTCAGGAAGGAAGCGAACTGAGTCAGGATCGCTTTCATAAGTCCTCCGAACCCCAAATCGCCGGCGATGATCTGTCCGATAGCCTCCGCTACTGCGACGATGCTGTCGGCCATGAATTGCGACACCTGTTGGTCGAAGCGCTGCATCACGGCCGTGACGGTCATCTGCACGTGCTCCAATGCCGCCGAGAACGACCAGCCTTTTGCCGTGAGCGCCGCCGTGTAGTTCTCGACCATCGAAACCGTATCGGCGATGTGCTCCTGCAAGTATGCGCTGTTATCATCCGCCCAGCCGTACAACCCTTCGCGCACCGCACCGAATATCGCCTGCATCTGTTGGACATATTGCGATGTTACGGGTTTCAGATCGCCCATTTTGAGCTTCGGCGCCGGCAGTTCCAACTCGAAGCCTTCGGGCAGGATGCCGTCCATCTTGACGACGGGGTTCAGGTCTTCGGGCTTGATATTTCGGATCCGCTCCAGCTCTTTTTGCAGTTTCTCGATCTCGGCGTTCGCCGCGGCGATATCCTCGACGGTCGATTCGGGCAGCAGTTTCTTCTTTTCGAGGGCTTCGATCCGCGCCTGCAACTTGCCGATGATACCCGTGCTCTGCTCCGTCTGCGCGTTGGTTCCGGCGATGGATTTCATCAGCTCCTCGGTCTGCTTGCGAGCCTCTTCCGTTACCTTGTCCATCTCAGCTTGCGCCTCGGCAGCCTTTTTCTCCGCCTCGCGTTTCTTCTCGATCGCCGCCGTCAGCAGGTCGTACTCTTTGCGCAGGGGTGCGAGTTTCGACTGATCGGCCGTCTTCTGTATCGTGAAGCCTGCCATGAGGCCATTGGGCACGATGCGCGTCTTGGTCGTCGTGGCGATGATCTCCTTCTGCTCGGCGATATTTTCCTGCAACCTGCGTTCGAGGTCGTCGAGCGATTCTGTCTCGGCCATCACGTCGATCATCTTCTGCTTTTGGATGCGGGCGTAGGCGAATGCCGCACCGAGCGCGAGGATCGCCGCCATAATCAATCCGACGGGCGACAACAGAGCCGTAAATCCCGCCGCCAGCATCGGCAGCACCTTGATGACAGCTCCGATTCCGAGCGACAGCGGTCCCACCGCCGCCACCAGCCCCGCCACGACGACGATCGTCTGCATCATCGCCGGCGACATCGATTGCAGCATCTGCACGACCGTCGAGAGCGCACCTGCCACCTTCGTTGCGAAAGGCATGATGGCCGCGCCGATCTGTTCGAGGAAGTCGCCCCACGCATTCTTGAGCTGCTGCACGGCTCCGAGTCCCGTTCGTGCGGCGGCTTCGGCCTGTCCGCCGAACTTCTTTTCCAATTCGTCAAGGATCATCGCCTGCGCCTTGGCGAGCTCGCCCGTCTTCGCCAACTGCTTGATGACCGCTGTTTGCTCTTCCGAGAAGGTGATGCCGGCACGCGATAGCGACGAGAGTTTGGTCAGGGGATCGGAAAGCGCCTTGCCCAACTGCAACGAAGCCGAGCCCAAATCCATCTCCAATGCCGTGGCAAGATCCAATGCCAGTGCCTGCGTGCGCTTGAAGTTCTCGCCCGTGATATTGGTGAAGGCCAACAGGCGGGCGGTGGATTTGGCGAGGATCGTTTCGTCGCCGAAGATCGTCTTACCCTGCAACTCCGAGGCGTAGTCGGTAAGCTGCCGGAAGTTATACCCGACAGTCTGATTGGTCGTCTTGAGCGCCTGTTGCACCTTCGCCTCGGCTTTGGCCTGCACGTCGGCCAAGTGCAGCGACACACCGCCCAATGCCGCAAGGGGTGCGGTGAGACGTAGCGAGAGCGACTTGCCGACGGAAGTCAGCTTCTTTTCGAGCGAGCCGAGACCTTTCTCGACCTGCTGCGCCTTCTGCCGGAACTCATACGAATCGGCACCGATTTTTATAAACAGGTCGGCGATTCTGCGGGACATGACGGATTAAGGTTTGTGTTGCAGGTAGAGCGTCCAGCCCGCCTCGACGTCCGGCAACACCGCTGACCGCCCGTTCTCCACGCGCGACATGGCGGCTACGACAGGGATCATCGTCTCGCCCGCCTGCGAATCCAACAACTCGTCGGCGCCGATGCCCGACCATTCGGCGACGCAGCGAATATAATTCTCGGTATGGTTCTCGATGGGCGGGGCATAGCGCGCGATCATCTGTCGGATTGTCCGGTAGCCGTTGCGGCAGTAAGAGTCCAACAGCACGAACATCGCGCGGTAGCCCCACGCCATCGTCACGAACTGCTTGAACGCAGCATCGCACGAGGGCGTAATTTCGCCCAGATACTTCGTCTTCGACCGTCGGATATTGCCGGGATTACAATTACGTATTCCTCTACACATATTAAGTAAGGTTAGGATTTTTACTCATTTCCGTTCCGATCCTTGCGTCTATGCTCCAACTCGGCTCTTTTGAGCAAGACCGGGCAATGTTCGGGCGGCGTTTTGCACTTGTACGCCTGCCGGATAACGATGCGGCTGCAGTCTATCTCCACGTCCTTATGCTCGATGATGATTTCGAGTTTGCCGACCTTCTCTTCGAGTTTCTCCACGCGCCCGTCCAGTCGCGTGATCTGCTCGGACTGAATCGCCACGACCTTCTCCGTATTTTCCAGTTCGGCGGAGTCGGCGGCCGCGTCCTCCTTGCGCTTCTTCGCGTTGAAAAAAAGGATCGTGCCTGCCAGACCGCTGGCGAGCAGAAAGTTCAGAATGATAGAGAGTGTTTCCATTTCGGTTTCGTATTACTACGGGATATATTGATAGATAGCCTGCTCGCGCACGATATAGAGGTTGCCATAGATGAAGAACAATCCCATGATTATCTGTCCCACACCCGCTTTGTTCCGTATGCCCGTCATCGTATCGTCGCGGAAATTCCGTAGGAAGATGTCGCCGTTGCAGCAATGCACCGTCTCGCTCATCGTATGGTCGGCATGATCCGCCGCTCGGCCCGATCGCTCCAGCAATGTCTTTTCGGTAATCGAATCTCTGCGGTAAAGCAGGAACTCATCGCCGGAGTTCACGCCGATATAACTATCCGAGACGGTGACGATCGTCGAGCCGGTATCGAACGATTGCAGCATGCATGGTTTGTCTAAGCGTCTGTCATGCAGGTAAGCGCGTTGCGTCGTATCGATGACGATGGTATTCTCGGTGCGGCGCAAATCGAGGATATCCCCCGAAATCGATGTGCCGGTCGTCGCAGACCCCCGACGGTAACCCTCCAGCTCTTCGTATTTATATTCGGGGCGGTTCAAATAGCGGTAAGTGCGATAATTCGTTTCCTCTGCCTGTGTCGCCTCGATGCTGCGTCCTCCGGCATTGCGCGGGCCGACATACTGCCGGTACTCTTTCAGAATAACGAAATAACCGCCCATATAGGTTGCAGGAAGACGATACTCATACTCCGGCGCATAGATCCGCCGGGTAACTCCCCGGTAGTCGAGGTAGCGGATCGTCGCTCCATCTACCGTAACGAAACCCTCGTCCGCCGGATAGATATCGAAGGCCCCGGTCTGCATGTAGATCTCCCGCGTACGTCGCGTGGCGACATCGAAGGCGTAAACCGTTCGTTTATCTGCAGTATACAACAAGAGCAGATTCAAGCAACGGATGACCTTACCAATAGGGAACGGCAATTCTGCGATCGCGATGCAGTCGTCGTCCGCAGGCGGAGCCTCCGAACGAATCAACCCCGGCATTTCAATAAGCTCGCTGTTGTATGAATCGTCCAAAGCATTCAGTTCGATCGAGTTGATGGAATAACCCGCCTTGAGGTATTTGTCGTCCCGAACCACCGTATTCAGGTCGATATGTCGGCCCGTGAAGATCTCGCCCGTGATCCTGCGGCTCGGCAGCTGCTTGTAGCGCAGCGCACCCTGCACGATATGACCGATAAGCGTATCGTAGTCGCTACGGCCCTTCGTATGCCAAATGCGGGTGGGATTGCCGGCGGCATCGAGGTAATAAAGCGCATAGAGCAACCGGTCGTTCGGGATGGCGGGGATATCGCTCACGGGAAGCCTAACCGACATATCGACATTATTGGCCGGATCGACGAGCGATTCGTACTGCAGTCCTTTGTCATAGTCCTCATCCGCATCCATCCTAAGGGCCATCTTACGGAAAGCGGCGCGTTCGAGGTGCCCGGATGTGCGACCGCTGTCGCCATACGTATTCACCTTCCCAAGCATCGTCTGGCGAAAAAAGAACTGCCACCGGCCATCGATCGGGATTCCTTGAATCTCGATCTCAATGTTCTCTTCATTGCCGGTTTTGACCTCGCTGACGATTTCCGTATCGCCCTGTACCCACACGCCCGTTTCGGCAAGGCTCCATGTCGCCTTCGCACCGACGATACGCATGCCGTAATGTACACCGACTGTATAGCTTTTATTGGGGTCGCGGATCCATCCCAAGCCCCATTCGTTATGGTAGGTCTGAAGCCCGAATACCAAGGTCAACCGATAGTTGCACTGCTCGACGGCGACACCGCGCGTTGCGATCTCCTCGCCCTGATAATCGTCGTTGCCGGTGAAGGACAACTCCGTCTCGTTTTTCTGAGTGATAAAACCGTGCTGATCCGACCATGCGTCCCTATCGTAGAAACCCAAGCGTGCGATCAAATCGCCCAACGCCTTATTCTTGACCGTAATTTCGACCTTACGCAAGGCAGGAACGATATCCAAGGCAGATTCGCCCATAACGTGCAACTGCCCGTCCCACATATCGTCCTCGCGCTCCCGCGAAGCTGAGGTCACGACCTGCGCGCCGGTATGGATCACGAGCCGAAGCCCGCTGCCCGTAACGATTCCTCCGATAGGATACTCCGTGCCCACGCGATAAAAACTCATCGGGCGAGCGGCTCGGTAGAGCGACACGCCGCGGCGGATATGCAGGGCGCCGTTCGACTGGAAGATCTGTCCGGCGAAAGGACGCAGGCACAGTTCGAGAATATCGCGATAGGTAGGTTCCTCGTAGACGTAGTAGAGCCGTTCGAGGTCGATATAGGTTTGATGGAGCGGTGAGACGTTCTCGTCCATCCCCTCGGCATACAGATCCATCCAGTCCGCCGTATCGATGTCCAACTCCAGCAGGTCGATGCAAGTCGAGAGTAACTCTCTCAGAGATCGTTTCCCTGTGATGCCGATGTGTACGAGGTCGCGGAACGGAATGCTTGACAAGAGATTGAAGCCGTCCACAGCTTTGATCGTAACTGTATAAGGCGGAGTGGTGAAGTTCTCAGAATAGAGATCGGAGGTGACGTACCCACGCCAATAGAGATGCCGATTGCGGAAAATCGAGACGCGGAACTGGCGCGGATCGGAGGTAAAAAGTGAAAGGTACTTGAAGTTTTCTTGGCAGAGAATATTGATGGTCGCCTCCGAAGCCTTGACAGGAACGTAGAACTCGTCGCCCCGTTTCTCCCATGTGATCTGCAACGGTGTACTGCCATCGAAAGTCATCTCCTCCGACAGCCCGGAATAACCCCGTTCCGAAATTTCCACGCACCACTGCACACCCTTGAACTTGCTCTGCAATTCAGCATAATACCGTAATCCGAATGCCATACCTCGACCTTTGGAAGTAAAGGTACGCGCAGCCGGCTACTGCAGCGCAAGACTTTGTCCCAACAAGAAAAAGGCCGACAAGGAATTTCCACGTCGGCTTTTACTATATTGATAGTGAGAACTACCGCTCCAAAGTAAGCATGATGACACCGTCTTTGGCTTGTTTCTGAACGTCCTCTGCAAACCGTTTTAATTCTATAAAATGTTCTTTATCCACCGCCAGCTTTTGTTCGTCAGGCATTTCGGATTTGCTTACATAAGTTTTGAAGATAATGCACATGGCGTCCACCCGATCTTTTTCCCTATCGCCGTCGGGACTGCTCTCTCCATCCAAGTAACATCTCGTAAAACACAATCCATCTCTTACCCGGAATGCCTGTTGACCATTCTTCCCGTATTTTTTATGATTTCTGTTTATACCTTCATTGACTTGAATCGGCATCGGATTATGATTTCGTATCATATACCGACAGACAACCTCTTCCAATGATAAACTCTTATCATTCAAAAATCGCTCGTTATATCGTTCTAAAAAATGTGTTTCATAAACATGAAGTTGTCGGATAAGCGATATGGGCTGATTAGGAGTATGTTTATACCCTCCGGCAATCCACTCGACGAAACAACGCTGCCCTTCGTCTTGAATGACACAACACGATCCAACCTCCGGCTTCTCTGCCTGCGCCCGACTCTCCGCATAGAAATAAATGACGTATTTGTTGTTCGTCGCCGGAATGGTATAATCGTGGAGCTCCCACGCCGGAAATTTCATCCTCTTTTTGAATGCCTTGATAGCTTTCGGTAAAAGGTATTCCTTCTTAATCTCCACCTTTTGCTTATCCGCGGCAAGATGATCATACATCTCCTTATAAGTCATCGTCGGGAGTATCATAATGTTTGCCTCTTCTAAACACACAACTTGTTGCTCGTAATACAAATATACGGATAAAATCAGAAAAGGCCGCCCCGAAGAACGGCCTGCCGATGTCGGTTTGCCAAAGCCATTATATTTTAGTCCAATTTCCACATCTGTTCCAGCAAGGTGCGGATCCTGTCGTTGATGCGGTGATTGTCCTCCAAAAGTTCTCCGTAGCGGCCACTCATGCGTTTGTTTTCGTCGGCCAACTGAAGCATCTCCCGGCGGTTCTTTTCAAAGGTTACCTCAAGGCGGTCGATCTCGGCGTCGATAGTCTTTTTCTGTTTCTTCACGTTTTCCATATTGCTTTTCAAATTACTGTTATTCAATCCTTTATTACGAGTCTAAGATAACATCACTGTTCGGAACACGCAAGTTATTTCACAACTTAATCCAAAGAATATCAGAAGTTTGTATTCATATTAAAGCACATCGCAAATCCGGCGCAATGCCTTGCGCTCTTTCTCGTCGAGCGAGCAGACGAAGTCGTCTTTACTGTAGTAGTTGCCATCTTCGTCCTGCTCGCCAAAGTAGCGGTCGTTGGCGATACGCAAAATATAGCCAATGGTGCGGTAGTCTGTTCTCGTGAGGCCGGTGATGGAATACGTTCCGGCTTTGGTGATATTGACTTTCATAGCAAATGTCGTTTAAGATGCCCGCCCCGATTGTTTCGGGGCGGGCTGTCGGTTATTTATCCTATCGGAAAAACCTCTACATCGTGTACCGACTGTGAAATATTACGGGTTCCTTTGCGCGTGAATTGATAGATCGTTCGGTTCTCGCGGTCTCGGACGGTGCGGTAGTATTCATAGACCACGCAGTCGTACTTCAGTTTGAAAAGCTGGCCGGGATTGAGTTCAGACATACGCATCGGCTCGTTCAGGTATTCATCGAGCAAATACGAGCCTTTTACTTTTTTCAGGGAAACGCTGTTGGCCGTCGGGTCGATCTCGACCTCATAACGGTCGTTTCCGTCCTCATCGCTTACGGCATCGACTGCCACCGTTATCCTCCCGCCAGCGGGTTCCATACTCTTGAGCTTAATATCGACTATCTCGATGTCCGAAGTCTGCGCTACGAGGGTTCTTGCGATCCGAAGGGCTTGTTCTCTTTTCATGGCTTTATGTTTTTAAGTTATTCGTGTTCAGTACTTTATTGTAAGTCTAAGGTAACACAATTGTTCGGGACACGCAAGTCTTTCAACAGATTTATTTACTTTATTATCAATGTTTTATATCCAATTCAGGCAACAGATTTTCGGGGATATTTTCATTTACCAGCCGGTTCCCCTTCGCCGTCTCTTCAGCGATAAGTCGTCGAATCTGTACGGAGCCGCGAGCCGTTTCCAGAATCTCGGTAATGAGGATTTTGTAGCGGTACATGCCGTAGTTTCCATCCGGATGTCGGAAGACCAAGCATCGGTCGGTTTTGGCCATTATCTTTTTCAATTCCCGTTTCTCCAACAGTTCCTCGACAAGCGTGTCGACGATATACTCCAGATCGAAATCCAACTCTATGTCGCTGTACGCACACTTGATTTTGGGTTGCGTCCGAAGGAATGCTTCGACCTCCTCGCCGAAGTCATCACAAGCGGGGAAGATGGTTACATCCGTAGCAGCACCATACCCGCCATTGCCGCATGCGGCGAATTTCCGTCCGTTGACGTACAGCGTGGCATCGAAACAATACGTCTCTTCTGAACGAGACTCCAGATAATGAAAGACTTGTAACTCGAATTCATAATTTCCGCATTTTATAAAATCGAATTTTAATTTATCATATGTACCTGTATCAAATATGGAACGGGAGGTCGGCTATGCGCCGATCTCCCAATAGCTCCATACTCCGTCGCGGTAGATGTACTTGTAACGGATGTCGCACTCCCGCTCCCGCAGGTAGGCGGCGAACGTCTGTGGAGCCGCGGGTCGTTGTCGTAACTCTCCTCCGGACGTTCGAATGTGCAGCGGCGTAACGTTTGTTCGACATCTATCAGGTTGCCGCGCTCGACCAATGCGGCCGCTTTTTCCGGCATAACATAATATTCGCTCAAGGTCGTACCCAACGTATCGGGATTACCGTCCCGCCACGGCCTATGCGAGCCGGTCTCGCAGACAGGATTATTCCGCCCGCTCGATTACGATGAATCGGTCGGTTTCGGGGAGGAGGGAAAGGCCCTCCCACGAGCCGTGGAGCTGTCCGATCGATGAACTCGACCGTTCCTTCTTCGCCCTCATAGCGGCCGTCCTCAACTTCGAGGCGAAGGATGCGGATCTTGCCGCCCGGTTTTACTTGTATGTTCAAAGGTCGTCGGTATTTATTGTAAGCAATGTATGAATTACCGGAAACGATCCATATCGAGGTCGGTCGCCTCGATATGGATCATTTTCTCTTTGAGCTCCCATTTGAAACGTGCAACGCCGTACATTTCCGTAGTCTCTCTGCAAACACGCCGGTTATGCTCCGTGCCGTGCAAGTTCTGAATCTCGAAATTCATCGCTCGTCCTCCTCCTGAATACGCTTATTCTCCTTTTCGAGTTCGATCTCCTGCTGCTCGCAACGCTTGAGGAAGGCGATGAACTCACTGCACATCTCAATCTTCGCTTTCACGACCTGCAAGGCCGTACCGAAATAATTCCGTTCAATCATCGCATCCAACGTCGCGCGATATTCGGACTGTTTCTGCTCGTACTCCTCGATCATTCTATCGTACATCATAGCTTTTCTTTTAATTTAAAACACTGTTATTCAATCGTTTATTGTACGACAAAGATGGTATCATAATTCGGAACACGCAAGTTATTCCATACATTTATTCGATTTATTTTCAACTATTTACGACAATATACAGAACAAACAATCCCGGCCTTGTACGACAGGGATCGCAAGCGGAGATTCGGCGCTTATCCGACGCAAGGATACACCGTAATATCCCGCCGTCGGCAGATGTGCTGTTCGCCTCGACGGGCAAAGCAATAGAACAACCTGTTGTAAAGCATCTCGGATCGCAGGAATCGGTAGATCACGCAATCGCCTTCCAAGCGGAACAGGTCGCCCTCTTTCAACGTCGAAAGGGGTTTCGAACCCTGCGCGAAGTCGCTTACTCGATACTCGTCCAACACCCGCCGCATCGTAAGAGCATCGGTCGTCGGGTCGAGTACGATCTCGTAGGTAACATCCTCCTCATTTTCGTCATGCGTCGTCGTGCGCATCGTTATGCGACCGTCGGCAGGATCCATCCGGGCAATAGCCATCGATTCGGGTTTCGTTCCCATGCGGAACGTGTAGAAATTCGTTGCGATTCTCAGGGCGTCCGTTCTTTTCATCGTCATGTCGGTTTATCGGTTATCAATCGTTTATCGTACTACAAAAATGCGATCTTAATTCGGAACACGCAAGTCGTTTTGCAAGTATTATCGCATTTATTATAAATAACTTACATTCATCATCATCGAGCAAAAACAGGCTCTTTCGAAACCGGTTTCGCTCTCGATGTCGAACCACTATTCGATGCTGTCGATCCGCTCTTCGGGAACGCAGATCATCGACCATGATTCGCCCTCTTCCAAGTAATTGATGTCGTACTCCCGTTCGAAGGTGCAAAGGTTGCAATCCCAACCGGCGACCGTACCCTCCACGACCTCGCCGTTTTTCCTCGTAACACGCACTCGCTGGCCTTTCGTGAATTTTGCTTCCATCGTATTACGGGATTATGCGGAGAGGCTTCCCTCTCCGCAGTTCAACAATTCGAGAATTCGTTCGATCATCTTCTTGTGTGAAGCATAGAAATGTCCGTTATAGAAGAACTGCTCCGAATACCGGCCACCCTCGGTATGCCAGCGCCGAATGCTCGGATATTCCGTACCGTCGATGACCGCCACGGCTTCGTGGTAGCAGGTATCCATTTCAATCCAACCCCACCGTTTATCGTATCGTTTGCACTTCTGGCGGCTAATGAGTTTATCGGTAACACGATACTCGAATTCTACCTTGCAGCGCGTTCCGTCCACGATAACTGTCTTTTTCATAATACACTCTGTTTTAGCTGTTTATTGCATGACAAAGATGGCATCGTTATTCGGAACGTGCAAGTCATTCCGCAACTGTTTTACAACAATAACACACTTTTATTCAGTCTGTTATTACATATCTTCACATACTCCTCATTGGGTTCGAAGCCGATGTAGTTTCTCCCTAAGCATCGGGCGACGACGGCCGTCGTGCCGCTGCCCATAAAGGGATCGAGAACGAGACCTCCTTCGGGACATCCGGCCTTGATCGGCGTCTCGACCAACCGCGAAGGATACATGGCATAGTGCGCCTCGTGGCTCGGCTCATAAGGGACACGCCATACGCACCGCATATTGCGGCCGCGAGGATCGACCGTCCGCTGCATCCCGATACCATTCAGTTTTCGATAGTCGGCACTCTTGCCATTGAGCGTCCGAGCACGGCGATACCTTCCGAAAGTCGATTCGGCATACGGCTCGAACTGCTGCTCGAAGTAGTATCGCTGCGACTTGGTGAAGAAGAAGATTTTTTCGAAGTCCACCGTGAAGCGGTCGCGGACGGAAGCGGGAATACAGGCGGGTTTATGCCAAATGATCTCGTTGCGCAGCACCCACCTGTGCAGAATCATCTCGTCAGCGAACTTGTTCGGGATATTGCAGAGCGATTTGGAGGGAATCCGGTGCCGCGATTCATCGACCTGCATGTCGAGCAGGCATGCGCTGTTTTTCGAACTCTCCCTCCACTTGGGATCCTGCCGGCGGTTGTATTTGTAGGGTTTGCTGTACGAATCGCCCAAGTTCACCCACAGCGTACCGGAGGGTTTCAGTACGCGGCGGCACTCGTCGAAGATCATGCACAGATGCGCGATGAAGTCCTCGCGCGTAGGTTCCAGCCCCAACTGTCCCGACCAGCCGTCCGGCCACACGATCGAACCGATGCCGTAGTCGCGCATCTGCCAATAGGGAGGCGAGGTGACGATGCAGTCAACCGATTCATTGGGAAGCTGCCGAAGGCCGGAAAGAGCGTCGCAATTATGGATTGTATTCAGTTCCATTTAGATATTTTTGCTAATTTTGCGATATGGATATCATCGAGGTCAGAGAATATCTCCTATCCTTACCATTGGTCGAGGAATGCCAGCCTTTCGGTGAAGATTGGCTCGTCTATAAAATCGGAGGCCGTATGTTCGCAGCATACGGATTCGAACGACCGCAGTATTTACCCGTCAAATGCGACCCCGACCGTGCCGTTTTTCTGCGAGATGAATTCTCGGCAATTGCACCGGCATGGCATTTCAATAAGAAGCATTGGAACGATCTCCGCTTCGATGCGCTTCCCGAAGAAATCGTAAAGCGGGAAATCCAACATTCGTATCTGATCGTCATTCGGGAAAACGTCACGCCCAAATCGCTCCGTTCGGAAATTTTACGAACTGTCATGGCGGCAGGAATCGAAGACATCACCGATCGACTCGATCAGTAATTCGTCGTGATCCACTCCTCCTGCCGGCGACGGGAGACTTTCGAGGCAGTGATGGTGCGGTCGAGCCGGCGGATCGTCCAGCCGCGCTCGGCGGCAAAGCATTCGAGTTTCTCGTGCGGAAACATCGTGAGCATGAACTTGCCTTTAACCGTCGCGAGCGTGTCGAGCAACCTCAAAAAATCCTCCTCATCGAATGTGCCGTTGTAGTGTCCGCAATCGCTGCCGACATAGGGCGGATCGACGAAGTGGAACGCTTCGGGACAATCGTAGCGGCGGATGACATCGATGCCATCCTCGCATTCGACCGTAACGCGGCCGAGGCGGCTGCACAACTCTTCCGTGAATGCCTCCTTCGCATTGCGGAGTTTCAGCGTTGTCGTACCACTGCGGTCGTAGCCGAACGTCCCGTCGATCATCGAGGCGAAGCCCAATTTCGTGCAGACCCACACCGCCCAAGCCCGCTCGACGGGCGTGAAGAACGACGGATGCTCATTGATATGCCGTGCGTGCGCGTGGATCTCGCGGCTGTGGAGCGTTGCGTCGATCATCGCCTTAAGTTCGGGATACTGTGTCTGCGCCACACGGTAGAAGTTCACCAATTCGGTGTTCGTGTCGTTGATGACCTCGCACTGCGCGGGCGTCTTGGCGAACAGCACGGCGCAGCCGCCGCAGAAAGCTTCCGTGTAGAGCGTATGTTCGGGAATCAGCGGCAGGATATGCTTCAAAAGCATCTGTTTGCCGCCATAGTATGAAATCGGAGTTTTCAATCTGGCCATAAGGGTTCGATTATCGGAGTTTTAAGAATAAGAACAACAGAAGCGTCAGGGCGACGAGCGCTGTCGCCCATTTGAGCCACGCGGCACCGGAGGAGGGTTGTTCGTCGGTCTGCTCCTGCACGTCGTTACGGGCTGCCGTATTGATCCGGCTATGCGATATGCTGTCGGTCAAGATCGTGCGGTCGTTCTGCATCGATACTTCGGTATAGGTAATGCGTTTGACCGGCTGTCGAGAAGAGTTTGCCGCCGGAATCTTCGGCGGAGGAAGAACGGCGCGGAGCGTGTCGGTCAGATTCGGAAGTCGTTCGTCGCTCGGTTCCGGATATTCTGCCAGCGGATAAAACTCCACGACGGTCTGGCGGAGCGTTCCGACCTGCCGTTCCAACTCCTGCCGGAACAGCGTCGTAAGTGTCGAGTCGGAAATAGCGAGCGTCTCTTGCCGCTCGGATCGCGTACTTCGGAGCGGAGAGCAGCCGGCAGCGAGCGTCAGGATAAGAAGGGTTATTTTCGGATACATCGTTTCATTGCTTCGATTCGTTCCATGCGTTCCTGCATGGTAGGTTTTTGTTCGATGGGAGCCGCCGACTTCTCCCACGGCAGCGGGAACATCTCGGTCATCGGACGGCGGTCTTTGCGGTCGAGCTGAATGCAGGTCGTAACCCATACCGCCCACCGCTCGCGCTCCCACGCCTGCCGCTGTCGGTCGCCCTCGCGTTTCGCCCAGCCGAGCCACGCATAGATGAACTCGGCGGGCGTCATTCGTTCGAAGGCTTCGGGCACCAAACCCATCTGCCCGACGGCAATGGCGAACCATCGCTCGTAGGTTACCGCTTGCGGCTCCCCTTCGTCGGGCGTTTCCCGTTTTTTGAGAGATCGCCCAATTTATCCGTCAGCGGCACGATGCTCTCGACGAAGAGTTCCGAGACGGCGAGGATGAGCGTCGGCTCCTCGTCGAAGATGTCCCACACCTCATCTTCGGTGTAGCGGCTGTCGTTGCCGGCACGCCGTGCGCCTTCGTTGAGTCCCGTAGCCGTCAGCGAGACGATGCTGTCCAGCGATCCGAGGGCGTCGGTCGAAGCGACCGCTTGTCCGAACTCCGCGCCGCGCTGCTTGGCGAATTCGTCGATAGCTCGCAGTCCGAAGTGGATCGGGCGCGGAGTCCCTTGAATGATGATCTCTTTCATGATGCGTTAAGATTGAGGTTTTTCAGCAGGGGTCAAATTGCCGCTGCCGGTGAGCGAATAGCTGTAGGAGGCATTGTCGCCCGCAGGCGTCGAGAGCGAGAAGGTCGTAAGGTAGGCTTTGCCCGTGTACATCTTCGTAAGACCCGTAAGCGGCGACTTGACGACCACGTCGACAAGTTTTTTCGACAGGACGAGGGCGAGGACATCCTCCGAGGAGTGACTGTTCTCGATCGAGTCGTCGATGACCACCAATCCGTCGCCGTCCACCGACCATGTAACGTCGCCCGGAGCTTTCTCCTTGCCGTTCGTGTCCTTCGTGCGCAGCTCCTTCATCTCCAGATCGACCTTCAGCGTATGGCTCGTGGCGTGGAGCGTTGTCTTTTCATCCACCAAAACGATAATGTCCTCGCCCTGCACGACCCGTTTGGTTCCGATTGTTTCCGGCATAATAAATTCGTATTCAGATTTACTATGCAAACCTACACTCGGATGCATCGCTTTCAGGAAAACATTGTCCCAATCGGTGTTCGGTGCAGATGCTGCTCACAAAATCCGCTATTTTCTGCTCGAAACGGTTGGTTTATGAGCAGAATATCCCTATTTTTGCGAACAGTATAAATACGCGAGATTATGGATAGATCGGATATCGTTCGAGATTATGTGAAAGCGCATCCGCAAAGTTCCTCTACGGAGATTTTCGAGGGTATCGGACAAACCGTGGCATATGCTACCGTTCGTCGCGACTTGGCAAAACTGGTCGATGACGGTGTATTGCTTTTGGTAGGTAAAGGTAAATCGAGTCGATATATGCTGTCGCCGGCATATGAACTGTTCCAACCGATAGACCTGAACACCTACTTCGGCAAGGAGATCGACGAAAGGCTAATACACGAAAATTACAATTTCGACCTAATCGAAAAAACACTCTCCGGAGTGCCACTTTTCACCCGTTCGGAGATAACGTATCTCGACGCACAACAAAAGACCTTTGCCGAGAATCTGTCGAAACTTTCCGCTGCGCAATACCGCAAGGAAATGGAGCGTCTGGGTGTGGATCTGAGTTGGAAATCATCGCAGATAGAGGGCAACACCTATTCTTTGTTGGAGACGGAGCGTTTGCTGTTGGAGAAGGAAACGGCAGCGGGCAAAAGTAAGGATGAGGCCGTAATGCTGCTCAATCATAAAGATGCACTGGATTTTATCCTCGACAATCCCGATTATCTGTCGGAACTTACCGTGGCGAAAATCGAAACGATACATTCGATACTCGTGAAAGAGTTGGCAGTGGATCGGAACATACGCACACGTCGTGTAGGTATAACGGGAACGAATTATCGCCCGCTGGATAATGAATTCCAGATACGCGAGGCATTGGAGCAAACCTGCCGACTGGTGAACGCTAAAACATGCGTTTTCGAGAAAGCGCTGCTGATCTTGTTGTTGATCTCTTACATTCAACCGTTCAACGACGGAAACAAACGCACGGCACGGATCGTAAGCAATGCGATATTGATCGCCAACGGATATTGCCCGCTATCTTTCCGCACGGTAGACTCGATCGATTATAAAAAAGCCATGCTTTTGTTTTACGAACAGAATAATATTTCCGCCTTTAAACAGATATTCATCGAACAATTCGCATTCGCTGTCGACACCTATTTTTAGGATCAGACGATGCGGAACGAGAGCGTCACGCTATGCAGATCGTAATCGGCATAATGCTCTGTCGAGGATGATTTGAAACGGCATCGTTTGCTGTCGAACTCCGCACCCTCCAACGCGGCGATTATCCGGTGTTTGAGCCGTTCCGCTTCGCCGAACCTGCCGTCGTAAACCGCAACCTCGAACATCGTCCGGTAGCCAGCGATGCCGTGCAGCGTCCTTACAGGCGTTTCCTCCGGCACGGAGAACGCAGCGAACGGCGTTGGCGTCCGGGCATCGACCGCACCGGCTTGAATCTTATCCGCCAATTCGGGAATCTCGCGCTCCAAAAGCGAGATCAGCTGCTTCTTGAAATCCGTCATTTCGAGACCGGTTTGAAGTTTTTATTCACGAACTTTTCGACCGCCGCAGCCAACTCATCGCCGAAGATCGCCACCGTACGCTCAGAGTTTTCCGAATAGGCTTGCTCCAAATAGGGCGTCGGCTTGATGCCCTTGGTACTGCGGACGAAGACCTTTCTACCCTGCGCATCGTCGAAGACCAACAGCTTGCCCTTTTTCGAGGTACGCGGGTCGGCAGTTCCCTCGTGGATGAACTTGCCGTAGTATTCGTTCACGGAGCCTTTCTTCTTCGTGCGCTCGAAGACCGGCTTCACGGCAATGGCCACCTCCGACTTCGAGGCGTTGCGGTCTTTGTAGCGAACCGTGCGCAATTGTTTCTTCAACTTGCCCGTGCGGACGGGAACCTTGCTCCGTGCCGATTGCAGCATCGGTTTGGCCGAGGCACGAAGAGCTGCTGATAGCATCCGTTTCTGCATCGTGTTCGGCAACTCGTCCAATATCCGTTTAGCTTCGGTATAGCCTTCGATTTTCAGTGTCAACATCGGTAACCGGAATTTTGAATGACGGTAACGTTCTGCTCCGAAGAGTCGTCGGCATCGCTCTTCCGGCATTTGAGGTGCAGCCGCCAGCAGCGTCCCTCCTCGTGGATCGAGGTTATCTTACGCAAAAATACCTCGTCGCGCACGATCATATCGGGCCGCAGGTCGGGTTGCCAACGGATCGTATAGACCACCTCGTTCTCGTGGACGATACGTCCGGCATAGAGGTTCTCCCGACCGCCGTTCTCGGTACGCTGGGCATAACAGACGGCTACGCGCCGGAGCGACTTCGTGAGATCATTGTAATCGTCCCGATCCTCAGTGTATTCGAGGATTTCTATTCGTTTATCGAACATCGCCGTATGGGGTTACCCGCCATGGAAGCAGGAGCTTCTCGGCCGTGAGAGACAACTCCGAGACGGTGCGACCGACCAGATTGTCCGATTCGTTGTCGTAGAGCGTACCCAAAATCAGCAGAATTGCAGCCTTGATCGCCGGAGGAATATTATCGCGATCGTAGCCGACGATCGCCGTGACCGTCGCGGTCTGGCCGCAGTACTGCGGTTCGGCGACCAGCATCGGGTCGTAGTCGTTCTCCAAGAGGGTGTAGTCGGATTCGGGAACGAGGGTTCGAGAGACGCAGAGCCGCTCGATACGCGTCGTAGGGACAGGCAGACGGACGATGGGAGCGTCGAAGGGGATCGACACGTCGAATTGCGCCTTCTTCTCCCGGATGATCCGGCCTGTCATATCCTCCGCCACGGCAACGGCCATGTCGAGTTTCGCAGCGATCAAAGTATCGTCATGGGTGGCGCTGCCTACTCGCAAGTGTTGCTTGGCAAGTTCCAGCGTAATCGGCCGCTCCCGTATCTCAAGAATTTTCATTGTTCCCGTTTCAGATCGGGATCGGGAGTTGCCGTGGTGCAAATATACAACGGCAATCCCCGTCCGATTTCTATATTTTCCGGAAAAATACAACACAGACTACGAAGCCTTATGCACCAGTTTCTTAACCGGATGTGTACCGGCGTCCAACAGGATGCCGTCCACGCGAGCGAAGCCGAACAGTCCGATCGAAAGGTACTCGGCCAACAGCTCGTTCAAGCGGATCACACGGAACGACTTGACCAGACGAATCTTGAACTTCGAGAAATCCCCGAATAACACAGATGCGTTGCCTGCGCCGATATCGGGCATATCCTCGTTCATGATATAACTCTTACCGAACAAGGTCGGCTGTATATTAGCAGAGACCGAATCCTGCCAGATATAACGGCCATTGGCGTCCTTGATTTTCATCAACGAAAACAACGTATTGCGATTCAGCATGAAGCGGCCGTGACGGGCGTATGCCGAATCCACGGAACGCACAAGATCAATGAGGTCGTCCAGTTTGAGGGCGGCAGCAACCGGCTCGGCATCCGAAGCTGTCGCCCAATTCAATATCCCTTTGGGTTTATTCGTGCCACTACCGATGGTGAGATCTTCGTTCATACCGCGCCCGAAACTCTCCGACAACAGCTGGCTAATAAGCGGCTCCAAAGCGAAATTGCTGTCCTGCAGAAGTTCTTGGGAAACAGGAACGATAGGCGTCCGGTAAGTGTATGCTTTCAAGGTTTCGGCTCCGAACGACGGAGCTTTCTTAGTCGACTGCGCATATTCGGCAACTACAGTCGCCTTCGAAGCGCTATCGTTGACCGTAGGCATCATCAGATCGCCGCCCTTATCGGTCATGATGATACTCGACGCCTCGAACATACCGCCGTAAGATTTCAAGGCTACTTCAATACTGTCGGAGAGTGTTTTCGGGACAATTACCCCACCATTCAGACCTGAAATACCGGCGCGTTTCTCAAACAATACCCGATTTTCAGAAGTGATGCCCGTGGCTCCACGCAGCAGATACTCTGCGAAAGCCGCACAGTATTCCTGATCTGCCCGTGCAGTGATCGCAGAGCATTGCTCATCAGAGGAACGTTCCTGTTCCACGGTCTGCTCTGCCTGACGGCGTTCGATATCGACGTAACGCTCCTCGGCTTCGACAGCGCGGTCGGCATGCTCGTACTCTGCAAGCAGCGTATTCCACCGCTCCTGCTCCTCGGCGGTCATCTCCCGGCCATCGGTCGCAGTGCGCAGTTCATCGATCTGAGTGAAGATCGCGGCACGCGTCTCTTTAAGTGATTTCAATTTACTCATAATCTCCGTTATTGATTCGTTCAGGAGCAAACTTAAACCACACCATCGCCTTATCAGGAGAACTTTGTCGCAGTTGAAAAAACAGAGAAGGGCCGAAATCGGCCCTTCTCTTCCACAGCGAGTTGCGTCACTCTTCCCCTGACGGGGGCTGCTTCATAATCACCCGGGATTGAATCCGCATGATGATAATCGACGCCGAAAGCGGCGTATTTTCTTTTTTGGTCGTTTGGATAACATCTGCAACGAGCAAACAGAATTCCGCAAGAACTTGTTGCACAGCAGCCGGCGGCAGAACTTTAACCAACAGCACTTGCAATCTCAACAACATTTTAATATCGGGTCGTAGGGCATATTCAGCAACTATCGGCTCCGGTAGATGCCGATAATTCCAATACGTATTATCCCCAATTCCGCAAAGCTGACGGATCAACAACTTATGACAACGACTATGGCAACGCTGTCGATTTCCTTCCTCGTAGAACAACCTGTCGATATAACGGACGACAGCTGCCCGATAAAGAAAATAACCGCTCATAACGCACCGTGTTGTAATCTTTGAAAAAACGTCCTTATTTCAGATGCGACCAAAGCCACGACATAATCGCGCAACTCTCTGCGCGTAGACAAACGGCAATATTGGAAATCTGGAGGAAGCGGATGCCACAGTTCGAAATGATACAAATCGAAACTGCTCGATTCAAGATAGATACCTGTTCCGATACATTTATCGAAAACACCCCACAACGAAGAACCCGGATGGCAATCCGAATCCGTCCGGTGAAACAAATAAACTTCACCGATCACGAGGTTTTCGAAAAGAAATTGTAATTTAGGGCCTGCTTTTAAATTGTAAATCAGCCTTTCGCATTTACATTCGGGTCGTTTCATATTGGCATATCTTTTGATTCGGTATGTCAAAAAATATGCGCGGGACTCGACCGGTCGATTCGAACCGTCCCAATGGTTATGACAAACCGGTCAAGACCGCGCATTCTGGCCTTGACTGTTTATCTGTCATTAAGATTGAAATGGGACTTTCGAATCGACAAACAGCTTAACGAATAGACATGTTTTCTATTCGTTATTCAAATATAGTTTTTCCTTCGTTACGAACCAAATTTTCTCAGAAAAAAATTCATAAAATCGACTATTGCATCCGAATGAAATATTTTCCGACATTTAAGGACTAAAAGTAATGGGTGTCTATTTGCTAAACGAGAAAATATGCGTGCTTACGAAAATAGTTTCTACTTTCCCGGAACGTTAATATATTACGAATTATCCCTCTCGCATTTTGATGAAGAGGAAATCATTGATAACTTTGCACTATAATTGAAGGATGTAAAATCATGTGTTCGATTAATTTACAAGCAATCATGGCAAACAAAACCTATCCGGAGGCCGGAGAAATTTTGTTTGATATGCTTGCTGAAAAGATCAAAAGTGAGAACAAAATCATTCTGGACTTAGAAGGAGTTGTTTCTCTGCCTTCCATGTTTTTGAATATGTCCATAGGTAGATTTATTGAAACCTATGGTGTAGACTTACTACGTCAAAAAATTTCATTCGCTAAAATAAGCACTACACAAGCAGAACGAATAAAAGACTACATCAATAGAGTTTCTTCAAAATAAAATAGCCTCCCTCAAGGAGGTTTTTTATTTCCGAAGTTTTAATTGCATACACTCTAACAAACGCTTCCTCGACAGACTTTCAGTGATAATATATTCGCTCTTTTCCTGTTGCGGTGTTTGTTCGCGCAAATACCCTGCCTTTCGTTCTTCGAGATGTCGCACCGAAGCTTCGGTTTCGGGATAGGCTGGAAAGACCACGAGCGACACATCCACCACACGCGAAAATTTTAGGATCGCTCGCTCGTCCATCGCAAGACCGTTCGGCTCATCGGCATACTGCCATTCATCCTGCGCGACACCAAAACGGAACGAGCATTTCGAGACATCGCCCCGACGTATCAACTCCAGCATATCGCTTCCCAATGTCGTATTCGGAGCCTCGAACGTGAAGCGGAGCCCGATTTCATCTACTTCCAATCGCAGCGTACCGCTCGTCGTGCGGGCGAGGATCGAATCGGTATTGTGGTTGAAGCACATGATGACGTCAGACAAGTCGCACCCGTCGAACGCTCCCCGCGCGATCTTCTCCCGGAACCACCCCATGATCGGATCGCTCCAACTCTCGAACTTCGCGGCATAGCCGACGATCGTCCGACCGACAGTTCCCTCCTCGCGGCTTTCGATATGCAGATCGCTGACAAGGCTCCGAATCTCTATTTCATTATTCTGTTTCATCGGTTTTAGGTTTTACGGCAGTCGTTACCGGCTGCATATTCATCTGTACGAAATATTCGTCGCCACCCTCGTAGGAGTTCATATCTTCTAACGAGCGGATCTCGTTGGCCGACATCGCCCCCACGAAATTCATGTTCTTGTAGTATTCCGAGCGAGTTTTAGCATCGCCGCGCAAAAGACCGTTCAGACCAAAGAGGAAATAGTACTCCTCGAACTCATCATCGCGCAACAGCTTGCGGTTGAACTCTCCCTCGATGCGGACAAGGTACGGCATCAGGCAATACTGCACGAACTCCATTCCCTGATGCTCGATGTTGTTGTTCGTAGCACGCTCCAAGTCGGCGATCATATGCGGCGGGATGCCGTAGATAGTGGCGATTTCCGTTTTCTGGAATTTGCGCGTAGCGATGAACTGCGCATCTTCGGGCGGAATGGATATGCGCTCGTAGGTCATGCCGCCCTCCAGCAGCAGCGGAACGTGGGCATTGTGCAAACCGACCGATTGAGCGATGAGGTCTTTCTTGAGCCGTTGGTAGGCTTCGGGCTTGAGCGTCGTGGGATATTTGAAGACGCCCGACATATTGCCGCCCTGATCGAAGAAGCGTTTGCCGTAGAGTTGCGCCGAAACGGAGAGTTCGAGATTGTCGCGGTGAACGGCGATCGGACTTTTGCCCTTGTAGCCGTTGGTCGAAAGGCCGCGCAGGTGGATGATGTCTTCGTTCGAGAGCAGTTCGCCCGTATCCGCTCGGTAGAAGAGTTCGTCGTTGTCGGACAAGATCGGTTCGATGCGGGCTGGATGAAGCAATTTCAAACGAATGGGTCGATAGCGTTTGTCCCGATAGATGCGGGCATAGCCGTTGCCCCACAGAGCGCACGAGACCATCAGGTGGTGCATCAGATCGAAACGCGTGGAATAGGAGTTGGGAGCCTGCACGAGTCGGTGACAGAGGTGGTCGTACTGCCTCTCGCGACCTCGCTCGGTACGGCGATAGAGATGCAAAGGGAGCGTTCCGACCGTCTCGGAGAGGATTCGCACGCAAGCCCAGACTGCCGTGAGGTTCAATGCGCCCTCCTCGGTAATATATGGCTGGCGTGTGGCGTCGGCGACCGTGTCGGCGGTAATGACTTTATTCACCGCTGCCTCGAACTCAGCAGATGTTAAGTCGCGCCGCTCGTTCCTATGCCAAAACGTAAATCGTTTCACTATCGTTACCTTTATCTACGGCAAACATAGCGGAACGTTGGGAACCTCAAGAATACATTGTCTCCTTAAAATGAAAAGCAGACTTAATTAAGAGCATGTAAAAAGCATCTATCACCGCCGTAATTTTAAAATCATTACAGCATATTTAAAGAACCGTATATATCGTGACACTGGTCGAATATGTATAATTATGACCCAAATTAATACCGTCTGGTTTATGCAAGATGCGTAATTTTATATTGCCCATAGGGATGAAATTGAACCAAAACTACTAATTAAAAGCGAAAGGCTATGAAAAGATTTCTATCAATTCTTCTCTCCTCCGGCTTAATCCTCGGATTTACATTCGAGGGGGGGGGGAAATTTGTATGCCCAAAGTGTTGCAGTCAGAGGTATCGTAAAAGCTAACGACGGCACACCCATTATCGGAGCCTCTGTCGTTGTCAGCGGTACCACAAACGGCGTTTCAACAGATCGAAACGGCAATTTTTCGATCAAGGCTCCTGCCGATGGATCGCTTTCCGTCAGTTATATCGGTTACAGGAACCAAAATGTATCCATCAATAAAAAAACATTCGTTGAAATCGTTCTCGAACCCGACATCGTGGGTATCGATGATGTAATTGTCGTCGCTTTCGGACAACAAAAACGGGAATCTTTCACCGGATCGGCCGGGATCATTAAATCGGACGAAATCGGATTGGCCCAAAATTCAAACCCGATCAATGCCCTTTCAGGTAGGGTCGCAGGCGTGCAGCTCAACAGTTCGTCGGGACAGTTCGGAGAAAGCCCGTCGCTCACGATCCGGGGCGTCGGATCCATTTCATCGGGAACAGAACCGCTCTATATTGTCGACGGCATGCCTTACGATGGGAATCTCGACCGTATCAACCCGCAGGATATCGAAAGCATGACTGTGCTGAAAGACGCCGCGTCGAACGCCCTTTACGGAGCACGAGGTGCCAACGGCGTAGTGATGATTACGACCAAGAAAGGCAAGGCGGGCGAAGCTTCCATTACGGTAGATGCCAAATGGGGTGTGAACTCCTCGGCCCTGCAAAGTTACGACTACATCAAGAACCCGAAGGAGTGGTATGAAACCTATTACAAGGGACTTTACAACAAATACATCCGCGAAGAGGGCGCCACGCCCGAATCGGCGAACGCAGCTGCGAACGCCATTATTGCCGATGCCGGCTCATATATCGTTTACACCATACCCAGCGGAGAGAATCTGATCGGTCTCGACGGAAAACTCAACCCCAACAGCACGCTCGGCAGTTTCTACGAAGGAAACGACGGGAAGACCTACTGGTTGCAACCCGACGACTGGGAAGATATCATGCTCAAATCAGGCTTTCGCCAAGAATACAATGCTTCGATATCGGGAGCATCGGACAAGGTCAACTACTATGCTTCATTCGGATATCTGGACAGCGAGGGCATCACCGACAACTCCCACATGGATCGTTTCACGGCCCGTATCAAGGCCGATTACCAGGCGCGCAAGTGGCTGCGTACCGGAGTGAACGCCTCCTATGCGAAAAACAAATACGACAAGATTTCAGAAGGGACGATCGGTTCGACGGGCAACATCTTCTCCTTCATCCATGCCATCGGCCCGATCTTCCCGATGTATCTCCGTGACGAGAACAAGCAAATCATGATCGACGATGCCGGACAACAAATGTATGATTTCGGCAACACGGCGGGTCTGAATCGAAATTCGTTTGCTGGATCGAATCCCGCGTTCTTCAATAAATACAACACCAATGAAACCGAAGGGAACGCTTTCTCAGGAAGCGCATATGCCGACTTCAACATACTGCCCAATCTGCGCTTCACGTTCAACGCAGGCATGAACAGCGACGAATACCGCCGCAACATTGTATCCGATCCCTACGCAGAATCATACAGCACGACGGAACTCAACGGTTCGGTAAGCGTATCGCACTCGCGCCGTTACTCATGGAACTCCCAACAAATTCTCAATTGGACGCCGCAAATTGGACAAACTCATCATTTCGACCTCATGGTGGGACACGAATACTACGACACCAAATTCACCTACTTGTACGGCTACCGTTACAACATGTCATTCTCAAACAACCATGAACTCAACGGAGCCTTGATCGACGGAAGCCAGTCCTCGTCCTACAAATCAGAATACAACAATGAAGGATACTTCAGTCGCCTGATGTATGACTACGACAACAAATATTACCTGTCGGCCTCATTCCGGCGCGACGCCTCATCGCGTTTCGCCAAGGCGAACCGCTGGGGTAATTTCTGGTCACTGGGCGCCGCATGGCTCATCAACAAAGAAAACTGGTTCCATGCAGATTGGGTCTCCTTGCTGAAATTCAAGCTCTCCGTAGGTTCACAGGGGAACGACAATATCGGAGATTTCCGTTATGTAGACACTTACAACATGCTCATTGACGGAGACAATCTGCCGGCTTTCACATTCCGAGAGAAAGGATCCCCCGACATCACATGGGAAACCAACACTAACTGGAACACGGGCTTCGACTTCGAACTCTTCGGCGGGCGTCTGGGTGGTAGCATGGACTACTTCTACCGCAAAACATCCGACATGCTTTTCCAAGTATCGACCGCTCCCGAAATCGGATATGCGAGCTATTATTCCAACGTGGGCGACATGCGCAATTCCGGAGTCGAGTTGCAGTTGAACGGAACGGTGATCGACAAAAAGGATCTTCGACTAGACCTCAATTTCAACATCTCCCATGTAAAAAACAAAATCCTATCATTGCCAGCCGAACTGAAGACACTCGACGTCGAAGGCCATGCAGGATATTCCTATTCGGATCCCAGCTATGTGTCCAAATATAAGTATTACTACGGTGAGAATCTGCCGCTCTACACTTGGTACATGCCTAAATACGCGGGAGTCAACGAAGAGGGCCTTTCCACATGGTATAAAAACGAAACCGATGCCGAGAACAACCCTACCGGCAATATCATCACAACCACAGAATACTCTCAAGCCGATGATTTTCTGTGTGGAACATCATTGCCCGACGTGTACGGAGGTTTCGGGCTGTCATTGTATGCCTACGGGTTCGACCTGACGGCGAATTTCACGTACCAGCTCGGAGGAAAGGCGCTCGACTACAACTATATGAGTTCGCTGACAGCCTCATCGGGAAGTGCCGGAGGAAATTGGCACGAGGATGTAGCCAAATCATGGACTCCCGAAAATCCAACGAATTACCCACGATTCGTTGCTGGCGACTCCAACCAAAATGCCCGCTCGAACCGGTTTCTGGCTTCGGCAAGCTATCTGAATTTCCAAACCTTGTCAGTAGGTTACACCATTCCCGAGAAACTGACCCGTAAATTTAAAGTAAGCAGCATGCGTGTCTATCTTTCCTGTGACAACGTTTGCTATGTTTCGACCCGCCGAGGATTCGATCCCCGGCAGAGCATTACCGGCTTTGTCAACGCCCAAGTATACTCGCCCATCCGTACCATTTCGGGAGGCGTAACACTTAAATTCTAACTCTTACGAATATACGAGATATGAAAAAATTATTCATAGCAGCGATACTCTTTGTTTCTAGTAGCTGCATCAAAGTAATCGACCCCGAATCCAACTATATTACCGGTGACCAGCTTGCTTCGTCGGCCGATGCGCTGGCCGGAATGGTTCGGGCAATTCCCGTCCGTCTGGTCAATTATCAGAACGACGATGCCGGTATCGAGCAATGCTCCTACCACGGCATGCTTTCAATGCTCGAAATGATGACTACTGATATGGTTGTATCTGGTTACGGCGGATTCAACACCACGTCGGCCTACACCTACGGCAACCTCAGCGCCCGCGGTTCGAACCGGGGAATCTATCCTTTCTACATGTATTACGGCTACATTAAAGCCGTGAACGACGTGATCGGCCTGATCGACTCCGAAACCGACGACACGACGCTGAAACACTATCTGGGAATAGCGAAAGCATACCGTGCGCTTTTCTACATGCAGGTGGGTGCCATATACGAATACAAAGCTCCGACCGATTCGCGGTATACCGAATATTACGTGGCGCCGGAACACGATCTTACAGAACTCACTGTGCCCATCGTAACGGAAACAACAACGGGCCTTGACGTGAAAAATAATCCCAGAGCGACATTCGATACACTCTATGAGTTTATTCTTTCGGATTTGAAAAATGCCGAGACCCTACTCGCCGACTATACCCCATCGAGCAAGGTCTATCCTTCGCTGGCGGTGGTTTACGGACTCTATGCCCGTGCATATATGGAGATGGCATCCCACAAAAACGCAACGGAAAATTACATGCAGGCGCTAAACTATGCACAATTGGCGATCACGACCAGCGGCTGTTCTTTCCTTACGGAAGATCAGTGGCTCGACCCGAAAACCGGATTCAACGACATGACATCTCAAAATTCATGGATGCTGGCCTGCTCCATTTCCGAGGGCAACACCGACGGACAGGGCGGAGGATTTCACCACACGATGCTTTTCGGCACGGAAACCACCTATTCGTCATACGGCTGGCGCGTGGGGCGCTCTCTCAACCGGAAAACCTACGAGGCAATTTCCGACAATGACTTTCGCAAACTATCGTGGCTCGGCCCCGATTTCTTCGCCACAGAGACCCATTACGACGACGAAGCAGGCAAATGGGCCTACACGCTCCGTAGCGCCGACGACACTTATGTGGGAAATTACCGCCTTACGAGCGATCCCCAATGGCTGCGCAACAGAATAACTGTAGCCAACGGATTTCTGGCAATGCCGTGGATTTATCCGGGCATCAAATTCCGCTGCTATGCAGGAAATTATACCTCCCGCTACCCGGGTTGCGCAACCGATCTGCCAATCATGCGTGTCGAGGAAATGCACTTCATCAAGGCCGAAGCCCAGTACCATCTGAAACAGGAAGAAGAGGCCCGATCGACCCTGAAAGAAATTATGAATCATCGGATCACCGACAGCAGTTATACATGCATAGCCTCCGGAGAGAACTTGCTCGACGAGATAATGCTTCAAAAGCGCGTGGAATTCTGGGGCGAGGGTATCAACTTCTTTGACGCCAAACGTCTGGGGCTCGGCGTAGATCGAGGCTGGCAGGGCATCGGATACTCACGATATCAAGGCACCTACGATATCGATGGTATAGCATTTTTCTGGACTATTCCGTTCCCTACAGCAGAAGAAGACGGCAATCCGGCATTGCAAGGATATAACAATCCGTATATGTATAATACCGCCATGTTTACTTATCAAAGTAATGCCGCTCTCTCTCAATACTATGGAATACCACCTTCATACGGCAATTGATCATCCGGTCTGAACCGACCCGAATCAATAGCCCGGTGCAAACGGACGACCACAAACCAGACTAGTTCGATTTTCAAATTACCAAGGGCTGCCTGTTCGTAACCGGCAGCCCCTTCCTTATTCGGGAAGCGAGGAGTGAAGTCCTAGACTCTAAATTTCCGAGAAATATCCGCAAAAGCAAACTAAACAGCTATCGATGCATTATTCAAAGTCATTATAATAAATTCAAAAAACTGCATATATCGTGACATTGACTGAATATGTATAATTATTACCTAAATTGATACCGACAGCCTTATGTTAGATATGTAACTTTGCAGCGTTTTAATTTTATCCAGCGTAAAGTGGAAGGGAAAACGATTCTGGTTGCCGAAGATGTTGCAAGCAATTATCTGTTTATTGACATATTATTACGCAGTAAAAACTACAATGTTCTTCATGCAATGAATGGATATGAAGCAGTCGAAACAGTCCGGCAGCAGGCCGTTGATCTGGTTCTTATGGATCTGAAAATGCCAGTCATGGACGGACTGACCGCAATCGAAAAAATTCGGGAATTCAAACCCGATCTTCCGATCATCGTGCTGACCGCCTCAATACTTCCCTCGAATCGGGAGACTGCCTTTCATGTCGGTTGCAATGACTATATGACAAAGCCGATTGATTCCAAATTTCTGATGGAAACCATCGCTAAATATTTTGATGGGATCGGAGTCCAATAATTATCGGAGTATGAACAGATAACTAATAACAAATAATAACGAAATGAATGTTTTTGAAAAAAATGCACGGGGGGGGGTATGTTTGCCTACCTACATTTCTCCTCAAATAGAGATCGTGACTGTAAGTATTGAAGCCGGATTTGCGAGTTCGGGAGTCGACGGCGATATTCCGGACAAGAATGTCGAGGACGAAGGCGACGAATGGTAGAAATAACAGGAATTTTTAATTATGAAGACCATTATTTATTTGTCGATGTACATTGCGCTGACCGCATTCGCATCGTGTTCAGAAAATTCTATTGACGAAGAACCTGCCCTGCCCCACCCCACAGCCCGCACTTTCAAAGTTTCATTAGGCGCAGAAGCACCCGGAACCCGCACCAGTCTGGACGAGGAAACGGGAGCAATGACATGGGTAGACGGCGACGCTATCAGCCTGCATGTCGTGGACAAATCGGGCGTCGTATTGCAGGAAAACCGAAAGTTCATGTATAACGCCGAAACCCATACTTTTGAAGGCGAGTTTACCAGTCACCCCGAGATTATCGACTGGGAGGGAGATCGGTACACCGCTTGCGAATGGTACGCTTACTATCCGTATTCCCCGAACCATACAAGCAACACCATTTTCGGAACGATTCCAACCGTGCAATTAGGTGGAAAAGTGTCGACCGGCGGCTACAATCTTTTCGGTAAAAATTACGATTTCATGATTTCGAATCTGACATCAAGCAGTTATGCCGAATCGGCTGACGGGATCGTACTACCTGCCGGCGGAATTAATCTTAGATTTCAGAAATCGAAAGTCACTATCATCCGCCTGACGATTCCAGCCCTTTCGGAAGAACAGGCTACGGCCCTCGGAATACCGGCAGGTGAACAAGTGACCCGCATCGAAATGGCTGCAGCCGGTGACGGAGGTTACTACATATCCGGAGATTTTGAATGTGAAAAAACCTTTGACGAGTATCCGACCTTTACGCATGTTACGGCACGTTCGGGAGAGAATTATGTAACATGGTACGCAACCTCGGAAACCGACCGGATAGATGTATCTAAAGGCGGATGTATCTATTTCGTCGTAAACGGAACAGACTCTTCGATAGCAGCGGGCAAATTCCGGATACGCATCATCACGACGAACGGTGAAATGCTACAGAGCTCCACAAAATCGATGAGTCTGACACCCGGAGCACTGAAAAAAATGGCGATCAAATGGAACGGCTGGTCGACGATACGCAATCTGTCCGCATCCGGCTCGGCCAACTGTTATGTCGTAAAACCCGGCGGCTCGTACAAATTCAAGACCTCGGTACGCGGCAACGGCGTAGATACCCGCTATAAAACAAGTGCAACGGAATATGCTACAATCAAAGGTAATTTCACAGAACAAGAAATCCTCGCCCAGAAGCGCGCACAACTGATATGGGAGGTAGCCAACACCACGGATGCAACTGATGCATCCCAAGATACGAATGTGATCGACGGCGCTCCCGTTTACAGCGGTGACGGTTATATCACGTTCAAAACGGGTACCGCCGGAGGCAATGCCGTCATCGCCATCGTTGATAACAATAATACCGTTCTTTGGTCATGGCATATCTGGTCGACCGAAGATGCCGAGGCAATCATTAACTGTACGGCCATAACGCCGACCACCAAAATGATGGATCGCAATCTCGGCGCCGGACGGAATGCCAATTCCGCCGTTAAAACCAATAGTACATCCGTAGATTTCGAGGATCGCGGCCTGTTCTACCAGTGGGGACGCAAAGATCCGTTCATCTACAATTTCAACATCGAAGGAGCGCGACATGGCGACGGCACCGGATGGGAACTGTTCTCTCAAAGCGCGATTCCGGCGGAAGCAGAAGCCGCAGCCATCGCCTACTGCATCGCTCATCCGAGTAAATATATGCCAAGGAAAGACGCTCTGGCAAAAGATTGGTTTACAAATAATCGGAATATTTCACGCGGAAATAGGCTGTGGAATGGCGGCATACTCACCAATGAGTCGGCGGAAGCCTACAAGCAATCGGCGCGTGAAACCGTCGATGCCAATAAGTCCGTGTTCGACCCGTGTCCACCCGGATACCGGATGCCTATCTCCGGAATCTGGGGCAAGACAAACAACGATACATCGGAATTGGTCGGTTCTTGGAGACATTATTTGGGCAACTGGATGAAAAATAGCTCGGGAAGAGACATCAACGGCGGTTATTTTATCGAAGAAGGGAACGATTCGTTCTATCCGAGCGTTTCGGCTTTGCAAGAGAACAACACTTCTTTCAACAACGACAGCCCTATGGCATTACGGTATTGGACAGCCTCGTTGAATGCTCAGACGGCGAATGACAGCACGGGTAAAAACACCTCATATTACGGCGGCACAGTCTGGATCACCAGCAAAGACAACCAACCGTTCAATTTTGCACCGAAATCCGATGCTCGCCCGGTCAGGTGTGTTCAGATCGATTATTTCACCAGTCAGATCTACGAAAAATAAAAGATGTATTCAAGCGCAAATTAGGTTATAGATATATGATTTCTTAGATGTAAATAATGGGGATGGGCGACAGAACTGAATTCTTCCATTCCGGAACAGAGAGGCGTCACTGAGTTCAATCCCATCCCCATTTTTTTATTTTAGAGGGCTTCCCCCTCTGACACATGAGTGTCGGCCGGTCATTGGTCTGTTTTACAGTGACAAGGCCGACACTTACTGTTGCGACAGGCCGGTAATCATTTTCTATCTTTAGACGATATTGGTTCCTATCCGAGACTTTACTTTTGAAAGTTAATTGTCTTCGGCATTAGGAATTCGTAGACTTTCAGAAATTTAAACTCGCATATGAATGCAGAAACAGCTGCTATTTCGGACTCATACTCCGACTAGTCATAGATATTTCGCAAGGAACCCACGACCAGAAGATCGATCCCTTCCCTTCATGTGATTCGAACCCAACATATCCCCCGGCAGCTTCAGTCAAAGCCTTGGCAATAGCGAGTCCCAGCCCTGTTCCCTGTGCAAAATCATTAAATTTATCAAACCGTTGGTAGATACGAGACTGATTGGCTTCGGAGATACCGATGCCGGTATCGGCGACATAAAGACGAATACCTCCATCACAACACTCATAGCCAAACCGGATCGTACCGCATGGTGTATATTTAATGGCGTTAGTCAGATAGTTGAACATAACCTGCGAGAACCGGTTTTTGTCCAATTGTACATAACAATGCGCATGAGGATTCTCACACAAGAGCGTCACATCCGGATTGGAATTCTGATTGGCAGCCAATACCTTGAGTTCGTCAAAAAGATCGGTGAGATCGAATCTTTCCGGATAACGATCCTGATATCCGGCTTCGATTTTCGAGAGATTCAGAATGTTGCCGATAATCTGCAATAACAGATTGTTATTATGCCGGATGATTTTTATAAATTCATTTTTCTCTTCCAGATTTTCTGTTGTAGTGAGCAATTCGGAAAAGCCTACGATGGCATTAAGCGGCGTACGGATTTCATGACTCATGTTGGCCAAGAATGCCGATTTGAACTTATCCGAACGTTCGGCTTGCAACTTAGCCTTGTGCAGTTCACGGATCATATTCTGCCGTTGGGTGATGTCGTCGAGTCTCAATACCACTCCTTCGATTTCATCTTTCGAATTCCGGACAGGAGTTGCAAAAACTTCAACCGTTTTACCTGTATGTTCAAAGATCTTTCGTTCGGTATGCCCGCTGGCAAGTGCACGCGACATGACACAATGTTCACAAGGCTGCTCCAAGCCAAGCGTTTTAAAACACTTACACTTTTTTGCATAAGCCCCTTCATACAGGAAATCTTTGCGTGCGGATACATTCTCCCATTGGACGATATAATCCGGAGTCAGGTAAATCAAGCCGGAGTTGGTATTATTAAGAATCAAGTCATTCTGTCGCAACAAGGATAAATAGCGCGTGTTATTTCTGCGAACTCCTACGTATTCAAGCAGTTCTCCATTCTCATTACGGCTAAAAACGCTACCGCTGACAGTACAATATTGCCACTCTTCATCTTCCGGTGTTTTAACGCGAATATGAATTTCAAACTCTTCGATTGTGCCGGCAAGCATCTGGGTATGTTTCTCCCGACACAATTCCAGGTCATCAGGATGCATATATAAAAAATACTCATCGGCAGAAATCTGCCGATTGTTGTCGTAGCCGGAAATCGGATCATTATAAGAGGTAAACATTCCCGTCCGACGGTTCAGCCGCCAGAGTACGATATTGGAAGCCCGCATCGCCTCCTGCGCGATGCGCAGACTTTGTTCGACTCGGCGATTCTGCATATATCGCTCTGTAAGGTCAGTCAAAATAAAAATATAATTGATGTTCCGGCCTTTACTATCCCGTACGGGAACCCCGTGGCATTCCACTCGTTTCTCATTGCGATCCACAGCAAGATCGGAAGGACGATATGTAAAATCAGTGCGGATTTGCCCCCCGGCTTCGAAAGCCTGCCGAATACGCTCCGGAACCTGAGGATTCGTCAATAACGTATTCTGACAATCAACCGGTTCTCCCAAGATCTTACAAACTTGGCGATTACGGCGCAACAGTATACCGTTCATGTCATAAACTTCCAACCCAACGGGAAGTTCTTCGACGATTGTTTTCCGACGTTGTTCTTGATGGTGAAGCAAGTCGTAAGCTTTTTGCAAGGCATGTAGTACTCCCCGGTAACGATGTCCCATAAAAACAGCAACCAGAACACCTGCTACGAATCCTATTAACGCAATGACAAGTAACGTTTGATAATTGGCAAAAAGGCTCAACATTGCATTACCCCCCCCATGAAAATGAAAGATAAATTGTTTAAAACCATAGTTTAGCATATTAACAGGTGGTTTAGAATCTTGTTTGAGATTTTGATTAGCAAAAATGCCGGACTATCCGACGGGCAGTATCCTTGTCATATCCACACTCGCGTTACGCCCTACCAGCGGAGGCGTTTCCGGAACCTTGCCATTCCGGACTTCCATGGGAGTTCCGCCGAAATGTTTCCTGCAAAAAATGATGAAATGCGAGGTGGTCGTAAATCTATACTCGAACATGATTTGCTTCAATGGGATTTCTTTCTTCATCAGTTTGCTTCGAATCTGGAGTGCCATCTGTTGCTGCATCCATTTATAAGGAGTGATTCCAAAACTAGCCTTAAATTGTTTACGGAACGTCTTTATCCCATATCCCAAATAAGCCGCAAGTTCTTCTGCGGTTCGCATGTGCATGTAATTCGTTATTACCGCTTCCGTGAAATCAGGATTATATCCGATGAACGGATAATTAAATCGAATACGTTCGTCATCGGTATAAAAATGTTTGAGGATCAAATAGATTTCCTGTGCCTTTATAAGATAGATATGACTGCAAGAAAGACCATACTCATGGTAATGGATCAAATCCTCTATAATACGCCTCATTTCCTCTTTGATCTGTATCTTATCCCAACTGTATGATCCTTTCGCTTTTTTTTCTATCAACCGACGAATACGCTCTTCCAGACACGGGAATTTAACTCCATTATACTTCAGGAGAACTAAATGTGCCGAATCGAGCACCTTTCCGCTAAAATCCATATTTCGGGGAAGAAAAAACATCTCTCCAGCTTCGAAAAGTTTGTTCTGATATTGGCAAAAAGTCAAGGTTATTTTTCCATCCAATACGAATAGCATATAATTATCAGATGTATTATGCGAAAAATAAGATCCCGATTCCGGCAAATACAAATCCTCGAATCCGACTGCCCACTGCGGTGTAAAAAGCGGACAGCTGATCTGCTGTGTTATACATAATTCCGGAGAGACATTCTTCAAGGGCATAGTTTTTAGTTTTCTATTTTTATAGAATAACAAATGTAACAAGAAAAGCAATTTTTGATGAAATGTCGAATCCGAAAAAAGTACATTTTAGGGTATATTTTAGATATATTTACACCTGGACAAGAATGCATATATTTCTATCCAATCTTCCAAAGAGTTATGTGGAACTGATGCTGAAATTATCCTTGCGACATTAGTTATCAAATACGAATTTTCATTCCTTTACATAAAAATTTCCTATAATTTACTATGGAGAACCGATTGTATCAAGGAATGAATTTTTTCATTCTAGTTAGTATCCTCCGAAACGAACTGAATTCCGAGTACCTGCGTTTGCCGGTGATGGAGATGTAGAAATCCTCCAATCGCTCGTAAGCCTCCAACTGTGTCGGATAGAGGTCGCGCATACGGAGGTATAGTTCCGCAAACCCCTCGAACGAAAGGAAATGCCGCACTTCGGGTTCGAGGGGATTCATTGCTTTCAGCTCTGCCTCGACCTTCTCGCGCTCGGCCGCGATGACCGGCGAGTGATAACGCCGGTACTGCTTTCGATTCATTTTTCTGTTGCTCATAATCGTATCGTGTTATAAGGTTAATAATCCTCTGCCTTCATAGGGGTTGCTCTCGTCGTTCGACTGTGCGGTCATCCACTCGCCCAGCGCCATGATCGAGGCGACGATGCCGTCGATCTTCTGCGTCGAGCGCTCCTTGTCGGGTTTGATGTTGCCCGCCGGATCGGTCTTGACGACCGTCGATGCAAGCATCCATCGAAGAACGGGATTGTCAAAGTGTTCGATCTTTTCGGTCAGCACCAATTTCTCGAACTCCTTCGTCGGGGCCGACATCGAACCGTAGCCCTGGCCGAAGGGGTTGCATTCCATCCCCTCGTTCTGCAAGTCGATGATCGTCTGCGAGGAATTCCAGCGGTCGTAAGCCGATGTCCGCAGGTCATAGTCGGCTACGATACGCAGAATATCCGCCTTGACGAAATCGTAGTCGATCACGTTGCCCGACGTGACGGTAACATACCCCTCGGCCACCCACCGGTCGTAGTTGATATTCTCCTTTTTGATCTTTTCCTGCATTTTCGCTTCCGGGATCCAGAAGAACGGCAGCAGTTGAAAGCGGTCATTCTCATGGAAGAGCAGGATGTAAGCCGTGATGTCAGAGACGTTCGAAAGGTCGAGACCGCCCCAGCAGGCACAGCCTTTCATGTCGGCGGGATCAGTCGTACCGACGCAGCGCATCCACGCATCGTCCAAAATCCATGTCCGCTCGGCATCCACCCATAGGTTGACGTTCTTCGTCATCACGTTGCGGACGGCTTCGGGACGGTTCTTGGCATCCTTGACCTGATCGGCGAGGTAATCGGTACTCAAGCTCACGCCGAGATTGGGGTTCGATTTGATCCACATCTTCGGATCATCCCACTCCGACTTGTCGTCGAGCGTATAGATGATGCCGAAAAGCGAGTCGTCCCGATTGATGCCGCGCAGCACCTTGATGACATTCTCCCGATAGGCGTAGCAGGCCCCCGACTTGTTGAAGCCCGCCGTCGTGATGATGAACATCAACGGTTGCCGCCGTGCGCCGAAAGCCGACTTGATGACGTCGAACATTCCGCTGTCCTTATGGGCGTGGAACTCGTCGATGATGCCGCAACTCGGATTCAGACCATCGTGCGTGCCGTAATCCGACGACAAGGGCTTCATCGTACCGCCCTTCAGCTCATAGACGATCGAGTTTCGGTATGGCGTGAGGTAGTTTTTCAGATCGGTCGCCTTGACGATCTCCACGGCATCCGAAAAGCAGATTTTCGCCTGATCCTTGACCGTGGCCGCCGAGTAAACCTCCGGGCGGCTCTCGCCGTCGGCGAAGAGCATATACAACCCGACGCCGGCGGATAATGCAGTCTTACCGTTCTTACGAGCGATCTCGATATAAGCGTATCGAAAGCGACGCGTACCGTCGGCATTTTTCCATCCGAAGATATTCCACAGGGCGAACTGTTGCCACGGCTCCAACCGAAAGCGTTGCCCCGCCCACTCACCTTTGGTGTGTTTGAGTTTCTCGATGAAGTGGATAGCGCGCAGAGCGGCTTTCTTATCGAAATACCATCCCTTGTCGAGCGAACGGTCGAGATCGGCGTAGTAACGCTCGACGGCGAGCCGGACATATTCGCAGACGGGGATCGCACCGGAGCATACCTGATCGGCATAGAGTTCGGCGGGATATTTCTTGTCGGCTTTCATTATATGCAATAAATTATTTTATCTCCTCGAATTCCGTGAAGTCGTCTTTCGGAGCATTATCCGAAAGCAATGCCGCCAAGCGACTGCGGCTGGCCGGCGTCAATCCGAACTCGGCAGCGAGTGCCTTGGCATTGGCAAGCGCCGATTCCGCGACCTTGCGCTTGGGGTTGACGATCTTCGTCGTGCCGAATTTCGTTTCGATTTCGAGGATAAAACCTTCCGTATCTGCCTCCCGCATCGCATCATGATACAATCCCATTTCGCGGGCATAGGCGACGACCAAGTCCACACCGACGACGTCGAGCAGGCATTTATGGATCAACTCCGTCGCCACAACATCGAATACCTTTTTCGCCGAGCCTTTCAAACCGGAGCGAGGCAAAGAGATGAGGGCAGTTCCCACAGGAGCTGCATTACCGGTCATCCGGCACGGCTGATTCGTACCCCGTAAGGATTTCAATTCATTAGGCAGTTTCTTGCGACCTTTCGTCATTTCAACACATTTCATTATCTAATAAAATTCTATTTATAATTTGCCGATACCGGCAAATATTGCTATCTTTGACATCGAAATCGGAATCAAATTTGCCGATAACAGGAACATATGGAATATATTTCAGTAACTGCATTCGCCGAGAAATATGGCATTTCGGAGCGCACGGCGCGGAACTATTGCGCCGCAGGGAAAATCGAGGGCGCATTCCTCACGGGAAAAACATGGAACATTCCTGCCAATGCCGCTTTGCCCGCGCGCAAACGTCGCCGCTCGAAGCTGTCGCCGTTACTTACCGCACTGCGCGAGCAAAAGGCCATGCAGCTCAAAGGCGGCATTTACCACAAGACTCAGATCGATCTGACCTACAACTCCAACCATATCGAGGGCAGCCGACTGACGCACGACCAGACACGCTATATCTTCGAGACCAACACTGTTGGCATCGAGGACGAAAGCGTCTGTGTAGACGACATTATCGAAACGACGAACCACTTCCGTTGCATCGACCTCGTTATCGACCGCGCCGAAGAGCGGCTGACCGAGTCGCTGATCAAGGAACTGCACGCCATACTCAAATCAGGCACCTCAGACAACCGCAAGGAGTGGTTTGCCGTCGGTGCCTACAAACGCCTGCCCAACGAGGTAGGCGGCAACGAAACGACCGCACCCGAGAATGTTTGCCGGGAGATGAAAGCGCTGCTTGCCGAGTACAATGCCAAGCGGCAGAAAACGCTGGCAGATATCCTCGATCTGCACCAGCGCTTTGAGATGATCCACCCGTTTCAGAACGGCAACGGACGTGTGGGACGGCTCGTAATGTTCAAGGAGTGTCTGGCTAACGGTATCGTACCGTTCATCATTACGGATGACTTGAAGATGTTTTATTATCGCGGTCTGCAACGCTGGCCGGAAGTTCGGGAGTATCTTACGGACACCTGCCTGACAGCACAAGACAACTACAAGGCAATACTCGACTATTTCAAGATCGAGTATTGATTCCGTCCGGTATTTCAAAGAGCCCTTATTTTCGCAATACGGATTTTCCCATTCCCCTCAATTCTGCACGCGCGTACAGAAGACTTGGGGCGCGATTGGTTTTCGTGAGGTTAGGAGGAATTTCAACCCCTACCCGTCGCTTCAAGGCTCGCCGACCTGTCCGACGAAAGGTACTACCTCGATCACGGAACTCTTTGATGTTCATGTATTGAATTCCAAATAGTTGCGAAAATCGCCAAAGTTTTACGTGTCAAAGAGTTGGCGTAATTCATTAATTCACTGTACTTCAATCATCATCTCGATTTATCGCCGTTTTGAGTATCGCATCTTCTACGATCATCGACGGCGAGTGATGAAGCAGTCGTCGCTGCTGCGCCATCTCAATATAGATGCGCGTGGTCTTCGTATCGGAGTGTCCCATCATATCCTTGATCGTTTCGATGTCCACGCCCTGCTCGACCATCAACGCTCCGAATGTATGCCGCAGTGAATGCGCTGAGATCTTCGAGTGCGAGATGCCGATGCGGGCTAATCGCTGCTTGATAATACGTCCGATGGTCTGTCGCACAAGCCGGTTGTCGCACTGTGCCTTATGGGATACGAAGAGCGGCGTGTCGTCATCGAAATCCCGTTCAGCGAGATACGCTTCGAACAGTTCGACCGTATCGGGATGAAGCACGACGATATCGTTCTTGTCCATGCGGCCCTTGCGCTGGATATAGAGAATCGGCTCTTCCTCGCGCTTCGAAAAATCACCGATATCGATACGCTCCACCTCGCAAGTACGAAGCCCATTGAACAGCATCAACGAAATCATCAGTCGGTCACGGCGGCCGATCATCGTCCCGGTATCGATGCTCTCCAAGAGCCGAAATGCCTGCTCCGCCGTAAGAGGCAGTTTGCTGTACGCCGTATGATGCTTGCTGCTCTTGATCCCTGCAACGATGTTGTCATAATAGCCGCACCGCTCGCAGAACCCGTAGAAGAGCTTGAGGATCGTAATGAGACTATTTACGGTATAGACGCTTTTACCCTCGGCTTGCAGATACTGTTTATACTCCAACACATGCCGACGCTCCGGCGAGTGAGTATCGACATCGTGGGTCGGCAACCACCGGAACCACAACGCGATTTTGCGTCGGTAATCCTGTTTGGTCGAAGGTCGGATGTCGCTCTCCGAAAGCCATTCGGTGATGATTTCATTCAAATTAAGGGTCGTTCGCATGGTCGTTGAAGTCTATGGTAAAAAAGCTGGCAGCACAAAGCAATTATTTCCAACAGCCGATCTCCCCGTTATCGTTTAATTCGTATTATATCAATCGATTCAGAGCTGCGCACCGCCTGCTCGTTTTACATCATAGGCATTTTTTAACGGTTCGACATCGGTTATCTTCGCTCCCGTGCACTCTTGCTGTTATGGCAGCGGTTGCAGAGGGACTGCAGGTTCTTCAAGTCGAGCGGTGCACCGCCCCGATTGATCGGGACAATATGGTCGACTATTTGCGCCGGCGTATGCCGGTCGCGTTTCAGGCACTCCTCGCACAGAGGCTGCTGCTCCAATTTGACCAGACGCAGTTTCCGCCATACGGTAGACTGGTAGAACTCCGTATTGGCATGGCGGCGTCCCGACTGCGGTTTGTGCTCCGGCATCCACGGACGACAGACAGTGCGTTTAAGGTGCGGCATAGTCAGAAAATAATTTCGGGATTCAACGGCAGATCATGATCTTCGGTCTCGAAACCTATGATGCGGACGATCTTCGCACCAGGATAGCGTTCGCGCAACTCACATGCGGAAATGCCATACTTGGCGAAGTCGGCAGTATAGGCTGCAGGGCCATATCGTTCCGCATTGTGGCGAAGATTTTCGATCTCAACCTCCGTCCACTTCTCCATCTCGCCATTATGGGTCACATACTTGCGGCGCCCATCTTCCAAATGATGAATGATTCGTTGCAATTTCATATCGTATTCGTTTTGATTGTCAGCGAAGGCTTTCGCCCTCGAACTTCACCGGACGGCACAGGCGCGTCAAGCGGTCGAAAGTCCGTTCTCCATAGCGACGAAGCAATTGTTCGCGGGTCAAGTTCGTCGAGAGGAACAACGGTCGCAAATAACGTTCGACAGCGTTGATGACACGGTTGAACCCTTCGTATTTCTCGCCGTAGTCGTTCACAAGCGGTTCGACGCCCAACTCGTCGATAATGGGATAAGCCGTGCGGGTCAGGTAATCAAGGTTAGTCATACGTGCATCGTATCCGGCCGTCCGAAGAGCAAGGTCGTAAGGCTTGGAGAATTCGTCGGCATGAATGGCGACCGTCACCCGTTCCTTCATCGCCAGCAGCACGGGAACGACGCCCGTCAAAATGATGCTCTTGCCCCGTCCGCAGTCGCCGTAGAGCAGCAGCCCGCGCCCTTTGGTAGAAGTCATCCAATCGACGACTCCGGCATACTCGGGCAGGTGGCGGTAGCGCACGATCGAGGTGTCGACCCTCCGGAAGATTTCGCAGAACAGGCCCTCGCAATAGTCCCTGTCGCCCCACGAAAAGTTATACGGCGAGCGGACGACGAGGCGTTTATCCGCGACCATGCGGTCGATGAGCGATGCGATCCGGTTCATGCGGTATGTTGTTTTTGTCGTGTGAAAATAGGGCGGACGCTATTCGCGGAAAGAGGTCTTTGTCCCATTTTTCATTTGCGGTCGAGTTTTTCCAGCAATCGTCGGGTGCGTTCGTCGGTCGAAGGATAAATGATGTGACCGAGATGTTGTCCTTGCGTAACGGGCAGCTCTCGATGCAAAAGAGCTCCTCCCCGCAACGGGAACAACCCGGCCCAATTATTCGCAATACTTTGATCGATGATCTGATAGGCTGTATGCGGATTATCGGCTGCAAGGTGTTTGAGACGAGCCAAACACCTACGGGCCGAAAGTTCGCTCTTATAACATTCCCGACGACTGCGCTTATAATTCGACCAAGCTCGCATCGCGCTGCACCAAGGTTCATCAAGCCCTTCGAGCCACGTATCTGCATCGAAAAAAGGGGAAACGCATTTTTCTTTTTTTCGCGCAACTTTTTTTCTTTTTGCGGATGGAGTGTCCGTAGACACCGGAGCAGGCGAGCCTGCGACATTTTTTCTTTCTTTTTCATCATTCGTATAGTTCAGTCTATATATGTTCCCCCTTTGTGTTCCGGCTTGTGTTCGCATGGCGGACGCAATCGAGGATGCAAATTCGCCGTGTTCATACGTTTGCGTCCTTGTTTGTGTTCGTGCGGCGGACGCGACACGGAACTCGAAACTTTTCATCGCATAGATTCCGGCATGACGGCCTCCGAGACTCCGGTAGTCAACCAGTCCGTATTTTTTCAAAATCTCCCGCTCCTTATAAATCGATGTTCTCGACAAAGAAGTACGACCGATAAGCGTCGAAAGTGAAATTTGCAACTCTTCCCGCCAACCGCTGCGCGACGCCACCTGCATCAGCGCATGCCACAACGTAATGCCCATCGAAGAAAGTTCGTGCGTTTCGAGCCAATCGTAGAAAAGTTTTATTTCGAGCATATAATTCATATTCTGCGACCGATACGATGCTGCTGTTTGGCATATAGTTCGGTGAGAGTCTGCGGTCGATTTTGTTCCGAAAGCGTCGAGATACCCTGCTCATAGAGTTGAGCTACACGCAACAACTCCTTCTTCGGAAAATAAATCCGCCCGCCGATTCGGATACGGTCTATATATCCCGAATTGTACCATCGCTCCAACGTCCGGTAACAAACACCCAGCATACGGGCTGCGCATTTCTTAGCGACATATAGTTCCTGAAGGTTTATTTCCGGCATCGTACCGAGCATTTCGACGCTACGACGCAATTGCTCGATTTCTCGGTTCAGCGCTCGTACTGTTTTATCTTTACTCATAATCTTTGGTTTTTATCCAGCAACAAAATTCCGGACTATATGCTAATAAAACTATCCGCGTGGATATCCACGCGGATAATGTTTAATTGCAAACCTTTAGTGTAAAATCGGTTCGATTCGAATTTATTTCGAATTTATTCCACGCAACTTGTCCAGATAAGCTGTCTGTTTATATTTTCGCTGCAAAACACAGCGTTTCACGTCGCGCGGATCTCCTAACCGGACATTGAGAAAATATTCTACCTCGCGGACAACCTCTGAAAAGGATGCCTTACGGCCATCGGCATATGCAAAAGCATCGTCTCGATCCAAATAAGTCAGTAATTCAGACAGGTCGATCGCACGGTGCGCCCAATGAAGCGTCGAAGGATGCGCTGGCGACGAGGCGAATAACTCCGGATTCGAGACCCGGCGATCAAGCAAACGCAATTCGGCTTCCGTATTACGTCGAGCCAGCCTGAGATAAAAATAGATGGGCATATTTTTTTTTAAACCTCTGTTGCGAATTGCCAAAGGCATTTAAAAGCTGCAACCGGACGTGCAGGTCAGTCAAAAGTCTGAATAGGGAAGTGTAATTCTCAGATGAGTCGGAAATAACGACGAGCATATCTCGAAACTCCCTATACGCAGACTCGACATCGTTTCGTACGAATGAATCTGAACCGGATTCCTGCAACATAGCTAGAAACCGGCAATTGTATATGTCAGTCATAATACGATATATGAATGGATAATAATCGATACTGCATAAAATCTCTCTTCTCCATAAATCCAAACATGGAGCAGACCGGCCAAAGGCGGCGGCCGGATGCAGAGAATCAGTACAAGGGCATAAATAATTTCAGCCTATAACAATTACTATACAATTATTATCGTCTATTTATATCATATTTTTATGTTTCTCCATCGGAAACATCTTCTCGGAAGCGAGTGATCGAATACAATCCACACACAAACATCATAGTTATCAAACCGTCGTTATCGATATATTTCACTATCGCCGCATACTCCAAACCGGAGAACTCGACGATACCGCCGAGTGCAACGGGAGCCGTCTGAACGATCAAATGGCAGAATTCTGACAACCTGCCTCCCGAACCGGATCATCATACGTCATATCGTAGATAGCGGTAAAGATCGAGCTTCCGATTCCGGAAAACCGATAAGCCATATACTCATCGAGATATTCGATTGGCAGCCTGTTCCCGACAATTCCAAGGGACGGCTCCCGAATGACGGAACAGTCAGAACCGCAGAAATATCGGGCAAGACAAAGGCGGCGTGACCCATTCCGACTATTTATCCCATTCTACGCTGAGATGCAGGCGACGGAACATAGCGGTGTGACAACTAAAATAGTTAAGTGTATTTTAGTCATTACAGTATGCAATCAATACCGTGAGCACAAGCATCAAAAACGTAATTAAAACCATCAAGGCTACGCCTGTACATGTCAGATCGCTTTCTGTGTCAGCATTGTTCATCGTTTCTGATTATTTACAAATCCTTCCCACTCGCTTTGTTCCATCTTATCACCATAAAATGGACGCAGCGCGCAGGAATGATTTTGAGTGTTAGTTAGAACGAGTAGTAGAATCCGAATTTGAGATCCGACGAAGCGAGCCGCAGCCCGAAGCCACTGCCATTACCGCCGTTATAGTAATCTTTCTTGTACCCGAAAAATCCCACCGAGGTCAGAAAGCTGAAATGATCCGTAATGCTCAACGCAAGCCCCGGTGTGACACCGACCTGAAAGCCGTCCCGATCTCCTACTGCGATACCGAAACCTCCGTCCACAAAAAGAGTGAGAATCCCGGTTTGGTAGTATTTGTAACGGGCATAGGGAGCAATGACAAATACGTTTTCCGACTGGGAATCGGCATCACCGACCTTTACGCTGCCCAGATCGAACCCGAACGCAGCTCCTACCGACCAATGTTTGTTGAAGTCATACCCGGCTTCGGGAGCGATCGAGAAAGTATTGGTCTTGGTATCACCGGATTTGTCGTGCCAGTAGCCCAATTTACCTCCGATCCACCAGCCTTGAGCCGATGCCATTTGAATCGATGTAAATGCCATTGCAAACATGGCCATGATAAGGATTTTCTTCATAGTAAGAATTTGATTAGTTGAATAGTTTTTTGTTCTTTCGTATCTGCTTCGGTTGATAATCCCTCACATACCGCCGCCATGTGGCGTAGCTAAGATTTTGAGACTTCAATATGTCGAGCAGCGGTTGTTGGGCCGTAAGCATCAGTTTCTCACAAGCCTTGCATTTAGCCAATGATTTCGAAGTCAAGCCGCATGGTCGACCGCGAAGTTTCTTTTGACTGAGCGACAAAAACCTGCTGTAATCCGCTGTTGAACCGGACAATCTGGCAAGGCCGCAAATATGCTGCTGTACCGTTTTCGTATCCGTGTCGTACCACGGATCGCCGAGGGCATGTAGATGGATTTTACGGGTAATCATTGTCGCCAAAATGTGCAGCAGGGAATCCGGCCTGTCGAACAATTCGGCAAGCGAGTACACCGTCAGATGATCGCCGTTACGCAACCATTCGGCATCCAGCCGGAATTTAGATTCTATGAAGATGCTTTTCAACGGAATCCCTGTTTGCTGCAAACGTTTCACGGCTTCTCTGTCCGGTTGTCTGCCGTTCTGCATTTTTATGAAACCCTTGTGCGCCATAATCAGATATTGTCAGTCTCATTCCCTCATCCGACAAGTGATAACTGAAGCGGCCGGCCCGTACCACAGTTCAATTCGGGGTTCTGTATCCCTTCGCCGCTCTTCCATGGCCGTTCTTCCGAGCCGGAGCAATCTGTTCCATTTGAATCCTGTCCAGCACGGCGGTCATAATCAGGCAATTTCTCTCATTGCCGTTGGGAAAAATATCGTATACCGATAATTCACGTAAACATTGTAAATCATAATGCGGCCATCCGCATTCGTCGCACGGGAGAGGGACAAGCGATTCTTTTCGTGCGTGAACGTAAGATTCCAACTAAAATCCGAACGCGAAGCCTGAGCAGGATACATTGCCGATGCCTTAATAGATACGGGCGTCGAAGTTTGCCCCGGTACGGTCGGGCTGTCCGTCACATCGGCACGAAAATACGAGGTCGGCGGACGGAAGAAATTCGCCGAATAGAGATAATATTGTCCGTGCGCCGAGATATTCGTATCGTCGGGGATATTGAATGCCGGAGAAATGCCGTAACTGTTGAGGCTCGTCAGCCCCAGCCCTCCTTTGGAGCCAGCCGCGCCGGCCTGCCATGCATGGTCGTACAGAGACCACCCCTGCTGTGTCACAACGTAGTCGTCGTTGCTGTTCGCATAAAAATTCATATCGTAAGGCAGCCCAGTCACCGACACTGTTCTCGTGTATTCACAGTTCTGTCCATCCACGGTGATCGTCGCCGCAACAGCATAATCCGCCCGTGCGTTTTTCACAAAAGTTTTGATGCCGTCCACAACCTTGTAGACCACACCGTCCGCCCCAGCAGAATCGAAGACTACGGGCACCTGTTCTCCGTCAATGCGGAGCGACACCTCATCAATGAGTTTCGAGGGCACGCCGCGCACGATTATATTATCTGCGAAGATTGTCATTCCGTCCAGCGCATTGGCGGCAGCTGCTCCCTGTAAGCGGTAGATGTCGTAATTGGTATAGACACCCGACAGATCGGCCGAGACCGGCGTGAAAGATCCGATGTTCACGCCGTAAACACCGCCTTTGGTCAAAGTCTTGCCCGTGTCGTAACCGTAGGTCTTGATCATCCGTTCCGAGCCCCGATAGAAAGTCAGCCGATAACCTTTATTCAGCGTCACGGCAGGCAATGCGACATAGAAGTCGCCCGAGGGATTCGCGACCGTAATGCGGGTCGTGCCCGAAGCGGACATCCGCGTAGTCCCATCATCGAACCGGCAGGTGTAATCGCCCGTAAGCACTTCGCCCTCACAACCCTCGACCATAACCGCCGTCAAGCCTGTGACCGCCTCGTCGAGCGTGATATGCAGAAATGCATTCGCAGGCTCGAATGTCAGATAGATATCTTCCGAAGGCGTATTATCCGCGCTGCGGGCAATCATCATCAACTGCGGACGAGCGGTAGACGTCTGCGACGCGGGAATCGTGAACACGGCCTCGTCACTATCAACCGCGACCGAAGCCGGATAAGCGGCGTAGAAGGTATCTGTCGGCGTGGGCCTCGCAGCCTCGCCTGCGAAGTACGCACCTTGTCCGTCGTCGGTCAAGGTCTGGACACGAAGGGTTGCCTGTGAAGCTGACGATGCGGCATAAGAATCGGCATAAACGGCGATTTGGTCACCGATCTCCCAACGGGAAGCCCCGGAGTCCAGAACGGCGCGCGACTGTGGAACGGCATCCGCCGCATCCGACCGCGATGCATGGACATTCAACTGCACGGTGGCAGGTGTCGCAATCGGAAGAGATTCTGCACCCTGTCGGCAGCTACCAAGCACCAACATCGCGCAGGCCGCCATATATGTAGGTTTCAATTTTTGCATGGCAATCAATAATCTTCATTCTCGCCGGTCTCGTCATCGTAATGACCAACGGTCGATTCGCCCGATATGGCGAAACCCGCCTCGACTGCAACATCCACAATCCCAATATCGGGAGCAATATAACTTTGTTTCATCTATCATTTTTTTATAAATGACGATTTTTTTCAAATTCACCAGAATAGAACTATCCTATTATAGTCAGGAAAGGCTCCGGAAGATAACTTTCTCTATTCCTCTCCATTCAGCACCTTCCGGAGCAATCCAATCGAAGACTGTTTTACCCTATTCCACAATCACCGCACGGTTCAGCTCAGGTTCGGCGAAACGGTTGTTCATGTCGCCCTCGGCTTTCTTCACCAGACGTTCGGGAGATACGCCGTACTTATTGACTAACAGCTCGTAGACATACTGCATACGCTGCTCGCTCAAACGCTGGTTTATCTCTTTTGTCCCAGTATCTTTATCAGCCGAACCGATCAACGTGAAGGTCTTGTTCTTGTCGGCCTTGATGGCATTCTTCACATAGAACTCCAAATTCGTCAGCTCTTTCTTGTCGAGCGTCGCCTTGCCCAGACCGAAGAACAGCGCCACGGGCGATGCCGACACGGTCGATGCTCCGGCAACAGTGACGGTCTCGGGTTTACGGTTGCGCAGTACCTCATTTTCGTCGGCAAGAGCCTTATTTTTACCTGCAAGTGTTGTGTTGTCGTCTTTGAGCGCCTCGATACGGTTCAGGTAAGGCGTAACGTCCACGGGAGCCTGCACCCGCTTGAAGTTGCGGCGGTTGATCTTGAATGTCAGGCCCATCGTCACCGAAGTCATGCCCTCGGCTTTACTGCCGCGTGCCACACCGTCGAAACGCTGGTTCACAAACATGTGACGCGCTTCGATAGTCAGGTCGAGCAGGTTGCACAGGCGGATATTGTTCAACAGACCGACCGACACGGCGAATTCGTTGTCGTAAGCATTGTTTCCGTAGGAGCGGGCCCAGCCTGCGCCGATGAACGGCACGAAATTCCACGTGCGCGTCTCCTTATAGCCGCTAACGGCATTCGAGAAGTTCCACATGAAGTCGCCGTGCAGATACGACACGCCGAACTTCTCGTCGTACATGTTGTCTCCAGCCGAACCTTTCGCGTAAACACCGTTCTGCAGGTTCGTCCACCCTTTGGCTTGAATGCCCGAATAGCCGATGCGAAGGCCCACCGACGGGGTGATCCATTTGCCGACATTCACGTCGAATGCCGGAGCGAGGCGTTTGCCGAACTTCCCGTAGGAGTCGTTCTCGCCGTGATAAATATTCACACCGCCCGCAACACCGATAAAGATGTTGTCGAAGAAACGATTGGTTTCATACGGGCCGCGCACGATCTTGTTGTTGGCATCGCGGTTGCCATTTTCCTGAGCCATGACGCCTACCGCAATGAGGGCCAAGGCTGCGGTCATAAGACCTTTAGTAAAGATTTTCATGTTTAATTCAAATTTTGAGAATCAGTTGTTCTTATTTTTTCTTTGCCGCACTTCTCTTGCGCGGTTTATCTGTAATCGTCAGATTCTTGCCCGGTGTGAATTTCACGACCTTCTTGGCTGCAATTTCGATCTGTTTACCCGTGCGCGGGTTGCGTCCCATGCGTGCCGAACGCTCCTTCAAGACAAATGCGCCGAATCCGGGGACAACTACCTTGTCGCCTTGTTGCAGGGTTGTCTCAATAACATGGAGTACGCCGGCCAATGCCAAACTCACATCTTTCAGGCTCAGGCCGCTCACGGCTGCCGTAGCCTGTTTCAATTCCGTCTTGTTCATAGATTTATCAGTTGTAGGGTTAGATTATTTCGTCATCTTCTTTTACGCTTTTTCTGCATTCTGTCAGGCATTTCCACACCAAAGCCGACAGTGCCGCACCAATGAAAGGTACGACGATGAAGAGCCACAATTGTGAGAGAGCCTCGCCACCCGCGAAGATGGCCGGGCCGATGGAGCGTGCCGGATTGACCGAAGTACCGGTCACGGGAATGCAGACGATGTGTACCAGCACGAGCGTCAGACCGATGGCAAGACCGGCCAGATTGCCGGCGCCTTTCTTCGAATCGGTCGTGCCCAGCACCACCAACACGAAGATGAATGTGAAGACCGCTTCGGTCACAAAGGCCGGGACAAGATTGCCTTCCGCATATCCGTTGGCACCGGTTCCTTCGATACCCATACCGGAGGAAATGGCAAAAAGAATGGCCGAGCCGACCGCGGCACCCACAACCTGTGCCGCCATATAGCTCACGGCTTCGCAGGCTTTCATCCGCCCTGCGAGCAACAAGCCTAGCGTGATGGCCGGATTGATGTGGCAGCCAGAAATCGGGCCGAGGCAATAAGCCATCGCCACGACCGAAAGACCGAAAGCGAAAGCGATCGTCAGGACGGCAGCCACCGACGTGGCGCCGCCGTTAAGTACGGCTGCTCCGCAGCCCATCAGGACAAGTACCATCGTTCCGATACCCTCCGCTAAAAGTTTCTTCTTCATAAATTTTGTTATTTGAGTTTGATGATGTCTACTTTTGCAACTCTCCGATATGCATCGTCAACAGTTGTTTCTCTATCGACTGCCGCAGTTTATTCTCGAATAGCAGCAATTTCCCATACTCGCCCGTTCGAAACATCTCTTTGCCGACAGTCTGCGAGTGATCGAACGGCTCGCCGATACATACTCCGCCGTGAAAGAGTTGCACCAACTGGAAAATCGAGATATCGGAAATATCCCTCCTCAGCCGATAGGCATTATAGGCGAACCGGTTTTCGATATATCCAACCGTAACCAGTTTGCGCAGCACACTCCGTAGAATCGATTTCTGCATCTTGTTGTCCGTCGTCAGTATGAGCCCTCTGTTCAGTCGGTCGCCGGAAGCCGAGGCAGCGCAAGTCCGCTCGAAATCGTCGAGTTCCGATAAAACGTGAATCGCCCATATGACAGATGAGGAGAACATGCATTATGTTGTTTTTCGCTTTCCGGTTTATCATTCGTATTACGGATGCGTCGCCACATACCACGCCGTCCGGCGGTATGCCTCGTTGAGCCCCGCGAAGCAATCCTGTTCGATGTATGTCGTCAGGCCGCTATGCCGTGTAACGGCGAATCCGTTGTATCCATCCATAAAAGTCGGCGTGGCGGCTTTCCAAACTACGATATCATTCATCAGCGATTCAATAGCCGTATAGTCAGCCGGAGCAGCAATACGCTCCATAAGGTTCAGAAAATCGAAGTAGCGCGGGGAGGCCGGATAGTCGCCATAGCTCCCCGGACGGTCGAAGTGTTGAATGGATGCTATGTCAGAAACATCCAAAGAAAGGTTTATATGCGGGAGCAACTCTCCCGTCCGGGTTGCTAAAGCGTCCATTCCCTGCGTTCTCAGGATCGAGAGCGTCGTAGAGCGATACGCACCGCTTTGCGCGTTCGTATAGTCGTAGTAAGCCTGTGCGAAAGCCACGAGCGACTGCTCCACGGTGCGATTCATTTCGAAGAGGTAGCGCAACGACTTTCCGTAAATCGGACAGAAACCCGGAGAGAGCAGTTCAGCCGACGAGGCGAGGATGTACTCCGTTTTGTCGCGCAGTTCGTAAGCCACTTCGACCCCTGCCATCAGGCACGCCTCGAAGACGATGAAGTCTAACCGTCCGTCGGGAATCGCAGCCGCGAAGTCCGCCAGTTCCATCTCTGTCGTACCGGACGCCATGGAGCCCGAATTCGTGTCGATGCCTATCGAGCGCGACCGGTTCGGATCCGAAAGTGTTCCGACAGGCAGCCAGCCACTCGCATGCGATGCGAAGATCAGTCCGTAGCTGTCGGCCGGATACAGGCGCACCACCTCGTCGATCACCCGGTCGAACACTTCCGCCGAAGCCGAATTCTCTTCGGCGTATTCGGCCACCGTCTCCACGAACGACTCCGGATAGGTTCGACAGCCGCCGCGCAGCGACAGGAGTTTTGGCGCTGCGTCCGCCGCATCGAGGTAAATGAGGCAGCGGTTGCCCGTATAAGTCCACCCCCGGCGCAACGCCTCGACCTCCTCGGTCAGGGTCGCCGACAACGAATTGTCGCCGCCGAGATAAACGATCACCGTGCGCGAGGGCAGATTCGGATCAGGCCCCTCGTAGTCGTCCTTGATGCAGGACGAAAACAGAAGCGTCAGCGCCAGCCAATATGTAAAACGTCGGTTCATGCTCGTCTACGGCCGTTACCGGTTATTGCTCCTTCATGGGCAGCACGGGAGCTCCCATACCGCGTTGCATACCGCGCAGCGGCATGAGAGAGGTCTGGGGGGAAGCGTGTGAATAAGACATCCCGTAACCCGCCTCCATATCGGACGGATTCGCAGACCACGCATAGCCGAACTGACCGACCAGTCCCTTATAGGTGCTCGTCGCGCTATTCCGGTATCCGGTGTACGGGAAGAAGATCGTGTCGCCGCTCTTGTTCGGTCCACAATAAAATTCGATGCCGCAAGAGGAACTGCTGCGTATGTTATAATCCCCCGAGTTCGTAGTTGCCTTCCCCGTAAGCGAGAATCCGTAAAATATGCCCGTAGGAGGCACGCAATAGCCGGCCGGACAGGGATCGTAAACGGTCTTGACCGGTTGCGGGGGCAGAGAATAGTTTTCGTCCGTAAATCCGCTATTGGCACTCCAGAGATTCGTATATCTAAAATCCATATAGGAATTTCTGTTTTCATAACCCGCATCCATGCAATACGGCTGCTGGATCAGATCGGAGAATCTCGTATAGGGGTACCCGTTTCTGCCGTATTCCGGAGTCGTAATGCTCATATTCCGCGAAGTGAACGCATAGCCCGTCTTATCGCTGTCGGTGTAGCACGGTTTATTGTCGGATGAATACCCCCCGGCGATAGTGGTCGAAGAAACGGTCGGAATCAACGGCAGCATCGGGTCCTTGCGGCCCCACTGGTAATAGGGATTGTCGCCGAACGTGTAGGCCAGCTGATTCAGGGAGAATGTTCTGCTGAAGCCCGATTCGGTCTGCGTGATGCGCACCAGCACGCTGCGCCCCTCGTACTCGTCGTGGTGGCACCAGCCCAAGAACTGGGGTGTGACCGTATATTGCCTGCCGCGGCCGTTGTCTATCGTTTTCAGTTCGGTGCCCAGCCGGTAGTCGGTCACCCAGATATGCCAGCTCCACAGGATCGTGCCGGAGGCATCGCGCACGGCGATGATGGCGTTGCCCTGTTTGATCGTCGCCCGATCGACCTTGAAGGAGAGCCACAAATTGCTAATCAAAGTCACATTGGTGATCAGACCCGGCGCATCCTGCCATACCAGACAGGCATCGGCCGGCGTGTACTTGCTGCTTATCCACGGATGCGTGATAGGGGTGCCGCTGTGATCATGGAAAGGCGAAAGCGTATTCAAACCCGAGAGTGACGTAGGCTGATATGCCTCGGTGTTGAACGCCCCGTTCTTGATGGCGTTGCCGTAGATCAGCGGCAACATGTAGGTACCCGGCGCATTGACCACGTAGCAGTTGGCCGTGTTCTCCAGGGCGGCTCCCGCTCCCGTGCTGCTCGCGAGGTTGTAGTTGGTGACCGCCGCGGCTTTCTTCAACGCCGCTTCGTGCTGATTGGCCTTGGCCGTCTGGCGGGCGATGGTTGCGCGGCAGTGATCCATGTCCGGCACCCCATCGTCATTGTAATCGCCATCGCTGTTCCTGGTTATGGAGGTGATCCACGCCGGAAGGGTCGTGGTCCACGACCGGCCGCCGTCGAGCGATATCTCCGACGTCCAGGGCGCCGGCTTATTGCCCGTCAACTTGTAACTCTGAATGCCATTGCAAAGATAATCGGTGCCTCCGATGTAAGTAACGTCGCGCGACTGGTAAAAAATCCTCAGCACGAAAGGCGTGACGGGCATGTAGTGCAGCACGCTGCCGTAGGCGATCTCCAGATAGAGCTGCTCGGTGGGCAGATTCGCGGTGACGTCGGCGGTGTATTTGAGTTGGTAGCCGGCCTCTTCGGAGGCCGTGAACTCGAAGGTATTCTCATCGCAGGCCGTGCCGTCGCTCTTGCAGAGCTGGATTTTCGAGGTTTCGACCAGAGTGTTCTTGTCCGCGCCGACCAACCGCACCTTGCGCGTGGCGATCGACCCGGGCATGCTGCTGCCGGCTTGGGGGTCGTCGGTGATCTCGCAGGCGAATTTCACCAGATCGGCCGCCGTGGTCGTACCCGGCTCGATGGCCGCAGCCTTCTTGTCGGTCTTGACCAGATACTGGCCGTTGCTCGTGGTCGAAAGATATTCGTCGCCCACGACCTCGATTTCGTATTCGAGATTGCCGCCCGGATTGTTCTTCGCCTCGACCTCCTTCGGATAACCGGCGCTGTTGACCTTCGTGATGTTGACTACATAGTGGTAGTTGCGCTTGATATCGAGGTATTTTCCCGTCGTGTGGTCATAGAAATCGACCCGGTAATATCTGCCGTTGACACCCTGCACGATCATGGCCATACGGCCTTCGTCCCACACCGCGTCATCCTTGGTCCCATTCATGGTCGAGAAAGAATATTCGGGGATGTAGAGCGTCTTGTGCTTAAGATTGGTTCCCGAATAGCCGACGGGACGGCCCCAGCCGGGCGTCCAGCGCAGATATCCGTCGAACATCGTCAGCGGATCGGGCAGCGTGAATTGGCCCGGCTCGCCGAACACGAGTCCCGCGGAGGGCACGTTGGTCAGCGTCCAGACCGTCGTCTCCTGCGTCAGATTGTCGGCATACATGCCGGTCATGGCGCTGGACAGGGTCAGCTGGATCTTCGCCACCGAACGATACATCTGCACCGTGGGCGCGGGAGCGCTCGCGGGCCAGCTGGCGATCTTGCCGCTCATGGGCATGCCCTTGCCGCTGTCGGTGTCGTCCTGATTGAGGGCGGCCGAAGTCAGCGGGAAAGCGGAGAACGCCGTGTTGATGTCGTCCATGGTCGAACTTTGCGTCAGCGGAATCGACTCCGAGGTGTAGTCCTTGCCCGTGTTGACCAGCACCACGACGGTGCTGCCGGCAGGGATCGGCATCATGGTGCGGATTTTGGGGCGCTGCTGTCCGTTATCCGTTATGCTGCCGAGCGCCACGCGCTCGCCCATCGCGTAGGTGTCCGATGAGAACACGAGCAGATAAGCGTCCGAGATCAGCCGTTCGTTGCCCGATGCGGCGCTGCGCGTCTCGACCGTCGTGCGGTCGGTCATGCTCAGCGAGATGGTCGTACCTTCGGTTGCCGCACCGCAGTCGGGGTCGAGCCCCTCGTCCTTCAGACAGCCCGTAAGGAGAGCCAGTGCCGCCGCCAGATAAAAAATCCTATTTTTCATAACTTCATTTTTTTGCAGATGTTTCAATTCGATACTATTTCTCCCGAACCGGGTACACCGCCAAAGCCTGCACATTGTTGTGGCCTGAACGTGTATTAACAAAAGTCGGGGCCGACTCCAGAGCGTAACGGGAGTAATTATTCACCGAATGGGCCGTCTGAACGAATCCCCGATCCGTCCACATCGCAGCACCCGAAGTTTCCCGCATGCCGAAGCAGTAGACATGGAGTATTTGGCCGATGACTCCGGTATTGAACGCCCATACTCCGCCACCTTCGGGGATGGAAGTATAACGACCGTTTACAGTCACACCGGGCGTGGTGCTGGGATTATAGAAATATCCGTCACTGACAAAATTGGTGTAGGCATCCGAGGGCGGCAGGCAATAGCCCGCGGGCGAGGGATCGTAGACCGTCTTCACCACATCGGCAGTAGCGCGGCCTGCGGAGGTGCGGGTCGCATCCCAGATGTTGTAGTAATATCCTTGAAGCCAACCGGTGTTGGTCGCAGGCTGTTTGAAGAATACCCCGGGCCGTTGCATGGCTGCACCGACCGTCGCGAAACCCGTATCTGTTGTGAAAGCGAACGGGTCGCCGGACTCGGTGTAAGCGGGCTTGTCAATGTAATCGTAAGAATTGGTCTGATTCGTCCGGAGTTTTCTTGTTATGGGCAGCATCGGATCCTTACGCCCGAACTGGTAGAGGGTGTGGTTGGACGGCGCCGCCCCGGAGTTTATAGTAAGATTGTGCACATAAGTCAGCCCCGTTTCGGACTGAACCCAACGCACGCGTATCTTGTGCGTGGGATAATTTGCTACCGTACAATAGCCGAGCGGCCACGGCATGGAGGTGTACTGGTTGCTCTTGCTGAAATCGGTCAACGTCACCAGATTGTTTCCGAGACGATAGTTCGTCACCCAGATATGCCAGCTCCAGATGATCTGGCCGCTCGCATCGCGCACGGCGACGATGGCGTTGCCCTGCTGGATCTTTTCCTGCGGCACCTCGAATGTCAGCCACTGTCCGTCGGCCGAAAGTGCGACATTCTCGACGAGCCTGAACGCGTCCGACCACACCAGACAGCCATCGGCCGGCGTGTTGTTGGTATATATGTAGGGGCTCGTGATATCCGCATCTTTATAGTCCCTGAACCGTTTGAACATGTTCGTCCCGCTGGCCGAGGGGTTGTAGTAGGCGGAGGTATTGTCTGCGCCGGCCTTGATGGCGTTGCCGTAAACCAGCGGCAGACGATAGGTGCCCGGTGCGTTGACCATGTAGCAGTTGGCCGTGTTCTCCACGGCTGCCGCCCCCGTGCTGTTCGAGAGGTTATAATCGGAAACGGCATAGGCCGATCGCAGCGCCGTGCTCGACACGCTCGTGTCGGGTAGCGGCGCGACAAAATACGTGGCGCCAAACTGAGCAGAGGTCGGAACGACGCTCGTAGGGTAATTCTGAATATTGTCGGGTGCCTCTTTGGTCCATGTCGCCTCATCGCCTACCGACCACTCCACAACCTGACACGGCAGGGGAGTGTTTTTGTTATCATACTCGCTATACGAAAAACCGATCAGGCGAGTTGTTCCATAGGGATAGTCTATAGTAGAAATGGTAGCAACCTCAAAGTGATAATACCGATAGCCCACGCTCAGGCTCTTCCGGATATTGTCCGACGTGAACCACAATTTCACATCGGAGTATAGTCCCCGGCTGTCTGGCGTATAGGTCAGACTGACGGTTCCGGAGGTTCTCGAAGCGTCGTCGTAGACGATGTCGATATTTTCCGCCTTCAGGAAGGAAGGCAGTTTGGTCGGATCGGTGAATATTTCGCCCATGTACTCGTACTCGACCAAGTTCACCTCTTCCAGCGCGGAGAATTTGACCGAGACCGTCCCCTTGTCCGGAAGATTGTTCAGCTCCACCCGGCCCGGCAGGTCGAATTCGGAGCCGCTGATGTCGCCCGCGACGGGCGCGTCGGCCCAGTCCACGATATTCAGGGCGACATCGGTCGATTGACGGCCCAGCGTGGCGAGTACCCGATAGACATAGTTGCCCTCGATTTTCACGGGTCTGTTCTCGTCGTTGCCGGTGCAGTCCGTGCCGATGGCCGTCGAGCAGATGTAAACGGGAACCACCTTATCCACACCGTTGATCGTGAGCGTCACCTCGAGGCACACGGCCTTGACCGATCCGCCCACCGCCCGTTCGAACGAATAGAAACTCGTAACGGAGGTGTAGTCGGTCAGCGTGGCCGACCATTCCCCCTCGGTATTCTGTTGTGTGGCGATGTTCGTCGCCAGCGTCTTCTCCTCGGCGTAGGCCGTGGAGGCGGCGGCCGAACTGATGTCGAAAGCGTAGGTCTTGCGTATCTGATCCTTGAGTTTCACCCCCTTGACCTTGACCTCCGCGCCCTCCAGATCCTTGGCCCTGCGCATGTGCAGGTCGATGCGTGCATGACGGCGTCTGAGCGGCACCGTGATCTTGGTGCCCGAGCCCGAAACGGGGGCGGCCTCAGTCTTGCCCGACATAATCATGCCTTTGGTGGCGAAGGCCGCGACATCCTCGAGGAATTTGTCTTCGGCGGTCATCACGGCTTCGAGCGTCGCCTTGTCCAGCCCGTTGGTGGCCGACATGGTTGCCAGACGCCCGGACAACTCCTGTCCCGGATTGGCGACGACATAGAGATCCTTGGTGCCCGCGTAGACTTTCCAGCTGGCGTTGAGCGTACCCGAAGCGTCGATCACCTCGCCAGTGGCGGTCGGTGTGCCCACAGCCGTATTGCCGGCATTCTCCAGCACGCCGTACTCGTTGAAGATAAACACATAGGCACTTTTGACGATCAGTTCGGCATCGCCCGCAGCATTGGAGTCGCTGTTGACCGCATAGGTCTGCAACTGAATCTGGATGGTGGCATCGCCCTCGCCGACCGCAACGGTCGTGTCGTCTTTCATGCAGCCCGTCAGCATTCCTGCCAGCAGGAGGCCGACAAACCCGATTTTATATATCATTCGTTTCATACTCGGTTCTGGATTTAAAGGTTAGGATCGACCGGCTGACTTCCCCAGTCGGGAATCGTGATGGTGAAATGGCCGTCGTAGAACTCGATCTTCATCGCCACGGTGGCCTCGTTCTTGCCATCGACCGTGATGCTGTTGGCTGCCATGAACGCTTTCAGATCGACGGTGTGCAGCTGTGTGCCGTCCTGTTTCTCGATGCTGACCACGATCGCGTTGTCGTCGGCGAAGCGCAGGGTCTGGAACAAGGCCTGCGACACATTGGGGCGGTCGCTCCATGTGACCGTGGGATAATAGGTCGTCGCGTAAGGCTGTGCGTCGCCCATGAGCATGTCGTACTGCGGCATCAGCGACGAAAGTTTGACCACCGGCCAGCTCGCCGGATCGTTCTCGAAGCCCACGCCCGAGACATAGACCTCCATGTTGATGTGCGCACCCTTGTGCGGGATGTCGCCCGTGACCTTCACGGCGCTGTTCCCCGGCAGGGTCGCCGTGGAGGGGATCGTGACGTCGAGCGTCCCGAAATAGAGGTGGTCGTTGGTTGCGATACGGCCTTGCGGCGTCGTACCGAAAGCCGGTGCGTGTACGCGGCCTGCGGACAGGCTGCTGCAAAGAATCTCGGTGTCGGCGAAAGCATTGGCCCACGAGACGATGCGGTACTGGCCTTCGGGCAGGTAGAGGCCCGTCCCCTGATAGGTCAGCAGGTCGGCTTTCTCCACCGTCCGGGTCAGGATGAGCTGACCGCTCTTGCTGTCGAAAACGTAAAGGGTCACCCGGTCGATCATCTTCCGGAACATGGTCGCGTCTTTCGTATCGCCCTCGTAACTGAACGTCAACTCCATGTTGACCGCCGGCGGGCAATCGCTCATGTCTTCCCTGATGCAGCCGCTCAGCGCCGTCGCAAGGAGCAACATCGCAGTAAATAGTCTGACAAATTTCATATATTCGAGTTTTTATTGTTTTCGTGTCGTATCCGTGTAATTCCGTGCGGCAGTCTTTCCGAGAGCCGATATATGTCGTTCGCTGCACCGGAGTGCAACTACTTTGTTTCCGATTTTATGGTGCGCCGTCGTGTGCGCAAGTGTCTCTTTTGTCCCGGTTTATCCACGGGGAACAGCCGTGTATTCCCTCTCCGGTTTTACGGAGCGATTCATTGCTTTCCGATTAAAAAAAGAAAGGGGCGGGCGCAAAGTCCCGCCCCTTTCGCTTGTTGTATTCCGACAGATATTAGATGTTCGGGGTAACCGTCGTTTCGGTCCAGTCGGCCACCGTGATGTTCACCTTGAGGTCGTACTTCGTCACCTCCGGATCGGGAGTGATCACCTCGGGAGTAATCTCGATACCGCCACTCTCGAGACCTACCTTGTAGATCTTGTGAGCCTCGATCGTCGTGATGTCGGTGCTGGAATCTTTGAAGCCGGTTACCGTGATGTATTTGCCGGTGAAAGCACCGGTCGTACCGTCGGCCAGTTTGTAACCGTCAGAGACAGTTCCGCTAACCTCGAAGATGATGTGGGGAACCATGTCGCCTGCAAACACCTGATAAGCATAGCACTTGGTGCCCGCTGCCGAGGTAACCTCCGTGCTGCCGGCATTCTTGAGTTCGGCGAGAACGGTCGAACCGTCCCAAGTACCCTCGTCAAGTTTGGTCGCGGCAGCGGCATCCATATCGTAGGTATTGTAGAAGTAGTTCACATAAACGTTCGTCACGGTCAGATCCTCCAGACCGGTGCCTTTCTTCACGGTACCGATCTCAAAACGCGACACGAGCGACTTCAGCTCCACGTCAGCCTTCCAGGCATCGTGGCCATCCCAGTCGGTCTCGTCCTCCAGAGTGGTAGTCTCTCCTTTCAGCGTTACCTGCTGAACGGAGATGTAGTTGCCTGCGACGTTGCCCTTCGCATCGTCAGCAGCAAGGTTTGCGAGAGCCTTGTTCTGCTCCTCGACAGTCAGCGCATCCAGAGTCGTCTCGATGGCACTCAGCGTCGTTTTACCGGTCGGCAGCGCGGCATTGCCCTTGTTGACAATGACCATCACCTTCACGGGCTTCACAACTTCCTCGATCTTTATCGACTTCGCAGCCAGATCCGCGTCCTCGAATGCGTAGCAAGTGGCGTTGTCACCGGCGTCGAGCAGGTACACGACAGCGTCCGAGTACAGCGGGGTGATCTGTCCTGCCGCCTGCGGCTCCTCGACAGCATAGGTTCCAACCGAAGCTCCGGGAAGAGCCACTACCAGCGATTTTTTCACTGCATCGGTTGCAGCGACATCAGCACCTTCTTCCTTGTTGCAGGAAGCCAGCGTCATTGCAGCCAGAGCGACTGCCAGAAAAGTTTTTGTTTTCATGTGTAAAAAATTAAGTGATTAAAAAAAGTTGTTTGGTGAAATAGTAAATCGTTATGTTCCGTTCGTTTCCCTTCGTTTTACCGTCGGGGAGTACGGGCCGGAAGTACTGCCCGTGCTCGGATTTCGTCTGTTGTCGATTCTTCTTCAGGTTTTTATTCGACCTGCGCGGCGATCTGTGCCATGTTCTCGCGTTTCTTGGCGATCTCGTCGAGGTTCTGCTGCGCTGCTGCAACACCGGCCTGCCTTGCGGCATTGAGGTACTGCTCGGCCATGTCGTAATTGCCCTTGAGCATCTCCAGCACACCCATTGCGTTGTCGTACTCAGGGATGCGGACTTTCGACTTCACCTTACCCAGATAGCGTTCAGCCGAAACCATATCCTTGCGGGCAAGTGCCGAGGCTGCGGCATTCAGATTGGCCGTCTGATCGTCGGGAAACATCCTCACGGCCGTTTCGAAGACGTCGTTGAACTCCTGCGAACCTTTCTCGTACTGGTTGGCCACTGCATACATCTCGCTCAGCGAAAGATTCTGCGGCGTGGTCTTGATAACGTCTTTCGCCTCGGCAGCATCGAAATTCTTCACGTTGTAGTCCACCTTGCAAACTGCCGTACGCAGGTTCGGGAAGATCTCCTTGAGCATCTGGCGATATGGCGCGCCGCCCTTGAGTGACATGATCTTAGCTTCGCGACCGTTTTCAACAGTGGTATTTTCGATGATGCCAAGAACTTCGTCTTTATAATCGTAATCGCCGGCTTGAAGTGCTTTGATAAGTCCCTCCCAATTCTCGCCTCCGAATTCGATGGAGTAAATATCCTTGGGAAAATCATAGACCGATGCGAGGTAATTTTTGAGCGCATTGGCACGACCTTCGGACAAGCGCTTGTTCATTGCGAGCGAACCTTCGGGAGAAGCATAACCGATAATCTTGATGCCTTTGACCTCGATATTCTTATCGTTCCTGCACTCGTCGATCATCCGGCGAATCTTGGCCAATTCCATCGGATTGCCCATATAGTCGGGGCGTATAACGGTTTTGCCGACGGCGAAGTCGAGTTTGGCTTCGGCAGCCACGTCTCTACGCTTAATGCTCTCCACCATCGGTTGTACGTAGGCCAGCGACGGGGTAATCTGATACGGTTCGATAAGGATGATTTTCTCCAACGACACGTTGTCCACCAAACGCTCCATGGCCATCGTCTGCACATTGCCGCACCCGCAATCATCGCGTTGCAGATCCAGACGTGCGTCAGCCATCCACTTTTCGTAAGGCATGGCGTAACGGTAAGTGATCCGGTCATCCCGGTAGCGATAGCCTTTGACGACCTCATAGGGTGCGTTAAGGTTGTAAGCGACCGCCTGCTTCTTGCTCATCAGAGCCTGCGAACGACGGTAGTTCTTATAGTTGTTGCGTCCTTTGACCGACACCTTCGGCAGTTTCTTCGTACGGGTGGGTGAAACCAGTACCGGAATGAAATCGGCGCTGCGACGCGAATCGACATTGACCCGGTTCATCTTGAAATCCATGACCACATACAACGAATCGCCACGCTGCTGCAACTCACTGGGTGTAATGGTGATATCGCCTTTGTACGAACGTTTCTGGTCTTGTGCGATAGTCGGCATGGTGGAAACCATGACTATTGCCGCTCCTGCAAGATATAGTATATTCTTTTTCATCGGTTGTTTTTATTTAATCATGAATATCAAAGTCACACCGGCTTTGGTGGGGCCGAAATAGTGTTTGGATTCTGTGGCGATCTTGCGGCCGCAGCGCTCGCACGGATACTTGTCGTATTCGAGATAGGCATAACCTACACCGATGGTCGCTTCCAGCCCCCAGCGGTTGCCCAGAACCCAATGGTAGCCGTAACTGATGCCTGCACCGGCCAGCCAGCCTTCGTAACGGTGCGTCAGAATATTGGGGTTCTCGATCGAGCCGAACATCTTGCCGGTGTTGAATCCCCACGGCAGCATGCCGCCCATATTGTATTGTGCATAGTGGCCGTGAAGACCGAAGAAGTGGCCGCTGAACCGCTGGCACAGCCAGTATCTCGCTTCGGGCTGGATGAGCCAATGCTTCATCTTACGGTTTTCCGAGAATGTCCACGGATTGTAGTTGCCCGAAATGTCGAGTGTCCATTTGGGAGCCAACCCGAATTCGATTCCCAAGTTCATGGTCGTCGTGGCATCGTAAAGCAAGTTGGTCTTGATGCCGACCTTCTGTGCAAATGCTCCGGCAGAGAATCCGAAGCAGAACAATGCAATCGTTAAAAGTTTCTTCATTATCTTCATTTTACAGTTTCTAAGATTGAACCTGCTCCGCTGCCAAATCTGCGATTTTGATCTTCTTGAACCGTGACACCAGTTCCGAATTCAGTTCTTTTTCGAACGCAACCAGTTTGGCGTAAGCCGGATTCCGGCGGTAATTGCCCCGACAAAACAGCGTGTCCATCAACTCGCCGATGATAACCGCCATGAAACGGGGCAATTATTTCATACAAGGTTACATTGTGTAAACTCTTGACAGGCGAATAGCCCGTTGTAGAACGCGAGATATATTTATATTTAGTTAAGGTGTTAAATACACACGCACTTACGGTTTTATCCATATCGCACCGCTTTTCGATGTCACTGCGCCTAACAACCCGCTTGCCCATACGATTCGGATTGGCGTTGGCCAACTCGACAAGAACTTCAATCGCATATATGACCTTTGTTGACAACATGGCATATCGTTTCGTTCACCGTTTTCTGTTTGCTATGCGTATCAACCGGAGAACCGCATAGCTCTATTCAATATAGAGGTATATCTATGTATTTTGCTGTAAATATGAATTATATGTAGAATATAGTTGCATTGCAATTTAGTAATGGCAATGATGCAACAAAGTTCGCTGATATGGTAGATCTAATGAAAGATCTCCTCTATACTATGTAACCGATATGGATAATGAATTTCGGAATAAACTGAAAAATGGAAACCGAACCGCATGGAGTGCTATGTATGAGCAATATGCCGATACATTATACGCATACGGAATGAAGATGGCGCAAAACCGCGAACTGGTCAATGATTGTATCCAGGATCTGTTCATCTATCTATATGATAGGCGGTCGAAAGTCCCTACATTAAACAATGCTCAGGCATATTTGTTAACGTGTCTGAAAAACAAGATCTACCGGCAGCTGAGCGCTCAGTCGAAAGAACGGTCTTCGGTTGTAAGGCTAAATGCGGAGGATTGGAATGACTTTAATTTCACCATCGACATCCCTGAAACGATGGAACGTACGGAGTTCAGGGAGGATCAGCTCAATGCACTGCAGGAGGCCATTAATCAACTCTCGCCGCGGCAAAGAGAGATCCTCTACCTGCGATACTATAAGAATCTGAGCGTAGACGAAGCTGCCGCCGTCGTAGGAGTCAGCAAGCAAACGGTCATGAACGCGACGTCGGCGTCCTTGGCGAAATTGAGAAGAAATGAACTGCTGACAAAGACATTCCTCATGGAACTGATCGCTTTTTATGAAGCATTTGCAAATATTATGTAGTATGGAAGAACAAAATATACAGGCACAGATAAGGAAAGTTTCATTGAAAGACGAAACATTTACGGACAAAGCTGCCGTGTGGGGGAGAATCGTGCATCATATGGATTTACGGGATCGTCGGCAGCGGATTCATTCTTACTGGCGTATCGCCGCATCCGTGGCAGCCGTGATCTGCATCGCTATCGGATTGGGTGCACGAGTGGATATCGCAAGTGGCGGAAAAACATTGCAATATATATTGCCCGACGGCTCGCAGGTGGAACTTGCCGAGCACTCGTCGGTTCGCTATAACCGCATAACATGGATGTTCGCACGCCGCGTCGTACTCGACGGCGATGCCTCGTTCGATGTAACCAAACACAAGGGGAAATTCTCGGTGGTTGCTGACAAGGGAACCATAACGGTTCTCGGAACCCGATTTTCCGTGTCCCAGCAAAATGACATTCTGCATGTAGCCTGTACGGAGGGGAGTGTAAAGGTACGAACCCAAGCCGGAACACCGGTTCTGCATAAGGGCGAACAACTGAATTATGACGGAGAGCATCTGGAGGTGGAGCCGATACTTCCGGAGTATCTGGAGTTCAACAATGCACCGTTGAGCGATATGATTACAAAGATAGAAGAGATTTACGACCTGACCGTGATGAACAAGGATATTTGCAACGGATTGTTTTTTTCTGGTTGGGTGTCGACTCAAAACAGGGATGAAGCTTTGGAGGTGATCATGGGTTCTTGCGGTCTCGGCTACGATTTAGACGGCAATATTCTAACTATAAAGCATTGACGGCATGAAAATCAAAACTGTAATATTCTTGTTATCTTACGTCCTGTTATCTTGCACGGTTGCCGCGCAAACCACCTCGCCGCACACAAATTTAACGACGGTATTGAACCAGATTTCGGATAAATATGGCGTAAAGTTATCGTTCAGTCCCAACCTTACCAAAAATGTATTCCCCAGAAACACGCAGACCGGCGGCGATATCGAGACTGCATTGCAACAGGTTCTGAAGGGCACGAACTTCACGTTCAAGAAGATGAAGGACAATATGTATTACATCTGCAAACAAGCGGAGAAGAAAGTGCCGGCAAAACCGGACGTAAAGAAACCGGCTCGGCCCAGGAAGGAAGAACCGAAGCCGGATACGGCGCGTCTGCACACTGTCGTAATACCAATCTCCGACAGCATCGAGCCAATTCTTACCTATAAATTAAAAAGGCCCGTGATTACACTGCGCAACCTGCCTCAAATCACGCTTGCTACGGAGCAATTCGCGGGGAAAACACCCCTGCCGCTATTGGCCGTGAAAAGCAATCTGTTGTACGATGCCACGACGACCATGAACTTGGGAATCGAATTCGGGTTGGCCCCCAAATGGACACTCGATATTTCGGGCAACTACAATCCGTGGACATTCTCGGAAAATCGTAAGATGAAGCATTGGCTCATCCAGCCCGAAGCGAGATACTGGCTGTGCCAGCGGTTCAGCGGCCACTTCTTCGGTCTTCACGGCCACTATGCACAATACAATATGGGCGGCATGCTGCCGTGGGGATTCAACACCGGCAAGATGTTCGGCTCGATCGAGAACCCCAATATTCTGACGCACCGTTACGAAGGCTGGCTGGCCGGTGCAGGCATCAGTTACGGCTACCATTGGGTTCTGGGCAACCGCTGGGGGCTGGAAGCGACCATCGGTGTAGGTTATGCCTATCTCGAATACGACAAGTATCCGTGCGAGCGCTGCGGCCGCAAGATCGCCACAGAATCCAAACACTATTTCGGCCCCACCAAAGCGGCCGTTTCGCTGGTTTTTATGATCGAATAGTAAAAATTTTCACCCCAGCATGTTAATTATTATGTTATTTGCAATCAGACAAATAGACAGTCATCAACAAGATTCAGGCGAAAAAATTGAATTTTTTCGCCTTTTTTATGTGGTAGAAAAGCGCATATCGTGACTCTATATAGTGAAAAGCTATGAAATAAGCCGGACGGATCAAATGTTTTTCAACTTGAGATTGTCATATCGCTCTATATTGAATAGAGCGTTTGCAAGGATCGCCCTATTCAAAACAGCAGATATCCAGAGGCAAAGATAGTTGTTTTTGTTATATACCGATCTTTTTTTTATAACTTAGCTACCAACATATTGGCTTCATTCAGAACGTCGTTGTCGAAACTTTTCAGGTAAACCTGGGTGATTTTCTCCGAGGCGTGTCCCAGTCCCTCGCTGATGACGGCCGTAGAGATGCCCTTGTTCTTAGCACAGGTAGCCCAGGAATGGCGGGCTACATATCCCGTCAGAGGAATATCCAAACCGGCAAGTTTACCGATCTCTTTCAGGTTGTAGTTATAGTAATGCAGGGCATTGCGATACTCATTATAAGGGAGTTGAGCGTCCTGCGTCCAGTTGCGGACAAAAGGGAACAGAAAGCCGCCTTCCGTTGCATACCGGTCTATCAGCTCCTGAAGCTGCGGAATGATCTCGACCATGACCCGCGAGGATGTTTTACGGCGATGATAGCAGATCACATTGCCGATGATGTTCTTGTGAGTCAAGTAAATCAAATCGACGAACGGGATTCCGCGCAGGTAGAAACTCGCCATGAACATATCCCGTGTAAATTCCAACGGTTTGTTCCGATTCAGGTTCAACGATGCAACGTGTTTCAGCTGTTCGGCAGTTAAGGCCCTCTTTATGGTCACACACGGTGTGACTCTGATCTTTCGGAAAGGAGAACCATATTTCGGCCACGGAAACACATGATCGTCCTGGGCTCGATTGTACGCCGTTTGCAAATTACGCATATAATAGGCGACTGTATTAGCCGTATTGCCTTGACTCTGTAAAAAACTCTCATAATTCCGCAGACAACGGTAATCCATCTCGGAGAATGAAAGTCGTTCCCCGCCGCAGAATCGTTTCAACGAACTGAATGTCGCCCGATAGGCCCTCGCCGTACCATACCGTTGCAGTCTCTCCTTCTCTTCGATCATCAGCTCCAGATAGGAGAAGACATTGTCTAGGTCTTTCCTTCGCTTGTGCCACGTCGCAATTTCGTGAACGGTATAATCCGTCTGATGTTGACTGATCCTGTCGGTAACGATTTGCAGCTCCTCCTGCAAAAGCAGATTCATCCGACGGGTCTCGCTGCGGCTGTACCGGGTATCTTTGAGGTAGCGTATGCGACACCGTTTCGCATCGAAGAATTCGGGTTCGATCTTGATACCCGTCGGCAGCAGACAGCGCTCCCGGCGGTGAATCAACTGAATGACCAGAGAATACTTTCCCGATTGATTGGGACGGTATGTATTTAATTTGACTTTTATAGTTGCCATACTTGCATGATGATTATTGAACATGCAAAAGTATAGCCAAACATTTGCCATGAGACGGATTCCTATTCTATATTTTCGGCCTCTTCTTCATCGCTTCGCTATCGCCGATCGACCGGCTCCGGATGAATCTCCACCCGTTTATCTTTCATGATATACTGTACACATCGCCAGATGGGGTGCACAAACCGATTCCCGCTTTTTTGGGTGCCTTGATGATCATTGTATTCCGGAGCAGCACGATATATTTGTATCGTTCTTTTTTTTTAGGTCTGCCATAGGTAAAAAAAGCTCCTCTCACACCTCTTGGCTGAAAAGAGAAAGAATTCATTTTCAACCTTACAATCTATCAGTTACGATCTGCTACTGGAGAAGTACGCCGTCATACTAGATGCATTTCGCCCGGAACCATGCTTTCAAATATCTAACAATTTTGACGAGTTGAGATTATTCCGTTTTTTTAATGCTTATACCATTTTCTTTCGGATCGTCAAGGCGCCAATCCTTAGCTTTGCTCGCCAATTGGAGATGATCTTCTGTGTTATAAACGGATCCCCAATATTGGTGATAAAATAAAAGACATTCATTTGAGACACTTTGGCTTGTCAAACGTTATTGTGTTATGTTGAGCGTGGGCAGATTGAGTATGGAGGCTCGTGTAACGGTAAATGACTGCTTTGCGGTTTTGATGATGGTTGCGCCACTACCTGTTTGAAACTTTATCTGGGTTCCGTTGGCATATGTTCCAGGCGGCAATATAGCATAGAACATAGTGGGAGTTGATGTGAGTTGTAAACCTTTAGCCTGCTGACTCGCCCATGTGACGGTATATTGGTTATGATTCAATATGGGGCGCTGATATGCCACAGAGGAGGTCTGCGGATCTAAGACGAAAAAGCCTGAAATTTCAAGAGCAGACGCCGAAGTGTCTATCGTAATGCCAGTTATGGAGACATTGCCGGTAATAGGAAGGCAGATGATACCAAAAACGCAGTTGAAGACAATGTTGCCGTCTGATTGTGCTCTACCAACCATGGCGAAATCTTCGATTGCATTCAGACCATGGAATATTTCGACCGGAGTTTGCAATACAATCTCCTGATCGGTAGCAGAGAATGTTATGAGTAGCCCCGAATAGCCGGCAATAAGCGAGTTATACGATTCCGGTAGGTCGGGTATCTTATTGTAGGGAATTTCGGGATTACTCGATGAACTGTCTAGATAGGCAAACGTACCTTGTGTTGTACCCGCTCCTTCCGACAGCCTGTACAAACGCATAATGCCATCGGGATCGGTATCGATGTGTATGTTTATATAATCCCCTGTGCGCCATACAATCGGGTGTGGTACAGGAGTTGGCTCGATTATCGTACGGGACGACGCATTGTGTCCTTTTGCATCGAACAGCGCTTGTGCGCAATTATCGGCTGACGGTTGTTCGATGCGGGCACCGAGTATATGTATCGGTGACGGCGGTGTGGTACAGTCGTTGGTACTATGGCACGAGCTCACGATTGCCGCAGTGCAGGCAATAATGGTATATAAATGTATTTTTTTCATTGAATTGTAAGGTTTACTGCCAGAAATCGTCGGACGAAAACCCCGTATCTTCTTCGGGGATAGTTTCCGTCAATGAGCTTGACGGATCGGATAGTGCAAAGCCGCCTTCTATGATAAACGATTCTTGCTCAATCAACGGGCGGATATAAGGTAAGCGTGGCTCGGCCATGGTGATTGTGTTTTTTGCTTTGCGGATATAACAAAATATGTACCAGATAGCACTTGTCTGCAATAAATTAAATTGATGGCTACATCAATTGTAGGCATTTTCTCTGAACAGAAGTGATTGGGCATTTTGCTTTTTGTCGAGAAAAATCATAAAAAGATGGAACAGTAAAAGCAAAATTGCAGATTCAAAAGCGGAAGATCCGCTTTTGGTAACTCATCCAGCGTCAACAAAGGCGTTTGGAACTGCACTCAGATTCGATCTGGACAGCGTAAAGGTTAGTGATGCAGATTCCCAGTCGAAAACCGTATTTACCACTGCTTCCTATGCCCATTACAGATACATCAAACAGAAATTTACCCTTTTCGTAAATGGAGGTGCGGTATCGCTACCGGAGATAGCGACGGCTTTCAGGTCGGCTTCACACGTAAACTTATTCTAACTAAGCATCATGGATTATTTCAGCGTTCTGACATCGGTCGGATTCCTCGGTATAAAAAGATTATTACAATTAAATTATTTTAGATTTTCAACAGCTCAACACAACCATCTGAGGAATAAACATTTAGCAGAGTATTTAAGAAACATCAATAACAGCTTATCAACCGTGCGTTTTTCAGTAGTTTGCGGTGCTATGTTGGCAAATAACTCTATTATTACTATAAATATACTAGGTCTCTCTGGATTAGCAATGTTTTTATTTCAAAATATGCGATTTATTACTGTTGATGAATTCATAAACGCGTCAACAGTAATTTTTATAAATATTTATCTAACACAGTCTGTTTTTGGCTTGCACTACTTTTTATAATTTCACGAGCAATTTTGATTTTCGCTTCTAAACCTTCAATCTGTGATACGACCTCCTCTTGTATGTCTTTATTTGGAAGCATAACAGTAAGACCTGCAATTCTATCTATTGAAGCCCTTAAAGACCGACAAAAGCCTTTTTCCGTTCCTGCTTGCTCCAAAACCTTAACCAAATATTGGGGTAAAACATCCTCTGTTAATACTCGTAGTATTCCACAATGATCTGTCGGATAAAACGGCTTATTAGAAGGAATGTAATTGACCATCCAATCACCATCTATCCCCCACAGTATGGAAGGCTTTGAGAAATCTGTAAGTAAATATTTGTCGATATACCCAAATGGTTCCATTACATTAGCACTCATTACTGGGATACCTATATTCTTTGTCAAATCTGAAGAAAGGACTCGCTTACCTATAGATAACTTAAATTTATCTTGATTCGATAATCGAAATGATTTATCTGCCTTATTTTGTGCCTCTTCAAAAAGTTCATGAATTTGCGCAGAGACAATATTTATTGATTGTATAGTAACTCGTTCTTTTTCTTCAATAAGATTTATCTCTTCAACGATCTTCTTACGAATTTCTTTTTCAAGAATAGGTATCTTTATTTTTGCTATATCAGCACTATAGACATGAGGTTGCGCTTGCCCTTTTTGAAGTCCGTAAATCAAAGATTGTATTCTTTGCAAGAATACATAAAGCAACTTTGTGGATATAGTATCCTCGTCTTTAGATTTTACAGTACAACAATCGGATGCAAAAATAGGATTTGAAAAATAATTTACAAAACCAGCATTAGCTCCCGATGCACTAATGGTGATAATATTACCGTCTCTATTTGCAACATTGTGATAATATGCAATATCCTTACCACCTGCAATAACAGGTATATCTCCCTTTATTACTTTTTCTTTTGTTATAGATGTTCCTTTTTGTATAGTCGCTATTTCACCTATTGATATGAGATGAGAAGATCTCCATATTAACTCATACCTTACTTTTTTTTTTACCATTGTAGAGATATTCTTTTCAAAACTATCTCTATCAAAAGACAGCATATCAACCAATGACAAACGAGATACATGTTGCTTCATGTTGTTAGAAATCTCTGAAAGATAATCTCCTTTGAATGCTTTGTAAATATACGTGCTTGCCTTTTCTGGATTATTATATCTATATGCATCAAATAAATGCGTACACTCATCAATGTTTTTACCTCGTTGAATAGCGTGAATACCCTCGTTCCCTCTACGATTTGAAAACTCATAACCTAAGAAACGCTTTTCAATATCTTTTTCTCCACTCTTAACAATAACAACCTTTTGAGGATATGCCAAAATAAAGTATAAAAGCTTTTCTGCTTCTACACTTAATATAGCTTCAAACATCTTTGCATCACTTTTTGCAGAGATTTTCTTTTTATACTCGGCGTATATCTCGTGAGCCTTTACTTTATCATTAGGTGATTTTTGTAGCAATGTAATATAATCAGCGTAATCAAGTCCCGCCCAAACATGAGCAACATATTTTGTAGCTGGCGTTTCTATTCCGTTAATAGTAACATCATTCAGTGTGCGGAAATAAGTTTCAACTGCATTCTTTGTATTAGTTGCAAAATAATTATCTCTACGGCGCAGGAACAAAACAACAGTATTTGTATTGGTCGCCATAAAGGTATTGCTACCCAATTCTGCAATTGCAACAACATCAAAGTATTGCAATATAATCTCACGCGCCTTAGTATAGATTCCCGAATTACTCAAAATAGAACTTGGTAGGATAACACCAGCGATACCACCATCTTTGAGCAACTGCTTCATGCGTTCAACAAATAAACACTCTATTTCAGAGCTGTTATCTGTTAATGAATTATACAATTCAAAATCTTTTTCCGTATAATAATCACGAGTCGTTTGGCGGAAAGATGATACAGAATACGGGGGATTGCTCAACAGAATATCAAATTGCTGATTGTCCCTCTGTCCGTCATTTTCCGGCTTGCGTAACTTACCTTTGTACTCATTGTTGTTGCAGAAGTTGGCAAGACCATCACTCAAGATAACATTTGCCAAACCATCACCATGCAGATAGCATCCTACTTTACCAACTTTCACAAGTCGATAATCCTTTTCGATGCCGTATACATAATCAGTAGCCCAATCAAAATGGCAGTTCTGCCAATTGATAAGATGCTTTCTAGTCTCTTCAATATATTTAGAAGTATCACAATTATTTATGACGTCTTGTATTTCATGCATAAACTCTGTGATAAAATGGCCACTACCTGCCGCATAGTCAATCATATATGGCAAAATTTCGCCATCTTTACGAGATAACTTTTCAGCCATAATAGAATCCAAAGGAAGACTCTTTATGATAAATTGGGCAATAGGTACAGGTGTGAAATATTGTCCAGACTCTTGCTTTAAACCTGTTGTTAGAAGCAGTTCAAAGAAATCCGATAGATATTGCTGACGCTTATTATATCGAATTCTATAACCTTGAATTAACTCAACAACTTCTTTTACAACCTTTGCATTTTCTTCAAATGAAGCATTATCATATACTTCCTTAATAGCAAACTCGTTATTCTTTTCGAGACGGAGTTTGTTTACCTCTCTTAAAAGATACTGTTTTGTATCTTCATTTAGATTAGCACATCGCTTATCAAAGTCCTCATTGTTGAAGTCGCTAACAGTTCTATCTAAGAACTTTTTCATACCTTTACTATAAAGGTCTGTTAAACGAAGTTGGAAATCGACATGATTATCTCGTCCATCAAGCCATTGGAATTTTAATTCTTCACCCTCTCCCGTAGTCGTTTCATCATAAACCTTGCACAAGAAGAGTGTAAATATCTTATTAAAAGCATTACCTTTATCTGACACTACATTATGACGCAGTATTTCAAGGAAGCGATTGAAGATAAAACTTGAATCCTCAGCTTTTATCTCTTTCAACTGCTCCTTTGTTAAGGCTTTGCTTTGGAAATTATATGGTTGTACCCAAGAATCAAAGATACCATTATCTTTAGTGAGCTTATTCCATTTTTCATAAATGTCCTTTACATCACCATTACGATAGTCATCTTCAATCTTGATAATTTCATTTAGATAAACAAACTTACTACCTTTCAATTCTGAAGCATATAGCATTATTACATCTGCTTTACCACCAGATAATTGAAAATAAGTAAATAACTGACCTCCATCCTTGTGAATTTTTGTCAACTCTTTATTGTACTCTTTCCCACATGTCTTACATTCAATAAGCATATATGGCGTACCATCTTCGCGATTGACACAAATATCCAATCTGCCCGATGTACCATGTCCAGATGGCCAAGTCTTTTCAAGAATGACATTTTGAGGTTTATATCCTTTGCCGAGCAATCTATCAACACACTCAAGCACTACAAAATTTTCGGGCTGTGAAAAATTCTGCGTGGTTTTACTTTCTGCTATGATTTTATCTCCGTATTCAATATGTTCCTTATTGAAATCAATGGCTATGACATAGTTATTGTGGCTTGAATAAGCCTTATGGTATACGCCACTTGTTCCATCTTTAGGAATAAAACCTAATGCTGTTATGTATTTCTTTATGTCCATAAAACCTCCCTTTATAATACAAAAGTAGTAATTTTCCAAATACCAAATGCTATTTTTGAGCAACTATTTAATTGTTAATTCGCTAAGAAGTTTATTTATAGCCTATTTTGGTAATGCAACAGTTTAGGGGTAATCCTATAATAAACTGAAAATCATCACCAATGATTCAAAGCTCTCTCTTAATAAAGACGATTTTAGGGGCGTCTTTATTATTTTTGCATCCCGAAACCCGAGCTAAATGATTTTTTGTCCGGATTTAGCGAATAATATATTGCATATTAGTTTTTTGTTAATATCTTTACTATCAAATATATCATTAATTATGAATGTAGCAGCAATATATTCGACTTTTGACAACATCATAACAAGTGCGGAATCGATAGCACCAAGCAGGAAATATTGGTTTATAAGAACTGATGGTGGAAAATATTTTGACTCCTTTAAAGAGAATAAATTTGTTGCTATTGAAGATAATCTCATTACTCTTCAAGAAATTTATTCCCTAAAACAAAAATATAAAGAAGATAAAAAGATTATTCTTGAAGAACTAAAAAGAATAAGTAAGGATAGATATCCCAAGGATGCGCGAACAGGTTTAGTTGCGAGCCAAATTTATAGATTCCTATATGAGGTGAAAAAAGGAGATATTGTAATAATTCCAGATGTAAATTCTTCGGCAATAGCAATCGGTGAAATAAGTGATTTTATTATACCAGAAACAACAAAACAAGAAATAGAAGACACTAAATGCAACTGGCTCAAACGGAAAAAAGTTGAATGGCGAAAATTCATCATAAAGAACAACATTGATCCGTACCTCTACAAAATGCTAGCGACCCATCAGGCAATTAGCGACATTACACATTATAGCGATATTATTGAACGGAGCATACAAAATTTCTATTTTACAGAAGATACAGCCAATCTAATTTTAGAAGTAAAGTCCCGAAAAAATATAAACGCTCGTAGTTTATTTAAATTAGGTTTAGCTATATTAGACTATACACAGAATTATATAGATAAAAATGGCTTTAAATTAGATACCAATGATGTAGATGTTAAGATTGCATTAAATTCTCCCGGGAAAATCCAATTATCTGCTAAATCTAAAATTACACTTTTTATTTCAGCCTTATTAATAATCGGCATAAATGGTGGTGGATTAAAAATAAATATTTGCGACAAATTCAATTTAGATTTATCAACCCAAGGTGCGATTCAAAATTTAATTGACTATCAAAATCAGGCTCATGACAGAGCAATGAAAAATGAAATTCTAAATAACATAGATTCTCTCAAGATTCAAATGCCTGATGATGTAGTAAAAGTATTCCAACAATTTTCGACAAACAAGCAATTAGCACATTAAATGTTAGCCGTATTATTAAATATCATATCAGGTGTAGCCACATTAATTGTAGTGCTACTTATAAGTTATGAATTTATTAATATCTGTGTTTGCAAAATTCACATCGCAAATACTATTGTCTTTACAATAAAAAATATCGAGTTTCAAACAAAAGACATTATATGGGTTATAACCACTTTAATATTTTTCATCGGATATTGTGAATTATATTTTCCATGGTAATTATAAATAATAATATATAAATATAAAGTGGATTTTAACGTTGTCAGAAAAAACCCGATTGCGACAAACTATGACAAAACGCTGTAACCGATGCATAACCAACGACAGACTCAATACACCATAAAACACTAATTGTCAATAGAATATAAAAAGGACACAGACTCCCTGAGGGGGTACAAAGCAAAAGACCGATAATCAATGATTATCGGTCTTTTGCTTTGCAGGGCCAGATGCCGATGCGGCATCTCGGATACGCACGGCTCCGGTGGCCTCCCCCGGCTATTCCCCATCCTGGCGGTCAGGGCTGTCGGAACCTTTGCGGCCGGCCTTTTTCAGAGGAAGCCGCGGGAAAAGTTTTCTGAACCGCACGAGGTAAACCGCTACCCGATTTCCCGCGACGATCAGGCTCACGGCAATGATAATCAACAGGATGCCGCAACATATCCTCAGCGTGAGGGTCTCCCCGAAGATCATCACCCCGAAGAAAACCGCCGTGACAGGTTCCAAGGCACCGAGGATTGCCGTCGGTGTCGAACCGATGTACTGGATGGCGCTGGTTGTACACAAAAACGAGATCGCCGTCGGGAAAACGGCCAGTGCAAGCAGGTTCCCCCACAGGTACCATTTATCGGGCACATGGACTGCCATGCCAAAGTCCAGCCGGACAACGTAAAGCAGCAACCCGAAAAGCAGGACGTAGAACGTCACCTTGAGCGTCGCAACGGATTTCAGCACCGGACGGTTCACGCCGACGATATAAATTGCATAGGACAAAGCCGAAACCATCACCAGAACCGTCCCCGTGATATTGAGTGTCGAACCGTCACTGCCTTTGAACAACAGCCCGATACCGGCCAATGCCAGCAAGATGCACAATGCAGTCTGCGGGGAGAGCTTCTCCCGGAAGCCGAAGGCCATGATCAACGCTACGAAAATAGGATATACGAACAGCAGCGTCGAGGCGATGCCGGCATCCATGTAATTGTAGCTCAGGAACAAGGACAGGGACGAAAGGGCGACCAGCAATCCCAGGAGTACCAGCGGCACGATCTCACGGCGGTGCAGCCTGAAATCCCGGCCGCGGGCCTTGAGCATGATGCCCAACAGCGGGATGGCGAAAAGGTAGCGGAAAAACAATACCGAATCGGGATCCATCCCCGCCTTGTAGAGCGGGAGGGCAAAGAGCGGGTTCATGCCGTAAGTAGCTGCGGCGACAGCACCCAGAAGGTAACCTTTGGCTTTCGTATTCATAGATCGGATTTTGCGGCAAAAATAGCATTTATTTCGTCTATAGATGCTGGCCGGGCAAAATTATCATGCGATTGTCACCCGGGAGCGCACCCATCCCGCACCGGCACGCCCATTCCTGCCGGGGAAGCCCGCCGAACATTGCCGCCCGCCCGATGCGGAAACGATCCTACCGGGGCAAGGCGGCCGGCACGACTTCCCTGCGGATCAAAGCCGCACGGACGAAATACTCGGGGATGCAAGCCTCGTCGAGCAGCCATTTGGGTGTGGCCGATTCGTCTTTCTTCCCCGACCAGTCGTTGTAAAACAGCCCGGCGGCATCCCGTGCGTTCCGGCGCGCCCAATCCATCCAGCGGATGAATATATCCACGTATTTCGGATCGCCGTCGAGGTCGTAGAGAGCCTGGTAACCCCGCAACAACACCAGATAGAACCATGGCAAATCACGGTTCGCGGCCGCGCCGTCCTCCGTCTCCGGCAAATAGAATTTCCGGGCTCCTTCGGCCAGCCGGCGGGCATTGTCCAGATAAACCCGATCGCCGGTATATCCATACAACGCGACGGCACCCTGCAGCAGCAACCCCGTATTATAGGAATAGACCGCCTTGTCCAGACGCGCTTCGGGCTGCGTGAGCCAGGAATTCCAGACGATATCCAGTTCCGGATCATGCAGGTAGGCCTCCATCCAGTCGTAGAAACGGCGCCCGGCTGTCAGGTAATAGGGGTCTCCCGTCGCCCCGTACAGGTTGAGCGCCAGCAGCATCGCCTTACCGTTGGCGCACCCCGGCTTCTGGTTCTCTACCCCTTCGAGCCACGACACGGCGCCGTCGTGGTCGGGGCGCCAGCCGCTCAGGATGAAGGTCATCACCTGCTTGGCTTTTTCCAGGTGCGCGGGATTGCGGGTCACGCCGTAGGCCGCGACGTAGGCCAGTCCGACCAGCCCGTTGTCGTCGTAATAACGGTCGACCTTGCCCATCCTGACAGGATAGGCCTGATACCCGGCGGGCATGCGCCCGTCGTCGTAATACTGCTCGACAGCCATCACCATAGAATCGACATAGCAGCCGTATTTCACCGGATCGACTTCGGCCAGCGCGACCGCCGAGGTGAACACCCCGTCCATGGGCCACAGGAAGGAAACCTCCTGCGTGCTTTTCGCCCCGTCGTCGAAATAGTTTACATCGGGACGGTAGCTATTGGGGTAATATTCCGAAAACAGGCCGTATTCCGGCACCCGGTACATGTCCCACACCTTGCGGAACATCTCTTCGGCAAACGCATAATGCTCCCCCGTTGCGGGGGTCGCTGCCTCCTGACGGCATCCCGACAGGCAACACGCAGCACCGAAGAATGCGGCAAAAAATACATTTTTCATCTTATCGTTACATTTGAATCAGTCCCTGCCGGAACAACCTCCTCAGAATTCGAGCCGCACGACGACCGGGAAATGATCCGACGGCGTCCGCGCCTCATAGCTGTGCAACGACACCTCCTTGGGGAATGCTCCGGACTTGATCTCCTCGTCGCTGCGGGTGGTCTGCAAACGGTAGGTGTCCGTCAGCACCCCGTAATCGTGCACACACACCGAAGGCGACACGAAAATATGGTCGATACGGCTGTCGGTTTTCAGCGTGGGGTTGAAATTGTTGAACGTCCCGTTCGGGGCATAGCGCCTGGCCGCGGTTTGATACGAATCGGCCAGTATCCCCGAGGTGGTGAAGGTCGTATAGATGGGGTTGTTCTGGTCGACGTTGAAATCGCCCGTGAGGATCACGAACTCCCTGGGGCCGCACATTTCGCGGATCTTCGCAACGACCAGTTTGGCGCTCTCCTCCCGTGCCCGGACACCGACATGATCCATATGCAGGTTGAAGAACCAGAAACGGCGCCTGGTCTGCCTGTCCAGGAAATGCCCCCATGTGCAGATGCGGGGCAGCGCGGCGTCCCATCCCTTGTTGGGACGGTCGGTGACTTCCGAGAGCCAGAAATGGCCTTCATCCAGCAACCGGAAACGCTCCTTTTTATAGAATATGGGGGAATATTCGCCTTTGGCCTTGCCGTCATCGCGCCCCACGCCGATATAGGCATAGCCGGGAAGCTGCGCCAGCATATCGTGCAACTGCCCGTCGAGCACCTCCTGGCTGCCGAAAATATCGAACCCCTGGAATTCGATCAGCCCGCATACCCAGGGGCAGCGGCGTTCCCAGCCGTTGCCGCGTTCGGCGTCGCCCTTATTGGCGTTACGGATATTGTAGGTGGCCACGGTCAGCTCCTGCGCAACGGCAGGGAGCATCAGCACGGCGAACAGGGCAAGGGTCAGCAATCTTCTCATAGTAATGTTTTCGGGTTAACGGAACTGGTTATTTCGGGATACAAAGATATAAAAACGGAACTGAAATTCCTCAGTCCGGATCGGGGGCATGGCAATCCGGCAGGGACAGGATACCATCGACCCGGCAGCCACCCTCCCCGAGCCGGGGGGGGGCGTTCCGGAATACGGCGCCCGGCTGCCGCGCGGCAAACTCACACCGAATTTCCCGGGGCCGGGCACTACCGTGCCGTAAAGGTAATAAAAACACCCGGAAAACAGCAAGGTTAACAGCCGGAAAAACAGCCGGCAGGCACAAAGGCCCGGATATTCGCGCCCGCAACATAAAAAATCGCACCTGACATGCATACTTTCAGACCGCAGGCCGCATCGTTCGGTTATTTTTACTATCTTTGCTGAGCTAAATACCGGTACCGAATGCAACCAGTGAACCGAACCTCCGACCCCCAGGGGCAGCCCGTCAGCACGGGCCTATCCGCAACCGGATTCCGGGAGCCGGGGTTCCTCAGCCGGGCGCAACGCAGGATCGGGAAGGGGCTCGCGCCGCAGCAACAACGCGCACCGCACGGCCGATCCCTGCGCAGACAAAATGCTGAAACCAACAAATAAATAGCAACCATGTACAGATACGACAACCGGGTGGTCATCACTCTCGATGCCGGAGGTACGAACCTCGTGTTCGGAGCCATGCAGGCCAACAAATTCATCGTCGAACCTATCACCAAGCCGTCGAACGCGGACAACCTCGACAAATGCCTCGCTACGATGGTCGAAGGATTCCAGGCAGTCATCGACCAGCTGGAAGAGAAACCCGTCGCCATCAGCTTCGCATTCCCGGGCCCGGCCGATTATCCCAACGGCATCATCGGCGGTTACCTGCCCAATTTCCCCTCGTTCCGCGAAGGCGTGGCGCTGGGGCCTTTCCTCGAATACAAATTCGGCATCCCGGTGTTCATCAACAACGACGGCGACCTGTTCGCCTACGGCGAGGCATTGGGCGGCGCCCTTCCCGAAGTAAACGCCAAGCTCGAAGCCCTGGGCTGCCCGAAACGCTACAAGAACCTGGTGGGCTACACCTTCGGCACAGGCCTCGGCGTCGGCATCGTAGTGAACAACCAACTCAACCGCGGAGACAACTCGTGCGTCGAAACCTTCTGCCTGAAGCACAAGAAGATGCCGGATATCATCGTCGAGGACGGCGCTGCCATCCGCGCCGTGAAACGTGTCTACGGAGAACTGACGGGCAATCCTAACCACGGGCTCGAGCCGAAGGAGCTCTGCGACATTGCGGACGGCAAACGCGAAGGCGATGCCGAGGCCGCCCGCAAGGCCTTCGCCGAAATGGGCGAGATCGCCGGCGATGCGATGGCAACGACCATCACGCTCATCGACGGGCTGATCGTCATCGGCGGCGGAATCACGGGTGCCCGCAAATGGATCATGCCCAGCCTGCTGAAAGAGCTGCGCGGCAAGATGCACACCATCACGGGCGAGGAACTGAACCGCGTGCAGATGAAGGTCTACGACCTGGACAACGAGGACGAGTTCAAGGAGTTCGCCAAGGGCGACCAGCGTGCGCTGAAGGTTTACGGCACGGATCGTTACGTGGCATACGACCCCCAGAAACGCATCGGAGTCATGATCTCGAAACTCGGGGCGAGCAATGCCATCTCGGTGGGCGCCTATGCATTTGCCCTGGGCCAGCTCGACGCACAGAAACAACAATAATAATTCAGTACCGCAGTTATGAAAAAGATCGTATTATATGTCCACATCGCCCTGTTACTCACAGCGGCGGGGGCGCTCATACATCTATTTCGCAAACGACGGCAAAACCGATACGCTCATTCAGATCACGTTCTGGCTGGTAGTGGTATCCTCTGCCCTGGGAATAATCAATTATCGGCAAACTGTTAAATAAACGAGAAAAAAATATGTATAAGTTCCAACCCATCCTCAAATCGACAATCTGGGGCGGCGAAAAGATCGTCCCCTACAAGCACATCGCCTCCGACCAGAAGCAGGTCGGCGAAAGCTGGGAACTTTCGGGCGTCAAGGGTAACGAATCGGTCGTAGCGGGAGGCCCCGAGGCGGGCACCACCCTGCCCGGGCTGATCGCACGCCACGGCGCGGCATTGCTCGGCAAGGCCAATGCAGCACGCTTCGGGCAGGAGTTCCCGCTGCTGATCAAGTTCATCGACGCACGGCAGGATCTCTCGATCCAGGTGCACCCGAACGACGCACTGGCATGGGAGCGCCACAAATCGAAAGGCAAGACCGAGATGTGGTACGTCGTGGACGCCGACAAAGGCGCACGCCTGCGCTCGGGATTCGCCAAGCAGGTGACGCCTGCCCAGTACGAAGCCAGCGTCGCGGACAACACCATCACCGACCTGCTCGCCGAATATGAAATACACCCCGGCGACCTCTTTTTCCTGCCGGCCGGACGCGTTCACAGCATCGGAGCCGGGGCGTTTATCGCCGAGATACAGCAGACCTCGGACATCACCTACCGCATCTACGATTTCAACCGCAAGGATGCCGACGGCAACACCCGCGAGCTGCACACCGAACTGGCGAAGGGCGCCATCGACTACACCGTACTGCCCGATTACCGGACGCATTACCAGAAGGCGCAGGATCGCGAAGTGGAACTGGTGTCGTGCCCCTATTTCACCACCTCGCTCTACGACCTGACCGAAGCGCAGACCATCGACTATTCGGCATTGGATTCGTTCGTCGTCGTGATCTGCGTCGAAGGCAAGGGAACACTCTGCGACGACTCGGGCAACGAAATGCCGATCCACCAGGGAGAGACCGTGCTGCTCCCCGCCACGGTAAAATCGCTCCGCGTGATTCCAGGGGGAAACCTGAAAATGCTGACCAGCTACATCAAATAAACAGGCAACACCCGTCGTCGAAAAATCCCCGGCAGCCGATAATTGCCGGGGATTTTATTTTCGGTCAAGCGGCATAGTTGTAAATTCAATGAGAAACAAAACATCCGATCGTAAAAATACTTACCAAAAACCTCATTAAAAGAAAAAAGTTTTATTTTTACGCGATTCCGTTGCAGGACTGCGTTCTTTTTAGTACCTTTGGGGTGTGCAACCGTAATAGCGCGGAAACAGCAGAAAATCGTACGCCATGAAGGAGAATTTAAGAGAGATCGCATCGCATTTCGCCTTGGAAGGCCCCGTCACGGCCATCGACTCACTGGGCGAAGGATTCATCAACGACACATTCATCGTCCGCACCGAAGCAGATGCCCCCGACTACATCCTCCAACGCAAGAACAAGGCCGTTTTCCCCGACGTGCCGGCCATGATGGACAACATCCGCCGGGTCACGGAACACATCCGCCGCCGCGTCATTGCGGCCGGAGGCGACCCGCGGCGCGAGGTGATGACCGTCGTCCCGGCAAAGGACGGGCACTTGTACCACGTCGACGCGGAAGGCGAATACTGGGCCGCGACGGTCTTCATCGACGACACGGTTGCCTACAACAAGGCCGACTCCCCGGAACTGGCCCGCAAGGGCGGCGAAGGCATCGGGAAATTCCAGTCCCAGCTGGACGATTTCACCGAACCGCTGGCGGAGACGATCAAAGGGTTCCATAACATCCGCCACCGTTTCGGACAATGGGACGCCGCCCTGGCCCGCGATGCCGCAGGGCGCAGAATACACCTCGCGGAGGAGATCGGCTGGATCGAGTCGCGGCGCGCCGAGATGCTCTCTTTCTGGTCGAAGGTCGAGGACGGTACGATCCCTACGCGCGTGACGCACAACGACACGAAGATCAACAACATCCTGTTCGACAAACAGGGCGAGGTGCTCTGCGCCATCGACCTCGACACGGTGATGGCCTCCACGTCGCTCAACGATTTCGGCGACGCGATCCGCTCTTACGCCAACACGGGCGACGAGGACGACCGCGACCTGTCGCGTGTCGGCATTTCGCTCGAAATGTTCAGCGCCTACACCGACGGATACCTCTCGCTGCGTGCAGCACAACTCACCGACACGGAAATCGGCCATCTGGCTTTCTCGGCACGGTATATCACGTTCGAACAGGTTTTGCGCTTCCTGATGGACTACATCGACGGCGACACCTATTACAAGATAAAATACCCCGACCACAACCTCGTACGCACGCACGCCCAATACCGCCTGTTGCAAAGCATGGAGGAACATTACGGCGAAATGTGCCGCATCGTGGACGGGATCGCGGCGAAATACCGCAACGCATAAAAACGCATAAACCGAAAAAGACGATGCAGCAAAAGAGGGAGGGGAAAACAATCATGGAGATACGGAAAATAACAGGCGTCGTCCCGGCCGACAAACGGGCCGTCGAGGCCGCTTTCGACAGCATCGAACCGCAGCCGGTAGCTTGCTGCAACTGGCCGGAGCAATATCCCTATGCACCGGAGGTTTCGTTCCGCATGTTCCACACGGGTGCCTACCTGATGCTGCGCTTCGACGTCGCGGAACGATGGACGATGGCCCGCGTCACGGAGGATAACGGGGAAGTTTGGACTGATTCGTGCGTGGAGTTCTTCATCGCCCCCGACGACAGCGGCTACTACTACAATTTCGAATGCACCTGCATCGGGCGTCTGCTCGTGGGGTTCCGCAGGGAGCGCGAACACGCCACGCATGCCACGCCCCGGGTCATGGAAAGCATCCTGCGCAACCCGAGCCTCGGGTCGCGTCCCTTCCCCGAACACGAAGGCGACAACCGCTGGTCGGTGGTGCTGGCCATCCCGCCGCAGGCGTTGTTCATGCACTCGCTGACGGACTGGAGCGGACTGAAAGCGAAGGTGAACCTCTACAAATGCGGGGACAAACTCTCGCAGCCCCATTTCCTGTCATGGAAGCCGATCTCGGCCCCGAAGCCCGACTTCCACCTGCCGGAATTTTTCGAACAAATTAAATTTTCAAAGATATGAACAACAAATATTCACTTCCCAAAGACGGGGGCCTGATCGAAGTATCGGCTCCGCGCGACATCATCCACCGTTACGAAAAGATCCACACGACGGTTTATGAAAACGAATACCTGGGCGTGCAGTACGTCGCCGACACCATCGTGAAGGCAATCCGTACATATAACGAAATCCACTGCTCGAACGAGGTTTACGAGGAGTCGCAGCCGTTCGTGCTGGGGCTCACGACCGGGCGCACCCCGCTCGGGCTGTACCGCGAACTGGTCAAACGCCACGAGGAGGGGATCGTCAGCTTCCGCAACGTGGCGGTATTCAGCCTCGACGAGTTCTACCCGATCCGCTCGACTGAACAGCAGAGCCGCAATTTCCGCATCCACGAGGATTTCCTCAACCATATCGACATCCTGCCCGAAAATATCCACATCCCCGACGGCACGGTACCCGAAGCCAGGATTTCCGAATACTGCGCATCGTACGACCACTCGGTGCGCAAGATCGACCTGATGATCATCGGCGTCGGCGAGGACGGGCAGATCGGCTTCAACGAACCGGGATCGTATGCCAAATCGCGCACACGGCTGGTTCAGCTGACCCACAACACGCGCAAAATCCAGTCCGGGGCGTTCTTCGGCCTGGAAAACACGCCGAAGATGGCCATCACGATGGGTATCGACACGATCATGCGCGCCGAGAAGATCATCCTGATGGCGTGGGGCGAGGAGAAAGCCAAGATCGTCCAGAAGGTCGTCGAAGGCGAAGTCACCAGCCAGGTGCCTGCCTCGAACCTGCAGATGCACCCCAATATCGAGGTGGTGATCGACGAAAATGCCGCGCAGATGCTTACGCGCGAGCAGACACCGTGGCTGGTAGGCCCCTGCAAATGGACGCCCAAGTTCACCCGCAAGGCCGTGGTATGGCTGTGCGGCGTGGTACAGAAGCCGATCCTCAAACTCACCTACAAGGATTATATCGAAAACTCGCTGGGCGAGCTGCTCGAACAGGGACGCGCCTACGACCAGATCAACATCGACGTGTTCAACGACCTGCAGCACACCATCACGGGCTGGCCGGGCGGCAAGCCCAACGCCGACGATTCGACACGCCCCGTACCGTCGGAACCGTTCCCCAAGCGCGTGGTGGTATTCTCGCCCCACCCCGACGACGACGTCATCTCGATGGGCGGTACCTTTATCCGCCTCGTGCAGCAGGGACACGACGTACACGTAGCCTACGAAACTTCGGGCAACGTGGCCGTACACGACGACGTCGTGCTGCAGAACATCGACACGGCCCGCGAACTGGGCTTCGGAGACCACTACGCCGAGGTCGAGAAGATCATCGCCGGCAAGAAGAAGGGCGAACCCGAACCGCGTCCGCTGCTCGACCTCAAGGGTGCCATCCGCCGCGCCGAGGCACGCGCCGCCGTCCGCTCGTTCGGCCTGAACCCCGACACGAACGCCCACTTCCTCAACCTGCCGTTCTACGAAACGGGCGGTATCAAGAAGGGACAGCTTACGGAGAAGGACATCGACATCATCGTCAAGCTGCTGCGCGAGGTGAAACCCCACCAGATTTATGCCGCAGGCGACCTGGCCGACCCGCACGGGACACACCGCACGGCCATGGAGGCCGTACTCGGCGCCCTGGACGTAGTCAGGGACGACGAATGGCTCAAGGAATGCCACCTGTGGCTCTACCGCGGTGCATGGATGGAATGGGATCTGGGCATGGTCGACATGGCGGTGCCGCTGTCGCCCGACGAGCTGATCATGAAGCGCCACGCCATCTACCGCCACCTCTCGCAGAAGGACATCATGCCCTTCCCGGGCAGCGACCCGCGCGAGTTCTGGCAGCGCGCCGAAGAGCGTACGCAGAACACGGCGCAGCTTTACGACAAGCTCGGCATGGCCGAATACCAGGCGATCGAGGTGTTCGTCAAGATGTTCTGACGCCCCGTCCGAATGAAGAATGAACAGACAAACCGATAAACCGAAAAATTTATGCGACTCATTATCGAAGACACACAGGAAAATGCCGGCCGTTGGGCGGCGCATTACATCGTCGGGCAGATCAACAAGAAGCAGGCTGCCGGAGGCACATTCGTGCTGGGCCTGCCGACGGGTTCGACCCCTCTGACGACGTACAAGGAGCTGATCGCCCTGAACAAAGCCGGGAAGGTATCGTTCAAGGATGTCGTCACGTTCAACATGGACGAATACGTCGGGCTCCCGGAAGAGCACCCCGAAAGCTACCATTCGTTCATGTGGAACACCTTTTTCAACCACGTGGACATCACCCCGGCCAATGTCAACATCCTCAACGGCAACGCCCCCGACCTGCAGAAGGAGTGCGACGAATACGAGGAGAAGATCCGCCGCGCAGGGGGCATCGACCTCTTCCTGGGCGGTGTCGGCGAAGACGGCCATCTGGCCTTCAACGAGCCGTTCTCGTCGCTCAACTCGCGCACCCGCGTCAAGACGCTAACCTACGACACGCTGGTCGTGAACTCGCGCTTCTTCGACAACGACGTGAACAAGGTGCCCAAGCAGGCCATGTCGGTAGGCGTAGCCACCGTGCTCGATGCGAAACAGGTATTGATCCTCGCCCTCGGGCATAAGAAAGCCCGTGCCCTGCAGCAGTGTGTGGAAGGCCCTTACTCGCACGTCTGCACGATCTCGGCCATGCAGGTACATCCCCACGGGATCGTCGTATGCGACGAACCCGCGACCGCGGAACTGAAGGTCGGCACCTATCGTTATTTCAAGGACATCGAAAAAGACAACCTGATCTGAATCCGGACTGACTCTGAATAACGAATCCCCGCGGGCATCGGCCTGCGGGGATTTTTTTCGGTTCCCGACGGCGGCCCCGGCCTGCTGCTGCTATTGCGCCGGACGTCCCCCGGCAACCGCCAGGCCGACAAGCACCCGGACAGCAAGCACCGATCCGGTAACAGCCCACCGAGCAACAGTTCCGGCCGGCAACTGCCCGGCCGACAAACACCCGGTCAGCACACACCCGTCCGGCAACTGCCCCGGCCGAAATCAGACAGCGGCGAAGCTGCAAAAAATTCCCCGCACGGCAGGCAGGCCGTGCGGGGAATTGCCAGAGCCATACTAATCTCCAAATAGCCGGGCCCGAATTACATGGCATCGGGTTTCAGCAACCCGATCTCGTCGATACAGAAGTAGGTCGGATCAGCCTGATAGTCGCAAACCGCCTTGAATACCAGCTTGTCCACCGCACCGAACGACGACAGGTCGACTTTGCGCCATCCGCTCAGCTTCGATTTCCCGGCGACGAGCGTTTCCGTGATGCTCCCCTTTTCCACACCGCCGAGCGACCCCGTGATTTTCACCTGGAAACTGTCGGTATCCGCCCCCGTGAAATAATTGTATACCCAGGTCGAATTGGCGATGTATAGGTGGGCGACGATGCGCGGTTCCACCAGGTCGATGGTCGGATAGCCCGACTCACTCAGGTATTCGGGATACATTTCCGTCGGCGAGTTGGAATCGTAAAATACGGCATAGGTTTCCGTTGCGTTGGCTCCGCCTTCCGCCCACACGGAGAACTGCTGCTTGCTGGAGGGAGCGGCCGCATTCCGGTCGGGCATTTGCGAAAGCCCGATACCGCCCCACCCGTCGTATAGCGATGAATAATAGGCGTTGAAAACCAGATTCTGGTCTGCCGTCGAAAAGAGCATGCCGTCGAAATCCGCCTCCACTGCGTATTGCTTCGCACAAAAAGCGTTCGCATAGGTATAATCCCCCATTCCCATCAGGGACATCGTAACGGGGCCGAGCTTCACGTCGTTGCCGGTCATGGCGTCGAGCAGATGTTCGGAGGCCTCGAACGATACGACTTCGCCGTCAAACGGTTTCTCACGCGGGCCGTCGTCGTCCGAGCAGGCTACAAAGGCAAATGCAGCCGCAATAATCCAAAAAATATTTTTCATCTCAAAATAGTTATTCGGTATAAGCGAAATCATCAATACAGAAATAAGTCGGCGCCATCACATCATCGCACTCAACAGAGAAAACAATTTTGGTCACGGCTCCCAATTTATCCAGCCCTACGGTCTTCCAATCAGCTACGACCTTGTTGTCCGATGCCAACGGCACCTCAATCGTCCCCGTTTCGGTTTCACCGTTGAAACCGATAATCGCAACACTGAAGTCGCTGTATTTAGTAGCGGTGAGGTAAAGATATGTCCACGTATTATTGGCAATACGAAGCGACACGGGAGTAACAACCGTCGAAAACTCGATGGCCGGGTTAAACGTATAGCCCGGGCCCATACCTTTCATATCGTATGCAACGGCGAACTTGTTCTGGCCGTCATCAGCCGTCGTATAAACGCTGAACTGGTTATCCGTCCCGAAAGTCGTTTTGTCATGACAGGCAGACATCGCGAATTTGCACCACGTGTCCCAGACACCGCCGAAATCCGAGAAATACGAGAGGAACGAAGCACTTCCTTCTTTGTAAATCACGCCTTCGAACTCCAACGAGCCGTCTACATCCGTTGCCAGAGTTTTACCCCACAGGTATCCGTCGGAACCAAGTTCCACCTCACTGAAAGATATTGTTTCGAGCTGGGGGGGGGTCGGCATCTTATCGTCGTCCGAGCAGGCGGCAAAAGCAAAAGCGGCAAAGGCCAACAGTAAAAGTTTTTTCATCTTTCGTTTGTTTTATGTGCATAAAATAAAAAAATCCGGTTCCGAACTCCCGGAATCGAATCCCCCATTTCATGCAACCGGACGCGCACCTATAAATAAAGCCGCCCTCCTGCAACAAACGCCGACACTGCCGTGTCTCCGTCCGAAGCGCTCCGTTCTCCGCAGAGCTTGCCCGAAAATAAGGATCCTCCCACCGGGAGATGCAAGGCAGGTCTTCTGGCTCATTCCAGCCGCAACGCCTTCCCAGTCCAAAGACCAGTGGCTAAAAGAGTGTTGCGGCAATCGACGGAACATACAGCAGCGGGAACTGCTGCCGAATTACACGGCATTCCCATTTAATCACACGGGGCCTTGCCCGGCCCTTTGTGAACCATTGCGGTGCAAAGTTAAAAAATAAATTCTTATCTTTGCCGACGCTAACAAAAATTCAGCAAAAATATGAAGCACGCATACGTATTTCCCGGACAGGGTGCACAGGCGGTCGGTATGGGCAAAGACCTTTACGACAACGTCCCCGAAGCAAAGGAGCTTTTCGAAAAAGCCAATGATATCCTCGGTTTCCGTATTACGGACATCATGTTCGCCGGCACGGACGACGAGCTCAAGCAAACCAAAGTGACGCAGCCCGCCGTATTCCTTCACTCGGTAATCATGGCCAAGGCGCTCGGCGTGAAACCCGACGCTGCCGCAGGACACTCGCTGGGTGAGTTCTCGGCCCTGGTCGTGGCCGGTGCCCTCTCGTTCGAAGACGGCCTGAAGCTCGTCTCGAAGCGTGCCATGGCCATGCAGGCCGCCTGCGAGGCACAGCCCGGCACGATGGCCGCCATCCTCGGCCTGGAAGACCACGTAGTCGAAGAAATCTGCGCATCGGTCGACGGCATCGTCGTAGCGGCCAATTACAACTGCCCCGGCCAGCTCGTGATCTCGGGTGCCGTGGAAGCCGTCGACGCAGCCTGCGAAAAAGCCAAGGCCGCCGGTGCGCGCCGCGCCCTGCGCCTGCCCGTAGGCGGCGCATTCCACTCGCCGCTGATGGAGCCTGCCAAGCAGGAACTGGAAAAGGCGATCAGCGAGGCTCCGTTCCAGACGCCCGTATGCCCGATCTACCAGAATGTCGACGCGAAGCCCTACACGGATCCCGCACAGATCAAGGCCAACCTGATCGCACAGCTGACCGCCCCGGTACGCTGGACATACATCGTAAAGAACATGCTCGCCGACGGCGTGACGGAATTCACCGAGCTCGGCCCCGGCACCGTATTGCAGGGCCTTATCAGGAAGGTAAACCCCGAAGCCGTCGTAGAATCGAAATCGGCGTTATAGTCTAAAAAGTCTCAAAACAAAAAGGAACGGACTGAAAATCAGTCCGTTCCTTTTATTATAATGTGTTTTGAAACAAAATTTATTAAATTTTATTAATAACATGTTGCATTTTTTAAATATACTTATTATATTTGCAAAGGTTTAGTTAAAAATGAGACAGGACGGATGACATCACTCACCGAATTTTTCAACAAACACGAAGACGATGCCCTGAAGGGTATTTCGCACAAGAACAGTATCATCAAGCGCAACATCATCGCCTACATGGCGGTGAACGGCGAATGTACGCTCTCGGAACTGACCAAAGAGCTGCATATCAGTGTCCCTACCATTACCAAGCTGGTGCAGGAACTGGTCGATGAGAACATCGTAACGGATCTGGGCAAGGTGGAAACCCCGGGCGGACGCAGGCCGAACATATTCGGCCTGGCCAATTCGGCGATCTATTTCGCAGGTGTCAACGTCGGGCGCGACAACATGACATTCCTGATCACCGACCTGCAAAACAACATCATCAAGGAAGAGTACGACTACACCTTCGAGTTGCAGGATCGCCCGCAGTGTTTCGAACGCATCTGTTCCAATATAGAGAACTTCATCGCCACATGCGGCATCGACCGGGGTAAAATCCTCGGGCTGGGAGTCTGCATGACAGGGCGCGTGAATCCCGACACGGGCCGCAGCTACAAGTATTTCACCTCCAGCGAACAGTCGCTGCGCGAAGTGCTCGAAGAGCGCGTCGGGCTGCGCGTGCTGCTCGAAAACGACACCCGCGCCCGCTGCTATGCGGAATACACGTGCGGCAAGTCGAAGGACGAGAGCAACGTGCTCTACCTGCACATGGGGCGCGGCGTGGCAATCGGAATCGTCGTGGACGGGCAGCTCTACTACGGGAAAAGCGGGTTCGCCGGTGAGTTCGGACACATCCCGTTTTTCGACAACGAGATCATCTGCTCGTGCGGCAAGAAAGGCTGCCTCGAAACCGAGGTTTCGGGTATCGCCATCGAGGACAAGATGTGCCACCTGATCGAGAAAGGCGTCAATACGATCCTCAAGGAGAAGTACGACCAGCAGAAGAGCATCCATATCGACGACATCATCGCCGCGGCGAAGAACGACGACAACCTCTCGATCGAGCTGATCGAGGAGGCCGGCGAAAAAGTCGGCAAGGCCGTGGCCTTCCTTATCAACACGTTCAATCCCGAGACGGTCATCGTCGGCGGCAACATGGCCGCCGCAGGCGACTACATCATGCTGCCCCTCAAGTCGGCGACCAACAAATACTCGCTCAACCTCGTATACAAGGACACCAAATTCCGCGTATCGAAGATGACCGAGAACGCGAACGCATGGGGTGTGGCAATGCTCATCCGCAACAAGATCATCGGCATCTGATGAACCTCGAAGGCCGGACAACACGGCTTCGCGCCCTCGAACCGGGAGATATCGAACTGATGTACGCCTGGGAAAACGACACGGAGATATGGGGCGTCAGCGGTACGCTGGCGCCTTTTTCCCGCCATACGTTGGAACGGTTCATCGAAGGGCAGCAGTTCGACATTTTCCAAACCCGCCAGCAGCGGCTTATCATCGAAACCCCGGAAGGCCTCCCCGTCGGGGCGCTCGACCTGTTCGACCTGGATCCGGTGAATCTCCGTGCGGGCGTCGGCATCCTGATCCACGATACGGCACAACGGGGCAAAGGCTATGCCGCCGATGCGGTGGAGACCGTATGCAGCTATGCCCGCGACATGCTGCACCTGCATCAGTTATGGTGCAGCGTCGAAGCCGGAAATGCGGCGAGCCTCGCACTTTTCCGCCATGCCGGATTCTCCGAAACGGGGATCAGGAAAGAGTGGCTGCGGCTTGCCGACGGATTCCACGACGAGGTTTTCCTGCAAAAAATATTATGACCTGCACCGGTTAGCACAACGCCACAAAACTAATCCGCCGCCGATAAGCCCAAACAGCTCCGGGAGGAAGGGGCCTCCGGGAGAAAGCTTCGAGAGAGGGCTTCGGGATGGCGCTTCGAAGCCATTCCCCGGCAGCCGATATGCCCAATGCGCACTTTTCTAACCCAAGACACGGATAGCGCCCAGCCCGAGGACTCACACTTCACCCGGATCGCATCCCCGATAGCATGATGGGAATGCGCATCGTATCCGACACGCCTGTTCGCATCGCGGATTTCAGGATACAACATCCCGTACAGCCGATAGGTTTCCACCAGGGAATGCCAACGCTTCGGTTCGGCATTGCGGTGGATAATTCAAAATCGGCCGGATCGCAAAGATCCGGCCGATCATACAACGGGGTATCGCGGGATGCCCCTTAAAACTCCCCGCAGGGCATACGCCGCAATAAGAACAACCGCACGGGTTTTCCGCCCGCGGGGAATGCGGCTACCTGCGAAACTTCCCCATAATAATTATTCCAAACGGCGCGAACCGTCCGAAATCACGACCTCGTACACCTTGGGTTCATGGCCGTACTTCTCGTTGAACCTCTTTTTCGCCGTGGCGATGAAGTTGTCGTAAAGTTCGTCCTTCACCAGGTTGATCGTACAGCCGCCGAAGCCGCCGCCCATGATGCGCGAACCCGTCACACCGCACGCCTCGGCAACTTCGACCAGGAAATCCAGTTCCTCGCACGACACTTCGTAATCCTTCGACATGCCCCAGTGGGTTTCGTACATCCGCTTGCCGACCGTTTCGTAGTCACCCTTTTCGAGCGCATCGCAGACATCGAGCACACGCTTCTCCTCGCCGATCACGTAGCGGGCACGCTTGTAGTCCTCCTCCGAAATCTTATCCTTGATGGCATCGAGCTGCTCCATCGTGGCGCCGCGCAGGAACTCCTGCCCGAGCATCTTCGCCACCCGCTCGCACGAAGCCCGGCGGTCGTTGTAGGGCGAACCCACCAGCTCGTGCTTCACGCGCGAATCGAGCAGGACGAGTTTGTAACCCTTGGGGTCGAACGGGAAATAGGCATACTCCAGCGAACGGCAGTCCAGACGGATCAGGTTGCCCTTCTTGCCGAAAACCGAAGCGAACTGATCCATGATGCCGCAGTTCACGCCGCAATAGTTATGCTCGGTCGACTGGCCGATCTTCGCCAGTTCGAATTTGTCGATGCCCAGCGAATAGAGGTCGTTCAGCGCAAAGGCATAGGTCGACTCCAGCGCTGCCGACGACGACATGCCGGCACCCAGCGGCACGTCGCCCGCGAATACCGTATCGAAACCGCCGATCTTACCGCCCCGCTTCTGCACCTCGCGGCATACGCCGAAGATATAGCGCGCCCAGCTCTCGGCGGGTTTATCTTCCTCGTTAAGCCCGAACTCCGAACTTTCCTCAAGGTCGAGTGCATAAGCCCGCACCTTGTCCGTACCGTTGAGTTTGATGGCCGCCACGATTCCTTTGTCAACCGCCCCCGGGAAAACGAAGCCCCCGTTATAGTCGGTATGTTCCCCGATGAGGTTGATACGCCCCGGCGAGGCGAACATGACAGCCCCGGAGCCATAAATCTCCTGGAACTTTTTGCTGACTTTTTCTTTCATGGTCTATTCTGGTTTTAAGTTAAGGATTCCATTTCCACATCATACGAAGATAGGAAAAAATCCCGAAACTCCGATACATTTCGCAGAGAAATTGCACATACCGCTCCGCCCCCGTGTTTCGTTTCAAAATCACAGATGACTCCCTCACGATGACATTACCCTGAAAAAAACACCTTTTGCACCCCGCCGGACTTGTTATTCCGGAAATGTTTACTAACTTTGTTGAAGTTTCGATTTATAAGCGCTCAACCAACATTTCAAACGATATGACAAAAAAGCTCATCTTCGCCGCCACCCTGCTCTTCGCAGGAACTGCCGCGGCTTTCGCTCAGCCCAAGGTTATCGCGCACCGCGGCTACTGGACGGCGCCCAATTCGGCGCAGAACTCCCTGGCTTCGTTCTCCAAAGCCGATTCGGTCGGGGCCTTCGGCTCGGAAATGGACGTATGGCTGACTGCCGACGACAAGCTGATCGTAAACCACGACCGTATATACAAAGGTACCGAGATCGACATGGAGAAAAGCACGCTGAAGGAGATCACCTCGATCGTACTCCCCAACGGCGAGAACATCCCGACGCTGGACGCCTATCTGCGCCTGGTGGCCGGCAAACCCGACACCCGGCTGGTGCTGGAAATGAAATCGCTCTCCGACCTCAAGCGCGAAGACCTCGCGGCCGAGAAGATCGTAAAGGCGTTGCGCAAGTACAACCTGCTCGACCGCACCGACATCATCGCCTTCTCGATCAATGCCTGCCTGGCGTTCAAGAAACTGCTGCCCGACGGGCGTATCTTCTACCTGAACGGAGACCTCTCCCCGCGCAGCATCAAGGGGCTCGGCCTGACCGGCATCGACTACTCGATGCGCGTGCTGCGCAAGCACCCCGAATGGGTGGAACAGGCAAAAAAACTGGGACTGGAGGTGAACGTATGGACGGTCGACAAGGAAGAGGACATGCGCTATTTCATCGACCTGGGCGTGGATTACATCACGACGGATTACCCCGAGCGGTTGCAGGCTTTGCTGAAATAAACATACCGGGACAAAATATGACGGGCGGGCTGTGGATCACAGCCCGCCCGTTTTCATCAGGCAGCACGTCATGCGTCGACGACGATCACCTCGATGCCGCGCTCGCGCAGCCGGTCGAGGTAAAGGGGCTGGATGCCATTGTCGGTGATGATGCGGTCGACAGCCTCCAGGTCGCAGATCTTGCTGAAGCCGCGGCGTCCGAATTTCGAACTGTCGGCCAGTACAATGACCTTCTGCGCGGCGTTCATCATCACACGGTTCAGCGCCGCTTCGAGCATGTTGGTCGTCGTAAGCCCGAATTCGAGGTCGATGCCATCGACCCCGACGAACAGTTTGCTGCAGTTGAAGTTGCCGAGCATCTGTTCGGCAAAGGGCCCCACGACCGACACCGAACTGCTGCGGGTAATACCCCCCAACTGGATCACGTCGACATTGGTGTCCTGCGAAAGGATCGATGTCACGGGAACAGCCGCCGTGATGACCGTCAGGTGCCCGACGGGCTTGATTTCGCGCGCGAGGAAGGCCATGGTCGTGCCCGATGCGATGATGATCGAATCGTCCTGCGCGACAAGGCTTGCGGCCTTGGCCCCGATGGCCCGTTTCTCCGCCACGTTTTTCTTCTCCTTCTCGTTGACGTGGCGGTCGCTGATATAGGGGCTGATAAGGATCGCACTGCCGTGCGTGCGGTAGAGTTTCTTCTGTTGTTCGAGGAAAGAGAGGTCTTTGCGGATCGTGACCTCCGAAACCTTGAACAACTCGGCCAGCTGCACGACGGATATGGAGCCGTTCTGCTGCAACAGTGCCAGGATCCGGTTATGACGCTCCGGAAGGCTCAAAATAGTCTCTTCGCCGGATTTATTCATAGGTCGATTAAAAATTTGGTTTTATAATGCAAGATACGAAAATAATCCGAAATTAGATCGAAACCTTCCGGAGAAATATTTTTTTCGGCAATATATTGTGCTCCGAAACGAAATATTATGAAATAAAACATATTTTATTTTGAAATACAAAAAATCATATGTAATTTTGTTGCGAAACGAAATTCATGTATTTATGGAAAGACTTGCACAGATCAAAAAACTATCCGAGAAAGACAAGGTTTGGGATATCGTAGTGGTAGGCGGAGGCGCCACGGGCCTCGGCGTGGCGGTCGACGCGGCGACCCGCGGGCTGAGCGTAGCGCTGCTCGAAAAGACCGACTTCGCCAAATGCACCTCGAGCCGCAGTACGAAGCTCGTGCACGGCGGCGTCCGCTACCTGCAGAAAGGCGACGTCATGCTGGTACTCGAAGCCCTGCGCGAACGCGGCCGCATGAAAGCCAACGCCCCACACCTGGTCAAAGACCAGGCATTCGTGATCTCGAATTACAGTTACTGGGATAATTTCCTCTATTTTTGCGGTCTGACCTTCTACGACATGCTCTCGTTCGGCTTCGGTTACGGCCGATCGAAATTCATTTCGGCAAAGAAAGTGATGAAATACATCCCCACTTCGGTCGAAAAGGGGCTCAAGGGCGGCGTCGTATACCACGACGGGCAGTTCGACGACTCGCGCATGGCGATCAACCTCGCACAGACATGCATCGAGAACGGCGGCACGGTCGTGAACCAGGCGAGCGTTACGGGGATCGTACACGACGATGCGGGACGTGCGGCCGGCGTGAAATTCGTGGACAACCTCACGGGCGAAGAGTACACAATCAAGGCCCGCAGCGTGGTGAACGCCGCAGGGTGCTTCGTGGACGACATCATGCACATGGACAGCCCTACGCACCGCAAGATGGTCACCCCGAGCCAGGGCGTGCACCTGGTGCTCGACATGAAATTCCTGCAGAGCGACTACGCCATCATGGTACCCAAGACCTCGGACGGCCGCGTGCTGTTCGCCGTGCCTTGGCACGACAAGGTCGTGGTCGGCACCACGGACATCGTACGTCCCAAGGCCGAGGAAGACCCGCGCCCGCTCAAGGAGGAGATCGACTTCATCCTCGGCACGGCAGGGCTCTACATGAACCCCGCACCGACCTACAAGGACATCCTTTCGGTCTTCGCAGGGCAGCGTCCGCTGGCGGCGCCCAAAAAGGAGGGCAAAAACACCAAGGAAATTTCGCGCAGCCACAAGATCATCGTTTCGGACAACGGGCTGGTGACGATCACGGGCGGCAAATGGACGTCCTACCGTCTGATGGCCGAAGATACGGTGGACAAGGCGATCGAGGTCGCCAAGTTGCCCGTCCGCAAGTGCGTGACCAAGAAACTGCGCATCCACGGCTACCGCAAGAATCCCAACCTGGCGGATCACATGTACGTCTACGGCAGCGACGAGCCCAAGCTCCTCGACCTTATCAAGCAGCAGCCCGAACTGGGCGAGAAACTCTCGCCCAAATACGGCTATACCTATGCCGAGGTGCTGTGGGCCGTACGCGAGGAGATGGCCATGACGGTCGAGGACGTGCTTTCGCGCCGTGTGCGCCTGCTCTTCGTCGATGCCCGCGAAGCCATCGCGGCGGCGCCGAAGGTAGCCGCGATGATGGCCAGAGAACTGGGACACGACCAGGCCTGGGTCGATACACAGATAAAGGATTTCACGGATTTGGCGAAAACGTATATCTTTGAACAAAACTGATCGCTGAACCATGTGGAAAATACTACGCCCCCCTAAACACAAGCCGCCCGTCGCTGCGGAAAAAATAGACAAAGAGTACAAGCGGCTGCGGTTGCAGGTATTCATCGGCATCTTCATCGGATATGCCGGTTACTACCTCGTCCGCAAGAATTTCACGCTGGCCATGCCCCACCTTGTCGAAATGGGTTTCGACAAGGGTGACCTGGGCATCGCGCTCTCGGCGAACGCCATTGCCTACGGGCTTTCGAAGTTCCTGATGGGCGGCGTTTCCGACCGCAGCAACGCCCGTGTCTTCCTGCCGCTGGGACTGGTGTTGTCGGCGCTGGTGACGATGTTCCTCGGGACATCGGCTGGTATCTCGTCGATCATCATGATGTTCATCACGCAGTTCCTCATCGGCTGGTTCCAGGGTATGGGCTGGCCCCCGTGCGGACGCGTCATGACCCACTGGTTCTCGCAGAACGAACGCGGCACGAAGATGTCGGTCTGGAACGTGGCCCACAACGTCGGCGGCGGCATGATCGGCCCGATGGCGGCCTACGGACTGTTGTGGTTCGGGTCGTGGCAGATCGGTACGTTCTGGTTCCCCGCCGTGGTGGCCATCGTGGTCGCAATGCTGGCATTCCTGCTGATCCGCGACACGCCCCAGTCGACCGGGCTCCCGCCCATCGAGAAATACCGCAACGACTACCCCAAAAATTACAGCGAGAAGTCGGAACAGGAGCTTACGACGAAGGAAATCTTCTTCAAATACGTACTCAACAACAAGATACTCTGGTATATAGCCTTCGCCAATGCATTCGTGTATCTGGTGCGTTACGGCGTACTGGACTGGGCGCCGACCTACCTGAAGGACATCAAGGGTTATGACATCAAGGATGTGGGCTGGGCATACTCGGCATACGAATGGGCAGCCATCCCCGGCACGATCATCTGCGGATGGTTGTCGGACAAGGTCTTCAAAGGACGCCGGGCCATCACGACCATGATCTACATGGCACTCGTTGCGGTCTTCGTCGTGATCTACTGGAAAAACATGGACAGCGTACTGCTGGACAACATATCGCTGATCGCCATCGGATTCCTGATCTACGGCCCCGTGATGCTGATCGGCGTACAGGCCCTCGACCTCGCACCCAAGAAGGCCGCCGGGACAGCCGCCGGACTGACCGGATTCTTCGGATACTTCTTCGGCACGGCCATCCTCGCCAACATCGCCATGGGTTCGATCGTACAGCACCTGGGCTGGGACTGGGGATTCATCATGCTGCTCGCGGCGTGCGCACTGGCCTTCCTCTTCATCAGCTTCACATACCGGGAAGAACAATATTTGGTTAAACAACGGAAATAGCGAAGCTTCACGGCAGCCCGGACGGCCGCCGCGGAGCGGGTGGTTCCCTTTTATAGGATTGTTATGTTTGGGTGGGGCGTCAGCCCCGAATCGAAAAAGCCTTTAACTCCCGGTTAAGGGCTTTTTCATTGCCCCCGACCAGACGGTCGACCAACGCATGGAACTTCGGGGAATGGTCGTGGTGGACGGTATGGCACAGCTCGTGGACGATGACGAAATCGCGCAGGTGTTCGGGAAGCACCATCAGGAAAAGGCTCAGCGAAATGTTGTTCGTCCCGGTACAGCTACCCCACTTCGTACGCGAGGCACGGATCGTCAGTTTGTTGTACTTCAGCCCCGTAATGCGGGAGATCCGCCCGATACGGTCGGGCAGGTCGGCCTTGGCGGCGCGCCGCAGCTCTTCGATGCGGGCTTTCTCCTCGGCAGGAGGCAACTGCGGCGGCAGTGCGGCACGCCGCTGCGCAAGCCGTGCCCGGGCCGCCTCGACCCATCCGGCTTTGCGTTCGAGAAATTCCATCGCCCGCCGCGCGGAAACCCCGTAAGGGAATGACAGGCGGACACACCCCGTCCCGCGCACGCTGATCGAAATGCGGCGTGCGCGGCGCGACTGGGAGAGGACGACCTCACCCAGCCGGGGATGTTCGACGGTCGTAAGCATGCCTAACGGGCCATAATGGCCGTGATATCCACATCGTCGAGGCGAAGCGCAGAATCCCGCCGTTCGATGCTCATACTGGAAAACAGGATCAGCAACTCTTCATCCGAATAGGTCAGGAGTTCATCGGCAGCGTTCTCCAGCTCAGAGGGCAGGGGATAATCCCCCTTGCCCGCACGCCACAATTGCCGCTGCAACAGGGCGGATGCGGAAATCGCGAATTCGGGGCGTTCCGTGCCGAAGTCGATCCGCAGCGTATCGTCCGCGAACCGGTAATACGGGATGCGACTCCGGTCGTAACGATTGTACGAAAGGTTGGCATACAGCACCCGATACCCTTGGGCAAGGTCGATGCGCCGCACCCCGTCCGGGTACACCGATATCCAGTTGTCGTTGGTACGGTAATCGTAGCCGTAGACCACATAATCGCGGAACACATCCGGCACGGCCTCCCGGACTTTGCCGATCTCCACCCCGAACCGGGCGAAGGCCAGCGTATCATGGTCGGCAACATAATCGAGCGCCTCGTAAAGGCGGCGGTAATCCCGGCGCAGCAGGGTGTCGGGGACAAAGGCGTCCAGTTGCAGCCGGCCCTCGCCGTCGAGCATGTTAAGCTGTTTTGCCACACGGACGGCACGGCGCACCTGCGAGCCGGTCGCTATGCGCTGCGGTTCGAGCACAGGCAGGTAGGCCAGAGCCGCAAAGCAGACGAACCCCGCCAGGCCGACGTACAGGTAGCGCCCGGTACGGCGCGAGAGGAACAACAGCACGCAGAGCGTCATCAGCCCGCCGCAGACAAGCAGGTATACGCGCGGTTCGGTAAGCCCGTATTCGTTCGTACGACGCAGGACGCCGATCCAGAACAGCAGCTGCGTAGGCAACGACACCAGGCTGAAGCGGTCGAAGAACCAGTCGTACATGCGTTTCTGCAACAACGGCTGCAACGCCTTGACCGCGATGGCCAGCAGTGTGAACCCGAATACCAGATAGGCCACCCCACCCTCGGGCAAAGACCACGTAACGAGGATCTTGACCATGTAAAGGCAGAGTATGGCGGTGTAGATCAGCAGTGCGGGCGTCACGATATAGTTCAGCAACACGTCGAGGATGCGAGTGCCGCGGCATTCGGCACCGGCCCAACGGTCGTACATCATCAGGAAAAGCACCGGGCCGGCGAAAGTCTCGAAAAGGATCAGCGCATATATCCAGACATGCTCGATCCAACTCCCTTCGAGCCCGAAGATATAGGTCGTGGAGAAGAGGATGGCAGAGAACAACCCCAGTGCCACATTGGCGAAGAGCGCAGCGAGGATGCCCGAACGCAGCCACACCATGATGTCGTCGACGAACCGCTTGTTGCACGCGGCACGGCGGCAGAGCAGCAGCGCCAGGGGCGCCAGGATGCCGAAGGTGATGAACGACGGCTCGCTGGCGAGCCAGTCCTCCAGACCTCCCCAGAACGCGAACGGCACGAAAGGCGCCCAGCATACCCAGTAGACTTTCCGCCACGGCCCCGGCTCCGCAAGGTTATTGAAGGCCAGCGCAACAGCGAAGGCCAGCGGCACGAGCGCCAGCCTGACCAGGGTGTCGTCGCTGTCCGTCTCGTAGGCGACGAGGCAGCCGATACAGCCGAGGGCAATCAATCCCGCCTCCACAGGGTGCAGGCGCAGCATTTGCAGGAACCCCTCCCGAAGCCACTGCACGTAATGTCCGAGTTTCGCTTTCATGGTTTTCGTTTATTGTCCGATACGCTGGCGCACGACCTCGAAAAGCATCACGGCCGCTGCGGCCGAGACGTTCAGCGATTCGATATGCCCGATCAGGGGGATTGCCAGCTGTTCGTCGCAGAGTTTGAGCACCTCCTTCGAGATGCCCGTATCCTCGGCACCCATCACCAGGGCCGTAGGCTTGCGGAAATCGGCATCGTAGAGCAGTTTGCGGCTCTTCTCGGTTGCGGCGACGATCTGAAACCCTTCGGTCTGGAGCAGTTTTATCGTATTGCGGATCGACCCCACGCGGCAGACCGGGATCGTTGCCAGCGCCCCGGCCGACGAGCGGATCGCCTCGGCATTCACGGGGGCCGAGTTCTTCAGCGGCGTCACCAGGCCGTGCGCCCCGGCGCACTCGGCCGAGCGGGCGATGGCGCCGAAATTGCGGACGTCGGTCACCCCGTCGAAGATCACCACCAGCGGCGTCTCGTCCTCGGGCACCCGTTCCAGGATGTCGGCCAACTCGACATATTCGATGGCCGAAATCTGCGCCACGACGCCCTGGTGGTTGCCGCGCGTAAGGCGGTTGAGCTTTTCGACCGGCACCTCCTGCATCCGCACGCGGTGACGGATGCAGAGGTCTTTCAGCTCCGTCATCAGCTGCCCTTCGGCACCTTTGCGGATGTAAAGTTTCTCGATCTGGCGTCCAGCCTCGATGGCTTCGGCCACGGGACGTATCCCGAAAATAATGTTGTCCATAGCAGCTTATTTTTCATTTGCCCCGGGGCGGGCGGCACAAGGTTCAGCCGGGTTTCCCGGAAATCACTGTTCCTCGGTTAATTCGAGTTCGTACGATGCCTTCTCCCACTCGTGCATCTGGTGGTCGTAACGGGCTTTCAGGTCGTTGTAGGCCTTGTAGTCGGCTTCGTCGTAGGTGGTCGCCACAGCGAATTTCGCATCGTAGGCGGCGATCTGTTTTTCGATCGCGGCAAGTTCCGCCTCGATTCCCTCGACCGCCCGGCGCAGCTTGCGCAGCTGTTTCTCCTGCTCCTTGCGCTGCTCGTAGGTGAGTTTGCCGGAAACGGCGGCCCCGGGGTTCGGGGCTGCCTGCACGGCGGGTTTCTGCGGGGCCTCCCTGCGTTCGATCTCCCGGAGCGACTCCAGCTTCCGCTTTTCGAGGAAATAGTAGATCCCTCCGAGGTACTCCTTCACCCCGCCGTCGCGGAACTCGTAGACCTTCTGCACCATGCCGTCGAGGAATTCGCGGTCGTGCGACACGACGACGACCGTGCCGTCGTACTTCATGATGGCATTCTTGAGGATGTCCTTCGAACGCATGTCCATGTGGTTGGTCGGCTCGTCCAGTACCAGCAGGTTGCGCGGTTCGAGCATCATGCGGGCCATGGCCAGACGTGCCCGCTCGCCGCCCGAAAGCACCTTGACTTTCTTGTCGATATCCTCGCCGCGGAACAGGAACGCCCCGAGAATATCGCGCAGGCGGGTACGGATGTCCCCCACCGCCACGCGGTCGAGCGTATCGTACACCGTGAATTCGCCGTCCATCAGGTCGTCCTGGTTCTGGGCATAGTAGCCGATATTGACGTTGGCACCGAGCCGCACCGAACCTTCGGTCGGCGTCAGCTGCCCGACGAGCATCCGCGCCAGCGTGGTCTTGCCTTCGCCGTTACGGCCGACAAGGGCGATCTTGTCGCCCTTCCCGATGATGAAATTCGCGCCGCTGAAGACATGCTTCGCCCCGAACGACATCCCGGCTTCGTTGATCTCGGCCACGATCTGTCCCGAGCGGGGTGCGGGCGGGAACTTGATATTGAGCGTCGCCAGGTCTTCCTCCTCGACCTCGAGCCGTTCGAGGCGTTCGAGCTGCTTGATGCGCGACTGCACCTGGTTCGACTTGGTGGGTTTGTAGCGGAACTTCTCGATGAACTCCTCGGTCTTTTCGATCATGCGCTGCTGGTTTTCATAGGCAGCCATCTGCTGCGCCCTGCGTTCGGCGCGCAGCACGACGTATTTCGAATAGGAAACCTTGTAATCGGTCGCTTTGCCCAGCGAGAGTTCGATCGTGCGATTGGTGACGTTGTCGAGGAAAGCTCGGTCGTGAGAGATCAGCAGCACGGCGCCGCTGTAATTCTTCAGGTAATCCTCGAGCCACTGGATCGACTCGATGTCGAGATGGTTCGTCGGCTCGTCGAGCAGGAAGATCGAGGGACGGCGCAACAGCAGTTTCGCCAGCTCGATACGCATGCGCCAGCCGCCCGAGAATTCGCTCGTCGGGCGTCCGAAATCCCCGCGTTTGAACCCGAGCCCCAGCAGCGTCTTTTCGATATCCGCTTCGCGGGTCTCGCCGCCGAGGATATGGTAGTGATCCTGCGCATCGTTCAGGCGGTGCAACAGCTGCGCATAACCGTCGCTTTCGTAGTCGGTACGCTCCGCGATCTCGCGCGTCAGATGCTCGATCTCGGCCTCGAGGCGCAGCACCTCCTCGAACGCCTTGGCGGTCTCCTCGACGAGCGTCGTCGTATCGGCCACACGCATGGTCTGCGGCAGGTAGCCGATCGTACAGTCGCCGTTCAGGGTCACGCTGCCCGAGGTCGGTTGCTGCTCGCCCGTAATGATGCGCAGCAGCGTGGTTTTGCCCGCCCCGTTCCGGCCGACGAGGCCGATGCGGTCTTTGGGGTTTATCAGGAACGATATGTTGTCGAAGAGCGTCCAGCCCCCGTAACTTACTGTAAGGTTGTCAAGAGATATCATGGTCTGTCTAAAATCACGGCAAAGTTAGTGATTTAATCCGACATATCGTATCTTTGGACTCCGAAACGAACATTGTTATAGTATGGAGAAGTTGGAACGCTACCTGCGGTTCATCCGCGAGGCCGAACGGCTGAAAGACGTCCTGCGCACGGCACACACCTCGACCGGGAGACACGAAAGCACGGCCGAACACTCTTGGCGGCTGGCCCTGCTGGCCGCCGTCCTCACCGGCGAACGCCCCCGGCTGGACATGCAACGAGTATTGTTGATGTGCCTCGTCCACGACCTCGGCGAAGCGTACGACGGGGATATCCCGGCCGTGGCACAGATGGCCGACGGCACCAAGGAGGCTTCGGAGCTGGTCGCAATCGACAAACTGACGCGCATGCTCCCGCCCGCGGCCGGAACGGCAATCCGGAAGATATGGGAGGAATACGAAGCATGCCAGACGCCCGAGGCGCGGTGGGTGAAAGCCCTCGACAAAGCCGAGACCATCATCCAGCATAACCAAGGTGCCAATCCCGCCGATTTCGATTACGCGTTCAACCTGACCTACGGCTCCGGCTATTTCCGCGACGACGACCTGCTGCGCGACCTGCGCCGCCTGCTGGACGACGAGACCCGACGGCACATCGTCCCCTGAGCCGCTGCGGAATGCAATACGGGCGCGACACCCAGGCAAAACCCGGAACACGAGACGTCCGGAATCCCTGAAAACCCTGGCCGCTTCGCCCCGAAATATCCGGCGCGCCGAATGGTCAGGCGTTGAGCATCCGCACGATCTCGGCCTGCGGGTCTTCGGCGCCGAAAACGGCATTCCCGGCAACCAGCACGTCGGCCCCTGCCTCGTAGACCTCGCGGGAGTTGTGCGACGAGATGCCGCCGTCGACCTCGATGATGGTCTGCAACCCCAACTCCCGGGCCATGGCCCGCAGAGCCCGGATCTTCCCGGTCGAAGCCGGGATGAACGACTGCCCGCCGAAACCGGGTTCGACGCTCATCACCAGCACCAGGTCGACCAGCGGGAGGATATCGCGCAGCACCTCGACCGAAGTCGCCGGCTTGATCGACACCCCGGCCTTCGCACCGGCCTTGCGGATCATTTCTATGCACCCCCTGGGATCGTACGTGGCTTCGTAGTGGAAGGTCACGATGTCGGCGCCCGCCTCGGCGAAACGCGCTACGTAACGCTCCGGCTCGACGATCATCAGGTGCACGTCGAGGCACTTTGCGGTCACCTTGCGGATGGCCTTCAGCACCGGAAACCCGAAGGAGATATTGGGGACGAACACGCCGTCCATCACGTCGATATGTACCCACTCGGCCGCACTGCGGTCGACCATCTGCGTGTCGCGTTCCAGGTGGCCGAAATCGGCCGAAAGCATCGAAGGTGCTACGATTCTGTTCATGGTTCGAATATTACTTACGACAAATATAGTCATTTCCCGGCAGTTTCCCACGCTTCGGAGCGGGATTCCGTCCCTGCAAACCCGGGTTTTGGGGTTCGGGGTTGCAGTTCGGGATTCCGAATGCCGGTTCCCTGTCGCACGGTCTTTCCGGGGATTCCGTCCCGAAAGAGCTGCCGGTCAGGATCTTTTCCGGTTCAGGGTGTCGATCCTCCGGCGTATCGCAATGCCGTTGGACAGCGAAAGCAGCAATGCAAGCCCTATGCCGCATACCCATGTAACGCCGACCCCGGAGGGGGCATACCCCTCCTGCAATGCTGCCAGTTCGGGCAGGTACCACATACGCACCAGCCACGACAGCACCACGGCCACGACGAGGACACCCAGGTTGAGCCACAGGGTCAGCAACCAATACGGCCGTGCCACACGCCCCGGTGCATAACCCAGCAGAAGCAGGGTCTCCAGTTTCGCGCTGTTCTTCTGCAAGAGCAGGAAAATGCTCAGCATCAGAATGTAGAAGGACATCACGCTGAACACCAGCCCCACCCCTCCGAGCCCTCCGGCCGCAAGTTGCAGGAAATAGGCAGCCTTCCGGCTGTCACGGCGGTCGCCTTCTGCCTCATAGCCCTTGCCGTCGAGGTAAGCCAAAATCGCGGCATCGACAGGGCGGTCGGTCTCGACGATGACCCGCGACGCCTGTTTCTCCCCGCCCTGGCCGAACCGCCCGTTCGACCAGCGGATGAAAGACTCCGGGACGAGGATCGTATTGAGGCGGTTCGACAACCCGACGATACGGCCCCGGAACTGTTCCGTGCGCCCGTTGCCGGCAACCTCGATGCCGAGCGAAACCCGCTGGAATATCCCCTCCGAAATCTGCGGCAGCCCCTGCGACTTGGCAAACCCGTAATTGTAGAGGTTCAGGTAATTGCGCGGGATGATGATGGGGATATCCCCGTCGCCGGGTTCGTATTTCCACTTCCCGGAGGCGACATCGAGAAAACGGTCGGGCACCGCCTCGAAAAAGAGGTAGGTCGAGAGCTGCACGCCGCCCATGCCCACCGTCCCCTTCACCCGGTAGTCCGCCGGCATGAAAGCCCCGACGTCCCGGACGAAAGGCTGTCCCTTCAATTCCTCCAGCTCCGCGGGGGTAAAGTCGCTGCTCCCCAGCCCGATCGTCTGGAGCGCGCCGACCCGTTTCGAAAGTACCAGGTAATCGCCCCGCATGAACGAATCGGGGGCATCGAAGACCGGCATGACATCGCGGTAAGCCTGCACCGAGGTGAGCACGATGGTCATGCCCACGACCCCGGCGAGGGCGAAACCTACGGTCTGCGCGACGCTCAGATGGCTGCGCAGCAATTTCCAGAGCAGCGTCATAGCGTAAGGGTTTTATGGTAGGGAAGCCCGAGCCGGCTGCCCACCGAGGTAACGACGATACCCGCCCCCTGCGCCTGCGCCTCTTCCAGCAGCATCCCGCTGAGCAACTCCCCGTTAGCGGCATCGAGGTGGCTGACAGGCTCGTCGAGCAGGATGAAATCGAACGGCTGGCACATGCAGCGAATGAAGGCCACGCGCTGCTGCTGTCCGAAGGAGAGCTTTTCGACCGGGGCATCCCGCTTATCGGCGATACCCGCAGCCTCGAGCATTCGCCCGATCTGCTCCTGCGTCTTGAAATGCGTGAGCTCGTTTTTCAGGCCGATATTCTCCGCGACGGTCAATTCGCCGAAAAGACGCAAATCCTGGAAAAGCATACTCAGCGACCTGCGGCGCAGGCCGCTCCACGCCGCGGCGGAAAAGCTGCGGCAATCCGCCCCGTCGAAGAGTATCTTCCCCGTGTAATCCTCCCGGATGCCGTAGAGGAAGTGGCACAGCGAAGTTTTTCCCGTCCCCGAAGCCGCCTCGAGCAGGCAGTACTCCCCCTTGCGGAAGGTTACCTCCTGCAACCAGACCCCCGAATCCCGCGGGGCTGCCTCCCCCGCGAACACGCAGGGCAGCACCCGTTGCAAAGTTATCGATTCCATACGTTCTTTATTTCAAGGGAAACGGCCGTTCGAATCCCGGACGGCCGTTTCCCATAAACCCCGGAGGTTATTACAGATTTGCCTCCGGCACGTACAGGCGGATCAGCTCGCCGATTTTGTCGCAGATGGTCTTAAAGGAGTTCTGCTCCTTGTCCGTCATATTGACTACGGCAGTTCCACCCTTCATCGTACCATAGGCTTCCAGGTCTTCGAACATGGCCAGCACGGAGAGCGCGGCCTCGACCTGCGGGTCGACATTCCCGCCGACAAGCTGTGCGGTCAGCGCGTTCACACCCTCGAAATCGACGTAGAAGCTTCCCGACTGGCCCTTGAATATCTTGCTCATTGAAGCCAGCGATTCGATATCCGCACCGTCGAGCGCCGATTTCACAACCGCATCGGTCGTACAGTAGAGCACGTCGCCCTTCACGCCGAACATCACCGTGACGCCGCCCATGCTGATCGTATACTCGCCTTCGCCCGCCTTCTGGATGGGCATGCCGGAGAGGTTGGAGACAATCGTCTGCAACACGGCGGGATCCTTCACCTGGGCCAGCAGCGATGCCACGGGATACCGGTCGGGAGTAATTCCCGAGAACGAGATCACGCAGTCGCCGCTGAAGGCATCCATCACCTGCTTGACCATCGGGTTGGCCATCAGCATACCGTAACCGGGCATTGCGGAGAACACCGAATACATCTTCTCGCCGTCGAGGCCGTAGGCCATCGCACCGATCGTATTCCGGGGCACGTAGCGCAACAGGGCTCCCGTCTGGGGTTTCACATAGGCGTAAAAATCCATCATTTTCTGCTCGCTCTCCTTGTCCTTGTACGACATGGCGGCATCGCAAACGATCCGGCCCTTCTCGAAATTGACGGAACTTGCCAGCGTGGCACCCTTGAGGGCATCCATCATCGGCATCGAACCCACCATCGGGTTGCTGTCCAGCATCGACGCCAGCGCCGAATAGGCCATCACCATGTTGATGTCGTTCTTCTCGGAGAGCTGGTCGGCAACGACCTTGTCACCCATCAGGCTCTCGCCGCACTTCTGGGCAAAGAGTTTCTTAACGGCATCGAGTGCACTTTCCGGCGACCCCTGCGCGAAATAGAGCATGACAGCCACATCGTTGTAGGCGCACAAACCGCTCACGGAGCTGTCCTCGCCCAATGCGATGACCGAGATGCCGCCCTCGTGCCGGGGTGCAATGCCGCTTTTCTCGCCGATGCGTGCAAGCAGGGCGTCCAGTTTCGCCTTGTCGCCGACGGGCAGCAGCATACCGCCCCGGACATTCGGGGACTGCATCGCGCCATCCATCGACATGAAGAAGAACAGGTCTTTTTTCAGGTCGACACCCGATTCGCAGGGGTTCTTCAGCAGGGCGAGCAGGTATTCCTTCTCCTCGGCGGTGATGCCCTCGGCTTTGTCGAGCTCGGCCTTGAGCCGGATGAAGAGCGGATGCTGCCCGATGTCGCCGGCATCGCTCTTCTGCAGAAGCGAAGCGGGATTGACCGACATCGTCATAAAGGAATCGGCAGGCAGGAGGTTGCGGTAATCGGCACCTCCGCCGCAGGAAACAACCAGCATGGACACCGCTGCAAGGCAGGCCAGCTTCAAGGATCGTAGCGTTTTTTTCATATTCGAATTATTTGAGTCCGTATTTGGAACAAGCAAAGCTATAAAAAATTGCGGAACAACCTGCGACATAGGGGGTAAAAATTGCGTTGCGGGGCTAAATTATCGCGCATGTCCCGGGACGGGATGTTTTTCCGGGAATAAATTGCTATTTTTGCATGGAAACAGACACAAAAACACACGATGACTCCTACCACCCTTTTCATATTGGCCGCTACATGCAGCCTGGCAGTGCCCGTCGCACTGTTCCTCGTACTGTGGCGCCGGGACGCCCGCCGGCTTGCTGCTGATAACCAAGCCTCCGAAGCCCGCGAGCGCGATGCCTCTTCGCGGCTGGCGGTGGCCGAAGCCCGGCTGGCCGCCGCGGAACAGGCCTTGTCCGCGGAAAAAGAGCTGCGGCAGCGCTACGAAGAACAGGTGCAGGCGCTGACCGAGCACCGGACACGCACCGAAGCGGAACTGGCGGCACTCCGCGCCTCGTCCCAGACCGAGATCGCATCGCTGCGCGCGAAGAACGCCGAGGATCGCGCGGCCGAAAAAGCCGAGCGCGAAAAACTGGAGGAGACCTTCCGGGCCCAGTTCCGCAACCTTGCGACCGAGATACTGGGCGAGCAGTCCAAACATTTCAAGGAGACCAACAAAGAATCGCTCGACGTGCTGCTCAAACCCTTCCGCGACAACATCGCCGAATTCCGAAAGCGCGTCGAGGACATCTACACCACCCAGACGGCACAGCGCGGCGAACTGAAGGCCGAGCTGAAAAACCTGATGGAACTCAACCGGCGCATCACGACCGAGACCACGAACCTGACGAACGCACTGAAAGGCAATTCGAAAGTGCAGGGCGACTGGGGCGAAATGCTGCTGGAAACGATCCTGGACAGTTCGGCGCTCATCAAGGGCATCCACTACGAAACGCAATACAACATCAAGGACGCCGAGGGACACAACCTGCGACCCGACGTCGTGCTGCACCTGCCCGAGAAGAAAGACATCGTCATCGACTCGAAAGTTTCGCTCACGGCTTTCGTAGGCTACACCTCGGCCGAAACCGAAGAGGAGCGCCGCCGCTACCTCGCTGCCCACACGGCCTCCGTCCGCCAGCACGTCAACGAACTGGGACGCAAGGAGTACCAGCGCCTGCTCAACTCGCCCGACTTCGTCATCATGTTCATCCCCAACGAGCCGGCCTTCCTCGCCGCCCTGCAGAACGACGCGGCCATCTGGTCGGACGCCTACGACAAGAAGGTCATCATCTCGTCGCCGACGAACCTTTTCGCCCTGCTCAAATTGGTCGCCGACCTGTGGAAATACAACGACCAGGACAAGAACACCAGGGACATCGCCGCATGCGGGCTGAAACTCTACGAACAGCTGGTGGCCTTCACCGGTTCGCTCGAAGGGGTCGGCACGGCGCTGGACAAGGCACGCGACGCCTATGACGACGCCTACAAACGGCTCTGCACGGGCAACGACAACATCATCCGCGTCGGGGAACGGCTGCGCAGGACGGCACGTCTGCAAACCAAGAAACAGCACTCCGCGCGCACGCTCGAAGCCGCCGGGGAGGACGACCTCCCGGGCATCCCCGCCACCGAAGCCGAGGGCGGGAATCCGGTTCCCGGAGCCGGAGGCGAAGAATAACCGAACTGCCCGGCGCGCCCGCCCGGGAACACGAGAAGCGAGAAACAGAGGAACGCCGGAACAAAGGAATCCGGGAACGCGGGAACGGTAGGAACCGAAACACAGAGGAACATGGAACACGGGGAGGGCAAAGCCCCCTATAATATGTAAAAGCCCGCCGATGTTCGGCGGGCTTTTACATTTCCCGGCAGGAGATTTCCCATGTCGTGCGCAAAACCCGATTCACGGCCTGCGGGATTCCTTCCAGCTTTTGCGCATCCGCACTTCGATTCCCGGCGTTGCGTCGTGCGCCATCGTCTCCACAAGGTCGTCCCACACCTCCTGAACCCAGCCGACACGCTGCCGGCAATGCTTCAGCACCTCGACCGCCCAAATCTTCACGGCGACCTTCGCCCCCGGATCGACCGCCCACCGGGCGGCAGCCTCGGCAATCCGCTCCAGATCCCGCACCTGGGGCGTGAAACGCCCCAGCAGGTCGGCCATGACCTTTGCGAAATGGCGCCGGGCGCTGGGATCGGCGCAGGCAGGGAAATCCGTCCGGCAAAACAGGCCGGCATAGGGCATGAACGAATCCGGGGCGTCGAAATAGATCTTTTCGAGCACATACGCACCCCGGAAAGCCACCTTGTGCCTCACGGCACGCGGCAACCCCTCGCAGCGGGAGGTCACCACCTCATACAGCAACCCCACGGCATCCGCATCGCGCACGCGCCGGGCCACCGTGTCGGCAAAATCGGAATAAAACCGCTCCGACAGGCATTTTATCAACTCCGCTTCCGTCATACCGATACACTCCCGCCGAAACCCCGATTCTGTGGGTTCGCCGTACAGCAACCCCGAAAAGCCCCGGGTCTTACGGCCATGCAGGACGCCACAGCATGAAAAACACCGTCAAAACAACTTTTTCTTCGACGTCGTAACGACAAAATCCTTCAGGTAGAAAGGTTCGAAATAGGCGATATCTTCCGTGCATCCCGCATCGAGCGCACGCTGGGCCAGCCGCGCAAGCCCGCGTGCGGAAGGGGCTACCTCGACAAGCACGGCGTCGGGCAGTATCCCGGCGCATTTGCGGGCCCCGCTGCCGAAGATCACGAACGGCCTCCCCTGCGCACGGAAGTGCGCAAAACTCTCCCCGTCGACGACCTCGGCCGAAACCTCGTTAAGGGGCTTTCCGGCCGTATCGAATACCTGCGCATAGACCTCCATGCGGCGGGCATCGACCATCGGGCAGAGGTAGGCATGTTCCCAGTCGGGGACGGAAAGAATTCCGGCTTCGTAATCTTCGAGCGCCACTTCGGCCAGCGCATCGAGCGACCCGACGGCCACCAGCGGCTTACGCACCCCGTAGCACAGCCCCTTGGCGAACGAAACGCCGATCCGCAGCCCCGTATAGGAGCCGGGGCCCTTGCCCACGGCCACAGCATCCAGTTCGTCGGGCGCAATGCCCGTTTCGCGCAAAAGCTCGTCGACGAACACGCCGACCTTGCGGGCGTGGTCGCGCCCTTCGTCGCTCTCGCGCAGCGAAAGCAGCTCCCCGTCCTTTGCAATACCGACCGAACAAACGTCCGTACCGGTCTCGACACATAGAATCAAGCTCATATCTTCGATAAATTCAAACTCAATCGTCCAGAATACCCAGATGCCCCAGCGCCCGGGCAATGCCGTCCTCATCGACCGTAGCGGTCACGTAGTCGGCGGCGTTCAGCGCCTCGTCGCAGGCATTGCCCATGGCAATCCCCACCCCCGCGGCAGACAACATCGCCACGTCGTTGCCGCCGTCGCCGAAGGCCGCGACCTCCGAAGCCCGTAATCCGCAGGCGGACATAAATTCCCTCATACCCGTGGCCTTGTCGATGCCTGCGACATTGATGTCGGCGAAAATCGGGCACCACCGGCTCGCCGCAAGCCCGGGCAACTGCGCCATAACGCGCCGTTCGGTCTCCGTATCCAGATAGAAACACATCTGGCAGCACTCGCTCCGGCCGAAAAGCGCACGGAGGTCGGTCTGCTCGGGCACGGGATGCGCGACCATATGCGCCAGCCGTTCCACCTCGGGCGTCACACGGTTGACGAATACACCGCTCTCCAGTTCCAGCGCCAGCGGGAATCCCATCTGCGAGGAGAGCTCCATGGCGCGTTCGAAATTGGCCCGCGGAATCGGGTGCTGGCTTACCACACGCCCGTCGGCAGCCACACACCGTGCGCCGTTGAGCGACACCACGCCGTCGTAGGGAATCCCCTCGAGCGGAGCGAGGTCGTTCGCCGCACGCCCCGTAGCGATAAAGAGCCGGATGCCCCGCGCATGCGCCCGCACCAGGGCATCGCGTGCCGAAGCGGGTATTTCATGGGTCTTGAAACTGATCAGCGTACCGTCCACATCGAGGAAAACAGCTCGTATCATCGTTTGTAATTTTTCATCGCCTTGTCGATCTCACGCTTGGCATCGTTTTCCTTCAGGTATTCGCGCTTGTCATAGGTCTTCCGGCCCCGGGCCAGCCCGACCACGACCTTGGCCAGTCCCCGTTCGTTCAGGAACAGGCGCAGCCCCACGATCGTGAGGCCCTTGTCCTGCCCCGCGCGCTGGAGCTTGTCCAGCTCGCGGCGGTTGAGCAGCAGTTTCCGGTCGCGGCGCGGCGCATGGTTGTTGCAGGTGCCCCACCCGTATTCGGCGATGTTGACACCCCGTATCCACAGCTCGCCCTTGTCGAAATAACAGAACGAATCGGTCAGCGAAGCCTTACCCGCACGGATGGACTTGATCTCGGTACCGACGAGCACGATGCCCGCAACGTACTCTTCCAGAATCTCATAGTCGAACGTCGCGCGCTTGTTACGGATATTTATCTTTTTCTGTTCTCTCATATATTCGGAATCGGCACAATAATTGCCTATTTATTCGCAGGGGTGGGAATCGGTCAAGGTAACTAATTCTTTTATCTTTGATATGTTTTACACATCTTTCTGTTTATTTTCTGTTTGCACACGGTATGCGTAGTGATACGTGTACGACCCGAGACCCGCCCCTTTTTTCTTTTAATATTCAAACCCCGGCATATCCCCGCCCGGCACTCCGCCGGGCGCGGGTCATAATATCAACCGCTGCAATTTCTTTGCAATCGTCACTTTCACCTTGTTGAACCCGGCCAGCCGCTGGATCACCTCGCCGACCTGCTCGTCCGTCAGGCTCTCGTCCGCGAGCTTGGCCTGCCACTCCTTGATATAGCTTTCGATCACCTTCGACTTGTAGAGCGTCACGGCCTTCGGCACCCCTACGGCCAGCATCTCGGCATCGCTTTCGACATGGATGTCCTTGCGCCGCCACAGCTGGCTGGCCACGTAATTGTCGTCCGACGTAAGGATGTCGACCGAGGCATTGCACACCTCCGGGTCGGGATGGTTCAGGAAAAAGTGCGCCGGGACTTCCACCCCCGTACCGAGAATCTTCCACTGCTCACGGTAAGTAGCCAAAATACTGTTGTATAACGGATTGCGGAACGCGAGCCCGTCGCTGTCCAGCTCCAGAAAGATCACCTCCGCGACGTTGCAGGGCACCATCGTGCGCCCCTCCTTGAATTCGAACGAACAATGGCCGTATTTGAGCAGGTATTTCACCAGTTCGCGTTCGAGCGCCTCGCTGCTGCTCCCGGCCTCGACCTGCTTTACGAATTCCACCTCGGGCTGCGGAGCCTCCGCATGCCGCAATGCCGTCTGGCGGCGTACGAACTCGTCGGCCTCGCGGTCGCCGGTCGTCGCCATGCGCTTGCGCGCCACCTCCGAGATCAGGATGTTCTCGTCGATGTCCATGATCCGCGCACACTCCTTGATGTAGACCGACCGCTGGATCGGATCGGGAATCTGCGCGATCGACTGCACCATGTCGGCGATCAGCGCCGCCTTCCGGATCGGGTCGCCCTGGGCGGTCTCCAACAGCAATTTTGCTTTGAAGGCCAGGAAATCCTGTTCGTTGGCCCGGATATATTCCTGCACCTCGGCCGCAGTGTGCGCCCGGGCGAAGGAGTCGGGATCCTCGGGTTCGGGCAGCAGCACCACGCGCACGTTCATCCCCTCCCGGAGGATCATGTCGATCCCGCGCAGCGAAGCGTGGATACCCGCCGAGTCTCCGTCGTAAATGACCGTGATGTTTTTCGTAAAACGGTTCAGCAGGCGTATCTGCTCGGTCGTGAGCGATGTCCCGGACGACGACACGACGTTCTCGACACCCGCCTGGTGCATCGAAATGACATCGGTATAGCCTTCGACCATGATGGCGAAATCGAGCTGCTGGATCGCCTTCTTGGCGAAATAGAGGCCGTACAGCTCACGTTTCTTGCTGTATATCTCGCTCTCGGGCGAATTCTGGTATTTGGCAACGGCCTTGTCGGTGCGCAGCGTACGGCCGCCGAAAGCGACGACGCGCCCCGAAATGTTATGTACGGGGAAAATCACCCGGTCGCGGAACCGGTCGTAGAGCGAACCGTCGCTCTCGCGTTCGAGCGAAAGGCCGGTAGAGACGAGGAACTCCTTTTTATATCCCGCCGCCAGCGCATCCTTCGACATCCGGTCGCCGCGCGCGGGGCAGAACCCGAGGCCGAACTTCTTGATCGTGGCGTCGGTCATGCCGCGTTTCTGGCGGAAGTAAGCCATGCCCACGCTCATCCCCTCGGTCTCGTGATGGAGGTAGTTGGCAAAATAATCGGCCGCCCAGCCGTTGAGTGCGAACATCGACTCGCGGTCGTCGTTGCGGCGTACCTCTTCCTCGGACATCTCCTTCTCCTTGACTTCGATGCCATAGCGTTTGGCCACCATCTTCAGGGCTTCGGGATAGGTGATGTTCTCGTGCTCCATCAGGAACGTGACGGCATTGCCGCCTTTGCCGCAGCCGAAGCATTTATATACCCCCTTCGAGGGCGACACGACGAACGACGGGGTTTTCTCGTTGTGGAACGGGCAGCAGGCCTGGTAGTTCACGCCCTTGCGCTTGAGCGTGACGTACTCGCCGATAATATCCACGATATTGGCGGCTGCATAAATGCGGTCTACTGTTTCCCTGTCGATCATGTCTGCAAAGATAGCAATAATTCCCCAACCCTTGGCGGGGTGCAAAAAGATTTTGCCCGGCGGAGAGGGTCAGTACCCGGCATTGCGGATGATGTCCAGTTCGGCACGTATGTTATCGTTCATATCGCGGAACATCATCAGGTAGGCGGGAATCGAGCCGCGGGTTATGAGCCCCGCGCAAAGCGTGTCCTCCATCAGGCGGCGGAAGCGGTATTCCAGCCTTTCGTGCGGCGAAGTTCCCCGGTAGCTCCAGTCGAGCCTGCCGCTCTCGTACAGGTGCTGTTTCGCCCCTATGACATTGGCTACCATCTTGTCCTGCTGCCGCCAGAAGGTCGTGATGACATTGCCGATTTTAGTGACCGATTCGACGACTTCGGGTTCATGCACCGCGCTCAGCGCCCCCGAAACTTCGAGTATCTTCATCCCGACGGGCGAATAAACATCCCCGCGCACGGAGAAGAACATGCCCAGGGCATAACGAAGCGTATCTTCGGGGATTTCCGCCAATTCCTTCCCGGCATATGCGACGGCACATTTCCGCAGGGCACTCATCCCCGCCGTATAATCATCGAGCAGCCCCTCCGAAATTTTGAGATGCCGCTCCACGTCGATCTTGAACAGTCCGACGATCTCCCGGGCATCCTGCCGTTTCTGGTAGTTCGTAATAAGCCGCTCGCCCCCGAACGTGATGACGATACCCAGGATCACGGCCAGAAAATTGGGCCAGAACGACTTCCAGCCTTCGCTTTTAAATAGCTTCATACGTTACAGACGATTTACCGGCACAAAGATATACAATATTACCGAATTACCGAAGATATGGCGTGGCGGGACAATTTTAACTGTCCCCGGTACGTTTCCGAAACAGACGCACCGTCCCCGGCCAAACCGGGGCGGCATTTCACCATACCGTTTTTTTTACCTACTTTTGCACCATGGATTTCAAGTTGGTATCGGATTACGCCCCGATGGGCGACCAGCCGGAAGCGATCGCACAGCTCGTCGGCTCGATCCGGCACGGCTCCAAACATAACACCCTGCTGGGGGTGACAGGCTCGGGAAAGACCTTCACCGTGGCCAACGTCATCGCGCAGCTGAACCGCCCGACGCTCGTCCTGAGCCACAACAAGACGCTCGCGGCGCAGCTTTACGGCGAGTTCCGCAATTTCTTTCCGGAGAACGCCGTGGAGTATTTCGTCTCCTACTACGACTATTACCAGCCGGAGGCCTACCTCCCCTCGACGGACACCTTCATCGAAAAAGACCTTTCGATCAACGCCGAGATCGAGAAACTGCGCCTGCGCACCGTAGCCACGCTGCTGTCGGGGCGCCGCGACGTGATCGTCGTATCGAGCGTATCGTGCCTCTACGGCGCAGGCAACCCGGCGGATTTCCATGCCACGGCCATCAACATCCGGGTCGGGCAGGTCGTCAGCTACAAGCATTTCCTCTACAAGTTGGTCGAAGCGCTCTACACCCGCACCGAACGCGACCTGGAACCGGCGACGTTTCGCGTCAACGGCGACACGGTGGACATCATGGCGGCCTTCGGCGAGTTCGGCAGCCAGTGCTTCCGCGTAATGTTCTACGACAACGAGGTCGAGGCCATCCAGACCATCGACCCCGCGACGGGGCAGCGTATCCACTCGCTCGACAACCTGACGCTCTACCCCACGAGCCTCTTCGTAACCACTAAGGAGCGCATCAACTGCGCCGTACAACAGATATACCTGGATCTGGGCAGGCAGATCGAATTCTTCGAGCGTGCCGGACGCACGACGGAGGCGCAGCGCATCAAACAGCGCGTGGAATACGACGTCGAGATGATCAAGGAGCTGGGGTACTGCCCCGGCATCGAAAACTACTCGCGTTATTTCGACGGCCGCGCCGAGGGCACGCGCCCCTTCTGCCTGATCGACTATTTCCCGAAGGATTACATGCTCGTCGTAGACGAAAGCCACGTCACGCTGCCGCAGGTACATGCCATGTACGGCGGCGACCGCGCCCGCAAGGAAAACCTCGTGGAATACGGATTCCGTCTCCCGGCGGCCAAGGACAACCGTCCGGTGACCTTCGCCGAGTTCGAGCAGTTGCAGGGCACGTCGATCTACGTGAGCGCCACGCCCGCCGACTACGAACTGATGAAGAGCGAAGGCGTGATCGTCGAGCAGCTGATCCGCCCCACGGGGTTGGTCGACCCGCCGCTCGAGGTGCGCGTTACGGCCAACCAGATCGACGACCTGCTGGAGGAGATCGACAAGCGCGTGAAAGACGACGACAAGGTGCTCGTGACGACCATCACCAAACGCATGGCCGAGGAACTTTCGAAATACTTCGACCGGGTGGGTGTACGCAACCGTTACATCCACTCGGACGTGGATACGCTGGAACGCATCCAGATTCTGGAAGACCTGCGGGCCGGAATGTTCGACGTACTGGTGGGCGTGAACCTGCTGCGCGAAGGCCTCGACCTGCCCGAAGTGGCGCTGGTGGCGATCCTCGACGCCGACAAGGAGGGCTTCCTGCGCAACGTGCGGTCGCTGACGCAGATCGCGGGACGTGCCGCTCGCCATTCGCAGGGCAACGTGATCCTCTATGCCGACACCTGCACCGACTCCATGCGCTTCGCCATCGAGCAAAGCAACCGCCGGCGCGAGAAACAGGTGCGCTACAACATGGAGCACGGCATGCTGCCGCGCCGGGCGCAGAAAAGCGGCACGGGGCAAAGCACCCTGCTGTCCGCGCGCACCGACGTCCCGGAGATAGCGGCGGCCTACCCGCTCGCCGAAGACCACTACATGGCCGCCGCGGACGTACAGAAGACCTATGTCGCAAGCGAGAACATCGACACGCTGATCGACAAGGCGCGCGAGGACATGGAACGTGCGGCCAAATCGCTCGACTTCCTCGCCGCCGCGAAATTCCGCGACAGGATGTACGAACTGCAGAAACTCAAGGAGGAGAACCGGAAAGGCTGACACGCCCGGCCCCGCGGTTATTCGCGGACGGCGTTGCGGAAGGTGAAATACTTGGCGGCCAGGTAGCTGTACACCATCGTCCCCAGCGAGGCCATCATTTGCGAAGGCGTCGCCCAAAACCCGCACAACTCGACGAAGAATTTCAGGAAGAGATAATTGACCACCACCGAGCCGGCGACGGAGAGGAGGTAGCGGAAAAGCTGCGTCCCCGTGGCAAGCGGCGAACGGCGGAACGCCACATGGCGGTTCAGCCAGAACCCCGTGAAGAAGGTCAGCGGAAAAACGATCAGCATCGCCGCGACATGCGGGGAAACCGCGATGAAACCGAGGTCGAGCAGCTCCTTGTCGAGCACGAAATTATAGAGCAGAAAATAGCATCCCCAGCCGAAAACCACGTTCGCGCCGCCGCAAACGGCATAACGAAACGTCTGGCGCGGCAATAGCGCAGAAACAGGCCGGCGGTAGAACCAGTCGATGAAACGGATTATCAGCTCGGAAAGACGCATCAACGGGCAGTGTAAGTCCACAGCCCGGGGAAACGGTCGCTATAATTACGGATGAACAACGTACATGCCTCCGCATCGGGCGCCTCGAAAGGTGAAACCATGAATTTATTGCCGAAACGGTAGACCCCGCAGCGTACCGATGCATCCCTGGCTTCGGCATCCGCGGCGGCACGGGCCGCATTTTCCGGCGTACTGAAAACCCCCAGCACGACATACCGGTGTCCCGAAACGAGCGATGCAGGCTCCGTGGAGACCCGTGCCGCCGACCCGGGACGCTGTCCGGCAGGTTTGGCATCCGCACGGGTTACAGCTGCATCCGCACGGTCACCGGCGCTGTCCGCCGTCCCGGCCGCACCCGCAGCACTGCTCCCGGCAACGTCGGTTTCTGCAGCCTTCGTTCCCGCAACTGCCGTCGCAGTCCCCTCGTCCGTCACACCGGCCGTCGCGGACGAATCGGCGGGAATCCCCGCATCCGCGACGGGCAAGGTGCGCGCAACTTCGGCGGCCGCACCGGGTTCCGGAATATCGGAAGAATTGATGCGCAGGAATTCGGCGCCGCCGAAACCCGCCGCAATCACGATCGCCGCGATGCCGACCCACAGCGCCCAGTCCAACCGGCGGGCAGGCTTGATCCGCACGGGCTCGTGCCCCTGCGGGTTCAGCAGCCTGTCGAACGCGGGTGCAAGCGTAAAATTCTTGAATTTGAGCACGCCGACGCCCTCTATGGTCAGCACGTCGCCCTCGCGCGTGCGGGAAAGCCAGCGGTCGTAAACATCCTGTGCTCCGGCAGCGTCGCAGTGCAGCGTACGTGCCAGTTCATCGGCAAGCGATACCCCCTGCTGCTGCGAAGAGAAGGATACCACGCGGCAAGGAGGCTGGACAGAGCGTTTGGAAAGCCGCTTGGCACCGCGCCGCTCGACAAAGAGCGACCCTACGCCGGGCAGGAACACCCCGCTGCCGGCGGCAAGCAGGTTGCCGACAAGGCGGTTCACTTCATCGACCATCGGGTAATTGCTCATCGTTTCTTCTTTTTTGGAGTTGCTGCCGGGGCTTTCGGCACCGGGGCGGGGGTAACTTCGGGCTCGGACAGCCCCCGGTAAATCATGTAAATACCCAGCACGATAAACGGAATGCTCAGCCATTGCCCCATATCGAGCACCCATCCCTGTTCGAACGCCTCCTGCTCGGTCTTGATGAACTCGATGAAGAAGCGCGTCAGGAAAATCCCGAGCAGCCCGATGCCGAACAGGATGCCCGGACGGCGCCGCGCGATGTCCTTCGCATAATAGAGCCAGCAAAGGATGCCGAAGGTGATCAGGTAGCAAAGCGCCTCGTAAATCTGGGTCGGGTGTACCGCCGCGGGGGCGAACTCGTTCACCCACTTGGCCGAGCGGACGAATTCGAAGCCCCACGGCAGGGTCGTGGCCATGCCGAAGATCTCCGAATTGAACAGGTTGCCCAGCCGGACGACGGCACCGCCGATGCCCACCGCGATCATGATGCGATCAAGCGACCAGATATAGGGCAGCTTGTTCTTGCGCGAGAACAGCCAGAGGCCGATCAAGAGGCCAATGGCGGCGCCGTGGCTGGCCATGCCGCCGTCCCGGAAACCCGTGATGATCGTCCACGGCTTGCTGAGGTATTCCATCGGGTCGTAGAAGAGGCAGTGCCCCAGCCGCGCCCCGATGATCGTCGCCAGCGTACCATATATAAAAATCGACTCGGAGACCTTCGGCGGAAGCCCCTCGCGCTTGCAGAAGTTATCGAAAAACTTGGCGCCGATCAGGATTGCCAGCGCCCACATCAATCCGTAATAACGGATGTCGAGCGACCCGATGGAGAAGAACACCGGGTCGAAATTCCAAACGATGCTTAACGGTCGTATCATTTATTCAGTTCTTGCAGGTTGACTTTTTTGAGCGTGAACGAGAAGGTGCTCCCCACGCCGGGTTCGCTGCGCACGCTGATGCGTTCGCCGTGCGCTTCGATGATATGCTTCACGATCGCCAGTCCGAGGCCGGTACCGCCCTGCTCGCGCGAACGCCCCTTGTCGGTACGGTAGAATCGCTCGAAGACGCGGGGCAAATCCTCCTTACTGATTCCCAATCCGTTATCCTCCACCTCGACAAGTATTTTGTCGAGCATGTCGCGGAAATGGACGCGCGTCAGACCGCCCTCCTTCCCGTAGCGGATCGAGTTGATGACGAGGTTCACGATGACCTGACCGATGTAATGTTTGTCGGCCAGCACCCAAAACGGCGAGGGAAGGTTGTCGGCGCCCTTGATCGAAATCCGGATGCCTTTTTTGTCGGCCTCCATCTCGGCCTGCTCGGCGATCTCCTTCGTCAGCGCCACGATGTCGAACTTCTCCATTTCGAGGCGGTTCATGTTGCTCTCCAGCTTGGAGATGGTATCCAGGTCGTTGACGATATTGATCAGGCGGTCGATGCTCTTCTCGGCCCGCTCGAGGTATTTGCGGTTGATGAGCTCGTCCTCCAAGCCTCCGTCGAGCAGTGTCGAGATATACCCCTGGATATTGAAGATCGGGGTTTTGAGCTCGTGCGCCACGTTGCCCAGGTACTGTTTGCGGAACTGCTCGGTCTCCTTGAGGCGGGCGATCTCCTTGTCGTTCGTATCCGCCCACGCCGTGAGTTCCTCGCCGATATTCTCGACGTGCTTGTCCTTCAGCTCGGAGAAAATCTCGTGCGTATGCACGTCGCGCGAAAGCACGATGGAATAGATCGGTTTGAGCTTGTAAGCCACATACTTGCGGATGATGAACAGCGCCACGAGCGCCACGACGACAAAGACGGCGCCGCAGACGCACAGCGTCACCCACCACACCGCATCGAGCAGCGTCATCGTCCCGGCCACAATGGCCGTTGCGAGGAGCGCGATCCACAGCGATGCGCCCTCTTTTGTTTTGATGTATACCATAAGGCTTACTTCGTATAATTTTGCATGAGACGGGCGATGTACTTGCCCACGATGTCGAATTCGAGGTTCACGACCGAACCCACGCCGATGCGGCAGAAATTCGTATGCTCGAACGTATAGGGAATGATCGCCACGCGGAACGACGACTCCTTCGAGTCGCAGACCGTCAGGCTCACGCCGTTGACCGTCACCGACCCTTTCTCCACGGTACAGAGCCCACCGCCCTGCGGTTCGTAGGCGAACGTATAGTACCAGCTGCCGTCGGCGTCCTCGCGGGCCGTGCATACGGCCGTCTGGTCGACATGCCCCTGGACGATATGCCCGTCGAGCAGCGCATCGGGTTTCATCGAGCGTTCGAGGTTCACCAGATCGCCCACAGCCAGCAGGCCGAGGTTGCTCCTGTCGAGCGTCTCCTTCATCGCCGTGACCGTATACGTATCATCGCGGATGTCCACAACTGTCAAACATACGCCGTTATGTGCTATGCTCTGGTCGATTTTCAACTCGCGGCAAAAGTCCGCGCGCAGCGTAAAATCCTTATTCTGACGGTCGGTACGGATGTCCACGACCTCCGCCATGCGTTCCACGATCCCTGAAAACATATTCTCAACTGTTTATTATCAATTTGCCTTTAACTTTATATACCGAGCTTATATCACTGACATTCAGAATTATGTCATCGTAATTCTCCCGGTCGCCGGCCACCAGGCGGAGTTTGTCCTCCCCGTCGGCGAGCCGAACTATTCGCAAAGTTACAATTTTTCGGCTGACAATCACATATTCTCCCCCGGGAATAATTGCATCCCGGTCGACAGCCTTCAGCAAGACCACCGCCCCCGGCGGCAGGGCGTCCCCCATGGCACGTCCCATGTAACACATGGCAAGGTCGCACTCGCCCGCCTGAGGGATGACCAGGCTGCTCTCGGCCTCGAGGTGGGCGACGTGCGCGATGGCCTGTTCGGCATCCACATTATAAAAAGGTATCTGGGCGCCGCGCAGTTTCTCGTCCGCAAACATCTGCCCTTCTCCCGTCAGCAGCCACAATTTATCCACCTGCGGGAATTTGGAGACGATGCGGTCGGCCACATCGAGCGAAATGCCGTTATTACCGCGTTTAATCTGGTAGAGGTTTTCGCCGCGTGCAAGCCCGATATGGCGGGCGAAGTAGTTGGTCGACATGTTCGCCCATTTGATTACGGCTTCGATCCTCTGCCAATTATTCTGCTTTTCTCGCATTTTATTAGTAAAAATTAAAAAAAATTTGCATCTTTGCACTCCCGGTCCCGTAGTTCAATGGATAGAATATAAGATTCCGGTTCTTACGATATGGGTTCGATTCCCGTCGGGACTACAAAGGCACAAGCGCACAGATTGCTGCGCTTGTGCTTTTTTGTTAGCGTCAATTCACAATCATTTATTCAACAAAAATAAGAACAAATTTTCATTAGTCAATAAAAAATAGCACAATTAAGCCACAAAATAATACATTCGGACATAATACCGGAAAGTCCGTACCCGAAGCGATACGGACTTTACCAAGACGTATTTCACGCCCCCGGGGACGTGCAGGTATGATATATCAGCTGAGCGTCAGAATGAAAGGCGTACTCCAAGGCGGAGGGTCAGCGACAAGGAAGAATCGGTGCGCGAAGTGCGCAGGGTGGTTTCCGTAAAGTAGTGCGAAACCTCGGGCTCAAAGTAAAGCCCGACATAATTGCCGAGGCGGTACTGTGCCCCGACGGCCCCGGCCACCGACCACTGGACTTTGGGTTCGTCGACGGATTTGGTGCCGAACTTGGCGGACACGCATTTCTCGAGCATACCGCCCGCGCCCACGTACATCGAGAAACGCCCGGTTTCGAGGAACTGCCAGTTCAGGCGCAGGGGAACCCCGATGAAATGGAGCTTCTGACTGATATCCTCGCCGCCGGACTGCATGCTCACGTCCGACCATAACAACGTATAGTTCACACCGCTTTCGAGCGACAACCCGTACGCGAACTCCTTGCGCACCAAAAGGCCGAAGCTGAGCGGCTGGTGGTGGCGGAACGAATAATCCTCGTAATTGTATTTCAGCTGCGCCATCGTACCGTTGGTGCCGCCGACCAATACGTCGGACATCACCAGGTGGGAACCGACGCCGCCCGTCGCCCCCGATGAGCCGGTCACGCCGCCTGCGGCGAAGAGCGAAACCGAAGTCCTGCGCCGGGGCCGCCTGTGTTCCTGCATGTCATCGGCCAGGTAATCGTACGTGCCCGGGTATTTGCGGGACTGTACGGTCTGCCCCGCACCGTCCTTACCCCGGGTTCCGTCCGTGGCGGACGCCTGCCCTGCGACAGCCGCACGCACGGCCGACCGTGTGCCGGACGAAGCGACATCCCCGGCACCGGCGGCCGCTGCGGAACCGTTTCCGGCGGCCTCGTTCCCTGCCACTGCATTTTCCGCGGCCACACTACCGGCAGCCGCATTTTCAACAGCCGCATTCCCGGCGGGCGCAGCTCCGGACGTCAAAGCCGCGGCGCGGCCGTCCTCGAAGCCCCGCATATCGGCGGCGGCAAGGGCATCCCGTCCCGGTGCAATCCCGGGAGCCGTCCCCGCACCGGACTCCTCGCCCGGCAGCGCCGCAGCCCGCACGGCCTCTTCGGTCGGAACGGCTGCGCGGAGCGTCCCCGCGAGATTCCCGTCACCGGCTCCCGCCGGTGTCCCTTCGACCTGTGTCATGTCCGCAGCAGAGCTGCCGCTGTCCGTCGCTGTTGCAATAACAAACCCTTTATCCCCTAAATCCCGGTTTTCATGCAGCAGGTATCCCCCGCCACCCAGGAAAATCAGCACAGCGGCGGCAGCGGCAGCAATCCGCGGCCACTGGCTACGCAACACGGAGATACGCGGAGCAGGCCCGAGCTCGCGCTCCAGACGCGCCCAGCCGTCGGCCGGGGGTGTCACCTCGGCGTCCCGGAGCGCACTCCGCATTACGTCTGTCCAGTCTTTATTTTGTTTCATAATTCAATGTGTCTCCATATAGGCCCCAATTCTGCGGGCCAGCAGTGCCCGCGCGCGGAATAACTGCGACGAGGAACTTTTTTCGTTGATCCCCAGCATCTGCGCGATGTCACGGTGCGAATAGCCTTCGATACAGTAGAGGTTGAACACCGTACGGTAACCGTCAGGCAATTCGCTGACGAACCCCATCAACACGTCGCGCGGGAGGCGTGCCAGCTCCGACGGGTCGGGCTCCGGGATGTCGGGCAACTGCCGCCCTTCGTCGAGCGCCGTCATGCTCAGTTTGTTCCGGCTGCGGAGCCATTCGAGCGCCACGTTCACCGTGATCCGTTCCATCCAGGCACGCAGGGAACCGGGGCCGCGGTAGGAAAAGCGGTCGAAAGCACCGTAAATCTTCAGGAACGCATCGTGCATCAGGTCTTCGGCGGTAGAACGGTCGCCCGAATAACGGAGGCAGACGGCCAGCAGACGGCCTGCATAGCGGTCATACAGCTCACGACGGGCCGCATTATCCCCTTTTCTGCACCCCTCGGCCAGTATCTGCTCCTCCATTCCCATATTTGCGTTCATCTTATAAACGGTGTAGCCATCAAAAGACTGCACGGCACCCGAAAATTTTTATGCCCGTGCAGTATTCCACCCCGCTCTGCATTTAATTAGTGAAGATAACGCAAAAATAATTATAAATATGAAAAGATTCGGATTATTTCTTCTCGTGACCATGGCTGCGGCCATTTTCACCTCCTGCAACGATTCGGACGGGGACTACCCCAGGCTTTCGGCTTTCGCCACGGTAAAGCCGCTCGAAAATAACGATTTCTTTGTCGTTCTCGACGATGGCAAGACGGTGTACCCGGGCGACAAAAGCCGCATAGGCAGCTATAAGGCCGAGGAAGGCCAGCGCGTCATCATCTATTTCAACCTGTTGAATAACAAAGTGGAAGGATACGATTACAACATGGCGCTCTATTACATACAGGACATCTACTTGGGCGGCACGAAAGTCGTGACCACCCAGGAGGAACTCGACGCGTTGGAAGACGACAAAACCAGCTTCAAGGATGCACGCCTCAACAACAACTACCTCAATGTCTGGATCGGGTTCAATGCCTGTGACCTCACGAAACACACCTTTCTGCTGGTACGCAACGACGTGACGGAGATCGCCCCGGAATACACGGAAGAGGGGTACCAAAACCTCGAACTGCGCCGCGACGCCCACGGCGACGAAGGCGGATACAATTACGACCGCTATGTCTCGTTCAAGCTGGATTCCTTCAAGGAGGATCTCGAAGGCAAGAAAGGTATCATCCTGCGTGTGAACACCCGCATGAACGGAGTGAAATACATAAAGATCGAGCTGCCGCGTGAGCAATAGCCGGAGCTTCCGGCAGCGACCCCGGCCCGCATATCCTGCGGGCCGGATTTTTTTTCGCCCCGCCGCGGCAAAGTAGCACAAAATCGTTATCTTTGCAACATGTCAATCGTACGCAACACAGAGAGCGATCTCGAATTCGAAAACAAGATACGTCCGCAGGAGTTGGAAACCTTCTCCGGGCAGGACAAGATCGTCGACAACCTCCATATTTTCATCAAGGCGGCGCTCATGCGCGGCGATTCGCTCGACCACGTACTGCTGCACGGCCCCCCGGGACTGGGCAAGACGACCCTTGCCAACATCATCGCCAACGAAATGCACGCGCAGTTGCGCGTCACATCGGGCCCCGTGCTGGACAAGCCGGGCGACCTGGCCGGGCTGCTGACCAACCTCAACCCCGGCGACGTGCTTTTCATCGACGAGATACACCGCCTGAGCCCGATCGTCGAGGAGTACCTCTACTCGGCGATGGAGGACTACAAGATCGACATCGTACTCGACAAAGGCCCTTCGGCACGTTCGATCCAGATCGAGCTGGCGCCTTTCACGCTGATCGGCGCCACGACCCGCAGCGGGCTGCTCACATCGCCCCTGCGCGCGCGCTTCGGCATCCAGTGCCATCTGGAATATTACGACGCCCCGGTACTGGCCGGCATCGTCAGGCGTTCGGCACGCATCCTCGACGTCTCGATCGACGACGATGCGGCGCACGAGGTGGCCCTGCGCTCGCGCGGCACGCCCCGCATCGCCAACGCCCTGCTGCGCCGCGTACGCGACTTCGCAATGGTCAAGGGCGAAGGGCACATCGACCTGGAGATCACCAGAATCGGGCTTTCGGCGCTCAACATCGACTCGCGCGGCCTCGACCAGATGGACAACAAGATACTCGGCACCATCATCGAGAAGTTCAGCGGGGGCCCCGTCGGGCTGAATACCATCGCCACGGCCGTCGGCGAAGACGCCGGCACGATCGAGGAAGTCTACGAACCGTTCCTCATCAAGGAAGGGTTCCTCAAACGCACGCCCCGCGGCCGCGAAGCCACCGAGCTCGCATACAAACACCTGGGTTTCACGCCGCCGGGCGGCACCGAAGCCGCGCTATTCTGACGTTCCACTCCGCCTCACCCAATCCCTTATACGCCATGCGCAACTTCACAACCTCACTGCAACTCATCGCCGCCACCGCGATGCTCACCGCAACGGGATGCACCCCGGCGATCTACACCAACATCCAGAAAAGCTACCCGGCACGCACGGAAGAGAGTCCCGTGCTGGTTTACGACCTCGCCGACACGGTTCCCGCCCCGGCCCAAACGCTCGGGTCGGTATGGATCAAGGACAGCGGCTTCTCGACCGGATGCAGTTATGAAAACATCATCCGGCTGGCAAAAAACGAAACGAACAAGATCGGCGGCAACGGCCTCCACGTCGTTTGGCATAAAAAGCCTGCGGCGCTGGGTAAATCCTGCCACCAGATCTCAGCGGACATGCTCCTGCTCCCGGATTCGGTGTACACGGCATCGTACGCGCGAAATGCGGAGGCGCAGCAAGCCCGGATCGCGCAGTACAGCGGGACACCAGAGATAGTGCCTGCCGACAAAACGGAACCGGAACGAAAGAAGGTCAACCCGAGGTACAACATCCTGCACGCAAGCGCGGGGTATTCCATGCTAACCAGCGAATTCAAGTTCCCGCGCAATTGCGACGGCGACCCCAAACACTGGGTCTCGGTCGACGCCGGGTACCAATGGATATCCCGTATCGGCCTGGGCGTCGGGATACGTTATACGGGACATTTCACTTCCGGGAAACAACGTTACGTCTCCATGGACTCCGACTACGAAAAACTCAACATATCCTTGCATTACATCGCACCGGAAATAGCACTTTACCAGAATGTCGGCCGCAGATGGACGTTCCACGAGTCGGTCGGCATCGGCTACATGCGCTATTTCGAAGGCATGATGCACAACACGGAGAGCATCGGCGGCTTCGGCGTCCACGGCACGGCGGGGTTCAACTACCGGATCAAGCCCTGGCTCGGCATCGGGGCGCACGTACTGGTACAGCACGCACGTTTCGACCCGGAAAAGAGCCGCACGCTGCGCCAACGCATGAGCAAGGACAACACCACCATGACGCACATAAGTTTCAACGGCGGTTTGAGTTTCTATTTTTTCTGATCCTGTCCACGAAAAAACAATTACAGATAACATGAGCAGCAACCGTTTATCCGCCAAACCTTACCGTCACATACTCTTCTTGATGCTGGCCTTCGGTAGTGCCCTGCGGCTCCATGCCGCCGCACCCGGCGACGGCACCTCCCCGGCGGGAGTGTCCGCCGCACAGGAATCCCGGACGGCGGCCACACCGGTTCCCGAAGGGCAAAGCCTGCAAGCGGTTCCCGACGGGAATGCGACCGTCATCCGCACGTTGCCGAAGCGGGCACAGCACCTCGCCCCGCGCGACCGTCCGCAGCACACGTTCTTTGCCAACGCGGCGTATACGGCCGTCATCTCGACGCTTTACCTGGCCGAAAGCTCTTCCGGCTCGCTGAACGAAGGCTACGACATCAGTGCCGGGTACAACTGGACGTCGCGCCGGGGCTTCGGCGCCGGAATCGTCTACTCGGGCGGATTCATCTCGGCCGAACGCAACGGGATCCGGCGTACGAGCCGCATCCACTACATCGCACCGGAGTTCGTCGCCCGGCAGCGGGCCGGGCGCAGATGGCTCTTCCGGGAAAGCGCGGGCATCGGCTACGGCCGCTACATCCGCAGCTACGGCGATACGTCGGGCAGCAGGGGCGGCGTCGGCATCCATGAATCGGCCTCCGTGGAGTTCATGCTGGGACGCCACATCGGCCTGGGCGCGGGGATCAGCGGGCAATGGCTGATCGTCGACTCGCCGGATGTCGACGATGGGGCGGAGCTGAACCTGCTCGGCGGCATCTTCCGCTTCCAGTTCGGGGGAGGGCTGAGGGTTTATTTTTAACTCCGCCCCGTACGATGCCCGCTCCGGGACGGAAGGGCGCAATAATTGCAGGATTTTTCACGTTGTGTCTCTTAGACACAAGCAAAACAGTTAGGATAATGAGAAAAGGTAAAATGGATCAGGAGGCTCTGCGCTATCACAGCGAAGGCCGCCCAGGGAAAATCGCGGTCGTGCCGACGAAGCCCTATCACACGCAGCACGACCTATCGCTGGCCTATTCGCCCGGCGTCGCAGCACCGTGCCGCGAAATCGAAGCTAACCCCGAAGAGGTTTACCGTTACACGAACAAAGGCAATCTGGTAGCAGTCATTTCGAACGGCACGGCCGTTTTGGGACTGGGCAATATCGGAGCTCTGGCAGGCAAGCCCGTCATGGAAGGTAAAAGCATGCTCTTCAAGACTTTCGCCGACATCGACGCCTTCGACATCGAAGTCGACGAAACCGATCCCGAGGCATTCATCCGCACGGTGAAGGCGATAGCCCCGACGTTCGGGGGCATCAACCTCGAGGACATCAAGGCACCCGAATGCTTCGAGATCGACCGCCGGCTGAGCGAGGAACTGGACATCCCGGTGATGCACGACGACCAGCACGGCACGGCCGTCATCTCGACCGCCGCAATGCTCAATGCCGTAAAGATCGCCGGCAAGACACTCGACAAACTCCGCGTGGTGGTCAACGGCGCCGGGGCGGCTGCCATCGCCTGCGCACGGCTGTTCATCGCCGTAGGCGTCCGCCGCGAGAACATGGTCTTCTGCGACAGCCGCGGCGTGGTCACGACTTACCGTACGGACATCAACGAGATAAAACGCGAATTCGCGACCACGCGCCGCATCACCACGCTGGCCGAGGCGCTGCACGACGCCGACCTCTTTCTCGGGGTCTCGACAGCCGACGTGCTGACGCCCGAAATGCTGCGCACGATGTCGACCGACCCGATCGTCATGGCGCTCGCCAACCCCGACCCCGAGATCGCCTACGACAAAGCCGTTGTATCGCGCCCGGACATCATCTTCGCCACGGGGCGCTCGGACTACCCCAACCAGGTCAACAACGTGCTGGGGTTCCCCTACATCTTCCGCGGGGCGCTCGATGTCCGGGCCACGAAGATCAACGAAGCGATGAAACTCGCCGCGGCACATGCGCTCGCCGAGCTGGCCCAGGAACCGGTACCGACAATGGTGCTGCGGGCCTATGCGCTCGAAAAACTCGAATTCGGCCGCGACTACCTGATTCCCAAGCCGTTCGACCCGAGGCTGCTATGTACCGTAGCGCCCGCCGTGGCACGCGCCGCGATCGAATCGGGCGTCGCACGGCAGCCCATCGCCGATTGGGACGCCTATATCGAAAAACTCCGGACGCTGACCGAGGTATAGTCCCGGAAGGGTATCGTGCAATAAAAACACCCGGCCGAAAGCCGGGTGTTTTTATTGCACGATAATGCCTGTACCGGCCGGGTCACGCAAACAGCGCCGCAAACTCGTCGTGCGACATCCGGCGCACGTCGCAGTCGCCGATGCCTACCGGCACCACGATACGCAGCATACCGTCTTCGTTCTTCTTGTCCTTGTCCACCTCCTTGAGCAGTCGTTTCACATCGACGGGCGGCGTGAGGTCGAACCCCAGTTTTTTCAGCACCCCGGCGATCCGGTCGCGGTCTTCCGCCGCCAGTACACCGAGCTTCACCGAGGCATCGGCGATCAGCGCCGTGCCCACCGCCACGGCCTCGCCGTGGTTCAGACGGTTGGTACACTTCTCAATGGCGTGCGCCAGCGTATGCCCGAGGTTGAGCTTGCGGCGGTCGCCCGACTCGCGCTCGTCGCGTTCGACGATATCTGCTTTCACGCGAATCGACGCCGAAACGGCATCCGTAAGCAGGTCGGTGTCGGAACGCAGGGCGTCGAAAGTCGTGGCTTCGATCTGCGCGAAAAGGCCGGCATCGGCGATGACGGCCGCCTTGACGACTTCGGCCAGCCCGGCGCGGAACTCCCGGTCGGAGAGCGTGCGCAGCATCCCGGGGTCGCAGACCACGAACCGGGGCTGCGAGAACGTCCCCGCCATATTCTTGTATCCGTCGACATTCACGCCGTTCTTGCCGCCCACGCTGGCGTCGACCTGCCCCAGCAGGGTCGTCGAGACAAACCCGAAATCGAGGCCGCGCATGTAGGTCGCGGCGGCGAAACCCGTCACGTCGGTCACGATACCGCCCCCGATCCCCAGCACGAAAGTCGACCGGTCGACGCCCAGTTCGATGAAGCGGCGGTAGATCGATTCGACGGTTTGCAGGGTCTTTATACTCTCCCCGAGGCCGATCAGCACCGTATCGTAAGGAGCCAGCATCGGGTGGTAGAGCCGGTCTATCGTGGCATCGGATACGACGACCACGCGTCCCTCGGGCAGTACTCCCGGCAGGATGTCGGACGTGGGCCCGATATAAATCCCGCTCTGCTGCCGGACGTTGAAGGTGGGTTCCATAATATTAAACATTTTTAATAAGACAACAAATTTAGTATATTTTCCCGAGAAATTGTTACCTTTGCACCACAAATTCTTTTCACATGCAAAAACTACGCAATATTGCAATTATTGCACACGTGGACCACGGCAAAACCACGCTCGTAGACAAGATGATCCTGGCCGGCAACATCCTGCGCGACAACGCCAAGCAAACCGGCGAGCTGATCCTCGACAACAACGACCTCGAACGCGAACGCGGTATCACGATCCTCTCGAAGAACGTCTCGGTAATTTACAAGGATTATAAAATCAACATCATCGACACCCCGGGCCACGCCGACTTCGGCGGCGAGGTCGAGCGCGTGCTGAACATGTGCGACGGCGTACTGCTGCTGGTCGACGCTTTCGAAGGCACCATGCCCCAGACCCGGTTCGTGCTGCAAAAGGCGCTGGCGCTGGGCAAGAAGCCCATCGTGGTGATCAACAAGGTCGACAAGCCCAACTGCCGTCCCGAAGTGGTCAACGAGCAGGTTTTCGACCTGATGTTCACGCTCGACGCCACCGAGGAGCAGCTCGACTACAAGACCATCTACGGCTCGGCCAAACAGGGCTGGATGTCGCACAAATGGAACGAGCCGACCGACTCGCTCGTCCCGCTGCTGGACGCCATCATCGACGAGATACCCGAACCGGCCGTGGTAGAAGGCACGCCCCAGATGCTCATCACCTCGCTCGAATACTCCTCCTACACGGGCCGTATCGCCGTGGGCAAGGTGACGCGCGGCTCGCTCAGGGCGGGACAGAACGTCACGCTGGCCAAGCGCGACGGTGCAACGATGCAGAAGACCAGGATCAAAGACCTGATGGTCTTCGAAGGTCTCGGCAAAAAGAAGGTCGACGAAGTGCCGTGCGGCGAGATTTGCGCCATCCTGGGCATCGAAGGGTTCGAGATCGGCGACACGATATGCGACTACGAGAACCCCGAACCGCTGCCCCCCATCGCCATCGACGAACCGACCATGTCGATGCTCTTCACGATCAACAACTCGCCTTTCTTCGGCAAGGACGGCAAATACGTCACCTCACGCCACATCAAGGAGCGCCTCGACCGCGAACTGGAGAAAAACCTCGCGCTGCGCGTGACGCCCGGCCCTTCGGCCGACAGTTTCAACGTATTCGGCCGCGGCGTGCTGCACCTTTCGGTGCTGATCGAGACCATGCGCCGCGAAGGATACGAATTGCAGGTCGGACAGCCCCGCGTGATCGTCAAGGAGATCGACGGCAAGAAATGCGAACCGGTCGAGGAACTGACCGTCGACTGCCCCGAAACCTGCTCGGGCACGGTGATCGAACTGGCCACCAAACGCAAAGGCACGCTCAGGAACATGACGTCGAACGGCGACCGCGTGCGGCTGGAGTTCGACATCCCCTCGCGCGGCATCATCGGCCTGAGGTCGAACATGCTGACGGCAACGGCCGGCGAGGCGATCATGACGCACCGCCTGAAGGATTTCGAACCGTGGGTCGGCGAAATCGAGATGCGCACCAACGGCTCGATCATCTCGGGCGAGACCGGCACGGCCTTCGCCTACTCGATCGACAAGCTGCAGGATCGCGGACGCTTCTTCATCAACCCGATGGATCAGGTCTACGAGGGGCAGGTGATCGGCGAGCACACGCGCCAGAACGACATCACGGTCAACGTCACCAAGGCCAAGCAGCTCACCAACATGCGCGCTTCGGGGTCGGATGACAAAACCTCGATCGCCCCGCCGAAGGTCTTTACGCTCGAAGAGGCGTTGGAATACATCCAGGCGGACGAATACGTCGAAGTTACGCCCCACGCCATGCGCTTGCGCAAGATATTGCTGCACGAGGTAGACCGCAAACGCGCTTCGAAGTAAACGGCCACCGCATAACGCATAAACCGAACCCGGAAAATGGATCATTTCACCTTATCGCTGGCCGTCGGCGCCGTCGCAGGGACGCTGGACATCATCCCGATGATTTTCCAGCGGTTGCCGATGCGTTCGTGCCTGTCGGCATTCTTCATCTATTTCTTTGCGGCCGTCATCGTCTTTTACAGCGACCTGCCCTACATGCCTTGGTGGGCGGACGGCATGGCCGTCACGCTGATGCTGATGATCCCCGTGCTCTTCACCTTCTCGGGCAGGGAGCGCAAAGCCATCCCGGTGGTGCTGTTCAACGCGTTGCTGTTCGGGTTCCTGATCAGCGCCGCGGAAAAATACCTGGCCTGAGGCATCCGGCCGAAAAAAAACGGGACGGCATCCGTTTTTTTACCTATAGCATGCAGTATCAGGCAATTTCTCCGTTTATAAAAAGGAAACGAACGGAAAAACGACAGAGATGAAAAGATATATACTGACGCTCCTGCTGGCGGCCTGCGTATGCACGGCCTGCGATAAGGACGACGAATATGAAATCCGCGAATGGACGGTCGCCTCGCAACTGGGCATCGCCCACGGGGCGAGTACGTTGCAGCCCGTACTGCTCGTCAAGGCCAACGACGACACGTCGTGGCGTGCCGTATATCAGGGCATCGAGGGATTCGATTTCGAGGCGGGTTACGAATACCGGCTCCGCATAAAAGCCGAACAACTGCCCGATCCGCCCCAGGACGGCTCTTCGATCCGCTACACCCTGCTGGAGCAAATTTCGAAAACCCCGGCGACCTCGGTCATCCCCGACCAGTTCTTCCCGGTCTTCACGATGGAGGTCGCCCCGCAGCCGATGAATTACCGGGGACAGCGATTCCTGGGCGTACGGTTCCCCGAGTCCGGACTGAACGAATGGCAGCCGTGGCCGTTCCGCATCGAAGGGTTCGAATACGAACCGGGATACGTCTACCGGCTCCGCATCGGGACTTCGGTAATCCCGGCTCCGGACAGCCCCGAGGGCTATTACACCGTCTGCTACTCGATGCTCGACATGGACAGGCAGCCTGCAGAGGATTAAAATGCGGAGAAACGTCCTGAAAACAAAAACGACCCTTTCGGGTCGTTTTTTCATGGCAGGCAAACGGTCTCTCCCCGCGGAGCCCCGCCTCCGGACGTTGCCGTCCCGCGGCCGGGGTTATTCCCCTTCGGGGTCTTCCTGCACCGGCACCCCCTTTTTCAGGGTGGCGAACGAAAGGATATGCCACGTCACGCCAATGGCGACGGCAAGCAGGGCCGCCTGCGCCCACCACCAGGCGGTAAGCAGCGCGAAAATGCAGTAGAGCATCGTCCCCCACATGAGCGTCAGGGAAATGATCTTGGCACGGAGCGGTATGGCGCGATTTTCGCGGAAGTTCCGTACATACTCGCCGAAACAGGGGTGTGCGAGCAGCCAACCGTAAAGCCGGGGCGAAGAACGCACCCAAAGGGCCGCCGATAGCAACAGGAACGGCGTGGTAGGCAGCAGGGGGACGAATATGCCGACGATGCCCAGCACGCACGAGATGCATCCCAATACGACGAGAAGAATTTTCATGGGGCAAAAATAGCACAAATTCGGGAGCCGGAAGCACGGCGACGGTTATTTTTCCTTATATTTGTAGAATAGAAACCGTATACGATACAAAACCAAAATACGATGAATAAAATAGGTATTGCCAGCGACCACGCAGGCTATGAAATGAAAGAATTCCTGATAGGTTACCTCGACGCCATGGGTTACGAGGTGCTCGATTTCGGCACGCATTCGCCCGACAGCGTCGACTATGCAGACTTCGCGCATCCGCTGGCCGAGGCGATCGAAAACGGCGAACTGGAACGCGGCATCGCCCTCTGCGGCTCGGGCGAAGGGATGACGATGACCCTCAACAAGCACCAGGGCATCCGCGCCGGCCTGGCCTGGGAGCCCGAAATCGCGTCGCTCATCCGCCGCCACAACAACGCCAACATCATCGTCTTCCCGGCGCGCTTCATCTCCAACGACGAAGCCGTGGCGATGCTCGACGCCTATTTCTCTGCCCAGTTCGAAGGCGGACGCCACGAGCACCGCATCGAAAAGATGGCGATCCCCTGCTGCACAGCCGGAGAAACGGCAAAATAAGGGACAAAACCTGCGGGCGCGGCCATTCCGCACGGCAGGCAACCTGCCGGTCTCATACGGCATCACCGGGGTACTGCTGCCACTGATCCCGACCGTGGGATGCTGCATCTTTTACGCAATCCCGACAGCAGTATAACAGAACGAATATGCCCAAACACCAACTCTGCCGCAACTGCGGCTACGAAATCGACCATAATTACTGTCCGGCATGCGGACAACGCACGACGACCGACCGGCTGACCTGGGCGTCGCTGGCGGAGAGCGTCAGCTCGACCTTCATCGGCGACGAAGCGTACGGCCTGCGGGGCATCAACATGCGCAAGGGCGCCGTGATGACATGGCTGGCGATCCTGATACACCCCTATGCCTCGGTCTCGGAGTTCATCCTGGGGCACCGCCGCAAATATTTCAACCCGGTGGCGATCCTGCTCATGCTCTCCACTTTCTACGCCGTCGTGTTCGCCCTCGTGGGCAAGGAGTTCACCCCTACGGCCCGGGCCGACTACCCCTTGTTCCGGTGGCTTATCTGTTCCTACTACGACTACGCCACGCTGCACCCGGCGGCCAACATGCTGCTGATGCTGCCGTTCTATGCACTGGCGATGAAAACCGTGTTCCGCAGGCGCTCCGACCTCAAATATGTGGAATACCTCTACATAGGCATCTTTCTGTCGGTGTTCGAAATCACGCTGATGATCCTCGCACTGCCCGCCGAACTGTTCATCCCGTGGTACAGTTCCTTCTACATGCAGATGCTGCCCGTTTTCATCTATACGGGATTCGTATTCTGGAAACTGTTCGGACTGAAGAAGAAAGGCGCCGTCCTGCGCACGCTGCTGGTCGACATGCTGCAATATGTCTATGCCTTTTTCGCAGCCCTGGGCCTGTTGACGCTGTCGCTGGGCATCTATTATCTGGTCGCCCCCGAAAAGTTCAAGGAGGAACTCAATATCCGCAACAGGGACGCCATGACCGAACAGGTCGAAGGGGCGCAGCCGGGAGAAGGCGCGCTGAACGACATCCTGGACGGGATCATGGATGTGTTTTCGGTCGACTCAGAGGATCGCAAAGGCGAAGCGGACGCCACGCCCGATGAAGAGGAAAACGCAACTGCCCCGGCGGCGGGACAACCCGAAAGGCAATAAAGGCGCCGCCCGTCGTTCGGGGTATGCGGCCGATTCCGAAAATATAATTTATACCGCTTTTGCCTGTGCGTATCGGGCAAGGGCGGACAGACACGCAAGAGATGAATTCACCCGAAACGTCCCGCACCTGCCTTAACTGCGGCACACAGGTAGACGGCCGATACTGCCCCCGCTGCGGGCAGGAATACGGCTCGACACGGATCACCTGGCGGTCGCTCTACGACGAGGCCGTATCGATCTTTATCGGCGACAGCATTTTCAGCGAAAAGGACGCCGTCGTGCGTTACGGCATCCTACGCACCCTGTGGAGCATTTTGATCCGCCCCACGACCACCGTCAGGGAATACCTGGCGGGCAAGCAGTGCAAATACGTCCCGCCGCTCACGCTGCTGATGCTCGTCTGCACGATCTGCCTGCTGCTGCTGAACTGGTTTCAGGTCAAACTGCTGGATTTTTCCTTTTCGGCCGAAGACGACGATCCGATATTACAGAACATAAGCGAATTCCTGAATTACTACTTCAACAACCACCTCGAACTGCTCGCCATGTTGAAGATCCCCTACATGGCCCTGGCCTGTAAATGGATTTTCCGCAAATGTTCGTCACTGCGCTACATGGAGTATTTCTACATCGGGCTTTACCTGGCTTCGCTGCACATCATACTGCTTTCCGCCGGCACCATCCTGACACAGGTGTGCGAACTTCCCCCGGACAGCCTGGCCGCGAACATCCTGTCCCGTATCGCCAAGGTCACGCTTTCCGTCTACAACATCGTCATCCTGCGCAACCTGTTCCGCATAAGCTGGGCCGGGGCGTCCGTCAGGTATATCCTCTGCATGGCGATTACCACCGCATGCATCGTATCGACGCTGGTAGCGATCGTAGCCGGGATGGCAATCTTCGACGAATTATTCTGACAAGCGGCGCTATAAAGCGAAAACATAGGGGAACCGCGGGCGCAGCCGTCCGGCATCAGCCCCGGCAAAAAGTCCGAACACGGCCGAGCCGCTGCCCGACATCGAGGCATAGACTGCCCCGGCCGCAAGCAGGCTGTCACGGGCTTCGCGGATGGCGGGATGCGCCGCGAAGATATGCGGTTCGAAATCGTTGGTCACCAACCCCTGCCACTCCGCCACAGGCCGCCGCAAGCGCTCCGCGAGGGGCACTTCGGGCACATGCGGACGTACCCCTGCGTAAGCCTCGCGCGTCGAAACGCCCACGTCGGGCTTCACGACAACGAGCGTCATTCCCGCCAGGCAGAGCGGGTAAGGCTCCATGATCTCGCCCCTCCCGGTGCAAAGCTGCGGGGTGTTACGCACGAAAAAAGCCGTGTCGCTACCCAGCTCGGCGGCAAGGGCGACCAGCTCCGCCTCGGCAAGCCGCAGGCCGAAAAGCCCGTCGAGCGCCAGCAGTACGGCGGTGCCGTCGGACGAACCACCCCCGAGCCCGGCACCGAAAGGCACCCGTTTGTCGAGGCGTATCTCCACGCCGTCCACGCCGTAGCGCTCCCGCATCAGCTGGAATGCCTTGACGCAGATGTTCTCCCCGGGGGCGCAATCCACCGCCAGCCCTTCGGAGAGGAACCGCACGCCGGGCACGGCCGTGCGCGTCACCCCGACCACGTCGTACAGTCCCCGCACGGGGAACATCACGGTCGACAACTCGTGGTAGCCGTCCTCACGGCGGCGCAGGATATCCAGCCCCAGATTTATTTTGCAGTTTGCATGCAGGATCATACGGCAAAGATATAAAATTTGTACTTTTGCCCTATGAAATTCCGCACCGAAATCGACATTGCGCCCCTCGGGGTGAAAATCGGATACGGGAACCGCATCCTGGCCCTCGGTTCCTGCTTCGCCGAACACATCGCGGGACGGCTCGCCGAAGCCCGGTTCCGCATCGTCACAAACCCCACGGGCATCCTGTTCAACCCCCTCTCCATCGCCGCCGCGCTGCGCAGCTATGCGGACGAGGCGCCCGTACAGCATTCCGAGCTGGACTTCGACGGCGAACTGTGGTTCCACTACGGGTTCCACGGCTCTCTCTCGGCCGCGTCGCCCGACGAGGCGCTGGCTGCGATGAACGCCGCCCGCAAGGCAGGCGCCGAAGCCCTGCGCCGTGCCGACCGGGTATTGCTGACCCTGGGCACGGCATGGGTCTACGAACACAACGGGCAGGTGGTGGCCAACTGCCACCGGCAGCCCGCGACCGAATTCGTACGGCGCAGGCTGGGCGTCGCGGAGATCACCGGGGCATTTTCAGCCCTGCTCGCCGGGCCGCTCGCCGGGAAAGAGGTCATCCTCACGGTCAGCCCCGTACGGCACCTCGGCGACGGACTGGAGGGCAACGCCGTAAGCAAGGCCACGCTCCGCCTGGCGGCCGAAGAGCTGGCCGCGGCGCACGCCGCCGTCCACTACTTCCCGGCCTACGAAGTGCTCAACGACGACCTGCGCGACTACCGTTTCTACGCCGACGACCTGGTGCACCCCTCGGCGCAGGCCATACAATACGTCTGGGAAAAATTCATCCCCGCAGTGCTCTCGGACGAGGCACGACGCCTGCTCCCCGACGTGCGGCACATCGTCGTCGCGGCGGCGCACCGTCCCCGCAACCCCCGCAGCGAGGCCTACCGGGAGTTCTGCCGCCGCAGGATAGGCGAGATCGCGGCACTGCCGCAGGTCGATTTTCAGGCCGAGGAGGAATATTTCCGCAGATGTATCGAAATAAATTCGTAAATTTGCGGCCAATCACACACACGCAATGAAGCACAGGATCATTTTACTTGCCATAGCCGCCCTGGCGGCATTCGAAGCCGCGGCGGCACGCCCCCGCCTGGTCGTCAACATCGTCGTAGGCTCGATGCGCGCCGAAGACCTCGGCCGGTATGCCGACAACTACGGCGAAGGCGGGCTCAGGCGACTGCTGGACGGGGGCACGGTCTTCGCCGATAGCCGCTACGACTACCAGCAGACCACAACGCCCGTATCGCTCGCCACGCTCACCACGGGCGCCATGCCTTCGACGCACGGCGTAATCGGCGCCCGCTGGCGCGACTACGTCGAAAACGACGCCGTGGAACTGATCGCCGGGCGCAAGGGCCCGGGGCCCTACAACCTGATAGCCCCGACGCTCGCCGAGGCGCTCCTGCAACACGAGCCCGGAGCCAAAGCCGTCTCGGTTGCCACCGAGGCGATGTCGGCGGTCATCATGGCCGGGCACGGCGGCGAAGCCTTCTGGCTCGATTCGGCGCGCTGCGGCTGGGAAACGTCGCCCTATTACGCCCCCGAAGTACCCGAATGGGTCGCCCGCAGCAACCGCGAACGCTACAACCTCTCATACATCGCCCCCGAGTGGCGCACGCTCTACGAAAAGGGACGCTACCTCAACACCCGCAACTGGGACATCGTTCTCACGGGCAAAAGCAGGAAAGACAAAGACGAGCCGGGCGAAGGGCGCCTGAAACTCACGTCGGACTACGACAAAATGCTCTACACTCCGGCGGGCAACACCGCCGTGCTGGGCTTTGCCAAGCAGGCCATCGCCCAGTTCAAACTCGGTGACGACGCGACGCCCGACCTGCTGAACATCTGCCTCGACACGCCGCGCCGCATCAGCGAGGCCTACGGCCCCGAGTCGGTCGAGGTCGAGGACATGTACTACCGCCTGGATCGCGACCTGGCCGATTTCCTGACCTTCGTCTTCGCCCAGGTCAGAAACGGCGAGGTGCTCGTCGTCTTCACCTCCGACCACGGCACCAGCCCTTCTTTCGACACGGGGCACGAAGAGAGCGACCGGTTCAACACCCGCCAGTTCGAGGTGATCGTCAACGGCTTCCTCAACGTCCGCTACGGCATGGGCGACTGGGTGCTGGAGTACGAGGACAAATGCGTCTACCTGAACCACAACCTGATCTACGAGCGGGGGCTCGACCTGGCCGAAGTACAGAACGAGGTGGCGATCTTCGCCATGCAGTTCCGGGGCGTATCGCACGCCCTCTCGGCGACGGCCATGCGTACGAGCTACTTCGGGAGCGGCTATGCCCGCAAGATGCAGAACAGCTTCTACCCCCGCCGTTCGGGCGACGTCATCCTGAACCTGATGCCCGGCTGGATCGAGGAACAGGAGCGCTGCTGGTCGTCGTCGGGGTCGATGTACGGCTACGACACGCAGGTGCCGCTGGTATTCTACGGCGTCGGCGTCGGGCCGCAGCGCATAAAGCGCCGCGTGGACATGACAGCCGTGGCTCCGACCGTGGCACGTATGCTGGAGATCACCGAGCCTGCGGCATCGGAAGGCGAAGTACTGCCGGAAATAATAGATTTGTAAGGTTTTAAAGCAAAAGATATGGACAAGATACAGGAGGAGATCATCGGGGAGTTCTCGGTATTCGACGACTGGCTCGACAAATACGACTACCTCATCGGCCTGAGCGACTCGCTCCCGGCCATCGCAGCCGAGCACCGCACGGAACAATACCTGATCGACGGCTGCCAGTCGCGCGTGTGGGTAGACGCACGCCTGGAGGACGGCAAGGTCTACTATGCCGCCGACAGCGACGCCATAATAACCAAGGGCATCATCGCGTTATTGATACGCGTGCTGAACGGGCGCACGCCGCAGGAGATCCTCGACACCGACCTCTATTTCATCGACGCCATCGGCCTGAGCGCCAACCTCTCGCCCACGCGCTCGAACGGCCTGCTGTCGATGGTCAAACAGATGCGGCTCTATGCGCTCGCGTTCGCAAGCAAAAGCGAAAAATAACAGACAGCTATGACACCCGAAGACATACTGAAGGTAGAGAAGGACATAGTCCTTACGCTCAAGAACATATACGATCCCGAAATCCCGGTCAACATCTATGACCTGGGACTGATCTACGAAATAGACTACACGCCCGACGGCGTGGCGAACATCCGCATGACCCTCACGGCGCCCAACTGCCCCATGGCCGACATGCTCGTGGAGGATGTCAACCAGCAGGTTGCCAAGGTCGACGGCGTAAAGGCGGTGAATGTCATCCTCACGTTCGACCCCGTATGGGACAAGAGCATGATGTCGGAGGAGGCGCTGCTCGAACTCAACATGTTCTGACATGGGCGCGGAGCAGGAGCATCGGATGCTGAACCGGCTGCAGGCCGGGGCCGGGACGTACGCCTGCGGCGGGTACCTCGCCGGGCTGAGCTCCCTCCAGCGCAGCGAAATATGCACGGCACTGCTCTTCAGCCGGCTGGAACGCAAGATGCGCATGGTCGACGCCCTGCGGGAAGAGGCTTCCGAGAACTGGAACCAGACCTTCTACCTGCTCTATTTCCGCACGCTGGGCGACCGCCGGAACCAGGAAGCGTACCTCTCGCTGGCACGCCGCGTCCCCTACAAGGTCGTCCTGCGCGAACGGCTGGCGCCGCGGGCCGTCGAAGCCATGTTCTTCGGGGCTTCGGGGCTGCTGACGCTCTATCCGCACGACGCGTACACGCTAGACTTGGCGCGCGACTTCGAATACCTGGCGGCCAAATACGACATCGAACCGCTGGATGCCGGGGTCTGGGAACTGGACGAGATACGCCCCGCCAACCATCCCGTACTGCGTCTGGCACAGGCGGCCGAGTTCTTCATACAGGACGAATTCGTAATGGAACGCGCCATGTCATGCCGCACGGAAGAGGATATCCGGCGGCTGTTCTGCATCGAAGCGTCGGACTACTGGCGCACGCACCACATCCCGGGGATCGCAAGCGACGAACACCCCAAGCGGCTGGGCGCGTTCAAGGCCAATATCATCGGCATCAACCTCGTTTCCGTCCTGCAATTCGCCTACGGCAGCGTCACCGGGCGCGAAACGCTGCGCGACAGCGCCCTCACGCTGCTCGAACGCCTGCCAGCCGAGGACAACCGTTACATGCGCAACTGGCGCAACACGGGCGTTATGATCCGCAACGCGTTCGAATCGCAGGCGCTGCTGCAACTCGCCACGGAATACTGTCCTGCAAAACGCTGTACGGAATGCCCCGTCGGACGGCGCATCCTGCAAAGCATAAGTTCAACCGAATAACAGGCAACGATGGAAAAGCAATCCCCCCTCATAAGCGTCATCATGCCGCTCTACAACGCAGAGCGATTCGTCGGCGAAAGCATCGGCAACATCCTCGGACAAACCGTCGGGGATTTCGAGCTGATCGTTATCGACGACGCCTCGACGGACTCCTCGTACGACATCGCAAGCCGTTATGCCGCGCAAGACGCACGGATCGTCCTGATGCGCAACGACGCGAACCACGGCGCCGCCTATACCCGCAACCGGGGGCTGGAGACAGCGCGCGGGAGTTTCATTACGTTCATGGATGCCGACGACCGCTGTTCGCCGGAACGTTTCGCCCGCCAGACAGCATTCTTCGGACAGCACCCGCAGATCGACCTGTGCGGCAGTTACTATACGATGTTCGGGCCGGACGATGCCCGGGAACAGAAGATCCAGGATCCCACCACGCACGAAGGAATCCGGATCCAGATGCTTTTCGGCTGCCCGTTCGCAATGTCGGGGGTCATGATGCGCCGCGGGGCCTTCCTGCGCTCGGGCGTCCGGTTCCGGGCGACCATGGCGGAAGACTACCTGTTCTGGGCGGAACTTTCCGGGCACATGCGCATGGCCAACATCCCGGCACACCTCTCGTTCTACCGCAGGTGGGAAAACCAACTTTCGACCAGCCAGTTAGACCGGCAAACCCTCAGCGCGCAAGCTATCCAGCGGGATCTGCTGCGCACAACCCTCGGCATGACGCTTACCGACGAGGAATCGCGGATATACACGCAGATGAACCTCCGGGTCGGGACACTGCGGCGCGACGAACTTACGACCTACCGCGGCCTGCTCAAACGACTCTACCGCGCAAACTCCGAACGCAGGGCCTACGATCCGAAACTGCTGCGCAAACGGCTGGTTTACCGTTACAAGCTCGCCTGCAAATGTTTCTATCCCTCGTGGACCGTAAAAATCAGGAAACGCCTGCTGTGGCTCGAACTCCGGTGATATGAAAAAAGTCAGCATCATAATCCCGTTGTACAACCTCGAAAAACTGATCGGGAAATGTATTGCCTCGGCCCTTGCGCAGGATTTATCTCCCGAGGAGTACGAAATTCTGGTCATCGACGACGGGTCGACGGACGGGTCGCTCGCAGCCGCCGAAAAGGCGGCGCAGGGGCACCCCAACGTACATGTATATACCAAACCCAACGAGGGGCTGAGCCGCACGCGCAACTACGGCACCGACCGCGCCGCAGGCAGGTACGTCATGTATCTCGACGCAGACGATTACCTCGAACCGAATGTCCTCGGGCGCCTGGTGGAAACCATGGAGTGCGGAGGGCTCGACATGCTGTGCTTCGAAATAGCGGGAATCGACGAAAACGGCAACGACGTCCCACTCTGGAGCGACGGGATTTCCGCAGGCAACGGCTCCGACGTGCAGCGCGGAGTCGATTTCCTGCAACGCGACCGGTTCCTGCCGATGGTATACGCCTACCTCTACTCGCGGGAGATGCTCGACGCCAACTCGCTGCGGATGGCTCCGATCTGGCACGAGGACGAAGAGTTCACACCCCGCGCGTTGTATTACGCACGGCGGATCCAATACCTCCCCATCCGGGTTTACAACTACCTGCAACGCAGCGACTCGTTCATGGGCAATTACAAGCCACAAAGTCGCTTAGACCTCGTACGCGCAATGAAAAGCCTGACCTGTTTCGCCTCCCGCATCGGGGCGGAAGACCCCTCAGGCGCCCGCCTGATGCGCCTGCATGTGGGCAAGACCATGAGCCTGGCATGCAAACAGACCGTGGTGAGGCAACTCGGCAACGCCCGCGAAATGCTCCGGGAAGCCCGCCGGCAAGGCATCATGCCGCTCGAATTCCGCCGCCGGGACTTCCGGCATTTCCTGATAAACCGCCTGCCGGGCCTGTACGTTCTCTACTACAAGTTACACAAAAAGCGGAAATAGGCGGTCGCGCCAATTATCATCCGGAATCATTCGTTCGCCGCCCGGGGTGCGTCGGGCATATAGCGGCGCAGGACGTTTTCCAGCTCCGCGCCCCGCAAATTCCAGCCTTTTTCGAGAATGCGCCCGTCGGGGCCGAGAAGCAACAGCGTCGGGAAAAAAGTAATCCCGTAAGGGTTTCGCCGCACCTTCCCGTTATCACGGTCGGCGATCACCGTCCACGGCATCGCATACTTATCCATAAAGCCGCGCAATTCGGCTGCGGTATTGTCCGCGACGCCGACGATCTCGAATCCGCAATCCCTGAAACGGGCATAAATATCCGGGTAATAATTACGGATTTCATACACACAGGGGCCGCACGACAACGCCCAAAAATCCAGCAGTACATACTTTCCGGCGAAATCACCGGGGAAATGCACCGTCCGGCCCGCCATATCGACGGCCGTGAAAGCATAGGGCCGGAAGCCTACCTGCATGGCTTCCCGGCCTTCGGCATCGGGAACGCACTCCAGACGCAGGTAACGTCCGTCGGGCGCCAGGCTGTCGAGCAGGTACCACGCATCACCCAAACGGGCATATTCTTTCAAGTCATACTCCGCACTTCCGTTCCGGGTCGCGATCTTAATTGTGCATAAATGCCGGTCGTACGAACCCTCAGGCACGATCGTACATGCGTACTCCACACCGTCGAGCGAGAACCGGCCTTGCGTCGTCTCCCACATCAACAGGTTACGCTCCCCGAACCGATCCGAAAGTTCCACCCAGGTTATATCCGGCACGATTTTCTTGTTTACGACGCGTTCGTAGGCCATCCTTACCAGCGGGGGCTGCTCCCCAAGCCGGTAATCGGTTTCGTCCGAAAAATCGTAGTCGCCGTCGGTATCGAACATCACATGTTCCACCCCCGAACCGTCGCGGCCGAATGCAACCATCAGAAATATCCGCACGGGGTACGGAGAATAATCCGTCGTATCCCGCTGCCATGCCTCGAATTTCCGCATGCAGGTCTGCTCATCGACCTTCCCGGCACAAAAACCCTGATAGAGAGCCTGCGGGAAGTCGTCCGTCACGGAATAAGCCTTCCACTCGTCAGGCAATCCGGTCGCCCGGGGACGGAGTTCGGCCAAAGGTACGGTATCGTCCTCAAGCGGGAATGCCCATATGGTTGACTTTACGGCCGGTTTCTGTTTTTCGAGATGTACCTCGATGACCCGGGACTGGGCATGACAACAAAACGCACAGGCGAGGAAAAGGATTGCCAGGGAATACCGGGCCGGAAGAAGTTTAGGCTCCATGAACGACAGATTAGTGGGGTTAACGCAAATTGTTAACAAACATAAGGGTTTTGCAGGGAAATCAGGAATTTACGGGCAAATATATTTTTTTGCGGCAAACGGGGACTCCTCCCCGCAATATTTTGTGGTTTTGAAAGAAATCATTACTTTTGTAAGATTTACGGACACAACCCCGAAATAACTGAAATCACATATGGAAATAGTTGCAAGTTTAATCAAACTTTTCTTCGGCTCGAAAGCCGACAAAGACCGCAAGCAGATCGAGCCTTACCTCGAGAAGATCAAGGCGGTATACCCTTTGATAGAAGCCCTTTCGAACGACGAGCTGCGCGCCCGGAGCGAGGCGCTGAAGAAGCAGATCGCCGATTTCATCGCCCGGGACGAGGCCGACATCGTGGAACTGAAGGCCAAGCTTGAACTGCCCGAAACCTCGCTGGAGGAGAAGGAGCGTATCTCGAAGGAGATCGACGAGACGACCAAACGCATCGACGAGAAGATCGAGGAGAAGCTCGACGAGATACTGCCCGAAGCCTTCGCCATCATGAAGGATACGGCACGCCGCTTCGCACAGAACGACGAGGTGGTCGTCACGGCCAACGATTTCGACCGGGATCTGGCCGCAGAGAAGGACTTCGTCCGTATCGAGGGCGACAAGGCCGTCTATGCCAACCACTGGATGGCGGGCGGCAACGACCTGAAATGGGACATGATCCATTACGACGTACAGCTGTTCGGCGGCGTGGTGCTCCACAAGGGCAAGATCGCCGAGATGGCGACGGGTGAAGGAAAGACACTCGTAGCGACGCTCCCCGTATTCCTCAACGCGCTGGCCAAGAAGGGCGTGCACCTGGTCACGGTGAACAACTACCTGGCCAAGCGAGACTCGGAGTGGATGGGCCCGATGTACCAGTTCCACGGGCTTTCGGTAGCCTGCATCGACGACACGCAGCCCAACTCCGACGCTCGCCGCAAGGCATACATGGCCGACATCACCTTCGGTACGAACAACGAATACGGCTTCGACTACCTGCGTGACAACATGGCCTCGTCGCCGGCCGACCTGGTGCAGCGCAAGCACCACTTCGCCATCGTCGACGAGGTCGACTCGGTGCTGATCGACGACGCCCGTACGCCGCTCATCATCTCCGGCCCGGTACCCAAAGGCGACGACCAGCTCTTCGAGCAGTACTGCCCGGCCATCGACCATCTCTACAACCTGCAGAAAAACCTCGTGACGGGCCTGCTGGCCGAGGCACGCCGGCTTATCTCGGAGGGCAAGAACGACGAGGGCGGCGTGAAGCTCTACCGTGCCCACAGGGGCCTGCCCAAGTACAAGCCGCTGATCAAATACCTCTCGGAAACGGGCGTCAAGGCGCTGATGCAGAAGACCGAGAACACCTACATGCAGGACAACAACCGCCGCATGCCGGAAATCACCGACGACCTGTTCTTTGTCATCGACGAAAAACTCAACTCGGTGGAACTGACCGACAAGGGACACGAGGTGCTGTCGAAATATTTCAACGAGGACGGGTTCTTCGTGCTGCCCGACATAGGCGCCGAGGTGGCCGAGCTGGAAAAGAGCAACCTCTCGGACGAGGAGCGTGCGCAGAAGCGCGACCAGGTGGTCAACGACTATTCGATCAAGTCGGAGCGCGTGCACACGATCCACCAGTTGCTGAAAGCCTACGCCATGTTCGAGAAAGACGTCGAATACGTGGTGATGGACAACAAGGTGAAGATCGTCGACGAACAGACGGGGCGTATCCTCGACGGGCGCCGCTATTCGGACGGCCTGCACCAGGCCATCGAGGCCAAGGAGCACGTGAAGGTCGAGGCTGCGACGCAGACCTTCGCAACGATCACGCTGCAGAACTATTTCCGCATGTACCACAAGCTGGCCGGTATGACCGGTACGGCCGAAACCGAGGCTTCGGAGTTCTGGAGCATCTATAAACTCGACGTCGTGGTGATCCCGACGAACCGCCCGGTGATCCGCGACGACCGCCAGGATTTGATTTACAAGACCAAGCGTGAGAAATACAACGCCGTGATCGAGGAGATCGTGAAGCTGGTCGAGGCGGGACGCCCCGTACTGGTGGGCACTACCTCGGTCGAGATTTCGGAGTTGCTGAGCCGTATGCTCAAGCTCCGCGGCATCAAGCATAACGTCCTCAATGCCAAGCAGCACCAGCTGGAGGCGCAGGTCGTGGCCGAGGCGGGCCGCTCGGGACAGGTGACCATCGCCACCAACATGGCCGGCCGCGGTACCGACATCAAGCTGACGCCCGAGGTCAAGGCAGCCGGAGGTCTTGCGATCATCGGCACCGAACGCCACGAAAGCCGCCGCGTCGACCGCCAGCTGCGCGGACGTGCCGGACGTCAGGGCGACCCCGGATCGTCGCAGTTCTTCGTATCGCTCGAAGACGACCTGATGCGCCTGTTCGGGTCGGGCCGCATCGCCTCGATGATGGATCGCATGGGGCTGAAAGAGGGCGAGGTGATTCAGGCCGGCATGATGACGCGAGCCATCGAGCGCGCCCAGAAGAAGGTCGAGGAGAACAACTTCGGCATCCGCAAACGCCTGCTGGAATACGACGACGTGATGAACTCGCAGCGCGAGGTGATCTACACGCGCCGCCGCCACGCGCTCTACGGCGAGCGGATCGAAATCGACCTGAACAACATCATGTACGACTACGCGGACAACTTCGTGGAGGTCAACCGCGGCATCGAATTCGAGGATTTCCGGTTCGAGCTGATCCGCGAGGTCGCCATCGAGCCCTCGTTCGACGAGGCGACCTACGGCTCCGCAAAACCTGCCGAACTGGCCGAACTGATCGTAAAAGACCTCAAGGATGCCTATGCACGCCGCGCGAAATCCGTGGCCGACACGGTACGCCCCGTGATGGAGCGCATCTACGAGGATCGAAAAGACCAGCTGGATTCGAACATCTATTTCCCGATCACCGACGGCCACCTGGGTTACAACGTCCCGGTAAACCTGCTGAAATGCAAGAATTCGGACGGGGCGGAGATCTTCAGGGTATTCTCGAAGGTGGTGATGTTCACCTCGATCGACGACGCTTGGCGCGAGCACCTGCGCGAGATGGACGACCTGCGCCAAAGCGTGCAGAATGCCACCTACGAGCAGAAAGACCCGCTGCTGATCTACAAGTTCGAATCGTTCGGGCTGTTCTCGAAGATGATCGTCAAGGTCAACCGCGACGTGCTGGCCATCCTCAACAAAGCCTACATCCCGGTGCGCGACCAGAACGCCGAGGCCGTACAGCGGGAGCGTCAGGAGCGTGCCAAAGTCGACGTCAACAAGTTGCAGGCCTCGCGCATGCAGGCTGCGGCTCAGGCCGGGCAGCAGGACAAACAGAAACCGATGCCCGTGCATGTCGAGAAGAAGGTCGGCCGCAACGACCCGTGCCCCTGCGGAAGCGGCAAGAAATACAAGCAGTGCCACGGAAAAGGAATTTAACCGAATTTAACCACCTGCAAACAAGTTCTTCCGTACGGTGAAAACCCTGGTAAAATACAGCATAACGGCCGCGGCATTCTGCCTTGCCTGCGGGGCGGGCCGCGCAGCTGCGCAGCAACAAGGCAAAGCCCCGAAGCAATACGACGTGGCGGCCTATGTCTACCCCGCCTATGCGTCGGACGACCCGCGCCTGCGGCCTTTCTGGCCGATGGGGATCGGGGAATGGGAAACCGTCATGACCATGCAGCAACGCAATCCGGGGCACTACTGGGATCGCAAACCGCTGTGGGGCTATGTCAACGAAGCCGATCCGGCAGTGATGTCGATGGAGATCGAGCAGGCGACCCGTCACGGCGTGAACGTCTTTATTTTCGACTGGTACTGGTACGACGGACGGCCTTTCATGGAGACTACGCTCGACAACGGGTTCCTGAAGGCCGGCAACGTGGACAAAATGCGGTTTTACCTCATGTGGGCCAACCACGACGTACTTAACCACTGGGATACGCGCTTGGCGCGGGTACACGAGCAGAATGTGATCTGGACGGGAAAGGTCGACCGCGAGGAGTTCGAAAAGATATGCCGGCGGAACATCGAAAAGTATTTCAAGCACCCGCAATACTACAAGATCGACGGCAAGCCGGTCTTCATGGTCTACGATCTGCCGCAACTGATCGCGGGACTGGGCGGCGTGGAGCAGACAGCCGATGCCCTGAAATGGTTCAAGAATGAGGTGAAGAAAGCTGGGTTCCCGGGACTGGAACTCCAGTTTGCCATGTGGTCGATCAATCTCAACTACAGCGGGTTCGATGGCGGCAAAACGGAAAACCCGGCAAATGATTTCATCGGTACGCTGGGATTCACCGGCACCACGCACTACCAGTTTGCGCATTTCGCCAACGTCGACCAAGACTACCTGGCCATCCTGGAGCAGGTGCGCGACGAATGGGCGAGGATCGACGCCACGTACGATTTCACCTACTACCCGCATATCAGCGTCGGCTGGGACAACAGCCCCCGCACGGGGCACAGCGCCGTCGTGAAGAACAACACGCCGGAAAATTTCGCCAAGGGGCTCCGCATGGCGCGTGAGTACATCGACGCGCATCCCGACCGGGCACCGCTGATTACGGTCAACAGCTGGAACGAATGGACGGAGACCAGCTACCTGATGCCCTGCAACGTATTCGGGTACGGGTATCTCGAAGCCGTCAAAAAGGTATTCATCGACATGCAATAAGCCTCCCGCACGGAGGAGGAGAACGGATTATGGGTTACAACGAGGAAAAACAACGCCAGCTGGACATGCGTTACCTGCGCATGGCCCGCATCTGGGCTGAAAATTCGTACTGCGTACGACGCAAGGTCGGGGCGCTGATCGTCAAGGACAAGATGATCATTTCCGACGGTTACAACGGCACGCCCTCGGGCTTCGAGAATGTCTGCGAGGACGAGACCGGCAAGACCAAGCCCTATGTACTCCATGCCGAAGCGAACGCCATCACGAAAGTCGCCAAAAGCGCCAACAACTGCGACGGCTCGACGCTCTACATCACCGCGGCGCCCTGCATCGAATGTTCGAAACTCATCATCCAGGCCGGTATCAAGCGGGTGGTTTACTGCGAGGAATACCGCTCTGAAGAGGGGCTCGACCTGCTGCGCAAGGTCGGCATCGAATGTGTACAGCGCGAAATCGACGAACGCTGACATCCGGCCTGTGAAACGGATACCCCTGTTGCTCACCGCCCTGCTCTGCATATCCGGCGGGCTCGTCTCCTCGCGGGGACAGGAGCCTTCGGCACTGCACCCTGCAAGCATCGAGGCCGCGATACCGGCCTATCTCTACTGCGAAATCATCGGCAGCCACCTGCCCTCCTACCGGGGCGACGGCGTACTTTTCGACTTCGGGCAAAAGACCGAAGCATGGGCATACAACTGGCTGACGGACGCCGAGGGAGACAAACTGGTCTTCGGGTCGGTCGTCGAGGCACTCAACTACATGGTCAGCCGGGGTTGGGAATTCGTACAGGCTTACGTCTCGGGGAATGAGCACCAAACCACGCATTTCCTGCTGCGACGTGCCTCCTCATGCCTGTCCGACACGGAAAAACGGCTGTTGCTTGCTGAACCCCGCACGCATAAGGAGGCGCCCGAAAAGAGAAAAAAGGGAAAACGACAGGAAAAAGAGCCGTGAACCGGCTCTTTTTTTACTTCCTCCTTTCCCGGATGCGTATCGGTAAGTTATTTGCATTTCCCGAATAAAGCCCTTATCTTTAAGAGGTGAATCATCAAAAACCGACCGGTATGAAACGTATCGTCATCATAGGCGCCACATCGGGCATAGGGCTCGAAGTGGCGAAGTTGTGCATCCGCGAAGGATGGCGCGTAGGCGCAGCAGGAAGGCGAGAAGAGGCGCTCGAGGCGCTCCGCGCCACAGCCCCCGAACAGGTCGTGACGGAACCGCTGGACATCACGCGCGACGACGCACCCGGACAGCTCGCCCGCCTGATCGACAAGCTGGGCGGCATGGACATCTACCTGCATTGCTCGGGCATCGGCAAGCGGAACACCGGCCTGCTGCCGGAGATTGAACTCGACACCCTGCGCACCAACGGCGAAGGGTTCGTGCGCATGGTTACGGCGGCTTTCGGCTATTTCCGGGCCAACGCAGGCGGGCACCTGGCCGTCATCAGTTCGATCGCAGGCACGAAGGGGCTCGGCAGCGCCCCGGCCTACTCGGCGACCAAGCGCATGCAGAACACCTATATCGACGCGCTGGCGCAGCTCGCGCATATGGAGAAACTCGGCATCCGCTTCACGGACATCCGTCCGGGTTTCGTCGCCACCCCGTTGCTGGCAGGCGACGGGCACTACCCGATGCTGATGGAAACCGGAAAGGTTGCCGCACGCATCATGCGGGTATTGAAACGCCGGCGCCGCAGGGTGGTCATCGACCGCCGCTATGCCGTTCTGGTATTTTTCTGGAAGCTGATCCCCGAGTGGTTGTGGGAGCGCATGGCTGTCAGGACAAAAGGATAACCCTGTTCACACCGCAAAAGCCGCGCCCCCGAAAAAGGAGCGCGGCTTAATAGTAATATATTCGTCCGTCAGTCGCAGAGTGCGCCCAGCAGGAATAACGCGGGAGGCAGGTTGCAAAGCATGTGCGCGCCCAATGCCCATCCAAAGCCGAGGTTCACGCGCAGATAGACAAAGACGCACCCGGAGAAAAAGAGCCCCAGCACATACAATAGCGCATAGGGCAGCAGGCCCCAGATAAGCGCCGAAACGGAAAGCAGGTGTACAGAGGCAAAAACCACCGTCGAAGCCCACATCGCCGGGCGCAGCCACCGATCCCGTTTCGACAACCAAAACCCGTCCGTCGTAAACCCGTAAACCGCCGCTGCAACGGCAATCCAGACCGGAAGCGCCCAGTAACGGGCATTCGCCACGTCGGCAAAAAACAGCATCCAATCGGCAAAAAAATAGGCCAACGCCCCTAATCCCGCAGCTATATGCCACCTCCGGAACGAAAGCCCCAGCCGGAAAGCACACTCTTCGACGAACGGTGCGAGCAGTAGCACGTGCGGCACGGCGCGCCATCCCATTTCGGAAACCATCGATTCCGGCGTACGCGCACCGAGCATCCCCGCGGCATCGAGCCCCCAGCCCCATTCGTACAGAGCCGCGCCGGACTTTTGCAGCAGCATGGCGGCAATCCGCGTCACGATGAAGAACAGCGCGGCATAGAGCAATATTCCGCCCACGCTTTTGGTGTTCCGCTCATCGGTACGGTTCAGGATAAAAGGCTTCATTCTCGGTTCCATATTTCCCCGGTCGGGTTGCGGGTAAAAAATCGCCGCAGCGGAAGCACCTCACACGTGCCCGCTGCGGCGTAAAACATTCGAAAAGGACAATCGGCACCGCCGGGACGCCCGTGCTTTTTCCGCACCTCCCCGCCATGCCGCCGTCCGCACCTCACGGCATCAAAACGGCAGGTCGTCGGGATCGTCTGCCGGAACGGCCGGCGCGGCGGGTTGCTGCGCCGCCGGCTGCTGGGATCCCCCCTGGGCAGGTTGTCCGTAAGCCGGGGCTTGCTGTTGCGAACCATACCCGGAAGGGGCTCCGTCCGAGGCCGGGTTGTCGCTGCGGCGTCCCAGCAGGTTCATCACATCGGCCAGTATCTCGGTCGTATAACGCTTGTTATTATCCTTGTCCATCCACTCGCGGGTGCGCAGGCGCCCCTCGACATAGATCTGGGTTCCCTTGCGGACATATTTGTCGACCACGTCGGCAAGGCCGCGCCACAGCGTGACCGTGTGCCACTCGGTATGCTCCTTGGCCTCGTTGGCCTGACGGTCGAACAAGCGTTCGGTCGTGGCCAGGCGGATGCGGGCGACCTTCACGCCGCTCTCGGTGGTGCGGACTTCGGGGTCTATACCCACGTTGCCCACCAGAATCACTTTGTTTACCATATCTTACAGCTGTTTTATCATACGTTTGAAGAGCACTTCCATCTTGATGCCGGCCTTCTTGCCCTGCCGCTGCACATCCTCGTGGTCACCCGCCTCGTCCGAAAGGCCGCAGTTGGTGATGACCGAGACGCCGAAGACCGGGATCGACATGTGGCGTGCCACGATCACCTCGGGCACGGTCGACATACCGGCCGCATCGCCGCCGATATTCTTGAAATAACGGTACTCGGCCTGCGTTTCGAACGTCGGGCCCGTGCCGCCGACATAAACGCCGTACTGGAGTTTGATGTTCTCCTCCTCGGCGATGGCCGTGGCCTTGGCGATCAGCGCCTTGTCGTAACAGTTGTGCATGTCCGGGAAGCGGGGCCCCAGCTCGGCGATGTTACGGCCGATCAGCGGGTTGGGCATCAGGTTGATATGGTCGGTGATGACCATCAGGTCGCCCACGCGGAACGAGGTATTGATCCCGCCCGAAGCGTTCGACACGAAGAGGTATTTGATGCCCAGCTGCTGCATGACGCGCACCGGGAAAGTCACCTGCTGCATCGTGTAGCCCTCGTAGTAGTGGAAACGCCCCTGCATGGCTACGACCTTGCGACCCTCGACCGTACCGAAGATCATACGCCCCTTGTGCCCCTCGACGGTCGAAACGGGGAAACCCGGGATATCTTTGTATTCGATGGCGAATGCAGTGTCGATCTTATCGGCGAAACCGCCCAGGCCGGTGCCGAGGATGATGCCCACCTCCGGGGCGAAAGAACTCGTGGCGGCGTCGATAAAAGCCGCTGTTTTTTTAATTTCCTCTAACATCTTCTTCCAGTTTTTGCAGAAAATCCGTCGCCGAATCCTCTATGAATGAAATATTTATCGGTAAATAGTATATCCTGCGCTGTATCTCTTCGGGGATCTTCGCGCGGTTGGTCAGTTTTACGGCATCCTTTTCCGTGGTCACGATGACCGCCCCGGGGAACTTGTCCAGCAATTCGCGCAAGCGGTTCAGGTCGCGTACCTTGTAGACATGATGGTCGTCGAGCGTCATCTCGGCCACCACCCCGTAGCTCCCGCGCAACGCCGCGAGGAACGGCTTGGGACTCCCGATGCCCGAAAGCGCGATCACCTGCTGCCCCTGCAGGAGCGGTTCGCCAGGCGCAGCATCCGGGAAGAGCGGCTGCGGCATGAAACTCTCGAAACGGGTGAAATAGACCCGCTGGTAGGCAACCTGTATCAGCACCTTGCGCAGGATGCGCCGGTCGATGGGCGCCATCTTCTCCGGGCACTTCGTAACGACGAAATAGTGGGCGCGGTGCAGTTCTTCGGGCAGGTCGCGCAGGGTTCCGAGCGGCAGCATCCTGTCGTGCTGCACGGGGCGCGTGGCGTCGATCATCACGATGTTCACCTTCGGCTCTACATAGCGGTGCTGGAACCCGTCGTCCATGACGACGAGGTCGACGTCGGGGTGCTCGGCGCGGATGCGGCGGATCCCTTCGGCACGCTTCTCGCACACGGCCACCACCGTATCGGGGAATTTGAGTTTGATCTGCAGCGGCTCATCGCCCACATCCCGGTAATGGGAGTCGGCCTTCACCTCCAGATACCCCTTGGTACGACGGCCGTACCCGCGCGACAACAGGGCGACGCGATGCATCTGCGACATATAGGCGATCACCATCTCGGCCATCGGGGTTTTGCCCGTACCGCCGACGGTGATGTTGCCGATACAGATGACCGGGATGTCGAACTTCTCGCTTTTGAGGATACCCCAGTCGAAGAGACGGTGACGAAAAGTCACCCCCGCCTTATAGAGGAGAGCCGCAGGAGCAAGCAAGCATTTCAACATTTCGGGTCGGTTTATCCATACAATTTTTCAAAGGTAGCAATAAATCTCCGGAACACAAAACAAAAAAAGCAAATCTCGGGCCTGACCGACAAAGGAATAATAAAATTGGAGATTCCTGCGTTTTTTTCATATCTTTGCTTGCGTCTATGAGAAGTTTTAAATTACCGATATGCGCCCTGCTGCTCGTAGCCGCAGGGGCGTGCGACAGAACTACGCAACAGGCCGCGGCCGAAAAGGAAGAAGCCGCGCCGCAGAATATCGTTTACGGCATCAACGCCGACAACTACCGCACCGAAACGGGCGAGGTGGGCAGCGGCGAAACGCTGGGGAAAATCCTGAACGGGTACGGCGTTTCGGCCCTTACGGTCGACAGGCTCGACAAAGCCTCGAAAGAGATTTTCCCGCTGCGCAACATCCGCGCCGGGCATAAATACACCGTCTTCATCCACGAGGATTCGCTCTATGCCCCCCACCTGGACTACCTGGTCTACGAACGCAACATGTCTCAATACGTGGTGTTCGGGTTCCATGAGGATTCGGTCAGCGTCCAGACGGGAGAAAAGGAATTCACGGTACGTCGCACCAAGAAGAGCGCCACGATCAATTCGTCGCTGTGGGGTGCGATCATGGAGGAGCACCTGCCCTATGCGCTGGCCGCGGAAATGGAGGACATTTACCAGTGGACGGTCGATTTCTTCGGCATCCAGAAGGGCGACAATTTCACGGTGATCTATGACGAGCGCTTCATCGACGACAGCATCTCGGCCGGCATCGGCCGCATTTGGGGCGCCAAATTCTGCCAGGGCGGCAAGGAGTACTACGCCATCCCCTTCCGGCAGGGCGGCAAAATCCAGTATTGGGAATACGACGGCGGAAGCCTGCGCAAGCAGATGCTCAAGGCGCCGCTGAAATACACACGCATCAGTTCGAAGTTCACCTATGCGCGCAAGCATCCGATCTACAAGGTATACCGGCCGCATACGGGCGTCGATTACGCGGCGCCGAAAGGCACGCCCGTACATGCCGTAGCCGACGGTGTGGTGACCTTCAAGGGCTGGGGCGGCGGCGGTGGCAACACGCTCAAAATCAAACATGCCGGCAACCTGATGACGGGTTACCTGCACCTGAGCGGCTATGCCAAGGGCATCTCGAAGGGCTCGCGCGTTTCGCAGGGGCAGCTGATCGGCTACGTCGGTTCGACGGGCGCCTCGACCGGCCCCCACCTCGACTACCGCATCTGGAAAAACGGCACGCCGATCAATCCGCTGAAAATCCCCCAGGAACCGGCCGAACCGATCTCGAACGAGAACCGCGCGACATTCGAATTCGTGCGCGACCGTATCGTGGCCGAACTGAACGGCGAGGTGAAGGACGGGGAGCGCATCACGCAGCTCGATTCGCTCGTCATCCCGCAGCCGGCAGCACCGGAGGCAGCGAAATAACGGGGAAAATGGCCGCAACGACAGGCAAGGGACATCTGCCGGCCGACATGCCGGAAAGCCGGGATCAGGAACCGTTCGATAACAGGCCCGGGGGCAGGACGAGGCCGGAAGCCATCCGGGAAACAGACAAGACACCCGGAAAAGCCGGGGAACAGACAGGAACGCCCCGGAAAAAGTCCGGTATACCGGAAAAAACCGGAAATCCGGAGGATACAGCGGAAAGCACCGGGGCGCAGGAAGCCAAACATAAAGCCGGCGTCGATGCGCGAATCGTACGGTTTCTGAAAAAACACCATGTGCTGACGCTGGCGACGAGCGGCGAGGGAGCGCCCTATTGCAGCAACGCATTTTACTGCTACGATGCGGAACGCAATTTGCTGATCTTCACGTCGGACATGGCGACACGCCATGCGCAGCAGATGGCTCGCAACCCGTGTGTCGCAGCCTCGGTAGTCCTCGAAACGAAGGTCGTGGGACGCGTCCAGGGGCTGCAACTGTGCGGTAAAGCCGAAAGAGCCGACGAGGCGGCGAGGCGGGCATACCTCAGACGGTTTCCCTATGCCGTACTGGCAGAACTGACCCTGTGGGCGATCGCGCCCGACTTTATGAAATTCACCGACAACACGCTCGGATTCGGAAAAAAACTGATATGGAACAACAGATAGGAGTCATCATCGTAGCAGGCGGGGGCGGAACCCGCATGGGAGGTTTGCGTCCCAAGCAATTCATGATGCTGGGCGGCCTGCCCGTCCTGGCCCATACGATCAACAATTTCGCCGGGGCGCTGCCCGGGGCAGAGATCGTCGTGGTGCTGCCCGCGGAGCACGCCGATTTCTGGAAGGACTTCGCAGCACGCTTCGACATCGCGGCACACACGGTTACGACGGGAGGCGACGAGCGGTTCCATTCGGTGAAAAACGGGCTGAAAGCCCTGAAGCGCGATCCGGAATTGATCGCCGTACAGGACGGCGTACGACCGCTGGCCTCACACGGCATGATCCGCCGTGCGGTGGCCGCAGCCGCCGAACACGGCACTGCGATCCCGGTCGTCGAAGCCGTGGATTCGTACCGCGAAACGGACGGCACGGCTTCACGCATCGCCGACCGCCGCCGCCTGCGCATCGTACAGACCCCGCAGGTATTCCGCGCCGACATACTGCGCTGCGCCTACGAGGCGGAGTACCGCCCCGAATTTACGGACGACGCATCGGTCGTGGAACAGGCCGGCGAGGCCGTATTTCTGTGCGAAGGCGAGCGTACGAACCTGAAGATCACGACCCCCGAAGATATGGTCATCGCCGAGGCACTGCTGGCCGGGCGCGAAAAGACAGAGGAGGATACGGATGGAGAAAACCTATAAATACCGTTTCAGCCGCCGGGCGATCTACTGGACGCTGGTCTATTTGGTGGTCTTCGTACTGCTGGGCTGGTTGTTGTACCACCTCTACGAAGGGGGCTACCTCTCGGCCTGGTTCACCTCGTTCATCGTGGCGCTCATCGCCCTGATGTCGCTGTCGATCCCCCGCAGGATCGTGGTCACCGACGAGAAGGTCGAGGTGCGCTGCCTGCTGGACATCACCGAAATCCGCCGCGACGAAATCGCCTCGGTACGCCGGGTCGACCCTCGGCGGATGAAATGGTTCTTCCCGGTATTCGGGGGCTGCGGGTTCTTCGGTTATTACGGACATTTCCTCGACCTCAGGCGGTTCGAACGCGTGAAACTCTACGCCTCGGAGTGGAAAAACTTCGTGGAGATCACCGACATCTACGAAGACCGCCTGTACGTCTCGTGTTCGGATGCCGACCGCCTCGTGGAGGAGCTTATGCCCCCCGGAGGCAACCGCCCGGCGGAAGACGACGAAGAGGAAGAGCAGGCGCAATAGTATCGGGATCCGGCCAGAAAGTCGACAGAAGACGCCCGGGGATTGCGTATTTCCGGAAAATGATCTTATATTTGCAACCGAGGCCGGAACGGCCCGTAAAAACGAAAAATAACAAACAACGCATTAAAAACCAGAAGAAATGAAAAAGTACCGTTGCACCGTTTGTGAGTGGGTATACGACCCCGCAGTGGGCGATCCCGACGGAGGCATCGCCCCCGGAACGCAGTTCGAAGAGATTCCCGAAGACTGGGTTTGCCCCGTCTGCGGCGTCGGCAAAGACATGTTCGAAGAGGTTGCGGAATAATCCCGTCCCTCCCCGAAGAAACGGCAAGGCGCACCCTGCGGGTGCGCCTTGCCGTTTGTAACCGTAGGAGCCCGGACGCAGGCCGTCTCATCCGAATAAGGGCAAACATATGTAATTCCGATGTATTTCCCACCCGAAATTTTGTGTATATTTGTCGGCAGAACTGCCCCTCACACCTAAAATTTCATGCAGATGAAACATCTATTGCTTTTAGCCTCGCTCCTGACCTGCATGGGTGCCGGCGCCCAGCAGGCGACCTTCCGCAACCCGGTCATTGCGGGCGACATGGCCGACCCGACGGTCATCCGGGTAGACAACACCTATTATGCGACGGGCACCTCATCGGAATGGGCCCCCTACTACCCGTTGTTCCGCTCCAAAGACCTGGTCAACTGGCGGCAGATCGGGCACCTGTTCGAGCAGCAGCCCGCATGGACGAGATCCTCGTTCTGGGCCCCGGAACTTTTCCACCGCAACGGCAAAACATACGCTTATTATACGGCACGCCGGAAAACCGACGGGACGTCGTATATCGGCGTCGCCACGGCCGACAAACCCGAAGGCCCCTATACCGACCACGGCCCGATCGTCGAGTACGGCACCGAGGCGATCGACGCATTCGTGCTGGAAGATGCCGGCGAACTGTATATCTCGTGGAAAGCCTACGGGCTCGACCCAAGGCCGATCGAACTCCTGGCCTGCAAAATCTCGGACGACGGGCTGCGCATGGCGGGGGAACCCTTCACGCTGCTGCGCGACGACAAACGGCAGGGCATGGAAGGGCAGCACTGGCTGAAAATCGGCGATTACTATTACATCGTCTACTCCATAAACGGCTGCTGCGGCCCTGGGAGCGACTACGCCGTGGCGGTCGCCCGCTCGAAAAACCTGCGGGGCCCCTACGAGCGTTACGCCGGGAACCCGATCCTGCACGGCGGCGGCGATGTCCAGTCCATCGGGCACGGCACCATCACGACGACGCCCGACGGGAGGATGTTCTACCTCTGCCACGCCTATCTGGCCGGTGAGAATTTCTTTCTGGGACGCCAGCCGATGTTGCAGCAGATCGTCCTGGGCGATGACCTGTGGCTTCATTTCCGGGGCGGGGAAACAGCATCCCTGACGCAGCCGATGCCTTTTGCCGGCATGGCACAGCAGCCCGTATTCGATTTCGCGGATGACTTCACGGCCGACCGGCTCCGACCCGAGTGGACATGGAACTATCCTTACGCGACGCCCGAGATCGAGCTTGCCGACGGGCGCCTCTGCCTGGGCGGGCGGCCCAAAGAGGGCGTAAAAACCGGCACGGCGCTCTGCCTGAGGGCCGTAAGCCCCGACTATACGCTCGAAACGGCACTCTCCGACCGCAACGCAGGATGGAGCGGGCTCACGGTATACGGGGATGCAGCGAACCTCCTCGTATGGGGATTGCAGGGCGACGAGGTATTGTTGAAGCTCTACAAGGACGGCAGGGAAACGCTGCTGGGCAGCTCCGGGCAGATCGGGGCGCACCTGCCGGTCTACCTGCGCATCGAGGTACGGGGGAATGCCCCCGCAGCATTCGGGTACAGCACCGACGGACACACCTGGAAACAAGTGGAAAACCTGCCCGTAGGTGCCGAAGACCTGCTGCAATGGGATCGCGTAGCACGCCCGGGATTGTATTACCAGGGGCCGGAAGGCCAGGCAGCCGAATTCGAATACATGCGGATGACCAACCGCTGAGAGAAGTTGCGGATCCCTTCTGCAAGGCAAGCCCTCTGCGGAAGCACGGCAGAATCCCGGCCGGAACTTTCCGATAAAAAGAGCCGCCCCGAATTGTTCGGGGCGGCTTTCTCTTCCGGGACTGCGCCCGTCAATTGATATTGGGCAGGAAAGAATAATTCTTCGAATAGCCGAGCATCTGCTCGACGTAGTTCGCCGGATAGGAAATTTTCACATCGACCACCCTGCCGTCCTTTTCGACAAGTTCGAACTCGGGGTTCACGAAGCCGCCGTAAGGTTCGATGCCGAGTGCATAGTAACGGTCGCGCACCTCCCGGTGCAGCTGGGGATCGACCTGGACGGCATACCGCTCGACAAGCGCCTTGCCGGCCTCGTAGTCGCCTTCGGACTTGATGCGCTGCACCTCGCGGAGCATGTCGCCGAACAGTCGGCGCAGTTTTTCGTAATCGTTGACCACGACATACGTTTTGCCGTTTTCCCGAACCATCTCGATCACGTTGTCGGCCTTGCCGCGCTCATAGCACCACTCGCAGATCAGCTTGCGGTTGCGCATATGCGACTCCTCGACGTTTTTGCCCGGCTCGATACGCGCCAGCTGGGTCATCATGCCGTTCAGGATATATTTCGCATAGCCGGCCTTCGCCACGTCGAACGAGGGCACCAGCCCCAGTTCCACCATCTTCGGGTCACCCAGGTAGTAGAGGCCGAAGAGGTCGGCACGGGTCTCTTCGAGCGTCGAGCTGTAACTCTTCAGCTCGTTGCCCTTCACACCCGGTGCCAGCTGTCCCGAACCGTGCCCCAGACACTCGTGCAGGTCGGTATGCAGGTCGTCGGCCAGTTTGCCGTACTTGTCCATCACCTCGCGGTCCCCGGCACGCAGCACGAACTCCTCGTTGAAGCCGTTGCCGTGGGCGGCCATGTCGTAGGCATAGGTGATGTTGTCGATCGTGACCGACTTCGAACCGTATTCCTTGCGGATCCAGTCGGCATTGGGAAGGTTGATGCCGATGGGCGTGGCGGGATAGCAGTCGCCGCCCAGCATCGCCACCGTGATGACCTTGGCCGAAACGCCCTTCACCTTCTCCTTGCGATAGGCGGGAGCAACGGGCGAATGGTCTTCGAACCACTGCGCGTTATCCGAAATCACCTCCGTACGGTGGCAGGCCTCCTTGTCCATGAAATTCACGATGCCCTCCCACGAAGCCTTGCGGCCGAGCGGATCGCCGTAATCCTCGATAAAGCCGTTCACGAAGTCGACGTTCGACACGGTGTCCTTCACCCAGCCGATGTTATAGCGGTCGAACTCGCGCAAGTCGCCGGTCTTGTAATATTCGATCAGCGCTGCGATATTGCTTTTCTGCGGTTCGGTGGCTACGGCCTGCGCTTTTTCGAGCCAGTAGACGATCTTCTCGATGGCGGGCGAATACATGCCGCCGACCTTCCATACGCGCTCCTTTAGGACGCCGTTCTCCTTCACCAGCTTGGAGTTCAGGCCGTAGGAGATCGGTTCCGGGTCGTTGTGGTCGACCATGTCGGCGTAGAATTTCTCGACCTCGGCCTGCGTCACGCCCTCGTAGTAGTTGTTCGACGAGGTGGCGATCAGGTCTTCGCCCGCCGTCTGGTTCAGGCGCGTTTTATAGAGCGCCGGATCGAAGATAGCCTTGCAGACCTCGCCGCGCAGCGGGTTCAGGTCGCCGAACTTCTCCTCGGGGATCGTCTCTATCACGTCGAGCAGGTAACCTTCGGTGAACTCGGGGACGAACTTGTCGTTCGAATAGTGGTGATGAATGCCGTTGGCGAACCACACCTTTTTCAGGTATTTCTCCAAGGCCTTCCATTCGGCCGCCGAGCGGTCGCCCCGGTAGTTCTCGTAAACCGTTTCGAGCGTACGGCGCACGGCGAGGTTGTATTTGAAATTCTGGTCGAAAAGGATGTCCCGGCCGCACTTGGCAGCCTCGGCGAGGTAATAGACCAGTTCCTTCTCCGCAAGCGGAAGCTGCTCGAAACCGGGGACTTCGTAACGGATGACCTTGATGTCGTCGAAACGGTCGACGATCCACGGGGCTTCGCTCTTCGATGCCCCGCAGCACGAAGTCAGTGCAACAGCGGTAACAGTCATAGATGTCAGTGTAAATAAATTTTTCATGTCGTTCGGGTTTGAATTTCCCCGAAATATACGGTTTTTTTGCGAAAAAGCCGCATACGGACGAATATACGCATGGACACATATACAATATGTGCCGGCAAACGCACCTCCCCGCCGCACCCGGCAGCGCTTGCCATTGGGGCATTATTCTCAAAAAAACATACCAGTTCGTACCAGTATGACGAAATTTTATTTATATTTGTCCACAAAGCACGCACCATGCCGGAAAAATTCGGAAACAACATAAACCCACATTGATGAAACCTATCAAAACCGCACTTCTGGCCCTGCCGCTCCTGGCCGCAGGGTGCAACCGGGACTCCGGGACTGCAAAAATCCGGCCGCTGGAGGCCGGAAGCGTCCGGGTCGAAGACGCCTTCTGGAGCCCCCGCTATGAAAAATGGGAACACGTCACCGTCGGCGACATGCTCAACAAGTTCGAAGGGAACGACCCGGCGCATTTCGCGTGCGGCGTCGACGCTTTCGAAAATTTCGACCTCGTAGCATCGGGCGCCCGCGATATCGGCCGCCACGCGGGGCCGCCTTGGTACGACGGGCTGGTGTACGAGACGATCCGGGGGATCTCCGACCTGCTGGCACAACGTCCCGACCCGGTGCTCAAAGCCCGTGTAGACGGTTACATCGCCCGCATCGAAGCGGCACAAAAGAGCGATCCGGACGGGTTCGTCGGCACCAACACCCAGCTAACGGAGGACAACCACCGCTGGGGCGCGAACGGCGGGTTCCTGCGCATGCAGCACGACGTCTACAACGCCGGCATGCTCATCGAAGCCGGGGTACACTATTACGAAGCCACGGGTGACGACAGGCTGCTGAAAGTCGCCACGCGCATGGCGGACTACATGGTGCGGACGATGGGGCCCGCCCCGAAAAAGAATATCGTCCCGGCGCACTCGGGCCCCGAGGAGGCCCTGGTAAAACTCTACAAGCTCTACCGCGACCGCCCCGGCCTGCGCGCGCAAACCGGGGCGCAGTCCGCAGCCGGCGACTACCTCCGGCTGGCCGAGTTCTGGATCGGCAACCGCGGCGTGCACTGCGGCTATCCGCTGTGGGGCACGTGGGGCAACGACAGCGCGGAGCGGTGGATCCACGAGGAGCTCTACACCGCGGAATTCGGCCCCGAAGCACGGCCCGCATGGGGCGATTACGCGCAGGACTCGATCCGCGTATTCGACCAGCCCGCCATCGTCGGGCACGCCGTGAGGGCCACCCTGCTGGCGACGGGCATCGCCGCGGCGGCCTATGAGAACGGCAATGCGGACTACATCGCCACGGCGAAACGCTGGTGGGACGACATGGCCGGGAAAAAACTCTTCGTCACGGGCGGTGTCGGGGCAGTGCATTTCGACGAAAAGTTCGGCCACGACTACTACCTGCCCACCGACGCCTATCTGGAAACCTGTGCCGCCGTAGGCGTGGGGTTCTTCAGCCAGGCGATGAACCAGCTCACGGGCGACGCGAAATACATGGATGAATTCGAACGCGCGCTATACAACAACGTGCTGGCGGGCGTCGCCGCCTCGGGCAGGCAGTATACCTACCAGAACCCGCTCAACACCGACCGCAGCGAACGCTGGGAATGGCACCCATGCCCCTGCTGCCCGCCGATGTTCCTCAAGATAGTCTCGGCGACCCCCGAATTCATTTACGCCCGGGACGACAAGACGGTCTATGTCAACCTGTTCATCGGCAGCGATGCCGACATCGCGCTCGGCGACACGCAGGTGCATGTCCGGCAGCAGACCCGATACCCCGTGGACGGAAAGGTCGTCCTCACGCTTACACCCGAAAAGGCGGCACGCTTCACCGTGAAGGTACGTATCCCGGGCTGGGCCCGCGGCGAGGAAAACCCGTTCGGGTTGTACGTATCCGAAAGCCCGGCCGCGCCGGTGCTCTCGGTGAACGGCACCCCGGTCGAAATCCGCCTCGACAAAGGGTATGCCCTCCTCGACCGGGTCTGGAACCCCGCAGACCGCATCGTGCTGGAACTTCCCGTCGCGCCGCGCCTCGTCCGGGCACATAAAGCCGCCCGGGAGCTGGACGGCATGGCCGCCATCGCGGCCGGGCCGCTGGTATACTGCATCGAGCAGGCGGACAACGCGGATTACGCCCGGCTGAGGCTCGACACGGCCGGCAGCATGGAACTCGGATACCGCAGCGACCTGATGGACGGCACACCGGTCATCACGGGAACGGCCATCGACGGCAAGGGCGCGAAGAGCACTTTCACGGCCATCCCCTACTACGCCTTCGGCAACCGGGGAAACGGCGGCTACCGCGTCTGGCTGCCGACCCGCTGACAACCCGAACAGCGCGGGCACAAAAAAGCACCGGAAAGGTTCGACGCCTTCCGGTGCTTTTTTATTTCCGGCCGCCATCCGGCCGCCCGTTCCCGGGATCAGAAGTTGTAACCCAACGAAACGAAGAAGCTGCCGTTCTTGGCCTTGACTTCGTCGGCATCCTTCAGGATGTTCAGCAGGCCCAGGTCATACCCGAGGCTGACATTGTAATGCTTTTTGAACGTCACGTTGGCACCGAAGCGCAGGCCCAGGTCGGAGCGTTTGAACATCGCTTCCTCCTCGGCGCCATCCCCCAGGTCGGTGGACTTGAACAGGTCGGCCTTCTCGCCCTTGAACTTCGCCTTGCCATGGATACCGAACCCATAGAAGACACCCGCCAGGGGCTGTATCGAAACGCTCCTGACATTGAAATGCCAGCTGACCACAACGGGCACCTGCAAATAGAGCATATTGAACTTCACCTTGCCGGACAACTCCTCGTCGAATCCCAGATCGAAATTGGAGGCATTGACCGATCCGCCGCGTCCCGTCAGGTAAAGGCCCGTTTCCAGGTAGAGCGGCAGCGTCCGCAGCAACGGCTGTTGGTAGGCAAAGCCCACATTGTACGACGCACGCGAGTCGAACGAGAAGCTGTTACTGCCCGCGCTCAGGTCGATGCTGGTCACATTCAGTCCGGCGCGCACTCCCATCACGCGGCCCTGGCCGAATGCTGACATGCCGGCGGCAACGGCCAGCAAACAAAGAATAAATTTCTTCATAACTTTAAAATTATGCCCCGGCTCCCGTGAGGCGTTTAAGTTTGGATTGCCGGAATAGGGAACCGCCGCGCCCGTTTCCATTCCGGAACGGGAAGCGGGTACCCCGCCATTGTTTCATCGGTTGTAAATATAGGCGCATTATGCGATATCCGGAAATAAAATCAATGAATGCCACCCTTTTTCACACGAAAGCCGCATTTTACAGAACCGCATCCGCCTCCGAGGCCGGAAAACCGGGATTTCGGAACGGCATGGTGCGCATAAGAAAAAGATACGGCTTATTTTTCCGACTTTTTTCTTCGTTATGTCTGATGGAATTTCTACCTTTGCCCGCACAACTCGCATCAAGAAAGGATGAAAGTATTTGAAAGTGTCAAGGAGCTCCGTGCAGAGCTGGACAAGGCGGAGCAGTCGGGAATCGGCTTCGTGCCGACGATGGGTGCCCTGCATGCAGGACACCGCTCGCTCGTGGAGCGTGCCCGGCGGGAAAACGGCACCGTCGTGGTGAGCGTCTTCGTAAACCCCACGCAGTTCAACGACAAAAACGACCTGAAGCATTACCCCCGCACGCCGGAGGCCGATGCCCGCCTGCTGGAAGAGGCCGGGGCGGATTTCGTGCTGATGCCCACGGTCGAGGAGATATATCCCCAGCCCGACACCCGGCAGTTCGATTTCGGACTGATCGACAAGGTGATGGAGGGCGCCACGCGCCCCGGCCATTTCAACGGCGTAGCGCAGGTCGTCAGCCGCCTGTTCGACATCGTGCGCCCCGCACGCGCCTATTTCGGGGAAAAGGATTTCCAGCAGATCGCCGTCATCAAGTCGATGGTGGCCCAGCTGGCGCTCCCCATCGAGATCGTCGAATGCGCGATCGTCCGCGGCGAAGACGGGCTGGCCCTCTCGTCGCGCAACACGCTGCTCGATGCAGCGCACCGGGCCGCAGCGCCGCACATCTACGCCACGCTGCGCGCCGCAGTGACCCAATCGCAGGGGATGGCTCCCGCACGACTCAAGGAGTGGGTCACGGCCGAGGTGGAACGCAACCCGTTGCTGAAGGTCATCTATTACCAGTCGGTCGACGCACGGACGATGCAGGAGGTCGCCGCCTGGGACGACTCCCCCCGCATCCAGGGCTGCATCGCAGTACAGGCAGGAGATATTCGTTTAATCGACAACATCCGTATCCGATAATGAAATTCCAGATTGAAGTCATCAAATCCAAAATCCACCGCGTGACGGTCACACAGGCCGACCTGAATTACGTGGGGAGCATCACCATCGACGAGGCGCTGTTGGAAGCCGCCAACATCATCGAGGGCGAGAAAGTCCAGATCATGGACATCAACAACGGAGAGCGTTTCGAAACCTATGTCATCAAGGGCGAACGCGCAAGCGGCTGTATCTGCCTCAACGGCGCCGCCGCACGCAAAGTACAGGTGGGCGACGTCATCATCATCGCATCCTATGCGCTGATGGATTTCGAGGATGCCAAGCAGTTCAAACCCTGGGTCATCTTCCCCGACACGGCTACCAACCATCTGATCGGATAACGCATCCGGAACCGCCGGCCGGAAAGGCCGGAAAAGTAAAAAATCTCCCCTAAAGGGAGATTTTTTTGCTATAAATGTTTATATTTGTCGATGTTAACGGTCTTTTTTATCCCGGATATATGGACATCGCGCTTTCCGTACTTGCATTCCTGTTCACGATCGTCGGCATCATCGGCTGTATCGTCCCCGCCCTGCCGGGCGTGGTGCTCAGTTACGCAGGGCTTCTGTGCGCCTATTTCACCTCCTATTCGCATATGTCGGCATCGGCCCTATGGATATGGCTGGCCATCACCGTGGCCGTCAGTGTGGCCGATTATTTCCTGCCTGCGTGGATGACCCGCAGATTCGGCGGCTCGCGGGCGGGCGCCATCGGGGCCACGGTCGGCGTATTCGCCGGATTTTTCATCTTCCCGCCCATAGGCATCATCCTGGGGCCGTTCGTCGGCGCCGTGGCGGGGGAATTGCTCAACGACCGCGGGGACTTCCCGAAGGCGATCCTCGTGGGTTTCGGTTCCTTCCTCTCGTTCATCGTCGGCACGGGGCTCAAGGTCGTAGCCGCCGTCGGGATGCTCATACATGTCACGGCCGACACATACCCCGCCGTGCGGGACTGGTTCGCAACTCTATTTTAACCCTTTCGATAATGAAAAAACTCTTACTCTTTGCGGTAGTCATCGCAGCGATGCTGGCCGCGGCTTGTTCCAAGTACAAGTACGAAACAGTGAAGGGCGACCCGTTGAACACCAAAATCTACACCCTGGACAACGGGCTGAAGGTCTACATGAGCGTCAACAAGGAGACGCCGCGTATCCAGACCTACATCGCCGTGAATGTGGGCGGCAAGAACGACCCGGCCGAGACCACCGGGCTGGCGCACTATTTCGAACATCTGATGTTCAAGGGCACGCAGCAGTTCGGCACATCGGATTTCGCAGCCGAGAAACCGATGCTCGACCAAATCGAAAACCTCTTCGAGGTTTACCGCAAGACGACCGACGAAGCCGAGCGCGCGGCGATCTACCACCGCATCGACTCGGTCAGCTACGAGGCTTCGAAGATCGCCATCCCCAACGAGTACGACAAACTGATGTCGGCCATCGGCGCCAACGGCACCAATGCCTTCACGTCGCAGGACATGACCGTATACGTCGAGGACATCCCTTCGAACGAGATCGACAACTGGGCCAAGATCCAGGCCGACCGTTTCAAGAACCCCGTGATCCGCGGCTTCCACACCGAGCTGGAGACCATCTACGAGGAGAAGAACATGTCGCTGACGCGCGACAGCCGCAAAGTCTGGGAGGCCATGGACGCCGCCCTGTTCCCCCACCATCCCTACGGCACGCAGACCGTACTGGGTACACAGGAACACCTGAAGAACCCCTCGATCACCAATGTCAAGAATTACCACAAGACTTACTACGTGCCCAACAACATGGCCGTCTGCGTATCGGGAGACTTCGATCCCGACGAAATGGTCGCCACGATCGAAAAATACTTCGGCGACATGCAGCCGAACCCCAACCTGCCGAAACTGCACTTCGAGCCCGAACAGCCGATCACGACACCCGTAGTGAAGGAGGTATACGGGCTGGAAGCCGCTAATGTGATGCTGGGATGGCGCCTGCCGGGTGCGACCGACCCGTCGACCGACGTGGCGAACATCGTGGGCTCGGTACTTTATAACGGCCAGGCCGGACTGATCGACCTCGACCTCAACCAGCAGCAGAAGGTGCTTTCGGCATACGGCTACGCATCGTCGCAGCCCGATTACGGGACGTTCCTGGTAGCAGGCCGCCCGAAGGCCGGGCAGTCGCTCGACGAAGTACGCGACATGCTGCTGTCCGAAGTGGCCAAGCTGCGCAACGGGGATTTCGACGAAAGCCTGATCGAGGCGACCATCAACAATTACAAGATGCAGATGATGCGTTCGTTCGAAGAGAACGAAAGCCGCGCGATGCTCTACGTCTACTCGTTCATCAACGGCGCAGACTGGGCTGACGAAGTGCAGCAGCTCGACCGCATGTCGAAGATCACCAAGCAGGACGTCGTGGACTGGGCCAACAAATACCTCGGCCCCGAAAGTTATGCCATCGTCTACAAGCGTGAAGGCAAAGACCCCAACGAGCAGAAGATCGCAGCCCCGAAGATCACGCCGATCGTGACCAACCGCGACTCGCAGAGCGAGTTCCTCACCGAGATACAGAACTCGAAGGTCGAGCCTATCGAGCCGGTATTCGTGGACTACAAGAAGGACATGTCGCAGTTCGAGGCGCAGAAGGGCGTTAACGTGCTGTATAAGAAAAACGAAACCAACGACATCTTCACGCTGATCTACGTATTCAACACGGGTACGGAGAACGACCCGGCACTCAACCTCGCCTTCGACTACCTGAGCTACCTCGGAACGGACAAGATGAGCGCCGAGCAGATCGCATCGGAGATGTACGCCATCGCCTGCTCGTTCGGCCTGAGCGCCGGAACCAACCAGAGCTGGATCGAGATATCGGGCCTGAGCGAGAACATGGGCAAGGCGATGGAAATCGTCGAAGGGCTGATCGCCGGGGCGCAGCCCAACGAGGAGATCCTGCAAAACCTCAAGGGCGACATGATAAAGAGCCGCGCCGACGCCAAGCTCAACCAGAGCCGTTGCTTTGGGGCGCTCCAGCGCTACATGATCTACGGCAGCGATTTCATCCGCCGCACCACGCTCACCGACCCGGCATTGCAGGGGTTGACCTCGGAACAGCTGCTCGCAAAGATCGGCGACCTGATGGGCAAGCAGCACGAGGTGCTCTACTACGGCCCGCAGGACGAGGCCGAAGTGAAAGCCGCCCTGGCCGCGCACCACAAGGTGGCAGCCGACCTCCAGCCGCTGGAAAAAAAGTTCAGCACGCTGCAACCCACCGATGAAAACAAGGTCATGCTTGCCCAGTACGACGCCAAGCAGCTCTACTACATGCAGTATTCGAACCGCGGCGAGAAATTCGACCTCGCAGCCGACCCGCAGATCACCCTCTACAACGAGTATTTCGGCGGAGGCATGAACACCATCGTCTTCCAGGAGATGCGCGAAGCCCGCGGCCTGGCTTACTCGGCATGGGCCAACCTCGCCATCCCGACCAACGCCAAGGGCGACTATTACTACATGGCCTTCATCGCCACGCAGAACGACAAGATGCAGAAGGCCATCGAGGCATTCGACGAGATCATAAACAACATGCCCGAATCGGAAAAGGCGTTCAACATCGCCAAGGAGGCCCTTATCTCGCGCCTGCGCACCGAGCGCACGGTGAAGGACGGCGTACTGTGGAGCTACATCCGCATGCGCGACCTCGGCCTGACGGAGCCGCGCGGAAAGCAAATCTTCGAGAAGGCGCAGCAGATGACGCTCGCCGATGTCAAGGCCGCACAGGAAAAGTGGGTGAAAGGACGCAAATACGTCTACGGCATTCTGGGCGACATCCAGGATCTCGACCTGAACTACCTCAAGACCCTCGGCCCGATCCAGACCGTGACGCAGGAGGAGATTTTCGGGTACTAAACCGCCCCTGCTCCAGGATAACGAAAGCCGCCGGTTCCCCGGCGGCTTTTTCGTGCCCGCTCCCGGCCAAAGTACAAAACGGGCAGTCCGGCAAGCCGGCGGGAAATAAAACATCCTGAGCGGAAATGCCGCGAACGAAAACGCCGGGAACACAAACCGCCGGGAACACAAGCCGCCGGGAATGCAAGCCGCCGGGAATGGAAAACGCCGGGAACGGAAAACGCCGGGAACGCAAGCCACTGGGAAAGGAAAACACCCCTGCCGAAGGTTTTTCCGACAGGGGTGGAATCGTAAAACAACAGGTCTTGACTTCCCGCCCGGCCAGAAACCGGACGGCCGCAGGAAACTTCCCGTTTCGCCGGGGACAGCCCCGAAGCCCACGGCAGCCTCCAGCCGTTAATAGCGGTAATGCTCGGCTTTGTAAGGGCCGTCGGGGTCTACGCCGATATAGTCGGCCTGTTTCCTGGTCAGGTGCGTGAGTTCCACGCCGAGGTTGTCCAGATGCAGGCGTGCCACCTCCTCGTCGAGGTGCTTGGGCAGGCGGTACACGCCCACTTCGAGGTTCTTCTGCCACAGCTCCATCTGCGCAAGGCACTGGTTCGTAAAGGAGTTCGACATCACGAACGAGGGGTGCCCCGTCGCACAGCCCAGGTTCACGAGACGGCCTTCGGCCAACACGAAGATCGAGTGTCCGTCGGGGAAGGTGAACTTGTCGACCTGCGGTTTGATATTGGTCTTGACGGCCCCCGATTTTTCGAGGCGCGCCATCTGGATTTCATTGTCGAAGTGGCCGATGTTGCAGACGATCGCCTGGTCGCGCATCTTCTCCATGTGCTCCAGCGTGATGATGTCGCAGTTGCCCGTGCAGGTGACGTAAATATTGCCTTCGGGGAGTGCGCTCTCGACGGTCTTGACCTCGAAGCCTTCCATGGCGGCCTGCAGGGCGCAGATCGGATCGATCTCGGTCACGATGACACGTGCGCCGTACGAACGCATCGAACGGGCACAGCCCTTGCCCACGTCGCCGTAGCCGCAGACCACGACCACCTTGCCGGCGATCATCACGTCCGTGGCCCGCTTGATGCCGTCGGCCAGCGACTCGCGGCAGCCGTAGAGGTTATCGAACTTCGACTTGGTGCAGGAGTCGTTGACATTGATGGCCGGGACAAGCAGCTCGCCGGCCTCCTGCATCTGGTAGAGGCGGTGTACGCCCGTAGTGGTCTCCTCGCTCACACCCTTCCACTCGGCCACCGTGCGGTGCCATTTGTCCTTGTCTTCGGCAAGGATCGTCCTGAGCGTGCCGAGGATCACCTCCTCCTCGTAGGACGAAGGCTCGTAGTCGAGCGTCGAGGCGTCATTCTCGGCCTTGTACCCTTTGTGGATCAGCAGCGTGGCGTCGCCGCCGTCGTCCACGATCAGCTGCGGGCCCTTGCCGCCGGGGAAGGAAAGCGCCATGGCGGTGCACCACCAGTATTCGGGCAGGGTTTCGCCTTTCCAGGCGAAAACGGGAACCCCGGCCTCGGCGATGGCCGCGGCGGCATGATCCTGCGTCGAGAAGATGTTGCACGAGCACCAGCGCACGTCGGCGCCCAGCTCGACGAGCGTCTCGATGAGCACGGCAGTCTGGATGGTCATGTGCAGCGACCCCATCACGCGCACGCCTTCCAGCGGCTTCTGCGGGCCGTATTTGCGGCGCACGGCCATCAGTCCCGGCATCTCGTGCTCGGCGATCTCAATCTCTTTACGCCCCCACTCGGCCAGCGACATGTCGGCCACCTTGTAGGGCATTGTCAAATCCAAATACATAGTATTATCTTTTAATTCCAATATATATTCCTTGTCCCTGGCGATCTGCGCCCGCAGCTCCCCGATCGTCGCGAAACGACGTTCGTCACGGATCTTACGCACCAGTTCCACGCGCAGCGTACGGCCGTAGAGCGAACCTCCGAACCCGAAGATATGGGTTTCCAGATGGCGGACGGCTCCGCCGACCGAAGGGTTGCTGCCCAGGTTGGACATCGCATCGTAACGCGTCCCGTCCACCTCCACGCGGGAGTAATAGACCCCGTCCGCGGCCGTCACGGAATCAGGCACGGCCATGTTTGCCGTCGGGAATCCCAACTCGCGCCCGAGCCGGCGTCCGTGTTCCACTACGCCCTCTATCGTCACCCCGGCCATCAGATTTTCTCGGTCAGTTTACGCACCAGCCGGAACTGCGAGAAGAACTCCTTGGCAAAGACACGCAGTACGGTATAGGAAGGGATCGCCAGCAGCATGCCGAGGATTCCGGCCATCGACCCGGCGATGAGGATTACGAGGAAGATTTCGAGCGGATGGGCCTTGACACGCTCGGAATAGAGCGTCGGCTGCAACACGAAATCGTCGATCCCCTTGAGGATCAGCAGCGAACCTGCGATTATAAAAGCAGTATGCCCCACGGTCATCCCCCCGATCGGGGTTACGATACCCACGAAGACGGAAACGATACCGCCGATCAGCGGCCCGGCATAAGGCACCACGTTCATCACGCCCATCACAAGGCCGATGAACGCAGCGTCGGCCGCCTTCATGCCGAAGGCCATCATCGTGAGCGACACGGCGACCATCAGCATCAGGCTTTCCGAGAGGATACCCGTGAAGTAGCGGGCCAGCAGCAGCGTGACGGAATCGAGTGCGCGGGTGATATTCTCGTGGTAACGCTCGGGGAACATGGCCGTCACCATGGCATAGAACAACCCTTCGTCCCGGAGGAAAAAGAAGGTGATGAACGTAATGGAGAAAATGGCGATGACCGACGAGAGCACCACGTTGACGATCGAGGAGAACACCGAATTGAGCGATTCGATGTCGATAATCTGCTTGAGCGCCGATGCGAGCGCCTCCGAGAGGGAGAACGTGCTTTCGGGCACGGCGAAGAACTCATGCAGGTATCCCTGTGCCTGGGCTATCGGCTCCTCGATGCTTTGCACGACGGCGGCGAAATCGAGGTTCGACAGCTGGTAAATCTTATTGAACACAAGCGGCACGAACAGCGAGCACAGCGTGGCCAGCACCACCCAGATGACGATCAGCGTCACCAGCGCAGCCAGCCAGCGGGGCACTTTCCAGCCCTTGATATGCAGCGCCGCGAGGCGTTTCACGAGCGGATTGCCCACGACGGCCAGCACGGCGGATATGAGTATGTATACGACGATCGAACTGAAATACCAGACCAGAAAGAGGACGGCCGCAGCTACGGCCGCGCCCGCGATGAACTTCAGGAAGGTCTGGGGAGTCGTTTTCATCCTTCGAAAGAGGGGTTAAATCTTATGCAGGCGTGCGATGGGGGTCTGCGAACCCACGACCGGATCGCCGATCTCGACCAGCAGTTCGCTGTCCTTGGGGATCAGGACGTCGACGCGCGAGCCGAATTTGATGAAGCCGCAGACGCTGTTCTGCTCCACGGGCTCACCGACTTTCATGTAGGAGATGATGCGGCGTGCAATCAGGCCCGCAATCTGGCGGAAAAGCACCTTCCGGCCGGAGGCCATCCTCACGACGGTCGTCGTGCGTTCGTTCTCGGTCGACGACTTGGGATGCCATGCCACCAGAAAACGCCCCGGATGGTATTTGAAATACTCGACCGTGCCCCCGACCGGCACCCAGTTCATATGGACATTGGTCACGGACATGAAGATCGAGATCTGCAACATCTCCTCCTTCAGGTATTCGGTTTCCTTCACGACCTCCGTCACGACCACGCGGCCGTCGCAGGGAGAGAAAACCAGGTCGGCATCGTGTATCCGCACACGGCGGGGTTCCCGGAAAAACGCGACGATAAAGAACCAAAACAACAGCAAAAGCACGGCGCTCACCCACAACAGCGAAATATTCGAATCGCTGACCAGCAGGTGATAGATCAGCCAAAATATAAATACACAGACGGCACCCGAGATACAGATAATCTTGTAGCCTTCCTTATTTATCCTCATAACTCTTTTTTAGGTTTGCAGTTACATCACAAAAAGCATATAGACGAATACGAACGGCGCCGAGAGCAGCATGGCGTCGAAACGATCGAGCACCCCGCCGTGGCCGGGGATCAGCCGCCCCGAATCCTTAACGCCGGCAGCCCGCTTGAACATCGACTCCACCAGGTCGCCCAGCACGCCCGAAACGGCGGCGACCAGTGCCAGACCGGCCCAAACCCACATATTCCCGTCCAGCATCCGTGCAGCCACGATGCCCATGACGACGGCACCGGCGATCCCGCCGAAGAACCCCTCCCAGGATTTCTTGGGCGAAAGGCGTTCGCAAAGGCGGTGGCGTCCGACGGACATCCCCACCAGGTAGGCGAAGACGTCGTTGGCCCAGATGATGAAGATATAGGCGACCATGATCCACGGGTTCCAGGTATCGCTGCCGACGATCGGGATATAGCACATCAGCGACAGGGGCAATGCCACGTAGCAGATTCCCATGATCGTCGTGCCGATCCCGGAGGCCGGGTTTTCACCCCTGCGGTAGAGTTCGCAGATGAACATGGCGGGCAGGAGCAGCAACAGGAACGCCAGCCCGCAGCCGAAGGCCTGCCGGGCGTCGCCGAGAATCTCGATGTCGTCCGAGACGAACGCTAAATTGAGCGCGAAAAGCACGATACCCGCAACAAGCCCTACGACTCTCTGCGGCGCATTGCCTTGTTTCCCGGCCAGCGTATAGAACTCGTACATGCCGCCCACGAGCAGCGCCGCGAGCAACGCGCCGAAGCTCCACTGCGACCAGACGATCGCCCCCAGTACCACCGCTGCCAGGACAAGGCCGCTCAGCGTGCGTACCACGAGGTTTTTCATAGTTTCATTCATCAGTTAATGCGGGTTAGGTGTCTTATTCGGTCTTGGAAATCGCGGCGGCCGTATTGCCGTCGGCAGGGGCTTCGGGCGTCTCCGTCTGTACAACCGCGGGAGCGCCCTCTTCCGGGGCGGGCTTCGCCGCCAGGGCTGCAGAAGCCTCGGGCTCCCCCTTCGCGGCGGCTCCGTCAGCCTTGACTTTGGCCTCGGCCTCCTTCTGCTCACGCAGGATGTCCTTCTTGCGGCGGCCGAAGATACGCTCCACGTCCTCGGTGAAGACCACTTCGCGCTCCAACAACAGTTCGGCCAGCTCTTTCAGGCCGTCGGCATGCTCACGGAGCACTTTCTCGGCCATCTCGTAAGCCTTCCCGATGACGAGTTTGGCCTCGGCGTCGATCTGCTGCGCGGTCAGTTCCGAATAGGGCTTCGTGAACGCCATGTCGCTCTGCCCCGTGGAATCGTAATAGCTCAGCGTCCCGACGTTTTCGCTCATGCCATAATAGGCTACCATGGCATAGGCCTGCTTGGTGACACGTTCCAGGTCATTGAGCGCCCCGGTCGATATTTCGCCGAAGGTCAGCTGCTCCGAAACACGTCCGCCGAGCGTGGCGGCCAGCTCGTCCATCATCTGCTCGCGCGTGGTGATCTGCCGCTCTTCGGGCAGGTACCAGGCTGCGCCGAGCGCCTTGCCGCGCGGGATGATCGTCACCTTGATCAGCGGGCTGGCATTCTCGAGTATCCAGCTCACCGTGGCGTGGCCCGCCTCGTGGTAGGCGATCACACGCTTCTCCTCGTCGGTGATGATCTTATTCTTGCGTTCGAGGCCGCCCACGATGCGGTCGATGGCTGCCAGGAAGTCCTCCTTCGAAATGAATTTCTTGTTGTGGCGCGCAGCGATCAGCGCGGCTTCGTTGCAGACATTTGCAATGTCGGCACCCGAGAATCCGGGGGTCTGGCGGGCCAGGAACGACCGGTCGAGCTGAGGATCGAGCTTCAGCGGACGCAGGTGGACGTTGAAAATCTCCTCACGTTCCTTGACGTCGGGCAATCCCACCTCGATCTGGCGGTCGAAACGGCCGGCGCGCATCAGCGCCTTGTCGAGGATGTCGGCACGGTTCGTGGCCGCAAGGACGATCACGCCCGTATTGGTCTGGAAGCCGTCCATCTCCGTGAGGAGCTGGTTGAGCGTATTCTCCCGCTCATCGTTGCCCGAGAACCCGGCATTCTTGCCGCGGGCGCGGCCGATGGCGTCGATCTCGTCGATGAAGACGATGCACGGCGCCTTCTGCTTGGCCTGCTCGAAAAGGTCGCGGACACGCGAGGCGCCCACGCCGACGAACATCTCGACGAAGTCGGAACCCGAAATCGAGAGGAACGGCACGTTGGCCTCGCCTGCGACGGCCTTCGCCAGCAAGGTCTTACCCGTCCCCGGAGGGCCTACGAGCAGCGCCCCCTTGGGGATTTTGGCACCCAGTTCCTTATATTTGTCGGACTTCTTGAGGAAATCCACGATCTCCATGATCTCGACCTTGGCCTCCTCCAGCCCGGCCACATCCTTGAACGTGACGCGCTTGGAGTTATCCTTGTCGAACACCTGCGCCTTGGCCTTGCCCACGTTCATGATGCCGCCGCCCGCACCGCCTCCGGCACCGCGCGACATCGACCGCATGATGAAGAACCACGCACCGATAATCACCACCCACGGCAGCAGGTTGATCAGCACGTTCGTCCAGTCGTTGGTCTCATTTTTATAGGCCACGGGGACGACCTGCCCGGACTGCTGCTCGGCGGCTTTCAGGTCTTCACGGAACGAGTCGACCGACCCGATCGTGAAGAGGAGCTGCACGCCCGTCTCGGGCAACCGGCGGAAGCGTTCGTCCACCGTATCCCTGCGGTACTGCGCGATTGCCTCCTTTTTCAGGAACACCTGGGCCTGGTCGCGGTTGACGATCAGGATCTTCTCCACCTCGCCCTTTTCGACCATCTGCTCGACGGTAGTCCAGTCGCTGGACACGGGCGTGTCGTTGACATCCCCGAAGACGTAGTAGCCGATAATGAACGCGCCAATCAGACCGTAGAGCCAGAGCATCGACGGTCGCGACATGTTCATATTCATCTTATTATTGTTCTTACGTTGATTTGCCATATTAAAAATTACTCTTCGTATTCATATTTGGTCATCGGCGCATCGGCCCACAACTCTTCGAGCCGGTAAAACCCGCGCAGTTCGGTCTGGAAAATGTGCACCACCACGTCCACATAGTCCATGGCGATCCACACGGCATTCTGCTGCCCCTCGATACGCCAGACCTTTTCGCCCAGCACTTCGAGCACCTTCTCTTCGATACCCGCGGCGATGGCTCCCACCTGCGTCGTGGAATCGGCGTTGCACACAATGAAACGGGAGCATATCGCCCCGTCGAACCCCGAGAGGTCGAGCGATACAATATTCTTACCCTTTTTATCTTCAATCGCACCAACGATAGTTTCGATCAGTTTATCCATAAATAGTCAATAGGTGTCTATAACCTTGCAAAGGTACGAAAAGAGAATGATATTTGAAAATTACCAGTTGAAAATCGCACGCCGCCCGGCATATTGCCCGGACAACGATTCATTATTTCGCAATTTCTATTGCCGATTTCGTTTTTTTCGCTATATTTAAAATGTCACTAATCCATAAATTGATAGAATTATGAAAAAAATCTTCATGTTCTGCCTGGCCGGCGCACTCGCAACGGCCGCGGCCTCCTGCGACGATAAGGACGACAGGGGGGGGGTAATTCCGGTAAAATGATCGTCAACGGTCAGAGCGAGGAAATCAAAAGCGCAATTTATGCCGAAGCACCGGCCGGTGAGTTCGGCGAAAACGGAGTCGGGCTCTACCTGTTCAAGGATGTCCTGACGGGAATGCCCGAGGAGGAACCCGATTTCGGCATCATGATCGTGATTACGGAGTCACTTTACGGCAAAACCATCGACCTGACCAAACCCGTCGCCCGAAGTTCCTATCTTCTCATCGCCGGGATGAATAAAAACCTCGATGTCAGCATCGAATACGACGACGGCACGATCGACACGACCGACGGAGGCAGTTCCCAAGGCCCTTCGGTCACAGACGGAACCCTGCTCCTGACCCGCAGCGGCGACAATTTCACCGTCGAATTATCCGTCACGCTCTCCGACGGCAGTTCGGTATCCGCCGACTGGAAGGGAACGGCGACGAAAATAGATATCCCCGAATAAAAACGACCTAAAACAGCGCGCCCGGCAGGAAAAACTGCCGGGCGCGCTGTTAGGGTAGCAAGGGCTACGCCTTCGCCGCCGGGACATTGGCCATGATCGTGTCGGTCAGGGCCTTGATGATCGAACTCTTGACGTACGTGCGGCGTACCGCCACGGCGATCTTACGCGACGTAGCGCCTTTGGCGAGCATTTTCAGCCGGTCGTGGTGATCCGCAGGGATGTACTCGATGGCCATTTCGGGGATGATCGTCAGGCACGACGTGCAGTCGACGATGCGCATCAGCGTATCGAGCGACCCCGACTCGAAGGAGTAGTGCGACGGCATGTCGCGCTTGGCCTGGCACAGCTCGATGATCTGGTCGCGCATACAGTTTCCGGCGCTCAGGATCACCAGGTCTTTCAGGTCGATGTCCTCGATGCGGATGTTCTGCCGTTCGTACAACGGGTTTTCGGGCGAAACATAGGCGAAAAACCGGTCGTTGAAAAGCTCCTGTTCGAGAATGCCGTCACCACACGTGCCGCTGGCGACCAGCGCCGCGTCGATCCGGTCGCGCTTGAGCGCCTCAACGATGTCCGAAGTGACCATCTCCGAGATTTCCAGCTCCACCTTCGGATAATCGCGCACGAAATCCGGGATGAACTTGTGCAACAGGTAGGGCGCAATGGTCGGGATGACGCCCAGACGCAGTTTACCCGAAGTTTCGCCCTTCAGTTCGGCGACCGACTCGCGGATATTGTTGTAGGCCCGCAGCGTTTCCCGGGCGCGATCCAGCACCACTTCGCCGGCCTCGGTCGGGATCACGGGTTTCTTCGAACGGTCGAGCAGCACGACGCCCAGCTCCTCTTCGAGCGCCTTCACCTGCATGCTCAGCGACGGCTGGGTCACGAAACAATGCTCTGCGGCCAGCGAAAAACTACCGCAGTTCGCCACCGCCAGGAGGTATTCAAGTTGAATTATAGTCATAGTAGCCGATTATTTCAATACACAAAAATATAAAATAAATCTATAACAGACAACTTTATTAGGTCACCCGCGCGGTTTTTCGTAAGTTTGCCCACAAAATATATATAAAGTTTTATGGGAAAGATCATTCTTACCGGCGACCGTCCTACGGGCCGGCTCCACTTGGGACACTACGTCGGTTCCCTGCGCCGCCGCGTCGAACTGCAGGAATCGGGCGAATTCGAACGCATATTCATCATGATAGCCGACGCGCAGGCCCTGACGGACAACGCCGACAACCCCGAGAAGGTGCGCCAGAACATCATCGAAGTGGCACTCGACTACCTTTCGGTCGGCCTCGACCCGCAAAGGTCTACCCTTTTCATCCAGTCGCAAATCCCGGAGCTCTGCGAGCTCTCGTTCTACTATATGAACCTGGTCACCGTACAGCGCCTGCAACGCAACCCGACCGTGAAGGCCGAGATCCAGTTGCGGGGCTTCGCCGAGAATGCCGCCGAAGGCGACACGCAGCAGAAGCAGGGCATCCCCGTAGGCTTCTTCACCTACCCCATCAGCCAGGCGGCCGACATCACGGCATTCAAGGCCACGACCGTCCCTGCGGGCGAAGACCAAGAGCCGATGATCGAACAGACCCGCGAGATCGTCCACAAGTTCAACACGGTATACGGCCCGGCACTCGTCGAGCCCGAGATCCTGCTGCCGGAGAATGCGGTCTGCATGCGTCTGCCGGGCACCGACGGCAAGGCCAAGATGTCGAAATCGCTCTGCAACTGCATCTACCTCTCGGACAGCGCCGACGAGGTGAAGAAGAAAGTCATGGGGATGTATACCGATCCCGACCACCTGCGCGTCGAAGACCCGGGCAAGGTGGAGGGCAACACGGTGTTCACCTACCTCGATGCCTTCAGCCGCCCTGAGCATTTCCCGAAATATCTGCCCGACTACCCGTCGCTGGACGAGCTGAAGGCGCATTACCGCCGCGGCGGCCTGGGCGACGTGAAGGTCAAGAAATTCCTGATCGCCGTGCTCAACGAGACGCTGGAACCGTTCCGCGAACGCCGCAAATACTACGAAGGCCGCATCGAAGAGGTCTATGAGATTCTCCGCACCGGTTCGGAGGCTGCCCGGCAAATGGCCTCGCAGACACTCGACGACGTGAAGCGGGCCATGAAGATCAACTATTTCGACGACAAACGGCTTATCGCCGAACAAGCCGAGCATTTCGCTCGCAAACAATAGGATGCAGTTACGCACCGAGCATATCTACCGCGAGTTCCTCCGCCTGACCCGGCGGTTGAGCAACAGCCAGATCATGATGATGCTGGCTGTCGTGGTCGGTATACTCGCCGGACTGGGCACCTACCTGTTCGAAATACTGCTGCACGGCATCAAGAGCGGGCTGATACGCTGGTTCCCGGTGGACAGTGCGCATGTCCTGTTCCTGATCTACCCCGCCATCGGCATCATACTCGCCACGCTGTTCGTAAAATACATCGTGCGCGACAATATTTCGGAGGGCGTAACGCGCGTGCTCTACGCCATGTCGAGCCGCAACTCGCGCATCCCGGGGCACAACTGCTGGACGTCGATCGTAGGCGGCGCCACGACCATCGGGTTCGGCGGTTCGGTGGGGCCCGAGGCGCCGATCGTACTGACGGGCGCGGCGATAGGCTCGAACGTCGGGCGGCTGGTGCGCCTCAATTACAAGCATACCACGCTGCTGCTCTGCTGCGGTGCCGGTGCGGCGCTGGCAGCCATCTTCAAGGCCCCGATCACAGGCGTGGTCTTCGTGCTGGAGATACTGATGCTCGACATCACGGCCGGCTCCGTGATCCCGCTGCTGATCGCCTCGATCACGGCCACGACGATGGCTTTCATGCTGCGCGGCTTCGACCCCATACTGGCCGTGACGCTCCAGCCGCAGGACGCCTTCGAGCTGTGGCAGATACCGCTTTTCATCCTGCTCGGCGTATGCTGCGGGCTGATGTCCTGGTATTTCACCTCGACCAACCTGCGCGTGGGCAACTTCTTCCGTAAGATCGACAGCCAATATAAGAAATGGCTCGTCGGCGGCGCCGTGCTGGGCATCCTGATCTTCATCTTCCCGCCGCTCTACGGCGAAGGCTACGAAGGGTTCATGTCGCTGATGCACGGCCGCGCACAGGAGCTGTTCGACAATTCGCTCTTCTACCGCTTCCGGGAAATCGACTGGGTGGTCATCCTCTTCGTCATCGCCACGATGTTCTTCAAGGTCATCGCCATGGCCTCGACCAACGCCGCGGGCGGCGTGGGCGGAACCTTCGCGCCGTCGTTGTTCGTGGGGGCGTTCACGGGAGCCTCGATCGCCCTGCTGTGCAATGCCTTCTTCGACTGGGACGTCTCGGTCGTCTCGTTCACGCTGGTGGGCATGGCCGGCGTGATGTCGGGCGTGATGAAGGCGCCGCTGACCTCGATCTTCCTCATCGCGGAGCTTTCGAACGGCTACGGACTGTTCATCCCGCTGATGATCACGGCCTGCATATCGTTCGCCGTAGACTATTACCTCGACCCCGACTCGATCTACACCAAACAACTGCGCCAGCGGGGCGAACTGCTTACGCACGACAAAGACCAGTCGGTATTCGTCTTCCTGAAGCTCGACGATCTGATGGAGACCGATTTCCTGCGCATCAAGGAGAATTTCACGCTGGGCGACATCGTGCACATCATCTCGACGGCACGCCGCAACATCTTCCCCGTGATCGACAATTTCGGACACCTGCTGGGTATCGTGCAGCTGGACGACCTGCGCGAAGACATGTTCAAACACGAAAAATACGGACAGCCGATCTCCGACTACATGATCCAGCCCCCGGACAAGATACTCGAACACGAATTGATACAGGGCGTCATGGAGAAATTCGAGGACAAGCACACCTGGATGCTGCCCGTGGTCGACAAACAGAACCGCTACCTGGGCTTCATTTCCAAATCGCGCATCTTGAACGCCTACCGCGAACAGCTGGTGAAGATACAGCAGTAAACCGGGGTTTACCTCCGCATCTTCGCTGCAATGCCCATAATCACTCTGCACCTCCCGTTGAAAAGGGAGGCTTTCCCCGATGATAAACCTACGGCAATATGACGACAGAAAATCCCTATCCCTGGGCCGACGGCATGAACTGCGCGGTTACGGTATGCGACACCGGGGGCACGATCCTCTACATGAACGACAAGGCGCGCACGACCTTCGCCCGGCACGGCGACATGATCGGCAAAAACCTCTTCGACTGCCACAGCGAACGGTCGCGCGGAATTATCCAGCGCCTGCTCGCCGACGGGGGCACGAATGCCTACACGATCGAGAAAAACGGCGTCCGCAAAATGATCTACCAGACAGCCTGGCGCGTGGACGGCATCGTGGGCGGGCTGGCAGAGATCTCGATGGAGATTCCCGCCGATATGCCGCATTACATCCGGGGCTGACCCGACGGCAAACCCGATCCGGCACAGCAGCGATGGCCGGTCACCGGCGCCAAGCATCGAGCGGCCGATGACAGGCGCCCGGGCCCGGTGTGTATGTTCCGATACCAGCACCCGGTATCTGGATCCGGCATCCGGGGGAAGGCGGAAAAGCAGTTTGCGGAAATCCGGTTCAGGAACACAACCTGCGAACGGTCAACAACAGGCAGTGAAGACCAAACCGCGAATACCCGGCTGTGAACAATAAGCAGCGAACAGAAGCCGGTAAACAGAATGCAAGGACAGGAAAACGCGAACCGGTGACACCGGGCCGAATCCGGATTGAGCCGATGAATTCCCGGGAATTGCGGACAAGATTTTTAGAGGGCCTTAAGGCCCTCTAATTTTTTAGCGTTCAAAAATTTTGTCGTGTTTACTTGCTAAAATGCAAAATAAACTTTACATTTGTATTAGTCAAACCACTAAAACGATTACCGTATGCCTAAAAACCTTTTATTGCCGCACCGATGCAAACACCTCGCATCAATCCTGCTGATCGTCGCCCTGGCTTTCATTCTCATAATGGTCCTCCGGCCGGTCGAAGAGGAGCGAACCGACACATGGCTCCTGTCGGCCGCAACGATCACCATGATCGCTCTGCCGATAATCGCCCTCTCCCGTGAACGGATCGAAGACGAGTACATCTCTTCGATGCGCGGACAAACCCTGGTCGCCGTCATCTACCTGTTCTTCATTGTCAACCTGCTCCGGATTCCTTTCTTCTACGTCGGAACCCGGATATTAACTTTGGGTGAGATCGTCCGAATCAAGGCATGGACGGACTGGCTTTCCAATCCGGTATTTATCTGCGCCGTATACGTAATCATTTTCAATCTGCGCTTGTGGCGGCTCCGATGCCGCACACCGGAAGCGGATGAAAATGCCTGACGGACCCTGTATCTGCAAAAACAAATAAAAAACTGCATTATGAAAAAAGACTATTTACTGCCCGTCGGTTTCAAGAAAATCGGATGGATATTGCTGCTTCCCTCCGTCCTGCTCGGCTGTTACATGCTTTTCCTGCAGGACAAACTGAACTGGCTCGACAGCCTGAACGAGCACCTGCTCAATAACACGGCCCTTATCGGCACGGCCATCGGCCTGATCTTCATAGGCTTCGCCCGCGAACGCAACGAGGACGAAATGATTACTTCGCTGCGGCTGAACAGCCTGTTCATCTCCGTATACGCCAACTACATATTACTGATCCTGCTGGCACTGTGTTTCTACGACTTCGAGTTCCTGACCTGCATGTTCGTACTGCTGTACACCATCCCGGCCATCTACTACCTGCTTTTCCGCATGGCCATGTACCGGCTTAACAAAACGCTCCGCGATGAAGAATAGGATTCGAGTCGAACGCGCCGAAGTACGCATGACCCAGCAGCAGTTGGCCGATGCCATCGGCGTAAGCCGCCAGACCGTAAACGCCATCGAGGCCGGGCGCTTCGTCCCCTCGACGGTACTGGCACTGAAGATCGCCCGGATCTTCGGCAAACCCGTCGAACAGGTTTTCCAGCTCGAAGAGGGGGACTGACCCCGCGGAGGCATACCGCGGCAGACAAAACGCAAGGGGGGGGGTACCATGATACCGCCCCCCCTTGTGTTTTCACGGCGGGCACGCCGTCCCGCATACGCCGCCCGTACAGGCGGCGTGACGCAGCAGCGAAAGCCCTATAATTTGATGTCGTAAATCTGAATCACGCCCTGCAATTTCCCGGCATCGTCCGTAACGAGCAGCGACGTGACCTTGTTACGGGTCATCATCTTCTCGGCCTCGATCAGTTTCTTATCCGCGGAGATGGTTTTCGGGTTGGGCGTGGCGATATCGGCGGCCTTGATATTGAAAAACTCGGCGCGGCGGCGCTCCATCGCACGGCGCACGTCGCCGTCGGTCACGATGCCCTCGATCCTCTCGCCGTCGCAGATGATGATGAGCCCCAGCCCGCCCTTGCTGATGGCGTGGATCATATCCGTCGCCGAGCAGTCGGGCGCCACGACCGGGAGGTCGTGCGAACGCATCACGTTGCCCACGGTCATCAGCAGGCGCCGCCCGAGGCTGCCGCCCGGATGCAGGCGTGCGAAATCGACGCTCGTAAAGCCCCGCATCTGCATGAGCGACACGGCCAGCGCATCGCCCATGGCGATCTGCGCCGTGGTCGAGGTCGTCGGCGCGAGGTGCAGGATGCAGGCTTCCTCTTCGACGCTCACGTCGAGATGGATATCGGAATTCTTCGCCAGCGCCGATTCGGGGTTGCCCGTCATCGACACCAGCTTGTTGCCGTTGGAGTGGATGAAAGGCACGATCTTCAGGATTTCGTCGGTCTCGCCCGAATAGGAGAGCGCCAGCACGACGTCGTCCTTCGAGATCATCCCCAGATCGCCGTGGAAGGCCTCGCCGGGATGCAGGAAGAAACTCGGGGTTCCGGTCGAGGCCAGCGTCGCGGCGATCTTGCGCCCGACGAGCCCCGACTTGCCCATGCCGGTGACGATGCATTTGCCGCTGCATGCGAGGATCAGCTCCACGGCATCGGCGAAATTGTCACCCAAGGTCTCCTTCATGTGCTTGAGCGCCAGCATCTCGGTATTGATGGCCTTGCGGGCCAGGTCGAGGATCTGCGCTTTGGTGGTATCGGTCATTATAGCAAGGTTTTAATGAGATTCTCCAGATCGTCGAGTTGCAACATGTTGGGGCCGTCGCTCCTGGCGCAGTCGGGGCAGGGGTGCACTTCGAAGAAGAAGCCGTTGGCACCGAACGCCCGGGCCGCCCGGGCCATGGCCGGCACGAACTCGCGGTTGCCTCCCGTCGTACCGCCCGCACCGCCGGGACGCTGCACCGAATGGGTACAATCCATCACCACGGTCTGCGCGATGCGCAGCATGTCGGGGATATTGCGGAAATCGACCACCAGATTGTTGTAACCGTAGATATTGCCGCGTTCGGTGAGCCATATTTCCGAAGCCCCCGCATCGCGCGCCTTCTCATAGGGGTACTGCATATCCAACCCCGAAAGGAACTGCGCCTTTTTGATATTCACGGTCTTGCCCGTCCTGGCCGCGGCGGTGAGCAGGTCGGTCTGCCGGCAGAGGAAGGCCGGGATCTGGATCACGTCGACGACCTCGCCCACGGGTGCGGCCTGCCACGCCTCGTGGATGTCGGTCAGCAGGCGCAGCCCCCACTTCGCCCGCACGTCGGCGAGCATACGCAACCCCTGTTCGAGTCCGGGGCCGCGGAACGAGGAGATCGAGGTGCGGTTGGCCTTGTCGAACGAGGCCTTGAAGATAATATCCGTCCCGAGGGCCTTGTTGATCGCCACGAGGCGTTCGGCCACGGTGTCGAGCAACTCGGCGGATTCGATGACGCAGGGGCCGGCGATGAATTTCATAGCTGTCATTTTATAAATTCCGGATGGTGTGACAAAAACTCCTCGGCACGTGCGAGGTCTTGGGGCGTGTCGATGCCGATGGTCTCGACGTCGGTGATGCCCACGCCGATCCTGTAGCCGTTTTCAAGCCAGCGGAGCTGCTCGAGCGACTCGGCCTTTTCGAGCGTGGACTGCGGCAGCGCCGTGACGGCACACAGCACCTCCGTGCGGAAGGCATAGAGGCCGAGGTGCTTGTAGAACGTATGGTGCGCAAGCCACTGCGAGCGTTCGACGCCGCGCAGGTAAGGGATGACCGAACGCGAAAAATAGATGGCCCGCGACTGCGCATCGAGCACCACCTTCGGCGAATTGGGGTTTTCCAGCGCGGCCAGGCCGTCCGCTTCGGCAAAGGGTTTCACGAGCGTGGCGATGTCCGTCGCGGGATCGTCGAAGCAGCGCTTCACGGCTTCGAGCTGCGACGCCCGGATGAAAGGCTCGTCGCCCTGCACGTTGACGACCACGTCGTAGGGCTTTCCCTGCCTGAGGTAGGCTTCCCAGCAGCGATCCGTGCCGCTCTTATGGTCTGCCGAGGTCATCTCGGCCTTGCCGCCGAACGCCACTACGGCATCGTAAATCCGCTCGTCGTCCGTGGCGACCACGGCATCGTCCAGTACGCCCGCCACCTGCTCGTAGACCCGCCGGATAACGGGTTTCCCGCCCAGCACGGCCAACGGTTTGGCCGGGAAGCGGGTCGACGCATACCGCGCCGGTATGATTGCGATAAATTTCATCGGCAGAGGAATTGATCCATAAAATTAAAAAAGTAAAAGGTGAAAAACAAAACTTTCCACCTTTTACTTCTTTCGGGCCGCTATATGAGCGCCTGTTTCAGCACTTCGTCGTTGGTCTTCACGTAATGGAAGGTCAGTCCGTCGATGTATTCGGGCTTGATCTCGGCGATGTCCTTGCGGTTCTCCTCCGAGAGGATCAGCTCGTTGATCCCGGCGCGTTTGGCCGCCAGAATCTTCTCCTTGACGCCGCCCACCGGCATCACACGGCCGCGGAGCGTCGTCTCGCCCGTCATGGCGATGCGATCCCGGACTTTCCGCCCCGTGTAGGTCGAAACGATCGAGGTCACCATCGTAATGCCGGCCGAAGGGCCGTCCTTCGGGATCGCACCCTCGGGGACATGGATGTTGATGTCGTTCTTCTCGAACAGTGCGGGGTCAATGCCCAGCTCCTTGCTGTGCGCCATCACCCACTCGTGGGCGATCGTAGCGGACTCCTTCATCACATCGCCCAGGTTACCCGTAAGGCTGACCTTGCCCTTGCCGGGCGTCAGCACCGACTCGATGTAGAGGATGTCGCCGCCGACCTCCGTCCAGGCCAGGCCCGTCACAACGCCTGTCATGCCGCCCACCTCGTACTCCTCCTTGAGGAACTTGGGCATGCCGAGGATCTTTTCGACCTCCCGGGCCGAAACCTCCGGGACAAACACCTCGTCGAAGGCGATCTGCTTGGCACGGGCGCGGGCGATCTTGGCCAGCAACTTGTCGAGCGAGCGGACACCCGACTCGCGGGTATAGCCGGCGATGATGCCTTCGACTACCTCGGGGGCCATCGTGAGCTCCTGCTCCTTGATGCCGTGCGCCTCGCGCTGCTTGGGCAGCAGGTGGTCGAGGGCAATGCGCACCTTCTCCTCGATCAGGTAGCCGGGGATATTGATCATCTCCATGCGGTCGCGCAGCGCCGGTGCGATGTTGGCGATATTGTTGGCCGTGGCGATGAACAGCACTTTCGACAGGTCGTACTCCATGTCGATGTAGTTATCGTGGAAGGTGGTGTTCTGCTCCGGGTCGAGCACCTCGAGCAGCGCGCTCGACGGGTCGCCGTGGTTCGAAACGGTCACCTTGTCCACCTCGTCGAGGATGATGACCGGGTTGGACGAACCGCAGCGCTTGATGGTCTGGATGATCCGTCCCGGCATGGCGCCGATGTAGGTGCGGCGATGCCCGCGGATTTCCGACTCGTCGTGCAGGCCGCCGAGCGAGATACGCCCGAACTTGCGGCCCAGCGCCGCCGCCACCGACTTGCCCAGCGAGGTCTTACCCACACCCGGAGGGCCGTAAAGGCAGAGTATCGGGGATTTGAGGTCGCCCTTGAGCTTGATGACGGCCAGGTGTTCGAGGATACGCTCCTTGACCTCCTCCAGCCCGAAATGGTCGCGGTCGAGCTGCTCGCGCGCGCAATTCAGATCGAGATTGTCCTTGGTTACCTCGTTCCACGGGAGTTCCAGCAGCAGTTGCAGGTAGGTCATCTGCACCGAATATTCGGCCACGGCGGGATTCAGCCGCTCGACCTTCTGCAACTCTTTCTCGAAGGTTTCGCCGACCTCCTTGGGCCAGTTCTTCTTCTTGGCCTCCTCGCGCATCTTCTCGATGTCGGCATCGGCGCCGTCGCCCAGTTCGTCCTGGATCGTACGCATCTGCTGCTGCAGGTAATAGTCGCGCTGCTGCTTGTCGATCTCCTGCTTCACGCGCTCCTGTATCTGGTTCTTCAGCTCGGCCAGCTGCTGTTCGCGGATCAGTATTTCGAGCAGCTTGCGGGCACGGGCCAGCAGGCCGGGGGCCTCCAGCAACGACTGGCGGTCTTCGTCCGTAAGCTCCATGTTCGAGCAGATGAAATTGATGATGCCGCGCTTGGAGTCGATGTTCTTGATGGCGAAGGCCGCCTCCTTGGGCATCGACGGCGAAACGTTGATGATGTTGAGCGCCACGTCGCGGATCGAATCCACGAGGGCCTCGAACTCGATGCTCTTCAGGTCGGGCGTCGTATCGCGCAGGGCGGTCACCCGGGCCCGGAAATAGGGCTCGGTCGTAATGTATTCGCGTATTTCGATCTTCTCCAGGCCGTTCAGGATCACCGTAAGGTTCCCGTTGGGCATTTCGAGGATTTTGATGATGCGCGCCGCGGTGCCGACCTTGTACATGTCGTCCGGCGCGGGGTCTTCGACGTCGCTCTCGCGCTGCAACACGGCGCCCAGGATGCCGCCTTCGGCATTCACGGCACGTACGAGGCTGATGCTCTTGTCGCGTCCCACGGTGATCGGGGTGATCGCACCGGGGAAGAGCACCGAACTGCGCAGCGTAAGGATCGGGATGATTTCCGGCACTTCGACCTCCTCGGCGACCTCGTCGCCGCCAGTCACGATCGGAATCACGTGGTGTTTGCCGTCGAGCAGCTCGGGAAGCAGGCTCGCATCTTCGACTTCGATGGTTTCGATTATCTTATCTTTTTTACTCATAGTTTACAGATACAAATATATAATGGTGCAAAGGTAACGATTTTTTATAGATATTTATTTTATCTTTGACAGAATGTTAATAACTTTGCAGGCCAAATAACGAAGCAAAACATTCACACCTTTATGCAAATCGCTGATAAATATTCGCCGCAGGAGATCGAACAGAAATGGTACGACTACTGGATCGACAACCGGCTGTTCCATTCGGAACCCGACGGACGCGAACCCTACACGATCGTCATCCCGCCGCCCAACGTGACCGGCATGCTCCACATGGGGCACATGCTCAACAACACGTTGCAGGACGTGCTGATCCGCCGTGCCCGCATGTCGGGCAAAAACGCCTGCTGGGTGCCGGGCATGGACCACGCGTCGATCGCCACGGAGGCGAAAGTCGTGGCGATGCTGCATGAAAAGGGCATCGAGAAGTCGTCGCTTTCGCGCGAGGAATTCCTCGAATACGCCTGGGAGTGGAAGGAAAAATACGGCGGCATGATCCTCAAGCAGCTGCGCAAGCTGGGCGCCTCGTGCGACTGGGAGCGCACCTGCTTCACGATGGACGAACCCCGCACCGAGAGCGTCATCAAGGTATTCTGCGACCTTTACGAGAAGGGCAAGATCTACCGCGGCGTACGCATGGTCAACTGGGATCCCGCGGCGCAGACAGCGCTGTCGGACGAAGAGGTGGTATTCAAGGAGTCGCACGGCAAGCTCTACTACCTGCGCTACCTGGTCGAAGGCTCGGACAAGGCGGTCATCGTCGCCACGACGCGCCCCGAAACGATCCTGGGCGACACGGCGCTGTGCGTCAACCCCAACGACCCGCGCTACGGCTGGCTGCCGGCCGGGGCGCGCGTCATCGTACCGCTGGTGAACCGCGCAATCCCCGTAATCCGCGACGAATACGTCGACATCGAGTTCGGTACGGGCGCGCTGAAAGTGACCCCGGCGCACGACGTGAACGACTACATGCTGGGCGAGAAATACAACCTCGAGGTGATCGACATCTTTAACGACGACGGCACGATCAACGACAAAGTGGGGCTGTACGTCGGCATGGATCGTTTCGACGTCCGCAGGAAGATCGAAGGCGACCTGGCGGCAGCCGGCCTGCTGGAGAAAACCGAGGATTATACCAACAACGTGGGCTATTCGGAGCGCACGGGCGTGGCCATCGAGCCGAAACTCTCGATGCAGTGGTTCCTCTCGATGGGACAGCTGGCCGAACCGGCGACGAAGGCCGTCATGGAAGACGCGATCCGCTTCGTGCCCGAGAAATACAAGAACACCTACCGCCACTGGATGGAGAACATCAAGGACTGGTGCATCTCGCGCCAGTTATGGTGGGGCCAGCGCATCCCGGCCTGGTACCTGCCCCAAGGCGGCTTCGTAGTGGCCCCGACGGCTGGGGAGGCACTCGAAAAGGCGCGCACGAAAACCGGCGATGCCTCACTGCAGCCATCCGACCTCAGACAGGACGACGACGTGCTGGACACGTGGTTCTCGTCGTGGCTGTGGCCGATTTCGGTCTTCGACGGCATCCGCAACCCCGGCAACAGGGAGGTCAGCTACTACTACCCCACCAACGACCTGGTGACGGGCCCCGACATCATCTTCTTCTGGGTGGCGCGCATGATCATGGCGGGTTACGAATACCGCGGCGAAAAACCCTTCGGCAACGTCTATTTCACGGGCATCGTCCGCGACAAGATCGGCCGCAAGATGTCCAAGCAGCTGGGCAACTCGCCCGACCCGCTCGACCTGATCGCCAAATACGGCGCCGACGGTATGCGCATGGCGATGCTCATCTCCTCGTCGGCCGGCAACGACGTGATGTTCGACGAGGCGCTCTGCGAACAGGGACGCAACTTCGGCAACAAGATATGGAACGCCTACCGCCTGGTGAACGGCTGGTCGGCGGACGGCAAGGCCGCACAGGACGAGAACAACCGCCTGGCTGTCGAATGGTTCCGCCAGACGCTCGGCGTCGCTTTGCGCCAGATCGCCGACGATTTCGGTTGCTACCGCATTTCGGAGGCGTTCAAGACGGCCTACAAGCTCTTCTGGGACGATTTCAGCGGCCTGTACCTCGAGATGGTGAAACCTGCCTACGGGCAGCCGATCGACGCGCCGACGTTCGAAGCCACACGCACGTTCTTCGACTCCCTGATGCGCGTGCTGCACCCCTTCATGCCCTTCGTGACGGAGGAGATCTGGCAAGACCTCGCCCCGCGCAAAGAGGGCGAGTCGATCACCGTCGCCCCGATGCCCCAGCCGGCCGAAGCCGACGGGCAATTGCTGGCGCGGTTCGAACTAGCCCGGGAGGTGATCTCCTCGGTGCGCAACGTCCGCAACCAGAAGAACCTGCCGCAGAAGGAGGCGCTGACGCTCAAGGTGATCGCCGACGAGAACTACCCGGCCGAGTACGCCCCCGTGATGCGGAAAATGGCCAACCTGACGGCCATCGAGACGGTGACGGAGAAAGACCCGGCGGCCGCAGCGTTCATTGTCAAGACGACGCAGTATTTCGTGCCGATGGCGGGCAAGATCGACGCCGAAGCGGAACGACGCAAACTGACGGACGAACTGGCCTACCAGGAAGGGTTCCTCGCGAGCGTGATGAAGAAGCTCTCGAACGAGCGTTTCGTGCAGTCGGCCCCCGGGAAGGTGGTGGCCAACGAACGGGCCAAGCAGGCCGACGCCGAGGCCAAGATCGCGGCCATCAAGGCGCAACTGGAAGCCCTCTCGTAAACAAGGACGGACATGCCCTGTCCCGAATTCCCGAGGGGTTGGGACAGGCATTCCCCTCAGCGGCCACGCCGCAGACGAACCACACCCGCGCCGCAGGGCCGGGTTTAACGACGACACGATTTGCCGACAATCACCATATACACGGACGGTTCAGCGCTCGGGAACCCCGGGCCGGGAGGCTACGGCGCGGTACTCCTTTCGGGGCGGCACCGCAAGGAGCTGTCGCAGGGATTCCGCCTGACGACCAACAACCGCATGGAGCTCATGGCCGTCTGCGTGGCGCTCGAGGCGCTCAAGTTCGACGGGTCGGACGTCACCGTGTATTCCGATTCGAAATACGTCGTGGATGCCGTGACGAAAGGCTGGGTCTTCGGCTGGGTGAAAAAACAGTTCGCCGGTAAGAAAAACCCCGACCTGTGGATGCGCTTCCTGCGCGTGTACCGGCATCACAACGTCCGCTTCGTCTGGGTCAAGGGGCACGCCGACACGGTGGAGAACAACCGCTGCGACCAACTGGCGGTCGCTGCCGCCAACGACAAGGCGCATTTACTGGAAGATACGGGTTACGAACCCTGAAAAGGGGCGGACGGCATGTCCGCCCCTTCGTTTTTTTAGGTTCTAAATTCCCCGGAACTTCGCACTTTTAAGCCGGGAGTTCAGAATTTCACATTATTATTTCTATCTTTGTCCCGATTATCACATAACCTGCAAATAATCCGCCCGTAATGTTTAAAATATACATGAGGCTCCTGGGTTTCGCCCGACCCATCCGCAAATACGCCATCCCCTATTTCTTCTACTCACTTTTCTACGCGCTGTTCAATTCGCTCACGTTCCTGCTGATCATGCCGATCCTCAAGACGATGTTCGATGCGGATTACACGTTCGTATACGTAGAGAAGCTCCCCCCGCTGGCGTTCAACCAGGAATACCTGACGGCACTGTTCAACTTCACCTATTCGCACCTGTTCACCGAATACAACCCCGAAAACGTCCTGCTGCTGCTGGCCATCGTCACCATTTTCGTGAGCCTGCTGAGCAACCTGTTCCGCTACATGGGGGCCTGGACGGTCGAGAACATGCGCACACGCACCCTGCAGCGCATGCGCAACGAGATGTTCTCCAAAGTCGTGGACATGAACGTGGGCTATTTCAGCGACCAGCGCAAGGGCGACATCATCTCGAAGATCACTTCGGACGTCGGCGTGGTGCAGTTCTGCATCACCAACACATTGCAGGTAGCTTTCCGCGAGCCGTTCCTCATCATCGGCTATACGGTCATGATGGTCGCCATCTCGTGGGAGCTGGCACTCTTCTCGGTGCTTTTCCTGCCCGTCGTGGCACTGATCATCGGCAGCATCGTCAAGCGCCTGCGCCATCCCGCGCGGACAAGCCAGCAGCGCATGGGCGAACTGGTCTCGACGCTCGACGAATCGCTGTCGGGCATCAAGGTCATCAAGAGCTACAATGCCACGGGATACGTCAAGCAGAAATTCTACGACCTGAGCGAAGACCTGGCGCGGCTGACCCTTTCGATGGCCCGCCGCCAGCAGCTGGCTTCGCCGATGAGCGAATTCCTGGGCATCTCGGCCGTAGGCGTCATCCTGGTATTCGGAGGTTCGCTCGTATTCAAGGACGCGCTCAGCCCCGAAGGCTTCATCGCCTTCATCGCCATGTTCTCGCAGATAACGCGCCCGGTGCGCACGTTCATCGACCAGTTCTCCAACATCAACCAGGGTATCGCCGCCGGCGAACGCATCTTCTCGATCATCGACGCCCAGAGCGAAATCCAGGACAAGCCCGGGGCGATCGAACTCGACGGGCTGAAAGACAAGATCGAATTCCGGGACATCCACTTCTCGTACGACGGCAGCCGCGAGGTGATCGAAGGCATCTCGTTCGAGATCAAGCGCGGCGAGACCGTGGCCCTGGTAGGCCCTTCGGGCGGAGGCAAGTCGACCCTCAGCGAACTCATACCGCGTTTCTACGACGTGAAGGCGGGCGACATCCTGATCGACGGGGTCTCGGTGCGCGACTACACGCAGGACAGCCTGCGCGCCCACATGAGCGTCGTGGCACAGGACACCGTGCTTTTCAACGACACCATCGAAGGCAACATCGCCATGGGCAAGGCCGGGGCCACGCACGACGAGATCGTCGAGGCGGCCCGGATCGCCAATGCCGACTGCTTCATACAGGAAGCACCCGAAGGCTACCAGACCAACATCGGCGACCGGGGCGTCAAACTCTCGGGAGGCCAGCGCCAGCGGCTTTCGATCGCACGCGCCGTGCTGAAAAACCCCGAGATACTGATCCTCGACGAGGCCACCTCGGCCCTCGACACGGAGAGCGAAAAACTCGTGCAGGATGCCCTCAACAAGCTGCTCGTCGGCCGCACATCGGTGGTTATCGCCCACCGCCTGTCGACGATTCACAACGCCGACAAGATCATCGTCGTCGACCACGGCCGCGTGGCCGAGCAGGGCACCCACACCGAACTGCTCGCCAAGGGCGGCATCTACGCCAAGCTGATCGAATTGCAGTCGTTCGACTAAAAATGCCGGCATGTACCGATGAGAGGCGAGAAGGAGAAGATGCTGGCGGGCGAATGGTTCGACCCGCATGACGCGGAGCTGACGGCCGACCGCGACCGTGCCACGCGCCTGATGCATCGCCTCAACGTCGAATGCTGCGGCCACGGCGACGACTACCGCACCACACTCGGGGAATTGTGCCCCAACGTCCGCGGGTTCATCCGCGAACCTTTCCACTGCGACTACGGCTACAACATCCACATGGGCGAAGGTTCCTTCGTCAATTTCGACTGCGTTTTCCTCGACCTGGCACCGATACGCATCGGCTGCGGGACGCTCATAGGCCCCAAAGTGCAGCTGCTCACGGCGCACCATCCGTTCGACGCCGCGACACGCGGGACGGCCCTCGAAGCAGGCAAGCCCATCGTCATCGGCGACCACTGCTGGCTGGGCGGCGGAGTGATCGTATGCCCGGGCGTCACGATCGGCGACAGGGCGGTCGTCGGGGCCGGGTCGGTCGTCACACGAGATATCCCCGCGGATTCGGTCGCAGCAGGCAACCCTGCACGTATCATCCGCCCGCTCTAAATATCCCCAGACATCCCATTGCACCATGTTCACACCCGACACCCCTAATTTCCAATCCCTGATGCTCATGCTGGACGCCGCCCACATGGGTTGGTGGAAAGCGGATTTCCAGGCCGGCGAACTGCATGTCTCCGAATATATTGCCAAGCTGCTGGGGCTCGACGGCGACAAAGTCCGGATCGGGCAACTGACACACCTGGTTCGCGAAGACTACCGGATGCCGATCCACAACGAATTCATGGCGCTCAAGGTCGACAGCAAATTCGACAGGACGTTCCCGATCGAACTTCCCGAGGGCGAAGTCTGGCTCCACGCCCAGCTCGTCGGACGGCAGACCGACCCCGCAACGGGTACGCACCTTTTCGGCTACATGCAGCGCGTCCCCGTGCACGACCGGCGCGAAGCAGAAATCCTGACGCTCGAAAACAACTACCACACGGTCGTAAAGGAAAACAAGCATATGGACGTGCTGCTCGACCACCTGCCGATCGGATATTTCCGCATCCGGCTGCTTTACGACAGCGACGGACGCGCCATCGACTACCTTTTTCTCTCGGTCAACCGCGCGGCGCAGCAAATCGTGGGGATAGAACCGGACGCATATATAGGCAAGACGGCACGCGAGACCGGGCACCCCGTCGATGCCCATATCGACAAACTCGCGCACATCCGCCTCGGCAATTACAAGACCGACGAATGGTTCGCAAAAAAAACCAGGCGCCATTGCCGCAGTTTCCTGTACAATACGCCCAACGACGGAAGCGAGATTGTGATCCTGATCCTCGACATCACCGACGCCATAACGGCACACAAGGCACTGGACGAGCAGGAAAAACTGCTGCGCAACATCATCCAGAACGCCCCCGTCGGCATCGAGATCTACAACGACCGGGGACGGCTCATCGACATCAACACCTGCGACCTGGAGATGTTCGGGGTGAAAGATCCGGGCAAAATACGCGGGCTCAACCTGTTCGACAACCCTAATTTCCCGGAGGAGACGAAAATCCGCATCTAGCACGGCGAAAGTGCGGATTTCACCGCCCGTTACGAATTCGGAAAACTCGGCGGCTACTACGAAAGCACGCGCCCGGGGCATTTCGACTGGACGGGGCGCATACGCTGCCTGTACGACGACCGGGGCGAACTCACCCACTACCTGCTCATCAATATCGACAACACCGAGTTGCGGAAGATCCAGAACCGGGTTTCGGAGTTCGAAGCCCTGTTCCGCATCATCTCCGAATATGCCCAGGTAGGATATGCCAACTACAACCTCTACAACAAAGAGGGCTATGCGCAAAACGTATGGCTGCGCAACTACGGGGAGGCCGACTCGGCGCAGATCGTCGACGTGATCGGCAAATACCGCCACATCCACCCCGAAGACCGCAAGCCCCTGCTCGACCTGCTGACCCGCTTCTCCGCGGGTGAAGTGCAGTCGGCAACGGCCATCTGCCGCGTGCAGCACGACGACGGACGGAAAACATGGATCAAAACCCACCTCATCTGCCGGGACTACCGCCCCGGCGAACAGGTCATCGACATGCTGGGGATCAATTACGACATCACGGCACTCAAGCAGACCGAACAGGAGCTGATCGCCGCCAAGGAGCGCGCCGAAGAGTCCAACAAGCTCAAATCGGCCTTCCTGGCCAACATGAGCCACGAAATTCGCACGCCGCTCAACGCGATCGTAGGCTTTTCGGAACTGATGGCTACGGAGGCCGATCCCGACCAGCGCAAAGAATTCGCCGACCTGATCCTGGTAAATAACACCCTGTTGTTGCAAATCATCTCCGACGTACTCGACCTGGCCCGGATCGAATCGGGACGCATAGAGATCGTCCGTACGAAATTCGACGCCCGCGATTTATGCCGCGAGGTGGCCGAGACATTCCGCCTGCAAGTCGCCGAAGGGGTCGTCCTGCGGCTGGAAGACAGCCTGCCCCGGCTCCAGCTCGAGGATTACAAGCAGGGACTGCACCAGATACTCGGCAATTTCGTACGCAATGCCGTGAAATTCACGACAAAAGGTTCGATAACGATCGGGTTCTCGCAACGCCCCGGATGGGTACGGTTCTACGTCCGCGATACGGGCATCGGCATCCCCGAGGAGGAACGCGCCAAGATTTTCGACCGGTTCTACAAGGTCGACACCTTCACGCAGGGCACCGGGCTCGGGCTGCCGATCTGCAAGAACATCGCCGAACAGCTCGGCGGCCGTATCGGCGTCGATTCCGCCGTCGGCGCGGGGTCGTGCTTCTGGGTCGAAATCCCGGCCGGAAAATAGCCCGCTCCGGGCAGATGCCGCCACGGACGGAATAGGTGCAATTTTGCACGCTTTTCAAATCTTTTTTATATCTTTGCAAGTTGTCGGAAAAAGAGGAATCTTTCCGGCACTTCCGGCCATGCCGGCGTACGACCCCGAACGAAATAAAAAACACATATACCATGAAATTCAATGAGTATAAAGGCCTCGACCTGGCCCAGATAGCCGCCGACGTGCTCGGCGAATGGGACGCCCGCGACACATTCCACAAGAGCATCACCACGCGCGAGGGGCACCCCGCGTTCGTATTCTACGAAGGCCCCCCGTCGGCCAACGGGATGCCCGGCATCCACCATGTCATGGCCCGCACGATCAAGGACGTCTTTTGCCGCTACAAGACACAGCAAGGGTATCTCGTGCACCGCAAGGCGGGCTGGGACACGCACGGGCTTCCCGTGGAGCTGGGCGTCGAAAAGAAGCTCGGCATCACCAAGGAAGACATCGGCAGGAAGATTTCGATCGAGGAGTACAACCGCACCTGCCGCGAGGCCGTCATGGAATTCACGGGGGCGTGGGAAGACCTGACCCGCAAGATGGGGTACTGGGTCAACATGGACGATCCGTACATCACCTACGACAACAAATACATCGAGACCCTGTGGTGGCTGCTCAAACAGCTTTTCGACAAGGGGCTGCTCTATAAGGGCTATACGATCCAGCCCTACTCGCCGGCTGCGGGCACGGGGCTTTCGACGCACGAGCTGAACCAGCCGGGCTGCTACCGCGACGTGAAGGACACGACGTGCACGGCGCAGTTCAGGATCATCCGCGACGCGAAAAGCGAAAAGCTCTTCGGCGACGCCGAAGGGCCGCTCTATTTCCTGGCGTGGACGACCACGCCGTGGACCTTGCCTTCGAACACCGCGCTGGCCGTAGGCCCCGCGATCGAATACGTCAAGGTCAAGTGCCGCAACCCCTACACCGAAGAGCCGCAGACGGTCATCCTCGCCAAAGACCTCGTCGCATCGTACTTCACCAAGAAGATGGAGGGAACCTATCAGATCACGGGAGAAAGCTGGATGGGGCCCGAACTGGAGGGCATCCGTTACGAGCAGCTGATCCCCTGGGTAAAGCCGATGGGCGACGCGTTCCGCGTGATCATAGGCGACTATGTGACTACGTCGGACGGTACGGGCATCGTGCACATCGCACCGACGTTCGGCGCCGACGACGACCGCGTGGCACGCATCGCGGGCATCGCCCCCCTGTTCATGGTAGACAAGGCCGGCAAAAACCAGCCGATGGTCGACAAACAGGGCAGGTTCTCCAGGCTCGAAGACCTCGACCCGGCATTCGTCGAGCAGAACGTCGACGTCGAAAAATACAAGGAGTATGCGGGCCGCTACGTCAAGAACGCCTACGACCCGGAGATCGCCTGCGATGCCGAGACGACGCTCGACATCGACCTGGCCGTGATGCTGAAAGCCCAGAACAAGGCATTCAAGATCGAAAAGCATACCCACTCCTACCCCCACTGCTGGCGTACGGACAAGCCGGTGCTCTACTACCCGCTCGATTCGTGGTTCATCCGCACCACGGCACTGCGCGAGCGGATGATCGAGTTGAACAAGACGATCCGCTGGAAACCCGAATCGACCGGGACGGGCCGTTTCGGCAAATGGCTCGAAGGGCTGGTGGACTGGAACCTTTCGCGCTCGCGCTTCTGGGGCACTCCGCTGCCGGTATGGGCTACGGAGGATTACTCGGAACTGAAGTGCATCGGTTCGATCGGGGAGCTGATGGGCGAGATCGAAAAGTCGATTGCCGCAGGCTTCATGAAGGAGAACCCCTACAAGAATTTCAAGGTCGGCGACATGTCGAAGGAGAACTACTCGACCCGCAATATCGACCTGCACCGTCCCTATGTGGACAATATCGTACTCGTGTCGTCGAAAGGCGAGCCGATGAAGCGCGAAAGCGACCTGATCGACGTGTGGTTCGACTCGGGTGCCATGCCGTACGCGCAGCTGCACTATCCGTTCGAGAACGGCGGCGACTATTTCAAGTCGGTCTACCCGGCCGATTTCATCGCCGAAGGCGTCGACCAGACGCGCGGCTGGTTCTTCACGCTGCATGCCATCGCCTCGATGCTCTTCGACTCGGTAGCCTTCAGGAACATCATTTCGAACGGGCTGGTGTTGGACAAGAACGGCAACAAGATGTCGAAGCGCCTGGGCAACGGCGTCGACCCGTTCGAGGTACTCGCAACCTACGGGGCCGACGCCACGCGCTGGTACATGATCTCCAACTCGCAGCCGTGGGACAACCTCAAGTTCGACAAGGACGGCGTGGACGAAGTACGCCGCAAGTTCTTCGGGACGCTCTATAACACCTACTCGTTCTTCGCACTCTACGCCAATGTGGACGGATTTACGGGCAAGGAGCCGGAAGTCCCCGTGGAGAAGCGACCGGAGATCGACCGGTGGATCATTTCGCTGCTCAATACGCTCGTCAAGGAGGTAACCCGCTCGCTCGAGGATTATGACCCGACCCCGGCGGCACGCGCCATCCAGGAGTTCGTGGGCGAAAACCTCTCGAACTGGTACGTGCGCCTGAACCGCAAGCGCTTCTGGGGCGGCGGTATGAACGAGGACAAACTGGCGGCCTACCAGACGCTCTACACCTGCCTGGAGACCGTTTCGATGCTCGCGGCACCGTTCGCACCCTTCATCTCCGACCGCATCTTCCGCGACCTGAATGCCGTCAGCGGCCGCCACGCGGACGAGTCGGTACACCTCTCGACCTTCCCGAAGGCCGACGAAAAGCTGATCGACGCCGACCTGGAGGAGATGATGTCCCTGGCACAGCGCGTATCGTCGATGGTGCTCGCCCTGCGCCGCAAGGTGTCGATCAAGGTGCGCCAGCCGCTCACCAGAATTCTCATCCCGGTGCTCGACCCGGCCATGGCACAGCATATTTCGGCCGTGAAGAACCTCATCATGAACGAGGTGAACGTCAAGCAGGTCGAACTGATCGAGGACACCACGGGCATCATCACCAAGCGCATCAAGCCCAACTTCAAGACGCTGGGCCCGCGCTACGGCAAATACATGAAGCAGATCGCCGCCATGACGGCGGAGTTCTCGCAGGAGCGTATCGCCCAGATCGAAGCCGCGGCCCAGACCGTACTCGACCTGGGGGATGAAAAAATCACCGTGACCCCGGCCGATTTCGAGATCACCTCGGAGGACATGCCGGGATGGCTGGTAGCATCGGAAGGCAAACTTACCGTAGCGCTGGACATTACGCTGACGGAAGAGCTCCGGGCGGAAGGCGTGGCACGCGAGTTGATAAACCGCATCCAAAATATCCGTAAGGACTCTGGATTCGAGGTGACGGACAAGATCCGCGTCGAGATCGAACAGAAGGAGTTCGTGGCCGGCGCGATCGCCAAATATGCCGGATATATCGCATCGCAGACGCTCGCCGTCGAGGTGAAAGCGGCCGCACGGCCCGAGGGAGGAGTGGTCGTGGATTCGGATGTCGACGACGAGCCGATCCGGATAGCCGTGACACGTATCTGACGGGCGGCTAAGGCGGCAAATCCGCTTCGGGAAACGGCAAATGCGTCTTGCTGAGAACGATATAAAGGGTGCGTCCGGACGATATCGTAGATAACGATATAAAATTTGGTGTTTACGGAAAAATTGTTTAATTTTACATAAAACCAACAAGGAAAAGACGACTATGGCAGACGAAAGAACCAGATACAGCGACGCCGAACTCGAAGAGTTCAAGCAGCTCATCCTGAAAAAGCTTGAGAATGCGCGCGCGGACTATGAGCTGCTGCGCGCCACGATCACCCACACGGCTGATAACGACACGGAGGATACGTCCCCGACGTTCAAAGTCCTCGAAGAGGGCGCAGCGACCCTCTCGAAAGAGGAGAGCGGACGTCTGGCGGCACACCAGATGAAATTCATACGGAACCTGGAGATGGCTCTCGTGCGCATCGAAAATAAGACCTACGGCATCTGCAAGACCACTGGCAAGCTCATCCCCAAGGAGCGGCTGATGAAAGTGCCGCACGCCACCGAGTGCATCGAAGCCAAAGAGGGGCGCAGGTAATCCTGCAAACCGGGCATGGCAGAAAAAAGACGACTTTCTCAGTCGTCTTTTTTATTCGGGCCCGGTCGTCTGTCCCGGCACATGCCCGCCGACAGGCAGCCGCTATGTCAGCCGCAACGGCTGCAGGATCGACGGTCTTCACAACAGCCGCAATGACAGCTGCCTTAACAGGTGCATTGTCAGTCTCAACGGCAGGGCATACCGGTACCCGGCACCGTTCGGTTTTTCGTCGGGAGTAACTCCTGCCAGCGTGAGACTGCATTTTAGCGGGTTCCAGCGCACTTTTTCATCAAAAAATACGTTATCTTTGAAGATATGTATCGCCGGATTTGCATACTCGTGCTGACCCTCCTCGCTGCGCAAAGCGTCTGTTTCGCCCGCACGGTCGGCCCCGGCGTGCGGTCGCCGGACAGGGTCTCCCCCGGCGGGTTCTCCCCCGACAGCCTGAACACGGCGACCTCGGAGCGCAACCAGCGCCTCTACGACAGCATACAATCCAAAACCAACCGCCGCGCAGTCCCGCGCATGCTTTACAGGATGCTCTTCGTCAAACCCGTACTCGATACGACGATGAACGGGCGCGTATTGGACGAAAGCAGGTTGCTGGAACCTTATGCCGGGAAAACCGTAGGCGACATCACCATCGAGCGCATGATGCCGTTCGACTCGTGCGGCAACTGGTTCGAGCGCGCAGGCAACAAGACCCACATGCTGACCCGCGAACGGGTTATCCGGCGCGACCTGCTGTTCAAGCCGGGCGACAAGTTCGATCCCCAGCTGGTCGTCCGCAACAAGCAACTGCTGCGCTCGCGCCCCTACATCTCCGATACCGAGGTGATCGTCGTACCCGACTCGCTCGATTCGACCCGTGTGAATATGGTCATCCGCACGCGCGACAGCTGGACGATCAGCATCGACGCAGGCATACACGGCGAAGGGCGCACCATGGTCGGGCTTTCGGACGCCAACATTTTCGGCACGGGCAACACCCTGAAATTCAAGACCAATTTCAGCCGCAGGGATTTCTCCTACGGCGGCAACATCGTGGAATACAAAATACCCAACGTGCTGGGGACATTCTACACGGCCGACTTCTCGGCAGGCCGGGACTTCTACAACTCGGAGCTGAACCTCGGGCTGCGCAAGGAGTTCATCCGGCCGACGGACTACGAAATAGGCCTCACGTACAGCGACATAAAATCGAAGCGCTACATGGTCGACCTCGACACCTCGCTGCTCGTGAAAGTCCGCAACCTCGACGTATGGGGCGGCAAATCGCGCTACATCCGCTCCATAAACTCGAGCGTCTTCCTGACGGGCCGTTACAGCTATGCCCGGTTCAGCCGCCGCCCGCCCGTCACGGCCGACTATAACCCGGCACTGCACGATTACGACGCCATGCTTTTCGGCGGCGGCCTCTACCGGGAAAAATTCTACACGGCGAACATGGTTTACGGGTTCGGTACCCGCGAGTATCTGGCGACGGGTTACAAAGCCGAGCTGGTGAGCGGCTATTCGTGGGGCGAGTTCAACGACGAGATGTACCTCGGCATGTCTTACCAGACCGGCGGCTTCCGGGGGATGGGCTACATCATGGGCGGCTTTACGCTGGGAAGCTACATCGACCTCAAAAGCGGTATGTGGCGCCACAGTGCCGTCGACGTAGACCTGAAGTGGTTCTCGAACCTGTTTCTGTTCCGGCGCAGCCGTATCCGCCAGTTCCTGGCGTTCAACTACACGCAAGGCTGGAACCGGGGCGAAGGCAGCGACGAAATGATCCGCTTCACCCACGACAACGGGTTGCAGGCGTTCAAAGAGTACGTCACCGGAACCAACCGCATGATCCTCAACACGGAAACGGTGGTCTTCACCCCCTACCAGCCCCTCGGGTTCCGCATCGCGGTTTTCGGATTCGCGGACTTCGGGCTGATCGGCTATTCGCCCAATATCTTCAAGAACGATTTTTTCACCTCGTTCGGGCTGGGTGTACGGCTCAGGAACGAGCGGCTCGTATTCAACACGGTGCAGATCCGCCTGGGAATCGCATTCGGCAAACGCGGGCTGGTCGAGAGCGAATATTTCCGCCTGTCCAACGCCACACGCGTCGAACAGTACCGCTACCGCCCCACCCGCCCTGAGATCGTAGGGTTCAAGTAAGCGCAACGCGCCGCAACAGACCCGCAAGCGAAAGCCGCAGGCATGAAAAAACGGAGGCCACGGCCCCCGTTTTCGCCATTCCCCGCCCGGGGAGCGTCACTGCTCGACGATCTGTCCCGTCTCGTCGATCGTCAGCACCCGGTCATATTGTTTGACCTTCGCCCTGAAATCGTGGAAATCTTCGGCCTCCTGGTACTTGCAGGGGACGACTTCGTTCCCCTGCCGGTCGATATACCCGTACCCGAGCCCCTTGACGAAGACGCGCGCCAACCCGCAGCTGAACGGATAGGCCTCGTGATACTTGAGCGGCACGACCAACTGGCCGTTCGTGGCGATATAACCCCAGCGGGCATCGTAGAAATCTTCGGAATTGGTGCCGAAACGCATCACGGCGGCACGCATCTCGCTGAACTCGGCGGCATCGTCCCACTTGGCGGGGATCACTTCACGCCCCTCGGTGTCGATATAGCCGCAACGGGGCTCCATACCTTGGAAATTCATGCCGTAGAGGTCGGTATTGAAAGGCGCCAGCCCGTCGTTGAACCTGCCGATGCGTTTATAGCGAAACGAGCTGACCTCACCGCCGTTGCGGTCGACGAGCCCGAAATTGACATTGTTGTAGCTCACCACAGCCACCCCGCCCGAGAAGGGCCGCGCCACGGAGAAACGGGGCGAAATAGCCACATTCCCCTTGACATCGACATACCCGTAATTGCCGAACTGCTCCAGCCTGAACGCTGCGAGCCCCTCGCCCGGGGTGTCGAGGTAGTAATAGCGGCACGGGATCGTCTCGTGCCCCAGCGTGTCGATAAGTCCCCACTGGCCGCCGTAGGGCTCGTCGCGCAGCACCATGCTGCCGCCGTAGTTCGTCCGGGCATAACCGTCCTTGAAATCGGAAATATAGGAGAAGAAACAAGGCAGCACTTCGCGCCCGTCGGCGCCGAGGAAGCCATGTTTGCCGTCGCTCGTCACGGGGATCAGCCCGTAGGCGTTCGGCTCGCCGATCAGGTTATAGGCACAGGGGACTACCACCTCGCCGTCTTGGCGCAGGACGCCCCATTTACCGTCACGCAGAACACGCATCCAGCCCCGTTCATCGGGTTCGCCGATCTCGGAATAAAGGCAGGGAATGACGGTTTTCCCCGTTTTGTCGATACGGCCCCAGAGCTCGCCGGACTGAACCCAGGCCATGCCGTCGTCGAACGCCCCGGCCACCGTAAATTGCGGAGCCACGACCGCCCGGCCTGCGGTATCTATATAGCCCCACAGCCCTTCGGGCTCCTGCACGGCGGCCAGTCCGTCGTCGAAACTCCGGGCATCGGCATAACGGCATTCGATGACCAGCCGTCCCGTCCCGTCGACATACCCCCAACGGCCGACCCCCTCGTTGATGTCGAGCACCGCAGCACGGTTATCGTTCACGGATCCGACCTCGGCATATTTGGCCGTGCGCTGCTCGAATGTCCGGCCGCATGAAACGAGCGTTGCGACCGTAAGAAAAAATAGCAGGCGTTTCATAGCTTCTGTTTTGTATTTTACATGCAAAGATAACTTTTTCCATCCTAATTCTGCAAGTTTCACGCCCGTATCGCATGGCCGACGAAAAAACCCGGGGCGGCAGAACCGTCCCGGGCACGAACTTTTTATACTTATGGCCTGCTTATTTTTTCCTGGTCGTAATCTCGATGACGCCGTTGCGGGCTTTCCTGCCGTATTTCTCGACCGCCGAGGCATCCTTGAGTACGGATATGTTCTCGATCCGGTCGGGATCAAGCCCCTCCAGTTTCTTGGTATCCTTAAACACCTTGCCGTCGATCACGACAAGGGGTTCCTCCCCCTTTTCAAACGGCGACTTGCCCGATCCGCGGATCACGATCGTGCTGCTCTTCAGCGTACCGGCATCCTCCGTCTGTCCCATATGTTCGGCGACCTTGCGACGGGCCTCGACGCCGGCTGCCGTCGACCCGGCCTCGGCAGCTTTCGCCAGGGCAGCCTGTACCCGGGGGTCGGCCAAATGCTCCTGCGCCTGCTGAATCTGCTTCTGCGCCTCTTTCCACTCGTCGCTGGCCATATACTTGCGCACGGCCTCCTCCTGCTCGCGGACGGCTGCGAGTTGCGCGGCAGACAGCTTGCGGGCCGAGGAGAGTTCCTTCTGTGCCTTGTCGAGTTCGGCCTGTGCCTTTTTCCACTCCTCGCCCGACATATATTCGCGGGCAGCCTCCAGTCCGGCACGGGCGGCCTTCATCCCTTCCTCTGCGGCTTTGAGCCCGGCTTCCGCAGCCTGGGTCGCGTGCCTCGGCGACAATCCGTCAACCTGCACCGCGTCCGGTTGCGCCTTTATGACGGTCACGCCGCCGTCGTCGGTGACGGTCACCCGGCTCTGGCTGACGACAGTCTTCTTCCCGTCGCTGCCGGTAACGGACACGACACTGCCATGGGTTTTCGCACCGGCGTCGATCCCGGCCTTATCTGCGGGCACCGTAGAACTGCCGCTCACCCTGACATCCGACATCTTCCCGGAACCGCGCACCACGACCTTGACAGAGCCGTCCTCGGCGTCGACCGAATAATCCCGCGCACCGCCGGCGGCATCCTTCGTCGAAACGACCACTACGCCGTTCCTGCCTTTCTCGCCGTACAGGGCTTCTGCCGAAGCATCCTTGAGTACCGTCACCGAAGCGATCCGGTCAGGCGACAGTGTATCTATCGACGCCACCTCGAGGCCGTCGACCACGAAAAGCGGCTTGCCGGATTTTCCGTCTGAAGAGTAAAAATTCGCCCCTTCGATGCGGATCGAAACATTTTCTTTTTTACCTTTGTCATCGGGAAAAACATAGGCGGTGCGGGCGAACGCCCCAAGGGCAAGCCCCGTCAACGGCAGCAGGAAGAGCACCTTGGCTCCTGCCCACCGCGACGATCTTTTACGTAACATCATGGTAATACGGTTTTTAAGTTTACTGTGATTAAAGCTGTTGGCGACTGAGTACCACCTCCCGCCGGCAGCTTTCCTTATTAATAACAATTGGTATTGCCGGGCGTCGACGCCACTGTCCAGCACCGCCTCGTCGGCTTCGTATTCATGGATGGCGCGCAACTCACGGCGCAGGAGCCACATCGCAGGGTTGAACCATTGCAGGCACCCCGCAAGGTCGGTCACCAACAGGTCGAACGAGTGGCGCAGCCTCAGGTGAGCCTTCTCATGCAGCACGATCGCCTCGCCATTCTCGGCCAGATCCTTTTCCGACATCACGATATAGCGGTACCAGCTGAACGGAATGACCGGCTGGTCGGTGCGTACGAGCACGGAGCCGTCGCCCAGCCGCTCCCTGTGCCCCCGGCGGATCATGTGCAATACGCCGCATACCGACCCGAGCGTCCATAACAACGCAGCGGCGGCTCCCGCAAGGAAAGCGGCCGTCGCCGCCTTATCCCACGGGAAAGGTTGGGATTCCGGCTCCGCGGACGGGGCGTAGCCCGCATCCTCCGTCACCGGGAGTTCCGGCATGGCCGGGAGTTCGCGGTAGACCGTAATGACACACAGCGGCAACACGAACGACAACACCATGGCCGCCAGCACCACGATCCGGTTCAGGCGGTGGAAGGTCTCACGGCTCAGCAGCAATTTGAAGAAAAGGTAGAACACCGCCAGGCAGGCGCCGACCTTCAGGCTGTATATCATTAGTGTGTACATGGCTAACGACGGTTTTGGGTTTCGATACGGTCGATCAGCTCGCGCAGTTCGTCGACCGAGATTTTTTCCTCCTCGACCAGGGCGGAAACGGCCCCGAGGTAGGAGTTCTCGAAATATTTACTGATGACCCCGCCCAGCGTGCGGCGCGAAAATTCCTCCTCGGTCACCACCGGGTAATACTGGTAGGTGCTTCCGAAGGTATTGTGGGCGACATACCCCTTGGCTTCGAGTGCGCGCACCATGGTCGAAAGCGTATTGAAATGGGGCTTGGGTTCGGTGGCGAGCGCCACGAGCTCGCGTACGAAAAGCGGGCCGTGCTCCCAGAAGCAGCGCATCAGTTCCTCTTCCCTGCGTGTCAGTTTTTCCATCATACCGGTCTTGGTTTCTGTTATCCGCCCTGCTCCGATCGGCCGGCCGGGCTTACAGGAACAAAGGTAACTAAAAAAATTTTATTTGCAACTATTTTAAATAGTTTTCTAACTATATTTTTTAGTTTCACAAAAAAATAGCGGAAATACCGGAAGGAAAAGGAGCCGGAAAAGGGCTGGGAGAGCAGGGATAGGAAAGGTTGGAGAGGTTGGGGAAAGTTGGGAAAGAAGATTTTACAGGCCGGCAGGCATGGAAGGGCCCGGCAAGCCCGGGGGGGGGAGACAAAAAAGCCCCGGCTATTTCAGCCGGGGCATATGGATACGGGTACCAACGGGGATTAATCCTCGTCGCGGTACATGTGCTCTACGTAAACAGCGTGCTGCATCGCCTCGCGCTTGGCGATCGAAGGCTTGGTGAAATACTGGCGACGGCGGAGTTCCTTCAGGACGCCCGTGCGCTCGTATTTACGTTTGAACTTCTTCAGGGCGCGTTCGATGTTTTCGCCCTCTTTTACCGGCATGATAATCATAGTAGTATTCTTTTTTTTGTTTTTTTAATTTCGTCGTTTACTTAAATTCCTCCGGGGTTCGCATCACCTGATACCTCGCCCCATGTCGTGTCGTTGTCCGTATCGTCAGCCCCGCTTCGGGTACCGAACCGCAGGTAAGGAGCCAGCCGTGCTGCCTCTTCGCGGGTCAATATGTTGTCTTCAACCAATTCCTCAGCGGTACTCCAACCTCCTTTCAACTGTCTTGTTTTAAGTAATTTCCGAAGTTTCTGCGGCGGAATATACGGATGCCGCCTAAGGACTTTCGGGGTTGCAAAGTTAATATCAATTTTCCGAATTTCACAACTATCGCAGCAAATTTGTTTCAAAATTTTCTCATAATTGCGTTCCGTGACTCCCGGAACCTCTGCGAGTTGCTCCAAACGGACAAATCCGCCGAGCCTCGCGCGGTAGTTCATGATCGACACCACCGTCCGCGCTCCGATCCCCACCACACCGCGCAGCGTCGCGGAATCGGCCGTATTGATCTCCACGGGTTCGTCGACCGGCGCAGCTCCGCGCTCGGGAAAGATAATATAGGGTTCGAGCGCCGCAGCCACCGAATCGCTCACGACATAGCATGCGCGCAACTCCTCCATGTCGTAGATCCCGCTCAGGTCACGCCAGCGGATGAAAGCCTCGGCCTGCCGCTTGGACAACGCCCCGATGGCCCGCAGGTAACGCGCCCCCACGGTGTCGATGCGAAAGCGCGTGGGCGGCATGGGTTCGGGCACGACGCGTCCCGTACGATACTGCCGGGGCGCGATGGCATATTTGCGCCCGATACGGATATAGGGAGCCAGGCGGCGGTAGATCGAATCGCTGATGCCGTAGCAAAGCGTCACATCCTCCGGGATACGGAAGATCTTCCCCGCAGCGCGGTACTTCAGCAGGCTCACGGCTTCGTGCTTCGACAAGCCCAGCCGCCGAAGTCCGTCGTAGTCCACGGTATTGGGGTCGAACGGCCGCAGATCAACCGAATTGGCCCGCCCTTCCATCTCCATCCCGGCCACAAAAGCTGCTTGGGGATCGGCCTTCGGACGCAGGAGCACGATGCCGCCTATAAGCAATCCCGCCAGCGGCAGGAATACCGCTACGGCGCGGATTTCACGGTCTGAAAAAAATTTTGCCATATGCAGAAACTATTTATCACCGGTCATCCCCCGGATGCCCTGAAAACAACCCCGGCACCACGAAATGGGCTACGGTACCCGTCAGCCCCCCCCTCAACGCCACTGCGCCCCGTCGGAGAGCAGCAGGCGGCGGTAACGCCGCGACGGCGAACTGACAAACGCCCCCAAGCCATATTCCGGCCAGCGGCGGTCGACCAAAGCGACAGTCGCTTCCGACGCGGTCACGACGTTCGGGAAACGACCGGGGTTCTCCCCCGCCCCGGGGCGTTTGCTCCGGGCGTCGATCACCAACGCCGCACCTTCCGTCCGCACATCACGCCGCGGATCGGTATTGGCCGCAGCGAGCCACAAAAGTTCGGCAGCCGTGAGTTCCGATGCCGCCGGGTCGAACACGGCGAGGTATTTCACCCCCGGCGGAACCGGCACTTCGGCGTCCGGCGCGGCGAAGGCGACCGCCACGCCCCATTTTTCGAGCAGGTCAGAGCGGTAGCCGGCCGGAAGGAGGGGCTGCCCGCCGTCACCCTGCCCGTCACAAGCCCCGGATATTGCGCCATCCGCTGCGGGACGCACGCCCTCGACACCCCGTGGGGGATCGGCAGGCACACGCGTTGCAGGCTCCTGCGGATTCACACTCCTGCCCCCGCTACCGCAGGCCGTAGCATCCAATGCAATTTTTCCGCCGAAGCCCGGCGTTGCCGTCGCGTGGTCGAGGACATCGAGAATCCCCTCGCTGCGGACTATGTCGCGCAGCGGGTCGAGGTTGCGCACGAGCCGCGCCAATGCATCCGTATCGCGCACGTCGGTTGCGGCCGGGACGACGAGCATGTATTTGTTGAACATCATCTGCCCGGCGCCCCACAGCGACTGGGCGACCTTCACGGCCTGTCCGGCATAGCGGCTGTCAATCGAAACGACGGCGATGTTATGCGCCGTTCCGGCCTCGGGCATCGTCATGTCGCGGATTTCGGGCTGCAGGGCCATGCGTATCGGCGCCAGAAATATCCGCTCCGTAGCCTGCGCGATACAGGCGTCCTCCTGCGGAGGAATCCCCACGACCGTGGCCGGGTATACCGCATCGCGCCGCCGCGTAAGGGCCGTGACGTGGAAAAGCGGATAACGGTCTTCGAGCGAATAGAACCCCGTATGGTCGCCGAAGGGGCCTTCGACGGCTTTCTCCTCCGCAGGGTCAACATAACCCTCGATCACGAAGTCGCAGTCGGCCGGGACATAAATATCGTTGGTGACGCACTTCACGAGTTTCACGGGACGGCGGCGCAGGAACCCGGCCAGCAGGTATTCGTCCATATTGTCGGGCATCGGCGCCGTCGCCGCATAGGTATAGGCCGGATCGCCGCCCAGCGCCACCGACACGGGCATCCGCCGCCCGGCGCGTTTCCAGGCCTCGTAATGCCGGGCGCCCGTCTTGTGGATATGCCAGTGCATGCCTGTCGTACGGTCGTCGAAGAGCTGCATACGGTACATGCCGACGTTGCGCACGCCCGTCTGGGGGTCGACCGTGTTCACCATCGGCAGGGTTACGAAACGCCCGCCGTCGGCCGGCCAGCACTTCAAGATCGGAAGCGCCGCGAGCGACGCCTCGGCACCCGTCCGTACGACCTGCTGGCATTCGCCCCGCCCCGACACCGTACGCGGGAACCAGCGGGACATCCCAGTCAACAGCGGCAACGCCCGCAGCTTGTCCGCGAACGACGGGCGCGGCGCCATGGCCTGCCGCAGCAATCCGTCGACCCGTTCCGAGAGTTCGCCGAGCGACCCGACGCCCAGCGCCAGCGCCATGCGGCGTGCGGAACCGAACATGTTGGTCAGCACGGGAAACTCCGTGCCGGTATTTTCGAACAGCAACGCCTTGCCGCCGCCGGGCATTTTCGAGACCCGGTCGGTTATCTCGGTGATCTCCTCCACCGGCGACACCGGAGCCGTTATGCGGACGAGTTCGCCCTCGCGCTCCAGCAGGGCGATATACTCACTCAGGCTTCGGTGCATGCTCCAACGCCTTTTTCACCGACCCGTATTGCAGCAGCAACGCCCGTGCCTGCGCCTCGGAAAGCCCCGAAGCCTCGGCCACCATGCGCGTGCCGCGCCCCACGAGTTTGTCGTTCGTCAACTGCATGTTGACCATGCGGTTGCCCTCGACACGCCCCAGGCGGATCATCACGGCCGTCGACAGCATGTTGAGCATCAGCTTCTGTGCCGTGCCCGCCTTCATGCGGGTCGACCCCGTCACGAACTCCGGCCCCACAACCGCCTCGAGCGCATATTCCGCCTCAGCCGCCACGGGCGACGACGGATTGCAGGTAATGGAGGCGGTCAACAGGCCGTGCTCCCGCGCCATGCGCAGGCCGCCGACCACATAGGGGGTGGTACCCGACGCGGCGATCCCGACCAGGACATCGTCCGCCGTGGGATGGTAGGGCGCCATGTCGCGCCAAGCCCCTGCGGTATCGTCCTCGGCATTCTCCACGGCACGCCGCAGTGCACCGTCGCCGCCGGCGATCAGGCCGATGACCCTGTCGAAGGGCACGCCATAGGTCGGGGGAAGCTCCGAGGCGTCCGTCACACCCAGCCTCCCGCTCGTACCGGCCCCGATGTAAAACATCCTCCCGCCGCGCTCCATGCGTTCGACGACCCGCACCACGAGCCGTTCCATCACGGGGATGGTCTTGGCCACGGCCTCGTGGACGCGTGCGTCTTCGCGGTTGATGCCCGTCAGGATGTCGTGCACCGACATCCGCTGTAAATTATCGTAGGCCGAAGCCTGTTCGGTTATTCTATTTTCCATAATGGTATTTGATAAGTCCTTCGGCAGGTGATGCGGCGATCCGGCCGACCCGGTACCCCCCTTGTGCGAGCACCTCGCGCAGCAGCCCCTCGAATGCGGCGGCAACGCCGCCGATGCAGGCGACCGTCAGATGCACGGGATAGCGGCTCAGGTTGCGTTGGGCGAAATCGGCGAAGGTTTCTGCCACCATAGCCCGCACCTCGGGGCAATCCAGGTGCGCATGTACGAACGGCGCGAACGACGCCAGGAAACGGTTGGCATACGGCTCGCGGTAGACCCGGCGGATGATCTCCTCATAGGTCAGCCCATGCGCCGCGAGGAACTCCTCCCGCAGGGGGATATGCCCTTTGAAAATACCGTTCACCAGGTTGCGCCCCATCGCCGCACCGCTGCCCTCGTCGCCGAGGACATAACCCAGCGGCGGGACGTTTTCCACGATTTCACCGCCCCGGCACCAGCACGAATTGGAGCCCGTGCCGAGGATGCAGGCCACGCCTTCGCCACGGCCGAACAACGCCCGCGCAGCCCCCAGCAGGTCGGTCTGAGCCTCGATATGTCCCGCACCGAAATGCGTGCGGAGTTCCCGCACCATCTTCTCCGTCGCTTCGGGAAAGGTGCCCCCGCACCCTGCGCCGTAGAAATAGACGGCCTCGACGGGGCCGCACGGCGGCAGTTCGGCAAGCGCTTCGCGTATTTGCTCCGGGGAGTGCTGCACGGCATTGATTCCCCGCGTCCGGTATTCCGAGGTATGCACGCCGTCGGTCAGGAGCCACGCACATTTTGTAGATCCGCTGTCTGCAATGATTTTCATGTCGACAAAGATAGAAAAATAATCCGGCTTCGAAAAGCCGGATTACCCCTTTAAATACTATTTTAGCGCCATGCAACGCGATCAGCGCAGGAAAAGCAGCTCGCGGTATTTGGGCAGCGGCCACATCTGGTCGTCGACGATCTCCTCCAGCTTGTCGATGTGGCGGCGGATCTCGTCGAAACATGCGGCTACGGTATCATGGTAGGCGATCGCCTTCTCGCGCTGATCCTCGATCCTGTTGGCCACCTTGCGGGCGTCGACCATCCCGGCCGTGAGCCGCTGTATTTCGGCCGTATGGTACTGGATCTTCTTGATGAGCGCGATATCGGCCGAGGCGTTCAGCCCCGGGATCTGCGACATCTTGTAGACCTTGTCGAGCAGCAATGCCTCGTACTTCGAAGCGATCGGCACGATATGGTTCATCGCCAGATCGCCCAGCACGCGCCCCTCGATCTGGATTTTCTTGGTGTAGGTCTCCCACTTCACCTCGGTGCGGGCTTCGAGCTCGACCTTCGAGAAGACGCCCGTGTCGCCGAACATCCGGAGCGTCTGCTTGTCGAGGTAACGGTCGAAGATCAGCGGCGTCGAGGTTTCGCAGTCCAGGCCGCGTTTGCGCGCCTCGGCCTTCCACTCGTCGGAATAGCCGTTGCCGTCGAAACGGATGGCCTTGCAGGCCTTGATCATCTGTTTGAGCACCTCGTAGATGGCCTTCTCTTTCTTCATGCCGGCCTCGATCTTGGCATCGACGTTCTGCTTGAACTCGGCCAGTTCGTGCGCCATCGCCGCATTGAGCACGATCATCGCCTCGGCACAGTTGTCCGAAGAACCTACGGCGCGGAACTCGAACCGGTTGCCCGTAAACGCGAACGGCGAGGTGCGGTTACGGTCGGTATTGTCGAGCAGCAGCGTCGGGATATGCGAAATCCCGCTCATCTTGAACACGTTCTTGGCATCGAAGCGGATCGCGTCGTCGCCCTTGCTGGCCGCCAGTTTGTCCAGCACGGCCGACACCTGCGTCCCGAGGAAGGTCGAGATGATTGCCGGGGGCGCCTCGTTGGCTCCCAGGCGGTGTGCGTTCGTGGCGCTCATGATCGCCGCCTTGAGCAGGCCGTTGTGCTTGTGTACGGCCGAAATGGCATTCACCAGGAAGGTGATGAACTGCAGGTTCTCCGAAGCGGTCTTGCCAGGCCCCAGCAGGTTCACGCCCGTATCCGTCCCCAGCGACCAGTTGTTGTGTTTGCCCGAACCGTTGATCCCCTTGAAGGGCTTTTCGTGCAACAGCACCCGGAACTTGTGACGGCGGGCGATCTTGTCCATCACGGTCATCAGCAGTTGGTTGTGGTCGTTGGCAAGGTTGGCCTCCTCGTAGACCGGCGCCAGTTCGAACTGGTTGGGCGCCACCTCGTTGTGGCGGGTTTTGACGGGGATGCCCAGTTTCAGGCACTCGTATTCGAGGTCTTTCATGAAGGCCATCACACGAGTCGGGATCGCACCGAAATAGTGGTCTTCCAACTGCTGGTTCTTGGCCGATTCATGCCCCATCAGCGTACGCCCGGTGAGCATCAGGTCGGGACGTACGGCCCAGAGGCTTTCGTCCACGAGGAAATACTCCTGCTCCCAGCCCAGATACGAGATGACCCGCTGCACGTTTTTGTCGAAATAGTGGCACACCTCGGTCGCGGCCTTGTTCACCGCCGAGATCGAGCGCAGCAGCGGCACCTTGTAATCGAGCGCCTCACCCGTATAGGCGATGAAAACGGTCGGGATACAGAGCGTCGTGTCGACGATGAAGGCCGGCGAGGTCGGATCCCAGGCCGAATAACCGCGAGCCTCGAACGTATTGCGGATGCCTCCGTTGGGGAACGACGACGCATCGGGCTCCTGCTGGACGAGCAGTTTGCCGGAGAACTCCTCCAGAACCCCGCCCAAGCCGTCCGGGTCGGCAAACGCATCGTGCTTCTCGGCCGTACCTCCCGTCAGGGGCTGGAACCAATGGGTATAGTGGTCGGCACCGTGCTCCAGCGCCCACTGGCGCATGCCTGCCGCGATACCGTCGGCAACCTCCCGCGTGAGGGGCGTACCGTTCTCCATCGTATCGACAAGGGCGTCGTAAGTAGCCTTGTTCAAATACTTGCGCATGGCTGCGCGCCCGAATACCCGTTTCCCGAAATAGTCCGAAGGACGTCCTTCGGGAGCCTTCACCTCGACGGCGGTGTGGTTTATGGCCGCATCGACCATCTTGAATCTGAGCAATGATGACATAGATGTAATTGAATTGGATTAGCATTCCATTAAAAACATACGCGCAGGGGCGGAAGCCGAATAATTGCTGAACTAAAACCTAACCTAAAATTCCGGAGGGCAACTGCCTCGCGGCATACTCCGCCCAACCTGACTAACCCGCGGCTTCACCCCTGCCGCCGTATGTATCGATCTCGCTTGCAAATGTAATATTTTTTCAGTTACGTTGTTTTCACAAAATCGGCATTTTTTCGAAAAACACCCTATTTTTTCAGCATTTTCCGAAAAATTACATGCATTTTTCCATAAAACCGCCGAATTTCAATGCAATTTTCCGAAAAACACCCTTAAATTTTCGTCATATCCCCGAATTTTCACATTTTTAGTTTTTCGTAATTTTCATGGCTATTAAGAACAATATTAAACTATTTCACCACAACTAAAAAACTTCTTCCGGCGGTTGCCGAAAGCAAACGAAATCACCTATATTATAAAAAGAAATTATATAGTGTTATTTTATTAACAATTTCTTGTTTCAATCACTAATAATTTTGTACCTTTACGTGCAATTTTGAAACTACACTTATACTAATCTCTAAATAGTTATGGCAAATACCAAAAGTGAAAAGCTGTTCACCGAATTCCCGCCGGTTCCGACCGAGAAGTGGGAGGAGGTGATTACGGCCGACCTGAAAGGTGCTGATTACGAGCGCAAGCTGGTATGGAAAACGGGCGAAGGTTTCAACGTCCGGCCCTACTACCGCGCCGAGAACCTCGAGGGCATCAAGTTCCTGGGCTCGCAGGCAGGCGAGTTCCCTTACGTACGCGGTACGCACGCGCACAACCGCTGGCGCGTACACCAGACCGTGAGCGTCGTATGCCCCAAGGAGGCAAACGCCGAGGCACTGAAAATCCTCAACGCAGGCGTCGACTCGCTCGGCTTCTGCATCGCGTCGGCGGATTTCTCAGCCGCAGACCTCGACACGCTGCTCAAGGACATCTGTATTGAGGCTGTCGAAATCACCTTCTGCGGAGAGAAGACGGCCCATGTCGCCAAGCTCGTCCTGGCCAAAGTCGAAAAGGAGGGCATCGCCAAGGAGGATGTCCGCATCGCATTCTGCATCGACCCGCTGGTAAAAGGGCTTTCGTCGAAAGGCGATTTCTGCTCGCCCAACGGTGAAAAGTGCATCGCCCGCATCGTCGAGCTGATCCACAAGACCAAGGAGTACAAGCACGTGCGCATCGTAACCGTTGCGGGGCAAACGTTCGGCAACTCGGGTTCGACCATCGTCGAGGAGCTGGCATTCACCCTTTCGGCAGGCCACGACTACCTCGTACGCCTGATGGACGCAGGGCTGGACGTCGACCAGGCCGCACGCAAACTGCGCTTCTCGTTCTCGGTAAGCTCCAACTATTTCATGGAGATCGCCAAATTCCGCGCGGCACGTATGCTGTGGGCCAACATCGTCAAGGGCTACGGCCCGGCGAAGAACTGCGCCTGCAAGATGCACATCCACGCCGAGACCTCGCGGTGGAACCAGACCGTCTACGACCCCTATGTGAACATGCTTCGCGGCACGACCGAGGCCATGTCGGCCACGATCGCCGGCGTACATTCGCTGGAAGTAACGCCGTTCGACACCTCGTTCGAAAACCCGACCGAGTTCTCGAAGCGCATCGCCCGCAACGTCGAGCTGCTGCTCAAGAACGAGTCGCATTTCGACCAGGTCGTCGACCCGGCAGGAGGCTCGTACTATGTCGAGAACCTCACGCAGTCGATCGCAGCCGAAGCCTGGAAGCTTTTCCTCGAAATCGAGGAGAAGGGAGGCTACACCGAGGCTTACAAGGCCGGCCTGATCGTCGAGCGTATCAAAGCGTCGGCCGCAGCCAAGGACAAGAACATCGCTACGCGCCGCCAGACGCTGCTCGGCGCCAACCAATATCCCAACTTTACGGAGGTCGCCGGCAAGGAGATCACCGCCGAGTCCGTTACGCGCAAGCAGGCCGAGGGCAATGTACTCGTCCCCTACCGCGGCGCCATGGCGTTCGAAGAGATGCGCCTGCAGGTGGATCGCAGCGGCAAGGAGCCCAAGGCATTCATGCTGACGTGCGGCAACCTGGGCATGGCCCGCGCCCGCTCGCAGTTCTCGTGCAATTTCTTCGCATGCGCCGGCATCAAGGTGATCGACAACACTTATTTCAAGTCGATCGAAGAGGGCGCAAAGGCCGCACTCGAATCCAAGGCGCAGATCGTCGTGGTCTGCGCAAGCGACGACGACTATGCGGAGGCAGCCCCGAAAGTCAAGGAGCTGCTCGGCGGCAAGGCGATCCTGGTGGTTGCCGGGGCACCGGCCTGCGCACCCGAACTGGAAGCGCAGGGCATCACGAATTTCATAAACGTGAAGTCCAACGTCTTGGAAACACTTAAGTTCTACCTTAAAGAGATGGGAATCTAATCATGAGAGCTAAATTTTCAGAACTGACATACGACGCAGGCCAGCAGAAAAGTTGCTGCGCCTCGAAAGGCTGCGGACAGGTCGAGCCGTGGCTGACGGCCGAGGGTATTCCCGTCAAGGGCGCCTATACGGCCCAAGACCTCGAAGGCATGGAGCACCTGAACTATGCGGCAGGTATCGCCCCGTTCCTGCGCGGCCCCTACTCGACGATGTACGTGATGCGCCCGTGGACGATCCGCCAGTATGCGGGTTTCTCGACCGCCGAGGAGTCCAACGCATTCTACCGCCGCAACCTGGCCGCCGGGCAGAAGGGTCTGTCGGTGGCATTCGACCTTGCTACGCACCGCGGCTACGACGCCGACCACCCGCGCGTGGTGGGCGACGTGGGCAAAGCCGGCGTGTCGATCTGCTCGGTCGAGGACATGAAGGTACTGTTCAACGGCATTCCGCTCGACAAGATGTCGGTGTCGATGACCATGAACGGCGCCGTGCTGCCCATCCTGGCATTCTACATCGTGACGGGTCTGGAGCAGGGCTGCACGCTCGACCAGCTGGCCGGTACGATCCAGAACGACATCCTCAAGGAGTTCATGGTGCGTAACACCTATATTTATCCCCCCGAGTTCTCGATGCGCATCATTGCCGACATCTTCGAGTACACCTCGAAGAACATGCCCAAGTTCAACTCGATCTCGATCTCGGGGTACCACATGCAGGAGGCAGGCGCCACGGCCGACATCGAGCTGGCCTACACGCTGGCCGACGGACTGGAGTACCTGCGCGCAGGTATCAACGCAGGCATGTCGGTGGACGCCTTCGCCCCCCGCCTGTCGTTCTTCTGGGCGATCGGCATGAACCACTTCATGGAGATCGCCAAGATGCGCGCGGCACGTATGCTGTGGGCCAAGATCGTCAAGCAGTTCGAGCCCAAGAACCCTAAATCGCTGGCGTTGCGTACCCACTCGCAGACCTCGGGCTGGTCGCTCACGGAGCAGGATCCGTTCAACAACGTGGCACGTACCGCCATCGAGGCCATGGGCGCCGCCCTGGGACACACCCAGTCGCTGCACACCAACGCTTTGGACGAGGCCATCGCCCTGCCGACCGACTTCTCGGCACGTATCGCCCGTAATACGCAGATCTACATCCAGGAGGAAACCAATATCTGCCGCGAAGTCGACCCGTGGGCAGGCTCCTACTACGTGGAGTCGCTCACCAACGAGATCGCCCACAAGGCATGGGAGCGTATCCAGGAAGTCGAGAAACTGGGCGGTATGGCCAAGGCTATCGAGACCGGTATTCCGAAGATGCGCATCGAGGAGGCTGCGGCCCGCAAGCAGGCACGCATCGACTCCGGCGAGGAGAAGATCATCGGCATCAACGAATACCGCCTGGAGAAAGAGGCCCCGATCGACATCCTGGCCGTAGACAACACCGCCGTGCGCGAGAGCCAGATCAAGCGTCTGAAGGAGCTGCGCGCTTCGCGCGACGAGGCTGCCGTGAAGAAGGCCCTCGCAGCGATCACCGAGTGCGTGAAGACCAAGCAGGGCAACCTGCTGGAGCTGGCTGTCGAGGCCGCCAAGGTACGCGCTTCGCTGGGTGAGATTTCCGACGCCTGCGAGGTTGTCGTAGGCCGCTACAAAGCCGTCATTCGTTCAATATCAGGAGTATATAGTTCAGAAGTGAAAAACGACAAACAGTTCGAGCGTGCCAAGGAGCTGTGCGCCGAATTCGCCAAGAAGGAAGGCCGCCAGCCGCGTGTCATGATCGCGAAACTCGGCCAGGACGGCCACGACCGCGGTGCCAAGGTAGTAGCCACGGGTTATGCCGACATCGGTTTCGACGTCGACATGGGGCCGCTGTTCCAGACCCCGGAGGAGGCCGCTAAACAGGCTGTCGAGAACGACGTGCATGTAGTGGGCGTTTCGTCGCTCGCCGCAGGCCACCTGACCCTTGTGCCGCAGATCATCGCAGAGCTCAAGAAGCTCGGCCGCGAGGACATCATCGTGATCGTTGGCGGCGTAATCCCCCATCAGGATTACGACGAATTGTACCGCGACGGCGCCGCCGCCATCTTCGGCCCCGGCACCCCGATCGCCACGGCCGCCATCAAGATTCTCGAAATCCTGCTCGCCGAATAACGGTTCGACAGAATACGGTAATCCCCGCCGAGACATCTCGGCGGGGATTTTTTCATGGATACAGATGGTCTCGGGGACAAGTTACAGGCAGGCTTCCAGAATCCTGCGCGCCATCGCCCCGTCGACATTGTGCGCCTCGCCGAACCTGCTGCCCGCAGCGTTGAAGCGGCGTTCGATTTCGGCGATCGTAGTCTCGCCGATGCCCTCCTGCGAAAGATGCGTCGAAAGCCCCAGGGAACGGAAGAACTCCTCGTTGGCTGCAATCGTCCGCTCGATACGCTCCTCGTCGGAACCGTCGGTGATACCCCATATCCGTTCGCCGTATTGCAGGAGTTTGCCGCGCTTCTGTCCGCGCAGCACGCGCAACGTACCGTTGATGACAATGGCGAGCGTCGCACCGTGCGTCAGCCCGTGCAGTGCGGTCAGCTCATGCCCGATCATATGCGTCGCCCAGTCCTGCGCCACTCCCATACGGATCATGTCGTTCAGTGCCAGGGTTGCCGCAAGCATATACTCCGACATCACGGCATAATCGTGCTGGTTCTCACGGATCCGGGGTGCGATCTCGATCACGGTATGCAGAATGCCTTCGGCCCAACGATCCATCAGGCGCGACTGCCCGGGCGTAGTCATATATTGCTCCAGCACATGCACGTAGGTGTCGGCCAAGCCGTAGGCGATCTGCTTCTGCGGCAGCGAGAACAAGGCCTCGGGATCGAGGATCGAAAAGAGCGGGTAGTCGCCGTTGAACGGGAATTTCTCCTTCGTTTCATGGCACGAGATCACCGAGCCGTTGTTCATTTCCGATCCCGTCGCCGACATCGTGAGCACCGTCCCGAGGGGAACGGTTTTATCCGCCTGCCCTTTCAGGACGATCTCCCACGGGTCACCGTCATAAAGCAGCCCTGCAGCGATCAGCTTCGTACCGTCGATGACCGACCCGCCGCCCACGGCAAGCAGGAACTCCGAGCCGTGCTCACGCCCCAATGCGATGGCCTCGCGGACGGTCTCGACCGACGGATTGGGCTCGATGCCCCAGAATTCGACCCAGTCACGGCCTTCGAGGGCCTTGACGACCTGGTCGTAAATGCCGTTACGGCGCACGCTGCCGCCGCCGAAGGTAATCATAATCTTCTTGCCGGCAGGAATCAGCTTTGCGAGCCGGGCGATCTGCCCCTTACCGAAAACAAGTTTCGTCGGATTGTGATAAACAAAATTATTCATAATAGTATGCGATATGTTTTGATACGACTTTTAAATATACGCAAAAATAACAAAAAGAACGCCGGAATATTCCGGCGTTCGAAAACTGTATCGGATTTTTTATCCGAGGCTTAGAAATATTCGCCGCGCAGATCCTGGATCTTGGCCATCTGCTGGATGGCCTGCACCGAGAATTGCTGTGCCATGCTCTCGGCCATGGCCTGCGCACGCACCTTCTCGCCCTCGGCAGTTTGCTTGTCCGAAGTCTGGATGTCATCCACCTGGAAGACATAAACCCCCGACATGCCCTTCACCGGAGCCGAAAGGACGCCTTTCTCGGTCGTCGAAGCGATGGCGCCTACCAGACGGGGCTCGACGCCCGGGCCGTTCACGTAGAAGGCACCGAAAGTCACGCCGTCGAAATCGGCGACCTCGGAACCGAGGCTGGCAGCCTGCTCGTCGAGCGTCGTACCGGCGATCTGCTTGGTGATATAATCGTATTTCTTGTCCCGGAGAACCTGGGCGCGAACCTGCGCAGCCACCTTATCGACCGGGGTATACTCATTGTCATCGATCTCGGTCAGCGTAGCGACCACATAGTCGTTGCCGACGGTGAAGATTTCCGAAAGATCGCCCGTCTTGGCACCGTAAGCCCAGCGGGCAACCTCACGCGAATCCTCCAGGCCGCGGATCGTACGCTCGCCCTGCGCCAGCGAGGCGACACGGGGAGTAACGGCAGCTTCCGAAGCGGCGTTGTTGAACGCCTCGACCGAGCCCTTGGCATTCACCGAGAAAGTGCCGGCCAGGTTGTGGGCATTGCGGCGCGTCGCAGCCGAAGCCTCGACGGGATAGGTGATCGTCGCCACCTGCATGTGCTTCGAAGGTTTGTCGGCACGGTACACCTGCATCAGCTGGATGGCATCGCCCGAAGCGACCTTCACCACGTCCCCCCGCTTGGCATTGGCCAGCGCGGCAACGAATTCGCCCGTGAAAGCCGAGAAGGGCACCACGCCCACTTCGCCGCCGTTGGCTGCCGTAGCTTCGTATACCGAATACTGCGAGGCGAGTTGTGCGAAATCGGCACCGCCCTTGATTACCGTCAGCAGGCTGTCGGCCAGCGCCTCCTGCGTATAGGGCAGCACGATATGGCGGATTCCCAGCGTATCGGGCACCATTTTCGAATCCAGCACACGGGCCATCGTCCACTGGTTGTTCTTCAGCACGGGGCCGTAAGTCTCACCCGCCAGCAGTGCCTTGGCCTCGTCCTCCGAAAGCTGAGCCGCCGAAACATAGGTATCGGCGATCTTGCCGTTGCGGTTGGCACGTACGAACGACTTCAGCTCCTCCGTAGCGGCGAACTGTGCGCCCACCTCGGCAACGCTCTTTTCGAGAGCGAGCATATCGTCGTCCGTGGGGGTAACCTCGAACACGACATACGACAGCGTACGCGAGGGAGTCTGCTTGAACATATCCTTATGGCTGTTGTAGTATGCCTTGATGTCGCCGGACTTCACCTGGATCAGCGAATCGGGGACAGCCGAATATTTCTTGCCGGCCCATTTCCCGGAATAGGTATTGTTGGCCGCATTCACACCGTTCGCGACTTCGAGTGCATTGACATATACACCGCCCTTGATCAGGCCGAGGTACTTGGCGATCTCACGCTCCATGCGGGCCTGCTCGTTGAGCTGCGCCCACGCCTGCTGTGCCTGCGCATTCGTTTCGGCCTGCGCGAGGAACTGTCCGACGGCAGCCACGTTGTACTCACCCGTGCGGGGATCGGCGAAGGCGTTGTAGAACGCCTGCGACGGATGCTGGCCGCTGACCATCGACAGACGCTCGGGCTCCGTAACGCGCAGCCCCATCTTGTCGAAACCGGGTTCCAGCACATACTTGCCGATCAGGGCCTGCCATGCAGCATTGGCGAGCATGGCGGACTGCTGTTCGTCGCTCTCCTGGGCGCCGCTCTGCGCCTTGATCTGCTCGTACTGGTTGTAGTACTCCGAATAGTTGATTTTTTTACCGTTGATGACACCGACCCGGGGGTCGTTACCCGAGAAGCCCATTTCGGTCTTCAGGGAGAGAATGAAAGCCAAGAGGGCGCCTGCGATGACAATCGACAGCACGATGCCGAACTTGGTGCGAAGAGTGTTTAAACTTGCCATATAAATCGTTAATTATTCGTTTGTTTCGAATTAGCAGTCAAAGGTAGTAAAATTTATTCGGAAAAGGCCTTTATTATAATATAAAAATTCCTACAATTTCTTGACCCTCGCCAGCTCGATACGCGAACGCGTCGTACGCAGTATGCGCAACTGCAGGCCGCCGATGAAAACCGTTTCCCCGGCAGTCGGGATCCCGTCGTAATTGAAGATGATGAAGCCCGCCAGCGTATCGTATTCCTTGCTTTCTTCGATCCCCAGCCCGTATTTTTCATTGAGGTATTTCACCTCCAGCCGGCAGGAGAGGACATACTCGTCCTGGCCGACCTGCTTTTCGGTAAGGTCGGGTATGTCGTGTTCGTCCTCTATCTCGCCGAAAATCTGTTCGAGCACGTCCTCGAGCGAAATGACGCCCGCCGTCCCGCCGAACTCGTCGATCACCACGGCGATGTTGCTGCGGTGCTTGATGAAATTCTGCAACATCAGCTGCAACGGCATGGTCTCGGGCACGAAATTGACCTGCATCATCACGTCGGCGATATTGGCCGGGCGCGTGAACAGACTCTTCGAATTGACATAACCGACGATGTTGTCGATACTCTTGCGCCAGACGAAAATACGCGAATATTTCGAATCGACGAACCGCGCCGTGAGCTGCCCGATCGACGTGTCGTCGATATCCACCGCCTCGACATCCACACGCGGCACCATGCAGTCGCGAACCCGCAGGTCGGCGAAATCCAACGCATTCTGGAAAAGTTTGAACTCGTTGTCCGGCTCGGGGCGCGGTTCCGACGTATTGGTATCGAGCAGTGCCGCGAGGTCATCGCGACCGAAGCTGTGCGACACGGCCCGTTCCTCGACACGGCGCCCCGCCAGGCGCAGGATGCCATGCGAGATGAGCGTCGTGAGACGGGCGATCGGATAGAGCAGCAGGTAGAAGAAATAGATCACCGGCGCCAGGGCACGGTAATAGAAATTGGGGTTGTTGCGGAAGATCGACTTGGGAAGGAACTCCGCAGCAAAGATGATGATGACGGTCGACACGGCCGTTTCGATGGCGACCGAACCGTTGCGGGCGATGCTTTCCCACCCCAGCGCATAGAAGATGCCGCGCAGCAGCAACGACATGTAAAGCGAATAGATGACCAGGGCAATGTTGTTGCCCACCAGTATCGTGGTGATATACTGCCCGGGGTGGCGGGAAAAAATCTCCGCGATATGGTCGAACATGCGGCTCTGTTTGCGGTCGATCTCCAGCTTCAGGCGGTTCTTGCTCGTAAAAGCGATCTCCATGCCCGAAAAAAATGCCGACAACAACAGCATTAAGATAATCAGTATGACCGAAGTAAGCATCGTCCTGTTTATTTTGGGTTACTCCCCCGCTTCGTCCGCATGTACGGCACGCCGGAGGGGCTGGATTTCACCGACCGGTTCGGCCGGGCGGAGCTCCTCCTCCCCGTCGGGGCGGACAGCTGGTGCAGCCAAAGGCGGCTCCTCGGAAAGCGGTGCCGCAGGCTGCGCCGCAACCGGAGCGGCAGGCCGGTCTGTCGCAGGGCGGGGCGAATCCGAAGTCCGGCCGGCAGGTTCGGGCACAGCCGTAGAATCTGATTCGTTAGGTTTGACCTCGACCTCCATGCGCCCTTTCATACGGCGGAAGCGCCAGTCCTTGAACTCCTCGTCCGACTCGAAACCTTCGCCGATGAACACGTCGCGGCCGTCGTTCTGCACGATTTTCGAATCGACGTTCGAATAGATTTTCTTGGTTCGCGCGTTCCAGAACAGCTGTTGCGTATAGAGTTTCTTGCCGTCCGATTTCTCGACCACGACATTTCCCCGCGCCTCCCACAGGTCGCGGGTCTCGTAATGGATCGCATAGTTGGCCGTCAGCACGGCATCGACCGACGAGAGCGAATCGTCCTTATAGGTAGTCATCTCCACCCCCTTGGGGAATTCGCGATAAGGCTCGCGCGCCAGCGAATAACCTTCGAGCAGCGGGGTTTTGAAATGGTACGAACGGCGGCCGTTCTGCGACATGACGACCGACAGGTTTTCGCTGTACTCGGTCATCATCATCTCTATCCGGGCCTCCGATTCGGGTTCTTCTTCACGTTCACAAGAGAATAGCAAGATAGCACTCCCCACAACGGAGAGTGCTACCATCACGTATCTTGCGATAAATCTGTCCATCAATTAGCGGGGACGCACAGTAGTCGACACACCGGCAGCCGTACCGCAGTTGACGGTATAGCGTGCGCCTTCCTGCAACTCGTTGAAGAAGCACTCCTCCGAAGTCGGGAAACGGCTGCGGAATGCGTTCATCGAGGTTTTGGCAGGTTCACGGTATTCCGAATCGCTCGGCAGCAGCTCGACGGCCTTGGCCATCGTGTCGTAGGCTGCCCAGAAGGTAGCCGGCCCGGCGAAACCTTCACAATGAGCTGCCGAAATGCCGTAGCACTGGGCCAGTACGAAATACGGCACACCGTCCTCGGGATTCAGGTCGCGGGCCTGACGGGCAGCCGATGCGGCGCCCTGGATGTCGTTGGAAACCAGGCCGACCAGCGCCATGCGCACCAGCAGCAGCTGACGCTCTGCGGGATCCGTCTCGACGGCAAGCGCCTCGTTGAGGTATTTCATGGCCTTCGTATAGTCGCCCTTGCTCTGGAAGGCCTGCGCAAGGAACATCGCAGTTTCGGACGAAGGTTTCACCGTATAGTATTTCTCGGCAATCGAGAAATAGAAATCGCCGTCGCACTTGGCACGCGACATCAGGGCTACGGCCTGCGCCAGCAACGCCTCATCGTCGGGAGCAGCCTCCAGCTTGCCGCGGAACAGATTTTCGAGGTTCTCGCAGCTGGCCGCGCCGCTCAGGCCGAAAGCCGCGTCGAACTGCGACTTGTAATCGCCGGCCTCGGGGTTCTTCTCGAAGAACGGGGTCAGGCGGTCGTACTCGGCGATGATCTCATCGGGCATCACCTCGTCGGTATTCTTATAATCCTCGCAGAGGTTCGAGAAATAGGCCACCACGGTCTCGGGGTCGGTGCTGTCGCCGCCCTGCGCGATTGCCGCGCGGAATGCCTCGCGGATGCCCTTGCGGTCGTTGGGTTTGTAGCGCAGGAACTCGCGCGCCTTCTGGTCGAGGATAAAGGCCGTCTTGCCGGGCTTGACGTTATCGCCGAAATACTGGGCACGCATATCGTACATCAGCATCAGCGAGTCGATGAACATGTTCTTCTCCGCCACGCTCTTGGCACGGTTGATCTTGTTCTTATACACGACGGCACCGCGCTGGTAGATCGACTCCGCTGCATCGGGTATCTTGTCGATAAGCCCCTTGAGGTAGTGTGCAGCGGCATCGTAGTCACGGTTGTCGCACGATTCTTTCAGGAAATTACTGTTCAGAATGTTCTGTTCACGCTCTTCGGGAGTAGCGCCCCATTTCGCATATTGCGGGGCACTGAAATCCTGAGCCAAAGCCGCCGAAGCCAAAAACACCAAAGCGGCAGAAAGCAGAAATTTTACGTTTTTCATCGGTCAGAGATTAATTTTTGTATTTCTTATACTTATAATTGTTTTCGTCAGTTAAACTACCTCCGTGTCGGGGTCGCAAGTTACTACTAATTCCTCGGACGTGCAATTTTCCGGCTCAAAAACTAATCGTATTTCGGCCTGCGGAACCAGTATTCCCCGTTCTCGGCACCCGCAAAGAGCGAGAATCCGACCGAGAATTTGAAATACTGCTGCCGCACCAGTCCCAGGCGCTCGGAAAGGTTATAGCCGCGACGTCCGTATTCCACGCCCACGTCGATGGTCGAACTGCCGAGGAACTTCACAGGCACCCCTACACCCAACGTAACGGCGTATTCGCCGATTTTATTGCCGTCGTAGGTCTGGTTGTAGGTTCCGTAACGGAAACCCGCCCGGTAGGCCCAGCGTTTCATGAACCTGCGCACGTCGTAATAGTTCGGCGTATACTCCACGCCCATCTTCACCATGCTCGTATTGGTATAGGCCACTTCGTATGCAGATTTGTCCGGCCCGCTGATCCCGGTCATTTCGGTCGCCTTATTGCCGCCGGTCCAGTTCTGATAGACATAGTCAAGTCCGATCGTCCATTTCGAGGTCATATAATAAGCCCCCACCGAAAGCTGACGCGGCAAGGCAAGTGCCAAATGGGTCGTATCGCCCTTCACGGTCGAATTATACAGGTCGCCGATATAGATCCGCTTGGTCACATCGGGGTTCAGGTTGCCGCCGAAATCGTACGTAGCGCCGAACGTCAGCATGCGTTTCTGGTTCATGACAGCCTTCCAGAGGACGCCGACCTGGCCTTTGATGCTCGAAATACTGTAATTGTCGCTGCCGACCGTCGACGAAAAAGTTCCGTCGCCCGTGATCGGCGTCGGGGTCATCACGAAGCTGCGGTCGATGTCGCCCCAGTAATACTGCGCCGCGATACCCAACGAGAAATTCTTGAAAATCTCCCAGCCCAGGCCGACCTTGACCTCCGTCACGTCGCCTTCGCCCTGATAGACGTACTGCACGCGTCCCACATTGCCCCAAACCGGATCGTTCGGGTCGTAGTCCTGGGTATACTTGGTACGGTAGCCCACCGAGCTGTAAGGCGTGAGGCTGAACCCGAGCCCGAGTTTCTTGGCGACCGGCATCTGGAACGCGATATCGTGGAAATTGAACGTATTATAGGCCGTGTTTTTGGACACATTGTCCACCTTCTGCGAATTGTAGTAATTCTGTCCCTCGAGGCCGAAACTGAAGAGGAAGCTCTTTTGCGGGATGGTACTGTACGCTGCAGGGTTGAGCAGATTAATTTTACCCGGAGTACCCATGGCCACCCCGACGCCGCCCATCGAGCGCATCTGCGTCGTACCGGGCGTATTGATCTCGCCGACGCCGTACATCGTATAGGGAGAGAATGCGTTAATACTGCTTGTCTGGGCCGATACGGCATAAGGAAGCATCACGGCTGCCGCAACAACCAGCTTAATCAAGGTGTTCTTCACTTGCATTGTGCTCTAAAATTCTATTCAATCCGCAAAAGACCAGATTACAGTTTGCAAATATCGTATTTTTAATTCGTTTAACAAAGAATTTTGCATCCCCGCCGGTAAAAATTACGCACAGGCCGTCGATTTGTTCCCGCATGCGCACGACATAACCTTCGATTTCGAAGGCGATCCCGTTCATCACGCCCAACTCGATGGCCTCTTCGGTCGTGAGCCCCGAGAGTCCTTCATCCTCGGTCGCGGCACACAGCGGCAGCTTGGCCGTGTAATCGTGCAGCGCCCTGAAACGCGTCTTCACCCCCGGGGAGATGCAGCCGCCCCGGAACGTATTGTCAGCCGTCACCAGGTCGATGGTCACCGCCGTACCGAAATCGACGATCAGCACGTTCTCACCCGGATAGAGCACTGTCGCGCCGACGGCTGCGGCCAGTCTGTCGCGCCCCAGCGTCTCGGGCGTAAGGTATGCGTTGCCGATGGGCACGGGGGTCTGGGAGGTGAACTCCAGCAGATAATCCACCCGCCCGCGGAGCATCGCCGCCACGTCATCGACCTCGCCGCGCGTCGACGCCACCACGGCGCGCCGCACGGGCCATTCGGAGAGCAGTTCTTCGAGCATCGACGGGTGCAACCGCTCCGTGCAACGCTGCGCGACAAGTTCTCCCCTGTCGAAAACCGCAAGTTTTACCAGGGTGTTCCCGATATCTACGACTAAATTCAAAGCTGTTGCAGTGTTTTATACCCGTCCTCAATGTCTTTGACATTCCTAACGGTCATCGCCAGACGATTATTGTGCTGTTTGAGCACAAATCTGGCGGGATTTTGCGTCACCTTGCGAAGCAACTCCATAAAGGTATCGCTTTTGTAATAGGGCGAATTCTGCTCGCCGACGAAGTGGAGGATCATCAGCCCGTTCTTGACCTTCACCCGTTCGATGCCGAGGCGAATCGCCTCCCAGCGCAGGCGCACGACGTTGAGCAGTTCCTGCGCTTCGCGCGGCAGGGGGCCGAAACGGTCTGCCAGACGGCTCTCGAAGGCCTGCAACGCGGCTTCGTCCTTGGTCGAGTCGAGCTCGCGGTAAAGTTTCAGGCGTTCGGCCTGCTGCGCCACGTAGGCATCGGGCAACCCGGCCTCGACCTCTATTTCGATGTGCGCGTCATCCACGTAATGCATCTGCTCCACGACATCCTGCTCGGCGGCACCCAGACCCGCCACCTGCAAGCCTTCGGCCCGCAGCTCGGCGATCGCCTCGTTCATGATTTTCTGGTAGGTTTCGAAACCGATGTCGGCGATAAACCCGCTCTGCTCGGCACCCAGCAGGTTGCCCGCGCCGCGGATGTCGAGATCCTGCATCGCAATGTTGAACCCCGACCCCAGGTCGGAGAACTCCTCGATCGCCCGCAGGCGGCGCCGCGCATCGGACGACAGCATCTCCTCGGGCGGCGAGAGCAGGTAGCAGTAGGCTTTCTGGTTGCTGCGCCCCACGCGCCCGCGCAATTGATGCAAGTCGCTCAGGCCGAAGTTCTGGGCATTGTCGACGATGATCGTATTGGCATTGGGGATGTCGATGCCGTTCTCGATGATCGTGGTCGAAACGAGCACGTCGAACTCCCCGTAGATAAAATCCATAATCAGTTTTTCGAGCTTCTCGGCCGGCATCTTGCCGTGTCCGACGGCCACGCGGGCCTTGGGGCATACGCGCGTGATAAGCCCTTGGATGGACATCAGGTCTTCGACGCGGTTATGGACGAAATATACCTGGCCGCCGCGTGCGAGCTCGGCCTCGACGGCGTCGCGGATGATCTCCTCGGAGAAGACATGCGACTCGGTGACGATCGGCTGGCGGTTGGGCGGCGGGGTCGAGATGACCGACAGGTCGCGCGAGCCCATGAGCGAAAATTGCAGCGTGCGCGGGATCGGCGTCGCCGTCAGGGTCAGCGTATCGACGTTGACGGCCATCTGCGTGAGTTTCTCCTTGGCCGCGACGCCGAACTTCTGTTCCTCATCGATGATCAGCAGCCCCAGGTCACGGAATTTGATCTGCTTGCCCAGTATTTTATGGGTGCCGATCAGGATATCGATACGCCCCGATTCGAGGTCGGCACGTATCTGCCCCGCCTCCTTGGCGGTCTTGGTGCGGTTGAGATACTCGACCCGCACGGGGAAATCGCGCAGGCGCTCCGAGAAGGAGCGGTAGTGTTGCAGGGCGAGGATCGTCGTCGGCACCAGCACCGCCACCTGCTTGCCGTCCACGGCAGCCTTGAATGCCGCGCGGATCGCCACCTCGGTCTTGCCGAAGCCCACGTCGCCGCAGACCAGCCTGTCCATCGGCTGGTCGGACTCCATGTCCTTCTTGACGGCCGCGACGGTCGTCTGCTGGTCGGGGGTGTCCTCCCACTGGAACGACGCCTCCAGCTCGTGCTGCAGGTAACTGTCGGGCGTGAATGCGAACCCTTTGCTGGCCTTGCGCTTGGCATAGAGGGCGATCAGCTCGCGCGAAATATCCTTGACGGCCTTCTTGGCGGCGTTCTTGAGTTTCTGCCATGCCCCGTTGCCGAGTTTATAGACCTTCGGCGGCTCGCCGTCGCCGGACTTGTAACGCGAAATGCGGTGGAGCGAATGGACGTTTACGAACAACACGTCGCCGTCCTTGTAAACCAGCTTGATAGCCTCGTGCACCTTGCCGTTCTCGTTGATCTTCACCAGCCCGTCGAAACGCCCCACGCCGTGGTCGATATGCACCACATAGTCGCCCGGGCGGAGCTGGTTCAGCTCGGCGACGGTCATCTGCTCGTCGCGCCGGATCTCGCCGTTGATGCGGTAACGCTGGTAACGGTCGAAAATCTGGTGGTCGGTATAGAGGCACAGTTTCAGGTCGTTGTCCACGAACCCCTCGTGCAGCGTAACGGAGAGCGACCGCACGGCGGCCTGCCCCCGGCCTATCTGGTGGAAGATGTTTTCGAGGCGTTCGACCTGCACCTTGTTCTCCGAGAGGATGTAGGTCGCATAACCCCGCAGCGAATTGCGGATCATGTCGTCGGCCAGCATCTCGAAATTCTTGTTGAACTTGGGCTGCGGGGCCGTGTCGAACACCACGGCCGCCGTGGCGGGGCGTTCCGGCAGGTTGTCGCGCAGCGCCACCACGCTGTTGCCGGCCATGTCGCGCAACAACACGTTGCGGCTGGTCAGCAGGCCGTCTATCCGCCCGGGCTCCTCCATGTCCGCGAGCACCTTGCGGCGCAGGTCGTTGACGCGGCGCAGCACATAGTCGGCATCGTAGAACCAGCAGGTTGCCCCAGAACCTGCGAACTGCACGAACGACACCCGGGGTGCCTCGCCGGCATTGAGGTTGGGGACGATTTCCACCCGGTCGAGCTTGTCGGCCGAGAGCTGGCTCGAAATATTGAAACGGCGGATCGAGTCGACCTCGTCGCCGAAAAAGTCGATCCGGTAAGGCTTGCTTTCCGAATAGGAAAAAACATCGACGATACCACCGCGCACGGAGTACTGCCCCGGTTCGTAGACGAAATCGACGCGCGTGAAGTTCGCATCCGCAAGGGCGTCTTCCAGCACGGCGATCGAAATCTTGTCGCCGAGCTTCACGGCAATCGTGTCGCGCTGCAACGTCGCGGCGTCGACGACCCGTTCGGCCAGCGCCTCGGGATAGGTGCAGACCACCAGGTATCCCTTCGTGAAGCCCCGCACGGCGTTCATCGCCGCAGTGCGTTGCACCACGCCCTGGGCATCCTCGGCGCCGTAGGCCGCCGAACGCTTGTAGGACGAGGGGAAGAAATAGACCTGCTTCTCGTCCAGCAGGTTGTAAAAATCGTTCAGCAGGTAGGCCGCGGCATCCCGGTCTTCGGCCACGAAGATATGCACGCCCCCCGTTTTCGCCACTGCCGCCGCCGCATAAAACGAAAGAGCACCGCCGACCAGCTCTTTCAGGTGGACGGTTGCGCTCTCCTTCTTATATTCGCGGCACAATTTCGGCAGGGCCTTCGACCCGGCGGCGAACTGCGCCAGCTGCTCGCTGGCAGTCATAGCGTCACTTGTTAATCAGGTCGTTATCCTTGTCATCGTGGTAATGCACCTCGACGATGCCGAGGCTCTGGTCTTCGACGACACGCAGGCGGAGTTTGTATTTCCACTCCCAGCGGCGGCGCAGCGACCAGATGCCCTTCCGCAGGAAAGCAGCCACATAGGGGCTGACAACCAGCTTGATATACTTGTGTCCCCGGTCTTGCGTGAGGAACGATATCTGGTTCTCGATCTTTTTGTCCAGCAATACCGTAGGCTCGATCTTGCCCGTGCCGTTGCAGGTCGGGCAGACGTCCGAAACCTCCTCCACGGCCACGGGACGCACCCGCTGGCGGGTGATCTGCATCAGCCCGAACTTGGTGAGCGGCAGCACCGTATGCTTGGCCTTGTCGGTGGACATCAGCTTGACCATCTCGTCGAAGAGCGCCTGTTTGTTCTGCGCCTTGTGCAGGTCGATGAAGTCGATGATGACGATGCCCCCCAAATCGCGCAGGCGCAGCTGGCGGGCGATCTCCTTCGCGGCCGCCAGGTTGACGTCCATGGCGGTCTGCTCCTGGTTGTCCTCGGCCTTGGTGCGGTTGCCCGAATTGACATCGATGACGTTCATCGCCTCGGTGTGTTCGATGATCAGGTAGGCGCCGCGGCGCAGCGAGACGTACTTGGCGAAGAGCGACTTGATCTGCTTCGAGATGTCGAAGTTGTCGAAGATAGGGACGTTGCCCCGGTAAAGCTTGACGATCTTCTCCTTCTCGGGCTCGATCAGGCGGATGTAATTGCGGATGTCGTTGTACATCGCCTCGTCGTCGACGGCGATCTGCGAAAACGAGCCGTTGAGCGAATCGCGGATGATCGTATTGGCGCGGTTCATCTCGCTCATCAGCTGCGCGGGCGGCGTACTCTTCTTGATCGCGGCGCAGGTCTTGCGCCAGCGGTCGATCTGCGACTGGATGTCGTGCTCGATGTCCTCGTCCTTGGCCTCCATGGCCGCCGTGCGGATGATGACCCCGAAATTCTTGGGGAGCACCGCAGCCGCGATGCGCTTCAGGCGTTTCTTCTCGTCCGCCGAGCGGATCTTCTGCGAAAGGAACACCTTGGACGAAAAGGGCACCAGCACGACGTTGCGGCCGGCCAGCGAAATGTCGGAGGTCAGGCGGGGCCCCTTGGTCGAAATGGCCTCCTTGGCGATCTGCACCATGATGTTCTGCCCGACCTGAAGATAGTCGCCGATCTTGCCCGTCTTTTCGACGGGCGGCTCGAGCTTCATGCCCTCGACGCGCATTCCCCGCTTGCCGGGCTGCTGCGAAGCGACCAGCTTCTGCAACGAGGGAAACTGACTTCCCAGGTCGAGGTAGTGGATAAAAGCGTCCTTTTCGTGCCCGATGTTTACGAAGGCTGCATTGAGCCCGGGCATTATCTTGCGTACTTTCCCGAGGTAGATATCCCCTACGGAAAAACCCGTCTGGCACTGCTCCTTGTTGAGTTCGACAAGCACCTTGTCCTCACACAGCGCAATGGAGATTTCTGTCGGGTTGACGTTAACGATTAATTCTCTGTTCATCTATATCGTGTGTCGCACCCCGGAAACGGGGTTGCGGAATACTGAAACCGGTTAGGCCGCATTTTGGTCTGAAGTGGCGGCGAACTCCAAAGGAAAATATTGTCCGGGCCATCGGCCGGCAACATGGCGGGTAAGGAAATACCCTGGTTTATTTCGGCGGCACTGCGTCGCAATGCCCCTGCGGGGGGGGGCTCATAACCTGCGTTGCAAGAGGGCCTGACGTCCGCAAACGGCGATCCGGGAACCTGCATTCCCCCCGGGGATACGGGCCCCGGCCGCAAAAAACCGCAGAAAATAGGTAAAGCTAAAAGAACCCGGGGCTCCTTTAGCTTTATCTATCGTTTAGCACTAAGGTGCTACCCTACTTTTTCTTGTGGCGGTTCTTGCGCAGACGTTTTTTACGCTTGTGGGTAGCCATCTTGTGACGCTTATGCTTCTTTCCGTTTGGCATAGTCCTTAAATTTTAGAGGTTCTTTATTTATTGAATTATTTCACCTTCGCAGCGAAGCTCTTGGCGGGCTTGAAAGCGGGGATGTTATGTTCCGGAATGGTGATGGTCGTGTTCTTCGAGATGTTGCGTGCGACTTTCTTTGCACGTTTCTTCACGATGAAGCTGCCGAAGCCGCGGAGATACACGTTGTTCTTGTTGGTCAGAGAGGTCTTGATGCTATCCATGAAAGCTTCGACGATTGCCTGAACCTGCACCTTCTCAACGCCGGTGCTCTTAGCGATTTCGCTTACGATATCTGCCTTTGTCATAGTTTATATAGTATTAAATTATTAAGTTCGTGTGAAGACATTCGGACTGCAAATATACGCTTTATTTACATTTTAGCCAATAAACCGCAACTTTTTTTCATTATTTTTCCGGCAGTCCCCTACCAGCCACTGGAACAAGAGGATAACAAATATCGGGCAAAACTCGGCGGAAAATTAAAATATTATGTGCCAGGCAATTATATCCGGACGGCACACCGGAGCGAGCCGCACGGAATAATCGCTAATAATCAACATATTAGCCACAAACCCGCCGAAACGGGAGGAGCCTTTTCCGGGCATCATTGCGCCCGAAGAGTCCCGGCACGGCCAACCCCCTCCCGGATGCCGGTGCGGCTGCCCGCCCGCGCCCGCCGGCATCCGGCATGCAGTCCTCCACACGGGCGGCGGAGGGGACGGCATCCTCGCCCCGCCCGGGTTCGAGCACCGATCCCCGGGGAAGGGCTCTCCGGCACGCCGCTGCAAACCGTCCCGGAGGCGATTTACACCCCGGAACCGCGGATAATATCCCGCCGACCCAATAAACGCCCGGTTTTTGCGTTTGATAATAAAATAACTAATTTTGCGAACTAAAATCCGATAACCGTATGGTCAAAATACTCTGGGTGGACGACGAGGTCGAACTCTTGAAGCCCCACGTCCTGTTCCTCAAACAGAAAGGCTACGAAGTCGACACCTGCAACAACGGCTACGACGCGATCGACATGGCGGCCGAAGGCGCCTACGACCTGATAATCCTCGACGAGATGATGCCCGGCATGACGGGGCTCGAGACCCTCCCCAAGATCAAGGAGGTGCGCCCCACGACGCCCGTCATCATGGTGACCAAGAGCGAGGAGGAGAACATCATGGACAAGGCCGTCGGCTCGAAGATCGCCGACTACCTCATCAAGCCCGTCAACCCCAACCAGGTGCTGCTCTCGATCAAGAAGAACGTCCACCAGCAGCAGCTCGTCACCGAGCAGACCACGGCCGACTACCGGTCGGAATTCGGGCGTATCTCCTCGTCGCTGCAGATGGCCGAGACCTTTTCGGACTGGTGCTCGCTCTACCGCAAGCTCACCAACTGGGAGGTCGAGCTTTCGGAATCCACCGACCAGGGCATCAAGGAGGTGCTCACCTATCAGAAGACCGAGGCGAACCAGGAATTCTGCAAGTTCGTACGCCGTAACTACTACAACTGGATCAACAAGCGCTCGGACGAAACCCCCGTGATGTCGCACACGCTCATGCGCACCAACATTTTCCCGGTGGCGGACGAGAACCCGAAGACCACGCTGCTGCTGATCGACAACTTCCGCTACGACCAGTGGCGGTCGATCTCCTCGCTGCTGCGGGGCTACTACGACGTGGCGCTCGACGATTTCTACTGCGCCATCCTCCCCACGGCAACGCAATACGCCCGCAATGCCATCTTCGCCGGCCTGATGCCGCTGGCCATCGACAAGCTGATGCCCAACAAATGGCTCAACGACAACGAGGAAGGCGGCAAGAACCAGTACGAGGAGGAGTTCCTCAAACGGCTGATGGCCCAGAACGGGAAGAACTGGAAATTCTCGTTCGACAAGCTCGTGCGCCCCGAACAGGGCCGCAGGCTGGTCGACAATATACAAAAAGTGTACGACGCCGATTTTTCGGTGATCATCTACAACTTCCTCGACATCCTCTCGCACGCCCGTACCGAGACCGACATCATCCGCGAGCTGACCGAGGACGACGCGGCATTCCGGTCGCTGACGCGCTCGTGGTTCGAGCACTCCGACCTCTACACCATCCTCAAGCTCCTCTCGGAGCGGGGGCACACGGTCGTGATCACCTCCGACCACGGCACCATCCGCGTGGACAACCCCGTCAAGGTGACGGGCGACCGCGAGACCTCGGCCAACCTGCGCTACAAGACGGGGCGCAACCTGGCCTACAACTCGCGCGACGTCTACGAGATCCTGAAACCCGAGGACGTACAGCTGCCGTCGAGCAACCTCACGTCGAGCTATATCTTCGCCTACAATTCGGATTTCCTGGTCTACAACAACGATGCGAACCGCCACATCCGCTATTACCGCAACACGTTCCAGCACGGCGGCATCTCGATGGAAGAAATGATCGTACCTTATATCGTCTTAAAACCCAAGCAGTAATATGAAAACGATCCACATCACCTCGCAGGACGAACTGCCGGACGTCGCCGAGGCGGTCATCGAAGCGCTCGGCCGCCGCACGGTAGTCGCACTGCGCGGAGAAATGGGCGCGGGCAAAACCACGCTGATCCGCGAGATCGCAGCCCAACTGGGCGCCACGGACACCGTAACCAGTCCTACGTTCGCCATCGTGAACCAGTACAAGGGCAAGGGCAACCGCCGTATCCATCATTTCGATTTCTACCGGATCAACGACATCCGCGAAGCCTATGATTTCGGTTACGAAGAGTATTTTTTCTCGGGCGACCTCTGCCTGGTCGAATGGCCCGAAAAGATCGAGCAGCTCCTGCCCGAGAACGTGATGACGGTGCGCATCACCGTCGACAGCGACACGGCACGCACGTTCGAAATCGACTGAAGCCCGGCCAACGCCCCGCGACACTACGACCATGGCAGACGGTTTCCGCATCGCATTCTGCATCGAATGCCATAAATACACCCCTGTCCTGCAGGAGTTGTGCCGACAGTTGCAGCACCCCGAAGCGGATATTTTCATCCATGTCGATGCGAAATCCGACATCGGGGATTTTGCGCCGCTGCGTCCCCTGGCACGTTTCATCCACCCGCGCAGCAAGGTGTACTGGGGCGAGTACGGCCAGATCGACTGCATGCTCAAACTGCTCCGGGCCACCTGTAACGGCGACTACCGCTACATCGCCATTCTCTCGGGCGACACCCTGCCGCTACGCCCCTGCGGGCAGATACACGATTTCCTCGAAGCGTGCTACCCGCGGCAGTTCGCGGACATGCAGCCCGAACTGCACATCACCGAGCTGACGCAGAAGATGCAGTGGTGCCACTACCCCGACAGGAACGATTGGATCGGGCACCTGCCGGGCTATTTCCGCAAAAGGCTCTACAAACGGCTGCGCCCCGGGGACAACCCCTATTTCAGAACATTGCCGCCGCTCGAAAAGGGTTCCAACTGGATCGTCGTCACCGACCGCTTCCGGGATTTTGTGTTCGATTATCTGCGCACCCACCCCGATTATATCCGCGCATTCAGACACTCGCACTGCGGCGACGAGATCTTTTTCCAGACCCTGATGGGCATTTCCGAATTCGCCGGTGCGAATACGCGCCGTCCCCTCGTCTATACCCGGTGGGGCGGAGAAGGGGCGCCCCATCCGGAAACATTCGGCACCGACGACCTGCTCCGGCTGCTGCAGGCACGGGACACGGCGGCGGAAGTTCCGTACCTCTTCGCCCGCAAGATCGCCGACGACCTGGACATCGCCCGCTACCGGGCGGCCTTCTTTCCCCGACCGGAATAGCGCCGGTTTTGCGCGTCACGCAAAAAAACGCTATCTTTACAGCGCCCGAAACCGCATCCGATTTCTGAAACACATTTCATACAAGTTATACACACGCAATGCAAGAATATATCTCCAAGCAACAACAGGTTTTGCGTCCCGCGGAACAGATTTACGCGGTCATCAGCCGTTTCGACAACCTCACGCCCGCCCTTGCCGACAAGGTCGAAGAGTGGCAGGCGACCGAGGACAGTTGTTCGTTCAAGGCCAAAGGCTTCACCGTGAAACTCCGCATGGAGGAGCGCGAGCCGGGCAAATACGTCAAGGTCGTCGGCGACGACGGAGGCGTACCGATGGATTTCGCATTCTGGATCCAGTTGCAGGAAGTTTCCGCCGCGGACACCCGCCTGCGGCTGGTGCTGCGCATCGACCTGAACATGATGATGAAGATGATGATCGGCAACAAGCTGCAGGGGGCGCTGGATCAGATCGCCGAGGGGATCGCCCGGGCGATGAACGCCGCCCCGCAGGTCTGAACAAACGGCGGACGAAGTCCGGCACCGAACCGGAACATCGGGCACGGTTCCGCAGACACGATGCCCCGGGATGATAATTCCGAGGCGATGATTCCGGGCAGGGAGAGATGTTTGCGGCACAGGCCGGGGATACGCAGCCAAAGGCGGTATGACGCCGTACCGCAGGTTCAGGCAAGGATCACGCAAGCATTCGTCGGCGCAACGCGCACACGAAAACCTATAAACGCACGCGATTATGAAACCGACAAGTTATCTATCAGCCCTTTTCCGGCCTTCGGCGCCTCCCGCCGGAGAGCGCCCGCCGTGCGACTTCGACCTGATCAGCCGCTATTTCTACAACTGCCCGGCGGAGGACACCTGCCACACGATCGACGCCGAAACCACGGCCGACCTCGACCTCAACGCCGTATTCGAGCGCATCGACCGCACGACCTCGAAAGTCGGGCAGCAATGCCTTTATGCCCGCATACGCACGCTCCGGGGACAGGAGGATGCCGAGGCTTTCGGCCGCAGCACGGACTGTTTCTCCCGCAACGGGGAACTTGCGGCCAGCTGCACCGAATCCCTCTCCCGGCTCACCGACGAGGATGCCTACGGGCTGCAAAACCTGATTTTCGACACACCGGCCAAAGTCCGTTATTTCGCCTGGGTATACCCGCTCACCCTGCTCGCCGTGGCGACGCTGCTCGCCGCCCCGTTCTACCCGCTGTCGCTGCTGCTGTTCATGGCGGTCTTCGCCGTGAACCTCTATATCCATTACAGCAACAAGCTCAATGTCTCGCTCTACGGCTCGGCCGTAAAACAACTTTCGCTGGCATTGCGCACAGCCCGGGAACTGGCTGTCGAAGAGGTGCCCGGCACGGAGGAGGCCACCGAACAAATCCGGCAGGTCGCCGAGGTCGAACGCCGCAGCCGCGTGGTTGGGACGCAGGGCGACTCCGCAAACGAGCTGGCCGCCATCGCATGGCTTTTCATCGAGCTGGCCAAAGTCGCCTTCAATATCGAGGTGATCCTCTTCCAGCGCTTTATCGGCAGCATCACGGCCCGGCGCGATGCGATCCACGGCATGTTCCGCTTCATCGGGGAGACCGATGCCGCAATCTCCGTCGCACGCCTGCGCAGCGAAACCCAGACCTGCCGCCCTCAGTTCGTCGACGGGAAATACCTGAAGGCCGAGCAGGTCGTACATCCGCTCATCGACGGCTGCGTGCCCAATACGCTCATCCTCGACGGCACGGGGCTGCTGCTCACCGGCTCCAACATGTCGGGCAAGACGACCTTCATCCGCACGCTGGTGCTCAACGCCCTGACGGCCGAGACCCTCGACATATGCTTCGCCGTCTCTTATACGGCACCGTACATGCGGCTGCTGAGCTCGATCCGCATTTCGGACGACATCGCCGAAGGCACGAGCTACTACCTGCAGGAGGTGCTGACCGTCAAACGCTTCCTCGAAGCGGCACAGGATTCCGCCCCCTGCCTGTTCGCCCTCGACGAACTGTTCAAGGGGACGAACACGACCGAACGCATCGCCGCCGGGAAAGCCGTCCTCTCATACCTCAACCGCGGCCCGCACATCGTGCTGGTATCGACGCACGACATCGAGCTGGCGGAGTTGCTCGACAGCGACGGCTACGAACTGCACCACTTCCGCGAAGAGGTGGTCGACGGGCAGCTGGTCTTCGACTACCAGCTGCACACGGGGCCGCTGACGACCCGCAACGCAATCCGCATCCTGGAGCTGTACGACTATCCGCCCGAGCTGATCGCCGAAGCCTATGCGGTGCAGGAACGGCTGCTGAAAAAACCGGAATGACGGCCAAACCACGGGCAGGAGCGCCGGCCTCGGAGGGTCGGCGCTCCTGCTTCAGATTTTCGGTTTCTGGAGCATCCGGATAACCAGCGACGCCCCGTAGATCAGCATTCCGTACATGATCGTAATGAACGAAACCTTGAACCCGCCGAGCAGCAGCGTCGACGAAATATCGCCCGCCTGCTGAATGACGTCAAAGGCATGGTACATGCTTAGAATCTGAAGGAAGATCCCGCTCACCAAAGCCAGCAACCCGATCTCCTTCACCCATGCCGGGGCTTTCCATGCAGCGAACAGCATACAAATCAACTCGGCGGTCAGCAAAGACATCTGGTAAGAACCGCCTTCGAAAAACAACTGGTACATACGATAAAATTTTAAACGGACACGGGACTATTCCCTGCAACAAAGATAGTCCATCCGGCCCCGAACCGGCAAAAAAACGGACAGGCGAAACCCGTCGTTGCGCGGTCGAATCCCGCCGTCCGCCCCACGGGAGCATTTTTCCGGGCTCCGGGACGACGGACATGCGGTTTATTTACCTATATTTGTTGAAACGGATCGTCGCATGAAACATTTCCTCCCCGTCGCATGGTGGCTCGCGGCCACGGTCGTCATCGCACTGGTACTGGTCAGCCTGGGCTATCCCTTCACGGATGCCCTGTTGCTGGGCGCGATGTTCCTGCCGGGGATGCTCGCCGCCCGTTATTTCGTGCCGCAGCTCTCGTTCCGGAATCCCCGACAGGGGATTTTCGACGCCGTATACCTCGCCCTGGGCATCCTTTGCATCGAGTACCTCGCGTTGATGCTGGCCGGGCGTTACATCCTCGGCGCAGGGGTCGGCCAGATGCCGGGGCTGTTGCTCAACCCTGTGTTCCTGCTGCTGATACCGGGCGCTTTCGTCGCCCCCGAGATCATGCTCGAAAACTACTTCACGGCCCGCTGCCCCTACGACAAAACGATCAGTTTCGTATCCGAGCGGCGGAAAATCACGCTCGACCCTGCGGAGATACTCTACGTCGAATCGAACGACAGCGAAGTCTGGCTGCACACCGCATCGGGCGAGGCCTACCGTACAAAGACGCGCATCTCGCAATGGGAATCGCAGCTCGACCGGCGCTTCCTGCGCATCCACCGCTCCTATATCGTCAACACGGCGCACGTCGGCGAATACCACCCATCGCGGATCAACGTCGGCGGACAGGAAATCGAAATTTCCCGCAAATACAAGGACACCGCACGGCTGCGGTTCGAGTCCCCTGCGGGCGAATAACGCCCCGCAACCCGCAAACGGGAATTATTGCCAACACATCCGGCAGTGCGGCCATTTCACCGACGGCATAAAACCCCGATATTTGCATTACGGGAACAATGAGCCGGAGAAGGCCACATGCCACCGGGAAACTTAAAACAGGGAAAGTTATGAAACAATATGATGCCGTCATCATCGGCTTCGGCAAAGCGGGCAAGACCCTCGCCGCCGAACTGGCCGCACACGATTGGAGCGTCGCGATGGTCGAACGCTCGGATAAAATGTACGGGGGAACCTGTATCAACATCGGCTGCATACCGACCAAAGCCCTGATCCACAGCGCCGGGCTCGCAGCCGCAGGGCATCCGCTTACCTTCGGGCAGCGGCGGGATTATTACAGGGATTCCGTCGCCTCGAAAACGGCGCTGGTCGACCTGTTGCGGGATAAGAATTACCATAAACTGGCCGACAACGCCCGCATCGACGTCTACACGGGCGAAGGCAGTTTCGCCTCACCGGAAGCCGTCGCCGTGAAAACCGCCCGGGGGACACAGCAGATCGGCGGCAAATACATCGTCATCAACACCGGCGCCGAGACGGTAATCCCGCCCATCGAAGGCATCGCACAGAGCAGGCGGGTCTATACCAGCACCTCGATCATGGAGCTCGAAGAGCTGCCGCAGCACCTGGTAATCGTGGGCGGCGGATACATCGGGCTGGAATTCGCCTCGATGTACGCCTCATTCGGATCGAAAGTCACCGTGCTCGAAGGGTTCGCGGAGCTGATCCCGCGCGAAGACCGCGACATTGCGGCTGCCGTGCGGGAGGCGCTGGAAAAAAAGGGCATCGAGTTCCGCATGGGCGCACGGGTCGAATCGGTGAGCGACACCGCCGGGGGCGTCACGGTCGCCGTCGCCGACACGCAGACGGGCAGAAAATACGAAATCGTCGGGGACGCCGTGCTGCTCGCCACGGGACGCCGCCCCGCCACCGCAGGGCTGAACCTCGCGGCCGCCGGAATCGAAACCGACGACCGGGGTGCCGTCAGGGTCGACGCACACCTGCGCACGACGGCTCCCCATGTCTTCGCCGCAGGCGATGTGACGGGCGGGCTGCAATTCACCTATGTTTCGCTGGACGACTTCCGGATCATACGCGACGTGCTGCTGGGCGACGGAGCCCGTACCACGGCCAACCGGGGCCCCGTTCCCTATTCGGTCTTCATCGAACCGACGCTCTCGCACGTGGGCATGCACGAGGAGGAGGCACGCAAGGCAGGGCGCGACATCCGCGTCAACAGGATCGCCGTCGCGGCATTCCCGCGTTCTCGGATACTGGGTTCGACGGAGGGTGTGCTCAAAGCCGTCATCGACGCCAAGACCGACGAGATACTGGGGTGCACGCTCTTCGGAGCCGAATCGGGCGAAGTCATCAACACCGTCGCCACAGCCATGAAGCACGGCGTCACGGCACACGACCTGAGCAATTCGATCTACACCCATCCGAGCATGAGCGAATCGCTCAACGACCTGTTCGCCTGACGGGAACCGGGATGGGGCTCCGCCGGGCATCGCCGGGAAAGTATCCGGGGAAGGGTCAGGGGAAGGTCAGGGGAAGGCTCCGAAGAGAAAGCCACGGGGAGGGCGGGGAAACACACCGGTTACGCCGGCCAGAAAAGACAGCCGGAACGCCCCGGCGTCACCGCAACCCTATGATCGCCGCCGCGCTACTTTCCCATCGCCGCCGCCACGCAGCGGATCGTCGGGAAAGCATCCCGCAGGTTGCGGGCGACCTCCGCGGGCGTACACCACGCCGCCCGCTGGATCCCCTCTTCGGCCTGGGGCACAAGCCGGTCACAGGATGCCGTATGCAGCTCGTACCAGTGGGTGCGTTTCAACTCCCAGCGTTCGGTCTTGGGGAAATAATAGGCATGCAGCGTATCGCACAGGGGTCGCACCACCCCGGCGCGGACACCCGTCTCCTCCTCGATCTCGCGGGCCGCGCACTGCTCGATCCGCTCACCGCGTTCGAGGTGCCCCTTGGGCAAGTCCCAGCGGCCGTTGCGGCGGATCATCAGCCATTGGCCGCAATCGTTGACCACCACGCCGCCCGCCGCCTCTATAAGCGCGAACTCCGCGGCAAAGGCCCCGAACGCCGCCCCGGGATCGGGCGTGACGACAGCCGCCTTGTTGTACGATTCGAGAATTTTCGTTACCTTCGCTCGTGATATGCCGCCGTCCGGTGCGGGCGTCACGGCATACCAGTCCTCGCCAGGGGTCTTCGCAGTGAAAACCACGGCTTTATCTGCAAAATATACGGTATAGTCCATGCTGGCTCGATTTGAACGCGAAAATACGAATAATATAGAAGAAACCCCGACCAAAATGAAAAAATTACTCCTTTTTATGGCTATTGCAGCTGTGGGACTGGGCGCATGCGACGACAGGCGCCCGCAACCACTTACGATCGACAACGCCCTGACGGCCGACGAAATCGCCGCAGGCAGGCTCACCCCCGAGGTGATGTGGAAAATGAGCCGTGCAGGCTCCTCGTCGCTCTCACCCGACGGCAAGACGCTCCTCTATGCGCAGACCGACTACAACATGGCCCAGAACCGCGGCGTGACGACCCTCTGGGTGCAGGATATGGCATCGGGCGCCGTAACGCGGCTCACCGACACGGCCTCGAACAACGCCGCCCCCGAGTGGAGCTCCGACGGGCGGAAAATCTATTTCCTGTCGGATCGCAGCGGCTCGATGCAGGTGTGGCGGATGAACGCCGCTGGCGGCGACGCGACCCAGATAACGGGCAGCGGCGGGGGCGAGGGTGTCCCCGACGTCGAAGGATTCGGTGTCAGCCCCGATGAAAAACACATCTGGTGGGTACAGGCCGTGCAGACGGCGCGGCGCAAATCGTCGGACGTATACGAGGACATGGACAAGTCGAAGGCCCGCATCTACGACGACCTGATGGCCCGCCACTGGGACTACTGGGACGAAGGCTCCTACCGCCATATCTTCATCGGCGAACTGGGCAAGGGCCTCGTGACGGGAGGCACGGACATCATGCCCGATGCACAGTGGGACGCCCCGCTGGCGCCCTATTTCGACATGGCCGAAATCGCCTGGAACAACGCAGGCACGATGCTGGCCTATACCTGTAAGCCGCTCACCGGCACCGAATACGCCGTTTCGACCGACTCGGACATCTTCGTCTATGTGCTCGAAAGCGGCGTGACGCAGAACATCTGCAAGCCGGTCAATGTCAATACCGGAGAGCCCGTCGCAAGCGACAAGGCCGTCATGGCCGGTTACGACAAATACCCCGTATGGTCGCCCGACGACACAAAAATCGCCTTCCTTTCACAGCGTCGCGCAGGCAACGAGTCGGACAAGGCGCGCCTGTTCCTCTACGACTGCCGGACGGGCGACATGCAGGATCTGACGGAAGATTTCGACTACAACGCCATGAACGTCGTCTGGGAGGACAACGACACGATCTGGTTCATCGCACCGATCGAGGCGACGCACCAGCTCTGCCGCATCTCACCCTCGGTAGGCGAGGTCGAGGTGGTAACCCGCGGCGACCACGACATCAACGCCTTCTCGATGGCCGGCGATAGGATCGTCGCCGAAATGTGCACGATCTCGATGGCCACCGAGTTCTTCGGCGTCGACCCCGCCGACGGCACGCTGACGCAGCTTTCGGCCATCAACAAACCGGTTTACGACAACATCAGGATGGGCGAGGTGCTGAAACGCTGGGTGAAGACCACCGACGGCAAGCAGATGCTGACGTGGGTGATCCTGCCGCCCGATTTCGACCCGGCCAAGAAGTACCCCACCCTGCTTTACTGCCAGGGCGGCCCGCAAAGCGTCGTGTCGCAGTTCTGGAGCTACCGCTGGAATTTCCAGCTGATGGCCGCACAGGGCTACGTCGTCGTGGCGCCCAACCGCCGCGGCCTGCCCTCGTTCGGGCAGGAGTGGCTCGACCAGATATCGGGCGACTACGCGGGGCAGAACATCCGCGACTACCTCTCGGCCATCGACGACGTGGCCGGGGAGCCGTGGGCCGACGAAACCCGCATGGGCTGCGTCGGGGCATCGTACGGCGGCTACTCGGTATTCTTCCTGGCCGGCTGCCACGAAAAGCGTTTCAAGGCGTTCATCGCCCACTGCGGCATCTTCAACTTCGAGTCGATGTACGGTGAGACCGAAGAACTGTTCTTCATCAACAACGACTACGGAGGCCCCTATTGGGATCGGTCGAACCAGGTCGCACAGCGCTCCTACGCCAATTCGCCGCACAAATTCGTCGACAAATGGGATACGCCGATCCTGATCTTCACGGGTGAATACGATTTCCGGATCCCCTACACGCAGTCGCTCGAAGCCTTCACGGCCGCCCGCGTGCGCGGCATCCCGGCGCGGCTGGTGGAATTCGAAAACGAGGCGCACCAGGTCTTCAGGCCCCAGAACTCGCTCGTCTGGAACCGCGAATTCTTCGGCTGGCTCGACAAATACGTGAAATAACGGGCGGGGGCGTCCCCGCATCGCAAGGCCATCCGGATTTCCCGGATGGCCTTTTTTGTCCACCGTGCATCCTTTTACGTTCTTTATCTCATCATTTCAGCCCGATCGCTATCCCTCAAATCGGCTGGTTCATTGAAAAAATCCACCGGTTCGTTGAATTTATTTTCATCTGCCTTCGCATAGTCCTATTTTTGTTCTCGACGCTAAAAAACATTTGACTATGAAGACAGTAACCACCAATCGGGAGGGGAGACCATGCTATGTCGCACCCCTGCTCGAACAGATCGACGTGCAAACCGAGAAGGGGTTTGCCGCATCAGATTACCCGGGAACCGGGGGAGTAGGTCCCATGGGCAGCTACGATGACTATTACGACAACGAATAAACAGCAGCTGCCATGAAAAGATTTTACATTTCCATTCCGCTTCTCCTTGCAGCTGTCCTCGGCGCAGCATGCAGCAATTTCGACGAAACGCCCCCCAAGCCGGGTGCAAACGAGGCCGTCGTCGGGCTCCGCGCCGACATCGTCCCCCGCCAGCAGACCCGCGCCGAAATCGACGTAGACTTCGAAAACGGGCTTTCGGGTTCGTGGAACGAGGTGGACATCCTCGGGGTCATCCACAAGGCGCCCGGCAGCCAGGACTTCTCCGCCCTCGGGCAGTTCGCCTTCGACCCGGAATCCCGCACGTTCAAGGGCACGCTGCCCTCCCAAACCGGCGAATGGCACTACCGCGCATTCTACCCGCACAACGGTACGGCGAGCGTCTCCGGATCGAAGACCACGGTGACCGTTCCGTTCAGCGCGCTCCGTACGCAGGAGGGTAACAGGTACAACAGCGAATACGACCTGCTGGCGGCCGATGCGATCCTGTACCCGAACGCCGCCCCGGGCATGACGCCCCAGGGCGAAGCCCTCAGATTCAACCTCAACCGTTTCACGACGATCCTCGCACTGCGCATGCAGGGCGGCGCAGCGTCGGAAAAGGTGGCTTCGGTTATGCTGACGGCCGAAAAACCGATCGCTTCCGAGCAACTGACCTTCGAACTCCCGACGAGCGCATACGACATCGCCGCGGTCAACCCCACGCTGGTCGCCGAGGGCCCGTCGCCCGCCGGCGGCACCGTGTCGATCGACTCGGAGCGCATCACCGTCACCTACAAGGACGGCACGGCACCCTCGGCCGATCTGAGCGAGACGTTCTTCAACGTGCTGCCCGACGAGAACTACGGGGAACTGGTCTTCACCGTCTGCACCGACAAGGGCAACACCGCGAGCGTGACGGTAAACCGTACCACGCCGATGGTCGCCAACTGGGTCTACACCAAAATAGCGACGGGAACCTTCGCCAAAGCCACGCCCCCGACCATCGAGTGGCTCGGACACGACCTCTCGCAGCGTTACGAGCTGGCAGACACGGGCAACGAGGCCGATATCGAGGTCAGTGTCCCGGGCGGCATCCGTAAAATGGAGGTGGAAATCATCGCCCCGGTGCTGACCGAAAGCGGATTGCTGGAGCTGGCCGGGCTTGCCCCCACGATGGAGCTGACCGCCCCGGCGACCGAGAATATGGCCGAGATGCTCACCCAACTCGGATTCCCGACCCCTTCGCAGCTGCTCGACCAGCAGTACGCATTCTTCCAGATCGGAGGGCTGATCGACCTGCTGGCCATGGTCTGCGCCGAGGTGACGGAAACCGCACACTCCGACTTCAGGTTCACCGTCACGGACAACGCAGGGCAGCAGACCACGGTCACCCTGCAATACGCCAAGACCATCGCCTCGGCGATCACCCCGGGCGCGGCCTACAACGACGACGCGAACTTCTGGACGAACACCGCGACGCTCGCATGTGTGGTCGCCCCGGAAGACTTCCAGCACACGACGGTCGAATACAAACGTACCGACGGCACCTGGCAGGCAGCCGTCAAGGGGACGCAGAATGCCGAAGACGGGACTTTCACAGCCACGATCAGCAGCGCCTACAACGCCGACAACACGATGATAAGCGAAACCGGCATCCGCCCCGGCCACCGATACGAATACCGGCTCGTCATCGGCGGCACGACGAAGGCTTCCGGCACGATCGACCTCACCGCCGAGAAAGGCGACCCCATCCAAAACGGCGGCATGGAGGACTGGAGTACGACGACCCTGGGCAGCAACAAGAACATCGTATATCCGAATGCGAGCGGCAACAGCTTCTGGACATCGGGCAACAACGGACAGACCACGGGCCTATGCACCAAGAACGAAAACATCTGGATCGGGAATACCAGCGGTTCCTACTGTGCATACCTGAAGCCGAACCTGACCTCGATCGGGTCGATCAAGATCTTCGCTGCCGGCAACCTGTTCACCGGCTCCTTCGACTATACGGTTTCCATATTCGGATGGAGCGGCGGAACGGCCAGCTTCGGTTCGCCCTACGCATGGACTGCACGTCCCACGGCGCTACGGGTCAAAGCCAGGGCGACGGTCGGCAACATTCAGACCCTGGGGGCGAAGAAGGACGAGCTGTCCACCTCGGACATCTCCCCCGCACGCATCTTCGTATGTATCTGCGACAGGGACACCCGAATCGACAACGTATCCCAGACCAAGGCGCTTAGCGGGGAATACAACATCAGCGGGACGTTCGAACCCTCGGACACCGGCATCGGCATCCTGGCATACGGCGACCACAAATTCACGGCCTCGACCGACGGTTGGCAGACCATAACCATCCCGATCGTCTACAACGACCGCGACGCGACGCCCATCCCGTCGAAGGCTTACAACATCATGATTTCGTGCTCCTCGGACTGCTACGGGGCATTCTTCTGCGGCAGCCAAAGCAACGAACTGTACGTCGACGACTTCGAGTGGATATACTAAAACCCCGGCAATAACAAACCCCGGCGGCACCACGGCCTCCCTTTCGAAACCTCCCTGCACCTGCGGGGAGGTTTTTTGTCGTATCGGGCGATATGACAACAAGTTATGGGGCTCCTGCGCCCTTCCCGGCGGATCGGCACACATACGCGAGGACGGGAAATAGTGAAACAGCGGGCGTTTATGATGAAATTACCCGGGTTCGTTGAATTTATTTTCATTTGCGGCTGCGCAAATCTACTTTTGTTATGTCACTTTAAACTTTTGCATATCATGGGAATTGAATTAGCCAAACGAGGGGGGGGGGAAATACTCCGTCCCTACCATCGAAGTAATCGAGATCACGACTGAAAAGGGGTTTGCCACATCAAATCCGGACGGACTTGTTCTTCCGATGTCCTATGACGACAGTTACATGGACGAATCCGACGAAGCCTAACACCGCAGCGCCATGAAGAAATCCCTCAAACTCCTCTTCTGTGCAACGGCCCTCGCATCGCTGGCCGGCTGCAACAAGTTCGACGAAGCGGACACCGCCCCGGACTCCGGCAACGGTTCGCTTATTAAAGTCTATGCCAAGGTCGCCGAGAACGACGGCACCCGCGCCAACATCCATGTCGGCGAAAGTGCCTTCACGGCCGAATGGGAAGCCGGCGACGCCCTGGGCATCCTGCCTGTCAAAACCGGCGGCACGGCACCGGCCACGGCTGCCAAATTCGACTACAACACAACCTCGGCCGCATTCGAAGGTTCGCTCAACGATTTCGCAGCGGGCGGCGGCAATTACTATGCCTTCTTCCCCCACGCGAAGGTCACCGGCACCACGGCCAACCTCCCGTTCGGGAACCTGCGCACGCAGGCGGGCAACGATTTCAACAGCGCCTACGACGCGCTGGTCGCCACCCCCAGGGCATACACCGATGACGACGAGGCGGGCAAGGCCGACGGCAAAGACGTCACCTTCACGCTGCACCGCCTTACGTCGATCCTCAATTTCTCCATCGCCACGCCGGCCGACAAGGTGAAATACCTGCTGCTGACCGCCGGCGGGGAAACCCAGAAGCTTTCGGCTTCGAGCCTCGATTTCGCCCTCGAAAACGGGGGTGCCGAGACAGTTGCCAGCCTCAGCACAACCGACCAGTCGAACGTCATCGCACTGCAATACACGCCCGATGCGGCGGGCGGCGACCACGTCGAAGCCTTCTTCAACGTCCCGGCCGACCTCTACCCCACGCTGACGCTCGACGTAATCGACTCCGACAACCAGATGGCCACGGTCACGGTCAACCGCACCGAAGCCTTCAAAGCCGGAACGCTCTATAAGAAAGCGGTCGACGCCCCGCAGTTCGCCTCCATCGCGCCCCCGTCGCTCGTATGGCCGGGGGAAGACGGGAAAACAATCGACCAAGTGCATGACATTACCACCGAAAAAGGTAATGATATGGAGCTCAATTATTCGGCGGCCATAGCAATCAATGTCCCGGGAGGAATTGCCGGCCTTTCGGTAAATATAACGTCCGATTATCTCAACAATGAAATGGGCATCACGACCCTTGACCTTTTCAACGAAACGTCTATTTTAGGAGCAATCCCGTTCGAAGGGCTTGGGCTGGCCTGCACATCAGAGATTCAGTACAAAAAATCTACAATTTTTAATATTACCAACCTTGTACCGCTGGTGAAATTAGGAGCTGAAGCTGGTAGTAAGCATATCTTTGAAGTCCATGTTACAGATTTGGCCGGGCAGGAAACCGTACAAAAACTGACGTTCCAAATTCCGGCGGCACCCATTACAATTACATACAATGACGACGCTAACTTATGGACCAATACGGCGACGTTTACTGTGGCCAACGTCCCGTCAAATGCGACTAACGTCAAGGTGCAGTACCGCATAAAAAACACAACGGATTGGAAAGATGCTTCGGACAGTGGAAATGGCATTTGGACGATTGAACCTGTATGGTCTGAGGGAACAGCCAATGCATCGGGCAAGATGACCTATACGGTTGACAATACGACAGGTGTTTTTGCCGGAAACGACTATGAATACCAACTTATATACACGGATGCCCAAAATACCCAGCAGGTAATATCGGGAGAATTCCAAAAAAAGTCAGGAGACACAATACCGACCCTTGCGGATAACTCGCTTGCATGCTACACTTCGGAAAATACCAATACGACATTCTGGGGAAGCGGCAATAATACAATGACCAGCGGAACCAAAACTCTCTGCTCTTTCGCTACTCCCTATACGGTAATGACGGCCTCGGGACTCAACCTCGGTTTCATAAAGGTTCTGGCTCCTGGCAACTTGTTTACAGGGACATTTACATTCACCAAATCTGGAGTTTTAGGCGCGAGTTCTTACGGGACAGTCGGGTTCGGGCAGCCATACACCTACACAGCCCGACCTACCGCACTCGAATTGACATACAAAACCTCTTTCGGTTCCGACTTTTATACAAAGTGGAGTCATGCCAATGAACTTACGTCAGGACATGACCAGGCAAGCATTATGGTATGCATTGTCAATTGGGATGCAAGGCACAATGTAACATCAGGAAACAATGCATCACCGAGCGGAGTATGGAACCCTGAAACACTGAACGGATTGAGTGAAACCGAAAAAACAGGGTTAATTGCATACGGCGTTGTCTATCTCGAAGAGGATAAGGAAGCAGACCAATTATTGAGCATTCCTCTTACCTACTATGACAAAAGTGCCCCGGCACCGGATGGGAAATACACGATTATCATATCCTGCTCAACAAGCCGCTATGGCGACTATCTGAATGGAACCGTAAATACCCTTTCAGTCAAAGATTTCCAGTGGGTATACTAACCCACCGGAAATATCCGGAAGGCCAGAGGCCTTTATCCCCGACCTCCCTGCGATTGCAGGGAGGTTTTTTCTTGCGCGGGGTATTGCCACGGCGGCCGCCGTGCAGCACGGACGGTCGGCACACAGCCCGCGGGCGGATGCATCCTGTGCCGAAAAAGTCAAAAAAAAAGGTTCGACCAGGTTCACCGGACAGGGTGTTCGTGATGAAAAACCGGACATTCGTTGAATTTATTTCCAAGATACGCGCCGCATGTCTATTTTTGCACATTGCCAATAAAAAACTCATACCCATGCGCATAAAATTCCGGACATCCCGACCCATGCAAACGCCTCGGGATATTTCATATACCGGTAATCCGACCGGCGGCACAACGGCATATCCCGCCGTACTCCCGGCAGCGCACGAGGCAACCGAGAATTCCGATAACATCTTTTACCGAACGATCCGGACTGTTATGAAAAAACAACTTATATATCTATTGGCATCGGCGGGCCTGCTGGCCGCCGGATGCTCCACGGAAAACGCCCCGGAAACGACGGGGTACGGCACCCTGTCCGTTAGCTGCACGGCCGACACGTCGATCGATACGGCTTCGGCCGAGGCTTCAGGCACGCCCGAAGCGCCCGCAGCCGGGGCTTTCTCGCTCACGGTAACAGGCGAAACGGGCACGCAGAAATGGGATACGCTCACCGAGTTCGAGCAGAGCGAAACCGTCTTCCGGATGGGCAGCTACACCGTCGCGATCGCCCACGGCGACCCCGATACGGAAGGAGCCGGCAAACCTTACTATTATGCCGAACAAAAGATCGAAGTGCTGCCCCGGCGCACGGTAAATGCAGATCTGACCGCCACGGTGGCCAATTCGCAGGTGGTAATCCGCGCCACGGAGCAGTTCCTCGCCTATTTCCACGATGCCAGGTTCACCGTGACGACGGCCTCGGGCAATGAATTCGCCTTCACGCCCGGCAGCGATCCTGCCGACGAACCGGTGTTCGTCAAGGGTGGCACGCGGCTCACGGTGACCGGCACGGCACGCCGTCAGAGCCCGACGGGCACGGGGGAAGGCCCCGAGGTGACTTTCTCCGCCCAGACGCTCGACGCCACGACGCCGCGCACCTGCCACATCATCACCTACGATGCCAAAAACGCGGGCAGCGCCACGCTGACCATCACACTCGGCGAGGATTACACCGATACCCGGACGCTCGACTGCGAGGTCAACGAGGGAGCCATCGACGATACCGAAAAGAAATAAAAACAGGGAAAGATATGAAAACATTTACCAAATTTCTTACGATGTTAGCGGTTGCGGCACTCTTCGCGACCGGCTGTGTAAACGAAGAGCCCCCGTACAAGGAGGATCCGAACCCCGAGCCCGCCGGGATGACCGGCTATCTGTCGATCGGCAACCTCTCGATGACAGTCGTCTACGACGAAACCGAAATCCGTCCCGACGACACGTCGGACGAGACGCAGGCCGCACGCATCGCATCCGGGACGCGCGCCACGGCTCCCGACGTGGACAGCTTTATCGTGGAGATCCTCGACGCCGACAACGCGCAGGTACTTAAAATGACCTATGCCGAGCTGAAGGAGCAGCTCAAGACGCCGATGGAACTGAAGGTGGGCGCCTACCGCATGGAAGTCCGCTCGGAAGACACGATGCCCGGCGTGGACTGGGAACACCCCGTCTACGGTGCGACGAGCGACTTTACGATCACCAAGGCACAGACGACCTCGCCCGAAGAGGTGGTCTGCACCCTGCAGAACATCAAGGTCTCGGTGGAATATTCGCCCGAGCTGGCCGACATGCTGGCCGACACCAGCAAGGCCACCGTATCGCTGGGCGACACCAGCCTGGATTTCCCCAAAACCGAAACCCGGGCGGCCTATTTCAAACCGCAGGCACTGGAAAACACCCTGGACTTCGTATTCGACGGCACTTTCGCCGACACCGATGTCCCCGCTAAATTCAGCAAGCAGATCACCGGGGTCAAGGCCGGGCAGTGGCGCAAGGTTTCGGTCGTAATCGGCTACGCCGACAAGGGCAACATCCTCTTCTCGGTCAAAGTCGACAACAGCATCCTCCAGGACAACAAGTTCGTCGTCGACGGTACGGAAAACCTCGGGGAAGAGCTCCTCGAAGACCCCAACGCCCCGGCACTCACCTGGCCCGGGCACGACATGACGCAGCCCTTCACGCTGACCGACGCCATGTTCGACGCGGAGGGGAACTGCATCGAGCCGTTCGCATTCGACCTCTCCTCACCCAACGGCATCGAATCGCTGCAAGTGACCGTCGGCTCCACCAACAGCCAGTTCCTGGCGTCGATGGCCGCCATCCAGTTGCCCGAAACATTCGACCTCTGCGCCCTCGACGCATCTTCGGCGGCAGGGATTATCCTCAAGGGCTTCGGCTACCCCGTAGGTAGCGAGCTCAAAGGACAGACGGCCAAGAGTTTCAACATCGCAGGGCAGATCAGGGCGCTCTATGAATTCGACGGTACGCACACCTTCGCCTTCACGATGACCGATGCAAAAGGCGTCTCGTCCGAAGCCGTACTGACGCTCGTAGTCGATAAAAGCTCGGGGCAGGCGGGCCCCCGGATCACGTGGCGCGGCTACGACATCGACCAGCAATACGAAGTGCAGAAGGACATGGTGATCGACATCGACATCGAGGCCGACAAAGGCATCAAGTCGTTCTTCGTGACGATCGACTCCGAAACGCTGAGGCCGCTGCTGCCGGTGATCAACCTGCCGGAGAAATTCGACATCTGCGACATCCCCGACGAACTGGTCGAAGTCCTGCACGGCGAATTCGGGTTCCCGATCAACGAGCAGGTAAAGAACCAGACGTCGGTGACCTTCTCGATCACCAAATTCGTCGAGATACTGCTGGAAATCCCGGGCGAGCATAATTTCGTCCTCGACGTGACGGACAACGATAATGTACTGACACACAAGACTGTCAAACTCATCGTCCACTAAATCCGACCGATAATGAAACGATATATCTCATATTTTGCCGTACTGCTCGCGGTGCTCCTCGGCGCGGCCTGCTCGAAAGACGACTCCGCCGCGGGCAGCGACAATCGCACGGGCGTCATGGCGATGACGGTCTCGACCCGGCAGACAGCCGACACCGGCGAATACGACCCGTTGCAGCACCAGACCGTCTACATCTACAACGACGAGGGCGGCCTGCTGCGCAAATACACCTCGAAAGAGGCCTGTCCCGAACGGTTGGAACTGTTGGCCGGCACTTATCGCGTAGCGGTCGAAGCCGGAGAGGAAGCCCCCGCCGATTTCACGAAACGGTTATACAAGGGCGAGGAGACGTTCACCGTCAAACCCGGCGAAACCACAAACGTTGCGGTCGTCTGCCAGATCGTGAACACCGTCGTAGAGGTGAAATTCGACGATTCGATCCTCCAGAACCTCGCCCCCGGCTATTCCGTATGGATTGCCGGCGGGGAAAAGGTCGACGAGGAAGCCGCCGAAGCGGGCAGCGTCCCGGCGCTCAGGTTCACGGCCGAAGGGACGGGTTACTACACCCTGCCCGCAGGCATGACGTCGCTGGCCTGGCTCTTCCGCGGAACGCATGTCGAGGGTAAGAACGTGGAAATGGAAGATTACATCCCCAATGTCAAAGCCGGCGGCAAGTATACCCTCACGTTCAAATATTCGCCCGATCTGCCCGGTTATATCGACTGCGTGCTGATCAGCGTCGACCCCGATACCGACGACAAGGACGACGAAATCATCTTCAGCCCCGATCCGGCCGTCATCAGCGAAGGGTTCGACATCACCGAAATCCAGAAGTACCGATCCGGAGAGAAGAAATACCGGATCATGGCCTTCTCGGAACTGACCCGGTTCACGGTTTCGGTAGGCGACAAGAGCTACGACGCGCTCAACGGCACGACCGAGGGCATTTCCCTCGAACCGGTCGACAAATACAACGTCCGGCTGACGCTCTCCGATGCGTTCTTCGCTTCGTGCCAGGCCGGCGACCAGAAAGTGACGCTCCGCATCGAGGACGCCAACGGCGGTTCCTCGGAGGTCGCTACGACCTACCGCCTGGAGGGACTGGTTCCCGTAACGGCGGACGACTACGACCTGTGGGCCAATACGGTCACGCTGCGCGTGGTTTCGTTCACGCCCGGCACCACCGTGCAATTCGGCCTGCGCAGCAGCGGCGGCGAATGGCTGCCGATGGCCGGGACGTCGCAGGGCGACGATTTCATCACGGCGACCTATGCGCCCCAGTGGGTTCCGCAAACCGTAAAAGAGCAAACCGTATATACGCAGGCCGCCGGCACGGGAATCATCGCGACACACAGCTACGACTTCAGAGCCATTATCAACGGCACGGAAACTACCGGAACATTTACGGCCGGAGAGGTACAGCCAATCCCCAACGGCGACATGTCAGGCTGGAGCATGACCGGAGGCTTCGCTTTTCCCAACGCCGCGGGAGAATCGTTCTGGAGCAGCGGCAACAATACCATGACAAAAACGCTCTGCACCTCTACCGACGTGAAATTCGGGAAGTCTGCACCGGCTGCAAAACTAACCAGCACCAATATGCTGGTATTGGCCGCAGGCAACCTGTTCACAGGAGAATTCGCCTATAAAAGTTTCACAGGCACCGTCCAGTTCGGACAAACATACGCATTTACGGCACGTCCTTCGGCAATGAAGGTAAAATACCATGCCCACGTCGGCACGGTCGACAAAGTACGCACCTCGGGCGATATTTGTCCCTATATCAAAAAGGGCGATCCGGACATGGCTCGTATTTTCGTCGCGATCGTCGACTGGAACGCCCCGCATGAGGTCGTATCCGGCATGACGACCACCAAAGGTGCATGGGATCCGGAAAAAGGCATCGACAACGTATCGGAAGGCAAAATCCTGGGATACGGATCGCTCTGGATCACGCAATCGACGGAGGGCGAGGATATGCAGGACGCCGAATTAGACATCGTATGGTACGACCACGAGACGCGCCCTGCCGAAGGGAAGTATTCGCTCGTGATCTCATGTGCCTGCAACGCTTACGGCGATTATTTCACCGGTTGCTCGAAAAACGTGATGTACGTCGACGATTTCGAATGGGTATATTAACGATTAAACGTAAACGCACGACAATGCGCAAGATAACCACCAGTACGCTCCTGGCACTCCTGCTCCTGGCAGGCACGGCGCCGGAGAGCCGTGCACAACAGACGAACGCCGCAGCGTCCCTCGCCCCGCAGGCCGACAGCACGAGCTGCATGCAGCACGAGGAACGTCCTCAGACCGTCAACGAAATGCGGCGCCAACGCGGCCTTACAGACAAACACAACCTCTTTGTCCCGCGCGGGCAATGGATCTTCGGAGGGACGGCCTCCTACTCGACCCACTCGAACGATACGTACAGGTTCCTGGTCGTCGAGGGCATTGAATCGAAGGGCTACACGTTCAAGGTCAGCCCGATGATCGCCTATGCCTTCCGCGACAACATGGCGCTCGGAGGCCGTTTCATCTATTCGCGCTCGCTGCTCAAACTGGACAAGGCCGACCTCAACCTGGGCGGCGAGGATTCCGACCTGAATTTCGAGCTGAACGACTGCTACTCGCTGCAACAGAGCTATTCGGTGGCCATGATCTGGCGCCAGTACATCCCGCTGGGCCGCAACAAGCGTTTCGCACTCTTCAACGAGATGCAGCTCTCGGGCGGCGGTACGCAGGCACGCTTTGCCAAGGACTCCCCGGTGAAGGGCACCTACCAGACGGGCTATACCTTCTCGCTGGGCATCTCGCCGGGTATCATCGCCTTCGCCACGAACAACATGGCCGTCGAGGTCAACGTCGGCGTGATGGGCATCAGTTACAGCCACACCAAACAGGTACACAACCAGGTGACGGTCGGCAAGCGCAACGCCAGCATGATGAACTTCAAAGTCAATATCTTCTCGATAGGGCTCGGCATGGCATTCTATCTCTAAACACGGCACGCACATGAAACGAATCATACTTTCCATTTTATCGGTATTCATCACGCTCGGCGCCGCAGCGGAGACGGGACAAGCCCTCCCCGCAGTGCAGCGGGCCGCTACGGCCGCAGTCGAAGAAACCCCCTCCGGCAAAGAGGGCAGCGTGCCCCCGGAAACTTCGGACACCCCCGGAACGGGCACCGAAGCCATGGCGGAAACAGCTTCGGGACTCGCCGCAGAAACGGGCACCGCAGCCGCAGCGGGCACCCTCGGCGCCCCGGCGGCACCCTCGGCGCCGATGCCCACAGCCATGCCGGCCGAAAAGCACAAGCGTCCCCAGGTGGAGCGTTTCCTGCCCACGCGCCGCCGCATCGACCGCGAGATCAACAAACTCAAATTCGCCTACAAGGGCGAAGTGATGATGGGTCTTACGGCCTCCTACGGTACGGTTTCGAGCGACGACACCGACCTCATGCTGATCTTCGACAACATCGATGCGGATGCCACGATCGCAACGGTAAAACCCTTCGTCGGTTATTTCTACCGCGATAACAACTGTATCGGCATCCGTTTCGGATACAGCCACATGGGCGGCACGCTCGACAACACCTATTTCGATGCGGGCGAGGGCAACGACCTCTCGGGGCAGCTCCCCTACGTCGATCTTTCGAGCGACGAATACTCATTCGGCATTTTCCACCGTTCTTATGCGGGGCTCGACCCCAAAGGACGCTTCGGGCTCTTCGCCGAGTTCGAGCTGGCGCTCTCGACGGGACATTCGAGCTTCGCATACGACCCGGATCATAACGAAGGAGGCGCACCCAACCGCACCTACAACGACAAAACGCAGGTAAAGCTGGCGTTCAACCCGGGAGCTGCCGTATACATCTTCCCCAACGTCTGTGCGACGATTTCGTTCGGGCTGGGCGGCATACAGTATACGAGCATTACCCAGAAGGATGCCGACGGCAACAAGATCGGTTCGCGCAAGGCTTCGAACATGCGTTTCCGGCTCAATATCGCGGCCATCAACTTCGGTATGACGATACATTTGTGGGACAAGAAAAAGCAGTAAACTATGAAATACCTACGCATACTCTTTTCGGCGGCGGCACTCCTGCTGACAGCGTCGTGCATCGAGAACGACATACCGTACCCCACCATCGAGCTCAACATCCGCAGCATCGAGGGCGAGGGGTTCACGGTGGCCGGCATCAGCCTCGTGAACCGTACCGTGACGCTCACGCTGGACGAGAAGACCGATATCCGCAAGGTCACCATCGACAAGGCGGAATTCGACGTCGCCACATCCAACCCGATGATGACCGACAAAGAGAAATTCATCAGCCAGATCAGGACTTCGCAGCCGCTGAGCGGGGAGTTCGACCTGCGGGCGCCGCTCTATGTCACGCTCTCGCTCTACCAGGACTACGAGTGGACGATCGTGGCCGAGCAGCCCATAGCCCGGTCGTTCACCGTCGCCGGGCAGATCGGATCGACACTGATCGACACGCAGGCGCGTACGGCCACGGCCTATGTCGCCGAAGGCACCGACCTGAAGGCCGTCACGGTCACCAGCCTCAAGCTGGGGCCTGCCGACATCACCGCCTACTCGCCCACTGCCGAGGAACTTTCCGCCACGGGCTTCGAAACGGTTCGTCTGGTCGACGTCACCTGCCACGGCCGCACGGAGCGGTGGATGCTCCATGTCCAGCCCACCAACGTGAAGATAGGCGTCCGCGACATCGACCTTTGGAACAACACGGCCGTCGTCACCACGATGGTAACGCCGGAAGATTATGCGACCGCCGAAATCCAGTACCGTCTGAAGGGTACCGCCGACTGGCAGACGACGCAGAAGGGCGCACAGGACGAAAGCGGCATCTTTACGAGCACGATCGCACCCGAATGGATAAGCCTCACCAACGATGCGGGCATCCCCGTAAAACGCCTCGTCACGACCAAGGGCGTCTACGCCGGGCAAACGTATGAATTCCGGCTTCTCGTCGGCGGGCAGCAGACCGAAACCGCCGAATACACGGCACCCGCGGGCGACACGATTCCCGACGGGAACATGGAAAACCCGGGCTTGTCGTGCTTCACGAGCGAAAATACGAATGCGGAGTTCTGGGCCAGCGGTAACAACTCATTTGCCCGGTCGCTCTGCACACAGGGCACCTATGCCGGAATGGGCGGCAGCTATTGCGCGAAGCTGGCCGCGGCAGCCCCTCCCATCGTCAGCATCGCAGCCGGCAACCTGATGTCCGGCATCTTCTACAAGGACGGCCTGACGACGGGCGTAGTGGAATTCGGACAGCCCTACAACTGGACGGCGCGCCCTTCGGGCATGAAGGTGAAATACCACGCGACACTGGGCGCGATCGACGCAAGCAAACATTCCGGGGCCCCGGTCGGCATAGGCGACCCGGACAAAGCCCGCATCTTCGTGGCCATCGTAGACTGGAGCAGCCGCCACCGGGTAGCATCCGGGACGGGCGCCCCCACGGGCACCTGGGATCCGGCGGAAACCACCCAGACCGCAGAAGGGAAACTCATCGCCTACGGGTCGCTGTTCATCGACAAATCGACCGAAGGCGGTCAGATGGTAGAGGCCACCCTGCCGCTCAACTTCTACGACCCTGCGGCGGCACGCCCCACCGGCAAATACAGCATCATCATCTCCTGCTCCACGAGTGCCTACGGCGATTACATGGTGGGCTGCACGACGAATGTAATGTACGTCGACGATTTCCAGTGGGTCTATTGACCCGACGCCGGCCAACTCCGCCGGCAACTACTCAGAAGATATTATAAAGAGAAAAGGCTGAACCCCTGGGGGTTCAGCCTTTTTGCTGTAGATTCAGACTTTTCAATCCCTGCCGGAAATTATCTCCGTGCAATCCGGCAGTATTTGTCATAGCGTCCTATCACGTCGTTCACGTAGGCCAGCGTCTGCCGGCTGCCGGTGAAACGTCCGCACTTGACCGCTTCGTTCTCATAATACTCGGGCTGCGCCTTGAGTTGCAGGTAGCGGGCCACGACCTCCCACGAATTGGGATCCTCGCCGTTGAGCCGTGCCAGGCGCCTCGCATCGTTCACATGGCCTATCCCGCTGTTGTACGAGGCCAGGATAATGCTCATCCGATCCTTCTCGGGAGTCCCCTCGGGGAAACGGAGCGTGTTCATAATCTTCGACATCAGCTTGTTGGCCAACCATATGTTGGTCTCGGGATTGGCGACCTCCTCGGTCGGGACGTCGAACTGGCGTGCCACCGAGGGCATGATCTGCATCAGCCCGCGAGCCCCGCTGCGCGAGGTGATGTCGGGCGTGAACCGCGATTCATGGTAGGCGATGGCGCTCATCAGGCGCCAGTCGTGGCCCTCTTTTTCGCTGATGTTGCGAATGACATTGTCATAGGCCGAGATCACATATTCGCCGTCACTGAGCAGCGAAGAGCCGAAATCGGCCGCATCATCGTTCAGCAGCATGTCGTCCGTCACGGGTGCGCTGAACTGGGCGTTAAAGCCGTAAAAAGTTGTCAGGATTGTTAAGAACGCAAAAGTTAAAACTGTCTTTTTTAACATAAAATGTTGTTTTGCGGGCAGTTCATACCGCGCAGAACAATACGCTAATCATAGAAACCCCATGAGATACCGATTTTAAACATGCCCGGATTGAGCGGGTAACCCGCCGCGGAGAAATACTCTCCGTTTCCGAACAGTCCCTTGTTCACATGCTGATATTTGAGAAATATCCGCATTCTCTTCCACTTTCCCATGACGAAGGCGTCCATGTAGGGGTAATTGCCTACTTCGACGTCCCGTTGGTTGTAATAGGCCGACAGCGCGGGGTTGTAACTGGGCGCATAATAACGCGTGTTATAGCGTCCGTCCAAACCGATCTGAAGGCGTAATACGTTGCGCACGCCCCAGAACTCGTAATAATACGAAAGGAACGCGCTCAAAAGCGGAACGGGTGCAACTTCTTGATTCGTACTCCACTGCAACAATACCCTGTTGTCCAAATGAAGTCCGCCTAAGCGGAAATCTTTGCGAGCGTACACACTCGTGAGGCTTACGTTGTCACTGCTTTGGGCGATCTGGCTCTCCTTGTCGTAAAAGATCTTGTTGCCGACCACACCTTGCCATGCCCCCGCTTCAAACGCATAATCGGGGACTGAAAACTTCACCTCGAACCGAGTTTCATTCTCCTTATTCAAAGGAGTGGACCACACGTAGTGGTTCGAGAACAGATTCTCCTGCCAGTAGTTGGGCGAACGCCGATCCATCGTGAACCGGCCTTCGAGAATCAGGGGGTGTCCGCGGAGGTACCCCGTCAGCGCCAAGTGGGCGCCGATGGTGAGGTCTCCGCCTCTGTATCCCGACGGGTAGAACTTGAGGTTCGCATCCCAGTCGACATATTTCTTTATCTTGCCTCCGACGGAACCGTATGCGAAATAGCTGGTCTTGTTGACCTTCGTATACTTTCCCGTCTGGTAATCCCTCATTTCGAATTGCGAGTAGGTATGCATGTCGATACCGATGCCTGCATCAATCGTGCCTACCACGCCGTTACGATCCCAGGGCTGCGCCTGCACGAAGAAGCGGTTCGAAATCACCCGCTCGTAAATCGAGTCGCGCGTCTGGTCGGGGTTGATATACCAGTTCTGGTAGTAGTCCAGCGTATCGGCCACGAAATTGCCCTGTTCGTCCCGGTGCGCCCTTTCGTCGATATACCGCGCATATTTGTCCGAATAGACCTTGCTCCACGAACTGTACTGGAACGAATGGCCGATATAGACCGCCGACAGGTCGGCGAGCGAAAAGTCGTTCTCCGTCACGCGCTGCAACGGCAGGGCATAGGACTGCGTGATGAAGAAGGCATTGTTGCGGTAGGTGTTCTGCGCCTCGGCATCCGACAGTTTCATGGGCACGCCCGAAGGCATCTGGAACGTCGTATCGGCGATGGCCCACGTCCCGACCACGCCGCCGTTCTCCTGCTGTTCGATGTGGTTGTTGTAATAGGCCGCATGCACCGAATAGCGCTTGCCCGTATGGCTGAAGGCGACCGACAGGTTGTGGTTCTTCGTCCGTGACCAGATATACTGCCCGCGCGTTCCCCGCGCCTTGTAATCGACGTTGAACCCCGTCGTGGGCGAAATATTCTGCGCGTGCATGATATTGAAGTTCTCCTCCCGGAAACGCTTCTGCCCCGACTCGAGGTACGTCATGCGGATGATGGGCTTCTTCGTATTGTAGAACGGCACGTTCTCCATGTCGTACGTATACGCATAGTAGGGGCTCGCAAAACTGAAATCAAAGAACTGCGGCCGCCGGAAATAGTTCATCGGCAGCGATGTCTGCCCGAGGGCACCCTGTGCGATGTCGCCCACCTCCTCGCGGAAGAAGGGGTAGTCGATGCGCCAGTCGGTGAGCGTCGTGTCGAGCGGGCTTATCTCCACGCGGTTGTAGTCGCGCTTGACGCTCCAGCGAAAATTGTTCAGGGCGCGGATCGAATCGCTGAAAAAATACGATTCGAGCGGCTTGCGGATCCGGCGTTCCTTCTTGGTCGTATCCTGCGGCTGGCCGTCCTGACCCTCCTCCCCCTCCTCGCCGGTCTGCTCGTAAGGGTTCGTACCGTAAAGGTTCCCCGTCTCCCCGCGCTGCTGGGCACGCTGCAGCGTCCTGGCGTTGAAACCCTGCGAACGTACGATGCCGGGCGCTGTAAGGAACAGACCGAGCAAAGCTGCCAGCAATATTCTATTCGTCAACCTCGACATGGAACGTAAATCCGGGGCAAATATAATTAAAAAAATTTTAAATATACAACTATTTCTCAGGGCAAGCCGCTGAGCCAGGCTTCTTTAGCGACATACCCCATCCCACGGCCGATATGGCGATGTAGAGCAGAATGACAATGGGGACAGCCGGGATACCCAAGGCGACCAACAGAACAACAGCCAGGGCAATAAAGATATAACGGATCTCGTTGCCTTTAAAAGCAAAACTCTGAAACTTGAAGGCGAACATCCGAACAGGCGAAATAAGCAGCCACGACATGGCCGGCACCATCAGCAGCACCCAGCCCCCTTGGTTGAAACCCGTCTTGGCGTCCATCCAGCCCAGCGCAACGAAAAACAGCGCATTGGCAGGAGTCGGAAGGCCGCAGAACTCGGTATGCTGCGTCTCGTCGATATTGAATTTCGCCAGCCGCAGCGCCGAGAAGGCCGCCACCGCGAAACAAAGTGCGCTGCCGCCGTAGCGCAGCCATGCCTCGGCATCCGCAGGCAGGGAATTGTTCCACAGGACGAAAAGCACGGCCGACGGGGCGAAGCCGAACGAGACCATGTCGGACAACGAGTCCAGTTGTACGCCGATGGCGGAAGGGCATTTGAGCAGCCGGGCCACGAAACCGTCGGAATAGTCGAAAACACCGGCGGCGATCGTGAGCCAGAAAGCCAGCGCCAGATCGCCGTAAACCAATGCCGAAACCACTGCGAACGAGCCGCAAAGCAGGCTCGAAAGGGTCAGCAGGTTGGGTATGGTGAACAGTTTTATCTTCATCGGGGGTACAAAAATATTATTCCTGCAATAGGCGGCAAAGTTACAAAATATTTTTATCTTTGTCTCACTTAATTCCATATTATAACTTATGGCAAGCAATAAATATTGTGTCATCATGGCCGGCGGCATCGGATCGCGTTTCTGGCCCAAGAGCCGGCAGTCGATGCCAAAACAGTTCCTCGACATCCTGGGAACCGGAAAATCGTTTATCCGCCATACCTACGAGCGCTTCGCAAAAATCGTCCCCGCCGGGAATTTCCTCGTCGTGACGAACCACAAATACAAGGATCTGGTGTTGCAGCATATCCCCGAAATCGGGGAGAAACAGGTGCTCTGCGAGCCGATCGGCCGCAATACGGCCCCCTGCATCGCCTATGCGGCCTATACGCTGCTCAGGGAGAACCCCGATGCCGAGATGATCGTCACGCCGTCGGATCACCTGATCCTCAACGAGGACGATTTCCGCACGATCATCGGCGAATGCCTCGAGTTCGCCGACCGGCACGACGCCCTGCTGACCGTAGGCATCAAACCCACACGCCCCGACACGGGCTACGGCTACATTCAGGTCTCGGACGACCACGCCATCAGCAAGGTCAAGTGCTTCACCGAAAAACCCGACCTCGAGCTGGCGCAGACCTTCCTTCAGACCGGCGAGTTCTACTGGAATTCGGGGATCTTCATCTGGAAGGTGCAGGCCATCGTCGAAGCCTTCCGCAAATACCTGCCCGAGCACCATGCCATGTTCAGCGGCATGATGCGGGCACTGGGCACCGACTCGGAAAAGGCCATCGTCGAAATGGTCTTCTCGGAGTGCCGCGCCATCTCGATCGACTACGGCATCATGGAGAAAGCCGACAACGTCTACGTCCGTTGCGGCGATTTCGGCTGGAGCGACGTCGGCACGTGGGGCTCGGTCTACCAGCACGCCCGCAAAGACCGCTACGCCAACGCCGTCCCCGAAGAGGGGTGCTACCTCTACGACACGCGCAGCAGCATCGTCTCGCTGCCCAGGGGCAAGGTGGCGGTCATCAGCGGCCTGAAGGAATACATCGTCGTGGACACCGACGACGTATTGATGATATGCCCCCGCGCCGAAGAACAGAACATCAAGAAATTCATCGACGAAGTAAAGTTCCACAACGGGGACAAACACATCTGACACCTATGAAACGCATGCCGTTCCATACCACAGCCTTGCTGCGACGATTCGCTGCGGGCTGTTTTTTAGTGGCGGGGATGCTTTCGTGTTCCGCGCCGCAGGCCACCTTCACCAACCCGCTGCGCGACGGCGCCGACCCGTGGATCACCAAATACGACGGACGCTATTACACCTGCTTCAAATCGGGACGCGGCATCGCCGTGACCGAATCGGACGACATGACGCGTTTCGAACGCGAGCGCGTCGTCTGGCAGCCTGCCGACAGCGGGGCGTGGAACAGTTTCAACATCTGGGCGCCCGAGCTGCACCGCCTCCGCGGCAAATGGTACATCTACTACGCCGCGGCACCCGTCCCCGGCAGTCCCTTCACGGGACAGCGCACCGGCGTGCTGGAGTGCGACACGCCGCTGGGCGACTACCGCGACCGCGGCATGCTCTATACGGGCGACGACCCCGACGGCAAGACGGACAACATCTGGGCCATCGACATGACGATCTTCGAACACCGGGGAGAACTCTATGCCGTATGGTCCGGCTGGGAGCGCCAGCGCGACACCGACGCCACCGACCAGCTGCTCTACATCGCCCGCATGGAATCGCCCACACGGATCGGGCCGCGCATCCTGCTGTCGCGGCCCGACCAGCCGTGGGAACAGGGCGACCACATCTCCCTGCAGGAAGGCCCGTCGGCATTGCGGCACGGCGACGACCTGTTCATCGTCTACTCCACGCGCGGCTCGTGGTCGCGCCACTACAAGCTCGGGCAACTGCGCCTCCGTACCCCCGACAGCGACCCGCTGGATCCCGCATCATGGATCAAGAGCGGCCCCGTCTTCACCGGCAACGACCGCATACACGGCGTCGGCCACGCCAGTTTCACCACCTCGCCCGACGGGCGCGAACACTGGATCTATTACCACTCGAAAAAAGATACGGTACACAACTGGGGGCGCGACGTGCGCCTGCAACGCTTCGACTTCGACGCCGCGGGCAATCCCCGCTTCGGGCAACCCGCAGAGCCGGGGCCCTACCCCATGCCCTCGGGAACCCCCACACACGCGAACTGACATGTCCGAACTATACGATATTTTCCGGGAACACCCGCACATCTCCACCGACACGCGCGACATCGGGGCTGATTCCATCTTTTTCGCCCTGCGCGGCGCGACGTTCGACGGCAACCGCTTCGCGGCGGAGGCGCTGGAAAAAGGCGCGGCCTATGCCGTCGTGGACGACCCGGCAGCCGTCACCGACGACCGTATGGTGCTGGTCGGCGACACGCTCGGGGCATTGCAGGAGCTGGCACGCGAACACCGCCGCCGGCTGGCGATCCCGATACTCGCCATATCGGGCAGCAATGGCAAGACCACGACCAAGGAGCTGGTGAGCCGCGTGCTGGCCGAACGCTTCGAGGTCTACGCCACGCGCGGTAACCTCAACAACCACATCGGCGTGCCGCTCACGCTGCTCGCCATGACCCGCGACACACGGTTCGGCGTGGTCGAGATGGGAGCCAGCGCCTGCGGCGAAATCGCCCTGCTGGCCTCGATCGCCGAGCCCAACTACGGCATCCTGACCAACATCGGCCGTGCACACCTCGCAGGCTTCGGCGGCCCGGAGGGGGTGCGCCGCGGCAAGGGCGAACTGTTCGACTACCTGGCCGCGAACGGCGGCCGCGCCTTCGTACCCCGCGAGGACGAGACGCTGACGAACATGGCCGCCGAACGCGACGGGCTGGCCGTGGAATATTACAGCGTCACACTGGCCGAGGGCCTCGAAAACCACCTCGAAGGGCATTACAACCGGTTCAACATCGCCACAGCCGTGGCCGTCGGACGTTATTTCGACGTCGCCGACGAGCGTATCCGCCATGCTGTCGGCAGCTATGTCCCCGACAACAACCGCTCGCAGCGCACCGAGACGGGGCGCAACACGCTCATCGTGGACTGTTACAACGCCAACCCCTCGAGTATGCGGGCATCGGTCGCGAATTTCCTCGCCGAGCCGCCCGGCGCGCGTACCCGCCGCCTGCTGATCCTGGGCGATATGCTCGAACTGGGCGCCTGGTCCGAGCAGGAACACGCCGCTGTCATCCGCCTCGCAGCGCAGGCTCCGCAGACAGAAGTGATGCTCGTCGGCACGGAATTCGCCAGGGCCCATGCCGGCATGGAGCCGCAACCCGCCCGGATCACGCTCTTCGCCGACCGGGAACACCTCATCGCAGCGCTCCGCGCACACCCCGTGGACAACGCGCTGGTGCTTATCAAGGGTTCGCGCGGCATCGGACTGGAAAAGGCGGTCGGGGAGCTGTAACCCCGCCGCCACGACCCGCCGGACACAGGCCCGGCACCGACCCGGTACCGGCACGATACGCAGGAACAAAACGCCGGCAAACAGACCGGAGCGACACGCCGCACAGGCAAAAAAACACCGACCGAGAACAACCTGAAACCCATAAGCCATGAAACACCTGCTGACAGCCATCCTCCTGCTGGTCTTCGCGCATACCGCCGCCGGCGAAAGGAACGTCTCGCTCGAACGCGATTTCGGAACGCTTTACGGCACGCTGCTCACCCCCGATGCAGGTACGGAAACCGTGGCCGTCATCATCGCCGGTTCGGGGCCCACTCCGCGCAACGGCAATGTAAACAGCTATCTCTACCTGGCGCAGGCGCTCGAAAAGGCAGGCATCGCCTCGCTGCGCTACGACAAACGCGGCATCGGTGCGAGCCGGTTCACGGAGCCGGAAAAAATGGCCGACGCCGTACTGGGGGATTTCATCGGCGACGCCGCGGCATGGGCCGACTACCTTGCCGGCGAGGGCTTCCGCCGTGTCATACTGATCGGCCACAGCGAAGGGGCGCTGATCGCCTTCTGCGCGGCGCAACAGACTCCGAAGGTCGCTGCCGTCATCTCGGTGGCCGGCGCCGGCTACCCGCTCGACGAGATACTCCAGCTGCAATTGGCCTCACAACTCCTGCCCGACAACATGGATCTGCTCTTGCAGGCCAACGCGATCACCGCCTCCCTGAAACAGGGCGAACGGGTCGAATCCTGCCCGCCGCAGCTCGAAGCGCTGTTCCACCCTTCGGTACAGACGTTCTGGATCTCCAGCCTGCGCTACGACCCGCGCGAGGAGATCCGCAAGGTGCGGGTTCCGATCCTCGTCGTGGGCGGGGACAACGACCTGCAGGTGCCGCCCGGCAATACCGAGGCGCTGGCGAAGGCACAGCCCCGGGCCCGGAAGGCAATCATCGCAGGGATGACCCACCCGCTCAAAAAATGCACGGGACGCACGCGCATCGACCAGATGGGAGCCTACGGCGACAGCACGCTGCCGATCGACCCCGACCTCGTGGCCGTCGTTACGGAATTCATCCGGGGTCTCTGAATTTTCCCTGCCGGAAAGACAAAACCGGATTATTTTTTTAATTTTGTATAAACCGATTCCGAACCAAACGACATACCGAACCATGAAACTCCTGATCAGCATCGAATACCGTACCCGCTGGGGCGAACAGCTCGTCATGCGGATCGGCAAACGGCGCATTGCGCTGCAATACGCCGACGGAGGCATCTGGACAGGCGCCATCGACCGCTATACCCAGAGGGATGATACCGAATACCGCTATGAAATCGAACGCGACGGCACATGCATCCGCAGCGAATGGCGGCCGCACACGCTGCGGCTCCCGTCCCGGGAGGGGGTGCGCACGCTGCGCATCCGCGACCGCTGGCAGGAGATGCCCTCCGACACGCCGTTCTACTCCTCGGCATTCACCCGGGGCATCTTCGGCCGCGGAAAAATCGGCAATCCGAAGAAAGCGGCCGGCAACATCACGCTGCGCGTCGTGCTGCCCACCCTGCGGCCGGACGAAACGCTCGCCGTCGCCGGCAGCGGCCGTGAACTGGGCGACTGGAAACGGATCGTCCCGATGGACGACAGCCGCTTCCCGGAATGGGAACTCACGCTGCATACCGCACACCGGTTCGAATACAAATTCCTGATCGCCGACCGCAAGACCCTCACCCCCATCCTGTGGGAGGAGGGTGCCAACCGCACCTGGGGCGAGCTGCCCGGCGCCGGCGAACACGCCCTCGACGCCGCGGCGTACCCGCGGTTCCCCGAGCGCAGGTGGCGGGGCGCCGGGACGGCGATCCCGGTCTTCTCGCTCCGTACGGAAGAGGATTTCGGCGTCGGCGAGTTCTACGACCTGAAACGGCTCATCGACTGGGCGGCCGCCACCGGGCAGCGCGTCATCCAGGTACTGCCGATCAACGATACCACCATGACCGGCACATGGGAAGACTCCTACCCCTACAACGCCAATTCGACCTTCGCCCTGCACCCGCAGTTCATCCGGCTGCCGGCCGCGGGCGTCGTGGAGGACGACGAGTACCGCACCCTGCGCAACGAACTGAACGCCCTCCCCGAAATAGACTACGAACGGGTTAACCGACACAAACTGCGGCTGCTCCGCCGGGCGTTCGAACGCCACGGAACCCGCACTGCAGCACGCCGCGACTACAAGGACTTCATCGCCGCCAACAGACACTGGCTCATCCCCTATGCCGCCTTCTGCACGCTGCGCGACGAAACGGGCACGCCCGACTTTACCCGCTGGGGCGGCTTCGCCCGCTATGACCGCAAAGCCGTCGACGCCTACTGCCGCAGCCACAGCCGCGACATCGCATTCCACTGCTATGTCCAATACCACCTGCATACGCAGTTGTCCGAGGTCTGCGCCTACGCCCGCGACCACGGCATCGTCCTCAAGGGCGACCTGCCCATCGGCATCAGCCGCACGAGCGTCGACGCATGGCTCTACCCGCACCTGTTCCACATGGACTCGCAGGCCGGGGCTCCGCCCGACGCATTCTCGGCCGTCGGGCAGAACTGGGGATTCCCGACTTACAACTGGGAACGCATGGCACGCGACGGCTACGCCTGGTGGCGGGCACGCATGGCCAAGATGGCCGAATACTTCGACGCCTTCCGCATCGACCACATCCTCGGGTTCTTCCGCATCTGGGAGATTCCCACACATGCCGTACACGGGTTGCTGGGCTATTTCAACCCCGCCCTGCCCTATTCCGCAGATGAACTGCGCGGCATGGGCTTCGACACGCAGGACGGACGCTACACCACCCCGGCGCCCGACGAACACATGCTCGGGGAACTGTTCGGCGACCTGGCCGGCGAAGTCCGCGCCACCTGCATGAAGGAGGGGCGGTTACTGCCCGCCTATGCCACCCAGCGCAAGGTCGCAGCCCGCTTCCCGGGCGACGACGAACGCCAGACCCGGCTGCGGGAAGGGCTCATGGCATTGCTCGACGACGTGCTCTTCATCGAAGACCCGCGCCGCAAGGGCTATTTCCACCCCCGCATCGCCCCCCACTCGACGCACGCCTACCGCCGGCTCGACGGGGAGCGCCGTGCAGCCTTCGACCGGCTCTATACCGACTTCTTCTACCACCGGCACAACCGTTTCTGGCAGGAATCCGCCCTGCGCAAGCTCCCGGTACTCCTCTCGGCGACCGAGATGCTGACCTGCGGCGAAGACCTGGGCATGATCCCCGACAGCGTCCCCGAGACGATGCACGAACTGCAAATCCTCTCGCTCGAAATCCAGCGCATGCCCAAGACGCCGGGGGAACTCTTCGCCGACCCGGCGCACTACCCCTATTTCTCGGTCTGCACCACTTCGACGCACGACATGAACCCGCTGCGGGCATGGTGGGAGGAAGACCGCGAACTCACGGCGCGCTTCTACCACGAAGCACTCGGCATCGGGGGCGACGTTCCCTATTTCTGCGAGCCGTGGATATGCCGGCGCATCCTCGACATGCACCTCAATTCCCCGGCGATGCTCACCATCCTGCCGTTGCAGGACTGGTTCTCGACCGACGGGGAACTGCGCTACCCCGACCCGGCCAAGGAACGCATCAACGTCCCGGCCGTCGCCCGATACTACTGGCGTTACCGGATGCACCTCCCGCTCGAGGAACTGCTGCACAAGGAGACTTTCAACGAGTCGCTGCACGACATGATCGCCTGCAGCGGGCGCCGCTGACGGGCAGACTGCGGCAGCGCCGACCCCGGCCGCAAAAATAAGGGGCGCCCCGGAATTTCCGGAGCGCCCCTTTTATCATGCCGCCGCGCCATCCTCCCGGGTGCCCCTGCGGAAACCTTCCACGGGAATCCCTTCCTGGGATCTCTCAACCGAAGCCCTCGAAGGACGCCTTCGGAGGAACGCCCGCAGCATGATCCTTCAAAGTGAACTTTCAGTCCTCTGCGGAAAATTCCAGAGGAACTCCTCTGCGGAACTCCCCTCTCCCGCCGGAACCGGAACCCCCGCCCGCCGCAGAAACGGGAACCCGGAAGGCCGGAGGACAAAACCCGGAAACGGAGGGGGGGGGCCGAAGACCTGCCCGCCGCGACCAAGGCTCAGCCATTCCCCTCCAGCCACTTCAGGAAGTCGTCGACCCGCGACCGGCTCACCACCATCTCGAACTCCGGACGCGGACGTGCCGTGATCTTCAGCCGGTTGCCCAGGTATTTCACGATGCTGACGATCGCCGGCATGGCGATGATGCAACTGCGCGATATGCGGAAAAACCGCCCGGGATCCAGTTCGTCCGAAAGGACGTCGAGCGACTGATCCATGATGTAGCGGTTGTTGTCGTTCGTGACAAGGTAGGTGTTTTTCTCTTCCGAGTAGAAATAGGCGATGTCGGTGGTCTGCACCGGGACGATCCGGTCGTTGAAACGCACGACATAGCGCTGTTTGTATTCGCGCGGGCTGCGGATTGCGTTCAGCAATACGTCGGGGTCGATGCCCCCGCTCCGCACACGGCAACGTTCCACGGCACGCCGCAGCGCCGCGAGGTCGATCGGTTTGAGCAGGTAGTCGATGCTGTTGACCTCGAACGCCCGCACGGCGTAATTGTCATATGCGGTGGTCATGATGACCCGCGCCGTTACGTCCGCCTGGCGGAATATCTCGAAGCAATCCCCGTCGGAGAGTTCCACGTCCATGAAAATCACATCGGCACTGTTCCCCGGCGTGCGCAGCCAGAGCACCGTTTCCCTGACCGAGCCGGTCGTCCCGACGATCCGTACGTCGGGAAAATGCTGGGTCAGCGCTCGCGCCAGGTTTGCCTGGGCCATCATTTCGTCTTCTACGATCAGTACGTTCATATTACAGCAACGGTAAGGTGACACAATATTCGGTATCGGTACGGCGTATCCCGATCGGGATGCCCGACAGGTCGAGGTACTGCTGGCGGATGTAGTTCAGCCCCACACGGGTCGAGGGGTTGCCGGATACTTTCAGCTGAAGGTTGTTCGACACCGTCACGGCCTCGGCCACGGCGACGATGCGGATCACCAGCGGCCGGTCGGCCCCCACCGAGTTATGCTTGATGGCGTTTTCGATCAGCAACTGCACCGAGCAGGGCAGGACATGGCGGTTCATGGCCTCGTCCGAAATGTCGGTCTCCACGCGGAACCCTTCGGGGAAACGCACCTGTAACAGGTCGACGTACATCCCCACGAAGGCCATCTCCTCGCGCAGGCGCACGAGTGTCTCCTCCTCGTTCTGGAGCATGTAACGGTAGATGCCCGCCAGTTTATGGATGTAGGCGCTGGCCTGCTCCGTGCGCTGCTCGCAGACCAGGCAGTCGAGGATATTGAGCGAGTTGAACAGGAAATGGGGGTTGACCTGCTGTTTGAGTTTCATGTAACGGAACTGCGCCTGGTGCGCCTTGCCGCGCTCGGCACGCAACACGGCACGTGCGACCAGGGCGTAATCGACCATAAATACGACCGAATAGAGGGTCACCTCGACCAGCAGGGTGACGATCCACAGTTGCAGGAACTCCCGTGCGGTGAACGAGCGGTCGAAGGCGAACGGCAGGTGCAGCCCCGTAATGAGCGCCACACAGGCCGACGTGAGCAGCACGAACAGGAGGAAGGCCGCGATTTCGGCGATCAGGCCGTGCCGGGTTTCACGCCTGCGCGTATGCCGAACATAGATGATATTGACGCACAGCAGGATAATCAGTGCCGCGGAGTTGGAAGCCAGTAAGTCGGCCATGTGGTAGAGGCGGTCTGTGGAAAAGGAGGGCGAGGCGAAAAGCTCGACATAGGCCAGCCTCAGCACGAAAATCACCCCCACGGCCAGCAGCAGCAACCCGATGCGGGGCGTCCAGGCCGAGGAGCGGCTCGCCGTGTCGTCGCCGCGGCGGAACAACTTGGTGAACCACACGATGCTCCAGCCCAGGATCTCGGTGGTGATGAAGGTCGAGACGGCATGCACCACGGGCGGGGCGTGCAATAACAGCTCGATCAGCTGCGCACCGCCCGTACCCAGCAGGTAGCCGATCACGTTGACGACGATCACGCTGGCAGCGGTGAACTCCACGTTCAGTCCCCGTTTGAGGCAGATCAGCACGATCAGCACGATCGTCAGCAGCGTCAGCACCAACTCGTCGTTGATCCCCGCCAGATGGCACGAAAGGGCGACCACGGCATGGAGCACGGCGAACAGGTGGATGATTCCGGACACTTTGAGCGATCGCATATAGGCTGACTGAGGCTGTATTAAAGTATATACGGGTTTTATTTATTATGAATAAAGGTAGTGTTTTTCCGCGGAAATTCCAAATCGTCCCCCGCGGGCTACCGTTCGTCGCAAAAATCCGCCCGTTCATCCGGCTGAACCTTCCGTTCGTCGCCCTGCGGTTCGCCGTCCGGATTTTTTTATTAAAATTTGTATAACCTGAAAACCAACCGAAAAACCGAAATGACCAAGCCTAAACTCTCATTTTGGCAGATTTGGAACCTCAGCTTCGGCTTCCTCGGCGTGCAGATCGGATATTCGCTCCAGAATTCCAACACGTCGAGCATCTTCGAATCGCTGGGGGCAGATGTCAGCCACCTGAGCTACTTCTGGCTGGCGGCACCGCTGGCCGGCATGATCGTCCAGCCCATCGTGGGGCTTTTTTCCGACGGCACCTGGACGCGCTGGGGCCGCCGCATCCCCTACATCCTGGGCGGGTCGCTGATCTCGGCGCTGGCGCTGGTGCTCATGCCCAACTGCCCCAAACTGCTCGCCTTCGCCCCGCTCGCCATGGGGGCTTTCATCCTGCTGTTCATGGATTTGTCGTTCAACGTCACGATGCAGCCCTTCCGGGCGCTGGTGGCCGACATGCTCGACGATTCGCAGAAGACACAGGGCTACGTGGTACAAACCTTCCTGATAAACCTCGGTGCGGTCGTCGGCGCTATCCTGCCGCTCGTCATGACATGGCTCGGCGTGTCGGACGAGGCCGCTCCGGGGCATGTTTCGCCGCACATCGCCTACTCCTACTATGCCGGGGGCGCGATCCTGCTGCTCACGGTGCTCGTCACCTCGTTCAAGACACGGGAATATCCGCCCGGGGAGTTCGCCCGCTACAACAACCTCTCCGAGGAGGACGCCAAACCGGTGAGCTTCGTCGGCCTCATGCGCAACGTCCCCGGCGTGATGGTGCGGCTGGGCGTCACGCAGTTCTTCTCGTGGGCGGCGCTCTTCCTGATGTGGACTTACCTCAAACCCGCCATCACGGGTGTAGTCACCGACCATGCCACGGGCGAAGTGCTCTCGGCCGGCGCCACGCAGACATGGGTCGGCGTGCTCAACGGCACCTACCCCATCCCCGCCTGCATCGCCGCCCTGTTCCTCGGGCGCGTCGCCGCGCGCTACGGCAACAAACCCGTCTACGCGGCCTGCCTGCTCGCCGGGGCGCTGGGCTTCGCGGGGTTGTGCCTGCTGCACGACCAGTACGCGCTGATGCTCCCGATGGTGGGGATCGGCATCGCCTGGGCGGGCATCCTCGCCATGCCCTACGCCATCCTGTCGCGCGCGGTCGAGCCACGCCGCATGGGCGTATACATGGGTATCTTCAATTTCACGATCACCGTCCCCCAGATCGTCATCGGACTGACCGGCGGTGCCATCGTCAAGTACTGCTTCGCCTCCGATGCGGCCGACATGCTGGCACTCGCCGGGGTATTCATGCTGCTGGCCGCCGTGTCGGTCTTCCTGGTCAAAGAACACAAGGCCCAATGACCTACAATCCATAAAATCAACTTATAAACTAACCAAAATTCTTATGAAACGATTTTTAACTATGTGTGCGGGTATCTTGCTCATATGTCAATTTACCCCCCCCCTCACGCTGGCGCAAAACGCTGGTTATGAGGTAAAAGGCGTAGTTGTCGACAAGTCCGGGATGCCGATCCTGGGCGCTACCGTCATCGAAAAGGGCACGACCAACGGTGTCTCGACGGGCATCGACGGCGACTATGCCATCCGCGCCGCCGGCCCCGAGTCGGTCATCGAGGTCAGCTATGTCGGTTACAAGACCGTCAGCCTGGTGGCCAGCTCGTCGCTGCTGGCGCACCTCACGCTCGAAGAGGATGCCATGGGTATCGACGACGTGGTGGTGATCGGCTACGGTACGGTCAAGAAGAACGACATGACCGGTTCGGTCGTGGCGATCAAGGCCGAAGAGTTCAACCGCGGCGCCGTGGTCTCCACACAGGACATGCTCAAGGGTAAGGTTCCGGGCGTGCATATCATCCCCGGCGACGGAGGCCCCGGATCGAGCGCCACCATCCGCGTGCGCGGTGCGGCTTCGCTCAACGCCTCGAACGACCCGCTGATCGTGATCGACGGGGTGCCCATCGCAGTCGACGGCGGCAAGGGTATGGCCAACCCGCTGGAGACGATCAACCCCAACGACATCGAATCCTTCACCGTGCTCAAGGACGCTTCGGCGGCGGCCATCTACGGTTCGCGCGCCTCGAACGGCGTCATCCTCGTCACCACCAAGAAGGGGCGCGGCAACACGCCCCGCGTATCGTACAGCGGCAGCGTGAGCGTCCAGACCAACTCCGACGAGCTGCCCGTGATGTCGCCCGGCGAGTTCCGCACCTACATCGACCAGGTATACCCCGCAGGTACGACCACGGGCGACAAGGTGCAGTCGATGCTCGGCGACAAGAACACCAACTGGCAGGACTTGGTCTTCCGCACCGCCATTTCGCATGACCACAACGTCAGCCTGATCGGCAACATCAACGACCGCATGCCCTACCGCGCATCGGTGGGCTACACCAACCAGCAGGGTACGCTCGAAACGTCGAAATACGAACGCGGGACGCTCGACCTGAGCCTCTCGCCCAACTTCTTCGACAAGCATCTCACGGTCAACCTCAACGCCAAGGGCGTCATCACGTCGCAGCGCTACGCCTCGGGCGGCGTGGTGGGTTCGGCGGCCTTCTTCAACCCCACGATCGACCCCTATTTCCGCAACGACGACGGTTCGATCGACTACACGACCACCAACGGATACTGGAACTACGGATCTGGCCGCGGCGAGGACTTCACGCCCAACACCCTGCTGGGCGCAGGCCCGCTCTCGCAGCTCTACGACCGCGACAATACGGCGCGTGCCAAGCGTTTCATCGGCAACGCCCAGATCGACTATAAGGTTCACGGCTTCGAGGCGCTGCGCTTCAACCTCAACCTCGGCCTCGACGTATCGAGCGCCAAGACCTACGACGGCGTGAACCCCGGCTCGTTCCAGGCATACACCGACACCGAGGCCCGCGGCTGGGGACAGTATTCGTGGACGACGAACTTCCGCCGCAACCAGCTGCTCGAATTCTACGCCAACTTCAATAAGGAGTGGGGCATCCACCACCTCGACGTGATGGCCGGTTATTCGTGGCAGCATTTCTACAGCTCCGACCACTCGGTATCCTATTTCAACGAGACGCACGAGCAGAAGGGCGAGGATTCGCGCTACCCGTTCAACCGCCAGGAGAATTATCTGCTCTCGTTCTACGGACGCCTGAACTATTCGATCGCCTCGAAATACCTCTTCACCTTCACGCTGCGTGACGACGCCTCATCGCGTTTCTCGAAGGACACCCGCTGGGGCCTCTTCCCTTCGGGCGCCTTTGCGTGGAACATCGCCGAGGAGAATTTCCTGAAGGATTCGCGTGCCGTCTCGGCCCTCAAGCTGCGCGTCGGCGTGGGGCAGACCGGGCAGCAGGAGATCTTTTCGAACTACCCCTACCTGGCACGCTACTACATGTCGACCGACGTCTACAAGACCTATTACATGGGCAGCGCCGGCCACATGTTCTACCTCACGCCGGGCGCCTACGACCCCAACATCAAATGGGAGACCACGACGACCTACAACGTCGGCCTCGACTTCGGGTTCCTCGGCGGCCGCATCAACGGCAGCGTCGACTGGTACCTGCGCCAGACGGACGACCTCCTGAACAACGTCATCACCCCCATGGGCTCGAACTTCGGCAACACGGTGCTCACCAACATCGGCTCGATGGAGAACAAGGGCGTGGAGTTCAACCTGAATTTCATCCCCGTGCAGACCAAGGACTGGAACCTCACGGTCGGCTTCAACGGCACGTTCCAGCACACCGAGTTCACCAAGCTCAACAACACCGACGACCCCGACTACGCCATCCAGGTGAGCAGCATCACCAAGGGTACGGGCAACCTACTCCAGCGCCACATGGTGGGTTATGCACCCTACACCTACTACTGTTTCCAGCAGGTTTACGACCAGGACGGCAAGCCGATCCAGAACGCATTGGTGGATCGTAACAAGAACGGCCAGATCGACCAGGGCGACCGTTACATGACCGACAAGAGCCCCAACCCCGACTTCTTCTACGGCATCAGCCTCAAGCTGAGCTACAAGAACTGGGACTTCGGCTTCAACGGCCACGGTTCGGCGGGCAACTGGGTCTTCAACGACTTCGCCTCGGCCAACTCGACGTCCAACATCGACATCAACGCCGGCAACCTGCCCAACTTCGCACGGCTGGTCAAGAAGACCGGCTTTACGAAGGCCAACAGCGGCGAGCAGTGGTATTCGGACATGTTCCTCGAAAACGCTTCGTTCTTCCGCATGGACGACATCAACCTGGGGTACACGTTCAACAAGATCGGCAACTGGAAGGGCTCGATGCGCGTCGCCTTCGGCGTGCAGAACGTATTCGTCATCACCGATTACAGCGGCGTAGACCCCGAAATACCGGGCGTCAACGGCATCGACGGCTCGATCTGGCCGCGCCCGCGCACCTATTCGCTGCGTCTGAATGTAAACTTCTAAAAACGAACGAACCATGAAAATCGACATAAAACATTTCGCCTTGGCGGCGGCAGGCGCAACGATGCTGCTCACTTCGTGCATCGGGGATCTCGACACCCTGCCCCTCAACCCGTCCGACTCGACCTCGGAGACCGTCTACGGGAAAGACGAGAACGGCTACCTGGCCGGGCTCACCAAACTCTATTTCAATTTCGTCTCGAACGACACCACCGACCTGCAGGTCAGCGACGGCGGCGCCTCGGAGCTCATCCGCGCATTCTGGACGATCCAGGAGGTTACGGCCGACGCCTGCAAATGCGCCTGGGAGAACGACGCCTGGGTACGCGCCATGAATACCGACACGTGGTCCGACGCCGACAACGACGCGACCTACGCCGTCTACGTACGTACGTTGCAGGGCATCGCCTACGTGAACGAGTACCTGCGCCAGACCGCCTCGGACAAACTCTCCGACCGCGGCGTGAGCAGCGAACTGGCCGCCAGGATCCAGAGCTTCCGCGCCGAGGCCCGTTTCCTGCGCGCCTATTTCTACTGGATCGCCCTCGACGTGTTCGGCGACGTGCCGTTCACGACCGAGACCTCGCCCTTCGGCGGCGGTGTGAACCCCAAACAGGCCTCGCGCAAGGATGTCTTCGACTACTGCATCTCGGAGCTGACCGACCTGGCTTCGGACGAAAGCGCGATGCCTGCCGCACGCTCGAACTACCCGCGTGCCGACAAGGGTGCGGTCAACGGCCTGTTGGCCCGCATGTACCTCAATGCCGAGGTTTACGCCGGCACCCCGATGTGGACGGAGGCCAAATCCGCCTGCGAAGCGATCTTCGGCATGGGCTACTCGCTCTGCCCGGAGTATTCCGACCTCTTCCGCGGCGACAACGGCGAGAACGCCGACGCCCTGAAGGAGATCATCTTCGGCGTGGCATACGACGCCGAGCAGACGCAGTCCTACGGCGGCACGTCGTACCTGACGCTGGCAGCCATCGCCGCCACCGACGTGACGGCCGAACAGAAGATCAACGGCGTGAACAACGGCTGGGCCGGCATCCGCGTACCCTACGAATACGTACAGAAATATTTCAACGCCCGCAACGCGGACTACACCACGGGCGAATATACGGTCAACGACAAACGCGGCGGAATGTTCTACATCAAAGGCCGCCAGGAGTCGATGAACGATGCGCTCTATGTCTTCCTCAACGGGTGGACTTGCCTCAAGTTCAACAATATCCCCCACGACATGACCAACGACGAATTCCTTGCCACGGCTGCATCGAAGGCATACAGCGACATCGACTTCCCGATGATCCGCCTGGGCGAGATCTACCTGATCTACGCCGAGGCCTGCATGAACCTGGGACAGGCCAACACCGCGCTGCCGAAGCTCAAGGAGCTGACCGACCGCGCCGGGGTATCGGCCCCCTCGTCGGTCACGGCCGACTACCTGCTCGAGGAGCGTGCCCGCGAGCTGATGTGGGAGGGGCACCGCCGCACCGACCTGATCCGCTACGGCAAGTTCACCACCCCGTCGTTCCTCTGGACATACAAGGGCGGCACCTTCACCGGACAGGGGTTCGATGATTACATGAAAATCTTTGCTATCCCTTCGTCGGAGCTCGCTTCCAACCCCGAACTGCACCAGAATCCCGGCTACGGAAACGCAACCGATAAATAACCAACCCTAAAAATCGTACGACTATGAAAATTACACGATATGCGATGATGCTGGCGGCTGCGACGGGGCTCCTCTCCGCCTGCCAAAAGCTCGACGAGGTAAAGGCCTACGACCCCGACAAGGTCGTGGCGCCCGTGCTGCATGCGCTGCCCGGGGAGATCGTCATTACGCCCGACAACATGGGCTCGACGCAGACCTTCACCTGGGACGCCGCCGACTTCGGCGTCCGCACCCAGATCAACTACTCGATCGAAGCCTCGTACAACGACGGTGCGAAACTGGTGCTCTTCACGGGTATGAACGGCACCTCGTCGGAACAGACCTATGAAAGCCTCAACAACATCCTTGCGCTGTCCGTGGAAGACGGCGGCCTGGGGGTTCCCTCGGGCGAACCTACGGACGTGGATTTCTACATCAGCGCCACGATCGGCACCGACTTCGAGAAATTCTACTCCGCCCCCGCCACCGTCCGCATGACCGTGACGACGGCCGAGCGTACCTATCCCCAGGTCTGGGTAATCGGCGATTACTGCGGCTGGAATTTCGACAACGCACAGGGACTGTTCTGTTTCTCCGGCGACGAGGTCACCTACGAAGCTATCGTTGACTTGGGCGAAAAAGCCGCCAACGGCTTCAAACTGAGCGGCGAAGCCGGTTGGAACGATGCCTGCAACTGGGGCACCGACGGTGATGCTGCGGCTCCGGAAACGGAAGCCCCGTCGATCACGCTGATCTCCAGCGGCGGTTCCGGAAACATCATGGTCTATTCCAAGCGCTTCTACCGCTTCGTATTCGACCGTTCGACATTAACGTTAAGCAATAAGCTGTCGTTCAACTCGATGGGTATTATCGGCGATGCCACTCCGGGCGGCTGGGACACCGACACGGAGATGAATTTCGACACCCAAAAACAGCGTTTCTGGGTCGACGTCACACTGACCGCCGGGGAATTCAAATTCCGTGCGGACAACGACTGGGCGATAAACTTCGGCGGGGCGGACGGACGCCTTTCGCAGAACGGCGACAACATCAAGGCCACGGCGGGCAACTACCGCGTATACGCAACCCTGAACAACTCTGCGGAGATCACCTACGAACTCAATGCCGGCGACTACGGCACGGGCGGCGGCGAAGAACCCGACCCGGGGCCGGAAAAGGCCGACTGGTACATCCACGGCCAGACCGTCGCAACCCCCGACTGGGGCCCGACGGCCATGGAGAGCGCCAGCTCGAACATCGTGGCCTACAAGGCCGCAGGGGTCGAGGTAGCCGCCAACTCGGAATTCCTCTTCAAGAGCGGCGACGAGTCGCAGTGGATCGGGGCCGACGCCGCATTCGCCGGCAGCAGCCCCTACACCTGCACGATCGGCTCGGCCTTCAAGGTTTCCGCCGACAAGGTCAATGCCGTGATCGCCGAAGCCGGCACGTACGACTACTGGCTGCTGCCCGAGGCGGGACGCGCCTACGTGATGGCCGCAGGCGCCAAGCCCGAGCTGGTCGCCGACACATGGGGACTGGTCGGCAACATCACCGGATGGGGTGACCTGGGCGATTTCTCCATGAGCGAGGAGGGCGCCTACCTCGTTCGCAAAGGCGTAGTCCTGACCACCGCCAGCGAATTCAAGATCCGCTTCAACAACGCCTGGGACGACTCCAAGAACTACGGCACGGCGTCGGGCGGTGCGGTCGACATCAACAAGGCCGTCGACATCATCACCAGCGGCGGTTCGCAGAACATGAAAGTCCAGCTCGACGGCACCTACGACATCTATTTCGACCTCGCGAATTCGCAGATATACATCATGTCCGAGGGCAAGACCCCGGCAGAGGCCGAATAACGGCCACCCTTTCACGGGACGGCACACAGAGATTGCCGTCCCGTTTCTGGCCTGCCGCCCCTGACCGGACGGCAGGCCCCGAAACGAACTTTAACCGAGATTCCGCTATGAAAAAATTTCTTTTCCTGCTGCTGGCACTCGTACTTTCCGTATCCGTGTCGTGCAGCGACGACAAGACCGGCGATACCGGCGGCAGTATGCTCTCCGTGACCCCCACGGAGATAGAATTCGAAGCCGCAGGCGGCAGCCGGCTGCTCGACCTGCGCACCGATGCGGGCGCGTGGTCGCTGACGCAGAGCGACAATACCGCATGGTGCACACCGGCCCTCACATCGGGCAAAACCTCCACGTCGTTCGCGGTCACGGCGACCGCAAACGAGTCGTCGAAACGCTCCGCGACGCTTACCTTCACCGCCCCGGGCTGCGATCCGGTCGTCGTCACCGTGACACAGAGCGGCGATGCCTCCCAGGATTTCGAGGGCGAGCAGGTCGTCGCCCAGCCCGATGCGTGGGACAACCGCAAACGCGCCGACATAAGCTACCAGCTGCTGGTATACAGCTTTGCCGACGGCAACGGCGACAAGGTGGGCGACCTGCCGGGGCTGACCCGGCGGCTCGACTACATCGACGCACTCGGCGCCTCGGCCGTGTGGCTCTCACCGATCCATCCGGCGGCTTCGTACCACGGTTACGACGTGCTCGACTACGAGGCGGTCAACCCCGCCTTCGGGTCGGACGCCGACCTGAGGGCATTCATCGACGCGGCCCATGCCCGCGGCATCCGGGTCTACCTGGATTACGTGCTCAACCATACGGGCAAAGACCACCCGTGGTTCAAATCGGCCGCCGCGTCCGAAGGGAGCCCTTACCGTGACCGCTATATCTTCTCCGAAGACCCGCAGGCCGACATCGCGGCCGGGCGGATCGACCAGATCGCCACGGAAGGCGCCGCAGGCTACGATGCCGGACAATGGTTCTCGACCGACACGGGGGCGGGTGCCGCCGGGCGCTTCAAGTTCGTGCTCGACTGGACAAATGCCGACAGCCCGACGGTGACCGTTACCGAAACGACCGATGCCGCGGATGCGGACAATACGCAGGGCGGCGCGGACGACAAATACCTCTATTTCGGCAACGGCACGAGCAAACGCTTCTACGCCAGGGGCGGCAACAGTTACGAACTGACGCTCGACTTCGATTCCGACTGGGGATTCCTCGTCCGCACCTCGACCACGTCGTGGGCCACAGGCACCAAATACGGCGCCCCCGACAACCGGACGATCATCCGGTTCGGGGAGCCCTTCACCCTGATGTCGAACCGCTCGGCCGATCCGGCCAACGTGCAGTTCTCGCTGCCGACGATGTACCATTCGCACTTCTGGACGGCGGCATTCGCCGACCTCAACTACGGCAAGGCCGCCGAGGCCGAGCAGTCCGGGGCGTTCAAGGCCGTCACCGAAGCGGCCGACAAGTGGGTACGCATGGGCGTGGACGGGTTCCGCCTCGATGCCGTGAAGCACATCTACCACAACGCCTACAACGACGAGAACCCCACGTTCCTCAAGAAATTCTACGACCGCATGAACGAGAGCTACAAGGCCGCCGGCGGAGAGGGCGATTTCTACATGGTGGGCGAGATGCTCGACGAAGCGGACAAGGCGGCACCCTATTACCGGGGGCTGCCGGCGCTGTTCGAATTCACGTTCTGGTACAAGCTCAAATGGGCGCTGCAAAACGGCATCGGATGCTATTTCGTCAAGGACATCCTCGACGTGCAGCCCCTCTACGCACAGTACCGCAGCGATTATATCGAAGCCACGAAACTTTCGAACCACGACGAGGATCGCACGGGCTCCGACCTGGGACAGTCCGCCGAAAAGATGAAGGTGGCGGCCGCCGTGCTGCTCACGGCGCAGGGCGCACCCTACATTTACCAGGGCGAAGAGCTCGGGTACTGGGGCACCAAATCCAACGGCGACGAATATGTCCGCACCCCGATCCTGTGGGACAAGGCGGGCAACGAACTGGCTTCGGGAAGCCTCTCGGGCAAGATCGACATGCAGATGCTGACCCCGGCGATCTCGGTCGAGGCACAGGCCGACGACGACGGTTCGCTGCTCAACCTCTACCGCACGTTCGCCCGGCTGCGCAACACCTACCCCGTGCTGGCGCAGGGCAAGATGGTCAAACACCCGGTCTACAACGACGGCAACACCTCGCAGCAATCCATCGCGGCCTGGTACCGCGAGCTGGACGGCGAACGGATGCTCGTCGTGCACAACTTCGGCCGGGAGGAGCAGATACTGACCCTTACCGACCAACCGGACAAGGCCGTAGGCGTCTCAGGTGAAGTGAAACTTCAGCGCGGCGACGCTTCGTCGAAACTGCTCATGGGCGCCTGGTCGTCGGTGGTATTCACGCTCTAAACGACACGCCATGAAACGCTTGCCCGCATTACTTCTCGCAATGGTACTGGTTGCCTGCGGCACTCGGCCGCAGCAACCGGCCGCCCACCCCGACTGGAGTTACAACTCGGTCGTCTACGAAATGAACGTGCGCCAGTACACCCCCGAAGGGACGCTGGCGGCGGCCGCACGCCACCTGCCCCGGCTCAGAGAACTGGGCGTGGACATCGTCTGGCTGATGCCCGTCTACCCCATCGGCGTCAAGGAGCGCAAGGGAACCCTCGGCTCGTACTACGCCATCTCCGACTACGAAGCCGTCAACCCCGAATTCGGCACGCTGGAGGATTTCGACCGGTTCCTGGCCGAAGCCCACAGACTCGGGCTGCGCGTGATCCTGGACTGGGTGGCCAACCACACCTCGCCCGATGCCCGCTGGATCGAGGAGCGCCCGGCCGACTGGTATGTACGTGACTCGCAGGGCAACACCATCGTGCAGTACGACTGGACGGACATCGCCAAGCTCGACTACGGCAACGCGGACATGCGTGCCGCAATGGCGGCCGCCATGCGTTTCTGGCTCGACCGCGGCATCGACGGATTCCGCTGCGACATGGCGTGCGAGGTACCCATCGACTTCTGGCAGCAGACGCTGCCCGCACTGCGGAAAGAGTACCCCGGCATCTACCTGCTCGCCGAGGGCGAAGCCCCCGCATTGCACGACGGGGCGTTCGACGCCTCGTATGCGTGGGAGCTGCACCACCTGCTGAACGACATCGCACAGGGACGGAAAAGCGCCGCAGACCTGCGTGCCTACGTCGCCAGGGATGCCGCTGCCATGCCGCGCGAGGCGTTCCGCCTGATGTTCACCTCGAACCACGACGAAAACTCGTGGGCCGGGACGGAATTCGAGCGCATGGGCGACGCGGCACGCGTGATGGCGTTGCTGACCTTCACGCTGCCCAACGGGCAGCCGCTCGTCTATACCGGACAGGAGATGGGGTTCGACCACCGCTTCGAGTTCTTCGAGAAAGACCCCGTCCCCGCGTGGGAACGCAACGGATTTACGGATTTCTACGCCGCCCTGATCCGGCTGCGCCACGAGAACCCGGCGCTCGCAGCCGGGGAACGCGGCGGGCAGGCCGCATACCCGCTCGGCGAACGAACACCCGACGGCCTGATGCTGTTTTCCCGTACGGCCGGCGGCAACGAGGTGACAGTCGCTGCGAACCTCAGTGCGGAGGAGGTCGCATTCGACCTGCCGTTCGAGGGCTCGCGCCGCGAGTTCTTCACCGGGAAGGAATACACGGGCGGCACCCGCACCGTGCTTCCCGCATGGCAATGGCTGGTCTTCGCACAAGACAGGAGATAAAAGTTGCGGACATGCGCCGGGGATGCGCGGAAACAGCGCCGGGAACCCGCCGGGAACCCGATAGAACCCGACGGGAATAGACAGTAAACCATCCGAGAAGCACAGGGATGCGCACGAGAAGCACAGGGATGCCCCGGGCGAAACGGGAATCGCTGGAAACCGATTTTTTGCTAACTTTACAAACGACGATATTTTGAACCGATTTTTCATGACACTCGCAGCAGCCGGACTGCTCTCCTGCACAGGGACAGGACAGTCCGCATTCGACCCCGCCTCGGTGGCAGACGCCTCGGGCGAGGTTACCCGCGTCGAACCCCTCTCGTGGTGGACGGGGATGCAGACCCCGCTCCAGTTGCTCGTCAACGGGGCCGGCATCGCGGCATACGACGTCCGCATCGAAGGCGGACAGGGCGTCGGGGTGAAGGCCCGCCACAAAGCCGACAGTCCCAATTACCTATTCGTGGACGTGGAGGTGAAACCCGACGCGGAGCCGGGCACCTACTACCTCGTATTCTCGCAGGGGGAACGACAGTTCAAGGTTCCCTATGAGATCGCGGCACGCGCCGAAGGCTCGGTCGCACGCAAGAGTTTCACCACGGCCGACATGATCTACCTCCTGATGCCCGACCGCTTCGCCAACGGCGATGCGTCGAACGACTCGACGCCCCACACGCGGGAGCGCGCCGACCGCAGCGCCTTCTTCGGCCGCCACGGGGGCGACCTGCAGGGGATGATCGACCACCTGGATTACATCGCAGGGCTGGGCGCCACGGCCGTATGGCCCACGCCGCTGCTGCTGGACGACGAACCCGAAGGTTCGTACCACGGCTACGCCTGCGGCGACTACTACCGCATAGACCCCCGGTTCGGCTCGAACGAACTGTATAGGGAGTTCGTCGGCAAAGCCCACGAGCACGGGCTGAAGGTGATTATGGACATCGTCACCAACCACTGCGGCACGGGCCACTGGTGGATGAAAGACCTGCCTTTCAGGGACTGGATACACCAGTTCCCCGAATACACCGGGACGAACGTCTGCTTCTCGACGAACATGGATCCCAACGCTTCGCGCTACGACCTCGACCTGCAGGAGAGCGGCTGGTTCGTGCCGTCGATGCCTGACATGAACCTCGACAATCCCTACGTGCTGCAATATTTCAAGCAATGGGCCGTGTGGTGGATCGAGTATGCCGGCCTGGACGGGTTCCGCGTCGACACCTACCCCTACAACGAGAAGGTGCCGATGAGCGAGTGGTGCGCGGCCGTACGCAGGGAATACCCCGATTTCAACATCGTGGGCGAATGCTGGACGTCGTCGATCCCGCAACTGGCATACTGGCAGGGCGGCAATCCCAACAAGGACGGCTTCGACTCGCACCTGCCGTCGATCATGGATTTCCCGCTGCAGGAGGCCATCTGCCGGGCGCTGCCCACCGACTCGCTCCGCTGGGGCGAGGGCATGACGCGCGTCTACGACTGCCTGTCGCACGATTTCGTCTACCATGACCTGTCGAAAATGATGATCTTCGTCGCCAACCACGACACCGACCGCATCGGCGACATCGTACGCGGAAACCCCGACAGGCTGAAACTCTCGATGGCGATGCTGGCCACGATGCGCGGCATCCCGCAGATATTCTCGGGCGACGAGATGATGTTCACCTCGAAAGACCTCTCGCAGGGACACGGCGGGCTGCGCGTGGATTTCCCCGGCGGCTGGGAGGGCGACGCGGTGAACCTGTTCGACCCCGCGCAGCGCGATGCCGTACAGGCGGGGCTCTTCGACTACACGCAGCGGCTCTTCCAATGGCGCAAGTCGAAGCCCGTGATCCACAACGGCCGCACGATGCACTTCCTCTCGCGCGACAACACCTACGCCTATTTCCGTTATGACGACACCGACGCGGTATTCGTCTTCATCAACAACTCGCGGGGCAAGAAACAGGTGCCGTGGTCGCACTATGCCGAGATCGCCTCGGGGCTAAGCGACGGGCGCAACGTCCTGACGGGCGAAGCCACGGAGGTGGACGATGCCACCACGGTCGGCCCGCGGCAGGCGCTGATCGTAGAATTCAAACGTAAATAACAAGACCGAACCATGAAGAAAATATTTTTATATATCTCCGCGCTGCTGGCCGGTGCAGCCTGCACGGCACAGGAGACGCTCCTCTCGCCCGACGGCCGCCTCCGCCTGGAGTTCAGCCTGGCGGACGGAGGCCGCCCCACCTATACGCTCGATTACAAGGAGCGCCCCGTGATCCTGCCCAGCGGCATGGGGCTCGAACTGCGCGGCGAAGCCCCAAAGCTGGAATTCGGGGCTGAAATCCGCAAGGGCGAACCAGGGCGCCCGGTATCGCTCTACGACGGGTTCACCCTCGGGCAGGTGGCCCGCAGCGAGTCCGACCAGACATGGCGTCCCGTATGGGGCGAGCAGGCCGAGATCCGCGACCGCTATAACGAAATGGCCGTCACGCTGCGGCAGGCCGCGACAGGCCGCGACATGACGATCCGCTTCCGGCTCTACGACGACGGGCTCGGATTCCGCTACGAATTCCCCGAACAGGAGTCGCTGACCTATTTCGTCATCGGCGAGGAGAAAACACAGTTCGCCATGGCGGGCGACCACACGGCGTTCTGGATCCCGGGCGACTACGACACGCAGGAGTACGACTACACCGAATCGAAACTCTCGCAGATACGGGAGCTGATGCCCGGCGCCATCACGCCCAACTCGTCGCAGACGCCCTTCTCGCCCACGGGCGTACAGACGGCCCTGCAGATGAAGAGCGACGACGGGCTCTACATCAACATCCACGAAGCGGCGCTGGTCGACTATGCGTGCATGCACCTCGACCTGGACGACCGGAATTTCATCTTCACCTCGCACCTTACGCCCGACGCACAGGGGTGGAAAGGCTACATGCAGGCGCCCTGCCATACCCCGTGGCGCACGGTGACGGTCTCGGACGACGCCCGCGACATCCTCGCCTCGAAGCTAATCCTCAACCTCAACGAGCCGTGCGCCTATGACGACACCTCGTGGATCAAGCCCGTGAAATACATGGGCGTATGGTGGGAAATGATCACCGGCAAGAGCGACTGGGCCTATACGCGCGACGTGCCGTCGGTACAGCTCGGCGTGACGGATTACGCCCGATGCAGGCCCAGCGACCGCCACGGCGCCGAGAACGAGAACGTGAAGCGGTACATCGACTTCGCGGCGGCACACGGGTTCGACCAACTGCTCGTCGAAGGCTGGAACGTCGGCTGGGAGGACTGGTTCGGGCACACGAAGGATTACGTCTTCGATTTCGTGACCCCCTACCCCGATTTCGACATCGCCGCACTGAACGAATATGCGCACGGGAAAGGCATCCGGCTGATGATGCACCATGAAACGTCGGCTTCGGTGCGCAACTACGAACGCCACATGGAAGCGGCCTACCGCCTGATGGACAAATACGGGTACAACTCGGTCAAGAGCGGGTACGTGGGCGACATCCTGCCCCGCGGCGAGCACCATTACGGGCAGTGGATGAACAACCACTACCTCTATGCCGTCCGCCGGGCCGCCGACCACAAGATCATGGTCAACGCCCACGAGGCGGTGCGCCCGACGGGCCTCTGCCGCACCTACCCCAACCTGATCGGCAACGAGTCAGCACGCGGCACGGAGTACCAGGCGTTCGGCGGCTCGAAGCCCCACCATGTGACGATCCTGCCCTTCACGCGCCTGCAGGGCGGCCCGATGGACTACACGCCCGGCATCTTCGTGATGGACGTCGCGGAGGTCAACCCCGGCAACCACTCGCACGTCAACGCGACGCTCGCCAACCAGCTGGCGTTGTACGTGACGATGTACTCGCCGCTGCAGATGGCGGCAGACCTGCCCGAGCACTATGAGAAATACATGGATGCGTTCCGTTTCATCGAGGACGTCGCACTCGACTGGGAAGAGAGCCGCTACCTGCTGGCCGAACCGGGCGACTACATCGTCGTGGCGCGCAAGGCCAAAGGCACGGGCGCGTGGTTCGTGGGCGGCGTGACGGACGAGAACCGCCGTACGGTGACGCTCCCGTTCGACTACCTCGATCCCGGCAAGGAGTATGTGGCGACGCTCTACGCCGATGCCCCCGATGCCGATTACCAGACCAATCCGCAGGCGTATGTCATCCGCACCGGGAAGGTCGGACAACGCACGGAACTCGACGTGGAGATGGCGCGCGGCGGCGGCTTTGCAATCTCCATACGCGAGGCTACCGATGCAGACCGCAAACTCCGCAGGCTGAAATAACGGGAAATGCCGTGCGGACGGCAATCATGCCGGGGGCCCGCACAGCCGGCGCCGGCGCTGAACCCGTACCCCGGCACGGCCGCGGACGGCAGCAGACCGTCCGGCCTCCACTGCCAGCCGGCATGCGGCACTCGGCAATGTCCGGCAACGGAATGCCCGTACAGCCCCCCCTCAAAAAATCCTTTGCCCCTTGTTCCATAGGAACAGGGGCTTTTTTATGCGTATTTTTAAATTATTTTGCTATTTTTGCCCTCGGTAGCACCCAATATTCACGCTCAAAATCAAAACCATGACACTCAACGAATACCAGCAGCACGCACTCGAAACGGCAATCTATCCCGAAAATCGTCGCATCATCTACCCCACGCTCGGGCTTACGGGCGAGGCGGGCGAAGTGGCCGACAAGGTCAAAAAGGTCATCCGCGACGCCCACGAGGAGTTCACGGACGAAAAGCGGCTGGAGATCGTCAAGGAGATCGGTGACGTATTGTGGTACTGCGCGACGCTCGCCCGCGACCTGGGGTACGAACTGGACGACGTAGCGCAGATGAACGTCGACAAACTCCGCTCGCGCATGCAACGCCACATCATCTCGGGCAGCGGCGACAACCGCTAAGGACATGGAAGATTATATCTTACGGGAGATCAACAGGATCGGGGAGCTGATCGCCGCCCTGATGGCCAAAATCGGGCTGATGAGACAATCGGCCTCCCCGGAGCAGATACGGACGACGGCCAAGACGGAGCTGGCCGAGAAACTGGACATCGACATCGACACGTTGCTGGATGAGGCGGATTTCATCGGCCGGCTTACGGACGAATACGGGTTCGGCGACCAGGAACTGGACAAGTTCGCCGAACTGCTCTTCGACATGGTGGCCGCATCGGAGCAGCACGCGGAACGGCTGCGCCTCGCGGCTGCCGTCGGCGCTATATACAGTTATCTCGACGCAAAGAAAGCCCCGGCGTCGCTGAACCGCTACTACATTCTCAAAGACCTGGACAAGTACATCAAAGAACCTCAATAAATGGAACAGGAAAAACAACTTACGTCATTGCCCGAGAACGCCTACCGGGAACTCAAACCGGGCGAAGAGTACACGCCCATCATGCCCGCCTCGTCGTCGCCCAGGGAGGTGACGCCCTACTCGGTCACGATGGGTATCGTCATGGCCATCGTCTTCTCGGCCGCCGCGGCCTTCCTCGGCCTGAAGGTCGGGCAGGTATTCGAAGCGGCGATCCCGATCGCCATCATCGCCGTCGGCATGGGCAACGTGATGGGTAAGAGGAACATGCTGGGACAGAACGTCATCATCCAGTCGATCGGCGCCTCGTCGGGCGTGATCGTCGCGGGTGCCATCTTCACCCTCCCGGCGCTCTACATCCTCGGGCTCGACGCGGCATTTTACCAGGTGTTCCTCTCGTCGCTCTTCGGCGGGCTGCTGGGCATCGTGCTGCTGATCCCGTTCCGCAAATATTTCGTCAAGGAGATGCACGGGAAATACCCCTTCCCCGAGGCTACGGCCACGACCGAGGTGCTGATCTCGGGCGAGAAGGGCGGCAACCAGGCCAAACTGCTGGCCGTGGCGGGTCTCATAGGCGGCTTCTACGACTTCGCGGTAGGTACGTTCGGCATGTGGACGGAGTCGGTATCGACGCGCATCTGTGCGTGGGGACAGGTGGCAGCCGACAAGTTCAAGGTGGTATTCTCGCTCAACACGTCGGCCGCCGTATTGGGCCTGGGCTACATCATCGGATTGAAATACGCCATGATCATCACGGCGGGTTCGTGCCTGGTGTGGTTCCTCGTCGTACCGCTCGTAGGGTCGCTGGCCGACACGATCGACCCCGCGGCGCTGGCCTCGCTGCTGGGCGTGACGCGCGCCGACATCCTCGCCGACCCCGGCAGCATCTTCACGGCAGAAAACCTCTTCGCCTTCATCGGCAAACCGCTCGGCATCGGAGGCATCGCCATGGCGGGCATCATCGGCATCGTCAAGCAGTCGAAGATCATCCGCCAGGCCGTAGGGCTGGCCGTATCGGAATTGGGGGGGGGCAACAAAACCGCCCCGGCTGCGGTAGAACGCACGCAGCGCGACCTGACGATGAAGCGGATCCTCACGATCCTGATCGCCACGCTCATCTCGGTCTTCGTATTCTTCCACTTCGGGCTGCTGGACGGCTGGGTACAATCCGTCACGGCCATCCTGATCGTCTTCGTCATCTCGTTCCTCTTCACGACCGTGGCGGCCAACGCCATCGCCATCGTCGGCACGAACCCCGTGTCGGGCATGACGCTGATGACGCTGATCCTCTCGTCGCTGGTATTGGTGAGCGTCGGGCTGAGCGGCACGACGGGCATGACGGCGGCGCTGATCATCGGCGGCGTGGTCTGCACGGCGCTCTCGATGGCCGGAGGGTTCATCACCGACCTGAAGATCGGTTACTGGCTCGGCACGACGCCCCGCAAGCAGGAGGCCTGGAAATTCCTCGGCACGTTCGTTGCTGCGGCGACCGTAGCCGGGGTGATGATCATCCTCAACAAATCGTACGGGTTCGTGGGCGAAGGCGCCCTCGTGGCCCCGCAGGCCAACGCCATGGCCGCCGTGATACAACCCCTGATGACGGGCGGGCAGACCCCGTGGATGCTCTACTTCTGCGGCGCGGCACTGGCGCTGGTGCTGACCTCGATCGGTGTCCCGGCCCTCGCATTCGCGCTGGGCATGTTCATCCCGATGGAGCTGAACGCACCGCTGGTCGTGGGCGGCCTGGTGGCATGGTTCGTATCGAACCGCTCGAAGGACGAGGGGCTCAACAAGGCGCGTTTCGACCGCGGAACGCTCATCGCCTCGGGCTTCATCGCCGGCGGCGCGCTGATGGGCGTGGTGAGCGCCCTCTTGAAATTCGCCGAGGTGGACTGGTTCCTGAGCGGCTGGGCGGCCTCGAACGCCGCCGAGTGGACGGGGCTGGCGATGTACCTCGTACTGATCGGCTATTTCGCATGGCACACGCTCCGGGCCAGGAAAGAAGAATAGGAAACACAGCACCGCATGAAAAACGGAATCATACTCCTCGCCGCCGCCGCATTGCTGCAGGGCTGCGCCTCGCTGGCCGTCGTGCAGCGAAACGGTATGGAGAACCCGGCAGCAGCCGGCAGCCCGCAACGGCAGAGCAGGGCGGGGACGAGCATATCCGTCACCGGCTCTTCCTACCCCGCCGTCGCCGTCACGCCCGACGGAGGGCATGCGGTCGTCATGTCCCCGTGCGGCAACACGTCGGTCGTGGTAAACCCCGACGGCACGCATTCCATAGCAATCGTCAACGGCTCGACAGCCACAATAGTAACCCCATAAACAACACAACACCATGAACCTCAAAGAAAGATTCCTGAAATACGTCTCCTACGACACCCAGTCGTCGGAGGAGAGCACGACGTTCCCTTCGACCGAAAAACAGAAAGTACTGCTGGCCGCCCTGCGCGACGAAATGGAGGCATTGGGCATGACCGAGGTCTCGATGGATCAGTACGGTTACGTGATGGGCACCGTCCCTGCGACGCCGGGTTGCGAGAATGCCCCGGTGATCGGGTTCATCGCCCATGTGGACACCTCGCCCGACATGAGCGGCAAGGACGTCAAACCCCGCGTCATCGAGGAGTACGACGGCTGCGACATCGCACTGAACGGCCAGCTGACGATGCGGGTCGCGGATTTCCCCGAGCTGGAGTTCTTCAAGGGGCACACGCTGATCCATACCGACGGCACGACGCTGCTGGGTGCCGACGACAAGGCGGGCGTGGCGGAAATCATGACCGCCGCCGAGTACCTGCTCGCACACCCGGAGGTGAAACACGGCAAGATACGTATCGGCTTCACGCCCGACGAGGAGGTGGGCCGCGGGGTCGATTTCTTCGACGTCAGGGCCTTCGGCGCCGACTTCGCCTACACGGTCGACGGCGGCATGGAGGGTGAGCTGGAATACGAGAACTTCAACGCCGCAAGCGCCAAAATCGACATTCAGGGACGCAACGTCCACCCGGGATACGCCAAAAACAAGATGGTCAATGCGCTCGACGTGGCGTGCGAACTGCAAGGACTGCTGCCGGCCGCCGAACGTCCGCAGTACACCGAAGGATACGAAGGGTTCTACCACTGCGTAGGGCTGAACGGCACGGTCGAGAAAGCCTCGGTCAGCTATATCATCCGCGACCACGATGCGGAGAAATTCGAGCAGAAAAAGGTATTCATGTGGGCCTGCGTCGACCTTTTGAAGAAGAAATACGGCGACGGGGTGCTGACCCTGACGCTCAAAGACCAGTATTTCAACATGCGCAAGATGGTCGAGCCGCACCCGCAGGTGATCGACAAGGCGCTCAGGGCCATGGAAATGGCCGGCGTGAACCCGATCGTACGCCCCATACGCGGCGGTACGGACGGCGCACGCCTGTCGTTCATGGGGCTGCCCTGCCCCAACCTCTTCACGGGGGGCATGAACTTCCACGGCAAATTCGAATATTGCTCGCTCACCACGATGCACAAGGCAGAGCAGGTGATCCTGAACCTGGCGCAGTTGTGGGCGGAATAACATAACGTATATATGGATAGCTTCGGTTTTCTGAAAGTGGCGGCAGCCGTGCCGCACGTACGGGTCGGCGACTGCGATTTCAATGCGGAGCGCATGGCCGCTATGGCCGACGAAGCGGCACAGCGGGGCGTGGAGATCGTCGCGTTCCCCGAGTTGGCCCTGACGGCCTACACCTGCGGCGACCTGCTGCTGCAACCCGCACTGCTCGACGCGGCCGACGAGGCGTTAGCAAGGCTGGTACGCGACACGCGCAAGTTGCCGCTGACGATGATCGCGGGGGCCCCGCTGCGCCACGCTCAGACGCTCTACAACTGCGCCGTGGTCTTCACGCAGGGGCGCATACTGGGCGTCGTCCCCAAAACCTATATCCCCGACTATACGGAATTCTACGAGAACCGCTGGTTCGCATCGGGCGCAGGCATCTCCGAAGAGACGATCCCCGTCGCGGGGCAGGCTGCGGATTTCGGCGCAGGCCTCACGTTCGAGGTCAACGGCACGGAGTTCGGCGTGGAGCTGTGCGAAGACCTCTGGACGGCAGTGCCGCCCTCGTCGCACATGGCACTCAGCGGCGCGAAGGTGATCTTCAACCTCTCGGCATCGCCCGAGGCCGTCGGCAAGCACGCCTACCTGCGGCAGCTCGTAGCGCAACAGTCGGCACGCACGATAGGGGGTTATGTCTACTGCTCGGCCGGCTTCGGCGAATCATCGACTGACCTGGTATTCGCCGGGAACGGCATCATCGCCGAAAACGGAAAGATCCTGCGCGAAGCGAAGCGTTTCGTGCTCGAAGAGCAGTTGGTGGTGGCCGACCTCGACATCGAGCGGCTGGAATTCGAACGCCTCAGGAACACCTCGTTCCGCGTGAATGAAGGCGCGGCGGAGAACACCGTGATCGAAATGGAAATCCCCGAAGGGCTGCGCGCGGCGGCGCTCGACCGCGAAATCGACCCGATGCCGTTCGTGCCGCAGGACGAAGCGCACCGCAGCCAGCGCTGCGAGGAGATCTTCCAGATACAGTCGCACGGGCTGGCCAAGCGGCTGGTACACACGCGCTGCGAGAAGGCCGTGGTCGGCATCTCGGGCGGGCTCGACTCGACGCTGGCGCTGCTCGTGGCGGTACGCACGTTCGACAAGCTGCAACTCGACCGCACGGGAATCATCGGCATCACGATGCCCGGGTTCGGCACCACGGATCGCACTTACAACAATGCGCTGGAACTGATGCGCAGCCTGGGCGTCACCGTGCGCGAAATCCCGATCCGCGACGCCTGCCTGCAACACTTCAGGGACATCGGGCTCGACCCCGAAGACCGCTCGGCGGCCTACGAGAACAGCCAGGCACGCGAACGCACGCAGATACTGATGGACGTCGCCAACATGGAGGGCGGGCTGGTAGTCGGCACGGGCGACCTGAGCGAACTGGCCCTGGGATGGGCGACTTACAACGGCGACCAGATGTCGATGTACGGCGTGAACGCCTCGGTGCCCAAGACGCTGGTGCGCCATCTGGTAAAATGGGTGGCCGACACCGAATCGGATGCGGGGGCCCGCGCCACGCTGCTCGACATCATCGACACGCCGGTCAGCCCGGAATTGCTGCCGGCGGACAAGGACGGCAGGATCAGCCAGAAGACCGAAGACCTGGTAGGCCCTTACGAACTGCACGATTTCTTCCTCTACAACTTCATCCGCGGAGGTTACCGCCCGGCAAAGATCCTGTTCCTGGCCGAACAGGCATTCCGCGGCAGCTACGACCACGCTACGATCCGGAAATGGCTGGAGGTATTCTTCCGCCGCTTCTTCTCGCAGCAGTTCAAGCGCTCGGCAATGCCCGACGGCCCGAAGGTCGGTTCGGTGGCCCTGTCGCCCCGGGGCGACTGGCGTATGCCTTCGGACGCCTCGGCAGCCGTATGGCTCAAGGAACTCGAAACACTGTAAACCGTAAATACCAATAAAATCCAAATGAAGAAAACCCTTTTGTCCATCGCCGCGGCACTGCTGCTCGCAGGCGGCGCCGCATCGGCACAGGACTGGCAGGAAGCACTGAAAAAGGCCGCGACGGAGGCCGCAGACAAGGCGACAGGCGGCAAACTGACCCAATATGCGCTGGTCGGGACGTGGAACTACTCCGCTCCGGGCGTGAAATTCGAAGGCAACGACCTGCTGAGCCAGCTCGGAGGATCGGCGCTCGAAGGTACCGTCAAGAGCCAGCTCGACAAGGTCTACCAAACGGTGGGCATCAAGCCCGGCGCAGGTTCGGTCACATTCGGCAAAGACGGCGCATTCAGTACCCAAATGGGCAATTACAAATTGTCGGGCACCTATACGTTCGACCCCTCGACCCATGTAGCCGCGATGAAATTCGCCAAGGAGAAGCTCGGCAAGGAAAAGCTCGACCTGGGCGAGGTTCCGGGGCACGTCTACCTCAGCGGGACGAAGATGGTACTGGTCTTCCCGGTGGGCAAGCTCATCGAGATCATCAAATCCTACGGCAGCAAAATCTCGTCGATGGAAACCGTCGTCGCCCTGCTCGAACAGTACAAGAACGTATACATCGGATTCGAATTCAGCAAGGGGACGGCAGAAAACACGAAATAGTTGAAAAAAAATCATATTTTTTTTTAAATGACAGATTCACGGCGGATCTGTCATTTTTTATTACGGATATTTACCGATCGCTCCCCGCACTCCCCCGGACAGTAAGCAGATGGGGTGCAGAAGTCGCAAACGGCATAAGTAAAATATTTTAGCAATTTCTTAAAGAACTTGCAAAACTCGAACAGATACATTATTTTTACCACCGAACAGATTCCATAAACCCTTAAACACAGATTGACTATGAACGAGCAAGCACATCAGTACGTCGAAGATTTCATGGCGCAACTAACCCTCCGCAATCCCAATGAGCCGGAATTCCACCAGGCCGTCCGCGAGGTCGCCGAATCGCTGGCTCCCCACATCGTGGCGAGCCCCGTATTGCAGAAAATGAAAGTTCTGGAACGCATTGCGGAACCCGAGCGCGTCATCATTTTCCGTGTGCCCTGGCTCAACGACAAAGGCGAGATCGAGATCAACCGCGGCTACCGCGTGCAGATGAACAGCGCCATCGGCCCCTACAAGGGCGGCATCCGCTTCCACCCTTCGGTCAACCTGTCGATCCTGAAGTTCCTCGCCTTCGAACAGACCTTCAAGAACAGCCTCACGACGCTGCCGATGGGCGGCGGCAAGGGCGGTTCGGATTTCAACCCCAAGGGGCGCTCGGACAACGAGGTGATGAAATTCTGCCAGTCGTTCATGACCGAATTGCAGCGCCACATCGGACAGGACACCGACGTCCCGGCAGGCGACATCGGCGTCGGCGGCCGTGAGATAGGCTTCATGTTCGGGCAGTACAAGCGCCTGCGCGACGAATTCACGGGAACGCTCACCGGCAAGGGACGCGACTGGGGCGGCAGCCCGCTGCGCCCCGAAGCGACGGGCTACGGCACCTGCTACTTCGCACAGGAGATGCTCGCCACGCGCAAGGAGTCGTTCAAAGGCAAGACCGTCTGCATCTCGGGATCGGGCAACGTGGCACAGTATGCCTGCCAGAAGGCGACGCAACTCGGTGCAAAGGTCGTGACGCTCTCCGATTCGTCGGGTTACATCCACGACCCCGAAGGCATCGACGAGGCAAAACTGGAATATGTAATGGAATTGAAAAATATCTTCCGCGGACGTATCAAGGAGTACGCCGACCGCTATCCGTCGGCCAAGTACTACCCCGGCGAGCGCCCGTGGGGCGTGAAGTGCGACATCGCCATGCCGTGCGCCACGCAGAACGAGCTGAACGGAGACCAGGCGCAGGCGCTCGTGGACAACGGCTGCATCTGCGTAGCTGAAGGGGCGAACATGCCCTCGACCCCCGATGCCATCCGCATCTTCCAGCAGCACAAGCTGCTCTTCGCCCCGGGCAAGGCTGCCAATGCCGGCGGCGTTGCGACCTCGGGGCTCGAAATGACGCAGAACTCGATGCGTATCACCTGGTCGCCCGAAGAGGTCGACGCAAAACTCCGCTCGATCATGGTGAACATCCATTCGGTATGCGTGCAGTACGGCACCCAGCCCGACGGCTACATCAACTACGTAGTCGGAGCCAACATCGGAGGCTTCATGAAGGTCGCCAACGCCATGCTGGCGCAGGGTTGCGTATAAACCGGCAGCCAAGTATTAAGTATGGGAAATCCCGGGCTTCCTTGCCAGAAGCCCGGGATTTTTTATTGTCCGTGCGCGAATTATCCGTGTGCGAAGGGTATCGTGCCGAGGAGGGATTCGTGCGGAGACCCGCACCGGAAGCATATCCGGCCCGAAAACGGATTACAGGAACAGCACAGCCAGCGTCGCGACAGCAAAGCCGCCGCAGAAACCCGCAAGCACCTGCTGTCCGTTATGGCAGCCCAGGTAAAGGCGTGCGGAGGCCAGTGCACCCGCACAGAGAATGGCGACCATCAGCGGCACCATCATGTTGCCTACGCCCGCAACGTTCATCACCACCAGCAGCGCCACGGCAGCGCCCATGGCCGTAAGGTGCAGGCTGATCTTCCAGTAGAACGACACGACGAAGCAGAGCACTTCGCAGCACGCCGCGGCGATCATGAACTTGCGCAGGAAGATCGCCGACGGGATCTTGGCGATGGTGATGGCGCAAAGCACGTAGCAGACGGCCCCGACCAGCAGCGGCAGCAGCCGCTCGCGCCGGTTGTCCACCTTAAAGTCGGAAATGCGTCCCAATGAGCGCAGCACGCCCAACGCCAGCAGGGGGATGATCATCGCATAGAGCACGACAACCCACAGCAGGTAGAACTTCACATTGGCGGGATAATGCGCGAAAACGGTGAGCGTCAGCAGCACGACGATCAGGTAGAGGGGCAGCAGGAACGGGTGCAGCACCCACGATATTCCGTTCGAAAGTTTCTTATACATCATTCAAATTTATCACGGCCTCCCGCCCCGCAGCTGTCCGGCAATTGTCCATCCGGCAGGAAGGCATATTTCCGGCAGCACGGCCGTCCGGTAAAAGGGCGTACGCGAAGCCGCCGGGTCAAAACTTCGCTATATCTGTTTGCGGAGCCGGGCGACGGGAATGCCCAGCATCTCGCGGTATTTGGCCACCGTGCGCCGGGCGATGCGGTAACCCTTGCCGTTGAGGATGTCCATCAGCGTCTCGTCCGTCAGCGGATGGCGCTTGTCCTCGTCGTCGATACACTCCTGCAGGATATTCTTGATCTCGTAACTCGACACCTCCTCGCCGCTGTCGGTCTGCATCGCCTCCGAGAAGAGCGACTTCAGAAGTATGATGCCGAACTGCGTCTGCACGTACTTGCTGTTCACCACGCGCGAGATGGTCGACACATCCAGCCCCGTGCGGTCGGCGATGTCCTTGAGGATCATCGGCCGCAGTTTCGACTTGTCGCCGTCCTTGAAATATTCCTGCTGGTAGTCCAGAATGGTCTGCATCGTACGCATAAGCGTATCGTGGCGCTGTTTGATGGCCGAGATGAACCATTTGGCCGAGTCGATCTTGTTCTTCACGAACTGGATCGCCTCCTTGTCCTTCTCGCGGACAAGGCCGTCGGCACCGACCATTTCGCGGATCATGTCCATATAGCGGCGGTTGACGCGCACCTCGGGGACGTTATACGAATTGAGCGACAGCTGGAAATGCCCGTCCTGATAGTCGAGGATGAAGTCGGGGATGATGTAGGGCGTCGTGTCGGTTCCGCCCTCGGCATAGAGGTTGCCGGGCTTGGGCGACAGGTGCCTGATCTCGGCGATGGCCTCGCGGAAATCGTCCTCGGAAACCTGCAGGCGCGACATCAGTTTTTCGTAATGCTTCTTGACGAACTCGTCGAAATAGGCAGTCAGTATCTTGCGCGCCAGCCGGCGGGGCCGCGAATTGATAGGGATCTGCGCCATTTGCAGCAACAGGCACTCCTGGAGATTGCGGGCGCCTATGCCGGCGGGTTCCAGTTCATGGATGATGCCGAGCAGTTTCTCCAGCTCCTCGGCCGAGGTCTCGATCCCGACCGTGAAGGCGATGTCGTCGGCCACGGACTCCAGGTCGCGGCGCAGGTAACCGTCCTCGTCGATGCTCCCGACCAGGTATACGGCCAGTTTCATCTCGCGCTCGGAAAGGTTGCGGAACCCCAGCTGCTCGATCAGGTACTCCTGCAACGACCGTCCCTCGGTCAGGAAGACCGGGCGCTGCTTGTCGTCCTTCGAGTAGTTATTGATACGGCTTTTATAGGAAGGGGTGTCGTCTTCACGCAAATACTCGTCGACCGAAATCTGCTGGGGCTGTTCCTCGTCCTCGGCAGCACGATCCTCTTCCTCCAGCACGATATTGTCTTCGATCTCCTGTTTGATACGCTGTTCGAGCTGCACGGTGGGCAGCTCCAGCAACTTGATCATCTGAATCTGCTGGGGCGAGAGCTTCTGCTGAAGCGACAGTACCTGTTTCTGATTAATAGCCATACTTTTTCCAAATTAAGAATTAGAGATTCCGAATTTGGTTTCTTCTTGGGGGTTAGTATACAACACAAACGGCCGCAGCCGGAAAATCGTATGGAAAAGCGGGATTTCGGGACTTGCGCCGCACAGCCCGGACAGGAAAATGCTCGAGTTCGGGTTATGCAGCCGGTACGAAACAGCCTTCCCAGGTGGTTTTAAAACTCGGCGTTCTTCGGCGTGCGCGGGAAAGGCTGCACGTCACGGATATTGGTCATGCCCGTCACGAAAAGCAGCAACCGGTCGAAGCCCAGGCCGAAGCCGGAGTGCGGGGCCGAACCCCAGCGGCGGGTATCCAAATACCACCAGAGTTCCTTTTCGTTCATACCGAGCTCCTGCACCCTTGCATGAAGCTTGCCATAATCGGCCTCGCGCTCCGAACCGCCGATGATTTCGCCGATTCCGGGGAATAATACGTCCATAGCGCGTACCGTCTTGCCGTCGTCGTTCTGCTTCATGTAGAAGGCCTTGATATCCTTGGGGTAGTTGATCAGGATGACCGGGCGCTTGAAATGCTCCTCCACGAGGTAACGCTCGTGCTCGGACTGCAGGTCGCACCCCCAGTCGCAGGGGAATTCGAACTTGCGGCCCGAAGCCTTCAGTATCTCGACGCCCTCGGTGTAGTCGAGGCGCTTGAAATCGTTGTGCAGCACGAAGTTCAGACGTTCCAGCAAACCCTTGTCCCACATCTTGTTCATGAACTCGAGGTCTTCGGCACAGTTATCCAGCGCATACCGGATCAGGTACTTGAGGAAATCCTCGGCCAGTTCCATGTTGTCTTCCAGTTCGTAGAAGGCAGCCTCGGGCTCGATCATCCAGAACTCCGACGCATGGCGCGGGGTGTTCGAGTTCTCGGCGCGGAACGTGGGGCCGAACGTATAGATACGTCCCAGCGACAAGGCTCCCAGTTCGCCTTCGAGCTGGCCCGAGACGGTCAGGTTGCACGACTTGCCGAAGAAATCCTGCGCATAGTCGACCTTGCCCTCATCGGTCTTGGGGACATCGTTCAGGTCGAGGGTCGTCACCTGGAACATGGCGCCCGCGCCCTCGCAGTCCGAAGCCGTGATGAGCGGCGTATGGAAATAATAGAAGCCCTGTTTGTTGAAATACTCGTGGATGGCATACGCCATGGCGTGGCGGATGCGCAACACGGCACCGAAGGTATTGGTTCGCGGACGCAGGTAGGCGATTTCGCGCAGGAACTCCAGCGAGTGCCCCTTCTTCTGGAGGGGATAGGTTTCGGGGTCGGCCGTGCCGTAGACCTCGATCTTCGCGGCCTGCACCTCGACCCGCTGCCCCGACCCGAGCGACTCCACGAGCCGTCCGTCGACGCGGATGCAGGCACCCGTAGTGATGGGTTTGAGCTCTTCTTCGCCGAATTTCGAAAGATCGACGACCACCTGTATGTTCGCAACGCACGATCCGTCGTTCAGGGCGATGAACGCCACATTCTTGTTCCCGCGCTTGGTGCGCACCCATCCCTTGACGACAATGTCGGTGTCCACGACGCCCGACTTCAGAATTTCTACGATTCTCTGCGTTTTCATATGATCAATTTTATCTATGCCTTTAACGGCTCTTTTTCGAACTTACAAAGATATCCATTATTTGCGATTTGGCAAAAAAAAAAGTACCTTTGCCTAACCTATATTAAGAAGACACGCATGAAACGTACGATACTGCTGACGGCGGCCATCCTCTGCGCCGCAGGCATCCGGGCGCAGGAGGCATACGACCTGCTGATCCCCGAGCCCGAAACCCCGGTAGCGCTCCGCCCCGTCGAAGGGGGCCGCATTTACCGCACGGAGGTCATTCCCTACGACAAGCGCCATGACGCCGATGCCCGCAACTTAGCGGGCACCGACGCATATATGGCCTACACGCCCGAACCGTTCGCCGCGTCGGGCGACGCGGTTGCCGTCGGGCAGGTGGTCGAAATACCCTACGTGTGGACGGACGGGGTCGTCTACCTGCATCTGGAAAACATAGGCACGGCCTACACCCTCACGGTCAACGACAGCAAGGTGGCCGAAGTCGAAGACCCTTCGACGCCCGCCGAATTCGCACTGACGCCCTACATCCGCGAAGGCAAGAACGCCATCGCGCTGACGCTGCGCCGCAGTGCCGCCGACCGGATCAACGCCGTCCCCGCCTCGCGCAAGGCTTTCGAGAACTGTTACCTTTACACGCAGACCAAACGTTCGATCCGCGATTTCGAGATCGCGCTCGTGCCCGACTCGACACGCAAATTCGGCGTGCTGGAGCTGGCGATCGTCGCGCAGAACGGTTTCAACTACGACGAACCCGTGACCGTAGGCTACGATATCTACTCGCCGCAGGGCAAGCTGCTCGAGTTCAACATGCAGGAGGTCACGATTCCCGGACGTTCGACCGACACCGTGCGCTTCACGCCCTTCATCTACGGCACCAACGCCAACAAGTGGGAGCCGGGCGCCAAGAACCCGCCGCTCTACAAGGTGATGCTCTTCACGCGCCGCGACGGGGCTTACCGCGAATACATGCCGCTGAAGATCGGCTTCGGCAAGACGGAGCTCGTCGACGGGCGCCTCACGCGCTTCGACAAGGAGCTGAAACTGGTCAAGACCGGGTACAACGCCGCTGCCGACCGCAAGACGACCCTCGCGGAGCTGAAAACGCTCAAGGCCAAGGGCAACAATACGATATGCCCCGACTATCCGCAGCCGGGGTGGTTCTATGACCTGTGCGACGAGCTGGGGCTCTACGTCATCGACTGCGCCAACATCAACGCACCCGAAAAGCGTGACGACCGGAAGGTCGGCGGCACACCGTCGAACGACCCGTCGCTGGCGGACGAATACCTCGAACGCGTGAAGGCGATGTACTACCGTTCGCGCAACCATTCGTGCGTCATCGCATTCGCGCTGGGCGGCGAATCGGGCAACGGATACAACATGTACAAAGCCTATGAGTGGCTCAAGTCGGTGGAGAAGTCGCGCCCGGTGATCTGTGCGGATGCCGACGGCGAGTGGAATTCGGATTTGTAGGCAATGACCGTCGAACTGATCGTCATAGGTAAAACCGATTCGAAGGAGGTCGCAGCGCTGGTCGAGATGTACGCCCGGCGTGTGAATTTCTACTGCAGGTTCGGGGTCACGGCCCTGCCCGACGTCCGAAACACCAGGAACCTCACGGTAAAACAACAGCGTACGGCCGAAGGCGAGGCCATCCTGCGCCAGACAACGGACGGCGACTACGTCGTACTGCTCGACGAGCGGGGCGAGGAGATGCGCTCGGTGGAATTCGCCTACTGGCTTCAGAAACGGATGAACAGCGGCGTGAAGCGCCTGGTACTGGTGATCGGCGGCCCCTACGGGTTCTCGGACGAGGTTTACAGGCGCGCCGATGCGAAACTGTCGCTCTCGCGCATGACCTTCTCGCACCAGATCGTGCGGGCGATCTTCGCCGAACAGATATACCGGGCCTTCACCATCCTCAACAACGAACCCTACCACCACGAATAAACCGATGCAGCAGCGCCCCGCCATAGCCGTCGTAGCCCCCAACGTCCTGATGGGCGTCGGGCTGAAAGCCATCCTGGAAAAGATCATCCCGATGGCCGACGTGGAGCTTTTCGGCGATTTCGAAGCATTCGCGGAGGCAGCCCCGGAACGGTTCTTCCACTTCTTCGTCGCGGCACAGCTGTTCGTCACGCACAGTTCGTATTTCCGCCCGCTGCGCCACAAGACGATCCTGCTTTGCAACGGGCAGCCGCAGCCGGCCTATGCGGACATGCACAGAATCGACGTCTGCACCAGCGAAGAGACCGTTGTACGCGATATCCTGCGTATGCACCGCGGGGCGCACCACCACGAACACGACATCGGGGGCGCCGCTTACCCCGCCGGCGTACAGCTCACGGGACGCGAGACCGAGGTACTGGCCCTCATCGCCCGGGGCTATATGAACAAGGAGATCGCAGACCGCCTGCAAATCGGGCTGACGACGGTCATCTCCCACCGCCGCAACATCATGGAAAAGCTGGGCATTCGCTCGGTGGCCGGGCTGGCGATCTACGCCATGACGGCCGGATATGTCGCGGTCGACGAGCTCTGAACGCCTCCTCACAAATTAGGATTGCAGCTTCCGAAATAATTCCGTTACTTTGCAGCTGAATTAAACGTCTTATCGTGCACTGCAAACAACTGTTCATAGCACTCCTGCTGCTGCCGCTCCTGTCGGCTGCTGCGGGAAGGCATTTGTCTGCGCCACTCCCGGCAGCGGGAACCGCGGCGGGACATGCGGCCGCCGGAGAACGGATGCAGACCGGAGAAATCACTGCGGCCGCAAGGCTGGACGGGAACGGCGGACAGACGGAAACGGAAGGGGGCACGGCAACCGGGGAGTTTGCGAACGCAGGCGAGGCCGACCCCACGGCTGTCGACACGGTGATCGTGGTGGACAAGGTGCAGGTAACGGCCATCAAGCAGGGCATGGTGCTGCGCTCGCAGCCCGTGGCAGCAGCCATCGTCGGCAGCCGCGCCATCGAACGGGGGCATGTCGACGCCCTGAAAAACCTCTCGCAGAACGTCCCCAACTTCTACGTCCCCGACTACGGATCGCGCATGACCTCGTCGATCTACGTCCGCGGGCTCGGGGCACGGATCGACCAGCCGGTCATGGGGCTCAACATCGACAACGTTCCGGTGCTGAACAAGGACAATTACGACATGGAGCTGGCCGACGCAGAGCGCATCGAAGCGCTGCGGGGCCCGCAGTCGACGCTCTACGGGCGCAACACGATGGGCGGCGTCATCAACGTATACACGCTCTCGCCGCTCGCGTACGAGGGTGTCCGCCTGAGCGCCGAATACGGCAGCGGCGACAGCTACCGGTTCAGGGCTTCGTCCTATTACAGGATAAACCCCGATCTGGGCATGGCCGTGACGGGCTATTACACGCATACGGGCGGATTCTTCGAGAACCTCGCAACGGGCGAGAAATGCGACTGGGAGCGGATGGGCGGCGGACGCTGGAAGGCGCAGTGGCGCAACCGTGCGGGATTGAGGATCGACAATACGCTCTCCTTCTCGGTGCTCGAACAGGGCGGGTATCCCTATGCCTACGTCGGCGAGGAAATCGTGCACGACGGGCAGACGGTCATCCGCCCGGGCGAGATACGCTACAACGACCCGTGCTCCTACCGCCGCACGACCCTCAGCGACGGGCTCACGGTGCGCTACGACGCCGGCAGTTTCTCGGTGGCCTCGATCACCAGCTACCAGTATTCCGACGACGAGATGATCCTCGACCAGGATTTCCTGCCCCTTTCGTATTTCACGCTCAAACAGGCGCGTACGGAACACACCCTCACCGAGGACATCGTATTCCGCTCGCACGAACGGGGGGCGTACCGCTGGCTGCTGGGCGCATTCGGATTCTACCGCCACGGCGTGATGAACGCCCCGGTGCATTTCAAGCAGACCGGCATCGAGGAGCTGATACTCAGCAACGCCAACGAACACGACCCGCAATACACCTACGACGCATGGGACAACGACGAGCTGCTGCTGGGCAGCCGCTTCCGCAACCCCTCGGCAGGCGGGGCGCTCTACCACGAATCGAACTACACGGCCGGACGCTGGCGCTTCACCGCGGGCCTGCGCTTCGACTACGAGCACACCCGCCTGCGCTACCGCAGCTCCACGCAGACCGGCTACACGGCGACCGACCGCGTGAGCGGCACGACGGGGCACTACCCCCTGTCGATCGACATCCGCAATACGCTCAAGCGGAATTTCACCGAAGTACTGCCGAAATTCTCGGTGCTCTATGCCTTCGACGAGATACACAACCTCTACGTTTCGGTGGCCAAAGGGTACAAGGCCGGCGGGTTCAACACGCAGATGTTCTCCGACGTGCTCCAGCAGAAGATGATGAACGAAATGGGGTTCGGGACGGTCTACGACGCGGATAAAGTCGTGAGCTACGAACCCGAATACAGTTGGAACTACGAATTGGGCGGGCACTTTTCCTGCATGGAAGGCGCCGTGCGGGGCGATTTCGCGCTCTTCTACATCGACTGCCGCGACCAGCAGCTCACAATCTTCCCCGAAGGGACGACCACCGGGCGCATGATGACCAATGCCGGACGCACGCGCAGCTTCGGCGGCGAGTTGTCGCTGCAGGTATCGCCGTGGCAGAACCTCGACATCAATGCGGCCTACGGATACACAAATGCCAGGTTTGTCCGTTATAACGACGGGAAAACCGATTACAAGGGCAACTACCTGCCCTACGCGCCGCAGCATACGCTGGCCGCAACCGGGGCGTGGACGATCCCCACGGGCGTGCCGTGGCTCGGGAACATCGTCCTGCAGGCCGGTGTCCGTTGCGCGGGGCGCATCTGGTGGAACGAGGAGAATTCGCTCTCGCAGCCATTTTACGCGCTGACCGAAGCCTCCCTGCGTTTCGAACAGAAACACTATTCGGTCGACATATGGGGGCGCAACCTCGCGGACGCGGGTTACAACGTATTTTATTTCAAGTCCATCGGCAACGAATTCGTACAGCGCGGACGCCCCAGGACATTCGGCATAACACTGAATATTAACTTATAACGACAATAGCACAATGAAAAAACTCCTTATCCTGCTCGCCCTCGCGGCCTGTGCGGCATGCAACACCGAAGACGACAACGACAACCGGCAAAAGGCCACTTTCGGGGGTACGCTGACGGTAACGAGCAACCGGCATCCCGAGGCAACGCCGTTCGTGGCATCCAACATAAGCTTCGAGCTTACGGAAGACAACAGCGGCCTGTTCAAGCTCACAATGCACGAAGTCCGTTTCGCGCAATCCATGCCGATGTCGCTGACGATCGTCATCCCCGAGCTGAAATACGAGGACTCGGACGGCGACGGCATCTACGAACTGACGAGCACGGCCGATCCGATCGTCCCTTACATCGGCGGCAAACCGTACAATGCGTTCGAGATCCCGATGTTCACCGGCAGGCTCGCCAACGGCGGCCTGGAGGTGATCTTCACCTGCCGCAACGCGCAGATTCCCGTGGGCGACGAGACGCTCGACCACAAAGCCGTGTACAAGGGAACGATTCTTTTGTAACTTTGCATCGAAAACCGTAACGATATGAAGGCAGAATACAAACCATTCGTAGACGCTCTTATCGAGCTTTGCATCAAAGAGGACATCGGCGACGGCGACCACACGTCGCTCTCGTGCATCCCCTCCGACGAACATGGCCGCATGCGCCTGCTGTGCAAGCAGGAGGGAATCATCGCCGGCATTGAGATCGCGCAGGTCGTTTTCCATCGCCTCGACCCCGACATGGAATTCGAGCAGGTACTCCGCGACGGCGACCGCGTAAAGCCCGGCGACGTGGCGTTCTACGTTTCGGGACGCCTGCGCTCGCTGCTGCAGGCCGAACGCATCATCCTCAACATCATGCAGCGCATGAGCGGCGTGGCTACGCAGACCGCCGTTTACGTCGACCGCCTCGCAGGGCTGCATACCCGGGTGCTCGACACGCGCAAGACCACGCCCGGCATGCGCGTGCTGGACAAGATGGCCGTGAAGATCGGCGGCGGCGAGAACCACCGCATGGGACTTTTCGACATGATCCTGCTGAAGGACAACCACATCGACTTCGCGGGCGGCATCCGCAAAGCCATCCACGGCGCCCGCGAGTACCTCCGGGCCAAGGGCAAGGATATTCCCATCGAGTGCGAAGTACGTTCGCTGGAGGACATCGACGAGGTGTTCGCCGCGGGCGGCGTCGACCGCATCATGTTCGACAATTTCACGCCCGCAATGACCCGCGAGGCCGTGCAGAAAGTCGCAGGCCGCTGCGAGACCGAATCGAGCGGCGGCATCACGCTCTCGACGATGCGCGACTACGCCGAATGCGGCGTCGACTTCATCTCGGTCGGTGCCCTGACGCACCAGATCAAGTCGCTCGACATGTCGCTCAAGGCCTGCGAATAATCAGGACGCGCTGTCGTCACAGAATCGTCCGGACAACGGTTAATCCATGAAACGCCTGCTCCATACCCCGCTGGCCCTGTTACTACGGCGCATCGTACTGCTCTATGCGGTACTGATGCTCTGCCGCGCGGTTTTCTATCTCTACAATACGCAGTTGCTGGGGACGATCGGCCGGGGTGAGTTGTGGCAGCTGCTCGCCGGGGCGCTCAAGTTCGACACGGCATCGGTCATCTATGCCAACGGGGTATTCATCCTGCTGGCGTTGCTGCCCCTGCATGTGCGCGAACGCGGCTGGTACCGCAAACTGATGTACTGGTACTACGTCGCAGTGAACGCCGTGCTGGTCGTGGCTGTCAACATGTCCGACTGCGTCTATTTCCGGTACACGCAGAAACGGTTCACCGCCGATGAAATCTTCTTTGCCGACAACAGCAATTCGGTGCAGCTCGTCGGTAAGTTCATGGCTGAAAACTGGTACCTGGTACTCGTCGCCGCAGCCCTCGTGGCGCTGCTGGCATGGGGTTACGGCCGCAAGGTGCGCGAGGAAAGCCTGCTGAGCCGCGGCTGGGCCTACTACGTCGGAAGTACGGTGATCTTCACCGCAGGCGCAGGGCTCTCGATCGCAGGTATGCGCGGCGGCATGACCCGCATGACACGGCCGATCACCCTTTCGAACGCCACCCTCTATACCGACGACAGCGGCAAGGCGAACCTCATCCTGAGCAACCCGTTCTGCATCCTGCGGACGATCGGCAGCGCGGGAAGCGTCAATTACAAAAAATATTTCACCCCCGAAGAGCTGCCGCAGCATTTCACGCCCGTACACCAGCCCGCGGACAGCGCGGCGGTGAACCTGACAGGGCGCAACGTCATGGTCTTCATCATGGAGAGCATGTCAGCCGAGCATTCGGCCTACCTGATGCCGGAGGTTTATGCCGGGCGGGAAACCAAGGGCTTCACGCCGTTCCTCGACTCGCTGATGCGCGGCGGCCTCTGTTTCAAACGCATGTATGCCAACGGCACGCGCTCGATACAGGCCATGCCCTCGGTGCTGGGCAGCATCCCTTCGTTCCGGACGCCGTTCGTACTGATGCCGCAATCGCTCGGTGAAAGCCGGCAGTTGCCGGCCATGCTCCGCGACCAGGGTTATTCGACGGCATTCTTCTGCGGCTCGGAATACGGCTCGATGGGATTCGGGGCTTACGCCCGCTCGGCAGGCGTCGAACGGCTCGTCAGCCGCGAGGACTACGAGGCGAAGTACGGCAAAGGCGATTTCGACGGGTACTGGGGCATTTGGGACGAACCGTTCCTGCAATTCACGGGCGAGGAGCTCTCCCAGATGCCGGAACCTTTCTTCGCCACGCTGTTCACCCTCTCGTCGCACCACCCGTTCGTCGTCCCGGCACAATACGAAGACAAACTCCCGGACGGATACACGAAGATACACAAGGGCGTGGCCTACGACGACAACGCCTTCCGGCTCTTCTTCGAGCGCTTCGGAAGCGAAGAATGGTTCCGCCGCACGCTCTTCGTATTCGTAGCCGACCATGTGTCCTCCGAAAAATTCGCCGCCCAAACCCGCAGCTATCCGGGCAACTACCATATCATCGGCTTCATGTATACCCCCGACGGCGCCTTGCGGGGCGAGGTCAGCGAAGTCGTGCAGCAGCTCGACATCATGCCCACGCTCCTGGGGCTGCTGGGCAACAGGGAGCCCTATTTCGCATTCGGGCGCGACGTGCTGAACGAACCGCAGCGACCGCAATGGTCGGTGAGCTGGGACGGGGCGTTCCAGGCCGTGACGAACGACGGCACGATCCGCTTCGACGACGCGCAGGAGACACCGGCGGCGTCAAGCGCCGGGGACTCCCTCCTGCAGGACTTCCGCGCCCTTGTCCAGCAATACTATTCCCACGCAGAAAAAAAGAGTTACATCGTCCATGATTGAATTCAAACCCGTGCGCCTCGAGGATAAACAGACCATCGAGCGCTATACCATGCCCTCGGGCATCTATAACTGCGACCTTGCATTCGCCAACATGTACTGCTGGCAGGCGATGTATCGCAGTGCCTGGGCCGAGATCGACGGCTTCCTGGTGATCCGCTTCCAGATCGGGGGCGGGGAGAAGATCGGGTACATGCAACCCGTCGGCGAAGGGGATTTCGCCCGGATCATCCCCGCCCTGCGCGAAGATGCCCATGCGCACGGCCAGCGGCTGCGCATCATCGGCCTTACGGACGAGGGGCGCGAGATGGTTCGCAACATGCACGCCGGGCTGTTCGCGTTCGAATCCGACCGCGGGATGGAAGATTACGTTTACAACGCCGACGACCTGCGCAACCTCACGGGACGCAAATACCAGCCCAAACGCAACCACATCAACCGTTTCATGGCGGAGTACCCCGGTTTCCGGTACGAGCAACTCACGCGCGAGCGGTTCGGGGAGTGCATGCAGCTCGAACGCGAATGGCGCCGGGCCCACGAAGGGCACACCTCGGAGCTGTGCGCCGAACAGCGGGCCATGCAGCGGGCTTTCGAACATTTCGAAGAACTGGAAATGCTCGGCGGCTGTATCTACGTGGGCGACAGGCTGATCGCGTTCACATACGGTTCGGCGGTCAACGACCATACGTTCGACACGCATGTCGAGAAGGCGGACACCGACTACGACGGCGCCTTCACGATCATCAACAAACTCTTCGCACAGCACCTTCCCGCGCGTTTCACGATGATAAACCGCGAGGAAGACCTCGGGATCGACGGGTTGCGCCAGTCGAAGCTCTCCTACCACCCCGCCGTCATCCAGCACAAATATGCGGCCATCCACCTGCACCCGGATGAAATCGCCTGCAAGGAGCTGTGGACGGCTGCATTCGGCGACGACGAACAGTTCGTCGACTCGTTCCTGATGCGCTATTACAGCCGCCGCAGGATGCTGACGGCCGAATGCGAAGGGCGTACGGCGGCCATGCTCCACCTCGTGCCGTTCGAGAGCGAGCTGGGACGGTCGACCTACATCTACGGCGTAGCGACAGCGCCCGAATTCCGCCGCCGGGGACTGGCCGGCAAGCTGATGCGCGAAGCGATGCGGCTCATCGGCGAGCAGGGCGACGAGGCGGCCTTCCTGATCCCGAGCGAGGAGTGGCTGCACGGGTTCTATGCAAAATACGGCTTCGAAGGCACCGTCCCGGTGACATTCTCATCGCAAGACGGCTTCGATTTCGGGACGGGCGACGCCTCGAAAGACAGGGCCATGGTCTGGCGGCGAGCCCCCGGGGCTCCGCTGCCCGAGGCACTGCACTGCAACTACGCGAACAAGTAGCAGCCCCGCATATTCCGCCACAGCAGGAAGTGCGCTATCGTTCCCGCGATAAGAAAGCCGCAGACTTTACAGTCTGCGGCTTTCCGTTTTGCATATCGTCACCTAAAGTCGTCAGAATATGGTTCCGCCGTCCACCTTGGTCGTAGTCCAGGGGACTTCTTTCACCGAAGAAATCACGGCCTCCTGACCGACAACCGTCAACGTAATTTCGTACTCCACGCCAGCCAGCAGCGACGGCATGGTATCGGCCTTAATGTTTGCTGTGAATTCTTTGCCGTCGATCGTGCAGGTCACGGCAATGGTAGGCTGACCGGCCATAGGTATTACAAGCGCCTTTTCGCCGGCGGCCAGGGTAAGCGTCGCCGTTCCGACCGGATCCACCTTGCCGTCTACCATGTTAAGCGTGCCGGTCGCATAGATTCCACCGGTAATCTGTACCTGGGTGAGATTGGCAGCACCTGTGTATCCATTGCCGGCCGTTGCCAGAAATGAGAGTTTGGAATAGGCGTGCCCCATCTCAACGGCGACAGCTCCCGCATTGGCAGCATTGACAGACTGGTGCTGGTAGATCAAATCCTGTGCGGCCGCATCCTTTTGCGCCGTCAGCGTATATTCGGCACCACTAGCAGAAGTAGTCACGGCCAAAGCCGCAGGCGCCCATGCCACCAGCGTACCGCCCGTACGATCCACCAAAATAGGATCGCCCTCGACAGTCCATGCATCGGCACTATATTTCACCAGTTTCGTTGCAGCGGTAACGCCGGGAATAAAAACATTGAAATCGGCTGCGTACGGTTTCGCCTCGGCACGCGTAACAACATCGAGTGTCGTCACACCTACGAAATGTACAGGCGCGATTTCAGGCTGGGGGGGGTAACTTCGTCCTGTTTATCGCAAGAACAGAAAACGGCCGAAGTCATGGCTGCAGCGGCAGCGGCATAGTAAAAAAGTTTCATTTAGATAGTTTATTAAATTGTTATACATTTTTTGGACGGCCTGCAACCCGCTCAAACGAATTCAACCGACAGCCCCAATTATCCTCTCTTACAGAACGAAATCATTTACATAACACATAATTGTTTACTTCGCAACACACAATTTCGCTCTTTAATGACATTCAAAGTTAAATAAAAACCATCACATTGTACCATATGAACCGCAGAAGCATACATAAAAAGCATTTTTGTATACCATATCGAGCTACTTAATATATCTTGTGGGCGGATATGATTACAGCTTCCTAAAAATCGACGGAAAAGGCGCCTGAACCCGGCAAAATACCGGACATGCATTGCTCGAAGCAGGCCGCAGAAAAACCGCCCTCCCCAACGGCAAAGGCCGGAAAAAGGCAAGGCACTAAAAAACCCGAAGTTTTCACTTCGGGTTTTGCGGGGGAGGGCACCGGAGGCGGACAACGTCCGGGGCAGGCGATTCGGGGCTATTTCCGTGCGATACGCCGCAGGAAGCACTCGATCGTATTCTCCATCAGGCAACAGATCGTCATCGGCCCCACGCCGCCGGGAACAGGGGTGATGACCGACGCCTTGGGCTCGATGGCGGCGAAATCGACGTCACCGCACAGCTTGCCGGTTTCGGGATCGCGGTTGACCCCCACGTCGATCACCACGGCACCGTCACGCACCATATCCTCCGTTACGAACTTCGGGCGGCCGATCGCCACGACCAGGATGTCGGCGCGGCGCGTCACCTCGCCCAGGTTACGCGTACGGCTGTGCGCCATGGTCACGGTGGCATTGGCATCCAACAGCAATTTCGAGACGGGAAGCCCGACGATATTGCTGCGGCCGATCACCACGGCCTCCTTGCCGGCGATCTCCACGCCCGCAGCCCGCAGCATCTTGAGGATACCTTTCGGCGTACAGGGCAGCGTACAGGGCTGTTTCTGCCACAAAGCCGCCACATTGAGGGGATGGAAGCCGTCGACATCCTTCCCCTTGTCGATCGCGGCGATCACCTTGTCCTCGTCGATATGCTTGGGCAGGGGCAGCTGCACCAGGATTCCGTCGACGCCTTCGTCGGCATTCAGGTCGGCGATGATGCCGAGCAACTCGGCCTCGCAGACCGACTCCGGCTTGCGGATCGTCGTATTGCGGATGCCGACTTCGGCCGAGGCCTTGGCCTTGCCCGTCACATAGGAGACGCTGCCCGGGTCTTCGCCCACGAGGATTACGACCAGATGCGGCACGCGTCCGTATTTCGCGCCGAAAGTAGCCACTTCGGCGGCCATTTCGGCCTTGAGTTTTGCTGAGAGTTCTTTTCCGCTGATAACCATACCTTATATATAACTAATTTTCAAATGCCCAATGTCCGATGTCGGTGCGGTGGAAGAGGTTGTCGCATCCGATGCGTGCGACATCCCGCAGCGCATTGGCGCGTGCCTCGGCCAGCGTGGCCCCTTTGCCCACGACGAACAGCACGCGGCCGCCCGAGGTGAGGATGCGGCTGCCGTCGGTCTTCGTCCCCATGTGGTAAAGGGCGCCTTCCACCCGGTCGAGCCCCTTGATCTCGCAGCCCTTTTCATAGGCTCCGGGATAGCCTTTCGATGCGAGCACGATGCCGAGCGTGGCGAAATCGTGCCATACGAGCTGCGTATCGCCGCCGTCGGCCACAGCGCAGAAGATATCCACGATGTCGCTTTTCAGGCGCGGCAGCACGACCTCGGTTTCGGGGTCGCCGAAACGGGCGTTGAATTCGATGACCTTGATCCCCTGCGGGGTCTTCATCAGGCCGCCGTAAAGCACGCCTTCGAACGGGCAGCCCTCGGCGACCATCGCGTCGGCGGTCGGTTGCAACACCTTCTCGAGCGCATAGCGTTCGTCCTCGGCCGTAATGAACGGCAGGGGCGAATATGCGCCCATACCGCCCGTATTGGGCCCCTTGTCGCCGTCGAATGCCCGCTTGTGATCCTGCGCCAGCACCATCGGCCATACCTTATGCCCGGAGACGAAGCACATGAACGAAAATTCAGGCCCCGTGAGGAAATCCTCGACGACGACCTTGCCCGCGCCGAATTTGTCGTCGAGCAACATGTCCTTCAGGGCGGCGTCGGCCTCCTCCATCGTCTCGGCGATCACCACGCCCTTGCCCGCGGCCAGCCCGTCGTATTTCAACACGGCAGGCAGCGGACGCGAAGCGACATAGTCCATCGCCGCGGCATAATCGGTGAAGGCCCGGTAACCGGCCGTCGGAATGGCGTATTTGGCCATCAGGTCTTTGGCGAACTCCTTGCTCGACTCGATACGCGCGGCAGCCTTCGTAGGGCCGAAAGCCCGCAGCCCGGCGGCCTTGAACGCATCGACCACACCCGCCGCCAACGCCACCTCGGGGCCGACGACCGTAAGGCCGATCCCGTTCTGCGCCGCAAAATCGCGCAGCCGCTCCACCTCCGTCTCGCGGATAGCCACGCACTCGGCCTTCGCCGCAATACCCGCATTGCCGGGGGCGCAAAATATCTTCTCCACCTGGGGCGAGCGCGACAGCGCATCCACAATTGCATGTTCACGGCCACCGCCGCCAATAACCAAAACTTTCATACGAATACGAATTAACAGTTTTCACCGCCGTTATGCCGCCGGACGATGTATGCACGGCCTGCTGCCGACCACAAGTCCGGCACTCTCCCCAAGCCCCTCCCTCGGGAGAGGCTTGTCGCAGCGGCAAAAGTTTTTATTTATACCGTCCGATTTCCGATCGCCACGGAAGCGGATTTCACCTTGGCGAAGTCCGGTTCGGGCGGGGCACAGCATCCTGTTTCCCGCCCGAAGCGGGCACGGCGAGGCGAAAGGTGCCGCGATAATCGAAAATCAATGTTTGAAATGGCGCTCGCCCGTGAATACCATGGCGATGCCCTTCTCGTCGGCCTTCCGGATCGAGTCCTCGTCACGTACCGAACCGCCCGGCTGCACGATGGCCGTCACGCCATATTCGGCAGCCAGCGTCACGCAGTCGTCGAAGGGGAAGAAGCCGTCCGAAGCCAGCACCAGCCCTTCGGTAACGCCGGCGGCATGCGCCTGCCGGAGTGCGATCTCGGCCGAGCCGATGCGGTTCATCTGCCCGGCGCCCACGCCCAGCGTACGGCCGTCCCTGACGGCGACAATGGCGTTCGACTTGACGTGCTTGACGATATGCCAGCCGAAATTCAGGTCGTCCATCTGTGCCGCGGCGGGTTTTGCCTTCGTCACGCACATATCGGCCGTGACGGTTTTCGTCGCCACGTCGAGATCCTGCACCAGCAGGCCGCCGTTGACGCTGACATATTGCTTGGGGTCGACGGCCCCCTGCTGCATATCGACCTCCAGCAGCCGCAGGTTTTTCTTCGTGCAGAGCACTTCGAGCGCCCCTTCGTCGAATTTCGGCGCCATGATGATCTCGAGGAAGATCGGTTTCATCAACTCGGCCGCCTCGCGCGTTACGGTACGGTTCGTGGCGACGATACCCCCGAAGATCGACACCTTGTCGGCCTCGTAAGCCTTCGTCCAGGCATCCACGACATCCTTGCCGACGGCAGCACCGCAGGGATTCATGTGTTTGAGCCCCACGCAGAACGGCTCATCGAACTCGCGGACGATGCACAGCGCGGCATTGGCATCCTGGATATTGTTGTACGACAACTCCTTGCCGTTGAGCTGACGGGCGAAAGCCAGCGAATAGGGAACCTTCGTCTGCTCGCGGTAGAACTTGGCCGACTGGTGGGGATTCTCCCCGTAGCGCAGCGACTGCACGAGGTCGAATTCGAGGAACAGCTTCTCGTTAAGCCCGGCCTGTGCACGCATATAGGCCGCGATCATCGCATCGTACTCGGCCGTATGGGTGTATGCCTTGGCGGAAAGTTTCAGGCGCGTAGCCTTTTCGGTATTGCCGGCAGTGCGGATCTCGTTCAAAATCAAGTCATAGTCCGCAGGGTCGCAGACCACCGTGACGTCGGCCCAGTTCTTGGCGGCCGAACGCAGCATCGAAGGGCCGCCGATGTCGATGTTCTCGATGGCGTCCTCCATCTTCACATCGGGTTTGGCAATGGTCTGGCGGAACGGGTAGAGGTTCACACAGACCATGTCGATAAATTCGATATTGTTATCTTTCAGGGCTTTCAGGTGTTCGGGATCGTCGCGTCGCGCCAGCAGGCCGCCGTGCACGTTGGGGTGCAGGGTCTTGACTCGGCCGTCGCAGATCTCGGGAAAGCCCGTCACGTCGCTGATGTTGATTACTTCCACCCCGCTGTCGGCCAGCAGTTTCATCGTGCCGCCCGTGGCGATCACCTCCCAGCCCAGGGCACGCAGGCCCTTGGCGAAATCAACGACACCCGTTTTGTCGCTGACACTGATTAATGCACGCATATCGTTATTATTCCTTTAATAATTTATTAATCGTTTCTATATAAAGCGGATATTCCACCGCATGAATCCGGGCTTCCAGCTCGGCGATGTCGTCGCCGTCGTACCCGAACGCCCGCTGGGAGATGATCTTCCCGCCGTCGAGCGTCGCATCGACATAGTGGATCGTCACACCGAAGACCTTGACGCCGTATTCCAGCGCCTGGTCGATGGCATGCGCCCCGCGGAATGCCGGCAGCAGCGAAGGATGGATGTTGATGATCCGCCCGCCGTAAGCCCCCAGCAGCACGTCGCCGACGATGCGCATGTACCCCGCCAGGCAGACCAACTCCACGCCGGCTTCGTCGAGCCGCCGCACGATCTCGCGCTCGTAGTCGGCCTTCGAGGCATACTCTTTCGGGGCGAATACGAATGCCTCGACCCCGTGCCCCGCAGCCCGCTGCACGACCCCGGCGCCGGGTTTGTCGCAGACCATCAGCACCACCCGGGCCGGGATCTCCCCCCGCTCGCAGGCCGTGGCGATGGCCTCGAAGTTCGTGCCGCTGCCGCTGGCAAAGACCGCAAGGCGTCGCACGGCCTTAGCGGATTACGACACCCTCGGTGTCCGTGACGCGTCCGATGACGGCCGCCTTCTCGCCCTGCTCCGCAAGGATGGCGATGGCTTTCCCCGCCTGCGACGCATCGAGGGCGATGACCATGCCGATGCCCATGTTGAAGATGTTGAACATCTCGCGGTGGGCCACCTTGCCGTATTTCTCGAGGAAGCGGAACACGGGCAGTATCTCCCAAGTGCCCTCCTCGATTTCGAGTCCCTGCCCTTCGTGCAGGATGCGGGGGATATTTTCGTCGAATCCTCCGCCCGTGATATGGCTGATGCCGTGTACGTCGCAGCTGCGGATCACTTCGAGCACCTGCTTCACGTAGATCTTCGTCGGGGTGAGCAGCACTTCGCCCAGCAGTTTGTTCGACAACTCGGGATAGACCTTGTGCAGATCCAGGCAGTTATCCGCAAGGATCTTACGCACGAGGCTGAAGCCGTTGGAGTGCACGCCGCTCGAGGCGATGCCCACCAGCACATCGCCGGCCCTGACCTTCGATCCGTCGATGAGCTTCGATTTCTCGACCACGCCGACCGTGAAACCGGCGATGTCGTACTCGCCCTCGGAGTACATGCCCGGCATTTCGGCCGTCTCGCCGCCGACCAGCGCACAACCCGCCTGGCGGCAGCCGTCGGCGACGCCGCTCACGATGGCCTCGATCTTCTGGGGTTCGTTATGGCCTACGGCGACATAGTCGAGGAACACCAGCGGCTCGGCACCCTGCGCCAGCACGTCGTTGACGCACATGGCCACGGCGTCGACGCCGATCGTGTCGTGCTTGTCCATCTCGAACGCCAGCTTGAGCTTCGTGCCCACGCCGTCGGTACCGCTCACCAGCACCGGCTCCTTCACGTTCAGTGCCGAGAGGTCGAACATGCCTCCGAATGCACCGATATTGCCCATCACGCCCAGGCGCGATGTCGATGCCACGTGTTTCTTGATGCGCCGCACCACTTCGTATCCGGCCTCGAGGTTCACACCGGCCTTCTCATAACTCTGTGCCATTATAATCTTCCTTTAACAGTCCTTAACATTTTACGTCTTTGTTCACCTCGTCGACCGACTGGTACAACGCCGTGGGATAGTGCCCCGTGAAGCAGGCCATGCACAAATCCTTGCGGTTTCCCGCCCTGAGCAGTGCCCCGGGCGACAGGAACGCCAGCGAATCGGCGCATATCTCCGCCCGGACACCGTCCACCTCCTTGCGCGCCGAGATCAGCTCGTCGCGGGTCGAGGTATCCACCCCGTAGAAGCAGGGGTGCGTCATCGGGGGACTGGCAATGCGCACGTGCACCTCGGTGGCCCCCGCCTCCTTGAGCATCGTGACGATGCGGCGCGAGGTCGTACCGCGCACGATCGAATCGTCGACCAGCACCACGCGCTTGCCCTTGACGATCGTCCGCACGGCCGAGAGCTTCATGCGCACCCCTTTCTCGCGCAGCTCCTGCGAAGGCTGGATGAACGTACGGCCGATGTACTTGTTCTTGATAAGCCCCATTTCATACGGCAGGCCGCTCGCCTCGGCATAGCCCATCGCGGCGCTGAGGCTCGAGTCGGGAACCCCGACCACGATGTCCGCCTCGGCAGGCGCCTCGCCGAAGAGCAGGCGCCCCGATTCCTTGCGGTAGGCATGGACGTTGCACCCTTCGATGTCGCTGTCGGGACGTGCAAAGTAGATATACTCCATCGAGCACATCTCGCAACGCTTATACTGCGAGAAATCGCGGCTCCGGATGCCCTCGCTGTCGATCGTGACGATCTCGCCCGGCTCGACGTCGCGGACGAACTCCGCACCCAGCACGTCGAAGGCACAGGTTTCGCTCGAAACGACATAACCGTCGCCCAGCCGGCCGATCGACAGCGGCCGCAGGCCGTATTTGTCACGGCAGGCATAGATGCGGTTGGCGGTCATGATCAGGAATGCAAAAGCCCCCTCGATCATATTCAGTGCGTCGATGATCGAATAGATGCGCGGACGGTCGTGGTATTTGGTCTCCTTCTTGATCAGGTGCGCCAGGATCTCGCTGTCCGAGGTCGACTGGAAGAGGCTCCCCTTGTTCTCGAGATAAATTCGCAACAACGCCGAATTGACGATATTACCGTTGTGCGCCAGCGCGAAATCGCCCGTGTTGTGGCGGAAAAGGAACGGTTGCACGTTCTCGATGCCACCACCGCCGGCGGTGGTATAGCGCACATGCCCGATGGCCATGTCGCCCTTGAGCGTCGAGAGCTTTTCCTCGTCGAACACCTCGGTGACCAGACCGCCGCCCTTGATGCGGCGGAACGTCGCGTCCCGGTCGACGGTCACGATACCGGCACCCTCCTGTCCGCGGTGCTGCAAGGCATGCAGGCCATAATAGGTCAGCGACGCAGCGTCCTTGACTCCGAAGACGCCGAACACCCCGCACTCCTCATGCAACTCGCGGTCGCTAATCTGCCCCATCACCATTACCCGACGATTTTCTGCAAACGTGCCAAAATCTCCTCGTAAGCCTCGCGCACCTTGCCCAGGTCACGACGGAAACGGTCTTTGTCGAGTTTCTCGTTGGTCGTCATGTCCCACAGGCGGCAGGTATCGGGCGACACTTCGTCGGCGAGCACGATCTCCCCGTCCGACGTACGGCCGAACTCGATCTTGAAGTCCACGAGTTTGATGTTCATCTTGGCAAAAAGGTTGCGCAGGATCTCGTTGATACGCGAGGTCATGGCGTAGATCAGTTCGAGTTCCTCGTAGGTCACGGCACCCAATGCCACGGCGTGGTGGTCGTTGATCAGCGGGTCGCCCAGCTCGTCCTTCTTGTAGCAGATGTCGTAGATGACGTTCGACGGCTGCGTACCCTCCTCGATGCCGAGGCGCTGGGCCATCGAACCGGCGATGACATTGCGCACGATCACCTCCAGCGGGATGATCGTCACCCGGCGGCACACCTGGTCGCGGTCGTTGATCGTCTCGATATAGTGGGTCTTGACACCCGCCTTCTGAAGCTCCTTGAAAATCAGGGTCGAGATGGCGTTGTTCAGCACGCCCTTGTTTTCGATCGTGGCTTTCTTGATGTTGTTGAAAGCCGTTGCCGCATCCTTGTAGTGGATGATGATCTTGTCGGGATCGTCGGTGCGGAAAACCTGTTTTGCCTTGCCTTCGTAGAGCATTTCGAGCTGTTTCATGGTGTTTGTGAGTTTAAGTTTTATGTTGTATTAATTTTTGCGGAAATAGTTGACAGCATTGCGGAACAGCGACTGTTCCTTCTCGCCTGCGATATTTTTGAAGAGGTTTTTCTCGTAACGCTCCGTATGCCCCATCTTGCCGAGGATCTGGCCGTCACGCGACACCAGGCCCTCGATGGCATACGACGAACCGTTGGGGTTGTACGGCGCCTCGGCCGTCGCATGTCCCGCGTCATCGACATACTGGAAGGCCACCTGCCCGTTGGCGAACAGTTCCCCGGCCAGTTCTTCGCTCACGACGAACTTGCCTTCGCCGTGGCTGACGGCGATCGAGTGGATGTCGCCCAGACCAAAGCCCGCAAGCCACGGGGAGTTGAGCGTCGAGACGCGCGTCGAGACGATCTGCGAAATATGGCGGTTGATGTCGTTGCGGAACAGCGTCGGCGAATCCTTGGTCACCATGCCCAGGCGACCGTAAGGCAGCAGGCCGGATTTGACGAGCGCCTGGAAACCGTTGCAGATGCCGAGGATCAGCCCGCCGCGATCGAGCAACGCATGGATTTCATCGCGTATATCCTTATTGTTGAGTACGTTGACGATAAACTTGGCGCTGCCGTCGGGTTCGTCGCCCGACGAGAAGCCGCCGCTCAGCACGAAGATATGGGCGCGGCGGATATGTTCCTTCATTTCGCGAATCGAACGCAGGATGTCGTCGCCCCCGAGGTTGCACAACACGCTCATCTCCACCTCGGCCCCGGCCTTGCGGAATGCCTTGGCCGTATCGTAGTCGCAGTTCGTGCCCGGGAACACGGGGATATAGACCAGCGGATGTTCGACGGCTTCGCCCCGATAGGCGAAAGTCCGGGGTGCGGGCTCCGAGGTCATCACCCCGGCATGGTTCTCCCCCTTGTCGGGGTAAACGGCCGCGAATTTCTCGGTATTGGCCTTGTAGAGGACGTCGAGCGGCATTTTCACGCCGTTGACGGTCAACGCCTCTTCGGCTGCGGTCATACCCAGCAGCCCGGCCGCAGGATGGGTCAGTTCGACGGCGCTCTCGACAAGGATCGAACCATAGGCGTATCCGAAGAGTTCCGCCTCGTCCATCTCCACCTCGGCGCCGATGCGGTTGCCGAAAGCCATCTTGGCAAGACCTTCGGCGACACCTCCGAAGCCCACCGACCATGCGGCGAGGATATTGCCGCGTTCGATATTTTCGCTGACAAAGCCGAAGTTGTCCTTCAGCTGCGCCGTGTCGGGCATATGGTTCTCCCTGGGCGTATGGCGCACCAGGTAGATACGGTTGCCGGCCTTCTTGAAATCGGTCGAAATGACCGTCCCGGCATTCACCGTCGTGATGCCGAAGGCCATCAGCATGGGCGGGACGTTGATATGCTGGAACGTGCCCGACATCGAGTCCTTGCCGCCGATCGAGGGCAGGCCCAGTTCGACCTGCATCTTCAGCGCACCGAGCAGGGCACCCAGCGGCTTGCCCCACGAGCGGGGATCGCGGGTCATGCGTTCGAAATATTCCTGGTATGAGTAACGCATCCTGTCATAACGCGCGCCCGCAGCCACGACCTTGGCAGCAGCTTCGACGACGGCATACGCAGCACCGTGGTAAGGGCTCCACGAGGCCAGGTAGGGATTGTAGCCGAAGGCCATGATGCTGGCCGTGTCGGTGTAACCGTCGGTCGGGAGTTTCTGCACCGACACCTGCGTTTCGCTGCCCTGCGTGCGGCCGCCGAACGGCATCAGCACGGTGGAACGGCCGATCGTCGAATCGAACATCTCGATCAGACCGCGCTGCGAGACGACATTGTTGTCGCGCAGGTTCTCCTCGAAGCGTTCGGCAAACGTCGCGCCCACGACCTCGCGGGCAAAGGGATCGCGGTTCTCCACTTCGCCGATCATGGCTTCGGCATAGTGCTTCGCCCCGGCGCTGTCGATGAATTCACGGGCGAGGTCTACGACTTTGCGCCCTTTGTTGAACATCCGCATACGGGCCGTATCCGTCACGTCGGCCACCTCGACCGCCTCGATATTCTCCTCGCGGCAGTAGCCCATGAATTCGGCGACGTCCTTCGCCTCGACGACCACGGCCATACGCTCCTGCGACTCGCTGATCGCCAGTTCCGTGGAATTCAGGCCGCTGTACTTGGTCTTCACACGGTCGAGGTAGATGTCCAGCCCGTCGGCCAGCTCGCCGATGGCGACGCTGACGCCGCCGGCACCGAAATCGTTCGATTTCTTGATGAGCCGCGTCACCTCCGGGCGGCGGAACAGGCGTTCGAGCTTGCGCTCCTCGGGGGCATTGCCCTTCTGCACCTCGCTGCCGCAGGTTTCGAGCGACTTGGTATTGTGCTCTTTCGACGAACCCGTGGCGCCGCCGATACCGTCACGCCCCGTGCGGCCGCCCAGCATGACGATCTTGTCGCCCGGGACGGGCTTTTCGCGGCGGACGTTTTCAGCCTTCACGGCACCGACCACGGCACCGACTTCGAGGCGCTTGGCCACATAGTCGTCGTGGTAAATCTCGCGCACATGGGTCGTTGCCAGCCCGATCTGATTGCCGTAACTGGAGTAGCCCGCGGCGGCCTTCTTCGAAATGACGCTCTGCGGGAGCTTGCCTTCGAGCGTATCGGACACCTTCTGGTAGATATTGCCGGCACCCGTTACGCGCATGGCCTGGTAGACGTAGCTGCGCCCCGACAACGGGTCACGGATAGCGCCGCCCAGACAGGTCGAAGCACCGCCGAACGGCTCGATCTCGGTCGGGTGGTTATGGGTTTCGTTCTTGAATTGCAGGAGCCACTTCTCGGTCGCCCCGTCGACATCGACATCGACGTATACCGAGCAGGCATTGTTCTCGTCGCTCACTTCCAGGTCGTCCAGCAGCCCTTTCTTGCGCAGGTAACGGGCGCCGATGGTCGCCATGTCCATCAGGCAGATGCTCTTGTGCTCGCGGCCCAGTTCGCGGCGGATGCGCAGGTAGAGGGCCAGCGAATCCTCGATCTCGTCCTTTGCGAACGACTCCTCGACCGTGATACCCTCCAGCTCGGTGGTGAAGGTCGTATGGCGGCAGTGGTCGCTCCAATAGGTGTCGAGGATGCGCAGCTCGGTCTCATAGGGATCGCGCCCCTCGGCACGGAAATATTTCACCACCTCGCGCAGGTCGTCGGCATTCATCGCCAGCCCGTACCGCTTGCAGCAGGGTTCCAGTTCGGCGTCGGTCATCTTGGTGAAGCCTTCCAGCACGGCTACGGGCTTCACCTCGGCCTGTTCCATGTCGGTCAGCACGTCCAGATTCTTCTCGCGCGACTCGACCGCGTTGATATAGTAATGGCGGATGCGCGCCAGGTCTTCGTCGGAAACGGCATCGTCGAACAGCAACAGCTTCGACGAGCGGATGCGCACCTGGGCCGACGGGTCGATCAGCCGCACGCAGTCGACGGCCGACGCGGCACGTTGGTCGAACTGGCCGGGGAGGTACTCCACGGCGATGTATTTCCGTCCCGCCAGGTCGCACGAATCGGTCACGCTGTCGGTTACCACTTCGCCAAAGACGCTGTAACGGCTCTTTTCGAGCAGCTCTCGGCTGAACCCGAACAGGTCGTAGACGTTGAGCAACCGCAGGCTGCGGATGTCCAGGTTCAGATTGGTGTTCAGCTCCCGGCGCAGGCTGTCGGCCTCGACCCGGAAACGGGGATGTTTCTCAACAAAAATCCGGTAGTTTTCCATGTTATTTCGTTTGCACTTATTTTACGAATCTGTCGGCCCACGCAGCACCGTATTCCCCGGCGTCCATCCCGACGAAGGTGATATGCCCCATCTTGCGCTTCGGACGGCTCTCGGTCTTGCCGTAAAGGTGGACATGGACACCCGGGCGGTTTTCGGCGGCGACCCTCTCGGCCGCTTCGAAATCCTGCCCCAGAATGTTCTTCATCACGGTCGGCGCCACGAGCCGCGGCTCCTGCAACGGTTCGCCCAGCAGGAAGCGCACCAGTTCGCGGAACTGGTTGGTCGTGCACCCCTCGATGGTATAGTGCCCCGAATTGTGGGGCCGCGGCGCCATTTCGTTGAAATAGAACTCCCCGTCGCGGATGAAGAACTCGATGGCGAGGATCCCGCGGTAGCGGCAGGATTTCATGAACCGCTCGCCGGCCGCAGCCATGCGGCTGCGCAGGCCGTCGTCCATCCCCTCGGCGGGGACGAAGCACAGGTCGAGGATACCGTCGCGGTGGACGTTCCGCCCGATGGGGAAATGGATGACGCGCTCCCCGTCCGAGACCATCACGATGCTGGCTTCGAAATCGAACGGCACGAACGCCTCCAGGATGCAGGGTACGGAGAGCATCGGCAGCGCACGCGGCACGTCGGCCTCGTCCTTCAACACCAATTGCCCGTGGCCGTCGTATCCCAGCGTACGGGTCTTGAGCACCGCCGGGAATCCGATCTCGGCCAAGGCGGCACGCAGCGACGCCTCGTCGTCCACGGCGGCGTACAGGGGCGTCCGCAGCCCGTTGGCGCGGGCATTGTCCTTCTCGCGCAGGCGATCCTGCGAATCGTAGAGCGGGCGGAAACCCTGCGGGATGTTGTATTTCTTTTCCAGCGGGATCAGCACGCTGCCCGGGACGTTTTCGAATTCGTAGGTCACCACATCGCTGCGGCGGCAAAGCTCTTCGAGCGCCGCGGCATCGTCATACGCCGCCACGATGTGCCCGTCGCTCAGCGCGAACGCGGGGGCGTCGGGCGCAGGGTCGAGGCACAGCGTGCGCGCCCCGAGCAGGTGCGCCTGCTCGACGATCATCAGCCCCAGCTGACCGCCGCCGATGATACCGATCGTTTTCGTTTTCTCTGCCATAGTCGCCTCCCCTGCCGGATTAAAGTTCTGCCGCCAGCACGTCGGCGGTCTGTTTCGCACGGAACGCTTCGAGCCGGGCAGCCAGCTCCGCATCCTGCAGTGCGAGGATCGACACGGCTATCAGCGCCGCGTTCTTCGCCCCGTTGATGGCCGTCGTCGCCACCGGAACGCCCGCAGGCATCTGCACGATCGAAAGCAGCGAATCCAGCCCGTTCAGGGCACGCGACTTCACGGGGACGCCCACCACGGGCAGCGTGGTCATCGAGGCCACCATGCCCGGCAGATGCGCGGCACCGCCCGCACCGGCGATAATCACCCCGATACCGCGGCTTTTGGCCGTCTTGGCATATTCGCACAGCAGGTCAGGGGTACGGTGGGCGCTCACCACACGCTTTTCGAAATCGACACCGAATTGTCCGAGCATGGCAACGGCATCGGCCATCACCTCATAATCGCTCACCGAGCCCATAATAACACCGACCTTCATACCTTTGGTTTTAAGTTTGAAAAAAAGACAGACCGCCACGACACGTATGTCATGGCGGTCTGGTATCTATCTGCGTATTCCGCTCCCGGACACCTGCTGCCCTTGCATCTGCGTACTCCGATCCTGCTGTCGGCACGACGACGAATAGAACGCAGCGGCCTGGCCCTGCTGTTTCTTACGTTCGCGTTGGTCGATTCTGTCGGTAGATGTCATGGGGAGGTGTTCGGATTAACCTAACAATTGTCAAAACAACGCTACAAAAATAGCGCTTTTCAGCCGATTTACAAAATCCCCGGGCATATTCTATTGACAAATTATCGACATTTCGGGATTCCGGCAAAAACAAAAAATCCGCCGCAGCCGGAACCGGCCGCGACGGATTGACATCGGTTCGACCCGTCCGTGCTATTCGCGGCTGAACGAGTAAGGGGCATCCCCGGGCTCCATACCCCGCGTGTAATCGGGTTCGGGGCGCATCGAGAAGCGGACGCCGGCACCCTTCACGAGGTCGGAATGGCGCAGGAAATTATGCGTATAGGCCTTCCCGTCGAACTGCACGGCTCCGATATAACGGTTCTCGGGGCTGTTGTCCGGCGCTTCGAGCACGATCTTATTCCCGTTTTCGAGGTTCACGACGGCCTTGCGGAACAGCGGCGAACCGACGACGTATTCGTCCGAAGCCGGGCAGACGGGATAGAACCCCAGGGCGGAGAAGACATACCAGGCCGAAGTCTGGCCGTTGTCCTCGTCGCCGCAATAGCCGTCGGGGCGGGCCGAGTAGAGGCGATCCATCACCTCGCGCGCCCAGTACTGGGCTTTCCACGGGGCACCCGCATAATTATAGAGGTAGATCATGTGCTGCGCAGGCTGGTTGCCGTGGGCGTAGTTGCCCATGTCGGCCACCTGCATCTCGGTGATCTCGTGGATGCGGAATCCGTAGTAGCTGTCGTCGTAGATCGGCGGCACGACGAATACCGAGTCGAGCATCTGGACGAACTGCTCCCGGCCGCCCATCAGGTCGACGAGCCCCTCGACGTCGTGGAATACCGACCACGTATAATGCCACGAGTTACCCTCGGTGAAGGCGTCGCCCCACTTGTAGGGGCTGAACGGCGCCTGGAACTTGCCGTCCTTGAGGCGGCCGCGCATCAGGCGGGTCTCGGGGTCGAAGACATTGCGGTAGTTCCGGGCACGCGCCGCCCACTTGTCCAGTTCAGCCTGGGGACGGTTCAGTTTCCTGGCGACCTGGAGGATACACCAGTCGTCGTAGGCATATTCGAGCGTGCGGGCCACGTTCTCGGGAATGTTCACGTCGTAAGGGATATATCCCAGCTCGTTGTAGTACTCGTGTCCCCAGCGTCCGGTCGACGCAACGGTCGGGTGCACGTGCTCCGTGGCGTACACCATCGCATCGTAGAGCACCCCGAGGTCTTTGTCGTTCGTGCCCTTCACCACGGCATCGGCGACCACCGAAGCGGAATTGTTGCCCACCATGCAGCCGCGGTGCCCGGGCGATGCCCATTCGGGCAGGAAACCGCTCTCGCGAGCGGCGTTAGCGAGTCCCTGCTGGATTTCGGCGTTCACGGAGGGGTAAACGAGGTTCAGCAGCGGGAAAAGGCTGCGGAAGGTGTCCCAGAACCCCGTGTCGGTATACATGTAGCCGGGGAGCACCTCGCCGTTGTAGGGGCTGTAATGCACGACCTCGCCCTGGTCGGTCACCTCGTAGAACTTACGCGGGAAGAGCACCGAGCGGTAGAGGCACGAATAGAACGTACGGTACTGGTCGACCGTACCGCCCTCGACCTCGATGCGCCCCAGCACGTCGTCCCAGCGCGCCTGCGCTTTGGACTTCACTGTTTCGAAATCGTCGCTGCCCAGCTCCCGGAGGTTCTGCAGCGCCTGCTCGGGAGAAATGAACGACGACGCCACGCTGGCGCATATCTGCTGGCCGCGGCGGGTTGCGAAATGCACCTTGGCCACGGCATGTTCGCCCGTGACGGACTTCTGTCCTTCGGGATAGAGCAGGTTGCTGCCGGGTTTGTATCCGCCGGGGGCATCGGTCAGCTCGATGGCGCTGAACGGCGTATCGAAGCGCACGACGAACCAGTTGCGGAAATTCTCCGGCACACCGCCGCTGTTGCGCGTGGTATAACCGACGATCGTACGGTCGTCGACCATCCCGACCTGCGAACCGCGGTCGAAGGCGTCGATCACCACGCCCGACTCCTTCGAGTCAGGGAAGGTGAAGCGCATCATTGCGGCGCGGTCGGTCGGCGTGATCTCCACGCGGATGTCGTGGTCGGCGAGGTAAGTCTTATAGTAATAGGGTTTGGCCACTTCGGACTGGTGCGAAAACCAGCTGGCGCGCGACTCCTCGTCGAATTTGTCCTCCCCGCGCACGGGCATGAGCGAGAACTGGCCGTAATCGTTGATCCACGGCGAGGGCTGGTGGGTCTGCTTGAATCCCCGCACCTGGTGCGCCCCGTAAGTATATGCCCAGCCGTCGCCCATCTTGCCGGTCTGGGGCGTCCAGAAATTCATGCCCCACGGCAGGGCGATGGCCGGATAGGTGTTGCCCGTCGAGAGCGAAAAATCCGACTGCGTACCGACCAGCGTCGAAACGTACTCCGAAGGACGGAGGCGCTGCTCTGCGGCCGAAGGGCATGTGCACGAAGCGAGTGCGGCGGCACAGAGGGCGGCAAAAGCGATATATCCTTTTTTCATGGTCTTTCGATGTTTAGAGTTCATACCACACTGCGGGTTGGGCACCCATCTCGAATTCGAGCCTGCCGCCGGCGGCGATGTCGTCGAAGGCGATATAGGGCTTGGTGTAGGGTTTGCCGTTGAGCTTCACCGCCTGGATGTATTTGTTCGCGGCGGAGTTGTTATGCGCCGTGACGGTCAGCACGCCGTCGCGGACACGCACCTCGGCCCGGTCGAACAGGGGCGAGCCGAAGAAATAGCGGCCCCCGGCGGGTTCGACCTGGTAGAAACCCAGCGACGAGAGGACGTACCATGCCGACATCTGCCCCACGTCCTCGTTGCCCGAAAGCCCGTCGGGCTGGTCGTGGTAGAGCGTCGTCAGTATCTCGCGCACCTTGTCGGCGGTCTTGGCCGGCTGGCCTATCATCGTGTAGAGGTAGACGACGTGGTGGCTGGGTTCGTTGCCGTGGGCGTACTGACCGATCAGGCCCGAAATATCGGGCGAGGCGGCCCCCTCGAGCACGGAGCTGACGACGAACAGCGAGTCGAGTTTCCCGGTGAAGGCTTCCTTGCCGCCGAAACAGCCGATCAGCCCCTCGACGTCGTGCGGCACGAGCCATGTGTACTGCCATGCGTTGCCCTCGCAGTAGTCGTCCTCGCGGTGGGTCGAGGCGAAGGGATTGAACGGCGTGCGGAATCTGCCTTTCGAATCGAGGCCGCGCATGAAGCGGGTCTGCGGATCGAAGAAATGGCGGTAGGATTTGCTTCGTTCGAGGAAATAGTCGTAATCCGCGGTCTTGCCCAGCTCTTTGGCGACCTGTGCCACGGCCCAGTCGGCGAGGGCGTACTCCATGTCGTAAGCCACCGCCTCGTTAAAGAGGTCGCAGGGGATATAGCCGTATTTCATGCGCAGATCCATACCCCGCTCGCCGAGCATCGCCGACTGCTTGAGCGCCTCGTAGGCCTGCTCCCTGTCGAAGCCGCCGTAGCCTTTGAGCACGGCATCGGCCAGGGCCGGGATACCGGGATTGCCGACCATGCAGTCGGTTTCGTTGCCCATCAGGTGCCATACGGGAAGCTTGCCCTGCTGCCGGTAGATATGGAGCATCGTATTAGCGATGTCGGGCATCTTCTCGGGGTGGAGGATCGTCATGAGGGGCTGGGCGGCGCGATAGGTGTCCCACAGCGAGAAAGTCGTATAGTTCACGAACGGCGCGGCGCGATAGATCTTGCCGTCGGAACCGCGGTAGTCGCCGTTCACGTCGCAGAATTCGGACGGGGCGACCATCGTGTGGTAAAGCGCCGTATAGAAAATGCGGCGTGCGGCGTCGTCCGAAGTCTCGATGCGCACCTTCTGCAACTCGGCGTCCCACGCCCGGTCGGCGGCTGCGGCCGTCGCTTCGAAGTCCCAGCCGGGAAGCTCGGCCTGCATGTTCAAGCGTGCATTCTCGATGCTCACGGGCGAAATGGCGACCTTGACATAGATCGTCTCGCCGGCCGAAGTGTCGAAACCGACCCGGCCGTAAAGGCGCTCCGCCCTGAAGCTGTCGCCTTCGCGCAGGCCGCCGCCCTCGCCGCCCTCGTAAATGGCCAGCGACTTGAAGGGTTTGGAGAATTCGGCCGTGAAATAGACCCGCTGGTCTTTCGCCCAGCCCGTCGAGTAGCGGTAGCCGCTGATCGTATGGTCGTCGGCACGCTCGATGAAGGTTTCGGTCGGGGCATCCCAGCAGCCGCCGTTCTCGAGGTCGAAGACCACGGCGGCATCGGCCGATGCCGGGAAGGTGTATTTGTGCAGGCCGACGCGCTTGGTAGCGGTCAGCTCCACGTCGATGCCGTAGCGGTCGAGCCGCGTGGCGTAATAGCCCGGGCGGGCCTTTTCATTGGCGTGGCTGAAATACGACCACATGCCCGACTGGGGGTCGTCCTCCGTGCCGCGGGCATAGGTCACCTGCCCCACGACGGGCATCACCGTGACGTCGAACAGATCGCCGATACCGGTGCCGTTCAGGTGGGTGTGGCTGAAACCGATGACTGTCGTGTCGGAAATGTGGTAGCCCGACGTCCAGTCCCACGACTGCGGGATGCTCGTGGGGCCGAGCTGTACGGCGCCGAACGGGACGTTGGCGCCCATGAATACATGGCCGTGGCCGCCCGTGCCGATACGCATGTCGACATACTGCGTCAGCGAATCCGTACGGGGTGCCTGCGAGCAGGCCGCCAGAAGCAGGCCTGCGCCGAGAGCTGAGAGAGATTTTAAATTCATAGGGACATATGTTGTTTTTATTTGCGTTCGGGTTGCAATCCGAAAACCAGCCGGCCGCCGCCCACCAGTTCGCCATGCGAAATGCGGTATTTCTTCAGCGGCCTGCCGCCGAGGGTCATCGAGCCGATGTAGACGTCGCCGGCTCCGGAGCGTTCCGTTTCTATAACGAGCTCCCCGGCCGGATAGTATTTCGGGTCGAGCGTAACGGTCACCTTGTCGAAAACGGGCGATGTAAGCGTATAGTAAGGCTCCCCCGGGCAGTCCGGGTAGAGGCCCATCATCGAGAAGACCGCCCACGCCGACATGGTGCCCGTGTCGTCGTTGCCGGGGATGCCGTCGGGGGCTGTCGTAAAGTACCTGTCCAGCAAACGCCGCACCTCGCGCTGCGTACGCCACTCCTCGCCCCGGAAATAGCTGAACAGGTAAGGATAGGCGATGTCGGGTTCGTTCGCCGGGTCGTACAGCCCCTGGTCGAAGACCATCTGCAGCTTGTCGATGAATCGGCGCCTGCCGCCCATCAGCCGGGCCAGTCCGGCCACGTCGTGCGGGACGTAGAACGTATAGTTCCAGGCCGAACCTTCGTGGAAGCCGGGGACAGGTTCGAAATTCTCGCCCTGGCGCGGGTCGAAGGGCGTGAGGAACTTACCCTCCTTGGTAATCGGTCGGAACGTGCCCGACTCGGTGCTGTAATAGTTCTTATAGCCGAGCGAGCGGGCGTGGAACAGCGCCGCGTCGTCTTTTTTGCCGAGCGAGTCGGCCAGCAGCGACAGCGCGTGGTCGGCGATATAGTATTCCAGGGCGTGCGACACGGAGTTGTCGCCCGAAAGGTCGCGGGCGTAGAAGCCCAGCGGCACATAGCCTTTTTCGATGTAGGGGTCGATGTCGGGGCGCATCCTGTTCCGCGCGCCCGGCGTCGTGGCCGACTTGCGCATCGCCTCGTAGGCGGCGTCCACATCGAAATCGCGCAGCCCCTTCATCCAGGTATCGACGATCACGGGGATCGACGGGTCGCCCTCCATGGTGAAAGTTTCACGGCCGTAGAGTTCCCACTTGGGGAGCCAGCCCCACTCCCGGTACATGCCGACCATCGAGCGCACCATCTCCAGTTGGCGTTCGGGGTAGACCAGCGTCAGCAGCTGGTGCAGGTTGCGGTAAGTATCCCACAGCGAGAAGACCGTATAGCGGTTGCCCTCGGCCGTGCGGATCTCAGCGCTCTCCATCGCGGGGTATTCGCCGTTGACGTCGCTCAGCACGTTGGGGTGGATCAGCGCATGGTAAAGCCCCGTATAGAAGACCTTCTTCTGCGCTTCGGTACCGCCCTCGACGCGGATGCGCCCCAAGTCGTCGTTCCACGTGCGGCGTGCGGCCGCGCGAATGTCGTCGAACGAGCGCCCCTGCTGCTCGGCTTCGAGGTTCAGGCGGGCGTTCTCGGCCGACACGAACGAAACGCCCATGCGCACCTCGACCTGCTCGCCCGGCTGCATGTCGTAGGAGAACCACACGCCGACGTCGTCGCCGGCAATGTCCTTGCCGTATTGCGTATAGAGCTTGTAGTTGCCGGCATCCTTGTCCCACTCGGCTTCGACGCCCTGTTTCGGGGGTTGTTTCTTCCAGAACCCGGTGGCCGCGGGGCGTTTCGAGACGCGCATCACGAAATAGACCGGGAACACCGCCTGCGGGTTGTAGCAGAACGTGCCCAGCAGTTTCATGCCCTCGACCTCGGTGTCGCTCACGCGGCGCACCCAGGCTCCCGACTCGTTGGTAAGCCCCTCGCCCAGGTTTAACAGAATATGTCCCGTACCCTCCGGAAAGGTATAGCGCTCGGCCGACGTGCGCGGCGTGGCCGTCACCTCGGTGCGGATACCGTACTTGGTCAGCAGGTTCGAATAGTAGCCCGGCGAGGCCGTCTGGCCGGTATATGCGCTGCCGTAGTTGCGGTAATCGACGTCCAGCGCACCCGCCGTCGGCATTACCAGCAGCGAGCCCAGCTCGGGGCATCCCACGCCGCTCAGGGTGACGTGTGCAAAGCCCGTGAAGAACTTGTTGCGGTACTCATAGGGCGCCGACCACCACCGGGCGTCCTTATCGTAGAGGTTCTCGTCGGAGCCCATCACATTGAACGGCACGACCGACATCATCCCGTTGGGGCATACGGCGCCGGGGTTGGTCGTCCCGAAATTGGTCGTCCCGATGAACGGGTCGACCCAATCGGCAGGCTCCTGCGCACGCAGCGGTGTCGAGAAAACGGCTGCGGCGAGCGCAGCAGTTAAGAGCGTTCGTCGCAGCGGCATCAGCGTATATTGTTTTTGCGGGTGAAGTCGATGATCTCCGGGATATAACCGAAAGCAAGCCCCGTAACCGTGTCCGCACACCCGTAGTAGACCGCAACGCGCCCCGTCGCGGAGTCGTGCAGCGCCGCGCAGGGGAACGTCACGTTCGGCACGTCGCCCGTGCACTCGTACGTCTCACGCGGGGAGATCAGGTACGGGCCGCTGCGCGCCGTGACTTTCCACGGCTCATCCAGGTCGAGCAATGCCGAGCCGAACGCATAGACGTAGCCGTTGCACGAACGGAGCACCCCGTGGTAGAACAACAGCCACCCTTCGCTGGTCTCGATGGGCACGGGCCCCGCGCCGATCTTCATGCACTGCCAGGCCGAAACCTCGAACGCCGCGGGCGACATCACGTGGCGGTGGCGTCCCCAGAACTCCATGTCGGGCGACTCGGAATAGAAAATGTCGCCGAACGCCGTATGCCCGTTGTCGCTCGGACGCGAAAGCATCGCGAATTTCCCGCCGATCTTGCGGGGGAACAGCACGCCGTTGCGGTTGAACGGGATGAAGGCGTTTTCCAGCTGGTGGAACGTCTCGAAATCCTCCGTCCACGCCACGCCGATCGTCGGGCCGTGGTAGCCGTTGCACCACGTCACGTAGTATTTGTCCCCGATCTGAGCCACACGCGGGTCGTAGCCGTAGACCCACTCCGAGATCTCGGCGTCGCCGCCCACCAGGTTGAAGTCCTCCTCGCGGATGTCCCAGTCGATGCCGTCCACCGAGAAGCCCGCATGGATGCGCATGCGGCGATTCGTGTCGTCGCAGCGGAAAACACCCGCATAGTTGTACTTGCCCTTCTTAAACGGCACGACCGCCGAATTGAAGACCGAGTTGGAGGTCGAAAGCGCGTCGCGCCCGATGATCGGGTTGGCAGAATAGCGCCACATAACCTCCTTGCTCCCCGCGGGACGCTCTTCCCACGGCATATCCGGCAGTGCCGGGCCCATTATTTTCAGATTGCTCATGTTATTTGGTTGTTGGTTTATCATCATAGGTGAACGGTACGAACCAGGTCATCACAAAGGCGGGGATCGTCGCCAGCATGACCACGATGAAGAAGACGCCGTAGCCCTTCCAGTCGCTCAGGTAACCCGAAACGGCGCCGGTGAGCATCACCGAAAGGTTCATGATGCCCGAGGCGAAAGCGTAGTGCGCCATCTGGTGCCGACCCGGGGCCACCTGCTGCATCATGAAGAGCGTAAGCCCCACGAACCCGAACCCGTAGCCGAAATACTCCACGACGATGCCGCCGCCCACGAGCCACATCGACTGCGGCTGGAACCATGCCAGCAGCGCATAGACCGCGAACGGAAGGTTGAAAATGCAGCACAGCGTGAAGAGCGAGCGCCTCAGTCCGCGGTGGGCGATATAGTAGCCCGCGAGCAGCGATCCCAAAAGGAATGCCCCGGCGCCGAACGTGCCGTAGTACAACCCGATCTGCTGGTTGGTAAGCCCCAGCCCTCCGGCCGCGGTATCCGCCTTGAGGAACAACGGCACGATCTTCATCACGAAGCCCTCGCCCAGGCGGTAGAAGACGATGAAGGCGATGTAATACCAGATATGCTTTTTCGTGAAGAACGCTGCGATCACCTCCTTCAGGCTGCGCAGCCCTTCCCGCAGCGAATGTCCGTCAGCCGCACTTCCGCCCGACGGCAACTCGCGGCTGTGGTAAATACCCAGCAGGACGAGCAGGCCGCAAAGGATCGCCAGCACCACCGTCCACGACTGCACATAGGCATCGAAGGTCGCCGCCCCGGAATCGCTGAAACGCTTGCTGAGCCAGCCCGCGAACCAGACCAGGCCGCCCGTGGCGACCAGTTTCGCAAGGTTGTAGAACGCCCCCTGCCAGCCGATATACCGCGCCTGATCCTCGGTCGAGAGCTCCGACATGTAAACGCCGTCGGCCGCGATGTCGTGCGTGGCGCCACTGAAGGCCACCACCGCGAAGACCCCCACCGTGACGGCGAAGAAATGGGGCATATGCAGCGCCAGCGCAGCAAGGCCGAACAACACGCCGCTCAGGAGCTGCGTCGTGACGACGAAGAATTTTTTGGTGCGGAAAATTTCCAGGAAGGGGCTCCACAGGAATTTGATCGTCCACGGCCACATGATCAACGACGTCCAGAACGCGATCCGGGCGTCGGAAATCCCCATATCCTTGAACATGACGGCCGAGACCATGTTCAGCACGACGAACGGAAGCCCCATCGCAAAATAGACCGTAGGCACCCAGGCCAGCGGCGAAGTTTTTTTAACTGTCGAAATCATCGGGTCTTCTCCGGTTTTAGGTTAGGGATGCACAAAGATAATAAAATCTTTCCGCACGCGATCGGTATTCCGGGCGGTTATCATCTTTGCATCCGTAAAGTAATACAATTTCGGGCGCCGGATTACTAAAGCGGCCGGCGATTTAATTCCCCGGGAAAGAAGACCGTGCAGCCGGCGGGTCTTGCGGCTCGCGACTGCACGGTCGTTTTCACGTGCGCATCGAATTTATTTGTAGACGATCTCCGCGCCGGCGGTGCAGGTCAGATTCGGAATCACCTGTCCCTGCTTCAGATAGATGGTTTTGAGCACACCGGCATTACGTACCGCATCGAGCGTCTCGAGCGCCGGGCAGCCCGACACGTCGATCGAGGCAAGCACATCGGTCGGCCCCCACCAACCTCCGTCTCCGGAGAAGGGCACCTTGAGTGTCTTCAGGTGTGTGCCCGACACGGTCAGCGACGAGGGAACGATGTAATCCCAATAGCTATCGGGGGCCTGGTGGTACAACGCCGAGAAATTCAGCTCCTCGACGGCATTGTCGCCGAGCACGATCTCGGACAGGCCGTTATAGTCGATATTGAGCGAATTGACCTTCGTGAGTTTGCTGATATCTATCTTAGTCAGTTTGTTGTTGTAAACGTCGATCTTTTCGAGGTTGGCGAAAATCTCGATGCCCTCGAGCGAGAGGATCGGATCGTCCCAAGAACCCGGACGGTATGTGAATTCGGTCGCATTCAGCCCGTCCTCGGTCACCACACATACGCCGTCGCTGAGTTCGAGCAGCCAGTTCAAGTCCACCAGCTTGTTTCTGAACACCTTGTCGGCAATGGTAACCACGACCGCATCGGGATCCTTCTGGACGATGGAAACCACCTTCGTGATACCTGCCCCGCTGATCGTGATTTTACCGCTGCGCGATACGGTCGCGGGGGCGAGGTGGAATCGGAGCGTCTTGGTCACCAGGCCGCGCGTTTCGGGCACCTGCGTAATCCAGTTGCCGGAGATGGTCACCTGATAGGCAACGTTCGATTCGACGTCGATGGAAATCGTGCGTTCCGCAAGGTCGAACATCAGGCCCTCGTCCCCCATATTGATGGCGTCGATCTGGCGCTGGGTAAGCGGGATGTCGACCGACTGCCCCATGCCCGAGACCGTGATCACCGTCGAACGGTCATCGTAATCCGGGTTCTTGGCGACGGTAAAATTCAAGACCGTGTTGCCGAAAGCGTCGTTGCGCCCCACATACGTGACCCACTCCCCGCCGCCGTCGGAAAATGCGACGTCCAATTCCGGAATGTTCGTATGCAGTTTCACCTGGATGTCGGCGCTCAAAGCCTCGATGGTCATACTCTCCTCGGAAAGAAGGGTTAGCGTATTGCCTGCTTCCGAAATGATCTTCAGGGGAGCGACGGCCGATCCCGTAAAGAATTTGAAGGCCGCTTCACGGCTCTCTTCGCTTGTATTGGGATCGATCGTGAAGGTTACCACATCGCCGCTCTTCCCGGATTCGGCCGAAGGGTGTACCCAGTCGCAGACACCGGCGAGCCGCCAGTCTCCCGAACTGGTTACGGTCACCTGCGTCGTCGTCCCGTCAGGCCCGGCGGGAATGGCATCGGGGGTAATGGATATCGTGGCCCGGGAAAGGTCGTCCGCCGTATCGTCGTCGGAACAGGCGCTGAGCGCACAGGCCACCGCTACAAACGCTATAAATATCTTTTTCATAAAATCTACGTTGTTTTAGGTTCTCAGTCGAACTACACTCCCCGCAGCGGCGTGCTGCGGGGAGTACAGCACACAATCGGATTAAGGCAGTTTATAACGCGTTGCGTCGTTCTTTTTGTAATAATACTCGGGCATCAGCAGTTCCTCGTCATAGAGGCCCCGGGCAACGGACTGGCAACGGCTCACCTGGAACCGATAGTCGCTGAAATCGCTTACCAACGAATTGGTATGCCCCAGTGCGAAGAACATGTAATAGCCGTATCCGGCCTCCTTCTTCGAGCGGGCTGTGCCCTCGCTCGAATCCCCGCTGCCCCGGTTCAACTCGATCGACATGCCGGAGCACTGCTTGACGGTCATGCCCTGCATCGGCGCTGCGGTTCCCCCGTAATCGGCGACGGCATAGTCGACGAACATACCCGGCTCGACCCCGTCGACAGAGGGGATGCGGCTGCCGATGGCTCCCAGGTAGTAGACCATGACGGTTTTATCGGGCATGGCTTTCTTGGTTTCATAGAGCAGCCGGGAGGCGGCTGCCGACGACCACGGCGCAAACCAGGGATTGCTCAGGTCGGGAGAGTTCGAATACTCGTCGTCGAAACCGACGCCGTCGAGGTTGTAGGCATTGCAATAAGCGGCCAGCTCCTTGGCAAACTCGCGGCAGCCCATATCGGACAGCTGTGCCACGCCGGCGGCATCGTGGTTGCCCAGGATACCGAGGATCACCTTCATGCCACGCTTGCGCAACGGCTGCAGGAACTGCTCGTTGTTGTCCAGCAGGAACTGCACGTTGGGGTTGTTCAGCACATAGACCCGTCCCGTTTCCGCATTGTAATTGATATTGGCCGAAAAAAGGATGATGTCGTCGAAGAAGAGCTTGCCGCTGTCCTTGAGCACGAACTCCAGCGCATTGAGCGGGTTGGTGTCGTTGACCTCGAAATAGCACACGTTCCTCACGGCGTCGGGGCCCTTGTAAGCGTCGCCCTGGGCTCGCAGGTCTTTCACCAGATAGACCGCATGCTGCGCCTTTTCCGAGAGCGTGATACCCTCGGTCGAGGAGGTTGCCTTGAGCGGAAGCAGATAGGTCGTCCCCTCCTGCAATTCGCTGCCTGCGGCCAGGGTAACGCCCACCCCGACCGAACGGATCTCGTCCGGGGCCAGCAGCAGCTTGCCCTCGCGGTCGATGGCGACATTGGCCGCGGGGAAGAGTTCGAACTCCGTCCCGTGTTCGGCATTGTAGGTTTCCAGATAAGCGGGATCCATCTCGATCTTCACGTCGACACCCTTCTGCGGCGCTTTCGTAAGGCGGAAGAAGACCTCGGTCTGGTGTTTGTCCGAGCGCAGTTCGATCACCGACTCGTTCTTGTTCGACGTCACGTCGAGCAACATGCCGTCGACGCGCTTCACGGCGTCGTATGCCCCCTCGTCGACAGGCTTGCCGCCCTCGATGTCGTCGGTGCAGGCCGTGAATGCCAGGCCACCCAACATCAGCGCAAGCGGAAGGAAGCTGTATTTCAGATATTTCTTGGTGTTCATAATCGTTTCAGGTTAAAGGTTAGCAGATTATTTACCCAGCTCGGGAAGCGATACATTCACCCACTTCAACTCCTTCTCGACGGTAAGGTCGTTGCCGTAGGAGGTCTGGTCTTTGATGGTCTTGCCGGCTCCCTCGTCGAATTTCCAGTAGGCCACCAGTCCGTCGGAAGCCGCGGCCACCTGGTAGAAATGGTCGGGGGCATTGATCTCCTCGGGGGTCAGCGCCTTGTTCCAGATACGCACTTCCGAGATCTGGCCGTCGAAATAACGGTCGCTGGCATACGAGTAACCGATCCAGAAGCAACGGGGCTTGCCGTCCGATTCGTCGGAATGGGCTACGCCGAAATTCACGGACGAAGTACCGACGTTGCCGCTGCACTTCTCCGCACCGTCGAGGTATACTTTCACGTTTCCCGACTCGAATGTCACGGCCACATGGTACCAGCGGCCGGCATCGAGTTTGAGATCCGAATTGGTCAGGTTCCTCGACGAAGCCACCTGTATCTGGTTGGGATCCACGCCCGAATCGCCGATACGGACGAGGAACTTGCCCTCGATACCCATGATGGTGGAGATCTGGTTCTTGAACGCATTGCCATTGATCAGCGCCTCGAGCGTGAAGGTACGCATGTTGGTTACGGGCGAGGCATCCTTCCAGTCGGGCCATGCACGGTTCTCGGCGATACCGGCCACGACATTGATAAGCGCGGCACCCTTGAAGATATAGTAAACACTGCGGGCACTGGGCAGCACGTCGATACCCGACACCGAACGGATCGTCACGGGCAGCACATAGCGCTCGTTCTTGTCCAGCAGGTTCACGTCGACGAACCTGATCGTCACGGGAACGCTCGCCACGCTTCCGGCCTGTATCCTGGTCTTCGTCTCATCGAACTGGTAGAACTCCTCGGAGAGCAGTTTCACGTCCTCGTCGTAGAAGGCCTGGCGGTAGTGGTCGAACAGTTCGGGAGCCGCGGCGAACTCGATCGAAATGTCCTGCCCGACGGGCTTGGCGATACCGGCCGTGATTTCGCGCTCATAGGAGGGATTCGCAGCCTTGATAAGCATCTCGTCGGTGAAATTCGTCGCCGAGATGAAAAGTTTATTGTCGTAATGCTGCCTGGACAGATCCTCGTTCTTGCAGCCTGCCAGAGCGACGGCGGCAAGAGCCGCGACAGCAATATTTAACTTGTTGAGTTTCATAGGTCGCATTAGTTTTTAGGTGCGGGATTCAGGATATCGACCGCCTCCCGGATGTTTTTATAAACCAAAGTCAGGTTGAAATAGTCGTTCTGCGCGTTGGCGATGGAGATACCCAGTTTCTCATAGCCCGACGCCGGGCTTACGACCCACTGGGCAGCGCCCTTGGTGGCACGCACACGTGTCTTGCCGTCGGCCTCGTAGCCGGAGAAATAGCCGCTCTCATCGCTCAGGTCGGTGAGCGACGGGGTCGTCACGCCGATGACGAACCGGTCGGTCGGAACATCTTCCACGGCGGCCATCAGCACGGCGAACGACATCTTGTCGGCCGAAGTTGCGGTCAGCGCCGGGATGACGATATAATCGCATTCGCCCAGGACGGACTTGTCGATGAGGTTCTGCGGATTGCCCTGGAAGACCAGCACTTTGCCGGAGTTGGCGCCGCTCCAGGTCTTCACGTTCGAGAAGAACGCCTCCTGGCGTGCGGCATACTGCGCTATTTCCTCGTCCTGCATAGCCTGCGGGGCACGGCCGGTATAGTTCACCTGGACACCGTCGTAACCATATTTGGCACACAGGTTCAGCTGACTGACGGTCTGCTGCCTGCAGAACTCCAGAAAACGGAGCTCCAGCTCCTCCTCGGGGGTCGGTTCGCCCTCGCCGCCGCCTTCGCCGCCCTCGTCCTGAGTTGCCTCGGGCGTATCGGGCGCAGCAGGTTCTTCGGGTTTGTTGGCCTCCTCATCTGCGAGGACTTTCTCCCAGAGTTTCTCAATCGCATTATAGTCGATGTTGTAGATCACCCGGGTGCCCTTCTCGCGCACCTTGGCGAATTCACCCGCCAGGGTCGGATGCAGATTGTCGGGATTCATCAGGCAGATGATGTCCACGCTGTCGGGCATGGTCGTCAGGTGCTCGTTGCGCTGGGCCGGAGCCGAGGTGGTATTGTCCATCGAGACGAAGACGACCTTGTGCTCGCCCGCCTTGTAATCCCGGAGCGCCTGGAGGTACTGCTTGTAGAGCTCGGGGTTCTGCTCCTCGAGCGAAGGATAGTTGATGTCGAGGCTTTCGGTTTCGGTCCAGTCGCTGCACGCCGCAAGAGAGAGGGCTGCAACGGCTACGGCCGGGAACAGAAATTTCTTGATATTTCGTTTCATAATCGTTTAGCGTTCGGGTTGGTTATTATTTGATTGCGGGGTTGCAATCCCACCACATACGGGTCGCCATGTTGTCGGCGCCCTTCAAAAGCGACGAAACCGCATTGTTGACGTTCACGTTGTTGTTCGTGTATTCGTCTGCCGGATAAGGCATGCGGCGCGCCCCGAGCTCGGAATCGACCACCCCGAGGCTCTTGTTGCCGTTCTCGGTGGCAGGCATCAGACGGGGATAACCCGTGCGGCGGTAATCGGCCCAAGCCTCATTGCCCACCTGCCAGTTGGCGATCCACTTCTGCGTGATGATGCGCTCCTGCATCTGGGCAGGCGAAGCACCCGCATCCCAGGCAATGGTAATGTCGGACAACTCCTGCGAATAAGAATTCGAATTGGCAGGATCGGCATAGAGCTGCGGTTTGCCCGTGGCATTGGCCAGGTAATTGTCGGCGCCCGACACCCCCCACTCCTCGAACGAGAGGCGGATGCCTTCGTTATAGAAATCCTCGGCCTCGCCGGAGCCCATATTGAACCCGAAGACCCCCTTCGCCTCAGCCTTCAGGAAGGCGACCTCGGCTGCGTTCATCCACGTGACGGGCGAGGAAACCGAGATGTTGACGCCCGAATACTTGCGTCCGACGGAATTCAAATCGGGTATCACGATACCGCGGCGGATACCCACATAGGTATGGCCCTCCCACTCCGACTTCGTAAAATATTTCTCGCGGCGCGGGTCAGAGTAACCGTTCATATAGCAGATAATGTCGGCAGCGGCATGTGTATCGCCGCCCGTCAGGCAATCTGCGGGCTTGTTGTAGTTGACAGCCACGTAAATCGGGTTTCCGTCGGCACCGAACGACGTCAGCCTGGCGTTGTCGGCATTCGACGTGATGACGCCCACCTCGCTGTTCACGGCCGATTCGGCCATCTCGCGGGCTTTAGCCTCGTTCGCATAGACAATACGCATGGCCAGGCGCAGTTTGAGCGAATTGGCCAGTTTGCACCATTTCTCGGCGCTGCCGCCGTAGATATAGTCGGCCTTGGCGGAGATGGCGTCCGTGCGGTGTTCGGTAAGTACCTTGATCGCGGCATCCAGCTCTTCGAAGAACTTGTCGTAAACCTTCTCCTGCGAATCGTACGGCACCTGGATCTGGCCGTTCTCGCCGATCATCGAATAAGGGATCGGGCCGTAGGCGTCGGTCACACGGTGCATGGCGGCCACCTTGATGATGTCGGCGATCGCCAGCACGATGGGATCTTCGGTCACCTTCTTCAGCTCGCGCAGGTTCGAATAGAGCACGGGGATCGTCTTGTCGCTGTACATAAAGACGTTCGTCCAGTCATCCGTCGGGTTGTAGTTCATGATCGTATTGTCGAACTTGCCCGTCGTGGAGTAATATCCGCCCATGGGGCCGCCCAGCAGCACATCGGTAAACTGCGCCGTATTGACGTCGGTCGAAACGACCGTGCTCGCGAGCGAGGTCAGCGCCGAGCCGATGATATAACCGTCGGTCTGCATGTCGTCCTCCGACGGCTCGTAGGGATTGGTATTTATATCGAGGTAGTTGGCAGTACAGGCCGTACCGACAAGTACCAACGCAGCCAGAGCCGGTTTTAATATATTGAATTTCATAGTCATCGTGCAGATTAGAATTTAACTCTGAGGTTGAAACCGATATTGCGCATCGAGGGCGACATGAAATAGTCGACCCCCTGGTAGTAGTTACCCGTAGTAGCGATGGTCTCGGGATCGAAAGGAGCCTTGTTGTAGATCATCCACAGGTTGCGGCCGACGAGCGACAACGTGATCTCGCAGATGTCGCCCAGCGTTTTCTTGGGGATCGTATAACCGATCGAAGCTTCCTGCAGGCGCACGTTGGTAGCCGAATAGGTATAATACTGGGGCACGGAGTTACCGCCGCCGATAGCCGTATACCACTTGTTGGCATCCACCAGGTCGTTGCCGTTGATCATCACACCGCCGGCATCGCGGGCGGCAGCCGTAGCTTCGGAAACACCGTAGTAGTCGAGCATGGACTGCGTACGCGAGAACACCACGCCGCCCAGGCGGGCCGACACCATGAACCCGAAGTTGAAGTTACGCCAGCGGAAGTCGTTGCGCCATGCCATGTTGGCATCGGGGAGCACGCTGCCCAGTTTAATGTAGTTCGCCACATCGGTCACCGGCTCCTTTGCGATTTCGCCCTTCTCGTTGATATAGACGGCTCCGTTGCTGTCTCGCTTGAGGTCGATGCGCGAATAGAAGTCACCGAGCGTACCGCCTTCGCGGAGGATGAAGCGGGCATCGCCCAGACCACCCATATCGAGCTGGTCGACCGAGAAATGTTCGCCGGTCTCGGGGTTGACCACATCGTCGGCCAGCGAAAGGATCTTGTTCTTGTTCGCCGACAGCGTGTAGTTCGAATCCCACGAGAACCTGCCCCACGTATTGCTGTAACCCAGGGCGACCTCGAAACCGCGGTTGCGGACATTGCCCGACTGGATGGTCAGCTTGGACGAACCCGAACCGGTGGAAATATTGGGCTCGAAGGTCTGATCCTGCGTCTTGGTGTTATAGTAGGTGAAGTCGAGGTTGAAGTGGCGCAGGAAGCGCATCGTCAGACCGACCTCGAACGACTTGGTGCGCTCGGGCTTGAGGTTGTAGATCGGGAAGCGGGTCTGGGTGCTCCAGTTCAGGCCGCTCTCGCTCCAGCTGTAACGCGGATTGGCAAGATAGCGCTCGAAGGCCACACCCACCGATGCGTACGACGCACGGAGTTTGACGTAGGAGAGGTTCTTCGGCATCTCGGGGATGAGCTGCGACAGCACGACCGAAGCGCCGACCGAAGGATAGAAGAACGAGCTCTTCACCGAGTGCTCGCCGGCCAGCTGCGAAGGCCAGTCGTTACGGCCGGTCAGCGTGAGGAAATAGGTGTTCTTGAAGCCGACCTCGACCGAAGCGAAGACCGACTGGGTCTGCTCGCGCCACCCTTCCTGCAACCGCTTGGTCTTGGAGGTGTTGCTCAGGTTCTGCACGTTGAAGACGTTGGCCAGCAAGGGCTTCTCGTCGGTGATCTCGCCGTCGGGGATCGGGCCGCGCACCTTCATGGCATCGTAGCGCATGTCCGAGATCGAGGCTCCGACGTTAGCCTGGAGCGACCAGTTCTCGCCGAAGGTCTTGTTGATATTCACCAACACGTCGCCGTAGACCTGCTTGTCCTTGGTCTTCGTGATGCCGTAAAGACCGTTTTTCGAGCCCTCGGTCAGCTGCGTGAAGGTCGAAGCATAGAACTTTTCCGTATAGTCGTTGCTGCTGTTGTCGACCCGGATACGGCCGGAGACATTGAGCCAGTCGAGCACGTCGTACGAGAGCGCGGCGCTCAGCATGTAACGGTCTTTGTTGTTCTCGCGCAGGTTACGGTAGTTGATCCAATAGGGGTTCTGCATCGTCATGCCGGCATCACCCACGGGCCAGTACTGCGTATAGAGACGGCGGGCGGGATCGTAACGCTCGTACATCTCGATATCGCCCCAGTCATTGCCGCGCGGAAAGATATAAGCGCCGACCAGCGGGTTGTTGTAGGTACCCTGGTTGGTCATGTTGCGGTCTTTCTGCATCACATAGCTGGCACCCACGTCGAGTTTCAGTTTGTCGTTGAGGAACGAGGTGGTATTGCGGAACGTGAAGTTGTATCGGTCGTAACCGTTGTTGGGGACGATACCGCGCGAATTGACCGCCGCGGCCGAGAAATAGGTCTGGTTCTTTTCGGTACCCGTCGAGAGCGACACGCTCTCGGTACCCGTTACGCCGGTCTGGAAATAGTCGTCGCGGGGATTGTAGCCCATGTAGTTGGAACTGTTCAGGCGGTTGCCCCAACTGCGGACGAAAGAACTCTCGGTCGAATTGAGGTCGCCCGTACCGTAACGGTTCTGGAAATCGGGAAGGATGAACGGGGACATCACCTCCGTGCTGCTCGAAACGGTCACCGAAGTGTAGCCCGCCTTGCCGCGCTTGGTCGTGACGACGATGGCACCGTTGGCGGCATCCGAACCGTAGAGCGCAGCCGCGGCCGCACCGTTCAGCACCGACATCGACTCGATGTCCTCGGGGTTGATGTCGGCGATGGGATCGGTCGTACCCTGCGAGGCGAACTCCGTGCCGCCGTCGCGGGCCGTCGTGAACATCGGCACGCCGTCGATCACGTAGAGGGCGTTCGAAGACTGCGAGATCGATTTCTGACCGCGCATGACGACCTTCGAGGCACTGCCGACGCCGCCCGACGACGAGTTGATCGTCACACCGGCGACCTTGCCGCTGAGCGAATTGATGAAGTTGACGTCCTTGTTGGCTACGATGTCCTCGGAATTGACCTGCTGCACGTTGTACGACAGCGCCTTTTCCGAGCGTTTGATACCGAGGGCCGTAACCACGACCGCGTCCACATCCACCGCCGACTCCCGGAGCGTAAAGGTGATGTTGGTGCGGCTGCCTACGGCCTGTGCGATCGGTTCGTAGCCTAAATAATTGATTTCTAATACAGCATCAGCCGAGGGGGGGGGAACTTGCAGCGAGAAATCGCCGTCCACGCCGGTACTCGTACCGATCGTAGTCCCTTTGATAATGACCGCAGCGCCGATCACCGGCATACCGGAAGCATCGACGACCTTGCCCGTCACGGTGACAGGCTGGCCGGGCTGTGCGGCAGGAGCTTTCTGCGAGAGTACGATCGACGTATTCTCGACGGCATAAGCGATATCGGAGGATTGGAAAAGCGTATTGAGCACATTGTTCAGCGGCGTATCCTTCACATCGATCGACACGCGGCGCGCCACGTCCACATTCTTGTCGTACACGAACAGGTAGGTGGTTTGCTTTTCGATTGCACTGAGCACCTGCTCAAGGGGAGCGTCCGAAACCCGGAGGGTTACCGGTACGGACTGCGCACTTGCCGTGCCCGCGAAAAGGCAGCATACAAGTGTCAAAACAGGCAAGAGAAACCTAACTCTCGCTTGGTTTTTCATTTTCATACGTTGGTCAGTTAATTAGGTTATTGGTTTTTCCGGATCCCCTGCCCTGGTCGGGGGAGGGGTTGTTAAAGGCGCTGTCCGGAGCACGCCTCATCATTCGTCTAAGGTCTGGGGCAATTTTTCACATAAATCTGGGCTTAGGTACTACAATCAGGTTAGGTTGGTCAGTGTATATAAATCATGTCTTTCAGTTCGTTGCGCGTATACTGGAAATCGGCACTCTGCTGCAAAACCCACAGGGCATGGTCGATACCCTCGGAGATACGGATCTTCCCGGTGAAAAGGTTGGTCGGTATATCCTGACGCCGCACCTCGATCTTCACGCCGTAATATTTCTCGAACTCATCGAGCAAATCCCCGAACGAAGCGTCGCGGAAGGCAATCAGCCCCTCGCGCCACAGGAACCCTTCGTGCTCGGGTATCCGCCCCAGGATCAGCCGTCCGTTGAGGTGTGTCACCTGTTCGCGCGGGCGCAGCTCGACATGGTTGTTCGTATTGAAGCGATCCGTCACGCGCACCTTACCCTCGACGAGCGAGGCGACGAATTCCCCATCTTCCGAGCGGGCCTTGACGTTGAACTTCGTACCCAGCACCTCCACGTCGCAGGCATAGGTCTCGACGACGAAAGGATGCTTCCGGTCATGCGACACGTCGAAGAATGCCTCGCCCTTGAGCCGCACCTTCCGCTCGCGCCCGACGAAGAAAGTCGGGTAATGCAGTTCGGAAAGCGCATTCATGCAGACCTTCGTGCCGTCGGGCAGCTGCACGTCGATATGCTGGCCTGCCGGGACGGTGATCGTATTGCCCGTCAACAGGACCTTGTCATACATCCGCGAGACATAGATACCCCCTGCTCCCGCAATGACCAGGATGACCGCAGCGTATTTGAGGACTTCGCGTGTCCAGCGCGGCAGGGTCAAAACCTTCGGCTTGCGTGTCGTGCGTCCGGGGTCGGCCAGCATCAGCATCGAATCGAACAAACGGCGCTCGGCAAGCAGTTCCCTGCGGTTGGCCGGATCACGGTCGATCCAGTCGAGGACTTGTTTTTCCTCTTCTACGGACGCGCGCCCGTCAAAAAACCGGTGTAGTAATTCTTTTTCCATGACATAGAGATAACACCCCAGCCGGGGAAATCCCTGAAAAAAATCGCACTTTTTTCAGGGAAAGTCCGGATGAAGCAAGTTAAACGAATGATTATCAATTGATATAAAACCAGAAAATAAAAAAAGCCAGGTAATCTTTGAGTGCCACGCGCAGGATTTTCATCGCCTTCGAGACTTCGAATTCGACGCTCTTGACCGTAACGTCCATTTCGGCGGCGATCTCCTTATAGCTTTTGCCGTCGAAGCGGCTGCGGATAAAAATCGCGCGGGTCTTTTCCGGAAGTCTGTCCAGCGTCTCGTTCACCAACCGCCGCGCCTCCTCGCTGAACAGTTCCTCGGGGTTGCAGGCTTCGAGGGTCGAGATGCGGGTTCGGAGCATGCGCGCACCGTGGGAGTGGATATCCTCGGCGGCACGCAGGCGGACGCCCTGCGAACGCAGATGGTTCAGGCATTTGTTCTTGACGATCGTGAGCGCGTAGGGAGGGAAGGCGGAGGCGGAAAGCATGTCGCGTTTTTCCCAGGCGGCCATAAAGCTCTCCATGACGATATCCTCGGCCGTGGCTGCATCGGAGACATAAGTGCCCGCGAAACGGATAAACCGTTGTTGGTACTCCCCGAACAGGCGGTTGAACGCCTTCAGATCCAGAATCGTCTCGGATTGCAACTCCATACACTCATTCATTGATAAACAAATATAAGGAAAGTGTTGCAATATCCGCGCCCTAAAAACGCAAAAAATAAACGGCCATACCCGCCAGCGCCAAACTCCGGGTAGGGCAACGCAACAGAATTTATTCCATAAATCCCTGCCATTTATATAATAACACTCCAACGCGGGAAATCCCTGACAAAAAACCGTTTTTTCCGCACCGGACATAAAAAAAGCTCCCCGAAGGGAGCTTTCAGCCCGAATTGCCAGCCCGTTACCTGGCTTTGGCCTCGCAGTAGGCGCAGCGGCAGGTGCCGTCGGCCGTGCGGTAGAACAATTGGTCGACATCCTCCGTGGCGGAGATGCAACGGCGGTTGGAACACTCCATCTCGTTGACTACATACTCGCCGTTGAAAACCGGAGTCCGTTCGAACGGCTTGTTCCGGTCGGCCCAGCGGAGCAGGGTCAGGATCAGTGCCATACGCACGAACTTACCGTTCTCGACCTGCCGGAAATAGGCCGCGCGCGGGTCGTTGTCCACGGCACGCGTGATCTCGTTCACGCGCGGCAGCGGATGCAGGATGATCATATCCTCCTTGGCTGTCCCGAGTTTCTCGGGGTTGAGCACGAAGCTGTTCTTCACGCGGTCGAACTCCTCCTCGTCGAGGAAGCGCTCCTTCTGTACGCGCGTCATGTAGAGAACGTCCAGTTCGGGCATCACCTCCTCCATGGTCTCCACCTCGCGGAACTCCAGCTTCGAGTTCTCGCTCATCTCGGCCAGCATGTAGTCGGGAAGGCGCAGCTCCTGCGGGGCAATCAGGATGACCTTGATGCCCGAGTAGCGCGACAGCGCCTTGATGAGCGAATGGACGGTGCGGCCGAACTTGAGGTCGCCGCAGAAGCCGATCGTCATGTTGTCGAAACGCCCCTTTTCGCGCTTGATCGTCAGCAGGTCGGTCAGCGTCTGCGTCGGGTGGCTGTGGCTGCCGTCACCGGCATTGATGACCGGCACCCCGGCATACTGCGAGGCCACGAGCGGCGCCCCCTCCTTGAAGTGGCGCATGGCGATGATGTCCGCGAAGCAGCGGATCACACGTACGGTATCGGCCACGGTCTCGCCCTTCGACACGGACGACGAGTTGGCGTCCGAGAAACCGATGACGCTGCCGCCCAGCTCCATCATGGCCGAGGTGAAACTCAGGCGCGTACGGGTCGACGGTTCGTAGAAGAGCGTCGCCAGCTTCTTTCCCTTGCACGCCTCGCTGTATTTGGCACGGTTGGCGATGATGTCCTCCGCCAGCGCAACGATCTGTTCGGTTTCGGCAACCGTCAGGTCGGTCGGATCGATTAAATGTCGCATATTTTTCTTCTCTGTTTCGGTTTCGGTTTCGGGTTACGTAGTCCTTATCGGCTCCGGCATGTCCGCGGCTTCGCGCCACTGCGGACGGGCATATCCCCGCACGGCAGGAAAGGCCCGGCCGGGAATGCGCGGCCGCAGCGAACTATTTATCCATCCAGCTTTCGTCCGAGGGGTTGTCGCGGAACTTCAGCAGCCGGGCCTTATCCCCGGGCTCGATATACCCCTCTTCGGCGGCGACCTCCACCAGCGCATCGAGGTTCGAAAGGCTGTAATTGACGACGCCGGCCTCTTTCAGGCGCTCAAGCCCCTTTTTCATGCCGTAGGTGAAGATCGAAGCCACACCCAGCACCTCGGCACCGGCCTCGCGCAGGGCGTTCACCACCTCGATGCAGGAACCGCCGGTCGAGATCAGGTCTTCGATCACGACGACCTTCTGCCCCTTCTCCAGTTTGCCTTCGATCCGGTTGCCGCGGCCGTGGTCTTTCGAACCGCTGCGCACATAACCCATCGGCAGGTCGAGGATCGTCGCCGTGATGGCCGCATGGGCGATGCCGGCGGTCGAAGTGCCCATCAGCACCTCGGCACCGGGGAATTTGGTGCGGACGATCCCGGCAAGCCCGGCCTCGACATGTCCGCGCACGACAGGTGCCGTCAGCGTCAGGCGGTTGTCGCAATAGATCGGGCTCTTGATACCGCTGGCCCAGGTAAACGGCTGCTCGGGGCGCAGGAATACCGCGCCGATCGAGAGCAGGTCTTTCGCAATTGATTTCTCCATGGTAATTTTCGTTTTTCGGTTATTTTTTCAGTTCCCCGGCCACCCACTCGACCCACGGGTCGACGTTATCGGCGAGCGTCGCGGGCAGCGGCAACGGGATGCGCACGTCGGGCGCGATCCCCTCCCGGTCGATGCCGCGCCCTGCGGGAATTCGGTTGGAACGGGTGACGGGCACGATCATCCAACGCGTCGTGTCCCGAGGGAAATAAAGTATCTCGCAGTTCGAATAGTCGAGGCACCCCAGCGTGTTGTCCTGTCCGTAGACGGTCGTACGACGGCTGCACGCCCTGATTTCGAGCACCAGCTGCTCACCCGACGAGGCCACCCGGCCGTCGACGATCAGCGCGGCGCGCCGGGGCACCGGCGACACCGAATCGTAACGGATACGGTAGGTTTTGCCCTCTTCGAGAAATTTCCCGGCCGGGGTTCGCTCCATACGCGCAACCTTCCTGCGTCCCCGCTCCGTATTCCCGGCAAACTCCCGGACGTGGGCGATGGCTATATCCGATACGCGGTACTCCATGGCATCCTCCGTACCTTCGTGGTCGTAGAGCAGTTTGAGCAGGGGTTCATAGGCATTGTCGCTCCCGCCCATATTGCCGCGGATGTCGACGACAAGGTTCTCACAGCCCGAGGCGCGGTAAGCCGCGACAGCGGCCCGCACTCCGGCGATTTCGGCATCGGTCAGGTCGCACGACGGGAATCGGATCAAATACGTATCTTCGTCCACGCGGCAGTGCATGAACTGCGGATCGTAACGCTTCATCCGCCCGGCATAGTCCGTATTGCGGCGCAGCGACTTAGCCCGGTAGGCTTCGGCACCGGGTGTTTGGAGGTGCGAATCGTCGAACCAGCCGAGGTATTCGGCAATGGCATCATAGACGTCACGGTCGCCGGAAATCTCGCTTTGCAGCCGCCCTTTCAGTGCGGCGTACTCCGCTTCGCGGCCCGCGGTCTTGTCCGGATAGCCGGCATAGGCGCGTTCCACGACATCGACGGCATAGTCGAAATCGGACACAGCGTCCCCTGCCGGGGTTTGTGCCCCGGCGGGCAGCAGGCAAAGCACGGCCGCAGCCGCCAGCGACATTCGCAGCAAGGTCTTCATCGGGCAGGTTCGTATGAATCGGCTCCCCGGATCGGTTCTTCCCGACCGGAGGGTTATTCCAGTGCCGAGCGTAAAATCTTCTCCACCTCCTCGGGATAAACCCCGCCTTCGTGCACCTTCACGCCGTCGACATAGAATGTCGGCACGTAGTAATAGTCGAACGTGTCGGCCAGCGCAGGCTGCTCCGACTCCTCGATCATCTCGATCCCGACGGCAGCCAGCTCGGGGTGCGCCGCCCTGGCCTCTTCGATGTAACGCAGCGCCTTCTTGCAGAAGGGGCAGTTTTTCAGGTAGAAAAGTTTTACCGGTTTCATAACTATACTGTTTAAAAGTAACTTCGCGGATTATCCGCAGAATTCGTCCACACAGCGGCGGTAGGCTGCCACGGGGTCGGCCGCGGCGGTGATCGGGCGTCCCACGACGATGAAGTCGGAGCCGATCTCCCGCGCACGGGCAGGCGTGGTGACACGCACCTGATCCGCCACGTCACCGTCTGCAAAACGCACGCCGGGCGTGATTGTGAGGAACTCTTTTCCGCAGGCTTGGTGTACCATGCCCGCTTCGAGCGGCGAGCATACCACGCCGTCGAGCCCTGCGGCCTTGGTATTCTGCGCGTATTTCACGATCGTGTCGCCGATCGAAGATGCGATCAGCAGCTCCTGCTGCATACGCTCCTCGCTGGTCGAGGTGAGCTGCGTCACGGCGATCAGCAGGGGGCGCGTACCGTCCTCGCGCGTGAGCCCCTCGAGGGCATATTTCATCATCTCGATGGTACCCGCCGCATGGACGTTGCACATATCCACATCCAGCCGCGACAGAACGGCCATCGCCTTCTTCACCGTATTGGGAATATCGTGCAGCTTGAGGTCGAGGAAAATCTTGTGCCCCCGGCGCTTGATCTCACGCACGATTTCCGGCCCTTCGGCATAGAACAGCTCCATGCCGATCTTGAGGAAAGGTTTGCGTGCCTCGCCCCTGAACAGGTCGAGGAATTTGAAGGTATCTTCCGCAGACTTGAAGTCGCAGGCGATAATTACGTCATGTTGCATATCGTACGATTTTACGTTCATTCTACAATTCCGATTATGTCGCTCAGCCGCCCGATCCCGAGCCGTTGCATCTCGGCAGGCAGCGCCTCGACGATCTCCTTCGAGGCATAGGGGTTCGCCAGGTTCGCGGCGCCGACCTGTACGGCCGTAGCGCCGGCCATCATCATCTCGATCACGTCGCGGGCCGTCGTCACGCCGCCGCACCCCATGACGGGTATTTTGCAGGCCTTGGCAACCTGGTAGACCATCCGCACGGCCACGGGGAAGACCGCGGCACCCGAAAAACCGCCCATCGTATTGGCGATGACTGCCTTGCGGTTCCTGACGTCGATCCGCATCCCCAGCAGGGTATTTATCAGGCAGATGCCGTCGGCGCCCGCCTCCTCGCACGCCCGGGCGATCGAAACGATGTCCGTGACGTTGGGCGACAGCTTGATGTAAACGGGTTTGGTCGTCACGGCCTTCACGGCGCGCGTCACCTCGGCGGCACACTCGGGCGACGTGCCGAACGACATGCCGCCGTGCCGCACGTTGGGGCACGAGACATTGACCTCGATGATGCCGACCTGCGGCTCGCGGTCGATCCGCTCGCAGCAATAGGCGTACTCCTCGACCGAAAAGCCGCTGATATTGGCGATCACGGGTTTATGGAAAAAAGTCTTCAGGCGCGGCAGCTCCTCGGCGATCACGGCGTCGATGCCCGGGTTCTGCAACCCCACGGCGTTGATCATGCCCGCCGTACATTCGGCGATGCGGGGCGTGGGGTTCCCGAAGCGCGCATCGCGCGTGGTGCCCTTGAACGAAAACGACCCGAGGATGTTGATGTCGTAAAAATCCCGGAACTCGTTGCCGTACCCGAACGTACCGCTGGCCGGCACGACCGGGTTATCCAGTCTCAGGCCGCTCAGGCTGACGGACATATCCGCGGCGGGTTTTTCCGCGGGCCGGTTTTGTGCGATGAACTGCTTGTTTACCATATGACCTCCCCTTTCGTTAATACGGGCCCCTCCTTGCAAATGCGCTTGTTGCCGTATTTGGTTTTGCACGAACAGCCCATGCAGGCCCCGAAACCGCAGCCCATGCGCTCTTCGAACGAGAGCTGCCCGTCCTGCTGCACGGCGTCGCACAATGCCCGCAGCATCGGCAGCGGCCCGCAGGCATAGAAATAGTCGAACTCGGGGCGGCACTCGGCGATGGCCGTCGTGACGAAACCCCTGACACCCGCCGAACCGTCGGCCGTAGCCAGATCGACGTCGCAGCCCAGCGCCCGGAATTCGTCGGCATAGAAAACCTCGTCCACCGTATTGAACCCGAGCACCACGCCGACCCGTTTGCCTGCCGCAAGCAGCACTTTGGCCAGGTTGTAGAGCGGGGGCACGCCTACGCCGCCGCCCACCAGCAGGGGACGCTGTGCGGCATTGTGCACGTCGAACCCGTTGCCGAGCCCCGTCAGCAGGTCGAGCTCCCCGCCCGCAGCCATACGGCTCATCTGTGCGGTTCCCTCGCCCACCACCTTGTAGATGAGCGTGAGCGTCGTGGCGTCGTAGTCGCAGACCGAGATCGGACGGCGCAGGTAACGGCCTTCGAGGGCGATGTCGACGAACTGCCCGGGGGCAGTGATCCACTGCGTATCCCCCCCGAGCACCATGCGCCATACGGTCGCCGTCAGCGGTTCGTTGGCAAGGATTTTATAGATGCCTTTTTTATACATGCTTTTCTGTCCCGATGTGCCGCAGGTGCGGCATAAAACCCGAAATCACTTCGCGTCGATGGTCGAAACCCCGAACGTAATCTCTTCCAGCACGTCCAACAGCACCTTCACCGTTTCGAGCGCCGTAAATACCGTCACGTTGTTCTCGACGGCCGTGCGGCGGATCTCGTACCCGTCGAGGCGCGTGTTATGCTGGTTGACGTCGATGGTGTTGATGACGTAGCTCACATGTCCCTGGCGCAGCGAGTCGATGATCTCCGAACTGCCTTCGCTCAGCTTGCGGCGCGTACGGGTACGGATGCCGTGGTTGCGCAGGAACTCGGCCGTCCCGGTCGTGGCCTCGATGTTGAAGCCCAGGTCGTAGAAACGCCGCACGAGGGGCAGCGCCTGCTCCTTGTCGTGGTCGGCGATCGTGACGAAGATCGTACCGTAGTTGGAGACGTTCATGCCCGTGGCCTGCAACGCCTTGTAAAGCGCGCGGGTGAGTTTGTCGTCGTAGCCGATCGCCTCGCCCGTGGACTTCATCTCGGGCGACAGGTACGAATCCATACCGCGGATCTTGGCGAACGAGAAAGCCGGGGCCTTGACGTACCAGCGTTTCTTCTCCTTGCCGTAGACTTCGGTGATGCCCAGCTCGCGGAGCGTCTTGCCCAGGATGACCTGCGTGGCGATGTGCGCCATGGGCACGCCCGTCGACTTGGAAAGGAACGGCACGGTACGCGACGAACGCGGGTTGACCTCGATGACATAGACCTCGTCGTTTTCGTCGAGGATGAACTGGATGTTATAGAGGCCGACGATGCCGATCCTCAGGCCGAGTTTGACCGTATAGCCGATGATCTTGTCCTTGGCCTTCTGGCTGACGCTGAAGGTCGGATAGACGCTGATCGAGTCGCCCGAATGGATACCCGTACGCTCCACATGTTCCATGATGCCGGGGATGAAGACGTCCTTGCCGTCGCAGATGGCGTCCACCTCCAGCTCCTTGCCCATGATATAGCGGTCGACCAGCACCGGCGAATCCTCGTTGACCTCGACGGCCGTCTGCAGGTAGTGGCGCAGGCGCTCCTCGTTCGAAACGATCTGCATGGCACGGCCTCCGAGCACATAGCTCGGACGCACCAGCACCGGGTAGCCGATGCGGGCGGCGGCCTTCACGCCGGTCTCGATATCGGTGACGGCCTCGGCCTCGGGCTGCGGGATGCGCAGCTCTTCCATGATCTTCTCGAAGCAACCGCGGTCTTCGGCGTTCTTGATCGCCTGCGTATCGGTACCGATAATGGGCACGCCCAGCTGCGCCAGCGGCTCGGCCAGGTTGATGGCCGTCTGTCCGCCGAGCGACACGACGATCGCCTTCGGTTTTTCGAGGTGGATGACGTTCATCACGTCCTCGACCATCAGCGGTTCGAAATAGAGCTTGTCGCTGGTAGTGTAGTCCGTCGACACGGTTTCGGGGTTGTTGTTGATGATGATGGCCTCGTAACCGGCCTCGCGGATCGACCAGATGGCATGCACGGTCGAGTAGTCGAACTCAACGCCCTGGCCGATACGGATCGGGCCCGAGCCGAGCACCACGATCTTCTCCTTGTCACTCACGACCGATTCGTTCTCGTCCTCGTAGGTCGAGTAGAAATAGGGCACGTAGGAGCTGAATTCGCTGGCGCAGGTGTCGATCATCTTGTATACGGGGAAGACGCCGTTCTTCTCGCGCAGCCGGTAAACGTCATACTGCGAGATGCCCCACAACTGGCCGATGAACTTGTCGCTGAATCCCATGCGCTTGGCGTCGCGCAGGGTTTCGACATCCATCGGGTGCGCTTTCACCTCGCGTTCGAATTCGACGATGTTCTTGAACTTTTCGAGGAAAAACATATCGATCTTCGTATTGTCGTAGATCAGCACCAGGTCGATGCCGTTGCGGATCAGCTGCGCGATGGCATAGAGGCGGTCGTCCGTAGCGTCCTTGATGTATTCCAGCAGCTGCGCGTCCGACCAGTCGTCGAATTTCTTGTGGTAGATATGGCAGACGCCCGTTTCGAGCGAGCGCATCGCCTTCAGGAGGCTTTCCTCCATCGTGCGGCCGATGGACATCACCTCGCCCGTGGCCTTCATCTGCGTACCCAGTTTGTTCGACGCATCGCTGAACTTGTCGAACGGGAAGCGGGCGACTTTGGTGACCACGTAATCGAGCGTCGGCTCGAAACTGGCGGGCGTATTGGCCAGCATGATCTCGTCGAGCGTAAGCCCTACGGCGACCTTGGCCGTCACACGCGCGATCGGATAGCCGCTGGCCTTCGACGCCAGGGCCGACGAGCGCGACACGCGGGGGTTCACCTCGATCAGGTAGTATTTGAACGACAGGGGGTCGAGTGCGAACTGCACGTTGCAACCGCCCTCGATCTTCAGCTCGCGGATAATCTTCAGCGCCGAGTCGCGCAGCATCTGGAACTCCTTGTTGGTAAGCGTCTGGCACGGCGCCACGACGATCGAGTCGCCCGTATGCACGCCCACGGGGTCGATATTCTCCATGCAGCAGATGCTGATGGCCGTGTCGTTGTGGTCGCGCATCACCTCGAACTCGATCTCCTTGTAGCCCTTGATGCTCTTCTCGACGAGCACCTGGTGCACGGGCGAGAGGAACAGGGCGTGGCGCATCATTTCGCGCAGCTGCTCCTCGTTGTCGACGAACCCGCCGCCCGTACCGCCCAGCGTATAGGCGGGACGCAGCACGACGGGATAACCGATCTGGGCGGCGACCTCCACGGCCTCCTCGATCGACATGGCGATCTTCGATTCGATCACCGGTTCGCCCAGCGACTCGCACAGCTCCTTGAAAAGTTCGCGGTCTTCGGCGCGTTCGATCGACTCGAACGAGGTACCCAGGATCTCGACCTGGCACTCCTTCAGGATGCCTTTGCGGGCCAGCTGCACGGCCAGGTTCAGACCCGTCTGGCCGCCCAGCCCCGGCACGATGGCGTCGGGACGCTCGAAACGGATGATCTTGGCCACGTATTCGAGCGTCAGGGGTTCCATGTAGACCTTGTCTGCGATATGCGTATCGGTCATGATCGTCGCAGGGTTGGAATTCACCAGAATTACCTCGTATCCCTCCTCCTTGAGTGCGAGGCACGCCTGCGTACCCGCATAATCGAATTCCGCGGCCTGGCCGATGACAATCGGGCCGGAACCGATGACCATTACCTTGTTTATATCTTTTCTCTTAGGCATTTTTACGCTCCTCCATTATTTTGGTAAACTTCTTGAACAAATAGCCGCTATCCTGCGGGCCCGAGGCACTCTCGGGGTGGTACTGCATCGAAAAGACACCGTCCCTGGCGCACTCCACGCCTTCGGCCGTGCCGTCGAGCAGGTTTATGTGCGTCAGCCTGAGGTCGGTGGCGGCCAGCGAGTCGATGTCCACGGCATAGCTGTGGTTCTGGCTCGTGATCTCGATCCGTCCCGTCTCCAGGTTTTTCACGGGGTGGTTTCCGCCGCGGTGGCCGAACTTCATCTTCACGGTCTTGGCGCCATAGGCGAGCGATATGAGCTGGTGCCCCATGCAGATGCCGAAAATCGGCAGTTTGCCGCGCAGTTGCCTGACCAGCCCGATCACCGGCGTCACATCCTCGGGGTTGCCGGGGCCGTTCGACAGCACGATGCCGTCGGGATGGAAGGCCATGATCTCCTCGACCGTCGAGTCGTAGGGCACGATGGTCACGTTGCAGCCCACGCGGTTGAGCTGGCGGATGATATTGTGCTTGATGCCGCAGTCGACGGCCACCACGTCGTACTTGTGGTTGGGAACGCGCGACATCCAGCGTTTCTTGCAGCTCACACGTGAAACCATATCGTGCGGCAGGCGATACTCGGCGAGCTTGCGCATCGCTTCCTCACGGGGCGTGGCGGCATCGGTGACGATGACCTTCTGGCTGCCCTCGTTGCGGATAATGCGCGTCAGCGTGCGGGTATCTACGCCCCAGATCGCCGGGATGCCGTACTCCTCGAACACCTCGTTCAGGGTTTTCGTATACCGGAAATTCGACGGCGAGTCGTTATACTCGCGCACGATCATACCGCCGATTGTCGGGTTCTTCGTTTCGTAATCCTCGTCGGTCATACCGTAGTTTCCGATGAGCGGATAGGTCATCACGACCATCTGATCCGTGTAGGAGGGGTCTGACATGATCTCCTGATACCCCACCATCGAGGTATTGAAGACGATCTCGTTGATAGCCTCTCGGTCGGCACCGAAGCCGTAACCGTAGAACTCCCGGCCGTTTTCCAGAACAATTTTCTTCGTAAATGGTTTCATTCTTATCTATTGGTTTTCATCACTTCGTCCGTAAACACTTCCCTGCCGCCCACGACGGTCATCGCCGCACGGCCCTGTACTTCCCAGCCCGCAAACGGAGTCGCCCGGCCCATCGAAAGGAACGTCGCAGGGTCGACCCTGTACCGTGCATCGAGATCCAGCACCGTAAAGTCGGCCTGGTCGCCGACATGCAGCCCGCCGCCCAGGCCGAATATCCGGCGGGGATTGACAGCCATCAGCGCGATCAGCTTTTCGAGCGTGATGATGCCCGGCAACACCATATATTTATATAACAGCGGGAAAGCACACTCCAACCCCACGACCCCCATGGCGCTTGCGGCCAAGCCGCGCGACTTCTCCGCGGCGGTATGGGGCGCATGATCCGTGGCGATCACCTCGATCGTGCCGTCCGTGATCCCCGCAAGCAGGGCATCGCGGTCAGCGCGGCTGCGCAGCGGCGGGTTCATCTTGAAGCGCCCGTCCTCCTGCAGATCCTCGTCGCAGAGCAGCAGGTAGTGCGGGGCCGTCTCGCAACTCACGCGCAGGCCCCTGGCCTTGGCGCGGCGTACCAGTTCGACGCTCTCACGGGTCGACACATGGCAGACATGGTACTGGCAGCCGGTCTTTTCCGCAAGCGCGATATCGCGTTCCACCTGCCGCCACTCGCTTTCCGAACAGATGCCCTTATGCCCGTGCGCACGGCAGTACTCCCCGTCATGGATATAGCCGCCCCGCAGCAGGTCGTCGACCTCGCAGTGCGCCACGACCGGCTTCCCCACCTGTGCAGCGCGGCGCATCGCCTCTTCCATCAGGCCGTCCGACTGCACGCCGCGTCCATCGTCCGAAAAGCCGACGACCTCGGGCGCCAGCGCCGCAAAATCGACCAGCCGGCCGCAGCCGCGCTGCCCTATCGTGATGCAGCCGTAGGGAACTACGCGCACGACGGCATCGCGGCGGATGATGTCGGTCTGCGCACGGAGCGTCTGCGGAGTGTCGGGCGCAGGGTTCAGGTTCGGCATCGAACATACCGTCGTATAGCCTCCGCGGGCCGCGGCCGCCGTACCCGTCGCAATAGTCTCCTTCTGCGAAAACCCCGGTTCGCGCAAGTGGACATGCACGTCGACAAGCCCCGGCACCACGTGGCGCCCCCCGAGGTCTACGACCCGATCGGCAACGCCCCCGGCGGGCACGACACGCCCCCCGTCGACGGCAAACTCCCCGGCCGCAAAACGGCCGCCGTCATAAATTACGGCATTGGTATAAAGCGTCTTCATCTGCGTAAGCGTAAAAAAATAGGGCAACTGAAACAGTTACCCTAATAAAACAAAATCGCCGAAAACCGGAGGAAATACGTCGCCCGACCAATAGTCTTGCTGCCAGGAAGCCTGCGCCGACAATATGCTGGGTTTACAATTCATAGGTTCTCGGGATCACTATAATTGTGCACAAAGGTAGGGCTTTTTTGCCGGGCATGCAAAATTTAGCCGGAAAATTTTCAACAAATAATCCACACCGATCCCCGCCGCCGGAAACGCCAACCGCCCCGCAACGGCTTTACAGCCCGGAATGCCCCCGGGCAGCGTTATTTGACGATAAACAGGTCGACGCCCGCCTCTTCGACGATGGTAACCATCTGTTCGGGAATCCCGTCGTCCGTGATGATCACGTCGATATCCTCCAACGCACAGATGCGCCCGAAACCGCGCTGCCCGAATTTCGACGAGTCGGCCAGCACGATATTCTGCGACGAGGCCTTCATCATCTTGCGCGTGAGTTTCGCCTCGTCGAGCGTCGAGGTGGTGATGCCGTGTTCGAGGTCGATGCCGTCCACCCCGAAAAAGAGTTTCGAGCAAATGCAGTCGTCCAGCGACCGCGAGGCCTCCTCGCCCAGCACCGAAAGCGACTTCTTATGCACCGTACCGCCCAGCTGCACGACATTGACGTTCTCCGCCTCGTTGAGCAGCACGCCCAGCCGCAGGAACGGCGTGACGATGTTCAGGTGGTGCCACTGGCGCATCTTGATCTCCTCGGCGAAGGCGTAGATCGTGGATCCCGATGCGATGATGATCGAATCGTTATCGTCCAACAACTCGACGGCGCGCTGCGCGATGAGACGCTTTGCATCGCGGTTGATATTGTCCTTGACATGCACGTCGAGGTCGGCGACGTGGGGATTGGCGGGGCGGGCGCTGCCATGCACCTTGTAAAGCAGCCCTTTGCTCTCCAGGATTTTCACATCCTTGCGGATCGTTACCTTCGTGACCCCCAGTTCGTTCGCCACGTCGGTGATGCGCACGAAACCGTACTTGTTCAGTTTGTCGAGGATATATTTGTGTCGTTCGGCAATGCTCAGCATATCTCTCTGTCTTTTTAGCAGTTATTGGAGCAAATATAATTATTTTTTTCGCTTTTATCAAAAAAAGTATCCGAAACCGCACTCCGGCTCGGATACTCCCGGGCCGCAAGACCCGTATCATCATCTAAAATAGGAACATCCGGTTTAATTCCGCTCCGGCTCGGCATCGTAACCGTCGGCACGCGCCCCCCACATCATCAGGAATACCAGCATACCGACGACGGCTACGCCGATAATCCCTACATAAGCCCAGTTCCAACCGTAATGCTGCGCCACGAAGCCCAGCCCCACGCCCGAAACGACCGTGCTGGCATAACCGAACAGGCCGGTAAGCCCGTTGGCCGTCGCGGCTGCCTTTTTCGTAGCCTGGTTCGCGGCTGCAATGCCGATCAGCGCCTGCGGGCCGTAGATGCAGAACCCGGCGGCACACAGCGTGAGGAAGAGCAACCACACGGGAGCATCGGCAGGCAGCTGCCAGAACAGGAACACGAACAGCGCAGCACCCGCCATGCAGAACACGCAGGTGCGGTGCGCACGGCCCCTGAGCCATTTGTCCGTAGCCCAGCCGGCAAACAACATGCCGACGATACCGGCGATTTCGAACATCGCCACGAGCCACCCGGCATGCGACATGCTGACGCCCTTCGACTGACTCAGCAGCGAAGGCCCCCAGTCGAGCACCGAGAAACGGACGATATATACGAAGAAATTGGCGAAGCCCAGGATCCAGATCAGCGGGTTCCTGAACACGTGCTTCATCAGGAAAGCGCGGTGCTCGGCACTCTTCGTCTCCTTCTTCACCTCCTTCACCTCGGTGCCTTCCAGTTCGGGAAGCCCGACCGAAGAGGGCGTATCGCGCAGGAAGGCGACCAATCCGATCGCCCCGGCGAATGCGATGGCCGAAGGCACCCAGAAACACCATTTCCACGCCCCGACATGCGCAGCCGAAGCCATGACGCGCTCCATCCCGGCGGCATCGTCGGGGGCAACGCCCAGATTGGCGGCGATCGTCGCCACGACGTCGGGGTCGGCCGTCATGTTCATGCCCACGGTACCCATGATATAACCGCAGAGGATCACCACGAGGCCCGCACCGATCGAATGCGAGGTATTCCACACAGACATCTTGGTCGCCAGCTCCGTAGGCGGAATCCAGTGGGTCAGCAGACGCGCGCAGGGAGGGAATCCCGTCCCCTGCAACATGCCGTTTATCACCCACATGATCCCCATGAAGAGGATCATCGTATTGGTGAACTGCGAACCGTCGTGCTGCCCCGTGATCCAGTAGGAGACATCCTCGCCGAATCCGAAGGCGAAGTTGGCCAGCGCACAGAGCGCAAGCCCGATGGCCATGTACCAGCGGGCGTTCATGCGGTCGGCCAGGATACCGTTCACGAAACGCGAAAGCCCGTAGACCACACCGTTCAGGGTCAGGAAAATACCCAGGCTGGTTTTCGAGATCCCCAGGTCGGCCTCCAGGCCGGGCATCGCCAGCGAGAAGTTTTTACGCACGAAGTAAAAGAGCGCATAGCCCACCATCGTGGCGATGATGGTACGCGTCTGCCAATACTTGAAGCGTTTGGTTTGTTCAGGAGTCATTTCGGAATGAAAGTTTAGTAGTTTCAGTTTGCAAATATACTACTTTATTTCCCAAATTCCGCCTTTCCCGAAAAGTTTATCGAGCCATTGTTCCATCCAACCGCAACGGAAAGCGATGTCGATGACCGTGAAACGACTGCGCATGTAAGGTATTTTTTCGAAACTTGCCCGGAACCTGGCACGCGATACGCCGATCTGCTCGGGTTCGTAGGGCGCACCGACCAGCTCAAGGCGGCGGCGGACTTCCCCGAACGGGATGATCTGCCGGCGGATACGCAGGCTCAGCTCGGGCCATGACTTCTTCAGACGCAGCAACTGCCTGCGCAGCCCCTCCTTATCGACATATTTGCCCCTGGTCTCCACCAGTCCGCGGGCCACGAATTCGGGATCGTTATCGAAAATCCGGCGAATGTCCGCCTCGGTCTCTTCCCATGATTTCCAGGCTGCGACACACTTTTCGACGTCGAGTTCCTCGACCGGGGTTTCAAGCAGCATTTCGAGGAATGCCGTCGACGCAAGCGTACCTATACCCACCTTGAACCCGTGCGAAACGGATGCCCCGTTGTATTTGAGGTGTTCCATGTCCCACAGGTGGCTGAACTGGTGTTCGGCCCCCGACGCGGGACGGCTCGACTGAGTGGCCTGCATCGCAAAACCGCTCAGTAGCAGCCCTTCGGCCAGTTGTTCGACTTTGGCGACATTCCCCGCGTGTACGCCCGCCGGATCACAGAGCGCCTCTTTCAGGCCGTCCTGCACCACCGAGAATGCGAAGTCGTCCATCAACTCCGACCCTACGGCGTCGGCCAGCATCCAGTCGGCACCGGCCGGGATCTTGGCGATCAGGTCGGCATAGCCCGAGGCGGAGAGCTTCGCAGGCGCAGCCGCGGCAATGTTCGGGTCGAGCACCATCCCCAGCGGCGCCGGGCAATCGAAAGTCTGCTTGTTGCCGTCCTTGGTGATCGAAGCCCCGTAAGCCGTATAACCGTCCATCGAAGCGGCCGTACCCACGACCATGTAACGGCGTCCGTTATGGCTGGAACAGAGTTTCGTCAGGTCGTTGATCACGCCCGAGCCGACGGCTACGGGCACGGCATCGGTCTCGGAGAGCACGGTATCCAGCTCCCCGACATATGCCCATTCGGCATAGAGTTTCGGGTCGGTGAAGACATATGGTTCATCCTGTGCAACACCCGCCCCGGCCAGTATCTTATGCACGTCATCGCCGGCCACGCGCCATGTATTGGCATCGGCCACGACAAGCGCCCGCTTATCCGGGAAAAGTTTTCTGAACATATCCGCAACCTGCGGAAGGGTTTCGGTTCCGATCACCAATGCCTTGGTGTCGGTCGTGCGCGACAGGGCACTTTCTACTTTATTCATAGTACGATATTAATTTATTACCATCCGGGAAAGGGGATAAACTATCCCAAAGCAAAGCAAAGACGCAAATATTTTTCTCTTCACAGTCCAAAGTTAACATATTTTACTTTATTATGCAATATAAGAAAACAAAATACCGACAAATAGTTATCTTTTCTTTCCTTTTTCAATCCACAATGTCGATAAAAACCAGGGACTGCAGACACCCGCAGCCCCCGGTTCACCATAACCATCAAAACTAATTAACCTTCTTAACCTTCAGATTATCCAGCCACATACGATGGTTTTTATCATCGTCTTCAAGAGCCGAATAGATTTTAATGCGCGTATCGGCCGTAACGCCGGTGATCTTCACTTTGTGAGTCGTATAGCGATACGTATCCTTCAGTCCCTCCTCGATCATTTTATCCACAAGCACGTTACGTAAAGTCACCGTGGTACCGCCGCCGCTGATAACGGCATCGGCCGAGGTCTCGCCCGTTACGCTCACGATCGTCGCTCCGGACACCGTCACCCCGAAATACTCGGTAATATCGGTGTTCGAGGGGGCCATCATATCCCCCTTCGTACTAGGCTCGTAATAGGGACACGCATCGAATTCCAGCTCGATCTCCGTAGCGCCGGACAACGAGGAAAGTTTCGGCAAAGTCAGCCATGCGGGGTTGCTGCCGCCACCGAATTTCATATATCCGGCAGCAAGCCCGACATTGAAACTGTTGGCCTTCCAATCCGCACGATCCCACTCGGGCAGGTATGCACTGAAATAGGAGTCGTTGTCCTTCACGCCCTGGCAATAGATGGAGTTCGCATCGCCCGTCGTAATCAATATCTTATCCGGATCGGAAAAATCGGTCGTGCTACCCAGGCTGAAGCCGTAGGCACCATAGAACGGCTGACCGCCTCCGGGAAGATTCTCGAAGTCCTTATAGAGGAGGTATCCGGACTTGTCGGGAGCCGCGTCGGTCGTAACGGTAGCCGAAGCCCACTCGGAATCGAGAAGCGCCTCCTTATTCGCCGTCGACTTGCGGCGGAGCTCCAGCGTATAGGTCGCCCCGGGCGTCAGCCCGCCCCACACGAGCCGGTAATATTTATACTTCGTAAAATTGAATTTCGAGAAGTTCTCGATCGACCGGATCACATTCCCGCCGGCATCCTTCACCCGGAAATCATAGGTATCGGTCGACCCTACGGGCTGCTGCTCCAACGCTGCGGCGGACAGTTCCCACTCCAGCACGGCAAGGCCGTGTGTCTTCGCGTAAATCCGCGCAGTGGGAGCAATCATCGGCACTGGATCGGTAGTTACGAACTGAGTCGTCGCCTCGTCCGAATCGAATTCATTCGCCACGGAGCCGTCGCCGACGAGCGCCTGAACCGAAACCGTATAATCCGTACCGGCCTTGAGCCCGGAAGCCGTATAGCTGGTGGCGCTGACGACTGCCGAGGAAACCTCGTTCCCATCGGACGTCGTTTTGACCACGACCCGGTAATTGGCGGCGCCGCTCACTTCGGCCCAGCTGATCTTGGCCCCCGAGGAGGTCACGTCGGCAGACACCAATTCCGTTGGCGTCGCTAATTTTTCAGCCGCGAAGCCCAATGTCCCCACGACCTTCTGCGTCGGGTCGGAATTGAATTCCGCATTCCCGGCATAAAGCGCCCTGACGGTAAAGATATAGAGTCCGGGTTCCAGATCGGCGAACTCACAGTTCGAATCCGTCGTCTCGACAGTTTTCTTGAAGTCGGGACGCGTTTGCTGCGCCACGGAAGCCTCATAGGAAGTAGCCCCCTTCACGCCTTCCCACGCAAATGCGATGGAGGTCTCGGCTGGGGTGTAGGCAATCTTTTCAAGTTCGGGTGCCGGCAGCTTCTCGGTCACCTCCACCTTGTCGGCGGCCATGACGACGATATTGTCGATATTGATACGGTACCCCGTCTGGTTGTAGGTCTGTGCCTCGATCTTGATGCGCGTCTTGTTGGTAGCATCCTGGACGGTGAAAGTCAGCGTCTTCCATTTGCGGCCGGCAGCCGAAGTCTGCGCCGGGAGCACAGTATTGTTCACTTCGCCGTTGGTTACGACCCCGGCGCCTTCGGCCGAAACGATGTAGGTACCCGTTTCGTTATCGAAACGCAGGAAGTCGATCGAAACCGATACGGTTTCGGGTGCCGCCGAAAGGCCTTCGAGCTCCGGCGTCATGATCCAGCCGCCATTGGCCGTTACACCCAGCTTTACATAGCCCGGATGCTCGTATACACGCAGACCCGACCATTTTTCAACGCCGCGGTTGAGGCGGTAAGTATCGCCCATCGTATTGAAGACGTCGCTCGTACCGTCGGTTCCCGCCGTAATCATATCGGGCTCCGCAGGCTCCGAACCATCGAAATCCTTGCCGGCACCGGAACTTCCGTTCGGGCCGGGGCCCTTCTTGTTGTTCGGGTAATCGCCGCCCCACTTGAACAAGTCGAAGCCCATGCTGAACACCTCGTTCGACGAGCTTACGTTCCCCGAGACATCGCCCTGGAACTTCACGACCCCGTCGAGCTTGAAAGTCACATGGCAAACCATCTCGCCCAGCGCCACGGGGACACCGGTGATAGGCACCGAAATCGTACCGCTGCCTTCGCGTTCGATCACGGACTGATACGGACTGCTGATGCTGAGTCCCTCGGCGGCAGGGCCGTCGAGCGTAGCTTCGATCTCCACGATTTCTTCGCCGAAAGCCTTGTCATAGGCGATTTCGAGCGTCGCAGCGGATTCCGTATTAGACTTGAGCGACCCTGAAATCACGGGGTCTTTCACCGAGAAATGGCCGTCGGCCTGTGCAACCTCGATCTTGATCTCTTCGCCGTTGGCCGGTTTCAGATAAATGTATCCCGTGCGTTTGTCGCCGGCATTACGCTCGGCCGTAACGGTCACCCACTGGTAATCGCGGCCATTGCCGGCACCATTGTCCGGGGAGATGGAGAACCAGTTGTTCACCGGAGTCCCGCTTCCGTCCGTACACTCGACACGTGCCGACCACGAACCGGCATAGCGCACCGAGATCTGGGTCGTAGCGCCAGAATTGTACGCCAGCTCGACGGCATCGGTATCCCGTTTGAGCGGAGCCACATCCGGATCGTCGGAGCAAGCCGCCAGACAGAGAACCGATACGAAGAGCATCGTCTTTATCCAATTTTTCATAAGTTTCATAACATTTTGATTAGAGTAATAACTATTACTGGAAATAGCAAAGCGGATGCGCCTCGGAGGCACGTCCTTACTCTCAAGAGATATGTCGGAACAACTTGCAGGACAAACATAAGCACATTTTTTCTTTTTTGCAAATTTTCACAATCAAAAAATAGTATTATAATGCAAATTATTTCCTTTAGTAATTATTTAAATAGTTTTTAACACTCATGAAACACTAACAAGCGAACTTTACCACACGAAAGACAAGAATAAGACACAACAAACCAAAACCGATAAAATACGAACAATAGCAATTGACTAACAAATAGTTACAATATATAAATATAAAAATGCTCCGGAATCGCACAATTTTAGCTATTCTTTTTGCAAAGTTTTTAAACCAAATAGTTGCACGAAAGAAAATAAAAACATATATTTGAAAGCAAAATCAGAAGAACCTTATTTATTAAATAATTAAAAACACACAAACCTGACACACACGAAAACCTAACTACTTTTTACACTCTCCAGCAGAAGTTATATCGGGAATGACTTGCAACCAGCCGAAATCCCCGGAAAAACCCGGCCTCTTATATAATAATAGGTATGGGATCCGGCAACGAACCGATTGATAACTTAAACTGATGTAAAATGAAACAATGTTACACGCTGACCGGACTTGACGTACTGGGCAAAATACGCTCGTACATCAGGCTCCTGACGGTTACTCTTTTATATGTGACATTTGCGCTCCCGGCCTCGGCACAAGGGGGGGGGAAGGCCGTCTCGGGTATCGTTAAAGACGACACGGGAAATCCCCTCATAGGTGTCACCGTCACCGTCCCCGGTACCACGAAAGGCACGACTACCGATGCCAACGGTACGTACACGATCAATGCTGACAATTCCGAAAGCCTGAATTTCAGCTATGTGGGCTACAAAACCCAGACAATCCACGTCAACAACCAATCCACCATCGACGTCACCATGAGCGAAGACAACACCAGCCTCGAAGAGGTTGTCGTCGTCGGTTACGGCGTACAGAAGCGCCGCGACATCGTAGGTGCCGTCGAAACCCTTTCGACAAAGGGCCTCGAAGAGCGCATGGGTTCGTCGATGAGCATTTCGCGCTCGTTGCAGGGCGCCATCCCCGGCCTTACGATGACCTTTTCCGATGGTAAGCCCAACCGCGGCGCGACGGTGCGCATCCGCGGCGCGGAGAACTCGATCGGTTCGGGCGGTTCGGCCCTGGTGATGGTCGACGGCGTCGAAACCGACATGTCGACCGTGAACCCGGACGACATCGAGTCGATCACGGTGCTCAAAGACGCCTCGTCGACCGCCGTATACGGTGCCCGCGGTACCTTCGGCGTGATCCTCCTTACCACCAAGAAGCCGCAGAAAGGCAGTGCTAAGGTGACTTACAACGGTACCTTCACCTTCTACAAGCGCGCCACCAAGCCCCAGATGGTCACCAACGGCTACGATTATACCACCTCGTTCCTGGAATCCTATGTCAACGCATTCGGCAAGGATCCCTCGAACATCAACAACGTATTCAAATTCTCACGCACCTGGTACGACGAACTGGCACGCCGCAACAACGACCCGTCGTATGAGAAATGGCGCGTCAACAACCGCAATGCCTACGAATACTTCGGCAACACCAACTGGTACGACGTATTCTACAAGGACTATACGACCGGACACCAGCATAACATAAGCGTAACGGGCGGCGGCGACGTGGCATCGTACTACGTTTCGGGCCGTATGTTCGAGCAAGACGGCATCTACAACGCCGGTGACGAGAAATACCAGCAGTTCAACGTCAAAGCCAAAGGCATCGTCAACGTGAAGCCGTGGCTGCGCGTGGAGAACACCACCGATTTCATGTACCGTTATTCGCACCAGCCGACGGGCCACACGGGCATCTCCACGACGCCGATGACGGTATCGCGCATGCTCAACCACCAGGCTTACCCCGTAGCCCTGGTCACCAATCCCGACGGTACATGGACGGAAGCGGCCGTATATACGGGCTGGGCAGGCTTCGTCGAGGGTAACTCGTGGCGTAAAGACCGCAAGTTCGACATGAACAACCGCACGGCGGTCACGATCGACCTGCTGAAGGACGTGCTCGTCGCCGCAGCCGACGTGAGCTTCTATTTCAACCAGACCGACCGCCGGCAGGCCGTGAACAGCTACACCTACTACACCGGGCCCGACAGCTCGGGCGAACGTCCCTCGGGCTCGCTCTACGAAGAACGCTCCTACAACCGTCAGAAGGTCGCTTCGAGCGCCACGCTGACCTACACGCCCCGCCTGGGCGACAACCACTCGCTGAGCATCATGGGCGGTTGGAACATCGAAGATTACACCTACAAGAGCAACCTGATGAGCCGCGAAGGCATCATCATCCCCGGCAAGCCCAACTTCAGCCTGCTGGAAGGCGAAGCGATGACCCTGAAGGACAACGGCAGCTACGACTGGGGGCTGGTCGGCGCATTCTACCGCGTAAGCTACTCGTACAAAGGAAAATACCTGCTCGAAGCCAGCGGCCGTTACGACGGTAACTCCAAGTTCCCGTCCAACCAGCGTTGGGGATTCTTCCCCTCGGGTTCGGTGGGATGGCGCATCTCGGAAGAGAACTTCATGAAAAACGCCAACTGGCTCGACAACCTGAAGATCCGCGCATCGGTCGGTTCGGCGGGCAACGGCCTCATCAGCGATGCCTACGCCTACCTCTCCACGATGTCGATCGCACAGTCGAGCCTGCTGAACAACGGTTCGGTGTTCAACTACACGCAAGCACCCTCCCCGATTCCCAAGAGCCTGACATGGGAAAAGGCCACGACCTATGACCTCGGCCTGGATTTCGAGGCATTCAACGGCCGCCTGAACTTCTCGGCCGACATCTACCGCAAGAAGACCACCGACATGTATGTGGTGGGCGAAGAACTGCCTGCCGTATTCGGCAACAGCGCCCCCAAGGGCAACTACGCCGACATGCGCACCGATGGCTGGGAGGCCAGCCTCTCGTGGCGCGACAGCCACAAGGTTGCGGGCAAGACCCTGAGCTACAATATTAAAGTCGCCGTATGGGACAACACCAGCAAGATCACCCGCTATACGGCCAAAACAGGCACGCTCCCGACCAACTACTCGATCAACTATTACGAGGGGATGACCCTCGGCGAAATGTGGGGCTACAAGTGCGACGGGCTGTTCCAGAGCGACGAAGAGGCGCAGACATGGGCCAACTATTCGAAGTTCACCAACCGTTCGGCGACCTGGCAGGCCGGCGACCCGCGCTACCTCGACCTGAACGGCGACGGATACGTCAACAACGGCAACAACACGATCTACGACCACGGCGACCTGGTGAAGATCGGCAACACCACGCCCCGCTACAGTTACAGCATCCAGGGCGGCGTGCGCTGGAACGGCATCGGCATCAGCATGATGTGGCAGGGCGTCGGCAAACGCGACTGGTATCCGGCCAAGGAATCGGGTTATTTCTGGGGCCAGTACGGCCGCCCGTACAGCATGGCACTCCCGTGGCATAACAGCGACCGCTGGTCGCCCACCAACCGCGGCGCCTACTGGCCGCGCCTGGTCGGCTACTCGGCCAGCGACTCGGGCCTGATCCTCGCGCAGCCCAACACGCGCTACGTGCAGGACGCTTCGTACATCCGCCTGAAGAACCTCACCATCGACTACAACTTCCCCAAGGAGCTGGTCAACAAGATCGGCCTCCAGGCACTCAAGATCTATGTGTCGGGCGAGAACCTCCTGACCTTCTCACCGCTCAAGAAGTACGCGAAAAACTACGACCCGGAAGGTATCTACGCCGGCGATGCGGACTACGGAACCAACAAGTTCGGTAGCGACAACTTCGGCGACGGCGACGGTTATCCCGTCATGAAATCGTACACGATCGGTTTGAGCATAACTTTCTAAATTACGGACGACAATGAAAAAGATAACATATATTTTGCTTTCGGCCTGTTTCCTGCTCACGTCCTGCGAGGATTTCCTTAACAGGGATCCCGACGCCAAGGTCGGATCCGGGGATTATTTCACGGACGAAGGCTCCCTGCTGACCTATACCAACGGGTTCATCCAGAAATACACCCCCAGCGCAGCAGACCTGGGCTACGGCGACGGGTACTCGGACATCATGGCCACCGAAAAGTCGTTCACGTTCCTGACCAACGCCTCGTGGACACCCGACCTGCAGAGCGGCTGGTCGATCAGCAACTGGACGCCGATCTACAACATCAACTATTTCCTGGTGCACATGCGCGAGGCGAAGGGGCTCTCCGAAGCTACCTACAACCACTACGAAGGCACAGCCCGTTTCTGGCGCGCCTGGCAATACTTCGAGAAGGTCAAGACCTTCGGCGCCGTACCCTGGTACGACGAGCCGATCGACCCCGAGGACATGGTGGCACTCTACAAACCGCGCGACAGCCGCGAATACGTCATGGAGCGCGTGCTCGAAGACCTGGACTTCGCCTGCAAACATTGCTACACGTCGTCGGAGTGGATCAACTGCGCCCGCATCAACCGGTACATCGCCCTGGCCTACAAGGCCCGCGTCTGCCTGTTCGAAGGCACCTACCGCAAATACCATTCGGTAGACCCGTCGACGGGCAAGGCGTGGGAAGACAAGCAGGCTTCGGAAAAATTCCTGCGCGAATGCGCCGAGGCATGTGAGGAATTGATGGCGGCCGGCGTATACAGCATCGTGAACAACCCCGCCAACGTCAAGACCCAGTACCGGGAGCTCTTCACGCAGGAGGCCGTCAACACGACCGAGGTGATCTGGGCACGCCAGATGAGCGTCGGCATGACCACGTTCCACGACCTGACGTGGCGTTACACGTCGGGCAGCTACGGACAGCGCTGGTCGCTCGACCAGGATTTCGTGAAGACCTACCTCAACCTGGACGGTTCGCGCCACACGGCGACCGGCGAGGAGTTCACGACCGAAGTCGAAAACCGCGATTACCGTCTCTCGCAGAGCATCATCACGCCGGGCTACACGAAGCTGGTGGGCGGCGTTTCAACCGCGACACCCCCCGATTTCACAGTGACGCTGACCGGCTACCAGGTCATCAAGTTCAACATCGACGACAAGGCATACGAGTCGGCATCGGTTTCCTACAACTCGCTGCCCATCATGCGTTACGCCGAGGTACTGCTCAACTACGCCGAGGCAAAGGCCGAGCTGGGCGAATTCAGCGACGACATCTGGAACAAGACCATCAAACCGCTGCGTGAGCGCGCAGGCGTCGACGGCAAGCGCCCGACGTCGGCAGACCCCTATCTGCAACAGTACTACGGGCTGAGCGACAGCGACCTGCTGGAGATCCGCCGCGAGCGCGCCATCGAGTTGCTGCTGGAAGGGTTCCGTTACAATGACCTGATGCGCTGGCATGCGGGCGAGCTGCTGAACAAGCAGTGGTACGGCATCTACATCCCGGCCATGGATACCTCCTACGACCTCAACGGCGACGGCATCAACGACGTCTGCGTGATTTCGGGCGAAGCCGGCAACGAACCCGGCGTAACGTACATCGTACTCGACGACAGCAAATATTCGCTGGAGAACGGCACGACCGGACGTCTGCTCTATACCGTGGGCCGCAACTTCGAGGAGAAGCGCTACCTGCGCCCCATCCCCAAGACGGCGCTGAACATCAACCCCGACCTGGGACAAAACTACTACTGGAGATAAACAAGGAGGAAACGCGCCCCGGGCGGGATTTTCCCGGGGCGCGCATCCCGATATAAACCTTAATTCAGCATACAATGAAACGATACATATTTATCATCGCCGCACTCACCGCCCTGATCTTTACCGGGTGCTCGAATGACGACGACCGCCCGGTAAAGACCCCCATAGATCCGCTGACCGACATCTACGGGGTGGTGACCGACAACCAGGGGAACAGACTGCAGGGAATCGTCGTAAGCGACGGATATACCTGCACAGCCACCGACGAGAACGGCGTATACCAGCTTACGGCCGGGGAATTCTCCTATCAGGTGTACCTTTCGATCCCCGCGGCATACGAAGTCCCCATGTCCGAAGGGCTGCCCTGCTTCTGGCAGAAACTGACCGAAGGGCGCAAGCGCTACGACTTCACGCTGACCCCGCTGGCCGGAGGTGCCGAGAACGAGTTCAACCTCTTCTGCGTGGCCGACCCCCAGTGCCAGAACACGACCAACATCGCACGTTTCAACAACGAAACGGTACCCGACATCGCCGCACAGGCCGCAGCCTCGACGCTGCCGTGTTACGGCATCACGTTGGGCGACATAGGCTGGAACACCGAGAATACGGACTACACGAACGACGTATTCCCGCTGATGAAAAAGGCCATGCAGATGGACAAGGTCGGGCTGCCGCTCTTCCAGCTGATGGGCAACCACGACAACAAGGTGATCGCCGTCAGCAAGAACGACTATACCGTGGCACACGACATCGCCGCACAGCGGAATTTCGAATACATCTTCGGCCCCGTAAACTATTCGTTCGACCGCGGCAACGTGCACATCGTCGCCATGGACAATATCATTTTCCCGAGCCACAAGGATTATTCGCTCGGATTCCGCGACGACCAGGTCGAGTGGCTCCGCCAGGATCTGAGTTATGTTCCGAAAGACAAAATGGTGATCTTCTGCGTACACATCCCCATGCGCGCCAGCAACAACCAGAACGTACAGGCGGTACTCGAACTGCTCAAGCCGTTCGCCGAGGTGCATATCATGTCGGGACACACGCACTATGCCGAGAACAACACCTACGACAGCCACTACGAACACGTGCACGGCGCAGCCTGCGGTGCATGGTGGCATTCGACGATCAATACCGACGGAACGCCTAACGGTTATGCGATCTACAAGGTCAAGGGCGCGACGATCGACAACTGGGTTTATAAGGCCACGGGCTTCGACCCCGATTTCCAGATACGCCTCTACCGCGGCAGCGACATCTTCATGGAAGGGTATACGCCTTCGTACCAGTTCTATTACAAGGGCGACGACCAGATCGTGGCCAACATCTGGAACGCCGACAAGGACTGGAAGATCGAAGTCTATGAAAACGGCACCAAGACCGGGGAAATGAAGCCCTACGAGAGCAATGCGACCAAACGCGACGCATGGGCATCAGGCTACCATTGCGGCGTACAGGGACGCGCCCCGGGCAACTACGACCGCACCAACACGAGCCACCTGTACTACTACACGCTCCAATCGTCCACGGCTTCGGTCGAAGTCCGCGCCACGGATAAATTCGGCCAGACTTACAGCCAGTCGAAATTCACTACGGGCCTTGCCGAGGATTTCCCGGTCGGCGAGTAGATTATTACGGAAAAATTCGTAACTTTGTGAATTGCGATTCAAAAGCAGAAACGAAATGAAACGACTGATCTCGATACTCGTCGCCCTGTCGGTCTGGGGCATTGCCTGCGCACAGCCCTCGGTACGCATTGCCCACGGGCCCTACCTGCAACAGGTCACCGACGACGGCTTCACCGTCGTATGGACGACGACCATGGACGCCGCGTCGTGGGTCGAAGTAGCCCCTGACGACGGATCGCATTTCTATGCCGCCGAGCGGCCGAAATATTACGATTCGCACATCGGCAAACGCCGCATAGGACGCCTGCACCGCGTACGCGTGGAGGGGCTGGCTCCGGGGACGACCTACCGTTACCGCATCATGCAGCAGGGCGTGCTCTGCGACGAAGGCAACAAGCGGGTAGTCCTGGGCGAAGGTTACGGGAGCGACATCCTCAAACACAAGCCCTATACGGCCACTACGCTAGACGGGCGGAAAGAAAAAACTGAATTCTGGGTCGTGAACGACATTCACGCCCAGGATTCGATCTTCCGGTTGCTGCTGGAAGGCGTCGGGAAGGCCAAACCCGATTTCGTCTGCTTCAACGGCGACATGCTCAGTTCGATGGAGTCCGAGAAACAGCTTTTCGAGGGTTATCTCAATTCGGCGGCCGAATTGCTGACACCCGCGGGAATCCCGATCTTCGCAACGCGCGGCAACCACGAGAACCGCGGCTCCTTCTCCCCGAGATTCCTCGACTACTTCCCGACCTCCACGGGCGAGGTATACTACACGTTCCGGCAGGGCCCGGCCTATTTCGTCGTGCTGGACTGCGGCGAGGACAAGCCCGACAGCGACATCCGCTACTACGGGTTGTCGACTACCGACGCCTACCGCGAACAGGAAGCCCGCTGGCTGAAGGGCGTGGTCGAAAGCGAGGAATACCGCTCGGCACCCCTGCACATCGTCGTGCTGCACATGATCCCGGGCGGGAAAAGCAGCTGGCACGGCGAACAGGAACTCCGCAGGCTGCTCGTACCGATCCTCAACGAAGCTTCGGTCGACATCATGCTATGCGGGCACTACCACCGCTACCAGTGGATCGACGACGGGAGCCGGGGCACGAACTTCCCGATCCTCGTAAATTCGAACCGGGACAAGCTCGTGGTGAAGGCCGACCGCAGGGGAATCGACATCGACGTCGTGAACACGGGCGGCGAGGTCATCAAACGCCACCGGATCGACAAGTAACCGCCTGAAAGGAAACAGAACAGGGACAAAGGCGCTTCCGGGCGCCTTTGCTCTTGGAACAAACCGCAGAGAACCAACAAAACGCAATATGAAAACATCCAGACTACTGACCGCCTTCGCCACCGCCGCCCTGCTGCTCGGATGCGCCCCGGGCGGGCAAAAGGCCGAAGGGCCCTACTACATCGACATCAAAGACCGCACACAGCTGCACGAGTGGTTCCGCTATTCGCCCGAGCGGCCGGTCGTCATCAGCGGCCACCGCGGCGGCATGGTGACGGGATTCCCCGAAAACTGCATCGAGTCGTTCGAGAAGACGCTCACGATGATGCCCTCGTTCTTCGAGATCGACCCGCGCATGACCAAAGACAGCGTGATCGTGCTGATGCACGACGCCACGATCGACCGTACCACGACCGGCACGGGCAAGGTTTCGGACTACACCTACGCGGAGTTGCAGCAGTTCTTCCTCAAGGATCGCGAAGGCAACGTCACGACCTACAAGATCCCCACCCTCGAGGAGTGCATCGCCTGGAGCCAGGGCAAGACGATCCTCAACCTCGACATCAAGGACGTCCCGCTCGAAGTGATGTCGCAATTCATCAACCGCCTGGCACCGGCCAACGTGATGTATACCGTGCGCAACGCCAAACAGGCGCGCACGTACCTCGACCGCGACCCGCAGGCAATGTTCTCGTGCTGGTGCAAGAACATGAAGGAGTTCAACGAATACGTCGGGGAGCGGATTCCCTGGTCGCAGGTGATGGCCTACGTCGGCACGATGATGCTGCCCGACCAGCAGGAGCTTTACGACAACCTGCACCGCAACGGCGTGATGTGCATGATCTCGCTCGCCCCGACGCACGACCGCAGGGCCACCGACGCGCAGAAGATACAGGGCTATGAACTCGAAATCCCGACGGGTTGCGACGTCATCGAAACCGACTACCCCTACTTATTCCAGAACCTCAATCTCAACCGCAAGTAAACAAATGGCTGCATTCGAAAAATACCGCTCGGTCTACACGCACGACGAGCTGATGGAACACCTGCGCCGCATCCGGCACGTGGCGCTCGACATGGACGGCACGATCTACATGGGCATGTCGCTCTTTCCCTACACCAAGCCGTTCCTCGCGGGGCTCAAGGAGATGGGCATCGGCTATTCGTTCCTGACCAACAACCCGTCGAAGTCGATCGCCGACTACCTGCACAAACTCGACGTGCTGGGCATACGGGCGACACGCGACGAGATGTACACCACCGCACTGGCGACGATCGACTACATCAGGGAGCATTACCCTGCGGCCAAACGGCTTTTCCTGCTCGGCACGCCGAGCATGATCTCGGAATTCGAGGCCGCAGGTTTCGAATCGGCCGCAGATTCGGCGGACGACGTGCCGGACGTGGTGGTCGCGGCGTTCGACATGACGCTGCAGTATGACCGCCTGTGCCGCGCCGCATGGTGGGTGTCGCAGGGCGTGCCCTACATCGCCACCAACCCCGACCGGGTATGCCCCACCGACCAGCCGACGATACTGGTCGACTGCGGTTCCATTTGCGCTTGCATCGAACATGCCACGGGACGGCGGCCCGACATCACGCTCGGCAAACCCGATCCCAACATGCTCTCGGGCATACTCTCGCGCCACGGCCTGCAACCCGACCAGATCGCGATGGTCGGCGACCGCATCTACACCGACGTGGCGATGGCGCACAATGCCAAGGCCATGGGCGTGCTGGTGCTCTCGGGCGAAACGACGCTCGACGTGGCGGACAAGGCCGACCCGCAGCCGCACATCACGGCCGACAGCATCGAAGTGCTGGGCGCGCTGATCCGCGAAGCGCACGGCAAATAACCGGACGCAGCATGCCGTCCGGCTGACCGGCAGCACCGCACCGCCGCATCGGCATATCAGCGCTTGGGCGCACAAATGCCTGTCGGAAACAGCACTCCGAATAGGCGGAGGTTATACTCCTATCAGAAAAACCGGGCTCGCAAGGGCCCGGTTTTTTACGGTGTTCACCGGAAAAGCACTATCTTTGCAGAAGATAAGTTGCACCCGGGCAATTGGGAGCAAGCTCCCTTGCCGTCCGTTTGCACCATCATCGCGGCGATAGAGCCAGATAAACGAACGGTAAACCCTATGGAACACAATATCCTCATACCCCTGCTGCTGACGCTGGGCGCCGGACTGGCCACCGGCATCGGCAGCGCCATCGCTTTCTTTGCCCGCCGCACCAACAAGCGGCTGCTGTCGTTCTCGCTGGGCCTGTCGGGCGGCGTGATGATCTACGTATCGTTCGTCGAACTGTTCCAGCAGGCGCACACCACCCTCTCGGACGAATGGGGCGCACAGACGGGGATCATCGTCACCGTCGCCAGCTTCTTCGCCGGGATACTGCTCATCGGCATCATCGACCGGCTCGTCCCCTCGTTCGAAAACCCCCACGAGGCACACATGGTCGAGGAGATGGACAAGCAGCCCCGCAACCCGAAGCTCATGCGCATGGGCGTAATGACCGCACTGGCAATCGGCATACACAATTTTCCGGAAGGTATCGCCACGTTTACCTCGGCCGTGGACAACATGGCTCTGGGCGTTGCCATCGCCGCGGCGATCGCCATCCATAACATCCCCGAAGGCATTGCCGTCTCGATCCCGGTTTACTACGCCACGGGCGACCGCAAAAAAGCCTTCAAACTCTCGTTGTTGTCGGGGCTCGCGGAACCTGTCGGGGCGGTGCTGGCCTACCTGGTGCTGATGCCCTTCATGACGCCGACACTGATGGGCTGCATCCTCGCGGGCGTGGCGGGAATCATGGTATTCATTTCGATCGACGAACTGCTGCCAGCGGCCCGTGAATACGGCGAAGCGCACATCTCGATCTACGGCGTAGTGGCCGGCATGGCACTGATGGCCGTAAGTCTCATAATGCTCGGATAAAACAATGGACATCCTGTTACTACTCGTCGGCCTGGGGCTGATCCTCGGCGGCGCAAATTTCCTGACGGACGGCTCTGCGGCGGTAGCCCAGCGTTTCCGCGTCCCGGAATTCATCATCGGCCTGACGATCGTCGCCGTCGGCACCTCGATGCCCGAACTGGTGGTCTCGGTGCTCTCGGCTGCGGCGGGCAACAGCGACGTGGCGATCGGCAACGTCGTCGGCTCGAACATCTTCAACGTCTTCGTAATCCTGGGAATCTGCGCACTGATCCGGCCGCTCGTGCTTACGAAGGAGAACATCCGGCGCGACATCCCGTTCGGCATGGCCGCGTCGCTCGTGCTGCTGGCGGTTACTTCCGACCGCCTGGTATGCGCCGGGGCAACGGACAGAATCGGCCGCCCGGACGGCATCGTCATGCTCGCGCTCTACATCGGGCTGATGTGGTACATGATCCGCACAACCAAACGCCAGCGCGGCATGCCCGGTGCAGCGGGCGGGACGATAATCCCGGCATCTGAAGCCGGAGCCATCGTAAAAAACGGGGTGAAGCAAGCCGAAGGGACTAAGAAACCGATGGCGTTGTGGCTGGCGGGGGTGATGATCGCAGGAGGGCTCGCGGGACTGATCTTCGGCGGCGAGATGTTCCTGAAAAGCGCTACGGCGATCGCCCGCACGCTCGGAATCAGCGAATCGGTCATCGCCATCACGCTCGTGGCGGGCGGCACGTCGCTGCCGGAACTGGCTTCGTCGGTGGTATCGCTGCTCAAAGGCAAGGCCGAAATGGCGCTCGGGAATGTCATCGGATCGAACACCGCCAATATCCTGCTGATCCTGGGCATCAGCGCCACGATCCACCCCCTGACGATGGGCGGGATCACGCTGACGGACATCCTCGTGGTCGTGCTGAGTTCGCTGCTGCTGTTCATGGCAGCCTTCACGTTCCGCAGCAAAAAGCTCGACCGGTGGGAAGGCGCTATCTTCCTGGCGATTTACATCGCTTACATCTGGTATTTGGTCAGGTAACGGTCGACCAGCCGCGGCAGGGCATAGCCGCCCAGCGCGGCGGTTTCCACGGACGGGAAAGCAGGCATGGCGTCGCATTCGATGCGGTGGAAAACCGCATGCAAAAGCTGGTGCGAAAGCTGGTGCCCGGGCATCGTGACGCTGCGCCGCAGGTGCCACCTGCCGTTGCCGAGCAATTCGCGGAACGCCGCCGTTGCAGCCAGCTCCGCGAAATCCGCAGCCTTGTCCGTTTCGATAAGCGGAAATTCATACAACCCCTGCCAGATATCTCCTCCGCCGCGACGGTGCAGCAGCGTCTGCCCGCCGCAGGTCACGTGCAGGTAGTTGAACCAACGGTCGCGCATCTTCCCGCGCCCCTGTTTTACGGGACGCACGCCCACCGTGCCCGCAGCCAGGGCGAGGCACCGTCCAGCCAGGGGGCAATCCCCGCACCGGGGCTGCGCGGGGGTACATTGCAGGGCCCCGAAATCCATGATCGCCTGGTTGTAAAGTCCCGGGCGGGAAGTATCCAGCTGCGACTGCGCCAACTCGGCGAACGCCCTCTTCCCTGCCGTCGTATCTATCGGGATCCCGATATCGAAAAGCCGTGCCAGCACCCGGTATACATTCCCGTCGACCACCGCGCACGGGGCGTCGTAAACGATCGAGCAGACGGCCGCCGCAGTATAGTCGCCCACGCCGGGCAGCGCGCGCACCTCCCCGTACGTGGCAGGGAACACCCCGCCGAACCGAGACACGACCTGCCTCGCGGCAGCATGGAGGTTGCGGGCACGGCTGTAATAGCCCAACCCCTGCCACAGTTTGAGCACCTCGTCCTCGGGCGCGGCTGCCAGTGCGGCGATGTCGGGGAACCGCTCCGTAAAGCGCAGGTAGTACTCCAATCCCTGCGCCACGCGCGTCTGTTGCAGGATAACCTCCGAAAGCCATATCCGGTAAGGGTCGCGCGTGCGACGCCAGGGCAGGTCACGGCCTTCGCGGGCGAACCAGGATAGCAATATGTCGGAAATGTTCTCCATCTTTCGGATGCAAAAGTAACATTTTTCCCGATTAGGAACTATATTTGAAGAAGCAAAGCCACTATCTAAAGCACAAGGTTATGGAAAAAAGGAAACACACGCTGGTCGAGAATGCCGACGAAAAGCGCTACGAATTCGACCTGGGCGACGACATCGCCATCATCGAATACATCAAAACCCAGGGATTCATTATCCTGACACACACCGAAGTCCCTGAAAAATACGAAGGGCAGGGTATCGGCGCCGAGCTGGTGCACGACGTACTGGAGGATCTGCGCGCCAAGAAAATACAAATGATCCCCCAGTGCCCCTTCGTCGCCCAATATATCCGCCGCCATCCCGAATGGGTGGACGTGGTACTGAAAGAAATACCCGCCAAATAAACAGGAAACCCGCCTCCCGGCGGGTTTCCTGTTACGGTATCCCAAGCATTCAGAAATCGTCCGTGCGGAACGGCACGACCGGTAGGCCCCGGATGTTGGCCAGGTTGCCGGGCATGAAATCGCGGAACCCGTACCGCACGGCAACCGGGCGGACAACCTCCTTCGACGAGATGACCAGCAGCAGTTTCCGCCTGTCCACCGCCACATCGGCAGGATGGAATACCCGGTCGGGGCCGCACACTTCGAACCCGCGGATATCCTCCATGCGGCTGAACCCCTCTTCGGTATGGGACAAGGCAACGTAAGCCTTGCCGTCGCGGATCTCGATCGACCTGAACCGCGGGCTTTCGCAGGCGATATCTGAGAAACCGTAGGTCTTGTTGAGTGCCATGAAGGCCAGCCTGTGCCCTACGTCGCGTTTATTCTTGGGGTGGACATTGGTTGCCTCGTAGGGTTCCACCAGGTCGTTCGTGCAAATCACGCCGCTGTTGGGGATGAGTTCCCGTGCCTCCCACTGCGCTTCGCGCAGATAGGGGCCGTTGCCGCTGCCATAGGCGAAGGGGGCGACCTCGACGTAATAGAACGGGATATCGCCCTGCTTCCAGAGCGAACGCCACAGCCCGACCATGTTGGAAAGGCGGACAGCATAGTCCTTATACTGGTTTACGTTCGATTCGCCCTGATACCACAGGAAGCCGCGGACGGTATACCCCGCCACCGGGTGCAGCATGGCATTGTACATCACCATCGGGCGCAGCCAGTGGGTCGTAGCCTCGATGCCTTTTTCCGTCAGGTCGATATCGGGATAGGTTTCCAGGATCTCGCGGTTCGTCCAACCTTCGACGCGGGTTCCGCCCCACGTGCAGTCGACAATGCCGACAGGCACGTCCAGCACGTCGCTGAGCAGTTCGGCAAAGAAATACCCCGTGGCGGTGAAATCGGGCGCGGTCTCCACCGTACATGGCCTCCATTTCCCCGGAACCCGCTCCTGGGGCGTATAGGCCGCCGTGAGGGGTATTTTCACGTAGCGGAGCCTGTCGCGCATATTCCCCGCACGGGCTATGATCTCGTTGGCCCCGGCGATGGGACAGTTATTGAACCCGCGGAGCGGCATCTCCATATTGCTCTGCCCGCCGGCGAACCAGACTTCGCCGATCAGCACGTTGTCGAGCACGACCCTATCGCCGCTAATGATCGTCACCTGCTGCGGCTCGTAACTGCCGGCCGGGGTGTTCACCAGGGCAGACCAACGGCCGTCGGCATCGCTTCGCACGGTGCATTCGGCACCCCACGAGGTCTCGATCCGCACCGTGGCCCGGGGATCGGCCCAGCCCCAGAGGCGGCATTGGGCATTTTGCTGGAGCACCATGTCGCTGCCGATGATCTCGGGCAGTTCGACCTTGGCCGCGGCACCCCATGCGGCGGCAAGGCAAATAAGGGACAAAATGAGTTTCTTCATATCGGGCAGGTATCAATTTCCCGCAAATTTACATTTTTTCCGGCAACCGGGAATACCCCGCGCGCATAAAAACGACCCGGCTGTTAATATAGGTATCGAATTTTTTCGAAAATTCCTGTCCGGAAATTTGGTTTATTTTATAAACTACTTTATATTTGCAATGGATTTATAAACCAAGAGAGTCATTTCACACCGCAAACCTATGGAACTTCTGGAAAACACCACCGACAAACGCCGCCTTTTCGGCCGCTGGTTCGCCCGCCGCATCACCACCTACGTCGCGGTATGCGCGTTCCTCACCTTCGTCAACTGGTACACCTCGCCCCACTACTGGTGGGTGGTATGGGTCATGGCCGGCTGGGGGCTGAACCTGATCCTCTCGCTGGTCTGGTACCTGACGGGCTGCGACGAGGACAAAGATTACCGTTAAACCCATAAAAATCCCGGTTATGAAAACCTTACACCTGTTACTGGCCGCCAGCTTCATGCTGGCCTCCACGGCCGTCTCGGCCAAAACGCTCGAAGTCACCGTATCGGACATTCGCAACGACAAGGGCAACATCCTCGTCATGGCCAAGGTCGCCGGGCAGGAACAGCCCGTCTACGGCATGGCGGCCGCAAAGGCCGGCAAAGTCGTCGTGACGCTCGAAGGCATCGAAGCCGATACGGCCGAGATTTCGATCTTCCACGACGAAGACGGCGACTACAAGCTGAAGATGGGCGACCGCGGCCCTGCCGAAGGCTACGCCACCCGAAAATGCAAGCTTCCCGCCGAACACAACACGGCCACGCTGAAGCTCTACTATCCTGCCACCGAAAACGAATAGGCGCATGTACTGCCCGCTGCTCACCGCACTGCTGCTCGCCGCGACGATCCCGGCCGCGGCTCAACATACCCTCCGGGGGCGCGCTCTGGAGGGTGGCAGCCCGGTCGGCTACGCCACGGCCGTGCTGCTGCGCGACGGACGCCAGGCAGCGGGTACGACGACCGACGACGCAGGGGGCTTCGTGCTCACGGCGGATACGGGCCGTTACACGCTCGTACTGCGGCACGTCGCCTACCGACCCTTCGAACAGGAGGTATGCGTCGCCGCAGCGGATACCGACCTCGGTGATTTGCCCCTTGCGCCCCTCGGAATCAGCGAGGTGACGGTGACCGCCGAGACGGTGACGCGGCAGGCCGACAGGTTCGTGGTCAGTATCGGGAATACGCCCGCACTCGCGGGACAGGACGGCACCGAACTGCTGGCACGGGCGCCGGGCGTATGGCTGGGTGAGGACGGCATCTCGATCAACGGCGCCGGCGGTACGAAAGTCTACGTGGACGGCCGCGAGCTGAAAGGTTCGGCGGAGGAAACCACCTCCTACCTGCGCAGCCTGACCGCAGCCGACATCGCCCGCATCGAGGTGGTACCGCTGGCGGGCGCCGAGTTCACCGCCGACAGCCGGGGCGGCGTGATCCTCATCACACTGCGGCGCAGACGCGACGGCGGCATGGACGGCAACCTGCAATTCTCCACGGTGCAAAGCAACCGGATAACGGGCTATACCCCCACGGGGCGCATCGGCATCCGCACGGGGCGCTGGACACTCACCGCCTCGGGGTCGGGAAGCTTCACCCCAGTTGCCCAAAGCCGCTTCACGGAGACCCGCGGGCAGGCCGGGCAGCCGCTGCCCTTCGCCGGCAGGAGCGATTCGAAGAGCCGCACAAACTACGGGCGCGGGCATTTCTCCGCGGTATTCGACCCTACGCCGAAACACACCGCAGGTTTCGACATCGAATACACGGAACGCAGTACCCACATGCCGACACTATCGCGCACCACACTCGGACAAACCCAGAGCGACAGCCGCTACCGCCAGCACATGGGCGGGAATACCCTGACCGCAACCGCCAATTACATCTGGAAGATCGACACGCTGGGATCGCAGTTCAAACTGATCGCCGACTACACGCGTTACACCGCCCACGGCGACAACAGCTACCATACGACGACCTGCGCACCCGGAACCCTGCGCGACTCGCTCTACGAATCCGCCACGGGTTCCGTGTACGACATCCTGACGGCCGACGCCGGGCTTACGCGCAAACTGCCGCACGGCCTGACACTGCGCGCGGGACTGCGCTACACCCGCAACGGCATGGCGGACGACAGCCGCTACGCGGCACAGATGCAGGGCACATGGCAGGCACTGCCCGAATACGGCTACGACCAGCATTACACCGAGCAGATCGGCGCGGCCTATGCCTCGCTGGAGTACAGCGCCGGGCGGTGGGAGCTTTCGGCCGGGCTGCGCGGTGAATACACCTCCGTCGCATCGCAGGCCTTCGGCCGCTCCTATTTCGGGTTGTTCCCAAACGTTTCGGTCAGCCGCGCGCTCAACGCCCTGCGCACATGGCTGCTCGTGGCGCAGTGGAGCCGCAACATCGAACGCCCGGCATTCCCGGCGCTGAACCCCGCACGGATCCGCATATCGGATTACAGCTGGCAGTCGGGCAACCCCTCGCTGCGGCCGACCTACATACACCATTTTTCGCTCACGGCCGTATGGAAATACCGTTACACGCTCACCGTGGGCGGCAACCTGCACCACGACCTGATCCGCGAAATCGCACACAGGGACGCAACCGACCCGGACGCCGTGTATATCCGTCCCGAAAACCATTACACGGAGAACCACTGGTTCGTGGCGGCGAGCGTCCCGGCGAAAATCACCCGCTGGTGGAACCTCTCGGTCAATGCCGTCGGAGTGATGCAGCGCATCCGGCTCAACAGTACCGACAGCCCGGCGACGCACTACCTGATGTTCGCCGACGCCACCTGCTCGTTCACGCTGCCGGCCGGATTCTTCGCCGAAGCCGCCTACCGTGCCCAGAGCCGCCTTTACTCGGGCAACAGCGAGGTCGGGCCGCGCCACACGCTCTCGGCGACCGTCAAAAAACAGCTCTTCGGCAAACGCCTGACGCTTTTCTGCACCCTGTCGAACATCACCGGCTGCGACTGGGAGTTCGCATCCCTGACCGACGGCATGCGCCGCACGATCGACGCACGGCAGGCCTGGTCGGGGCGTTTGTGGAAAGCCGGTGCGGCCTGGAATTTCCGCACCGGCAAAAAGTTCCGCGCCCGCACCGTCGAAAGCGCAGCGGAAACCCAGCGCAAGCGCCTCGTGAAAAGCACGGAACAATAAAAATTAATTCGTAACTTTATCCCCCGTAACCGACCGTCCGCCATGGAAGACAAAAACCTCAACGCAAACCAGAGCATCGAACTCATCCAGCAAATGATCCGAGGCACCCGCCGCCGGCTCTCATTCGGCAGCAGCAACCTGTTCCTCCTGTGGGGATACCTGCTGGCCGCAACCGCCATCGGAATCTTCGTCCTGCTGAAAACCACCGACTGCCGCGCCTGGCAGTGGCTGTGGCTGGCAGCCGCAGCGGCCGGGGGCATAGTGACCCGGTGGCACAACAAGTCCCGCACCCCGCAGGTCAAAAGCTACACCGACCGGCTGCTGGAACAGATATGGGGCTGCATAGCGGCACTGATCGTCCTGTCGGCGATCCTGGTCTTAGGGTACGACACCCGGACAGTCGACCCGCTCTTTCCCGCGTTGCTGCTGATCGGCGCCGGGCTCTTCATCTCGGGGCAGGTGATCCGCAACAGATACATGTACTACGCGTCATGCATCGTCGTGCCGATCGGCTTCGGCATTACCCGCGACTCGTGGCTCAATGCCGACCCCGACTACAACCTGCTGCAATTCGCCGCAGCGATCCTCATCGGGCTCACGGGTGCCGGCTATGCACTCAGGCGGCAGGTAAGGCGCGATGCGGACGAAAGGCGGATAACAAACGGAGACAACTGAAACGACATGAAACGGACGCAAAAACACATCGCTATGGAAGACAAGCAACTGAATGCCGCCGAGAGCATCGCGCTCATCAGCCGCATGATCGACAATACCCGCAACCGCATGGTGCGCAACTCGGGACGGCCGTTCCTGGTCTGGGGTTACGTGACCGTCTTCACGACGCTCCTGGTCATGGGTGCGGTATACTATTTCCAGGATCCGAAATGGAATATCCTGTGGATGGTGCTCCCCGTTTTGGGCGCATTGCTGATGTGGCTGACACGCGACAAGCATACCGAGGGCAAAGTCAGCACGTTCGTCGACCGCGTCATCAACAACGTATGGATGGTGACGGGCCTTACGGCGTGGTTCGTCAGTATGCTCACGCTATTCAGCCAGATACGGCTGCCGATCCTGTTCATCATCCTGCTGACGATGGGCATGGGAACCACGATCACGGGGCTGATCATCCGGTTCCGCCCGGCGACCGCCGGCGGTGCGGCGGCGATCGTCCTGGCTCCCGTTTCGCTCATCGTGAGCGGGTACTGGATGCCCACCCTCTTCGCCGTCGGATTCGTCGTAATGATGATTATCCCGGGGCATATCCTCAACTACAAGTCGAACCATACGAACGGATAACGCAATGGACGGACAGAAAATATCCGAAACGGAAGCGCTGGACATCATCGCCCGCGTCTTCGACCGCAATATGCGCCGCATGAATTACGTGCGGGGCGAATTGTTCATCTTCTGGGGAGCGCTGCTCAGCCTCACGGCGCTGGCCGAATACGGGCTTTACCACTGGACAGGCAACGTGCGCGTACTGTGGAGCTGGCTGGCACCGTTGGTCTGCGGCTATATTTGGACGGTTCGCAATTCGCGGCGGAAGGCCCTCGTCCGCACGGGGTTCGACGACCTGCTGATCCTGATATGGGGCATGCCGGCGATGATCTCGGCCGCCGCGATCGTCTATGCCGTAACCATCCCCGGGAATACGATAAACCCCGTAGGCGTCATGCAGCTGCTGCTCGGCACGGCACTGGCTATCACCGCCGAATTCTACCGGGGGAAAGGCTCCCAGCAATCGGGGTCGTTCGCAGCGCTGCTGATGCTCTCGATCTTCGAGCTCATCATGGCTTTCAACTATACGTTCCGTGTGCCGTTCGACGCCCAAGGCGGGACGTGGATGCTCGAACTCTCCGCCCATGGCATACTGCTCGTACTGCTACCCGGTTTTATCCTCCGCCACATAACCCGCAAGCAATGTTCAAAGAACTGAATCCGCTGCTGCATTCGGAACTGAGACTGGCCGTGATGTCGATCCTCATCGGGGTCGAGAGCGCCGACTTTGTCTTTATCCGGCAGCAGACCGGAGCCACGGCGGGCAACCTTTCGGTACAGCTGGACAAGCTGGCGAAGGCGGATTACATCGAAATCGAAAAGACCTTCCGCGGGAAGATGCCCTGCACGGTCTGCCGCATCACAGACACCGGGCGCGATGCCTTCGCCGAATACGTCGCGGCACTGCAGACCTACATAAAAAGATAACCACAAAACGTCCACGGCGTTCCGCCGTGGTTGTAGCCGTCCATCTCTGCCCCGCTGTGGCGGGGACTTTTTGCCGTGACAGCGGCAAAAGCGCTCTGGAAGGGCATCCGTATCCGAATTTACATCGTGCAGAAGAACGTCACCAGGAACGGGACGCTGAAATCGAGCACGCAGCCGTGGAAGATCGACATCACGGCATAGGGTTTCCCTGCGGACTGCGTGATGATCGGCAGGGTGGTATCGAAAGTCGTGGCTCCGCCGATCGAGACGGCGGCCAGCGGCCCGAACCACCGGGCAACAAGGGGTGCGGCCAACAGTGTGAACAGCTCGCGCATGACATTGCAGAGCAATGCCACCGTTCCCAGCTCCGCGCCCCGGAAATCGGCGATGAAGATACTCGAAAGCGAGTAGTAGCCGAACCCAGCGCCGACGGCCATCGTGTCCCCGGCCGTAAGCGGCGGCAAGAGCAGTGTCGACAAGGCAGCGCCGGCCAGCGTACCGACGGCCGTCATCACGGGCAGCAGCGCCAGCCGCGGATCGAGCCGCCGCACACGCCCCGCAAGGGCCGTATCGCTGCCGAGGGTGATCCCCACGCAAAACATCAGGGCATAGAGCACATAGGTGCTGAGGCGCGACCCCGCCACGTCGAACGGCAAGGCGGAGAACAACCCCGCCAGACACCCTGCGACGAAAAAGGCGACGATCACGAGGCTCCCCCGCAAGGCGCCCCATACGGAAAGGGGTCGGGTGTCCCCGCCATCTGCGGCCTGGCCGCCTGCCGCCCCTCGCGGGAAATCCGCAGCCGCGGCAGGCAGTCCCGGCGATTCCGCACCGCCTCCGTCGGGCACAGCGTCCCGGCGCCGGACGCAGCGCCACAACAGCCACGACATACAGATGCTGCCCGCGACCGAGCATGCGAAGATGACAAAGGCCGTGCGTCCGAGGGTCGCCATACCGCCCACGACGGCAGGGTCGGAACCGACCTCCAGTCCCAGCAGGAACAGCAGGAGCCATATAATCACGGTGATCATACGGGAGACGAATACGAGGCGCCAGCTCGACAGCAGGCGCCCCGTAATGATTCCTCCGATGATGACGGCAAAAATGACAAGCATCGTTTATTCCTGCTTCGCCGTGAGTTTTTCGATCTGTTTATCGGCCTCGGCCGCAAGTTTGTCGGCCTGTTTGCGGGCTTCCTCGACCAGTTTGTCCCCGGCCTTCTCGGCAGCCAGCTTGGCCAGCGCACCTTTCTCCTTCGCACCGTCGATAAGCTTCGTCCGTTGCGCCTGGGCGGCCTCGACGAGTTTCTCACCCGCCTTCCTGGCCTCGGCCCGGAGGTTGTCGGCCTGTTTGCGGATCTCCTCGCCGAGCGACTCGCTGCCCGTGAGCTTCTGAATCTGCTGGTCGACGACGTTCTTCACGGCCTGCTCGGCAGCCTCCTTCACGCCGAGCGTGATCTTGGGCGAGGTGAACGTGCCGCCGATACCGACGTTGACCGATTGCAGGATACCGCCCGTCGAACCGGCCGGGAGGGCTACCCTGGCCGTATAGTCGATGGTCTGGTCGAGCCCCGTCGAACCCGACATGTTGATCCTGATGTCGCCCATCTTCAGGTCGAAAGGCTCCGTAGCGATACGTCCGTCGCGGATGGCGAAGCGGATAGCCACGTCCTTGGCCTCGATCTTACGCAGGTTGTCGTTGTTGAGCGCCTTGGCCAGTGCATCGAACGCCTCAATGTTCTGGATGCGGATATTGGCCGACTTGATCTCGCCCGTGGCGTTGACCGACTGCAGGTCGGGCGACATCTGCGCATCGAGCGTCGCGGACATATCGAGCGAAAGCGAATAGTCGCCGCCCGTCTTGGCAAAGACCGGGACGAGTTTCTGCACCATCTCCAACTCGTCGAAGGTCTTGGAGAACGATGCCCCCGAAAGCCCCAGCGAGAGTTTCAGCGCCGGGCGCTGCGGATCGGAGGCCGTCGAGTAGCTGCCCGATGCGGTAGCCGTACCTCCGAAGAGCTGCATACGCAGGCGGCTGAGCGACAAAGTTCCGTCCGCCATGCGCATTTCGCCGGTGATACCGCCGATGGTCATCTTCTGGAACAACACCTTCTGCAACTCGGTATTGAGCGAAAGGTCGAGGTTGCGCGGGACTTCGAGCGCCTGCGCGGGAGCAGGGGACTCGGCGGGCGTTTGGGCAGCAGCTTCCCCGCCGGCGGTTTCTTCGTCGGCCGGCATGGCGTTCATGATCTCGTTCAGGTCGAGCAGGTCGGATTTCACGTAAAGACGGCCGGAGAGCTTGTCGCCCCGCAGCAGGTAGCCGATATACCCCGTAAGCTGGCCGTTGGCCGCAAGGTCGCTCTTACCCACGGTCACGCCGAACTCGCCCAGCGTCATCGACGCCGGGGTGATCGTAGCCGCGGCACGGCGGATATGCACCGCGGGCAGGCCGGGCATGGAGAGGCCGAGTTTCTCGACGACGAACGTCCCCGAGGCGCCGATCTGCCCGTAACGGGCCTTCTCGACATCGGACATGCGCCCCGAAACCTTCACGTCGGCGCTAATCAGTCCGCTCAGGGCTACATCCTCACCGAGCGGGTAAACCTCTTTCACCGCCCCCAGGTCTACCCGTCCGTCGGCCGCAGCGCGGAATACCGGATCGCTGGCGAGGTTCGTCGCATAGAGCGATGCCGAAAGCGTGTTACCCGCCATGCGGAGCGTGAATTTCGAAAGGTCTACCTCGGTCTTGTCCATGACGCCGCCGGGGTTGACTATCCGTGCGGCGATATTGATTCCATCGACCGCCTTGGGCAGCGACGAATACTGGAAACTGCCGTTGCGCACCTCGGTCTTGAGTTCGAAGGCCGGAAGCGCCGCCCCGCGCATCTCGCCACGGGCCCACAGCGCCATCGAAAGTTCGCCGGAGGCGGACAGGTTGCGGAAATCGCGGGTATAGAATGCCGGGACGAGCGAAAGCACGTCCTTGAACTGCACCTTGTCGCATCCGGCCGTAATATCCATAGCCACGGCATCGTCCTTCATTTCGGCCCAGCCGTCGAGCGTAAGCTCGATCGCATTGAGGCGCAGGCGGTTCCGCGAGAAGGTAAAACGGTTGTTCTTCAGGTCTGCCGCAATCACGGCGTCGAGCTCCGCCTCGGCATCGCTCAGCAGCGGAACCCCGCCCGAAACCAGCCGCACGGCACCGGCCGTAAGCCGCAGGTCGAGGTCGGTCTGGTCGGCCGACATGTCGCCCCGCAGGCGGAGGGAGAGGGGTGCCGTCGAAAAACGCATGCCCGTCGAATCGTCTTCATAGCGGATCGTCGCGTCGCTGATCCTGAAATCGCGAATCGAGAGGCTGAACGACGAAGAACCCTCCTCCGAAGCCCCTTCCCCGGCAGCGGGTTCCTCCCCCGAAGCCTTCACGATGTCCCAGTTGACCTTGCCGTCGGCGAGTCTATGCGCGTGCAGCGCCGGTTCGGCGAGAATGACCTTCGTCACTTCGAACCCGTCGTCGCCGAACAGCGACATCGGGTTCACGACGACCGATATGCGGTTCGCGGCAACGATCGTATCGCCTTCGAACAACCCCGCGCCCACGACGGTCAACCCTTTCAGGTCGAGCGACGCACGTGGGAAATGGCGCAGCAGGCTGATGTCGAGTTTCTCGAAATCGACCCGTGCGTCGAGCATCTCATTGGCTTCGCGCTTCACGATCTGGGCGATCTTCCCCCTCAGCAACATCGGGGCGACGAAAGCCACCACCAGAACAACGGCCACGACAATGGCCACAATCTTCACGATCTTTTTCATTTTCCATCTGTTTTAAAGACGAAAACCGTAGTCCCCGCCTCTTCGAATCCGACTTTACGGTAAAGTGCCCGGGCAGCTTCGCGCGCAGGGTTCGAGGTGAGCATCACCTTCCGGGCACCGATGCGGGCGGCATGCTCCGTGGCAGCCTTCACGAGCGCCTCGCCGGCACCGCAGCCGCGGGCTGCGGCATCGACCACCACATCCTCGACCCATGCCTTCCGGCCCGAGGGAAGGTCGTACCACACCAGCGTCAGCACCCCGGCGATCCGGCCATCCAGCCGGGCGGCGAACAGCGCCGCGCCATCGCTGCACACAACACGTTCCATGGCCTGGCGGGAGAGTGCCCCCAGCCGGGGCGAAAGCTGAGGCATGAGCCTTGCGAACGCCTCGGCGAGTTCGTCGGATACCTCTGTCACACACTCTATTTCGACCGCCATGTTTCCCGGATATTTTTCACAAAGTTAATCTTTTTTTCGAAACCCCGGCTTTTTGCCCGTATCCCGGCTGCCATATGCCGAAAAAAGATTACTTTTGTCCCGTTCGGGACAGGCAGGCAAACCGACACCCCGACGCGGCCCCGTGCCACCCTGCGGCGGATCGTACGCCGGGCGACCGGTGCAGTTGCGGACAGCCCCCTCCCTCCGGCGCGGAGAAAATGCCCGGGGAGGGGCAGGAGCCCGGGCGCCGGCAAGCCCGGGGAATACCCGGGCCGAATCCCGGCCGAAACCGTAAAAAATTATGGAAAACATGAAAAAATATGCATTCCCGCTCGCGGCGCTTCTTTTCGCCGCCTGCAATTCCGGCGAAGAGACCACGACCACACAGATTCAGGAGCCCGTCGCCACGATCCTCGAATACACCCCGGCACCGGGCCAGTTCATCAACGGCACGATGGCCGAGTTCGACCATGTGGCATCGGCGGCAGACGCATGCAGCTATGCTGCGAACCGCATCGCTTCGAATAACTGGGTTTCGCTCGGCGGCTGGGGAGGCCGCATCGTGGCGGCCTTCGCGGAACCCGTGCCCAACACGGGCGGATACGACCTCTACGTCAAAGGCAACCAGTTCGACACGTCGTCCGAACCGGGCATCGTGTGGGTGTCGCAGGACGCCAACGGAGACGGAGCGCCCAACGATACATGGTACGAATTGCGGGGCAGCGAATACGACAACGCCGAAACGATCCGCGATTACAAAATCACCTATATCCGCCCAGCCGAGGCGGGTGATGAGGTGACATGGAAGGACAACCAGAACGGCAACGGCACGATCGACCGTGTGAAAGAACATACGCAGGCCTACTACCCCGAATGGATCGTGGAGAATGAAATCACATTCGCAGGAACACGGCTGCCGAACAATATCGGGAAAGCCGGGAAAAAATGGACGATGGAAGCTTTTGCATGGGGATACGCCGACAATTATTCGGCCTCCGACCGCATCGGCATGACCAACCGCTTGCGGATCAGCGACGCCGTAACGGCCGATGGCGCCCCGGCCAACCTCTCACAGGTCGACTTCATCATGGTGCAGACAGGGGTGAATGCCAAAGCACCCCTGATCGGCGAGGTATCGACCGAGGTGAGCGGCATCGGCTGCTACCGCACCATCACGAAAAAACAATAACCGCACACGGCGACCCGCCCTGCCCGTGGCGGCATAGCCCCGAATCCCGGAAACGATGACCCTCCGCGACCAACTGCTCGAACTCCAGGAGCCGAAATACATGAAATTCACCGCGGCACTGATGCCGGGCGTGGAAAACGTATTGGGCATACGCCTGCCGGTACTGCGCAAAATAGCCCGCCAGATCGCCGCAGGCGACTGGCGCACATACCTGGCCGAAGCCGAGGATTTCTATTTCGAGGAGCGGATGTTGCAGGGGCTGGTGATCGGCTGCGCCCGCTGCACGCCGGCCGAAAAGCTGGAGCATGTGGCGCGCTTCGTGCCCAAAATCGACAACTGGGCGGTCTGCGACTGTTTCTGCTGGCGCCTGAAGGCAGCCGAACGGCAGCCGATGTGGGAATTCATACAGCCCTATTTCCGATCCGAAGCCGAATACGACGTGCGTTTCGCCGTGGTGACGGGGCTGGGGAATTTCGTCGACGGGGAGCACCTCGAGGCACTGCTGCAACTGCTCGACGGCGTCCGCCACGAAGCCTACTACGCCCGGATGGCCGTGGCATGGGCGGTGTCGGTCTGCTATGTAAAATTTCCGCAGCGGACACACAAGTGGCTCGGCAGCTGCTCGCTCGACGACTGGACATTCAACAAATCGCTGCAAAAGATCATCGAATCGTTGCGCGTAAGCGACACGGACAAACAGGCGATCCGCGCCATGAAACGGCGCAAATAACCGGAAGGCAGCTCCCGACCGGCAAAACGGCCGCACCTGCCGGGTAAAACCGCTGTGGCCGCTGCGGGCAGAAAAACGGGGCGTGCGGCGCAGATTTGCAAAATAATGTTACCTTTGTGTAAGAAATTCCAAAACGAGCCCCTATGCGCAAACTGGTAATTATCCCGACATACAACGAGAAAGAGAATATTTCGGCGATGATCGACAAGGTCTTCTCGCTGCCCGAGGCTTTCGAAATGCTCGTCATCGACGACGGTTCGCCCGACGGCACCGCAGCGATCGTCAAAGAGCGCCAGCAGGAATTCCCTGCGACGCTGCACCTGCTGGAACGCAGCGGCAAGCAGGGGCTGGGCACGGCCTATCTGACGGGATTCCGCTGGGGACTGGACAACGGGTTCGACTATATCTGCGAAATGGACTGCGACTTCTCGCACAATCCCGACGATCTGGTACGGCTGTACCAGGCTGCGGCCGAAGGGAACGACGTGGTGGTCGGTTCGCGTTACGTGCAGGGCGTGAACGTCGTGAACTGGCCGATGTCGCGTCTGCTGATGTCCTACTTCGCTTCGATGTACGTACGCATCGTGACCCGCATGCCCCTGCGCGATGCGACGGCGGGGTTCGTCTGCTACTCGCGCCATGCGCTGGAGACGATCGACCTCGACGCCGTGAAGATGAAGGGATACGGCTTCCAGATCGAGATGAAATACTCGGCATGGCGGCTGGGACTGAAACTCAAGGAGGTGTCGATCATTTTCGTCGAACGCCGCGAGGGCACCTCGAAGATGAGCGGCGGCATTTTCCGCGAAGCGTTCTTCGGCGTGCTGGGACTTCCGTTTCGTTCGATCAGGAGCGCGAAAAACAAGTGACGGCCATCCGGCAAAAATACGGAAGCCGGCCTCCCCGCGAGGCCGGCTTTCATGCGAACTGGCGTTACCGCGGAGCCACAACGCCCCGGGAGTCAGAACGTGAAGAAATAGTTCATGAAGAAGTTCCAGAAGGTGACGACCCCGATGGCAAACAATTTAGCCAGGTAGAAATTCAGCTTCCAGCGTTCATGCAACAGATAGATCGTGAGGTTGTTGACCATAAGCCCGACTGCCGCGATACCGAGGAAACGGAGGTATTGCCCGGCAATGTCGGGGTTTTCATTATGGAACGTCCAGATGCGGTTCAGGACATAGTTCGAGGTCGATGCACAGAGGAACCCCAGCGAATTGGCCAGGTACTTGTTCAGGCGCAGCCACTCTTTGCAGAGGTAGGTGACCCCGAAATCGACGAAGACCCCCGAACCGCCGACGACACAGAATTTGATGAACTGCTGGATCATGGTGCGACGACCTCCGTGCGGAGGGGTTTTCCGTTAAACCAATTCGTGTACCCTTCGCGGCGCAGGGCGAAACCGGCATCGAAATCGGCGCCGGAGAGTTGCCCCGGGACGACGAACCGCATCTCGCGCGTGATTGTATCCCCGGCCGGGATCTCGAAGTGCTCCCCCGTATCGAATTCCTCGACACGGAAGCGGCCGTGCTTCCAAAGCATCACGAGCGCCCTGTCCCCGCAGACCCCGATCTCATAGGGGTAAGGATTCGATATCCGCAGCGTCAAACGCAGCGTATCGCCCGCGGCGACCTGTTCGGGCAGCCCCGTAAAGGTAATATCCACAAGGCGCGTCGGATGGAAATGCGGGTCGACAAACCACGTGAAGCGTTTGCCGTTGGGCAACACGACGCTCCGGACGCGGCCCGTGGTATCCGCCCCGTCGTAAGGCGTTTCGACCAGCACCTCGTGTCCCGCGAAGCGCGTATCGTCATCGCGGAACTGCCACTGGTGCGTACGGTAACGGATATTGGGCTGGCAGTAGGCCTCCTCCCCGGTATAAAAGGCGTATTTGGCCGCGACGGCATAGCCATGGCGGAAAATGACGGGGCGGCCATCGGCGATCCCGGCGATCCGGCCGTAGCTGGCAGGATTGTCGAAGACCTCGAAACGCAGACCCAGCGGATTGAAGATCATTTCGAGGCGCACCAGACCGGCAAGGAGGATGGTCGCCAGCCCGGCACACATCAGGTAACGCCGTGTGCGGGGATGCCGGCGGGCATAGGTAAAAAGCGTATAGATCAGACCGAAAACGGCGACGATCACCCATTGGGGCTGCACGTAGCCGCGGAATGTCGAGAGCAGGAAAAAGACGATGAACGCCACGGGGATAAACTTCAGCGCACGTGCGACGGCGCTCTGCGGCTTCACGGCGATCCAAGCCTTCACGTACAGCGGCACGAAGAAGGGATTGAAAATCACCAGCAGGTTGAGCAGGTATTCGGCGACATAATTGAGCCGGAAGACCGAATTACGCCCCGCCAGATGGTAGGCAAACGAGGCCCAGTCGTGCCCGGCCTGCCACATGAAATGCGGCACGAGCAGCAACAGCGCTACCGCACCGCTGAGATATAGGGTCGGACGCAGGAACACACGGGGGGGGGTCACCGCAAGCGTGAAGAGCACGACCAACGCCCCGTGATATTTGCTGTAAGCCATCAGCGCCATGGCAACCCCCATCCAGAGCCATGCCCAACGGCGGTTTTCGGAGAACCGCTTGAATGTCAGCAGGAACAACGCGGTGGTCATCATCAGCGGGCCGTCGGGCACGGCGATAAAGCCGTAGAGCTGCAACATCAGCGTCGAGGCCGAGAGGACGACGAAGAGCGCCGCATCGCGCCGGTCGGCGTCCGCGGGACGGATTATACGCCACAACATATAAAGGTAGAGCGGTTGCAGCACCGTGAAGAAAAACCGCACGCCCAGTTCGCCCCCGAAAAGGTGCTCTCCGAGCCAGACCAGCAAGGCGGTCATCGGCGGATGGTCGAAATATCCCCAGGCGAGGTTTTCGGCGAACATATGGTAGTACGCCTCGTCGTTGGCCAGTTCGGAGAAACCGGCCTGCAGGAGGTTGCACACCCACCATACGCCGAGCCACAAAACCACCAGGCCGTCGGCGCCGAGCGCAGCATAAATCTTTTTGAGCGATGCCTTCATACAAGCGACAAAGGTAGCAAAATTTATCGTTTTTGCGCCATCCCCGGCCGAAAGAGAGGGGCTGGCGGAACTGCTTTTGCGAAAATCAGCCCGTAGGGACACACTTTGCCGGTGCAAAAAACGTTTCTGTAACATCGGGCCGCTGTTACGGAACGACGTCCCGCCGGTTCGGCGCCCGGACGAGAACGAAAATAGGAACGAGGGTAATGACAGGGCGGGACGATACCCGGAATGGCAATCGGGGCTGCGGCAGGAATGACCAGGCGGAGCAGCGGGACGGACAACTGCCGGGACGATGCCCAGGATACGGCAACCGACAAAAATACCCGAAGCCGACAAACGGCGGCAGACGAAAGGAATTGCGGACGAGGAAACGGAAATGCCGGAAAAGTACGGGGCGGTGCCTTCGGCGAAAATCTTGGACAATACCGTGTCCCACAGCCACATGCCCGCAATGAAAGCAAAAGGGAAAAGCACCTGCGGCATGTTACATATTTGGAAGTCCATAAAAAAGGGTTTCAGACAATGACACAACGGATTACAGATGCCTGACTCACAAATCCGGCATCACGCCCCGGCAAAGAATCCGGAGGAATATCCCGGGCTTTCCAAGCGCGGGCATTGCCAAAGGCGTCTTAAAAAATGCGAATATCAGACAATAAATACATAAAAAGAAACAATATTTATCCTATAAATAGCCTTAACTTCGTAGCATAAAATACCAACTTTTTACGGCAGCCCGCAACCTGCCGTTTTTGCTACGAAAGGCTGCATACGAAGAGGCCATGAAACTACGAAATTCCATACGTCCGATAAGGTTACTGTTGTTGCTGTCCGGCCTGCTGGCATTAGCGTCGTGCCGGCAGAACGAGACGCAATCCCTCTCGGAATACCTGGACTATGTAATCGAGAACAAGCATATTTTCGAAGCCGAAAAGGAAGAGCGGATCAGCAGGCTGAGGAACCTGCTGGGCGTAAGCAACCTGACCCCGGAACAGGAATACGAGATCAATACGAAGCTGTACGAAGAATTCAGGAAATACAAGCTGGATTCGGCCATCCGCTACGTCGAACGGAACCTCGAAATCGCCAGGCAGCTGGACAACAAAAGGCTGACCTACCTGTCGAACATGTACCTCGCCCAGCTCTACTCTTTTTCGGGCATGTGCGTCGAGGCGAACCAGATACTCCGCTCCATCCGATCGTCCGAACTCCCGCGCGACCTGCTTCCCGTCTACTACGAGGCCAACAACCGTTATTTCCAGCACTATGCCACGCTGAGCAGCCAGCGCAGCCACCTGCACGAAATGAATATCTACCGGGACTCGCTGATGATGGTTTCCGACCCGGGATCGTTCCGGTACAGGATACACCTGAGCTACAAACTCATGGGAAACGGCAAGATGGACGAAGCCAGGGCGATCCTCGACGAGTTGCTGGAAGAGGTCGGCAAGGACACGCCGCTCTACGCGGAGACGGCCTATGCCTACGGCTGTTTCTACCGGCTGAACAAAGACCCGGAGGCGGAAAAGAAATATTTCATGCTCTCGGCGATCGCCGATGCGAAGAGCGCGGTGAAGGAGAACGCCTCGTTCCACACGCTGGCTCTGATGTACTACGACCAGGGCGATCTTTCGCGGGCTTTCAAGTACACGCAGGCGGCCATCGAAGATGCGGTCTTCAGCAACGTGCAGTTCCGCACGACCCAGATGTCGAAGTTCTATTCGATCATCAACTCGATCTACCAGGCCAAGGAGGCCAAGTCCAAATCCAAGCTGCAGCACTACCTAATCCTGATCAGCGTCCTGTCGCTGTTCCTCGTGCTGCTGTTCATCTACGTTTATCAGCAGATACACAAGCTGTACCGCATTAAGGAGGAGCTGTCGCGGACGAACGGGCGCCTGATGCAGCTCAACGACGAACTGCATGAGAAAAACACGCAGCTCACCGATTCGAACATCATCAAGGAACAGTACATAGCGAGGTTCTTCGACCTCTGTTCGATGTATATCGACAAACTGGAGGACTACCGCAAATCGCTGAACAAACTGGCGCAGAACCGGCAGATCGACGAGTTATACAAACAGCTGAAATCCACGTCGATGATGGAGAACGAGCTGGATGAACTGTATAAGAATTTCGACGCCATATTCCTGAACCTCTACCCGTCGTTCGTCGCGGATTTCAACGCCCTGCTGGTCGAGGACGAACGGATCGTGCTCAAATCGGAAGACCTGCTGAACAAGGAACTCCGGATTTACGCCCTGCTGCGGCTGGGCATCACCGACAGCGTCAAGATCGCCTCGTTCCTGCGATGCTCGCTGAGCACCGTATATAACTACCGCACCAAAGCCCGGAACAAGGCCGCAATATCGCGTGAGGACTTCGAAAAAATGGTCATGCGAATCGGTGTGCCGCCCGAAAACAGGCCTTGAGCGATTCCACGGCAACTACATTTTTTTTGTATATTTTTTTGATAAAATATTTATTTACAAACATATAATACTTTACAGGTTCTACAATTTCCGCCCCAACCTATAAATATGGTATATAATAGGATTAATTTTGTAAACACAGCGTTCAGCCACCCGCTCCCGCAGCGGGCAGCCGGATTGCATCGGATTGTAAACACCTACTTAAACCTATTTTATACGAAATGAATCCAATTAAAGTCGGTCTGATCGGTTTTGGCAGAATGGGAGGTTTTTACCTCGAGGAGATGCAAAAAAGCGGTAACTGGGATATCGTTTACATCTGTGACGTATCTCCCGCATCACGGGAACTGGCCCAGCGGCTCTCACCCCGGTCGAAAGTAATATCCGACGAACAAATCATATTCAACGACCCCGAGATTCAGGTGGTCGGGCTGTTCGCACTGGCGGATTCCCGCCCGGAGCAGATTCAGAAAGCAATTGCGAGCGGGAAGCACGTCATCGCCGAGAAACCGATCGCCGACACGGTGGAAAAGGAGTGGCAGACGGTCGCGCTGGCCGAGAAGGCCAAAATCTTCTCGACGGTGAACCTTTACCTGCGCAATTCGTGGTACCACAACACCATCAAGGATTTTATCGCACAGGGCGAGATCGGCGAACTGGCGATCATCCGCGTATGCCACATGACACCGGGGCTGGCACCGGGCGAGGGGCACGAATTCGAGGGCCCGTCGTTCCATGACTGCGGCATGCATTACGTGGACATCGCGCGCTGGTATGCCGAATCGGAATTCAAGACCTGGAACGCACAGGCCATCCGCATGTGGGATTACAAGGATCCGTGGTGGCTCCAGTGCCACGGCACGTTCGAGAACGGCATCGTATTCGACATTACCCAAGGACATGTATACGGACAACTGGCCGAAAAACAGACCCATAATTCATACATCGACATCATCGGCACGAAAGGCATCGCGCGCATGACGCACGATTTCAAGACGGCGATCGTCGAACTGCACGGGGTGACGCAGACGCACCGGCTCATACAGCCCTACGGAGGCAAGAACATCGATGTGCTGTGCAAACTGTTCGCAGAGTCGATCGAAAGCGGGAAACGCAATCCGTCGCTCCCCTCGTTCCGCGACGCCGCCACGGCATCGGAATACGCATGGCGGTTTCTCCAGGATTCGCGGCAGCACGACCTGCCGGCAATCGGAAATCTGGAAACGCTGCAGGAGATCCGCGAACGCCGCCGCACGATGTCAAATGGCTACGGATTGCTGAGGAAGCGCGCATAAGCCGCAATCTGATACTAAAACAAACTTTATAAACCTTAAAAACAATCGGTATGAACCACTTACTGTTTATCGGCAACCTGGGTGCAAGCGAAATCATCGTCATAGCCCTGATCGTACTGCTGCTCTTCGGCGGCAAAAAAATCCCGGAACTGATGAAAGGTCTCGGCAAGGGTGTGCGCAGCTTCAAGGAAGGCATGAACAACATCGAGAACGACATCGAAAACTCGGGTACGGAAAAATCCAACAACGAAAATAAATAGTCCCTCAAAAACAACTAACTTAAATCAAGAAACAATGTCAAGCGAAATGTCAAGGAGAAAGTTCCTGAAAAAAGGAGCTGCTGCCGCGATCGGCTTAGCGGTCGTTCCGGGTACGGTTTTAGGTAAGAAGTTCGGGCACACGGCTCCGAGCGACAAACTCAACATCTTGGGTGTCGGTATCGGCGGCCGCGGCTCGTCGGTGCTCCGCGGCCTCGAAAGCCAGAACATCATCGGCCTGTGCGACGTCGACTGGAAATATGCCGACCACGTGTTCAAGCGCTACCCGGCTGCCAAGAAGTACAACGACTACCGCAAGATGTTCGACGAAATGCTCAAGTCGGCAGACGCCGTGATGGTGGCCACGGCCGACCACACGCACGCGATCATCGCAGCCGATGCGATGACGGCCGGCAAGCACGTCTATGTCGAGAAGCCCCTGACGCATACCGTATACGAATCGCGTCTGCTGACCAAGCTCGCCGACAAATATAAAGTAGCCACCCAGATGGGTAACCAGGGTGCGTCGGACGAGGGTGTGCGCAAGGTTTGCGAATGGATCTGGAACGGTGAGATCGGCGAAGTCCGCAAAGTGGAGACCTTCACCGACCGTCCTATCTGGCCGCAGGGCCTGAGCCGTCCCGAAGACGACCAGCGTATCCCCAAGACGTTGAACTGGGACGCTTTCATCGGCCCGGCCCCCTACCGTCCCTACAACGCGATCTACACCCCGTGGAACTTCCGCGGCTGGTGGGATTTCGGTACCGGCGCACTGGGCGATATGGCCTGCCACATCCTTCACCCGGTATTCAAGGGCCTGAAGCTCGGCTATCCGACCAAGGTTCAGGGTAGCTCGACGCTGCTGCTCAACGAATCCGCACCGATGGCGCAGACGGTGAAGTTCGTCTTCCCGGCACGCGACAACATGCCGAAGGTAGCCATGCCCGAGGTAGAAGTATACTGGTACGACGGCGGCCTGAAACCGGCGCGTCCCGAGGGACTGCCCGCAGGCAAAGACCTGAACATGGCCGGCGGCGGCGTTATTTTCTACGGTACGAAGGATACGCTGATCTGCGGCTGCTACGGCGTGAACCCCTACCTGGTTTCGGGTCGCGTGCCCAACGCACCGAAGGTACTGCGCGAGATCAAAGAGTCGCACCAGATGGACTGGGTACGTGCCTGCAAGGAGGATGCCGACGACCGTGTGCCGAGCGCATCGGACTTCAGCGAAGCCGGCCCGTTCAATGAAATGGTGGTTATGGGTGTGCTGGCAGTCCGCCTGCAGAACCTGAACCGCGAGTTGCTCTGGGACGGCCCCAACATGCGTTTCACGAACATCCCCGATGACGCCACGATCAGTGCCGTCATCAAGGACGGGTTCCACATCAAGGACGGCCACCCGACCTTCGACAAGACCTGGACGGATCCGGTCAACGCACAGCAATTCGCACAGGAGCTCATCAAGCACACCTACCGCGACGGTTGGAAACTGCCCGACATGCCGCGTTAATCTACGGACAAGATTATCAACTCAAATTAAAACAACGGAAAGAATATGAAAAAAGTCATTTTATTCTCGACATGCATCGCAGCAGCCGCAACGATGGCGGCATGCGGCGGCCCGGGGGCCAAAGGCAAAGCGGCAGCCGACACAGCAGCGGCAGAAACCAAAGCCGTACCCGAATACACGGTCATCAACAATGCGACGGTAGACCTCGCAGGTTTCCCGCAGGACAAGGACGGCTACTACGTGATCTTCGACGGCAAGACGTTCAACGGCTGGCGCGGCTACGGCAAAGACCACGTGCCCTCGAAATGGACGATCGACAACGGTGCGATCAAATTCAACGGTTCGGGCGGCGGTGAAGCCCAGGACGGCGACGGCGGCGACCTGATCTTCACGCACAAGTTCAAGAACTTCGAGCTCGAGGTGGAGTGGAAAGTTGCCAAAGGCAGCAACTCGGGTATCTTCTACCTCGGCCAGGAGGTAGCCACGACCAAGGACGGCAAGCAGCGGATGGAGCCCATCTACATCTCCTGCCCCGAGTACCAGGTACTCGACAACGAGAACCATCCCGATGCCAAACTGGGCGTCGACGGCAACCGCAAGTCGGCTTCGCTTTATGACATGATCCCGGCCGTTCCGCAGAACGCCAAGCCCTATGGCGAGTGGAACAAGGCGAAGATCATGGTTTACAAAGGCACCGTGGTACACGGCCAGAACGACCAGAACGTGCTCGAGTACCACCTCTGGACTCCCCAGTGGACGGAGATGCTCGAAAAGAGCAAGTTCAGCCCCGAGAAATGGCCGCTGGCATTCGAACTGCTGAATAACTGCGGCGGTGCACAGCGCGAAGGTTACATCGGCTTCCAGGATCACGGCGACGATGTATGGTTCCGCAACATCCGCATCAAGGTGCTCGACTAATTCCGTTAACAACGGTAACGTATGAAACGTAAACTGTTTACAGCGGTTTGCATCCTGCTCGCTTCGGCAATGCTCCCCTGCGGGGCATTTGCCAAAGCGAAGAAGGACGCAAAGAAGGATATCGGTATCCAGCTCTACTCGGTCAGGGATCTGATCGGGAGTTTCGGAAGAAACCAGCACGACTACAAACCCGTCCTGAAGGCACTCGCCGACATGGGTTACACCAGCATCGAGGCCGCCAGTTACAACGACGGTAAATTCTACGGCAACACCCCCGAGGAGTTCAAGCGCGACGTGGAGGCCGTAGGTATGAAGGTGCTCTCTTCGCACTGCGGCAAAGGTCTCTCCGACGAGGAACTGGCTTCGGGCGACTTCTCCGAGTCGATGAAATGGTGGGATCAGTGCATCGCAGCCCACAAGGCCGCGGGCATGGAGTACATCGTGACCCCGTACCTTCCCGTCCCCAAGACGCTGAAGGACATGCAGACCTACTGCAACTACCTCAACGCGATCGGGAAGAAATGCCGGGAAGCCGGAATCAAATACGGCTACCACAACCACGCCCACGAATTCCAGAAGATCGAGGACAAGGCTGTCATGCTGGACTACATGATCGAAAACACCGACCCTGAAAACCTGTTCATCGAACTGGACGTATACTGGGCCGTGATGGGCGAGGCAAGCCCCGTCGATTACTTCCACAAATACCCCGGCCGTTTCAAGATGCTCCATATCAAGGATCGCCGCGAAATCGGCCAGAGCGGCATGGTCGGATTCGACGCCATCTTCGAGAATGCCAAGACCGCCGGTGTGGAAAACATCATCGTCGAGGTCGAGCAATACAGCTACGATGTCGAGAAGAGTGTCAAACTGAGCCTGGACTACCTGCTCAAGGCACCTTTCGTAAAGGCTTCGTACAGCAAATAATCCCTCCGGAAGCATGAAGACGATATCCGGCTGTCTGACGGATGGCCGGATATTTCTTCGCTGAAAGATACCTTCCGGAAAACAAGCAATAAACCCTACTATCCCATGGAAGAAAAGGAAATGACGTTCTGGGCACACCTCGAAGACCTGCGTTGGACGCTGGTACGCGTGGTCGCCGTCTTATTCGTGTTCGTTGTCGTCTGTTTCTGCCTCATGCCCTATCTGTTCGACAATTTCGTACTGGCTCCCACCACGTCCGATTTCCCGCTTTACAGATGGCTGTCGAAACTGGGAGGCGGCAATCCGCTGCTCCCCGATTTCAGCAACGACCACTTCTCGGTAGAACTCATCAACATCAACGTTGCCTCGCAGTTCCTGACGCACATCAGCACCTCGTTCTGGTTTGCACTGGTGCTGATATTCCCCTACCTGACGTTCGAAATATGGCGGTTCGTACAACCGGCCCTGTTCGACAACGAAAAGAAGAGCGTCGGGATGGCATTCGCATTCGGGACATTCATGTTCTTCCTCGGATGTGCGGTCGGTTACTTCCTGGTCTTCCCCTTCACGTTCCGGTTCCTGACCGAATACCAGCTGAGCCCGCTGATCACGAACCAGATCTCGCTGACTTCCTACATGGGTAATTTCCTGATGCTCATTTTCGTAATGGGTATCGTCTTCGAGCTGCCGCTGCTGGCATGGCTGCTTTCGAAACTGGGGCTCGTGACAAAAACATTCTTCCGGCAATACCGGAAACATGCCGTAGTCGTCCTGCTGGTGCTCTCCGCGGTCATCACCCCGACGGGCGACCCGTTCACGCTGATGATCGTCTTCCTGCCGCTTTACCTGCTCTATGAGCTGAGTATAAAGATTGTCCGGGCATAACGGACTGCGACACACGATTTGCCGGCTTTTGCCGACATACGAACTACTACGGCCGGGTAATTCCCGGCCGTAGTCATTATGGGGAGGGGCCTGCCGGGTCAGATGCCCTGCCCCTCCGCCTGAGGTGCATTCCGCATCGAAGCCCGGTACTGCGTCGGTGAAACGCCGTAACGCTGCTTGAATGCCCGGTTGAAATAGGGAATGTCCGTAAAACCCACTGCATAGCAGATTTCGGAAATGTTCTTGGAAGAGCGGGTCAGCATCGTACAGGCCATCTGCAACCGAAAGACATTCAGATAAGCGACAAACGACTCATTGGTCGCCTTCTTGAAAAACAGACAGAAGGCCGTCTTGTTCATCGAGGCATAGGACGCGATCTCCTCGAGGGTTATCTTACGGTGGTAATTCTCGACGATGTACTTGTAAACGGCCTGCAGGCGCTGCTTGTTCTTATGGATCCTGGCTCCGCGGAATTTCCCGGGCCCGATGGGGCGGTAATGCCCGTCCTGAGCGATCAGGAAAAGCAATTGCAGCAACGTCACGAACTGTTCGGGGTCGGAGCTGCGTTCGAGGCCCGCCAGTAATTTACGCACCCTGGCCGCCGTTTCGCCGGTAATCCCGATCGCCTGGCGCAACTCCTTATAGAACCCTACGACGGGCTGGAACTCGGGCGAGAGCTGCGACAGCTGCACCAGAAACTCCTCGCCGAATTGCAGCGAACCGTTTTCGATCATCCCGTCGGGGGCGCACAATGCCTTGTCATAGACCCAGCCATGCGGGAAATAGGGCGGCAATACGACGATCTCCCCCTCGCGGAAGGGTTCCGTAAAGTCGTTGGTCACCCGCCGCCCGCCGCCGCTCAGCACCACCGTAATCTCGTATTCGGGATGTTGGTGATACGGGAATTCATCCCGGTACCACAGCCTTTCGTGGCGGTAAGTGAAAGAGCGGGAGGCTCCCTTGAATATTTGTCCGCATGTAACAGTCCCCATCAGTCTTCTGCAATCAATTTTGCGAATATAAGACAATGTTCCGAAAAATCGGAGAAAACAGGGGAGAATTTTGCAGGCGCCTCCGCTTTCAGCTCCAATCAGCTCTGCAACCGATATTCCCTGGGGGTGTAGCCGACATGGCGTTTAAAGAAACGTACGAAATGCTGCGGATACTGGAATCCCAGTTCATAGGCCACCTGCCCGATGGTTTTGTTCGGGTCGAGAAGCCCCTCCTTGGCCGCGTCGATCATCTTCAGCTGGATATACTCCTGGGCCGATTTCCCGGTCTCCTTTTTCACCAGATCGCCGAAATAATTGGGCGACAGGCATATTTTGCTTGCAAAATAGCGTACCGAAGGCAACCCTTCCTTCGCAGCGGCGCCTTGGGTAAGGTAATCGTCGAGCAACCGCTCGAAACGTGCCAGGACATCGAGATTCATGTCCCCGCGCGTGACGAACTGGCGCTCGTAAAAACGCATACAATAGTCGAGCAGCAGTTCTATATTGGTCGCAATAAGCCCTTTGGTATGCTTGTCGATGGCGTGGAGCAGTTCCATGCGGATTTTTTCCAGGCAGTCGAGGACAATCATACGTTCTTCCTCCGACAGGTGCAAGGCTTCGTTGGACTCATAGGAAAAAAACGTATATTTCTTAATCTTCTGCCCCAGCGACGTACCGCGGATAAAATCGGGATGAAACAGCAGCCCGACCGATTTCTTGGGAACACCCTCCACGTCGGTATACCCCACCGTCTGCCCCGGAGCGATGCAGATGACCGTCTGGTCGTCAAAATCATAACTCGTCTTGCCGTAGTTGATTCGGCATCCCGCCGTCTCCTTGAGGAATACCGAATAGAACCCCATCGTCATCCGGTAGTTTCCCTGGCTCTCGGCCGTATCGAACGAAACGACGCCGACCTGCGGGTGGCGGGTCTCGAACCCGAAGAGTTTGTTATACTGGTCGACAGTGTCGATTTTCAGGATTTCTTCCATGTTTTTTTCTTTACCTTTTGCAAAGATAGTGTTTTTGCAGATTCGGCCCACATGCCGGGCCGCCGAAACAGTAATTGGGGTAATATTATCCGTAATAGGGGTATATTACTGTACATCAGCATATTTCACAACCGATCAAACCAGTAATCAGGGTAAATATATCCGTAATACGTATACAAAACGAATGCCCCGCGGGATGTAGTTTTGCAGTGTGGAAAAAACATCAAACACAATAGAGCCATGAAAACAAAACTGAATTTCAACATGTGGATCCCGACCCGCATCCTTTTCGGGGCGGACGAACTGAAAAACCTGCACAGGCAGGAGATGCCCGGGAAAAAGGCGCTGCTGGCAATTTCGAACGGCAAGTCGACCCGAGCAAACGGCTATCTGGCCGCCACGGAGGAACAGCTCCGGCTGGCAGGGATCGAAAGCGTGGTATTCGACCGGATCGAAGCGAACCCCTTGAAATCCACCGTCATGGCCGGAGCGGCAGCGGCACGGGAGCACGGGTGCGACATGATCGTCGCATTGGGAGGCGGCAGCGTCATGGACGCCGCAAAGGCCATAGCCCTGATGGCATCCAACGACGGCGACCTGTGGGACTATGTATTCGGCGGGACGGGCAAAGAACAGCAGGCCGAACACGCACCGCTGCCGGTCATCGCGATAACCACGACGGCAGGAACCGGGTCGGAAGTCGATCCGTGGGGCGTCGTAACCAACGAACAAACCCATGAAAAGATCGGCGTCGAAGCCGCATTCCCCGTACTGGCCGTAGTCGATCCGAAGCTGATGCTCACCGTGCCGCCGAAATTCACGGCATACCAGGGGTTCGACGCATTGTTCCACAGCGTGGAGAGTTACATTTCGAAATTCGCCAACCTCGCAAGCGACATGTACGCACTGACCGCCATCGAGCATATCGCCCGCAACCTGCCGCGCGCCGTGGCCAATGGCGACGATCTCGAAGCTCGCACCCGCGTGGCCTTCGGCAACACCCTTTCCGGCGTGGTGATGTGCCTGAGCGCCACGACCAGCCAGCACTCGATGGAACACGCCATGTCGGCCTACCACCAGGATCTGCCCCACGGCGCCGGGCTGATCATGCTCAGCAGGGCTTACTTCTCGTTCTTCATCGACCGGCACGTCTGCGACGAGCGTTTCGTACGGATGGCCCGTGCAATGGGGATGGAGCAGGCCGCACAGCCCGGAGATTTCATCACGGCGCTCACCCGCTTGCAACAGGCATGCGGCGTCGCCGACCTGAGGATGTCCGACTACGGCATCACCCCCGGAGAGTTACAGCAAATGACGTTCAACGCATTCGACACAATGCCCGGACTGTTCGAATCAGACCGCCACAGGCTGAGCATCGACGAATGCACAGCCATCTACCGGGCCGCCTATAAATAACCCGAAAAAACGACACGATCATGAAACGACCATTAATTCTGACAACAGCCATACTTATGATACTCGGCACGAACACATCCGTCGCACAGGGCGATGCAGACAATTTCTACAAAAGCAATTCGGTAAACACCGAGAAAGTATCCTTTTCCAACCAATACAAAATGAAAGTAGGCGCCCGGCTCTTCCTGCCCAAGGAGCTGGAGGAAGGGCGAAAATACCCCGCCGTCATCGTCGGGCACCCGATGGGCGCAGTCAAGGAACAGAGCGCCGGTCTGTACGCCACGAAACTGGCCGAATGCGGGTTCGTCACGCTGGCACTCGACCTCTCCTTCTGGGGTGAAAGCGACGGAGAACCGCGCAATGCCGTCCTGCCGGATGTCTATTCGGAGGACTTCAGCGCGGCGGTGGATTTCCTCGGCACCCGCCCCTTTGTCGACCGGGAACGTATCGGCGTTGTCGGGATCTGCGGCAGCGGCAGCTTCGCCATCAGCGCTGCGAAGATCGACCCCCGCCTGAAAGCCATCGCAACGGTCAGCATGTACGACATGGGGGCAGCCAGCCGCAACGGGCTGAAACACGCCCTGTCGCCCGAACAGCGCAAACGGATCATCGCCCAGGCTGCCGAACAGCGTTATGCCGAATTCCTGGGCGGGGAACCCCTTTACACCGGCGACACAGTACACGAACTGACGGCCGAATCCACGCCGATCGAGCGCGAATTCTACGAATTTTACCGTACGCCGCGCGGGGAGTTCACCCCCGACGGGGCCACGCCGCGCACGACTACGCACCCCACACTGACCAGCAACGTGAAATTCATGAACTTCTACCCCTTCGCCGACATCGAGACCATCTCGCCGCGGCCGATGCTCTTCATTGCAGGTGAGAATGCCCATTCGCGGGAGTTCAGCGAGGACGCCTACCGCCTGGCTGCCGAGCCGAAAGAGCTTTACCTCGTGCCGGATGCAGGGCATGTCGACCTCTACGACCGGACAGGCCTGATCCCGTTCGGGAAACTGGAAACATTCTTCAGGGATGCGCTGAAATAATCCCGCTGCGCGGGCAACAGTCCCAAAAGCACACCGGGATGCCGCACCTGTCCGGCGCCCGCGTACCCAGGATCGACCAACCTGTAAAACCAATAAAGAACGACTATGAAAAAATTATTGTTACTGCCGTTCATGCTGCTATCGCTGGTACTGCCGGCGGCATGCGGGGAATCGGGCGACGACCCCGCCCCTTCCGGAGGGCACCCCGGTCAACCGGAGACGCCCGGCGGAAACGAGGGCGGCGACCCGGGCGAAACATCGCTGAAAATCGGCATCACGGTCGGCAGCCGCACGATTACCGCCACGATGGAGGACAATGCCGCCGCACGGGATTTCCTTTCGCGCCTGCCGCTGGAGGTGACGTTGTCGGATTACAGCAACGCCGAAAAAATATTTTATCCCTCGCCGGCGCTGACGACCTCCAAGGTCGCACGCGGCTGCACCCCTGCACCGGGCGACATCACGATCTATGTCCCGTGGGGCAATGTGGCCATATTCTACAAAAACGGGTCGAGGAGCAACGACCTGATCCGGATCGGGCGCATCGACGGCAACGGAATCGAAGCCCTCAGCATCCCCGGCTCGCTTAGCGTCCGGTTCGAAAGGCAACGACAGGAAACACCGGAAAACAATAGTGCACAAAATCCGACATGATGGAAACGAAAGATAAAACGGCATTGGTCACCGGGGCTGCGAGCGGCATGGGAGCAGCTGCCGCCCGGATGTTCGCCCAAGCGGGCTATTCGGTCATGCTGGCCGACATGAACGGGACGGCGGTGGAAGCGGCCGTACAAGGACTCGCAGCATCGGGATATGAGGCCGACTACACGGTATGCGACGTGACCGACGAAGCCCAGGTCAAAGCGATGGTCGAAAAGACGGTGGCAAGGTTCGGCAAACTCGATGCCGCCTACAACAACGCAGGGATCATGCCTGCGCGGGTAGAGACGGCCGATACGGAAACAGAGGCATTCGACCATGTGATAGCCGTCAACCTGAAAGGGGTCTGGCTCTGTATGAAGTACGAATTACTGCAAATGCGCAGACAGGGCCACGGGGCCATCGTCAACACCTCGTCGATAGGCGGGCTGGTCGGTTCACCCGGCCGCGCCGGATACCACGCAGCCAAACACGGGGTGCTGGGGCTGACCAAATGCGCAGCGCTGGAGTATGCCGGCAAGGGTATCCGGGTCAATGCCGTATGTCCCGGGACAATCGAAACGCCGATGGTCGACGACATGATCCGCACGGGGAACCTGGTCGTGTCCGAAGCGTTGCAATTCGCCCCGGCAGGACGTTTCGGCCGGGCGGAAGAGGTCGCAGCAGCCGTCGTATGGCTTTGCAGCCCCGGAGCGAGCTACATTACGGGACAGGCAATAGCCGTCGACGGCGGATATACGGCCATGTAAATTCAAACTAAAAAACAAGAACGATGCAGATAAAAAACACCACCTACGGAGGCGAACGCCCGCTGTTCGCCTCGCACGGCCTGCGCATGGAGCACGTAACCATCCAGGCAGGCGAATCGGCACTCAAGGAGTGCTCGGATATCGAAGCCGTCGATTGTCGTTTCGAAGGCAAATACCCTTTCTGGCACGTCGACGGGTTCGTCGTCCGGAATTGCCTCTTCACCGAGGGCGCACGCGCGGCGCTGTGGTATTCGCGCAACCTTACGATGAGCGACACGCGGGTCGAAGCCCCCAAGATGTTCCGCGAGATGGACGGCATCCGGCTGGAGAACGTACAGTTGCCTTTTGCACAGGAAACGCTCTGGCACTGCCGCAACGTGCAGCTGCGCAACGTACAGGTCGACAAGGGCGATTATATCTTCATGCACGGCGAAAACATCCGCATAGAGGATTACGCGCAAAGAGGCAACTATTCGTTCCAATACTGCCGCAACGTGGTGATCCGCAACGCCGTCATCAATTCGAAGGACGCTTTCTGGAACACCGAGGACGTGACGGTCTACGACTCCGAGATCAACGGCGAGTACCTGGGCTGGCACTCGAAGCGGCTGCGGCTGGTTAACTGCAAAATATCGGGCACCCAGCCCCTGTGTTACGCCACGGATCTCGTACTGGAAAACTGTACGATGGCCGACGACTGCGACCTGGCGTTCGAATACTCGACATTGCAGGCCGCCATAGACGGCCCCGTCCGCAGCATGAAGAACCCCCGCAGCGGTTCGGTCACGGCCGAAAGCTACGGGGAGATCATCCTCGACGGGAATATCAAGGCACCGGGCGACTGCCGTATCGAAACGTGGAACGACCAAAGCAGCTGCGCATAGATGGAATACGATTTCGATACCGTCATTCCCCGCCGGGGCACGGACTCCTGCAAGTGGGATACCCCCGCGCAGGAAGACGTGCTGCCGATGTGGGTGGCGGACATGGATTTCCGCACGGCCCCGGCCGTCATCGAGGCGTTGCAGCGGCGCGTGGCACACGGCATCTTCGGTTACACGAAGGTGCCCGATGCCTATTACAACGCGATAGAAGGCTGGTTCGCACGACGCCACGGATGGCGGATCGACCGGCGATGGATCGTCTGCACGACAGGCGTCGTCCCGGCACTGTCGGCCGTAATCAAGGCGCTGACGAAGTCCGGCGACCGGGTGATCGTACAAACACCCGCCTACAACTGCTTCTTCTCGTCGATCCGCAACAACGGGTGCGAATTGTCTTCCAACGGCCTGTCGTACCGCGGTGGCCGGTACACCGTCGATTTCGAAGACCTGGAAGCGAAAGCCGCCGACCCCAAAGCGAAACTCCTGCTGTTATGCAACCCGCACAACCCCGTCGGACGGGTCTGGACACCGGAAGAGTTGCGACGCATGGGCGAAATCTGCCTGCGCCACGGCGTGCTGGTCGTGGCGGACGAGATCCACTGCGAACTGACCTATGACGGACACGACTATACGCCTTTCGCATCGTTGTCCGAAGAGTTCCTGCGGCATTCGGTCACCTGCAATTCGCCCAGCAAGGCATTCAACCTGGCCGGGATGCAGATCGCCAACATCGTCGCCGCCGACGAAGGGGTGCGACGCCGCATCGACCGGGCGATCAATGACAACGAAGTCTGCGACGTCAACCCGCTGGGCGTAGCGGCACTGACGGCCGCCTACAACGAGGGGGCGGAGTGGCTCGACGCCTTGCGGGCATACCTCCGGGAAAACTACCGCTTCCTGCGGGGGTATTTCCAGGAACACCTGCCGCAATACGCCGTCCTGCCGCTCGAAGGCACCTATCTGGCATGGATCGACTGCCGGGCCGCCGGTACGGGTTCGGAACGGCTCGCGGAACGGCTGCTCGATCAGGGACGGCTGATGGTCAGCCCCGGCACCCTCTACGGGCCCGGCGGCGAAGGCTTCATCCGCCTGAACATCGCCTGTCCGCAAAGGACGCTTGGCGAGGGGCTGGAACGGCTGCGAAAAGTGCTGGCCCGATAAAAAACACTATTTTTGCAGCCATCTTCACCGCCGACCGTCTATGGATGCAGGAAAAAAGCGAGAATACGAATTGCTGGAGCTGATCCGCACCGGCAAGCCGATGACCTGGAGCGAGCGGCTCGACCTGATCGTCCGGTTGAGCATTCCCTCCATTCTGGCACAGCTGTCCGTCATCGTGATGCTCTACATCGACGCCTCGATGGTCGGAAGCCTCGGGGCAAACGCCTCGGCATCCATCGGGCTGGTGTCGACGACCACATGGCTCTTCAGCGGGGTATGCACGGCGGCGGCCACGGGATTCTCGGTACAGGTCGCCCACCTGATCGGCGCCAACGACCCGGCGGGCGCGAGGAACGTCCTGCGGCAGGCATTCTCCGCAACGCTGCTCTTCGGGCTTTTCGCCTCGGCCGTCGGATGCGCCGTCAGCGGGTCGCTGCCCGGATGGCTCGGCGGGAACGACGCCATCGCCCCGGATGCTTCGCGTTATTTCCTGATCTATGCGCTGTCACTCCCGTTCCTGCAGGTCAACTACCTGTCGGGCAGCATGCTGCGGTGCAGCGGCAACATGCGTGTCCCAAGTATGCTGAGCGTCCTGATGTGTGTGCTGGACGTGATCTTCAACACCCTGCTGATCTTCCCGACGCGGACGGTGCATTGGGGCGGCGCGGAAGTGGTGTTCCCGGGTGCAGGCATGGGCGTGGCCGGAGCCGCGCTGGGAACGGCGCTGGCAGTCATAGCGACGGCCGGGCTGATGACCTGCTATCTGTGGTTCCGCTCGCCGGAACTGGCGTTGGGAAAGGAACGCGGAAGTTTCCGGCCTACGGCCGAATGCCTGCGCAAAGCCGTCCGCATCGGCCTTCCGATCGGTTGTGAGCATGTCATCCTCTGCGGGGCGCAAATCCTGACTACGGTGATCGTCGCACCGCTCGGCACCGCCGCCATAGCAGCCAATGCCTTCGCCATCACGGCCGAAAGCCTTTGTTACATGCCCGGCTACGGAATCGCCGACGCCGCCACGACATTGGTCAGGCAGAGCAAGGGCGCCGGGCGGCGGATGCTCACGCAGCGTTTCGCCCGCATGACCGTGTCGCTCGGCATGGTCGTCATGGCATTCATGGGTTTGGTGATGTACGTCGCCGCCCCGCTGATGATGGGCATCATGACTCCGGATCCGGAGATCCGGGAGCTCGGCATCATGGCACTGCGCATCGAGGCTTTCGCCGAGCCGATGTTCGCCGCTTCGATCGTAGCCTACGGGGCTTTCATCGGTGCCGGGGACACCGTAGTCCCGAGCTGCATGAATTTCTTCAGCATCTGGGCCGTACGGCTCACGCTGGCCGCGCTGCTCGCCCCGACGATGGGATTGCAGGGTGTATGGATCGCCATGTGCATCGAACTCTGTTTCCGCGGCGCGATTTTCCTCGTCCGGCTGCTGCGGGGCAAATGGCTGGGTGTCGCCACCCCGGCTTGCTGAATCCGGAATCGTATAGCGAAAGACCCGATACCGGACAACTTCCTCTTCCGGGGAACGGAGCCTCAGGCATTTTTTTTGTAAATTCGGAATAAAACAATATCGTCATGAAAAAAATATGGGCCTATATCCTCCCGACGGTGCTGTGTTTCGTTCTGGGGGGACTTGCCGGATGGTTGCAGCACGACGCGATCAACGAATGGTATCCGCTGCTCGACAAACCGGCGCTAACACCGCCCAATGCGGTTTTCCCGATCGCATGGAGCATCATCTACCTCTGCATGGGCATCTCGGGCGGGCTGGTACTGACCTCCGGAGCCCCCGCCCGTAAAAGTGCGGTGAGGCTGTGGTTTTTCCAGTTAGGGTGCAATTTCCTGTGGAGCATACTCTTCTTCGTCTGCCGCAGCCCGCTGCTGGGCATGGCGGACATCGTGGTGCTCGATGTCCTGGTGATCCTCTATCTCGTCCGCAGTGCAAACGTACGCGCCGCTGCCGCATGGCTCTTCGTCCCTTACCTCTGCTGGCTCCTCTTCGCCACCTACCTCAACGCCTATATCCTCGTTGCGAACGGGACGGGGCTGTAAACCGGGGAAAGGCGCGATGTGCAGCAGGACGAAGATTTGAAAAATCCCCGGGAAGGAAACTCCCGGGGATTCGACGGCGTATCGCATAAGGCGGCTATTCCAGCAACGGCAACCTGCCCAGCATATCCCTGAGCCGGATCGCCGTACGGGGCATCGGCTCGGCGACCGTAAGGCCCACCAGCTCCTTTTCAGCCGCAATATCGTTTATCACGCGGACGACCGCCTCTATTTTCATCCCGTCGGGATCGGTGCCGACCGCCGCAACGATCTCCGCCGGGTCGAGCACGTCCATATCGAAATGAACCACCACCTTCGACGCCCCGCACGATTTCAGCCAGGCCCGGAGCGCATCGCTGTCCGCAGCCACCTCTTCGGGGGTGAGATGCTTTATCCCGTACTGATGCTGGCGGGCCTTAATCTCGTCCCGCTCCCAGTTGCGCAACCCTACGAACAGGATCTTCGACGGGTCGAATGCGGCGGGCAGTTCCGCCACGATCTTCGCATCGCCGTGCCCCATGCAGGCCGTGACGGCCATGGCATGGTAGCCGGGATAGGGATCGCCCGGAAGCGTGATGTCGGGATGGGCGTCGATCCATACCATCGCCACGTCGCCGCCGTATTTCGCGGCAAGGTAGGTGAACGGCACCACGCTCACGGAGCAATCCCCGCCCAGGGTCACGATCCTGCCGGGATCGCTCGCCCGCAGCATCTCCAGCGCGGCTTTCGTCTGCCGGAGAATGACGTCGCGGTCGAGTACACCGTCCGTCACCCTGCGTTCCCCGGTCTGGGTGGAGACGGGGACAGTGAGCGTTTCCTGCCCGCCGCAGGGAGCCAGGAAGTCGAGCAGCTGCGCCCCGAGGTAATATCCCCGTGCGGCATCGTCGGGATCCTTTACCTCGGGCACCATTGCCGCGACATTGCCGCCCTGCCATTGCGGGTAGATCAGGCGGATCGTAGATGTGTGTGTTTTCATAGTTTTACGGTTTGTCGATAGTTTTTCCTGCGCACCGGCAGAAATCATTCCGCCGGCCAAAACGGCAGCCAATAAAATTCCTTTCATGTCCGGATTCACCTTTTTCGTCGGATATGCAAAAATACGGAGTGGCCCCGGATATTGCAAGTACCCGCAAATTATTCATATACCGATAAATTTATCGGTACAGACAAATTACGGGGATATGATGCAAAGTCTTTGGAAAATGATTATTTTTGCACAAACCGGATATCCATATGTACGAAAAGAAAATACCTTTCGACATCGATTGCGGAATAAAGATCGCCATGGAGGTCATCGGGGGCAAGTGGAAAAGCTGCATCATCCTCGAACTGGACAACGGGCCCAAACGCCCCAGCGAGTTACACAGGCTGTTTGCGGATGCCAATGCGCGCGTAATCGACCAACAACTGAAAGAGCTCGAAAAACACGGGGCCATCCGGAAAAAGATCTACGCGGAACTTCCGCCCCATTCGGAATATTCCATCACCGACACCGGCAGGTCGCTGATCCCTGTAATCAAGCAGCTCGAAACCTGGGGCGACGCCTTCCGTCCGAAGATGAAGGAGATCCTCGGCATAGAGGATTAAGCTGCCTGCGATGCAGCGACGCAATTTCATTGCGTCCGATTGCCCGGACAGACAAAAAACACCGCGCGGCCCGAACTTCGGCACAACCCCGGCCGGGAATCCGGTGCCTTTATGACAAAAAACTCTTAAAAACTAAACGGAGATGAAAAACACACTCGTAATATCCGGCCATACCGATCTTTCGGCATCGGTGGCCAACAAAACGATCCTCGAAACGATTGCGCAACGACTGCCCCAGGCGGAGATCGTACGGCTCGACAGCCTCTACCCGGATTTCAAAATCAACGCGCAGGCCGAACAGCAGCGGCTGCTGAAAGCCGACGTCATCGTATTGCAGTTCCCGGTATTCTGGTACAGCGCCCCGTCGCTGCTGGAGCGCTGGATGGAAGAGACCTTCCGGCACGGGTTCTCGCACGGAAGCACGGGCGACAAACTGAAAGGCAAGAAACTGGTGCTCTCGTTCACGACGGGCGCCCCGGCGGAAATGTATTCCCACGAAGGGCCAATGGGCTACACGATCGACGAATTCCTACCCTGCTACAAGGCCACCTGCAAACTGTGCGGGATGGAGTTTGCCGGATATGTCTTCACCGGCGGGGTGAGCTATGGTGCGCGGACGACGCCAGAACAGGTCGAAGCGCAGAAAGCGAAGTCCGTGGAACATGCGCAGCGGCTGCTCGGGCTGCTCGCGACATTGTAAACCCCGGGCACGCGGCGAAACACCCCGGCAATTCCCGGCAGTCCCAGGCGCGAGGAGTAACCGGAGGATACCGGTGCATCCGGCACCAAAGAAAAGGATTCTGCCCGTTACGCCCGACACGCAGGCAGCTAAAGGGGCGGCAGGGAAAAAGAATGACCGTCTGGCAGGAACCGGAGTAAATCGTTGTATGGCAGACAACGCTAAACTAATCTCTAAATGCTCCGGATCCCGCCGACGGCCATCGAAATTGCGGCGGCAACGCTGATTACAGGAATGTTTGCAATGGTTCACTGCGATTGAGAGCACCGCCGCCGCAGGTTATTCCAACGGCTGCAGCCTCCGGCGCGTAAAGACGATATGCGCCGGAATGTCACCCGTTTCGACCGACCACTTTTTCGTACCGTCGGGATTGAAACAGTAGAGCGTACCGGGGGTCACATAATCCTTGGCGTCCGTCACGAAAAATTCGCGCGTATTGGGGTTTATCGCAATACCATAGGGTATGGCAATCTGTTCGTTCGTTCCGTCGGTAATGAAATTCCGCGTGACGACCTTCCTGGTGCGGACATTGACGATCGCATAGCTGATCGTATTGCGATGCGTGTGGTAGCTCCACTCGGTACTGTACACATAGAGCGAATCTCCGCAAACAGCCATTTCGCTGTTGGGCAACAATTTCAGTTCGTCGATTACCTCGTCCATCCTGCTGTCGATCACAAATGTTTTGGACGGCGTATCGTAGTAATCGCCGCGCGAGGAGACCCATATCTGGCCGTACTTGTCCAGTTCGAGCCGGTGCAGGTTGATCGCAACGTCGATCTTCTTAACCTCACGGAACGTATCCAGATCGATGACCGACACCGTACGGTCGTAGTTCGGCACGCGGTAGCCGCCCGAATTAGCGACGTAGAGTTTGTTGCCCGAGATAACCATTTCTTCGGGTTGGTAGCCGACCGTACAGGTTCCGACGACCGACATGGTAACCGTATCGACTTTGGCCACATAGCCCAACCGGGCGTTGGGATCGATCTGAACCGGCCCGGCATAGGAACTGACGTATGCATAGCGTCCCTTGAAAACGATGTAGCGGCAGTTGGGAATCGAGATCTGGGTGATATGCCTTGCCGTCCGCACATCCATCACCTCGACGAAATGCGAACAGTTGACCACTGCGTAGAGCTTGTTGCCGTAAATCTGTATGTCGTTTCCCACATCGCCCAGCTCCTTCACAACGCCCGGATTACGTTCGGCATAGATATTTTTCGTATAGATCCCCGTTTGGTAGTCGAAATAGTCGAGCGTGGACTTGTTGCTGCCCATATTCCCTTCGTTCAGCAGGAAAAAGCCGCAGATCTCACCGCTTTCCCCTCCCGTAACGGTCGTCGAGGTCGACGGCACGATCTGTTCCTCCTTGCGGCAGGAGAAGAGCAGCACCACCATCGTAATAACGACGGCGCATAAGCGTATGTTCGGTAATCGTATCATAGCGTCCAACTGAAAATTATTTTTACATTTGTCCCGGGCATCGGGTAACACTGCACCACTTCGTACTGCTGATTCAAAAGGTTGTTCACTTCCACGGCCGCCCGTAATTGCGAGCGCTTCAAATTGAAAATTTTGGACAGCGACAGATCGCTCGTGTACCACGACAGCGCATAATTTTCAGCAATGTTGGCCCCCGCTTCGTAGCGTTCGCCGGTATAGATAAAGCTGTAATTGAGGCTCCAAGTCCCGTAATTCAACCCGATGATCGCCGAGCCGCTGTGCCAGGGAATATAAGGTATCTGGTCGCCGTAATACTTGCTCGCGGGATCGGTAAAATCCTGGGCTTTCTGGTAAGTGTAAGTCACGCGGCAATCGGCCCCGAACTTTCCGAAACGCATTGCGCCGCTCACGGTCGCATCCACTCCGCGGATTTCGACATACCCCAGATTGACCATCGTCCACTGGAACTGATTGGAGGTGGGCATGGCGATAATCTTGTCTTCGACCTGGTTGTAATAGGCGTCCACACTCGCATCGAGACGGCGGAAATGCGACGACGGCCACTCCTTGGAGTAAGCCAGGCCGACGTTGTACTGGGTCGTGTATTCCGGTTTGAGGTATTTGTTGCCGATAAACGTGTAATAGAGGTCATTGAGCGTGGGCATGCGGAAAACCCGCTTGTAAAATGCCCGGAGCGAGAGGTCGATGTCGTTGAACGGGGTGTACTGCGCCACGGCGGTCGGCGTAAGGACATGCTTGCTTTCGGCGGCCGCACCCGCTTCCCGCGCGAAATCATCGACGAACGTGTAGAGCAAGCTGCCCTGCACGTCGATCTTGCCGAAACGCAACGATGTGGCCAATGCCGTGAGCGAAGTGAACCGCGACGGATAGACGAAATTCACCAGGTCGGCTTCGAGCATGTTATACTGGAAATCGGCCGCCAGGTTGACATCCCACCAACTGAACAGCGTGAATTCCTGTGCCGCCGAAACATATGCCTCCTGCTGATAATAATGGTTGTCGACATACATCGTGGTCACGTCCAGACGGGGATCGGAAAGGTAATGCAGGTAGTCGTAGGCGTATTTTGCATGAACCGAGAGGCGATACCACGGCGCGAACGCCTTGCTGAACGCGCCCTGCAGGAAAAAATTCGTATCCCATTGGCGGTCTTCGTGTTTAAACTTACCGGGTTCCTCGCGCACGAAAGCCCCCGGGTAGCCCCGTTCGGAGTTGTAGAAATAGACTTTCGCCCGCCAGCTCCCATCCTTGATCCGGCCGAAAAGTCCGTTCTCGATACGCAGGGCCCGCACATCGCCGTTACGCCGCACGGCAGTGGTATCATAACCGTCCGCCTTGACGTAAGAAAACTTGTAACGGCCCGTCGTATAGAGGAATTCCGCGTTCAGGGAGTTGGACATCCGTTCGCCGAGACGCTGTTCGTAGAGAACCGACGGATTCACGGTGCCGAACGAACCGCCCTTGAGCGTGAGTTTGAGGTTATGCCGCCTGCCCGCCCGGAACTCCGGGGTACGGGTTTGCAGGTAGACGGCGCTCGCCGAAGCGTAGTCTTTCGCCGACTGCACTCCGGAACTCTTCTGCCCGTTGTAAAGCGTCACGGCAGCCATGTTGTCGAGCGAATACTTACCCAGATCGACTTGTCCGTTCTGGGCATTGCCCAGCTGCACCCCGTCGTAGAACACGCCTACATGCTGTGTGCCCATACTACGCACATTGATCGTCTTCAGTCCCCCGATACCGCCGTAATCCTTGATCTGCACACCGGAAAAATAACGAATGGCATCGGCTACGGAATGGACGCTCAACCGCTGCAACTCCGCGCCGTCGAGCACCTGCGCCGGGATGATTTTTTCGGGACGGCGGCTGCCGAGGACGACCACCGAATCAATCCGCTGTATTTGGGAGAGCCGGGAGGAATCCTTTTGCGCATAGACAGCGGTTGCGCCCGGCCCCAGGCAGAGGGCCGGACACAACACTACGGTAAATACCAATCTCCGAATTCGTTTTTTACCCGTATCCACTGTACTATTTCGTCATGTTAAAATCCTTCACGCCGAATACTTCGGTCGAAACCTCGCCGATCCAGCCGCACTGAGTGTTGAGCGCCACCTGTATTTTAACGAAATCCACATACTTGAGATTCGCATCCTTGCCGTCGAAGGTCACGGCATTCGAGATTTTGAAGTGGTTGTCGGCCGGTGCCGCATTGTAGTTGTCGTCGTCCGTCAGGCGGTCTATCGGACTGAAATTATCGGCATATCCCCAGTCGAATGCAGGATTCACCCAGTAAGTACCGTTGCCCGAAGCATCGTAGCTGCGCGATTTGAGGCAGGGGCCCCGTAGCGTGTAGCTGTCCGCTTCGACCCACGCCGGATAGTAATAGTCCTGCTGATGGAATGCTTCGAGATATTCGATGACGCCGCTGCCGCCACGGTTGTCCGTCCATGCGACATTCATCTTCGGTGCCGAAGGACGGTAATAAGTCACGGCGTAATCCCGGATGGTCTCCTCTTTGCCGTACTCCGATCCTTTGAGTTCGTACCACGTGTCGTTGGGAAGCCCGTCACCGTTTTCATCCTGCATCACCCAGACGATGCCCGGTTCCGACGAACCGTCGAACGGATTGCCCGTGACGGCGATGTTGTAGTCGCCGTCATTGTCGATGCTGTGGTCGAACCCCACGACCAGGCAGCCCCCGAATCCGCCCAACGAAACATAGGCCGTCTGCGCCATTCGGTTTTCCGCATAAGCACACGCTTCGGCCATCGTAACGGCCGTATAATTTTCGTTGACAAACTGTCCCGGCGCGGGCAGGAATTCGTAAACTTTATTGCAGGCCGCATTGCTCGCCGCCGTCCTGGCCCGATAATAAGTCCCCTCTTTCGGGCATACGTTTACCGTGAAGTCGTGGGAGACCAGGATATACTCGTTCTGCATTTCGAGTTTCACGGTGTGCGCCCCCTCTTCCGATGCCGTGAACGCATATTCGGCCTTATCGCCCCGCTGCACCTCCTGCCCGTCGACCGACCAGGTGTAGACGGCGTCGAACGCATTTTCAATCTCAACGGCCCGCAGCAGGATCGTGCGCCCCAGCGATACATTGCAGGTGCTCTGCTCGATCGTCCATGAGAAATCCACCTCCTCCGGCAAACGGACGCCGACCATAAACGAAACGGCATCCTCACCGTCCTCGTTACGGGTCGTAAGGGCGAATGCGAAGTCGCCGCGCGCATCGCCCCGGAATGTATAGGCAGGTTCGTTCGACACCTCTTTGCCGTCGATCGTCCAACTGTAAGTGGTTTCGAGCGACGAAGCGACGACCGGTTTCAGTTCGAGTTCCGAGCCCAACAACAGGGTAAAGCCTTTGTCCGCCCCCGGCAGCGAAATGGTCGGCGGAGTCAGCTCAAATACATCGACACGCAACTCCTCCTCATCCATACCGCCTTTGTTGGTAACGGTCAGCGTAATAAAATACTGCCCGGGCTTCTCGGACGAAAACCGCAGTGCGGGCTCGCTGCCGATCCGTTCGCCGTCGAGTGTCCAAACGAACGTCGCATCCTCGGCATGTTCATACGACGGACGGATTTCGATCTCGCGGCCGGCTTTGGCCGGATAGATGGCCGTCGGGCTGTCGAGCGTGATGACCGGCGGGTCGGGAAGAGGATCGGGGTTCTCCCCTTTCGAACACGCCGCCGAAAGGAAGGCGACTGCTATTGCAATTTGATAAAGTCGTTTCATATAAAATAGGATAATATGCTGATAGGCTTCGAATGGATAACTGCGGCAGCGGCGCTACCACTCGACGGTAATGTCGTCCACCGCATAATACGCAGGCAGCGAATAACCGTAACCGTTATCGGCGCCGCCAGCCTGATTCAGGCGCAGGGATACGATCTCACCGAGTTCGGAAAGATCCCACTTCGTCCACTCTTTGGTGACGGCTTCGGGAGTAGCAAAGGTCATCGTAATAGTCTTGATCTCTTTGTCGTCGGCATCGTAACCCGTGGCGTAGTAGGTTACATCCTTGGTCAATGCCGGCGAAAGGCCGTTGCCGGACATCGCGACCGAGTAAAAATAGCAGGTCGAGTTGACATGGATGCTCTTGACCGTACGTGCCTTGCCATCGGCGAATTTGAGAATCGGGCGACCGTCACCGTACGGAAAATCTAAATCCAGATAGCCGAATGTCGTCAGGAAATTATCCGAGCCATTGCAGCCTCCGCCTGTCATGCTGTCCTCCGTTCCATCGGGATTATACACGTACAAATCGTATAAATATCCGCCGTATTTACCCTGATCCAGCGAATTGGAATTATAGGAACATACGAACCAAGGGTATCCCCATCCGTTGATGAAGCCCGTAGGACGGCCGGTAGTGAGCTGCGTGGTTTCATCGACCCAGACATAATCGTCGGGACTCCCCAATTGGGTCGTCGAATATTTTTCGGGGTCATAGTTGCAGGCGACCCATTTGGCCCAGTCGCTACCCTCGAAGGTAACCGTATAGCTATGCGTATCCGCCGCACTTACTTGGAGTTCCGCCATGCACGAGAAATTTCCGGCCATTCCGATCAGGGCGATCACACCCTCCGTTTCTGCATAGCTGTTCGCTTTGGCAGGTGCCACGACCGTCAGTGCATTGCCTTCGACCGAAACTTTCCATCCGTCGGGTTTAGTCCAGGTCATCCGTTCGACACCCTTGCTCTCGATCGTAAATGTCTGCTTCTCATCATAGACGAATATGCCGTTCTTTGCGGAAATCGCGATGCTCAACGCACCCTGCATGGGAATTTCGATTTTTCCTCCGTCGGCAAGCGTAAAGACCGCAAAACCGGGGTTCGAGGCCGTATCCACCGACTCGAACATCGAATCGCCATCCTTGCCTTCGGCCTTGACCCCCATCTTAGTCCACGTTTTACCGCCGTCGACCGACATTTCCCACTCCTTGGTTTGGGTATCGATGCGCAGCTTCGGAGCCACGGCACTCGCCCCCGGAGCGCCGTCCTCACCCTGCGCCTTGATCTTTTCGCCGTCGACCAGTATGAATTCGCCGCCGAGCGTCCAGTAATAAAGTCCGTCGTCATCTTTTTTCACCGAGACAGCGGGAGCGTCGATTCCGTTTTTTCCGTCGGTGATCGTGGCGGTTTCACCATTGGAGAATGTAATCGTATATCCGTCATTATTTTTGACGACGGAGGTCACGGTTACATTCTTTTGTAATGCATCGACCAGTTTCCGGAGTGCGTCGATATCGGTGTTGGCACTCTTCATGGCCTGCTCCATGGCTTCCATGCGCGAATCGAGGTCATCGACCGCCTTCCACAAATCATCGTCGTCATACGAACAACTCCACGCCGAAACGCCGAGCAGCGCAATCGCCAAAAGGGTAAACAGCTTTTTCATAAGTATTTGTTTTTATGGTATTCAACTAAAGTTCAGGAAGAAGACCGGGAATCCCGATCCCCTTCCTGTGTCCTCAGAATCCGGCGGTGAAGAATATCCCGGCCGGGAAATGCGTATAATTCCGGTAGTCGGCAACCATCTTGGGGGTACCCGAACCCAGGTCATAAACCGAAATATCGTTGGTGAGGAAACTCCATCCGTATCCCAGAATCGTATTGTAGTAGTATTCGCCGGTTACAGGATGAACGGCCGGCATGTTGTAGATCATTCCCCAATTGGCGATATTCGACTTTACATCGCCCAGCGTTTCCGTCGTATTCGAGGAGAAAGTATGGCGGTAAATCGTGGAGGAATTGTTGCAGAAATAAATTTCATCGCCCTTGGCCGTGATACCCGGCGTCGCACCCCAGCCGGAGGCGACACCGCCGGCGGTCAGCGTATGTTTTTCCTGCGTATAATCGCCGGCAGCCAACTTGATGATTTGGGCGGGGCTGGCGGAACAGGATATCCACAGGTAACCGGCTTCATCGGATTTGACGACACCGGTCACCGTGCCATCCATCGCGATCGTTTCGGCCACGGCCCCGTTTTCCAAGACCAGGATCGATTTGCCCGCAGGAACGAACACTTTGCTGCCGACGACCGCCATGCGGTTTTTCAACGCATCTTGCGAACCTTCGATGAAGCTGAGCGCTTTCGTATCGAGATCGAGTTTGTATACGCCTGCATTGTCGCGGATATAAGCCGTCCGGCCTATTACGGCCACATGCGACGGCATGGAAAGTCCGGGCAGGTCGCTTTTGCCGAACTTGCCAGTGCGCTTGAGTGTCCTGGCATCGGCCTCAACGAGGATGCCGTCGTTTCCGCCGTTCTGGCTGATGATGTAAGCCTTACCGTCGGCAATGAACATATCCTGCCCCACATTGCCCAACTCGGAACCGTTCATCCGCCAGTAGGCATAGTTGATTAAACGGCCGTTGGCTGTGATATAGATGACCGACCCGTTATCCGACGACATGTTGCCCTCGTTGAGTACGAACGTGCCTTCGGGATCGGAATAATCCACAGCGCAGATGCGTGCGGATGCAAGTTGGGTTTTCCCTTTGCCGTCGATGCCGACGAGCGAAAGGATACCCTCCGTATAGTATGAACCCGCGAACGCCGGGGCCGTCACGGTGACGGTCTTCTTGTCCGGGTCGATCCGTGCCGCCCATCCCTGCGGGATGCTCATCAAGTCGGCGGTCGTTATATCTCCGGTATATGCGAGTATCTTTTCTTCGCCGAAAGCAAACAGGTAGTAGTTGTCCACGTCGGTTCCACCCTTAGGGAGCTGCGCGGGAAATACGAATGCGAAGCCGGCAGCCGAGGCTTTGGGAATGATGATCGTCGTGCCGTCGGTCAGCGTGAAGGTCACCTCATCGTCGCCGTCCGTCACCGATTCGAAGAACGAGTCCCCGTCTTTTCCGTTGCTCCCCGCAGCTTTTACATCGTTGCCTGCGGCATCTTTAATACGCACCCCGTCCACAGTCCAGTAGCCGTCGGCATCGACGGCCATTTGGGGTTTCGAGCCGTCCTTGCCGGCGACAGGGATTTTGTTCCCGTCCGCATCGGTCAGCCAGTTGCCTTTGCCGCCGATCGTCCAGTAGTAAACGCCTTCGAACAGGTCGATACCGACCTCCGGTGCATTCGTGCCGTTTTTAATTTCGACGGTTTTGCCATCGTTGAAGGTAATCGTGTACCCCGTCGCCGTTTCTTCGACAGAGGTGATCGTTTTTTGCTGATTCAGCGCATCGACAAGGGTTTGTAACGTTCCGACCTCTTTGTTGATCCGGGCCAGTTCGGTTTTGATATTCCCGATCTCATTCCACAAGTCATCGTCGTCATACGAGCAGCTCCACGTCGAAACGCCGAGCAGCATTACTGTCAAAAGGGTAAATAGTTTCTTCATTCTGCTTTATTTTGATTGGACAATAAAAAATCAACCGTATCCTTTCGGGATACGGCGCAACAGAAATTCAAAACGGATTTACACCTTCGAAAACATCCAATGCCTTTTTTCGTACCGGAATGCCGGCAACAGGGAAATCGCAGTTTTGATTTTCACCCGTAATCCCGCAGGCAGCAAATCCAATAAAAGCATCGGCAGGTCTTCTGACTTGTTCCGGTTTCACGCCTTCCCAGCCTTACGGCCAGTGGCAAAGATTGTGAAACGTCTTGCGCCCCTCGTCGGGGCAGGAACTCACAGCAACGGGTATTGTCGCAGATTTTCACTGCATTCCCTTTTCATTCCGCATCACGGCCCGGCGGGTGTGATTTGGAAACCTATGCGACGGCAAATATACAAATAAAATTCAATATGGTATTTTCTGGCGCAAAAAAAATCGGTGCATATATTTTAAGGCATGACAGAAAGTGCCCCGTATCTGCCACCCCAGAAGAAACAAAAGCCCCACTGGCTTGACAATCAAACCAGCGGGGCTTTATAAGCGTACCCGGAGCCGGTTTTGAAATGTCAAAATATAGTCAATCCATTAAAATTGAATTTACACTATAATCATTTATATATCAATACTATATATCCAAATACGTTTGGAAATATTTGTAGCTATTTTCGATACTTTTGCCGACTTGCGGTCGTGGTGCGGTCGTGATAATTTGTTTTATCAAAACGAATTATCTATGTTTGCCATAACAGAAAAGCTCCTTTATCATGGCAACGACCAATTACCTGCTCACCCAATCGCAAAACAGTAGCGGCGAAAGTCAGATCATCCTGCGCACCTATGTACGCCATGATTACCGCATCCGCATCCAGTCCGGGATATGGGTCAGTCCAAAACGCTGGGGCAAGAAAAACGGCATTACGATACCGACCGTTCCCGGCGAAGAGCAAGAAATGCTGTTGATGAAAAAAGATACATTGAAACGGCTGACTGCCTACATCGAAGAGGCGATCGGCAAAGTTGAAGACAAAAATTCGATAGACCGCGCGTGGGGTGAAAAGAAAGTCCGGGCATTTTACAAACCGGCCAAAGCCCCCAAAGAACGGGAAAAATCCTTTTTCGACGTGATCGACACCTATCTTGCCGCGCACAAACTATCCGAGAACCGGCTGAAGAATTTTCGGGTATTGGTGCGCTGCCTGCATCGGTTCGAGTTATTCAAGAAGAAAGACGGGAGCCGGGGTTTTACCCTTTCATTCGCCAACCTGACACCGGAACTGCTGCGGCAGATCGAGGATTTCCTGCTCGATGAAAAGTCGGTGTTTCTGCAATATCCCGATATATACGAGCTATTTCCGTATTCGGCAAAGGTTGCGGTGAAGACGCCCAAGCGCAAACGTCCGCCCACGCTCGACGAAGAGGGCAACGAGGTTCCGAAAGGGATGCCCAAACCGCGCGGGCAAAATTCGGTGGCCGATATGCTCACCCGTTTCCGGGCATTCATCCTCTGGGCCATCGACAACGGCTATACGACCAATAATCCGTTCAAGCACTTTACAATCGGTGAAATTGTGTACGGAACACCGATCTATATCACCAATGAAGAACGAAACCGGCTGCTCGAAACCGATCTTTCGGACGACAAGGAGCTGGAGATGCAGCGGGATATATTCGTATTTCAATGCCTCGTAGGTTGCCGTGTGAGCGACCTCTATAAAATGACCTACCGTAGCATTATCAACGACGCCATCGAGTACATCCCGCGAAAGACTAAAGAGGACAGACCCATCACCGTCCGTGTTCCGCTGAACGAAACGGCTCGCAAGCTGATCGCCAAATATCAGGAGTACAGCCGCGACAGCCTGTTTCCATTCAATACGGAACAAGACTATAACCGCAAAATCAAAGAGGCGTTCCGCCGCGCCGGACTGGATCGCACCGTAACGGTACTCGACCAGCAGACCCGGCAGGAGGTTCAGAAACCGCTGTACGAGGTTGCATCATCCCACATGGCCCGCCGCACCTTTATCGGCAACATCTACAAAAAGGTCAAAGACCCGAATTTGGTCGGAGCATTAAGCGGCCACAAAGAGGGTAGCAAGGCATTTGCCCGCTACCGCACCATCGACGACGACATGAAAAAAGAACTGATTGGATTTTTGGATTAAAATATTATTTTTGTATCGGTATGGATGCGAAGAAAATAGACTCCTTTCAGCTAATTCCGCTGTTGCTCGTAATCGTAGCCACACTCGTCATGGCTACGGTCATCCGTTTCATCGTTTTAGCCGCAGGTGCGGACACCGGTACGGCAAATCTGGTTTTTGTGATCGTCATCGGTGTATGCGCCATCGTCTATTTGGTCATATCCGTAGTCGTAGGCGAAGCGTTCCTCCCGTGGATCTTCAGGAAACTGCCCAAACCCGATGTTCCGGCGTCGAACGAAGTTCCCGTTTCTACCGAGTGCGACGAGCCGACAAAACCCGCACTACCGCCTGTCGCTGCAATCAAAGAAGAGGCGGAGAAACTTTTCATTGCACGAAGAACGGAAAAGCTAAATATCTTTCTCGAATATACCCACCTTACCGTCGGGCCACACGTTTCCGCCGAAGGGTTGGAACGTCTGCGCGACTGCATCGCACGGTATGTCCGTGAAGAAGCGTTGCCGGACGACCTGACGCCGATCCGCACGGAGAAACTATCCAATTTCGACCTGTTCCATTTCGGGTGGAACATGGCCGAGTATTTCGACATCGGCAAGAAATACGAGGTCGTACCGTGGCTGCAAAAGGTCTTTGCCAATCTGAAAGAGTTGGAACCTTCGTACATCAAAGGCAAACTTTATACCTCGGAAACGAAACGATTTACGATTCCCAACACCACCGACCTACCGGCATATTTGGCTCGTCTGAAAGGTTAAACGTCCTCATTTTAGAGATAATCGGGAGATTTCAGGGAGATTCCAAGTGATTTTGGACTCCCTGAAATCCCCGATTTTCTTTGCCCCTGTTCCAATCGAACGGAACGAGACGAATCCATGTTTAACCTTAAAAATTCGATGATGAGTTTTCGAGAATTATTGGAATCCGGGGCGAATGTCAGCGTTACAATCAAACTGGATGATTTGAGGATTATCCTCAAAGAAGCGGCGGGTACACTACGACCCGCCCCGCAGGAGCGGCCGGCCGAAGAGTTCCTTTCGCGCAAAGAGGTACTGGCCGTTCTAAAAATCGACTCTTCCACGCTTTGGTGCTGGGAGAAAACCGGGTATATCAGATCGTACCCGTTCGGCGGTCGCAAACGTTACCGGCGCGAAGATGTCGAGGCGATCCGCACAGGCAGGAAAGGGGGACACGGTGGACGCTAAAAAAGCGCGGCAGGAAATTCCCTACCTGCGCGTCGGCACGTCTATTCTCAAACGGGTGCGGATGCCGTTGAGCAACGGACGGAGTATCGAGACGCTGATTCCTTGGAACGTAGAGACGTTACGTCAGGATTTCGGCAAAGATTATGTCGCGGGTGTGCCCAAATACGACGGTTTCTGCACCGTACCCAGCCACACGGACTATCGACGGGAGATTCACGGATTTCTGAACCGCTACGAGCCTATTTCAACCGTGCCTACCGAGGGTGAGTTTCCGCATATCCGGGATTTTCTCAACCATATCTTCGGTGAACAGATCGAGTTAGGCTATGACTACCTGCAACTGCTCTACTTGCGCCCGCAGCAACGGTTGCCGATTCTGTTGTTGGTATCGCAGGAGCGCAACACGGGAAAGACGACCTTTCTGAACTTCTTGAAGCTGATCTTCGAAGGCAACGTAACGTTCAACACCAACGAAGATTTCCGGTCGCAGTTCAACGACGACTGGACAGGCAAGCTGTTGGTCTGTGTGGACGAGGTGCTGTTGAACCGCCGCGAGGATTCCGAACGGATTAAGAATCTATCGACGGCCCGCAGCTACAAGGCCGAAGCGAAAGGCAAGGATCGCCGAGAGGTGGAGTTCTTCGGAAAATTCGTGTTGTGTTCCAATAACGAGCGCAATCCCGTCCTGATCGAGTCGGGCGAAACGCGCTACTGGGTGCGGCGCGTACCACCGCTCACGCATGATAATCAAAATATGCTGGCCGATATGCGGAGCGAGTTGCCGGGATTTCTGTTCTTTCTGCTTCACCGCGAACTATCCACCCGTGAAGAGAGCAGAATGTGGTTCGCGCCGCGCCTGCTGGCGACCGAGGCTTTGCGTCGGATAATCCACTACAACCGCAGCAAGGCCGAAGCGGAGATGATCGCACTGATCCGCGACATTATGGATGCCGAGAGTTTGGAGCAATATCGTTTCGACATAAGCGACATGGTAAATATGCTGGAGATACGCGGTATCCGCTCCGATCATCCGTCCGTACGCCGTATCCTCGCGGAAAATTGGCGGCTGTTGCCTGCGCCGCCGACCTACTACGCACGCTTTACGATCACCTACAACGGTGAAATAGCAAGGCAGGAGAGCAAAACGGCGCGTTTCTATACCGTTACGCGGGAAGTCCTCGATGAACTGCTCCGTTGCGACGCTTCTCGGTAAGAATGTAGGATAACGGATTGATTCTGTTAATTCATAAATACTTACATCTCTTACAAATCCGCTAACAAAGTCCTACAAACGCTTACGCTCCGACAACCGATGACGGGCGTAAGAAACACGTAAGACCGTATTTTTTTCTTTCACTGCATTTTACACGATTTTATCAACAAACCGACACTTTTATGACCGACATACAGCAACTCAAACGCCTTTCGATCCGCGACTACCTGTCGCGTCGGGACATACAGCCCACAAGAGAAAATACACGATGCGGCTTTTACCTTTCACCGTTTCGGGCCGAACATACGCCCAGCTTCAAGGTCGATTACGTGCAGAACCTCTGGTATGACTTCGGGACGGGCGAGGGCGGTTCGATTATCGACCTCGTGATGCGGATGGAAAACTGCGACTTCATGCAGGCCGTACAGTCGTTAGATAACGGTGAAATAAAAACGACTGCATCCGCTATCCATGTTCCGGCAATACCGACCGTCCCCGCGCTCCGCATTCTATCCGATGCACCGCTTCGTCATGCGGCACTCGTAGGCTATTTGCAAAGCAGGGGCATCGACCCGGCCACCGCGTCCACCTACTGCCGGGAGGTACGTTATGCCGTCGGCGGCAAAACCTTTTTCGCCGTCGGATTCCGAAATGACGCAGGAGGGTGGGAGCTGCGCTCCGAACGGTTCAAAGGCGGCAGTACACCCAAACACATCACCACAATCGACAACCGTTCCGATACCGTGATCGCATTCGAGGGATTTATGGATTTCCTTTCCTACCTCACGCTGAAAATACCCCAACCCCTGCGCATCGACGCGGCGGTGCTGAACTCGGTCGTCAATCTTCCGAAAGCGATGCCGTTTCTCGAACGGCATCGGGTGGTGCATACATTCTTCGATAACGACGAGGCGGGGCGCAAGGCCACAGCCCAAGTGCAACAGCTCGCACCTGCCGTCGAAGCGGTCGATCAGTCGCCGCTCTACCGACGCCACAATGACCTGAACGAATACCTGCAAGCCCGGCAAACAACATTACGGCAAGCCGACCGCAAACAACTGCCGCAACCGATACGCCATGTCCAGAAACCCGGCCCCAAGCAGCGACGGTAGTGCATGGTGGTTGTGTATTGCAAGACGTCAGTTTGTGGCCACAAGTGACCTCAAACTGCATCTTGCCCCGCTCCCTGTCGGTCGGGGGATAGCGGTGGGCAATCACTCCGTTCTCGACCCGCCTTGTATGATTTTTACACCCAAGCACCTATGAAACCAAGAAAGAAAACCGCCCCCGTTACCCGGAATGTCCTGCTGAAATTCCGGTGTACGGAGGGCGAGAAAAAGATCATCCGCCGGCAGGCTGCGGCATCCGGCAAAAACCTGTCCGAGTACTGCCGGGGACAAGCCCTGCACGGGAAGATATACGCCGCACGACGGCTGACGCCCGAAGAGAGGCAGTACTTCATCTCGCTCAAAGACCAGAACCTCGGATTTGCGCGGATCAGCAACCTCATCAAGAACCGCGATCCGGCATTGCATCGCGCTATCGGGGAGTTGCTTGCCGATGCCAGAACCTTATACAACCGTTTTTTCTAACCTCAAATTTTCAGACATGATAGCCAAAGGAAAAGCCATTGCGCACGGCTGCAACGCGATCCATTATACCCTGCGTGAAAAGAAACTCGGACAGGTGATCGCATCCAATTTGCTCGGAAGCCGGGAACCCGCCGAGATCGTGAGCGAGTTCGAAATGGTGAACTGCCACAACGAACGATGCCGGAACAAATACCTGCGCTTCGAAATAGGCATTGCTCCACAGGACGAAAAGAAACTCCAACCGGGCGATCTGTTCCGGATCGTACGGTCGTTCGCCCGCAAAATGAATTTGGGCGAACATCAATGAATAGCCTGCACGCACAAAGATACGGACAACCTGCATATTCACCTTATCGCAAACCGCATCGGCATCGACGGCAAGGTGTACGATACGACCTTTATGGGCAACCGCTCGGCACGGGCCGCCGAAGAGGTCAGCCGCGAAATGGGACTGACCATCGCAAACGACATACACAAGTTAAAACAGCACGCGGCGGAACACGCCGATCCGACGCGGCAGGCCGTCAAAGAGCGTCTGCAACGGATCGCCTATGGAGAGCTTGGTAAAGGCTATCCGGATATAAAAGACTTTTTCGCGGCATTGCGACGGCAGGGCGTTCGGATCGACCCGATGAAGAACAAGCAGGGACGGATTTACGGACTGCGGTTCGAATATGCCGGGCAGACGTTCAAAGCCTCGGAGATCGGACGCGAGTTCGGTTACCGCTCCCTGCTCAACCAATTCGGCCTGACCGCCGCCGGACAGAAAGGCACGAGCAAAGTAGCGCAATATCCCGTGCAACGGCAGGAGCGACCGCAAAGGTCGGAACAACGGCAAGCAAAACGGGAGCAGAGTTCAAGTTTCGGCGCATCGCTGATCGAGGGAGCGGCAAACGCAATCGGCGGGTTGATGATGCCCTCGCACGACGACTACGATCCAACGCTTAGCGAGTGGCAGGAGATGTTAAGACGAAGAAAGAAAAAGAAACGAGGACATGGAATATCAAGATAAGAAGTCCCGCAGAAAGCGGGCGGATCGGCAAGAGATCGGCGGGCAACTGCTCGCCGACTCGATCATCAGCGAGATAGACCGGCTGAACGCAATCGGCGAGCAGACCGCACGCACGGCAGAAACATACCGGCAGATTTTCGACGGACTCAAAGGATACAAGTTGCAAGTCGATACCGATGCGCTCGCTGCCAAAGAAAAAGATTTTACGACCACACTTGAAAAGCAGGTCGAACAAATCCGTGCTGCAACACGGACGGTACGCACGGCTTTGTGGCTGATGATCGTGATGCTCTTCCTCTGTTTCGCAGTCGGCTATTGCTACCTCGAAGCGCATCCGTGGAAGGCGAAATACCGGCAACTGGTGCAGCAATATGACAATTTGCAGCAGGAGATGCAAAAGCCAAAAAAAGAGATTAGATAAAATGAAAGGATAAGAAACACCACACACTTCAATCATCCAGCAAACAACAAAACAAAAACAACCCAACCAATACCACACAAAACACACAGAACACAGCGCAAAGCAATCGAAAATTTTCCGCAAATATATTTGGAGAATCAAAAATATAATCATACTTTTGCATCAAACAGAAAACATTATGGGATTCACAGTTCTTAATGCCAGCCAATACACCATTAGGCTAAAAGCGACCATACACAGTTCAGGAAAACTCGGATTCACCGAAGCTACCGCAAGAGAACTTGGGTTTGGAGATAAATCTTTTGTGAAATTTGCTCAAGATGACGATGATAAGGCAATTTTATATCTTATAAATAATGCCCCGCAGGATGACGAAGCATTTAGAGTATGCAAGGCAGGCAAATACTTCTATGTGAATACTAAAATAATGTTCGACAGTCTTAACATCGACTATAAAAGCAAGACCGTAATGTTTGATTTAGTAAGAGCAAAGGAAGCTGGTGGAGATGTTTACAAATTAAACAAGCGAATAACAAAGAAATCGAACAAGGAAACCGAAGAGTAAAACAAAAAAAGGATGTAGTGCTAACCCACATCCCTTTTAAGGAAATTAAAATTGCTTGGCCGCTAATTAAAATTTCCTTTCAAAGATAGTTATTCCTATCGAAAAATCCAAGTGGTTAGCGTCATTTAATAATTTATTTCATGTATAAACATTATTATGTCAACATGAATCCTCAACCCAATGGCGACCACGAGGTTCATAGTGAAGATTGCAGATGGTTGCCTGCTCCAGAGAATCGAATTTATCTGGGTTATTTTTCAAGTTGTGCAGATGCCGTTGCAGCGGCACGCAGGCGGTACACACAAGTAGACGGTTGTATGTTCTGCTGCCCATTATGTCATCGTCATTAATCCTTAATTACACTTTCGCATGGGAAAAAATCAGCACGTTGTACCCCACAATGGGGATTGGGCTGTCCGAGGAGAAGGTAATAGTAGAGTTACTCAAATCTTCGACACACAAGAACAAGCAAGGATTCGAGCGCGCGAAATCGCAATTCGCGAACAATCAGAGGTAGTAATCCACCGTCCTAATGGTCAAATTAGGGACAGAGATAGCTACGGTAATGACCCATTTCCTCCCAGAGGATAATTGAAGAAAAGGGATGACTTGATGTCATCCCTTTTCATTTGCTGATATTCGCATAGCACCTCATTTCATACGTCAAAAATAACAATGGTAAGCTCAATACCCCTGCAACTGGAGCAGCAGTAAAAGAATTGCAACAGGAAATGCAAGCGGGACAAGCGACGAAACCGACCAAGAAAAAGAGATAAGGACCGGGGAATTTCGAGATTCGTGTTGATCTTAAAATTCCCCGGTTTTATCCAGTTTACAAATTTTTATTAGAATCAATAAAAATGCTGCAATCAGAGAATGAAATTGAACAGATACCCCGACAGTATGATGAACAGCGTGACCACGCCGAAGAAGATACCGATAAGCCGCCACGTCATCACTTTTTTGAGCATGGTAGCTTCCGGCAGCGACAGCCCCACTACGCCCATCATAAAGGCAATGGCCGTACCTAAAGGAATACCTTTGGCAACAAAGACCTGTATGACCGGAACTATTCCCGCAGCGTTTGCGTACATGGGCACGGCACATACGACAGCCAAAGGCACGGCCCACCAATTCTCTTTGGCCATATATTGCTCGAAAAACCCTTCCGGAACATATCCGTGCATCGCAGCACCCACGCCGATACCGATGAGGATATAGGCCAGCACGCCCCGCACGATAAGCCAAGCGTCTTTTACGATGACCGGCAGCCGTTTGACGAACGGCGTATGTTCATCCGCCCACGCTTCGGACTCCAGCTCCGACTGGGCCTGCAACTGCTGCACCCACGGCGAGAGGTAGCGTTCCAGCTTGAAACGACCGAGGACAAAGCCGCCGATCGTGCCGAGCAAAATACCGCTCACAACGTAAATTATCGTAGCACGCACCCCGAACGTGCCGAGGAACATCGCCACGGCGACCTCGTTTACGAGCGGCGAGGTAATCAGGAATGCAAAGGTAACGCCCAGCGGAATCCCGCCCTTGACAAAGCCGATAAATAGCGGAATCGACGAGCAGGAGCAGAACGGCGTGATTGCCCCGAACAGCGAAGCGAAGAGGTATTGAAAGCCGTACAACTTGCGGGTCGTGAGGTAGCGACGCAATTTGTCTATGGGGAAATAGGCATTGACAACGCCCATCACGACACTGATCAGGAAAAGCAGAATAATGATTTTGATGCTGTCATAGAAGAAGAAATTAACGGCACTCCCCAAATGAGTTTCGGCGTTCATCCCGAAAACACCGTACACGAGCCAATCGGCGAATCGTTGTATCATTGTTGTTTTATAATATGTTCTGTGTAATATTCAAATAATGTTTGCCGAATTTCATCCCGCACCCGGCGAAACTCACCGGCAATAAAATCGGGCGTTCCCGTCGCAAGGGACGGATCATCGAATCCGATATGCTCCCGATGCCGTACCGCACCCATGAACGCAGGACAACTTTCGTTCGCACCGCCGCAGACGGTTATCACATAGTCCCAGCTTTCCCCAAGATATTCCGCGACGTTGCAAGGCGTATGGCTGCCAATATCAATACCCACCTCGGCCATAGCCGCAACAGCCTGCGGATTCACACGAGCAGCCGGGTCGGTTCCTGCCGAAAAGACTTGTAATCTGGCGTCGAACGACTGCATAAATCCGTACGCCATCTGGCTCCGGCAGCTATTTCCCGTGCATAGAATCAGAATCTTCATATTAACTGAAATAGATTATACCATAATAAATACCCACTGCGATAAACAGCACGGCTACAATGCGTGTCAGCCATTTTTGCACGCTCTGCATACGGTTGTAGAATGCGCCCAAGCCCGCCACGCTATATGCCAATACCCACGCAACGATCACCACAGGCAGCCCCGTAGCCACAGCGAACACCGCAGGCAGCAGATAACCGCCCGTTTCGGCCGCCGACATCGGGATCAGCATCCCGAAGTAGAAAATGCCGCTCGTCGGGCAGAACGCAAGGGAAAACAGGATGCCCAACAGCATAGCACCCCAACCGCCACGCCGACCGATTTGCTCGCCACTGCCCGAAAATCCGAATTTCGGCAGGTTGAGCCGCTGGCCGAAGAGCATGAACAAGCCGATCAGGATCAGCACCGGCGCGATCAGCATTTCGCCCCACCTGCTGATCGTCTTTTGCAGGGAGAACATACTCGCACCCTCGCGCAGCACGGCGATCAGCACCACGCCCAACAACGTATAGGCGAGTATGCGTCCGAACGTGTAAAGCAGTCCGTTGAAAAAGATACGACGCGGATTTTCGACATCTTTCGAAATATACCCCACAGCCGCAATATTGGTCGCCAAAGGGCAGGGACTTATGGCTGTCAGCAGCCCCAGCAGAAATGCCGTCAGCACTGGGACATTCGAACCGTCCAATAAATTCTGTAAATACTCCATACCTATTCACCGAGCAACTTATCTATTTCTGCTTTCAGTTCCGCCTTGAATTTTTCGGGATTCGTGCGGGCATTGGCAAAGGCGAACTTCGTCAGGTCGTTCACGCTCTCCCCGCCGCTTGTATGTCGGGTTACGAGCAGCGACGACCATGTCACCTCGTATTTATCGGCAAGTGCTTCATCCTCGGAAATATCCACCACTCGAAACACTAACTTACCGTCGGCAAGTTGCGCCGCAAAATCTTTTTCGATGACCTCGCGCGCGAGTCGTTCGATGGCAAGACAGGTCGGGCAGCGTTTCTTTGTGTGGAACGAAAACACCTCGACACCTTCCGTTTGCACCGCCGATTCAGAGGCTTTATTCTTGGGAGTTTGGCCGCACGCGACAAATGCGGCAGCAACCAGGAGAAGCAGTAGTTTTTTCATAGTCGACAGTATTTCGTCAGCAACTCTTTCACTTCGGCCAGCGACAGTTTACGGCCTTTGGCGACAACTTCGTCGTCCACAACCAACCCCGGCAGGGTCATTACGTTGTAAGACATGATCTTCATAATGTCCTCTTCCTTGACGACCGTTGCGTCCAACCCCAATTCAGCGACGGCCTGTTTGACCGTTTCGTGGAGTGCCTTGCATCCGGCACACCCCGTTCCCAATACTTTAATCTCCATATTCAATTTTATTAATAGATGTAATTCGTCGAACTACGAACAATGTTTGCAAAAAAAAGTGCCGATCACTCGCAGCACGATTTTTTGTCCGTGCAATCGCAGAAAAATCCTGCGAACAATTCGCGGGCAACAACCCAATTCTCCCGGTTGATGCAATACTTCACTTTGGGCGGTTGAATCTCTCCCTGAATCAATCCAGCCTCTTTCAACTCCTTGAGGTGTTGCGACACGGTTGCTTTGGCGATGGGCAGTACTTCGTGAATATCCCCAAAAAAACAACTCTCTTGTCCGGCCAAAAACCGCAGAATTGCCATACGTGCAGGGTGTCCCATTGCTTTGGCAAAGCGAGCGATCTGCTCTTCTTGGGCTGTATAGTTTTTTTTTGTCATATCCTCTAATATTGTTCGCAAATATACGAACAATCGCAAACAAAACGAATCTTTCAGAAAAAATTATTTCACAAATAACGCAAAAAATTGAGACTTGCGGTCGCGCTGCGGTCGTGAAAAGAAAAACAGAAACGCTAAAACATTATTGATTAATGTTTTAGCGTTTCATAAGAGTACCCGGAGCCGGGGTCGAACCGGCACGACATTGCTGTCATTGGTGTTTGAGACCAACGCGTCTACCGATTCCGCCATCCGGGCAAGCCTCTTCCGTAGAATCGGGAGGGCAAAGATAGTCGATTCTTCGCAATTTTCAAAAAATCCGGTTATTTTTCAAAGAAAGCCTTGATTTTTTTCGCCTTGGCGGGGCCGACCAGCGCCGTCAATTCCTCGAACGGTGCCGCCTTGACCTTGGCCACGGTGCGGAAATGTTGCAGCAGCGTACGGACGGTCTTGTCCCCGACGCCTTCGATCCGTTCCAGTTCGCTATGGATAAAGGCCTTGCTGCGTTTCTGGCGGTGGAATGAGACGGCGAAACGGTGCACCTCTTCCTGGATGTGCGCCAGAAAGTGGAAAAGGGGCGAAGTGGGACGGATGCCGACCAGGACAGGCGGGAATCCGCAGAGCAACTCGGAGGTGCGATGGCGGTCATTCTTGGCCAGCCCGGCGACAGGTATGTCCAGCCCGAGATACTCCAGCACCTCGTGAATGACACCCATCTGCCCCTTTCCGCCGTCGGCAATGATGAGATCGGGCAGCTCGGCCCCCTCCTCCTGCAGGCGGCTGTAACGCCGGAAGACGACCTCGCGCATCGAAGCGTAATCGTCGGGGCCCTCCACGGTCTTGATGTTGAAATGACGATACTCCTTGCGTGCGGGTTTTCCGTCGCGGAACACCACGCACGAGGCTACCGGATGGGCCCCCTGCAGATTGGAGTTGTCGAAGCATTCGATGTGCCGCGGCTGGCGGTCGAGGCGCAGTTCCTTCTGCAGGGCATTCATCAACCGCTCGGTATATCGTTCGGGATTCTTGATTTCCAAGTTCTTGAGCTGCTCGGCGCGGTAGATACGGGCGCTCTTCTGCGAGAATTCGAGCAGTTCGAGTTTTTCGCCGCGCTTGGGCACCGTGAAGGTCACACCGTCGAACAGCAGCGTCGTCGAGGGCAGGAACGGCACAACGACCTCCCGGGCCAGCGTCCCGGCAATATGCTCGACGACATGCTGGATGGCCAGCGTCAGCATGTCGCGTTCGTCGCCCCCGACACCCGTCTTGAGCTTCACGGTATAAACACCCACGACCGACCCGTGGCGGATACGCACGAAATTGCAATAGGCCACATCGTCGTCCGGAAGCAGCGAAAAAACATCCACGTCGACGATCTTCGCACTGACGATCACCGACTTGCCCGCATAGTTGTCCAGCGCATCGAGGCGCTGCTTGTAGCGTTGCGCCAATTCGAATTTCAATCCCCCGGCAGCACGTTGCATCTCCTGTTCGAGGTAGTTACGCACGGGGCGCAGGTCGCCCTTGAGCACCGCGACGACCATGTCGACGAGCCGGCCGTATTCCTCTTCGCCCTGCGCCCCGATGCAGGGGCCTTTGCAGTTGCCCAGGTGATATTGCAGGCAGACCGTATATTTTCCCTTGGCGATCTGCTCGGGAGCGAGATTGAGTTTGCAGGTACGCAAGGGAACCACCTCGCGGATGAAATCCAGCACGCTGTGCTGCATCATCACCGATCCGTAGGGGCCGAAGTACTGCGACCCGTCGCGGTTCAGTTGCCGCGTCGACTGCACGCGCGGAAAATGCTCGCGGCGCACCACGATCCACGGATAGGTCTTATCGTCTTTGAGCAGGATATTGTACCGCGGCTGGAGGGTCTTGATGAGCGAGTTTTCCAGCAACAGAGCGTCGGTTTCGCTGTCCACGACGATATGGCGGATCTCGGCGATCTGCTTCACCAGCACGCGCACCTTGGGGCTGTGCTCCCTGCTCTGCACGAAATAGGACGAAACCCGCTTGCGCAGGCTCTTGGCCTTACCTACGTAGATGATCGTCCCCGAGCGGTCTACGAACTGGTAGACGCCCGGTGACAGCGGCAGCATCGCCACCTGCTCCCTGAGGTTGTTTTTTTCGGTTCCCGCCATAGCGTTAATCGCAATGCAAATGTAGCAATTATTTCACAAAACGCGCCATCCCCTGCGGCATGCCTCCGGCGCACGCAGAGATGGCCGCATTTGACATACGCATAAACTAAAACGTCCGATTTTTTGTTTTATTCGTCGGAACGGCATATATTTGCGACGCATTGAAAACAAACCCAAACCCTATGAGAAAATTTTTACCTTTTCTCTTCGCCGCAGCACTCGCATCGTCCTGTATCGACAACGCTTACGACCTGTCGAACGTGAACACGGACGATGTCACCATCGGCGACGAGGACTCGGAATACCGGTTGCCGCTGGCCACGGTATACGTAAGCATGAGTGAACTGAAGGAAGGAGGCGCGGACATCAAAACGCTCTTCGACGAAGCGGACATCTGGCTTCCCTCGCCCCTGCCCGGAAACGCCGCATACGTCGACCTCCGGGAACTCCAAAACAACCCGGACACAATCACACCGCTGCTCCAAGCACTGATCGACCAGATGATGGACGACGATGCCAAGATCGCCGCCGTCGCCGACCTGCTGGCGGAAAAATACCTCTCGACCTTCCTGCCCCTGCTCCCCCCGGACACGGATCCGGCAAATTTCAAACCGGTCTTCATCGAGGCGTTCCGCAATATGCCGATGCTGCACGACCGGCTTTCGAACGAAGTCAAATCCCTGGCCGGCAACTACCTGACAGACCTCAAAGTCCAGGATGTAACCTACGACATCGGTAAGATCGACATCGGCAGCGACGTGGTGGACATGCTTTGCGAGAACCTCGACAGCGAAGGCACCCCCAACCCCAGGAACACGCTGCACCTCTACGGCAGCATCACGAGCGCCCTGCCCGTGAGCCTGCGGATAGTGCCCTATTTCTCGCCTACGAACGTCCGGTTCGACGTAACAGTCGAACCCGGCAGGACGAACGAGATCAGGGAGACGCAACTTTTCGAAAGCGACCTGCGGCAGATCATCGAGGGTGCCGAGATCATCCTCCCCGTCTCGCTGGAGAAATACTATCCGGGCTATGATTTCTCGTCCGGCCAGCAAATCGTCATCACCCTGCGCCTGATCAAGCGCGGCGGCCTGAAGCTCAACCTCTAATCCGGCACAGAACATGAAAAAAATATACGCATTCCTCTTCACGCTGCTGCTGGCATCAGGCGCCGCGGCACAGAACCCGACGGCATATTTCATGGAGGGGTCGACCCTCCGCAGCCAGCTCAACCCGGCCTTCGCCCCCTTACGCGGCTATGTCAACATCCCCGGGCTGGGCGGACTGGACATCAACGTGAGCGGCAACCTCTCGATCGACAAAATACTCTATCCGCGCAACGGAAAACTCGTCACGCTGCTCGACAGCTCCGTATCGACGGCCGACGCCCTTTCGGGACTCAAAGCCGACAACCTCCTGGGTTTCGACACGCGCGTGAACCTCATCGGGTTCGGCGCCTTCACCCGCAACCACAAAAATTTCTGGTCGTTCGACCTCAACGCCCGCGTCACGACCGACGCCACCCTGCCCTACTCGCTCTTCGACTTCCTGAAGCGCGGCAACAGCGGTGACATCAGCGACATCGGCATCACGGCCGACAGCTATCTCGAAGCAGGGTTCAACTACTCTTTCCCGCTGCTCGACGACAAATTATACATCGGTGTGCGGGCAAAATTCCTGATGGGCGTGGCACGTGCACGGATGTACTTCTCGCAATTCAACGTGTCGCACAACGAAGAACGCTGGCTGATCAACGCAGCCGGCGGGCTGGACATCACGGCCGCAGGACTCGACGTGACGACCGAACTCAACGAGCACGGCGAAGAGGTCTACAAGATGGACGACATCAACCTCAAGCCCACCTCGCCCGCCGGTTACGGCTTCGCGGTCGACCTCGGGGCTACGTACGACATCCTGCCCAACCTGCAGGCATCGCTGGCGGTGAACGACCTGGGCTTCATCAGCTGGAGCAAGAACAAGAACGTAACGGGTTATTCGGCGAAGGAGCTCTCCTTCACGGGCGTGACGGTCACCGAGGACGGCACCGAGTCGCCCGACTTCGACATCGACGTACTGGAGTTCCACAAGGGCGCGGCCAAGAGCGTATCGCGTATGCTGCGCGCCTCGATCAACGCAGGGCTCGAATACGAAGTATGGCGCCACAAGATCGGCATCGGCCTGTTGTATACGGCCCGCGTGTGGGAGTACAAGACCCTGCACAACATCACCGGTTCGGTCAATTTCCACCCGATCCGCTGGTTCACCGTCACGGGCAGCTATTCGGTGATCGACAACCGCGGCGGCGCCGTGGGGCTGGCGCTGAACCTGAACCCCAGCTGGATCAATTTCTACCTTGCCACGGACATCGTCACGGCCAAGCATACGCCCCAGTTCATCCCCATCAAGCAGAGCATCATGAACGTCACACTGGGCATCGGCGTACCGATCGGCAGGCGCAGCCACCGTATCGCGGCCTATGTGTACGACAAGGATCGGCGGTAAACGAACGAACGGAAAAACCCGGCCTTTTCAGGCCGGGTTTTTCTTGTCAGGATGCCCGAAAATTCTGCCGAACCGGGCATAAAGACACTTGCAGTACGCAAAAAAGACAGCCCTCGACTACAAACGCATCCGCCCTTTCTATATTTTGGGCGCACCCATACCATAATCGGGCAACAGCGTTGGTTTATCGGAAACTTTATTTATCTTTGCAATGTAGAGAATAAAAAACATTCACAGGGGACGAAATCATTTCCCGCCCCGGATGTTTTTGCGTTTAAATATTGCGACGGCCCCTCAAATCTGTGTGAAGTTGCGTCACTACTTTTGAATTCTTCAAAAATCACGGGCCGTCGCAATCTTTTTATCTTATCACCAGACAAAAACCATACCACAACCCATCCGATTTTCGCCGGATAAGGTCTATCCCGCTTCGACGAGGCTTTGCTCCAGTGCGGCACGCGTCGCCAAACGCCCGGCCTCGACAATTTCCCGGGCACGGTAGAATTCAAAAATCCCGAAACGGTCGGCAGGCATTTCTATCAGCAGGTCAGGCTTGTAAATCTTACACATCAGGCGCGCGATATGCTGCTGCATGATCTCCGACGAGGCGGTAATCACCTTATAATAATTCAGCGAAGCCTTGCTGCGGACGGCCATCTCCTCCGAGAACGGCGCGCTCACATCCACGGCGACCAGGACGTCGCCCGGTTCACGGCGCACCCGGTTCAGCGGCAGCGGATTGACCGTACCGCCGTCGACCAGCACCTGGTTTCCCCGGCGTACGGGACGGAACACCGACGGGATGGAAATAGATGCCCGGATGGCATCGTACAAGCCTCCCCTGTCGAGCACGACTTCGCGCCCCGTCAGCAGGTCGGCGGCAACCGCGGCGAACGGCAGCGGCATCTTCTCGATCTTCACGTCGGGCACCAGCTCCTTCATGGCCCGCATCACGCGGTCGCCCTTGACGAGCCCCTCGGTGCTCAGCGCAAAATCGACCAGCCCGAAAACCTTATACTTGTCGAGCGTATACATCCACTCCTTGAACGCTTCGAGATGCCCGGAAGCATACATGCCCCCGACCAACGCACCCATCGAAGTGCCGGCCACGGCATGCACCTCGAATCCCTGACTCTCCAACTCCTCGATCGCCCCGATATGGGCAACCCCACGCGCGCCGCCGCCCGCAAGCACCAGCGCAGCTCTTCTTTTTTTCATAAATTCACGTTGTTAATCCGCTCGCGGACTTTATCCCACGCATGGGTTCCGAACAGGCAGCTTGCACGCATCGTGCCGCACATCCCGGCAAAACGCGACATCGGGATGACGAAACACAATTCGTCCGCACCGACCCACGGGCGCACCGAAGGGTCGAACAGCCCCAGGAAACACCTGCGGCCGCCGTTGCGGTTTTCCCGCACGGCCTGCGACACCACGGTACTGCATCCCGAGCCGAACGGCGCCGCAACGGTATCCGGGGCATCGTTGTCGAACCCGGCCCATGTCACGAGCCCCGCCAACACGTCGGGCGTAGCGAAGAATAGCACGCCTTCCGCCCCTTCGAACGTCCCCGCCGCATCCACACGTACGAACTCAATCCACGCCTTCGGCGCCGGCCGCAGGTCGAGCGCAGCGATGAATTCCAGCACCATTTCGGGCGTCTGCTTATAGCGCTCCCTGAGCGAGACGAACTGCGGAACGAATTCCGGCATGGGGCTGAAACCCGTATAGAACTTGCCGCCCCCGCAACCGATATTCGAGGCGTTGAGCCCCACGGGCTGCCCGCCCCGCGCCTGGGCCAACACCTTGAAAAAACACCCGCCGACCTTTTCGACGGGGCGCAGCGGTTCGTCCGTATAGCGGAACAGCAAGGGCAGCTCCGGCACCGGGCCGAAAGCCTCGCGGAAAGCGGCGATAAATTCTCCTGTCTGCATGGCATTCATCCGTCTGTAATTACATAATCCATAAATACGTCGTGCGGTTCGACGGGCAGTTTCCCGACCAGCTGGTGGGCATAGCAAACCCCGACTTTCACGCCCCGGAACCCGGGCTGCGAGAGGTATTTGTCGTAATACCCGCGGCCGCGGCCCATGCGGGCGCCGGCTTGCGTAAAAGCCGTCCCCGGGACGACGATCAAATCTATTTCGGACGGTTCGCACGGCTCAGCGTCCACGTCCGGTTCGGCGATCCCGAATGCCCCCGCACGGAGTGCCCCGGGTGCGTAATCGAAGAACCGCATCGCGTCGCCCCCGACCCGGGGGACGACGATCCGCTTGGCCGAACCCCACCGGACGAGCGCCTCCTCCGTCGCGGGTTCATCGGGCAGGGCGCAGAAAAACGCCACGCACCGCGCCGTCCCGAAAGGCCCCGATTCCGCCACCCGGCGGAAGATCCGCCCGGAAGCCGCCGCACGTTCTTCGGGGGAGAGGGACAGGTTCTGTTTTTTCATCGCTGCACGCAGCTCTTTTTTAGTCATAAAACCCTCCTTTTCGGCATAAAATTCCCGCCCGTTTGCATTGTTATTCCGCAAACAATAGCTATCTTTGCGTCCGGAACACAAATTCTTAACAAATATAAACAAATTTAAATCATTATGAGCTGTTTTTTATCTAATTCCTCGCTCGGCAAGAAGTTGGTGATGAGCGTGACGGGGTGCTTCCTCGTGCTCTTTCTCCTCTTCCACATGTCCATGAACATCGTGGCGATCATCTCGCCCGAGGCTTACAACATGATCTGCGCGCTGCTGGGTGCCAACTGGTATGCATTGGCAGGCACCCTCGTACTGGCGGCAGGCGTGGTCATCCACTTCATCTACGCCGTCATCCTGACGCTCGAAAACCGCAAAGCCCGCGGCTCGCAGCGTTACGCCGTAACGGTCGTGGAGCCGGGTGTGAAATGGGCTTCGAAAAACATGCTCGTGCTGGGCTTCATCATCCTGGGCGGCCTGGCCCTCCACCTGTTCAACTTCTGGGCTAAAATGCAGCTCGTCGAAATCATGGGCGGCCACGAGAACTCGCTGGGCTTCGGCGCTGCCGACGGCGCTTCGCTGATCGCCTACACCTTCTCGCAGTGGTATTACGTGGTGATCTACCTCGTGTGGTTCTTCGCCCTCTGGTTCCACCTCACGCACGGCGTATGGTCGATGTTCCAGACCGTGGGCTGGGCCAACGACACGTGGTATCCCCGCCTGAAATGCATCGCCAATATCGTAGCGACGATCATCTTCCTCGGCTTTGCCGCCGTCGTGGTGGTTTACTTCATCAAGAGCATCTGCCCCTGCTGCGCAGGCGCCTGCTAACCGATTATCCAGAACAATAAACACACAACAGATATGGCTTTAAAATTAGATGCTAAAATCCCTGCCGGCGCCCTCGAAGAAAAATGGAGCAACCACAAGGCAGCTATCAAGGTCGTAAGCCCCGCAAACAAGCGCAAGCTCGACATCATCATCGTCGGAACCGGTCTGGGCGGTGCTTCCGCCGCCGCTTCGCTCGGTGAACTCGGATATAACGTAAAGGTATTCTGCATCCAGGATTCGCCCCGCCGCGCGCACTCGATCGCCGCACAGGGCGGTATCAACGCTGCGAAGAACTACCAGAACGACAACGACTCGGTATACCGCCTGTTCTACGATACGATCAAGGGCGGCGACTACCGCGCACGCGAAGCCAACGTATACCGCCTGGCGGAGGTTTCCAACCTCATCATCGACCAGTGCGTGGCCCAGGGCGTACCTTTCGCACGCGAATACGGCGGCCTGCTGGCCAACCGCTCGTTCGGCGGCGCACAGGTATCGCGTACGTTCTATGCCCGCGGCCAGACGGGCCAGCAGCTCCTGCTGGGCGCTTATTCGGTACTCAACAAGGAGATCGCAGCCGGCACGGTGAAAAGCTATCCGCGCCATGAAATGCTCGACATCGTCATCGAGGACGGCGAGGCAAAGGGTATCATCGCCCGCAACCTCGTCACCGGTGAGATCGAGCGCCACGGTGCACACGCCGTGGTGATCGCCACGGGCGGATACGGCAACGTATTCTTCCTTTCGACCAACGCCATGGCATCGAACGGTTCGGCCGCATTCCAGTGCTACCGCAAGGGCGCCGGCTTCGCCAACCCCTGCTTCACGCAAATCCACCCAACCTGCATCCCCGTACACGGCGACCAGCAGTCGAAGCTGACACTCATGTCGGAGTCGCTGCGTAACGACGGCCGTATCTGGGTTCCCAAGAAACTCGAAGACGTGAAGGCCATCCGCTCGGGTGCCAAGAAACCGTCGGACATCGCCGAAGAAGACCGCGACTACTACCTGGAGCGCCGTTACCCGGCCTTCGGTAACCTCGTGCCGCGCGACGTGGCTTCGCGTGCCGCCAAGGAGCGCTGCGACGCAGGCTTCGGCGTGAACGAAACGGGGCTGGCCGTATTCCTCGACTTCAAGACCGCCATCGAGCGTCTGGGCAAGGACATCATCAAGCAGCGCTACGGCAACCTGTTCGACATGTACGAGGAGATCACCGACGTGAGCCCCTACGAGCAGCCGATGCAGATCTTCCCGGCCGTGCACTATACCATGGGCGGCATCTGGGTCGACTACAACCTGATGACCACCATCCCCGGCCTGTATGCCATCGGCGAGGCCAACTTCTCCGACCACGGTGCCAACCGCCTCGGCGCCTCGGCGCTGATGCAGGGTCTGGCCGACGGTTATTTCGTACTGCCCTACACCATTGGCGACTACCTCTCGCACAAGATCCAGGCTCCGAAGGTGAAGACCGACACCAAGGCCTTCGACCAGGCTGAGAAGGAAGTCAAGGAGAAGATCGCCAAACTGCTCTCGATAGGCGGCAAGCAATCGGTGGACGATATTCACAAGAAACTCGGCCACATCATGTGGGAGAACGTCGGCATGGCCCGCACCAAGGAGTCGCTCGAAAAAGCGATCACCGAGATCCAGGCTCTGCGCAAGGAGTTCTGGAAGGACGTGAAGGTCGTAGGCAAGGAAAACGACTTCAACGTCGAGTTGGAAAAGGCGCTCCGCCTGGCCGATTTCCTGGAACTGGGCGAGCTGATGGCCCGCGACGCACTCAACCGCGAGGAGTCGTGCGGCGGCCACTTCCGCACGGAGCACCAGACCGAGGAAGGCGAGGCCAAGCGCGACGACGAGCACTTCGTATATGCCGCCGTATGGGAGTACAAGGGCGAGGACGCAGCCCCCGAGCTGACGAAAGAACCGCTGAACTTCGAATTCGTACACCCCGCACAGCGCAACTACAAAGACTAACCGTTTGACGTTGTAACACTTTAATAACAAATTGAAATTATGAATTTTACATTAAAGATATGGCGTCAAAAGGACGCTAAAGCAAAGGGTGGTTTCGAAACTTACAAAGTCGAAAACATCTCGGCCGACACCTCGTTCCTCGAGATGCTCGACATCCTGAATAACAACCTGATCCACGAGGGCAAGGAGCCCGTGGCATTCGACCACGACTGCCGCGAAGGTATCTGCGGCATGTGCTCGCTGCACATCGACGGCCATGCCCACGGCCCGAGCCAGGCGGTCACGACCTGCCAGATCTACATGCGCAAGTTCAAGGACGGTGCGACCATCACCATCGAGCCCTGGCGCTCGGCGGCGTTCCCCGTCATCAAAGACCTCGTGGTGAACCGTTCGTCGTACGACCAGATTCTGCAGGCGGGAGGTTTCATTTCGGTACGCACCAACTCGGTGCCCGACGGCAACGCCATTCCGATTCCGAAGCCCGATGCCGACGAGTCGATGGATGCCGCAGCATGCGTAGGTTGCGGAGCCTGTGCCGCAACCTGCAAGAACGGTTCGGCCATGCTTTTCGTCGCTGCCCGCGTATCGTCGCTCGCCAAGCTGCCGCAGGGCCGCGTGGAGGGTGCACGCCGCGCCAAGGCGATGGTCGCCAAGATGGACGAACTGGGCTTCGGCAACTGCACCAACACGGGTGCCTGCCAGGCCGAGTGCCCCAAGTCGATCTCCATCGCGCACATCGCACGTCTGAACCGCGAATTCCTCTCGGCAAAATTCGAGGACTAAGCGATCATATGCACCCGGCTTTCCCCGCTATGCGGAAATGCCGGGCAGACAAAGGGGAGGGACTGCATTGTCCCTCCCCTTTTTTATTGTATCGTTATGCAAACTCCGCTTCCGGTTCTCAATATGCGCCCCGGCCATCCCCGGCCGTCGTCTCGCTCCAATGCAGGGCGCGGGGAAACAGGCGGTATCATTTTTGCGGCGACGGATGAAAAACAAAACCGCAATGCCATGGAAAGAATTGTAGAATTTCCGACCGACCGCACCGTCATCTCCACCGAAAACAACGGGTTCGCAGGCGACGAACGCGACGAAACCCTGATCGACGAAAACCTCGTGGAAACCGAGATCCCGCTGGCGGACAGGATCCCGGGTGCCGTCCGGGAGACCGAAGAGGGCGACAGACCGATCTATGACGAAGAAGGGTACCGGAACGATCCGGGCGGGGAATAAAGCGGAGCCTGAGAACCGGCAGCCCTTATTGCGGGCGGATCGACGAAAGCCGCGCTATCTGCTTGAGGTCGAACACGCCATAGATGTTCACCACGACGGTTTCCTTCGCACCATAGGTAATCATCACCAGCTCGGACTTGACCGCCAAGGCAGTTTCCCGGATATAGAACTTCGTGGTCTGCCCGTCCTCCGTAGTGGAGGCTGCTTCCCGGAATTTCCGCTCGGAAGCGACTGCGGCTTCGGCATCGCGCACCAGCTGTTCGCCGTCCCCGCCCGCGAGGGCGACGATACGGATATACTGGATGTCCTCCAGCAATACGGCAAGCCCCTTATCCCCGTGCTCTGCGGCCTGGCGGCTCATCGTCTGCATCATCTTCGCCCCCAGCGACACGCTGCTAAACCCTTCGGCAGTCTCATAGCGTTTGAAAAAATCGTTCATAAAGCTGCTTTGTGCCGACACGAGGTTCGGCAGGAACAGACTGAGGGTCATTATCAGCAATATTCGTTTCATGACTATTCGGTTTTCTGGTTACACTCTTATAATAAACATACGATTCCAAACGAAACAGCATGGCAATCGGGGCCAGCACCGCTCTTAAACAGCGGCGTGATGCCGTAGCGCGTATAAAAACCCAATCCATAGTAAGAAACCGAAACGCCGACGCCGAACTGGTACGTACGGAATCCGGACAGGCTGTGCTTCTCCTTAGGCTTCTTATAGATGGCATCCGCCCCCAACATGAAATCGGAATAGGCGACAGCCGAAATACGGAAGTGCCTTATAGGCTCGTATATCAGCCGCACGGGAATACCGAGCGACGAAGTGACGACCTTCGACTTGTCGGCAGGTTCATCCAGCACCACCGGCATAAGGCGCCTGCCAACATTGTCGAGCGTGATGCCCGAATCGGCAAAGCGGATGTTGTCGAGCGTATATTGCAGTCCGAGGCCGAGGCTGAGCGTACGGCTACGGTTCAGCAGCAAACGCATCTGCACGACCGAGAAGCTGAAATGGAACGACGATCCGAGTTTCTGGTCGAGGAACCCCTCTTCCTGAGGGGTATAACCGGCATAATCGACTCCGGTCAACTGCGTGAAACCCAATTCCATGTCGGTGATCGCCTTGAATTGGAACGGAGCTAATTTCGTTTCCATTTTCTGCATCGGGGTCTGCCCCAGCCTGAGCCCGAATCCGGCCACTTCAAGCATCATACTACCGTCACGACCGCCGCTGCGCAGGGTCAGCAGGCCGTTGTCGACCGCGTCGATACGCCGCAGCGTGTCGATGCCCAGCGAGTCGCGCGTAATTGTTTCGATAGCCACGCTCTCCCCGGACGAAGCGCGACGGCTATCAGTCCCGGATTTTTGCGCCGACACGGAGGAAACAGTCAGGAGCAGGACTCCTAAAATAGCATAGAGTTTGTTCATAATTAGATAAAAAGGGTTAAAGTTACCGCAAAATACGCTTCTGAAATGGGACAAAGCTACTCTTTTTCATCCTTTTCATCGCAATCGCCCTCACAAAAAAATATATAAGATTGTCAATTCATTATATAAATTTGTCTATACGCCCCCGCAGACTGCACGGCCGCCCGGGAAAGCCATGCCAATCCGGCCCCCCTCGTCCACAACCGCTCCAGCAGGTCGTGCGTCACCTCCTCGGCCTCGTCGGCGCAAAGCAGCAGGCTTTGTGCATAGCGGAACATACGGTTGCGGAGCGGCACAACGTAACCGATGAATTCGAATTCCTTCATTGTATTTGTAAGACGAAGCAGGCGGGCAAAACGCAACACCGGATCGGCAATGATCGTAATTTTTCCCGCAAAGGCGGCCTTTCCGGCACCGTTCCGGAGTTCTTATTATATAGGTATGGCAAAAAAATGCATATTTTTTGAAAAAATTTAGTACTTTGTATTGCATAATACTAAAATACGTATTATATTTGCAATACCAAAGTAGTAGTAAACCGGAAATATTAACCCTAAAATACCTCTACGACTATGAAAGAGACAGTAAACGTAAATATCGGCTCGCAGGCTTTCACCCTCGACGAAGATGCTTACCGTGTACTCAGGAGTTATCTTGACGACATACGCAGCCGCCTGCCCGAATACGACACCGAAACCATGGGCGACATCGAGGTACGCATCGCCGAGATATTCCGCGAGATCGTCTCCTCTCCCATGCGCGTCATCACCCTCGACACGGTGCGCGCGGCGATGCACCAAATGGGGGCACCCTCGGACTTCGGCGAGCGCCGCGGCAACGCCGCCCCGCAGGAGGAAGAGGAGGCCGAGCCGGAAACCCGCAAGCTCTACCGCTCGCGCACCGACCGCTCGATCGCCGGTATCTGCGGAGGGCTGGCAGACTTTTTTCACATCGACGCGACGGTCATGCGGCTCATCATGCTGTTTCTGATAATCTTCGGCGGGCTTTCGATCTGGGCCTACATCATCCTCTGGATCATCATCCCCGAAGAACCCGCCCGAAAATTCAATATTAACCGTAAAAACCGATAAAACCATGGCAACGGACAAAACAAAAAAACTGTACCGGGTACGCGACGGCATCATCGCAGGCGTCTGCGGCGGACTGGCTGATTTCTTCGGGCTCGACCCGTCGCTCATACGTATCGCAACTCTAATCCTCATACTCTTCGGCGGGCTTTCGCTCTGGGTATATATCATCCTCTGGCTGATCGTACCGAAGGCTCCGAAGCGATTAACCGAATAAAGCATTATGGCTGAAGACAACGTAAAAGCGCAGATGCGCAAGGGAATCCTGGAGTATTGCATCCTCGCCATCCTTTCCCGCGAAGATTCGTATGCTCCGAAGATCATCGCCGAACTCAAAGAGGCCGAGATGATCGTGGTCGAGGGTACGCTGTACCCGATCCTCACGCGGCAGAAAAATTCGGGGCTCCTGACCTACCGGTGGGAAGAATCCCCGCAGGGGCCGCCCCGCAAATACTACACGCTGACCGACAAGGGGCGTGATTATCTCAAAACGCTCGACGAGGCATGGGACGAACTCGTAGGGCAGATACAGGTCATTCGCCACGGAAAATAAAAAATCAACCCTTAAATAATTGCAACCATGAAAAGAATACTTTTGATCGCAGTCCTGCTGGGCACCATGATCACCGCAACCACATATTTCGTCTGCATCGCAGCCCCGTCGGTACTCTTCGGCAAGGGCATCAAAGGCAGCGGCAACATCGTCACGCGCACCATCGACGCCCCGGATTTCGACCGTGTGGATGCGGCACGCGCCGTGAAGGTCGTCATCACCGGCAAGGCGACCGATAAAATCACGATCCAAGCCGACGACAATATTATGGAATACGTAGTGGTGGAGGCCAAGGGCGGACGCCTGACGGCGACCATCGACAAGTCGGTCAACAACGTATCGAACGCCGACGTGACCGTCACCGTCCCGGCCAACGGGCGCATCCGCGCACTCGACGCATCGAGCGCCGCACGGATCACGAGCGACGTCACGCTGACGGCCGACAAATTCTCGATCGACGCATCGAGTGCCGCCAGGATCGACGCGGCCGTGAAATCGACCACCTGCGCAGTGGCCGCATCGAGTGCCTCGGACATCGACGCCGCCATCGAAACCGGCACCTGCACGGTAGAGGCATCGAGCGCATCGAAGATCACCCTGAAGGGCTCCGCCGCCGAATGCAGCATCGACATGAGCTCGGCCTCGAAACTCTCGGCCGCCGAATTCACGGTCACCGATTGCAGCGTCGACACGTCGAGCGCCGCCAAGGCTACGGTCAACTGCACGGGCACACTCCGCGCCGCCGCTTCGAGCGGCAGTTCGATCCGTTACACGGGCGACTGCAAGACCAGCATCAGCAAATCGAGCGGAGGCAGCGTAAGCAGGAAATAATTCCCCAACGGCACAACTATGAAAGAGGTTAAAAAATGCAGCATATCGGGCGTAGCGTTCACCATGGACGCCGATGCCTACCAGGAGCTGGAGAAATATCTCGACAGCCTGAAAAAGACCTACAAGGATACGCCCGACGGGGCCGAGATCGTCGCTGACATCGAAGCCCGCATCGCCGAACTGATCCTCACCACGCAGGACAACACCCGCGTGGTCGATAAACCCCTGATCCTGAATATCATCCACCAGATGGGCTCGGTCGAGGACATCTCCGAGGAGAGTTCGGACAAAAAAGCCCCCGAAGAGCCGCGCATCCCGCGCCGCCTGTACCGCGACACGGAGAATGCCAAGCTGGGCGGCGTATGCGCCGGCATCGGCAAGTACTTCGACGTCGATCCCGTATGGATCCGGCTGGGCATGTTCCTGCCGATCCTGCTGAGCTTCCTGCACTGGATTCCGTTCATGGACTGGACGGGGTCGATGATGGGCAACCTGTTCGGCATCTTCGTCATCTGCTACGTCATCATGTGGTTCGCCGTACCGGCGGCACGCACGGCACGCCAGAAGCTCGAAATGAACGGCGAAAAAATCACCGCACAGTCGATCCGCGAGACCACCGAAGCCACCGCGGGCTGCGATCCCGACGTCAGGGCCAAGCCGATCGTGGCGGAGGCCGTCTCGGTCTTCGGCAAGGTGGTGCTGATCCTGCTCAAGCTTTTCGCCGGGCTGCTCGTATTCGGGCTTATCATGGGAGCCTGCGCCCTGATTATCGGGCTGTTCGCCCTGGTCGTGGGCGGCGGAGGCATCCTCTCGCCTTTCTTCCCGCTGGGCATGACGCTGTGGGTACCTATTCTCGGCATATTTATTGTACTGATTCCCGTCATACTGCTCATTTATGTACTGATGTGCCTCATCGCTTCGCGCAAGCCCGGAGGCACGACCGTGCTGATCATCTTCCTGCTGTGGCTCGCGAGCTTCATCGCATGCGCCTGCATCGCCATCCGCGAGGATGTGGGCGACCGGTTCCGCGCCAAGCGAAACGTGATCGAACAGGTGCTCAACACCGAAGTGGTGATCGACAACGACACGACGACGGTACAAAAGCTGCTCAAGGAGTACGAAAGCCAGAACGTCATCGAAGACGGCCAGAAGACACTGCACATCAGTATCCCGAACAAATCGATCGACATTACGATCGACAAAGACAAGGCCGGGCTGGAAGTGAAGGCCGACGGCAATCGGGTGAAGGTGGGGAAAAGCCGCAAGGCTTCCTCAGAAAAGGCCGGCCAGAGCACGCAGGCAGCCGCAGAGGCGGACGCAGACACTGCTGCGCAGGGGCAGCAGACCGAATAAGGCCACAGGCGTTAGGTAAAATAAAAAGTTTTTTCGGAACGCAGGGCGCACCCACGGGTAGCGCCCTCGTTTTTTTGAAAAATTTAAAATAATTACTACCTTTGAGGGATTTTGTGTTTAAACGAAAAACTATGGCTGGCAGCAAATGCATCGGCATTCTCACATCGGGAGGCGACGCCCCCGGCATGAATGCGGCAATACGTGCGGTAACCCGCAGCGCAATCTATAACGGCTTTACGGTAAAGGGAATCATGCGCGGATACAAAGGTCTCGTATACAACGAGATCGTAGAGTTCAAATCCCAGAGCGTAAGCAATATCATCCAACTGGGCGGCACGATTCTCAAAACGGCGCGCAGCCAGGAATTCACCACGGCCGAAGGACGTAAGGCGGCTTACGACAACATGGTCGCAGCCGGCATCAACGCGCTGGTGGTCATCGGCGGCGACGGCTCGCTGACAGGCGCAGGGATTTTCGCGCAGGAGTACAACGTGCCCATCGTAGGGCTTCCCGGGACGATCGACAACGACCTCGGGGGTACGGACTCGACGATCGGCTACGACACGGCGCTGAACACGATCGTGGAGGCGGTCGACAAACTGCGCGATACGGCATCGAGCCACGAGCGCCTCTTCTTCGTCGAGGTGATGGGACATACGGCGGGTTACCTGGCGCTGAACAGCGCCATCGCCACGGGTTCCGAAGCGGCTATCATCCCCGAAATGGACACCGAGGTCGACCAGCTGGCCGAACTCATCAACCACGGCTTCCGCAAGAGCAAGAACTCGGCGATCGTCATCGTGGCCGAAAACCCCAAGACGGGCGGCGCCACGGCATTGGCCGAACGTGTCAAGAAGGAGTTCCCGCAGTACGACGCCCGCGTCACGATCCTGGGGCATATCCAGCGCGGCGGGTCGCCGACGGCCGTAGACCGTATCCTCGCCTCGCGGATGGGCGAAGCCGCCATCGAGGCGTTCCTCGACGAACAGCGCAACGTGATGATCGGCATTCAGAACGGCAAGATCGTCTACGTCCCCTTCGCCAAGGCGACCATGCACAACAAGGGCATCGACCGCAATTCGCTCGACCTGGTAAAGATACTCTCCATATAATTTCACAACAGACAACCCCGAACTTACCGAATGAAACGTGTTATCGGCATCGGCAATGCCCTGACGGACATGCTGGTCAACCTGGAATCAGACTCCGTGCTGGGTCGCTTCAAACTCGCCAAAGGCTCGATGAGCCTCGTGGATACCAAACTGCAGACCGAAATCTCGAAATCCGTGGCAGGACTGCCCTACTCGCTCTCGCTCGGCGGTTCGGCCGGCAACACCATCCGCGCCATGGCCAAACTGGGCTGCCAGGTCGGGTTCATCGGCAAGGTCGGACAGGATACGACGGGCGACTTCTTCGTACAGGCACTCGAAAACCTGGGCGTGGAGCCCGTAATCTTCCGTGGTTCGAAACGTTCGGGCAAGTGCGTATCGCTCATCTCGCCCGACGGCGAGCGGACGATGGTCACCTACCTCGGCGCGGCGCTCGAACTGACCGCCGCGGAGATCGACCCGGCGATCTTCGACGGGTACGACTGCCTCTATATCGAAGGTTACATCGTCCAAGACCACGACCTGATCCGCATGGCTGCCCGCACGGCCAAGGAGTGCGGGCTGAAGGTCGCCATCGACCTGGCCAGCTTCAACATCGTGGCCGAAAACCTCGAATTCCTGCGTAACCTTGTCAGGGACTATGTCGACATCGTTTTCGCCAACGAGGACGAAGCCAAGACTTTCGCCTGCGAGGCGGAGCCGCTGAACGCCCTGCAATGCATCTCGGAAATGTGCGAACTGGCCGTGGTGAAAATCGGCATCAAGGGCGCCATGATCAAGCACGGCGACGAGGTGGTGCATGTCGGCATCCTGGCTGCGGCAAAACGCGTCGACACGACGGGCGCCGGGGATTTCTACGCCGCGGGGTTCCTCGCAGGGCTTTGCGAGAACCTCTCGCTGCGCCAGTGCGGCACGATCGGCGCCATCACGGCGGGCAAAGTCATCGAAGTCGTCGGGACTACCTTCGGCGAAGAGGCATGGGAGGACATCTCGCGCCTGGTGAACAAGGTCAGGAACGAGAAATACCTGTTCTGATCCGTAAAACCGGAATGAAGAAAGCGGCCTTATGGGCCGCTTTCTTCATTCCAAAGGCAGGAACCGAACCTGCAACACCCATAAAATCGGAATTTATTGTTATTTTTACGACACAAAACACCGGCGGCATGGACAAAATATGGACTTCGGCCAAAGTCAAAATCAGGAACAGGCTGGACTTTATCCGTTACGGCCAGCGAATCGGCTACATCAATATCGTCGCGATCGTCATAGACTTCGCCATTCTGCTCTATTCGGCCATCGACTACCAAACGCTGATGCAAACCGGCAACCTGTTCCTTTTCCTGTTTCTGGTCTTTACGACCCTTATCTGGCAGACGGTCTGTTTCGTAAAGGATTTCTACGCCTACACGCATAAGACGGCGTACTACAACCTCCAGGACATCTACCGGCACAAGACTCCGGAGGCAGCCGACGAGTTGGACGAGATTTATACCGCCGCCCCGATCGCCTTTCCGGGCACCGTATTGCGGCACGGCGACAACATAGACCGCTTATTGCAGGGAGACCGTCCCATCCATGCGATACTATGCACCGACAAGGAAAAGCGGGTGTTGAAATACATAAAGAATTACCGGGACATCCTGCTGCCGTTCCTCAATGGCAAATGGCACGAAATGAAAAACAGGAATGGCAGTTTTTACAACGAGCACAAACTGTGCATGGCATCCGAATTCGGGGAAAGCGGCGGCCAATGGTACGTCCGGGTATGCAAAGGCTGTTACTACAACTCCTACCTGACGAACGTAATCTATGCGAAAAAACTCTCCCACCAAAGCGGTTGGGGCATGACCCCTCCCGCAAACATTGCCAACTACCCGGTACGCCGGCTCGAAAAATCGGTCATGAGCGACCACATCGGCATTTCGACACTGGCCGTCACAACCGACGGATATGTCATTATCCTCCACCAGAACGACAAGGCACTCACTTCGACAGACCGCCTGACACCTTCGGGATCGGGATCGGTCGACTTCAGCGATTTGCGTCCGGACTCCGATTTCAGGGAGACGTTGAAAGCCGCAGCCGAGAGGGAGCTGCGCGAAGAAACCAACCTCCCGGCAAGCCAGATCGGACACACGGAGGTCATCGGCTTTTACCGCGACCTGGGGCGCGGCGGGAAACCCGAGTTCTGCTGCCTGACCCGGCTAAACGCCAGCTCGTTCGAAATAGCCGAACTGGAACCCAGCTGCGAGGAACAGCGGGACGATTTCGAAACCTACCAGATACTGGGGGAAACGGGAGCATTGGACGGAAAAGATTTCGGGCGGTTTTCGGACATGGCGCTCAACCTCTCGCCCGGATGCGAAGAAGAGCACCCCTCATTGGCGCTCTACATGTGCTACATCATGCTTTGCCGCTATTTCGGCAAGGAAATCCCCGTACGCAATTAAAGCACAGCTCAATGGCCGGCACGGGAGAAAAGCCCCCGGCTGATCTCGTAACGCATACGAATCAGCCACAATGATTTACGGGGGGACATCGTCAGCGAAAGCAACAGCGTAGCCGCCCATTTCATACATTCCAGCACAACGGCTTTCGGATAACGGCGGTAGATGCACGCCCGCAGGCGCTGGCTCACGCCGACGTTGTAGCAAAGGCGGCGGAAATAGTCCTCGGTGAGTTTCCCGGGCGGAATAATATGCCACATGACGGCATCGGGGACATACCAGCATGTCTCGCCGCCGCGCATCATGCGTTCGAAGAAATCGTTTTCCTCGCCACCGATCAGCATCCGTCCCACACGCCCCAGCGAGGGGTCGAACCCGCCGTATCGGGCGGTTGCGGAGCGGCGGAAAGCCATGTTGCCTCCCCCGGGAACACGTCCGGCAGGAAAAGGCCGTACGGCATGGCCGAAATCCATCGGGTTGGCGACAGGCAGTTCGGTATATTTCGACATCCACGCCGGACGTCCCGAGACATACTCGGCAATGATGCGCCCCCCGGCCACGACGGCATCGGGATGTGCATCGAAGAATTCGACATACGCCCGGATAAACCCCGCATTGATACGTTCGTCGTCGTCGATGAAGGCCATGTAGGGCGCCGAAGTTTCCGCGATCCCCCGGTTGCGGGCATAGGAAACCCCCGGGCCGGTCTCGGTCACCATGCGCAGGTTGAGCGCCGGATACCGTGCCGCGAAGGCCGCGAACCGGGCGGGCGTATCGTCCGTCGAATTGTTGTTCACCACCACGCACTCCCACTCCCCGGCGGGCATGTCCTGCCGCACGACGGATTCGAGCGCCGCGAGAAGCTGCCCGGCACGATTATGCGTCGGGATTATGAGCGAGAGGCGGATCATCGTGCGAATGTAGCAATTTATCCGTAAAAAACCGTTATATTTGCACAAATTATAAGCGATACGACTATGCACAATCTGTTTCGTACCCTTTTGCTGCCCATAGCGGCCCTGTTTGCCGTGACGGCGGTCTCGGCGCAAAACGTAAGCTGGAAAAGCACCGTGGAGCACCTCGACGGCGACATGTACCGGATCGTACTCGAAGCCTCGATCCCCGCGCCTTACCATATGTATGACATGGGGCCCTATGAAGGCGGGCCCAATGCCACGACGATCACCTTCACCGCGGGTGCCGGGGCTACGCTCGAGGGCGGCGTAGAGCAACTCTCCACTCCCGAGCGCCACTACGACAAGACCTTCGAGATGGAGATCGGCACCTTTGCCGGCAAGGCGCTCTTCGCCCAGCGGGTGAAACTCGCGGCCGAAAAGGCCGCCGTCACGGCCCAGCTGGAGTGGATGATCTGCGACGACACGAGCTGCATGCCGCCCGAGGATACGGAAATGACGATCGACCTGACGGCACAGGCCGGCGCAGCGACGGCATCGGCCGCCACGCCGCAGGATACGGCCCCAGCCGGGACTGCGGACAAGGCCGCCGTTGCGGAAGCCCCGGACAATGCCGGCGGAGGCTCGGCACAGGCCGCAGCGGAACCTGCGCAGAAAGACGCCGCAGGCGGAGGCTCGCTGTGGGCGTTGATCATCGAGGCGATCCTGTGGGGTTTCGCAGCCTTGCTGACCCCCTGCGTATTCCCCATGGTGCCGATGACCGTATCGTTCTTCATGAAAAGCTCCGGCAGCCCCGCGATGGGACGTTTCCGCGCCGGCATGTACGGGTTCTTCATCGTCGCGCTCTACACGCTGCCGATAGCCGTGATCATCGTCATCACACGCATCGTCGGGGGCGATGCCGTGACGGCCGATATCTTCAACTGGCTGGCGACGCACTGGCTGCCCAATATCCTTTTCTTCCTCGTATTCATGGTATTCGCCGCATCGTTCTTCGGGGCGTTCGAAATTACCATGCCCTCCTGGATGGTCAACAAAACCGACAGCAAAGCCGACTCGAAAGGCCTGGCCGGCATCTTCTTCATGGCCCTGACCCTCGTGCTGGTATCCTTCTCCTGCACGGGCCCGATCGTAGGTTCGGTGCTTATCAAATCTACGTCGGGAGAATTCTGGAGCCCGATCGTCACCATGCTGGCGTTTTCCGTCGCCTTCGCGCTTCCCTTCACCGTCTTCGCCTTCTTCCCGTCGATGCTCAAGAAGCTGCCCAAAAGCGGCGGATGGCTCAACTCGGTGAAGGTCGTGCTGGGATTCATCGAGGTGGCGCTCGGCATGAAGTTCCTCTCGGTCGCCGACCAGACCTACCACTGGGGGCTGCTCGACCGCGAGATATACCTCGCCGTATGGATCGTGACCTTCTCGCTCCTGGGGCTCTATCTGCTGGGAAAAATCAAATTCGCGCATGACAGCGATACGCCCTATCTGGGCGTAGGCCGCCTGGCACTGGCCATCGTCACCTTCTCGTTCGTCGTATACCTGATCCCCGGCATGTGGGGCGCCCCGCTCAAAGGCCTCTCGGGCTACCTGCCGCCGCTGCATACGCAGGATTTCGTGATCGGGAAGGAAGCGCAGGCCCCTTCGGGCACAGAAGCGCGCATGCTGCTGACCGTCGAGGGACAGAAACCCAAGCACAGCGATTTCCTGCACCTGCCCCACGGCCTCGAAGGATTCTTCGACCTGAAAGAAGCCGAGGCCTATGCCGCTAAGGTCGGCAAACCGCTCTTCATCGACTTCACGGGGCACGGGTGCGTCAACTGCCGCGAAATGGAAGCCCGCGTATGGGCAGACCCGCAGGTGCTCGACATCCTGCGCAACGACTACGTGATCGTGGCGCTCTACTCCGACGACAAAAAAGTGCTTCCCGAAAGCGACTGGGTAACGACCGACGCGGGAAAGGTGCTTAAAAGTCTCGGCAAGATAAACTCGTATTACGCCCTGAAAACCTACGGGGTAAATGCCCAGCCTTACTACGTGCTCCAGGGACGGAACGGGAAACAACTCGTGCCGCCCCGCGGATACGACCTCAACGTCGACAATTTCGTGGGATTCCTCAAGAGCGGCGTCGAAGCCTACAACGCCCAAAAATAAGGGCTGGGACGGCAAAAATCAAGCACTGCGACAGCAAAAAAGCCTGCGACTTTCCGGTCGCAGGCTTTTTCACATCCACCGTCCGCACATCAGTCCGCGAACTCGTCGAACATCGTCGTACTCAGGTATTTCTCGGCACGGTCGGGGAAAACCACCACGATATTGCCCCGTTCGATGCGCTGCGCGGTGCGTACGGCCGCCAGCATCGCGGCGCCGCTGCTCATGCCGGCGAAGATCGCCTCCCTGGCGATGATCTCCCGCGCCATGGCGATCGCCTCTTCGCTCTCGACCATCTCCTGCATGTCGATCTGCGAAGGATCGTAGATGTCCGGGACGATAGCCTCCTCCATATTCTTCAATCCCTGGATATAATGGCCCCGTATGGGTTGCGCGCAGACGACCCTGATGTCGGGCTTCATCACCTTCAGGAACCGCGAAAGCCCCATCAGCGTCCCCGACGTACCGATCGCACAGACCAGGTAGTCGATCCTGCCGCCTGTCTGCTGCCATATTTCCAGTGCCGTAGACTGGTAATGCGCCAGGTAATTGCCCGCATTGGCAAACTGGTCGGGCATGAAATATTTGTCGGGGTCGCCGGCCACCTTGCTGCGGGCCAGGCGGATCGCCCCGTCGGTTCCCTCCTCGGCGGGCGTAAGGATCACCTTCGCACCATAGGAACGAATTATTTTACGCCGCTCGACCGACACGGCGCTGCTCATCACGATCTCCACGGGATATCCCTTGACGATGCCGACGATGGCCAGGCCGATGCCCGTATTGCCCGACGTCGGTTCGATGATCGTCTTGCCGGGCGTGAGGCGCCCGTCCTGTTCGGCCTCCTCGATCATCCGGAGCGCAATGCGGTCTTTGATGCTGCCCGTGGGGTTGAAACCTTCGAGTTTCGCATAGATATTGACGTTCGGGTTGGGGCAAAGCCGGTTGATCCGCACCATCGGGGTTCCCCCGATAGTACCCAAAATATTCTTTTTTACCATAAATCGACCTAATTAACCGCGTAAAGATAATCATTTCCCCGGAATAGCGGCAATCCGCCCGCCCGATTCCGCGCCGTACGGTCGCCCCAGAACGCAGGGGTGCCCGCACAATCGTTGTGCAGGCACCCCAGTCCTCATCGGGAACGGTTATTTTTCCGGCTTCCCGTGTTCGTCGAAAGCGGCCTTGACCTCGGCCTCCTTCTTTGCACGCTGCTTGGTATCGGGGGCTTCGCCCTCCTTGACCAGCTCATTCACTTTACGTTCGAAATTCTGCTCGCAGGGCGTGCAGGTCGTCTCTTTGTTTTCCATAGGTACGAATTTTGGCATATTACGTACGTTTCCCTGCAAAATGCACACCGAAGTTGCCTCGGTTCGCATCTGCCGATTATATTTGTATACCCGAAACAAAATAATCATGAAAACCTGCAAACTACTCCTGCTCGCACTTTGCTGCGGATGCGTTTCCGCATCCGCAGCCGGCAAGGCCGGCTCTGAGGCACCCCGCATCGTCAACATCGTCAACTTCATCCGCAATATCGAACCGCGCAGCGAAGAGATCACCGAAACGGTACTCTACGAAACCGTCGCACGGCAGGCGGCACAGCTCGCCGAATACGGGCTCCCGGCCACGTTCCTGCTGCAATACGACGCGCTGATCAATCCCCGCTACCGGCAACTGCTGACACAGGACGTCTATCCCGGCACCGAGGTGGGCGGCTGGTGGGAGATCACGCAGCCCCACGTGGAAGCCGCAGGGCTCAAGTGGCGCGGCCGCTACCCGTGGGACTGGCATGCCGACGTGGGCTTCGCAACGGGGTACACACCCGAAGAACGCCGCAAACTGGTGGACGTCTACATGGAAAAATTCAAAGAGGTATTCGGCAAATACCCGACGGCCATCGGGTCATGGTTCATCGACGCCTATACGCTCGGGTACATGTACGACAAATACGGCATCGTCGCTTCGTGCAACTGCAAAGACCAGATAGGTACCGACGGCTACACGCTGTGGGGCGGCTACTGGAACCAGGCTTATTATCCCAGCCGGGTCAATGCCTACATGCCTGCTCAGACCCGCGAGGGACAGATCCCCGTCCCCGTATTCCGCATGCTGGGCAGCGACCCGATCTACCAGTACGACAACTGCGTGGGCGGAGCCTTGCAGGGGGTGATTTCGCTGGAACCCGTCTACGGCGACAGCGGCGGCAGCCGCCAGTGGGTCGAGTGGTTCTTCCGGTCGATGTTCGAAGAACCCTGCCTCGCATTCGCCTACACGCAGGCCGGGCAGGAAAACTCCTTCACCTGGGGCAGCATGGAGAAGGGGCTCAACATCCAGATCCCGCTGCTGGCAAACCGTTTCCGCAAGGGCGAAATCCGTGTGGAGACGCTCACCCGGTCGGGCGAATGGTTCCGGGAGAATTTCCCGGTAACGCCCCCGACGGCCGTCACGGCACTGACCGACTACCGTGAAAAGGATCGTAAAACCGTATGGTACAACAGCCGTTACTACCGCACCAACCTGCTATGGGAGGGCGGTGCATTGTGCATCCGCGACATCCACATGTTCGATCAGCGGATGGAGTCGGACTACTACCGCAAAGCCGGCACCACCAACCAGTGCGTCTACACGACGCTGCCCGTCGTGGACGGCTGCATGTGGAGCACACGGGAGAAGCTGGCCGGGCTGCGGGTCATGCGGCGCACTGCCGACGGAAGTCTGGCCCAAGCGCAGGGCGGCACCCCCGCCGTAACGGAAAAGGGCAAGGGCAAATTACTCGTGGAGTGGCCGATGGACGACGGACGGAAGCTCACGATACTGCTTTCGGAAGAAGGGATGGAGATCGCCGTCCCCGGCAAAGGCCCCGACTGGATGCTGGAGCTGACCGCAGCACCCGGTGCAGCGTTGCCGTTCACGGCGTTCGGGGCAAGGCGGATCGCCGCAGTCCAAAAAGGGTTCGCCTACGCATTCGATTGCACGAAGGGCACCATTGCGACCGACGGCACCTCCGCGGAAAGCATATTCGTCCTGCATCCTTCAAACGGAAAGATCTCGCTGAAATTCAAATAACGACGCAACGGTTTCACCAGCCGGCGGCCTGCCCCGGGATCGGGACGGGCCGCCGGTGTTTAAAACCGTTCCGGGAATGCGGTATTCCCGCAAATTTTCGTTAGCTTTACGACATGGGAGCCGTCGCTAACCGACGTCGTCCGCACAATCATGAAAGTATACAAATCGCCTCTCCCTGAAAATTCGCGGATCATCCGCTACCCCGACGCCAATTATCGCGACTGCTTCCGCTGCCGCCTGCAAAATCCGGGAAAAGTATCCCCGAATCAGGTGATGGCGGCATTCTGGACGACCAGCCCGGCATGGCTGAAGTTTCTCTTCCGGCTGCGCGACCTGCTGGTCAGGCCCTTCGGGCTGAAAACCGGGGAGGGGCCCAGCCGGGAAAAACTGGAAGAAGCCCTCGATAACGGCGAGAGCTACGGTTTCATGTCCCTCGCCGAAAGGACGGCCGACGAAACGATCGTCGCCCTGGACGACAAGCACCTGGTGGCTTACATGTCCATCTACATCGAAGGCGGCGAAGTCTTCGCGAGCACGGTCGTGAGATACCACAACAAATTGGGAGTGGTCTATTTCAACCTCATCCGTCCGTTCCACGTCCTCGTCGTGAAAAACCTCTTCAAACAGATGATGCGCGAACGCGGATTCTGACACGGGGTTATTCCCGCGTCGCCCGAAAACACCGCTTGCCATGAAACCGAAAACCATATTACTCTGGATAGTGCTCTTCCTGTCGCCGGCCGCCCTCGGAAATAACGCAGGCGACGATACGGATGCGCTGCTGATCGCCGCCACATATATCGGCGACGGGAACGGGACGATCTACCGCGGATACGGCACCAACCCGCTGGATGCAATATATACGTTCAAAAACGGCAGAATCTACAAAGGCGACGGCAGGTTCACCCTGTCGCTCGACGCCCTGTATACGATAAGGGACGGGAGGATTTTCGAGGGCAACAACATCTGGCCCTACGATGCCGCATACTCCATCGTCGGCGAGCGGATATACCGGGGCAACGCCACGTTCGCCTCGTGGTTCGACGTATTGTTTACGGTAAGGGACGGACAGTTTTACAAAGGGGACAGTTCGTTCATCCTCGACATAGCCTACACCGTCAGGGACGGCCGGGTTTACGAAGGTCGCGGGGAGTTCGCAAATACGCTATTCGATGTGCTGTATACGATCGAATACGGGGGTTATTAAGCATCGAAGGAAATCCCGGGGCAAGTAATTTACAGACCGGGTTCTTAGAATATACCTTTCGTCTGCGGAATACAGTCCACCTCCTTTTTAAGGGCCGCAACCGTTTTAAAACCCACAAATCCCCATGCCCTTGCATCTTCAAGCGTATTCATAAACAAAAGATTTTAGTACAGGCCCATAGTAAATCCGAACAGCCATTGGTTATCAATCAACTACATCCAATCCCAAACATAAAAACAGGGGTCGGATTTTTCAATCCGACCCCTTTGGTAGCGGGAGGAGGACTCGAACCTCCGACCTTCGGGTTATGAGCCCGACGAGCTGCCAACTGCTCCATCCCGCGATATATCTTCAGTGTTGTACTATCGCTTTTGCGTGTGCAAAGATAAGACAAATATTCGGACTTTACAAATAATTCTGCGCATGTTCCCTCCGTACACCGCTTATCGTACTATCTATCAGCCGCAAAAAAAATATTTTATTATTTTTCGCAGGTTAGCCCCACGCTGATTTTTCCACAGATTTCCTGCCACCCGGAACAGGGCCGGATGAAAACGCACACACCGTCTGCAGACCCCATCCGCAACACACACCGTCATTCCCAATCAGCGGATATTGGCTGCGACAATCTCCGCCAGGTCGCGGACTTCCCCTTTCGTACCGCGCCCGATGGCTTTTTTGCAAAGCGGGCAGGCCGTGACGATTACCTCGGCTCCGGTAGCTTCCAACTGCCCAGCCACGGATTTTGCGATCTGCACCTGCTGACCGTCGGAGATCGTCGTATTGGCGACCGAAGAGCCGCAGCAGGGGGCGTTTTCGCGGGTTTCAGCGGGTTCGAGCAATTCCCCGACAGCCCCGATCACGGCACGCGGATCGTCGTAAATCCCGCTGCCGCGTCCCAATTCGCAGGGGTCGTGGTAGGTATAACGTGTCGAGCCGTGCCCGACCTTGAGACGGCCCGTCTTCATCAGACGCAGGATATATTCCGAATGGTGCAGCACCTCGACCCCTTCGAGCGCATAATCCTCACGGAAAACCTTGAGGCAGATCGGACACGAGGTCACGAGCGTCGTGATGCCGTGCTTGCGGAACAACTCCGTATTGTAGCGCATCATCTTGCGCGCCGAATCCGTCTCACCGGCCAGTTTCAACGGGCGTCCGCAGCAGACGCCCCCTTCGCGGTCGGCCCACCAGACCTCTTCGCCGGCGGCCTGGAATACTTTTTCCATCGCCGACATCGTACGGGGCGTCAGGAGGGTCATGCACCCGGCGAAATAGCCCACCTTCCCCTCGCCGGACGAGCGGTCTAACCCTTTGAAATAACCGTAGCGCTTTTCGTCGGGGACATTGCGCATCGTATCGCGGGAATTGAGGCGCAGCGTATTGAGGTCGATGTCCACCGGGCATTTCTCTGCGCAGCGTCCGCACATCAGGCAATTGTCGGCCACCTGCAGGCGCAGCATCTTATATCGCCGGTCGCGCAGAAAATAGACCGACTGCACGTTGTCGATGCCCAGCACGCTTTGCAACTGGCAGGGGTCGATACAAATGCCGCAGCGCGAGCAGGCCTCGACCTGGAAGTTGTCGAACGACCCCTCCTTTTCGGTCGAGCGGAGCTTGTAGTGGCGCAGGAAGATCAAGGGTATCTCCGTGAAGATGTGCATGTAACGGGAGAACGGCAGCGCCACGAAGAAAACACCGAGACACGAGGAGTAGAACCACCACGCCACGCTTTCGAGGTTTATCAGCACGAAGGTGCTCATGTGCGCAGCCATCCATCCGCCCAGCGAACCGGTGAGGAATCCCCCGCCGCCATAAAGGGCGCAGGTCGTGCTTTCGGCGATCAGGCGCGCCGGGAATACGAACCACAGGGCCGAAAGCGCAATGCGGTCGCCCGGCACATGCTTGGTCGTGCGGCGCATGCCCATCCTCTTCGAGAAAAAGCGCTTGCCCCAGGCCAGCGCTACGCCCGACAGGACGAACAGCAGCAACAGATCCATCAGGAAATCGAAGACCGGCTTATGCTGGAGCCCCGTCGAAAAGTACTTGAAGAAGACATGCCCCTGCAACGGCACATAGCGGAACCCGAGGTAGGCGACGGTCTCGATCCACCCCACGGCGATCAGCAGGAACCAGCCGAAGGCCAGGCTCATGTGCATGTAGCCCAACAGCGGGTTGACCCTGAAGATCCTGCGGTGGAGCAGCGATTCGCGGACGACCTCCCCTATTGCCGAGAAGGTACGGCGGGTCGGCAACCCGAACAGGATCCGTTTCTTGTCGGCGAGCGGCAGGCGGTAGAGCCACAGGCCCCACTTCCACAGCAACACGATGAACATCACCGCGGCGCCGACCATGAAAGGTATGCAGAATGGTGCGAAAAAAGTCATCGTCAGAAGTCCCCCAGTTTACGTTTGATAAGCATCACCACGCCGCGCGTATTGATCCCGCGCGGACATACCAGACGGCATTTGCCGCACAGCATGCACTTGTTCATCTCCTCGTAAGCCCCCTGGTATTCGCCGCGCCGCACCAGCGTATGTACCTTGCGGAAGTTGAATTCCGTGAGATTGCCCGCCGTACAGACCGCCGTGCAGGCGCCGCAACCGATGCAGGCCTGCAACTCGGGCATCTCGCGCAATATCTCGTCGCTCTTGCGCAGGTTGTTGCGGTCGATGTCGATCGCCCGCGGCTTGGAAATGGTATATCCGAAATTGATCGCTGCCATATGCTAAACCCCTACATACCGGGCCGCAGCATCGGCGGCGGCCGTCCCTTCGTTCAGACTCTCTCCGATATTCTTCGGCGCCGTGACCGTCCCGGCATAAAAAATACCCTCGACATTGCTCTTCACGTTGCCGAGGAACATGTCGCGCGGCGCCATGAAGCCGCTCGGCGCACGGTTCAGCCCGGCACCCTCGGCGAAAGCGGCGTTGTCATCGTTGGCACGCATCCCCACGATCAGGATCAGCATGTCGACGCTCATGCGCAGCGGACGTCCCGTGAGGGTATCCTCGGCCTTGATCTGTACGCGTCCGTCGATCATCGGGCTCGCCTCCGAAATACGCCCGCGGATGAAATGAATGTTGTATTTCTGCTGTGCCTCGCGGTACATCTCCTCGTAACCGGGGCCGAACATGCGGATATCCATGTAAAAATTGAACACGTCGGCCTCGGGAAACATCTGCCGCATCTCCATGGCCTGCTTCACCCCCGTGATGCAGCATACCTTCGAGCAATGCTGCTGGCAAACCTTCTCGTCGCGCGAGCCCACGCAGTGCAGAAAAGCGATGCGCCTAGGGCGCGAACCGTCGGCTTTCGCCACGCGGCCCTCGTTGAGCATCCGCTCGATGTCGACCGTCGTAAAAACGTTGTCGTAGATGCCGTAGCCGTATTCCTCCTTGATCGAGGCATCGAAAAGCGTGAAGCCCGAGCAGACCACGACCGAATCGCATGCCAGCATACGCCCGTCCGGGAGCTGAACCCCTTCGCGGCTGAACCCCCTGGCTTCGGTACGGGTCATCACCTCGATCCCGCGCTCGGCAATGCGGCGGCGCAGTTCGGTGAGTATCTCCGACGCCGGGGTGAACGACGGAAACAGCACATGCCATCCCCGGAGCTTGCCGCCCAATTCGGCCTCCTTTTCGATGATTACGGGCTCGACGCCCTGTTCTGCGAGGCGCAGGGCCGTTTGCATGCCCGCTACGCCGCCGCCTATGACTGCAACTCGCTTCATTATTCTCTGATGTCGTATATTGTGTCCGTCGGGCAGCAATTGACCACAGCCGACGCGGGTTTACCGATATATTTTCCGTTGCGGCCGAGGTATTTGGCCGCGGGGTCGTATTCGACGCCCATCTTGTCGAGCAGGGGTTCGACGTCGACCTGGTGCATCTGCATTCCGAGCACCCACGGGTCGTAGCCCAGCACCAGTCCGGCCATCTCCTCGTAGGTCAGCACCGGAATGCCGTGGCCGTTCTCGCCGTAGGTCGTACCCTCCATCTCGGCGATCGCATACTGCCACTTGTCGAGGAACATCGCGCACCCCGGGCAGTTGGCCACGATGAAATCGGGTTTGTAGGGCGCCATGCTTTCGAGTTTCTTGTGCGAATTGGCGATCGAATAGCCGCGGTTGGCCTGCACCAGGTAGTTGCGGAACCCGAACCCGCAGCAATGCCGCCGCTCGGGGTAGTCCACGCATTGGCCGCCCCACGACTCGACCATGCCGGCCAGCACATAGGGGAATTCCGAACCGCCGATACCCGACTTGGGGAATATCTTGGCGTAGTGGCAACCGATATGCTCCACCACGCGCAGCGGCTCCCCGGTCTGGGCGTTTACCAGCTTATGCTTTGCGCGTGCGGCGATCTGCTCGCGGAAATGGAAAACGATGTCCGAGGTATGCGCCAGGCTCGCAGGCTTGCGGAACTCGCGCCCGGTGGCTTTGTAAAGGTTCTCGCGCGCCTTCTCCTCGGTTTCGGGAAACTCGTGCCACGTGGCCAGTATCTCCGAATAGACACCGAACGAAGTGATGCACGACGACACGAGGTTCTCATACCCGGCTTCGGTCATCAGCGCGAACTGGCGTGCCACGACCGTCATGATGGTTTCGAGCGGCACGATATCCGAATGGTAACCGATTCCCGTGCACGACGAGTGGAGCGGGTCATCCGTAAGATCCCGCCCCAAGTCGTTGCGCAGCATGTCTATGAACAGTTTTTCGCTGCCCGGGAAAAAATTCTGCCGGATACAGCTGCGGGCATAGTAATAGTGGTCGTCGGCAATCTCCTTCTGGTAATCCTGCCAACTCTTTCGCTTTATCATCTGTCAATAATGTTCGTTGTTATTATGGAGGAAGACATCCATCATGTATTGCTGGTCGGCACCCTCCCCGTAGCCCAGTTCCCGGGCCTTGCGGTCGGAATGCTCCTCGATGGAGTCGAACATCTCCTTGCCGCCGCTGACTTCGAAGATCTTGTTGATCTCCTCGAGCGACTGTTCGTCCAGACGGCGCAGGGCACCCGCGCCGTGGCGCATGTATACGGGCGTGAACTGTCCGTAGACCTCCTTGTCGTTATCGTAGATCCACTGCCACACGGTTCCCTGCTCGGGGTGCAGCTCGGGCTTCACCAACCGCGGTACGATGCAGTAGCCCGTGCGGAGGATATTTTCGCCGATGATGCGCTTGAGGGCCAGCTGCTGGCGTCCCTTCTCGCTCTCGACGAAGAAACCCAGCTTCTGCGACAGTGTGCGCAGCGCCTGAATCACATACCCCGGCGTATTGCCGCGCGGACAGCGCGGGCGGCACGACATGCACTCGCCGCAATACCAGATCGTATCGCTTTTCAGCAACTCCTCGATGGCATCGTCGTCGCGCGTCTGCACGATATTGACGATCTGACGGGGATCGTAGTTGTAGAACTCGGCCGCGGGGCATACGCCCGTGCAGACACCGCAGTTCATGCACGAGTGAAGGCCCTCCTTCATCCGTACGTCCTCCATCAGCATATCGAAATATTTTCCCATAATCTCACCTTTCACCGGGCACGAAACCGTCCCGGATGCAACAAAAAAACCTTTGCAGTGCAAAGGTAGGGAATACGGGCGAGCCGTGCAGTGGTATAAATACCTAATTTCGCCGGCGCTCGTAGGTCTCGAACGCGAAAGGATAAGGGTAGTTGGCACCCGATGCGAAGGATTCGGACGACAGAAGCCGCCACTGCGCTTCGTCCCACTCGGGGAAATGCGTATCGCCTTCGTAAGCGCGGAACACGCGCGTCAGGTAGAAGCGGTCGGCCAGGGGCAGGGCCTGCGCATAAATCTGCGCACCGCCGATGACGAAGACCTCGTCGTCCCCGGGGAACAGCGCGAGGGCCTCGCCGAGCGAATGCGCCACCGTGCAACCGGCAATCTCCGCCTGCTGCCGCGTAATGACCACATTGGTACGGTTCGGGAGCGGGCGCCCGAGCGATTCGTAGGTTTTGCGGCCCATGATCACGGGATGCCCCGTCGTGACGGCCTTGAAATGTTTCAGGTCTTCGGAAATATGCCAGAGCAACGTATTCTTATCCCCGATCACGCCGTTTTCGGCCACGGCAACGATGATGCTTACCATAAATTTCAAATTTTAACGTCCGGCGGCATCGCAGCCGCGTATAACAATGCAGGTACAGCCGGCAGGGACTTGCGACCGCTCAGAACGACATCGGCGCCTTGATCGCCGGCCAGGGATCGTAGCCTTCGAGCGTGAAATCCCCGTAGCGGAAATCGAAGAGCGATTTCACATCGGGGTTCAGCCGCATCACGGGCAGCGGCCGCGGTTCGCGCGACAACTGCTCGTCGGCCTGTTCCATGTGGTTCAGGTAAAGGTGCGCGTCGCCGAGCGTATGGACGAACTCGCCGGGTTCAAGGCCGCAGACCTGCGCCGTCATCAACGTCAGCAGGGCGTACGAAGCGATATTGAACGGCACGCCGAGGAACGTATCGGCACTGCGCTGGTAGAGCTGGCACGAGAGCCTCCCTCCGGCCACATAGAACTGGAACAACACGTGGCACGGCGGCAATGCCATGTCCCCGATCTCGGCGACATTCCAGGCCGAGACGATGATGCGCCGCGACTCGGGATTGTGCCGTATCAGTTCGACGGCCTGCGCGATCTGGTCGATGAAGCGCCCGTCGGGCTTGGGCCAGCTGCGCCACTGATAGCCGTACACATGGTTCAGGTCGCCGAACCGATACCCTTCGACAGGCGATTCGACACCGTCCTGTGCCGCACGCAGGAACGTATCCCGGTCGACGGGCAGCACGCCATGGCGCACGCAGAGTTCGTTGTAATAGCGGAAAGCGTCGTTGTCCCAGATATGGACGCCGTTGTCCACGAGGTACTTGATATTGGTATCGCCCGCCAGGAACCACAGCAATTCGTGGATCACGCCTTTCAGGAATACTTTTTTGGTCGTCAGCAACGGGAAGCCTTCGGAGAGGTCGAAACGCATCTGGTGTCCGAAGACGCCTTTGGTGCCGGTGCCGGTACGGTCGCCGCGGACGACGCCCTCGGCTTTGATCCGCCGCAGCAGGTCGAGGTATTGTTTCATCTCTCCAGCATTTTTAAAGTCATTCCGCCCGATGCGTCCAGCACAGCGCACGAAGGGTATTTCTCCCAACACCCCAGATTTATCACATGCAGGCCCTGCTCGCGGTAGTCGCGCGGGAAATGCATGTGCCCGAAGACGAAGTGGTCGACGTCGTGCTCGGCGGCATACCGGCGGGCATATTCGATCAGCGGCTCGGTAAGCGAAACGTCGAGTTCCTCGGCACCGTGCGATTTGCGCGACTTGCCGCTCCACCAGTGCCCGAAGCACATCGCCAGGTCGGGATGCAGCAGCCACGAAAAGAGCCAGCGCAACGTCCGCGAGCGGAATACCGTATTGAGGAATTTGAGCACCGGCTGTCCGTCGATGTTCATGTTGTCGCCGTGGGCGATGAAGACGTTTTTACCGTTCAGGCAGAATTGCTGCGGCGAGGTATGGATCTCGACGCCGCACTCGCGGGCGAGGTAATCGCCGACCCACATGTCGTGGTTTCCCGTAAAGAATACCACCCGGATACCGCGGTCGGTCAGTTCGGCCAGTTTGCCAAGCGTCCGCACAAAGCCCTTGGGCACCACGCCCCGGTATTCGAACCAGAAGTCGAAGACGTCGCCCACCAGGAAAATCGCCTCCGCATCCTGCGCCGCATCGTCGAGCCAGCGCACGAAGCGCCGTTCGGTCTGCTGCGCAAACGCCTCGCCGCCTGCGCCCAGGTGGATATCCGATGCGAAATAGTACATCAACGGGTCAGTTCATCGAGTTTTTGTTCGAGGCTCTTGCCGTAAATATCCTTCCCGACGATATTCCCCTCCTTGTCGATCAGGAAATTGGCCGGGAGTTTCTGCACGTTGTAGAGTCCCAGCGACGACGATGCGCGCCCGCGCAGGTCGCTCACCGAAACCCAGGGAAGCTGCTGCTCCTGCACGGCCGAAATCCACAGGGGCTTCGACGTGTCGATGGCAACCTGGTAGACCTCGAATGCGACGGGGGCGTCGGCATATTTCTTATAGACCTCCTTCAGTTCGGCATTGAGCGTATTGCTGTTGCCCAGCTCGGCCGACCAGAAATCGAGCAGCACGACTTTCCCCGCGAGCGACGAGAGGCGTACCTTCTTGCCGTAGATGTCCGACAGCTCGAGGTCGGGATACCCCGCCTCGGTAATCTGGGACGACAGACTGATGCGGGCGTCCATGCGGGCGATCTCCCCCATGAGCGATTGCAGGTAGGGCGATTCGGGATAAGTCTGTTCGATGGCCTCGGCCACCGTGCGGTAATAAACCACGTCGCTGTCGCCGTTGAACAGGTAAGTGTCCCCGGGCAACCGCTGGTACAGGGCATAGACCGCCGCCAGCGACGCTTTATTCTCGATGATGAACCGCAGCTGTTCGCGGCGGATACGGTAGTATTCGGCCGTGTACTCCTTTACCAGTGCCTGGCGGTCTTCCTCGGACAGCGTTGCCTTGGCAAACTGCGACGCGATGTTATCCAGCCGCTGCGCGCCCGAAACGAAAGCCTGGTAGAACTGCCGCAGCAGTTCCGACTCCTTCGAACCTTCGACCGTATAGTTGCGTACGACGCTCCCCACGGAATTCAGGGACAGTTTCTCGCCGGCGGCGAGGAACAGCGGAATGCGTTCGCCGTTATATATTACATTATAAAGCGACGGGGTCTTCGTCACGCCCTTCAACTCGAAACGATAGTTACCGTCCTTGTCGAGCACCGCGGAGTCGATCACCGACTGCGTCAGGGGCAATACCTGTTCCAAATAAACATCCTTGGCATCGTTACCTACGAAGCGACCCGAAATCTTCACCTTCGACGACTGGCATGCGCACAGCATGACGGCCGTGGTCAGGGACACGAAAAGCGTTTGTTTATTCATTTATCCTTGTTATCGCAGTTAAATGCTTACAAATATAGCAAAATTCCGGATATGCGCACTTTTTATTTCGACGAATTGCGGTGTGCGCCGTTGTTTTTCGAGAAATTGCGCCCGTGCTGCTGGTTGCGGTTTTTCTGCGGGCGCTGCTGCTGACGCTGCTGCGGCCCCTTCTGGGGACGTGCCGTAAAGTGCTGTTTATAGTCACTTCGGAGATTATTTAATGCCACTTCATCGATTTCGATCGCTCCGCCGGACATACGTTTGATGTCTTTTACGATCACTTCGTTGTTGGGATGCTCCTGGTTGTACTCGTAGCTCTTCGTGCGCATGTACCGGGCCAGGTTGTCCACCGTGCGCGCCATGGTACGCCGGTCTTTTTCCCCGGAAAGCCCGGCGATCATCTGCTCGACATACTTGCCGTAATGCTTATAGGAGATACGCCCCTGCGTGTAGGCCATGCGGCGCGGCGTAATGGTCAGCTCCTGGCGCGAAGGCTGCGGGTAGGGGGAATCCACATCGAGTTGGAAATCAGACATTATGAAAAGGTGATCCCACAGTTTGTGGGTGAAGTCGGCCGTATCGCGCAGCAAGGGGTTCAGGTTGCCCATCACGGCGATCACGGCACGCGCCTGGCGGTTGCGCTCGCGGCGGTCTTCGATCAATTGCAACGAGTCGATCATCTCCTGGATATGACGCCCATACTCGGGCAGGTACAACTTGCGTCGTGTGTAGTTATAATTCTTTTTCATATTGTATTTGTGGTCTTCCGCACTGTTTCAATCCGTCCGCCGGAGCGTCCGGCAAGCCCGTTGCGGTAAACCGATTCAAGACGTTTTTTCCGACTTTCCACCCCATCCGGCAAGACCCTACAAGATTGGTTTTACACCGCAGAAAGTCATAACTTTGGGACAAAAGTAGGTAAAATTTCAGGAAAAACAAGCTATGGCAAAGGTTTTAATTTTAGACCAATCAAAAAGTATGCGAAACACGCTGCGCGAGCGGCTCGAATACGAAGGTTTCTCGACGGAGGCCGCCGAAGACGAAGAGGCGGCCTCCGTCATGTGCGAGAAAATCCCGTTCGACGTCATCCTGTCGGACACCGGGTGCAAAATCCCCGACAAGGGCGTCCCGTTCATCGTGCTGTCATCCGAGGCGTCGATCGATTCGGCCGTGGAAGCCGTACGCAACGGTGCCCAGGACTATCTGACCAAACCCATCGACATGAACCGCCTGCTGCAGTCCATCCACCGCACGATCGACGACCCGGCCCCGGTGCAGGCCCCCGCGGCGGCCCCGGCACGCCGCACCCGCCGCGGGCACTGTGCGCAAACGGAGCATATCATCGGCACCTCGCCCCAGATCGAACACGTCCGCCTGTTGATCGACAAGGTCGCGCCGTGCGAAGCGCGTGTGCTGATCACGGGCGAAAACGGCACCGGCAAAGAGCTAGTCGCACGCTGGCTGCACGCCAAAAGCAACCGCGCCGCGGCTCCGTTCGTCGAGGTCAACTGCGCGGCGATCCCCTCGGAACTGATCGAGAGCGAACTCTTCGGCCACGAGCGCGGCGCCTTCACCTCGGCCATCAAGCAGCGAAGGGGCAAGTTCGAGCAGGCCGACGGCGGCACGCTGTTCATGGACGAGATCGGCGACATGTCGCTGGCGGCGCAGGCCAAGGTGTTGCGGGCGCTTCAGGAAAACAGGATCAGCCGCGTAGGCAGCGACAAGGACATCGAGGTCAACGTGCGCGTAATCGCCGCCACGAACAAGAACCTGCGCGAGGAGATCCGGAAGGGCAATTTCCGCGAAGACCTCTACCACCGCATCGGGGTGGTCGTCGTGCGCGTCCCGGCGCTGCGCGAACATGCGCAGGACATCCCGCTGCTGGTCGACCATTTCATACACACAATTTGTGCCGAATACCACATCCCGGCAAAACGCATTGAAGAAGAAGCGCTTAGTGAACTGCAAACGATGCCCTGGAGCGGCAATATCCGCGAACTGCGCAACGTCATCGAGCGGCTCATCATACTCAGCGAGGAGCGCATCACCCCCGCCGACGTCAAGGCCTACTGCTGACCGAGGCTCAGAACAGCACCCCGACCTTCAGCAGGAGGGTGCCGTGGCTGAGCTGCTCGGCAAATTCGGCGGAGAACCAGCAGCCTTCGTATTTCCGGAGCCGCTCCAGCCGCTGCAACTCATAGCCCGCCGCGAAGAACAGGTGCACCCCGCAGCGCAATGCATACTGCACCCCCAGTTCGGGATTGAGCAGCAGTCCCCCGTTGGCATCCCTGCGCGGTGCGAAAGCATATCCGGCGGCGCACCCGGCATAGGGCGTAAAGCTGCGGCGGCGCGTAAGCAGGAACTTCGCATCGGCAAAGAGCGGCACGAGCGTTTTTTCATAGCAGGAAACCCCCGTTCCGGCACCGACCGAAAAACGGCGGCTCACATTGTAATGACCCGTCACGCGCCAGACGACGGGCACCGACGACGGGCGGGTCAGGCCGAAGCCCGTCCCGACGGACGTCGAACAGGAAAAGCGGGGAAACTCCTGCGCCGGCACCTCGGTGGCAAGGAAAGGCAGCACGCACAGCGCCGCGGCCAATACTCGGGATCGCCCCTTCATCGGACACGAATCGTAATGCGTTCCACGATCCGGAGCGCCGAAGTGAGCCCCGAAATATCGGGGTCTATCCCGCCCGAACTTCCGTCGGGACTGCTGTGGCCTACCAGCACGGCTTCGAACTGCTCCCTGCCCGACGACAGGTTGACGTCGGCGGCATAGACCACGGCCGGCTGGCCGCTCCCGTGCCGCCCGCCCGAGTAACCGGGCTCCCCCTCCTTGGCCGATTCGGGATAGGTTTCGTTGAAATCGGTCGAATGGTTCACCTCGACCTTTACGACGAACCGATCGAGCCCCGCCCCGGGCGAGAGCTTCAGGTCGAAACTGCCGCGCGGCGTGGCACCCGATATGCCGTCCGCCAGCGGTTCGCTTTTCGTCGGCAGGTAAAGCCCGTCGGCATATTGCACACCCCGGCTATGGCACCAGTGAGGCAGCGCCTCCCTGCGGCGGTTTCCGCCCGCCGCCAGCCAGGACTGGGTGGCGATTTTGGAACTCGCATAAACCGTGGAGAGGTAGCGCCCCTGCGCATCTTCGATCCAGACCGCGATCTGCGGCGGGTTCTTCCTTTTAATCCCCAGGAACAGGGGAAAATCATGCAGCCATGCGTCGCCCCGTTCCACGACAATTTCCACGCTTCCCTTTTCGTATTCGACCAGCTCCTTATCGCAGGAACCAAGCAATACGAACGGTAAAATCCATGCCATTACCATCTTTCTCATTGTTTTTGGTTTTCAATTTGTTACCTATTGGTAACATTCGTTATAAAAAATATATATACCTTCCCGCCCCGCGGGCCGGTCATTCCTTGAAAGTCTTGTCAATCAGCAGGTCTATCCCGAGGACGATCTGTTCCCAGCCGGCAGCCTCTCCGATCGGAATCCCGTTGTAAACCGGGCAATATTCCTCCAACAGCACAAGGTAGGTTACCGAAGCCGTCAGGAAAGTAGCCAACACGGCCACCTCCGATTCGGGCAGCCCGGTTTTCCGCGACACCCGGGCGATCAACTCCAGCCCGGCCTGCTCGCGCTGCCTGCGGAGCGCCGCCACGAGTTCGTTCTTCGAGGACAACTCCCAGCGGTACAGGCGCCTCAGCGTAGGGTCGCCGTGCAAACGTCCGATCATCGTGCGGAACGTCTTTTTCAGAAATTCGGGCAAATGCGCGCGGCCGGGAATGTCGAGCGGAAAATTGATCCAGAAATCGTGCTGCCGGATATAGGCGGCCAGCAGTCCGTCCAGCGAACCGAAATAGCGGTAGATAAGGATTTTCGAGACCCCGCAATGCGCCGCGACGGCATTGACCCCGAGTTTCTCGAAGCCATCCCTGCGGATCATCTCGCCCACCGCCTTCAGCATACGCTGTTCGGTAGCATCCCGGTCACGTTCGGTATTGTTGTTCTTCGCCATATGTTACTACTCGGGAACAAATATACATCTTTTTCCCGGATTAATGCAATTTTCGGGAAAAATTTACATTTTCAGCATAAAATTCGGAAGAATCCTCAAAAGGATCCGGACAGCCGGGCAAACAGAGAGCCTCCGGACTATAACAGCTCCAATATCCCGGCCGGGCTGTCGACGATGTGCCGCGCCCCGGCCTCCTCGAGTTCGGCGCGCTCACGGAACCCCCACGTCACTCCGACCGAGCGGACACCGGCGGCCGCGGCTGTCTGCATGTCCACGCCCGAGTCGCCGACATAGAGCACCCGCTCCTTCGCCACGCCTGTAAGCGCAAGTATCTCCTCCACCACCGCGGGGTCGGGCTTGAGCGGCACGCCCTCGCGCTGGCCGAAGACCGCGGCGAATTCGATACCGGGGAAAAACAACCGGATCAGTTTTTCCGTTCCGGTCTGGAACTTGTTGGATGCCACGGCGATACGAACACCTCGCCGCGCGATCTCCGCAACCAGCTCCGGAATTCCTTCGTAGGGTTTCGTATAAACGTCGATATGCTCGGTATAATATTTCACGAAATCCGCGCGCACGGCCGCGACCGTATAAGGCGTGCGGAGCTCTTCGGGCAACGCCCGCTCCACGAGCCGCATGATGCCGTTGCCCACGAAATGGCAGTATTCGTCATAGGTATGCTGCGGCAGGCCGCGCATGGCCAGCACGGCATTGCATGCGACAGCCAGGTCGCCGATCGTATTGAGCAGCGTGCCGTCGAGGTCGAATATCACAAGTCCGGTATCCATCTTATATTCCATAATTTAATGCGGATGCGCCGCAGTACCTGCGGCTTTTTTGATCCTCCACCCGACGGCCGCCACCGTCAGCGACATCAGGGGACTGACAATATTGAAAATACAGTAAGGCATGTAGACGAATGTGGAAACACCCAGCACGGTGGCCTGCGTCATGCCGCACGAGTTCCACGGCACCAGCACGGAGCAGACCGTGGCCGAATCCTCGACCGAGCGGCTCAACAGCCGCGGTTCGAACCCCCGCTCCGCATAAAGTTCCCGGAAAAGGCGCCCCGAAAGGATGATCGAGATATACTGGTCGGCGGTGCAGAGGTTGAAGAAGATGCCCGCGCCGACGGTCGAAGCCACGGCCGAGAAGGCACGGCGTACGAAGCGCAGGAAAACGGAGGTCAGCGCCCCCAGCATCCCGCTGCCGGTCATCACGCCGCCGAAGCACATGGCGCAGATGATGAGCCATACGGTATTGAGCATGCCCGCCATGCCGCGCGTCGCAACCAGCTCGTCCAGCTGCGGGCTTCCGGTAGGGATCGCCGTCGGGCCGAAGCAGCTCATCAGCACGCCCTTGAACCCCGACATGAAATCCAGCCCTCCGACTCCGGCCACCTTCGCCACCAGTTCGGGCTGCGCCAGCAGCATGGCTATGCAGGCGAAAACCGCGGCGCAGAAGAGCGTCACGATGGCCGGGAGTTTACGCACGATCAGCACGCCCGTCGCCACGGGCACCGCCAGCAACCAGGGCGTGATGCGGAACGTCCCGCGCAACGACTCGGCATACATCCCGGCATGCGTGCCGCCCGTATGGTCGAGTGTCAGCCCCGCGATGACGAAAACCGCCAGCGCGATGACGAACGACGGGACGGTCGTATACAACATGTAACGTATGTGCGTGAAAATCGGAACCCCGACGGTCGACGACGCAAGCACCGTAGTATCGGACAGGAGCGAGATCTTGTCGCCGAAGTAGGCGCCGGAGATGATCGCCCCCGCGATCCACCCCTCGGGGAAACCCATGGCCTGCCCGATGCCCATCAGCGCCACGCCGATCGTGGCGATCGTCGTCCACGAACTGCCGGTCATCAGCGACACGCCCGCACAAATGGCACACGAGGCGACCAGGAAGAACGAGGGGTGCAGGATCTTCAGCCCGTAATAGATCATCGTCGGCACCACACCGCTCACCATCCACGACCCGGCAATGGCGCCGATCAGCAACAGGATGATGATCGCCGAAGCCGAAGCCCGGATATTGTCGATGATCGCCTCTTCCAAGACCGCCCATTTACAGCGGTAAATGCCGATGGCCAGCATGACGCAGACCGACGTGGCCGACAGCAGCGCGATCTGGCTGCCGCCGTTGATCGCGTCCCCGCCGAAACAGCGGATGACCACGTAAAGCAGCAGCGTCAGCACCGCGAGCGGCAGCACCGACACCCACGGCGAAGGCAGCTTCACCGCGTTCTTTCCCGATTCCGGATTCCCATTAACCATACGGACGGCAAAAATACGAAAAACTTACCACATATCCGCACACCCGGTACCGGGGATAACCATTTCCGACCGGAAGATATGCGAGTGCGACTTTTCGGGGCGCATTGTTTTTTATTTCCGAAATTTTATCTAATTTTGGTAAAACATAGCGACGGATATGGCGACACAGACAATCAAAAAGATCTTCCGGTTCTACCTCGACGGGTTCCGGAGCATGACCGTAGGCAAAACCCTGTGGGCCATCATCCTGGTCAAGCTGTTCATCCTGTTCGCAATCCTCAAGGTATTCTTTTTTCCCGATTTCCTGGCCGGGCAGAGCCCCGAAGAGCGCAGCCGTTCGGTCATGAAAGAACTAACCCCCGACAAATAACCATCGCTTATGTTATCGGATTATCTACAAACAGTCGACTGGTCGCGTGCGCAATTCGCCATGACGGCCATTTACCACTGGCTTTTCGTCCCGCTCACGCTGGGGCTGGGGTTCATCATCGCCATCATGGAGACCCTTTACGTCCGCACGGGCGACCCGTTCTGGAAGCGCACGACCAAATTCTGGATGCGCCTGTTCGGCATCAACTTCGCCATCGGCGTGGCAACGGGCATCATCCTCGAATTCGAGTTCGGCACCAACTGGTCGAACTACTCGCATTTCGTGGGCGACATCTTCGGTGCCCCGCTGGCCGTCGAGGGCATCATGGCCTTCTTCATGGAGAGCACCTTCATCGCCATCATGTTCTTCGGCTGGAACAAGGTCTCGAAAGGCTTCCACCTCACGGCGACATGGCTCACGGCCATCGGCGCAAACCTCTCGGCACTGTGGATCCTGGTCGCCAACGCCTGGATGCAACACCCCGTGGGATGTACGTTCAACCTCGAAACCGTACGCAACGAAATGACCTTGTTCTGGGAAGTACTCTTCTCGCCCGTGGCGATGAACAAGTTCTTCCACACCATCACCTCGTCGTTCGTGCTGGCGGCACTGTTCGTCGTGGGCGTCAGCGCCTGGTACCTGCTCCGGCACCGCGAACAGAAGATGGCCCGCAAGAGCATCGCCATCGCCTCGGCCTTCGGCTTCGTATTCGCGCTCGTCACGGCGATGACGGGCGACAAGTCGGGCGCCGTCATCGCCCGCGTGCAGCCGATGAAACTCGCGGCCATGGAGGCGCTCTACGACGGACAGCAGGGTGCACCCCTGACGGCCATCGGCATCGTGAGGCCGGAGGCGGAACGCACCTCGAACGAGGACGCATTCTATTTCAAGATCGACATCCCGAAGCTGCTCTCGATCATGAGTTTCCGCGACGCCGACGCCTATGTGGCGGGCATCAACGACCTGGTGAACGGCAACGAGAAATACGGCGTGATGTCGGCCGCGGAGAAGATGGAGCGGGGCCGCGTCGCCGTGGGTGAACTGGCCCGTTACCGGGCGGCACTCGAGGCCGGCGACCAGGCGGTGATCGACCAAATCACCGCCAAGTTCGACCCCTCGAAGCCCGAAGGCGAGGAGTTCCTGCGTGAATATTTCGCCTATTTCGGGTACGGCTACCTCGACACCCCGCAGCAGATCGTCCCCAACGTACCGCTGCTCTTCTACTCGTTCCGTGTGATGGTCGGTGCCGGGTGCTTCTTCATCCTGCTGCTGGGCGTCATCTGGTGGCTCAACCGCAAGGATAAACTGGCGGACAAGCGCTGGCTGCTGCGGGTCGCCGTATGGTCGATCCCGCTGGCCTACCTCGCTTCACAGGCCGGCTGGGTGCTGGCCGAGGTCGGACGCCAGCCGTGGGCCATCCAGGATCTGATGCCCGTGGGCATCGCGGCCTCGAAGATCGGCCCCGGGTCGGTATCGGCCACCTTCTTCATCTTCCTCGCACTCTTCACGGCGTTGCTGATCGCCGAACTGAGCATCATGTTCCGCCAGATCAAAATCGGGCCCGAAAACGAAAAACAATAAACGACTATGGATACCCTAACACTCTTGCAACACTATTGGTGGCTGATCATCTCCCTGCTGGGGGCGCTGCTGGTCTTCCTGCTCTTCGTGCAGGGCGGACAGGGGCTGCTCTACGACATCGGCAAGACCGAAGAGGAACGTAACATGCTGGTCAACTCGCTGGGCCGCAAATGGGAATTCACCTTCACGACGCTCGTGACCTTCGGCGGCGCATTCTTCGCCTCGTTCCCGCTCTTCTACTCCACGTCGTTCGGCGGCGCGTTCTATGTATGGATGGCGATCCTGCTGGTGTTCGTCATCCAGGCCGTGGCCTACGAATACCGCCGCAAACCGGGCAACGTCTTCGGCGAAAAGACATTCAACGTATTCCTGATGATCAACGGCATCGCCGGGCCGCTGCTGCTGGGCACGGCCGTCGGGACACTTTTCACGGGCGCGAATTTTACGGTCGACCGCCTCAACCTGGCCAACGGCGCCGGAAGCGGCAGCGCAACGGTGATCTCGCAGTGGACAACCCCGTGGCACGGACTGGAAGCGCTTACGGATGTCTCGAACGTCTTTCTGGGCATTGCCGTGACATTCCTCGCCGCAACGCTGGCCTGCCAGTATTTCATGAATAACATCGACGACAAGACCATCCACGAACGTGCCCGCCGGCGGATGATCCCCGCGGCAGTCTGTTTCGTACTTTTCTTCGTAGCGTGGCTCGGCATGCTGCTCTTCGCCGACGGCCGGGCGGTCGATGCCGCAGGCCGGATCTCCATCGAGCCGTACAAATACCTGCACAACTTCATCGAGATGCCTTACCTCGCCGTGGTGCTGCTCCTCGGCGTAGTATCGGTGCTGTGGAGCATCGGACTGGGCTGGCGCGGCCGGCGCAACGCCATCTGGTTCGGCGGTGCGGGTACGGTACTGACGGTATTGGCGCTGCTGCTCTGCGCCGGATGGAACGACACGGCCTATTACCCGTCGCTGGCCGACATGCAGTCGTCGCTGACGATTTACAACTCCTCGTCGAGCCTCTTCACGCTCAAGGTGATGTCGATCGTCTCGCTGCTGATCCCCTTCGTCGCAGCCTACATCTGGTACGCATGGCGGGCGATGAACCGCAAGCCGATCACCCGCGAGGAAATACGCGGGGACGACCACCAATACTGAACCCGGCCGGGACACGGAACCGCCCGAATAAAAAACCCGCAACCCGCATCGGCAAACGGCAGGCGGCGATCCCTACGTGGGAACAATAAAATGAGAGCATGAAAACCAGCATACTGATAATGGCGGCCGTCCTGTGCGCACCGGCCGCCCTCCGGGCTGCCGAACCGCTCCGCATAGGTGTTGCGGGAGTGTCGCACGGGCATATCCACGAAGTGATAAGCAAAGCCCACCGCGGAGATTTCACGGTCGTGGGCGTATGGGAGGCAAACGACAGTCTCCGTGCCGCCACGCACCTGCACGACAAAGTCGACGGGGCGCTGTTCTATGCCGACCTCGACCGAATGCTCGACCAGACGCAACCCGAAGCCGTAGTGGCGTTCGGGCCAGTCTACGACCACCTGCAGGTAGTGGAAGCATGCGCCCCGCGGGGCATTCACGTAATGGTAGAGAAACCGCTGGCGGTCAGCGTCGAGCATGCACACCGCATCGCCGACCTGGCCCGCCGCTACGGCATCATCGTAATGACGAACTACGAAACCACATGGTACGCCACCAACGACGAGGCGTTCCGGCTCGTACGGGCGGGCGTAATAGGCGAAATCACCCGAATGAATATTTTCGACGGGCATCAGGGGCCCGTCGAGATCGGGTGCGGCCCCGAGTTCCTGGCATGGCTGACCGACCCGAAACTGAACGGCGGCGGCGCAGTCATGGATTTCGGATGCTATGGCGCCAACCTCGCCACCAAGATGTTCCTCGGCGAAAAGCCGCTGAAGGTTTCCGGCGTGCTCAAACAACAGAAGCCGCACATTTACCCGAAGGTGGACGACGACGCCACGATAGTGCTCGAATACCCGACGGCAACCGTAGAGATAATGGCATCGTGGAACTGGCCCATGAACCGCAAGGACATGCATATCTACGGCAGCCACGGATATATCTACCAGGACACCGCGACCGACATGCGCCTGTACACCGGCGGCAGGGAAACGCACCTCACCCCGCAACGGCTGCCGGCTCCTTACGACGATTCGTTCCGTTACCTTGCCGCACTGGTTCGTGGAGAAATAACGATGGCGCCGTACGACCTCTCGGCGCTCGAAAACAACGTGACCGTCGTCGAGATACTCGAAGCCGCCAAACACAACGCGGCGGGCACCCCGGTACATCCCGCCCAACCGCCCCGGACGAAATAGGAATTTATATCCGCCGTCGTATGCAACCGGTGCCGGCAGGAACCGCTCCCCCCGGCCTGAATTACGAGGAGCCGGCTGCCGGATAACGAATATCCTGCTGCCGGCTCCAAAGAGCGGTTCTCCGTAAACCTCACGGCCCACGGGCCTTATATTCTGCGGGATCCTACGGGCGTTATTTCCCCTCCTCGCCGAACGGGTACTGGTTCTGGTGCACGTCCTCGAAACGCATCCCCTTTTCGTAGGTCTTCATGGCGCGGCGACTCATACCCATCGACGAAAAACCGCCGTCGTGATAGAGGTTCTGCATCGTCACCTTGCGCGTAAGATCCGAGAAAAGCGTCAGCACATAGTCGGCGCAGTCGTTGGCCGAGGCATTGCCCAGCGGCGACATGTTCTCGGCGAAATTCATCAGGTCGCCCATTCCCAGCACGCCGCTTCCGGCCGTGGTCGGCGTCGGCGACTGCGACACGGTGTTGATGCGCACGTGCTTCTCACGGCCGTAGATATACCCGAAACTGCGGGCGATCGACTCCAGCAACGCCTTGGCATCGGCCATGTCGTTATAACCGTAGAGCGTACGCTGTGCCGCGATATACGAGAGCGCCACGATCGACCCCCAGTCGTTGATGGCGTCCTTCTTGCGGGCCACCTGGATCGCCTTGTGGAACGAGATCGCCGAAATGTCGAGCGTCTTGGAGAGGTAATCGTAATCCAGGTCGTCGTATGTGCGCCCCTTGCGGACGTTGGGCGACATGCCGATCGAGTGGAGCATGAAGTCGAACTTGCCCCCGAAATGTTCCATCGTCTTGTCGATTAGGTTTTCCAGGTCTTCGACGCTCGTAGCGTCGGCCGGGACGACGATCGTATTGCATTTTTCAGCCAACCGGCCGATTGTACCCATGCGAATAGATACGGCAGTATTCGTGAGGACGATTTCGGCCCCTTCTTCAACGGCGCGTTCCGCCACTTTCCATGCGATCGACTGCTCGTTGAGTGCTCCGAAAATAAGGCCCTTCTTGCCTTTCAATAAATTGTATGCCATCCTATTTAGATTAAAAATTCGGGCAAATATAACAAAAATATTTGAAACGGGCGAACCGCCGTCCCTGCAAACCGCGGCAAACGGCATGTCCCCGAACCAAAACACGGGTTGTAAATCACGGTTTTTTCACGTTTTACACATTTTTCGGCTTTTTATCGTACCTTTGTGCCGAATAAAACATGCACATGACCATTACAGACGATTTCAGCGCCCTGGGGCTTTCCGAGCAGATGCTCGAAGCCGTACGCGCCAAGGGATTCGAGACGCCCACCGCAATCCAGAAGCTCACCATCCCCCACCTGCTCACAAAACCCAACGACATCATCGCGCAATCGCAGACCGGCACGGGCAAAACCGCAGCCTACGGACTGCCGATACTCCAGACCCTCGAACCCGCCCGCGGGCCGATACAGGCCATCATCCTCGTACCGACACGCGAACTCGCACTCCAGGCGGCCGAAGAACTGCTCTCCTACAACCGCGAAAAACGACTCTCGATCACGGCCATCTACGGCGGTGCGGCGATGAGCGAACAGCTGCGTCGCCTTGCCAAAGGCATCGACATCGTCGTCGGGACACCGGGGCGCGTGCTCGACCACATCCGCCGCGGCACGATGAAACTGGAAAACGTCCGTTACCTCGTGCTCGACGAAGCCGACGAGATGCTCAACATGGGCTTCGTCGAGGACGTCGAAGAGATCATGAGCCACACCAGCGACGAGCGGCGCGTGCTGCTCTTCTCGGCCACGATGCCCGAGCGCATCATCCGGCTTTCGAAAACCTACATGCGCGACACGGAGATCGTGCGCGTGGAACACAAGCAAATCACGGCCGACCTCACGGAACAAATCTATTTCGAGGTACGCGAGGCCGACAAGTTCGACGCCCTGACCCGCATCATCGACGTCGAACCCGAATTCTACGGCATCATCTTCGCCCGCACCAAGATCGGCGCCGACGAAACCGCCTCGCGCCTGACGGTGCGCGGCTACGCAGCCGAGGTGCTGCACGGCGACGTGTCGCAGGCGCAGCGCGAGAAGATACTCCGCAAATTCCGCGACCGCACGATCAATATCCTGGTGGCTACCGACGTGGCCGCCCGGGGCATCGACGTGGGCAACCTGACCCACGTCATCAACTACTCGCTGCCGCAGGACTCGGAGAGCTACGTGCACCGCATCGGCCGCACGGGCCGCGCCGGCAAGCAGGGAACGGCCATCACGTTCGTCTCGCCCTCGGAGTTCCGCGGCCTGAATAACCTGATGCGCGACATCAAGGTCGAGATCAAACGCGAAACCCTCCCCTCGCCGCAGGACATCGTAGAGATGAAACGGCTGAAGATCAAGGAGGAGATGCAGGAGATCGTCGAAAACGAAAGCTACGACGGTTACAAGGAATTCGCCGAAGAGTTGCTCGCCGAATACACCCCCGACATAGCCCTGGGTGCGCTGCTGCGCCTGGCGTTCCGCAGCGAGCTCGACCAGAACAATTACCCCGAAATACGCTCCTTCTCGGTCGACCGCAAGGGTACGGCGCGGCTGTTCCTGGCCGTGGGCAAACGCGACGGCTACACGGCACGCAAGCTGGTCGACATGCTCAAATTCAAATGCGGCCTGCGCGACAAATATATCAACGACGTCCAGATTTCGGACAACTTCTCGTTCGTGAGCGTCCCGTTCCGCGATGCCGAGGAGGTCGTCCGCAAACTCAACCGGCTGAACCGCGGCCGCCGGCCGATGGCCGAGATCGCCCGCGACGGGGAAAACGGGGCGCAGGAAGCCCCGGTTCGCAAGCCCCGCCGCACAAAAACCGAGGATTACCAGGCCGCCGGGCAGGCATACGCCCCGGCACCGAAAAAGCCGGCGCGGAACGTGAAGCCGGCAACGCCCGTCCCGGCAACCCCGACGGCGTACGACCCGGCACCAGCCCACGACGAAACGGTACACGAAGAACCCTCACACGACGAAACGGCACAGGACGAAACGTCATCGCCGCGCCGGAAGCTGAAAACCAAGACCCAGCCCCACCCGGACATCCCCGATTTCAGCAAGATGTCGAACGAAGGTTTCGACTGGTCGGCATTTATGAAATTCGACGAAGGCACGGCATGGGGACGCGACGAGAACGGCAAAGGCAAGGGCAAAGCGACCAAAAGCGTCCGTAAGACCCCGAAAAAGACGGTCACAGCCGCCCAGCGGGTCGCCGCCAAAGGCAAGAAACGGAAATAACGGTTCCGGAAGGGACACCGGGTAGTGTCTTTTCTCCCACCCGGCTATACACCACGAAAACGCGGTTGCAGAATATCTGTAACCGCGTTTCGTTTGGCGGAAGGAGAGGGAACAGAACCTTTCCCGGAATCCGCCGTATATCAGTCTGTTATACGTTGACCTTGATTTAAGTACACAAAATAGCCTACGCCCATTTGCAACAGTTTACCCTGTGTTGCACTTGGTTATAGCAAGGTAATACATTTATTTTTATAATTCTTATTCCTACTTAATTATTTGCTTTTGACGATATCCGATCTCAGAAAATATATCATCAAGATTATTAACACGTGTCACATATTGCATCAGCGTTTTAGCGCGAGGAAATGCACTTTTAAAGGCCCATATTTCAGTTTCCCAACCTACCTCATTAGCAACTTCCAATAAAGGAATAAAATCGCTATCACCAGATAACAAGATTAAAACACCTTCATTAGGATGAGTGCATACCATCTTTGTGCCTTGGGCAACAATTTGTGCATCTACCGCCTTTTCTCTTCCTTGTGTATTTCTGTCAAAAACACTAACTTTAAAGCCCTGCTTCTCTGCAGAAGTCCACAAACTATCATTCTTTGGGGGCCGAGAACCAACTAATAATGTACTAACAACCTTCTTGCCTTCGGAAACTTTGGCCAATAATTTTCCAAAGCTTAACCTCCAAGAATAATCACATGGTTCTTTCCCTTCTATAGGTGATGACTTTATGCCCTCTAATTGGGCAGATAGTTTCATGCCTTCAATCCAGACATTCGAATTGTCAATAATGACAACACATTCTTTTTCTTCATTCATATTAAAAATTCATTTAGGTTTAAGGTCATTAAATGTACTAATTATTTCTATGATTTTCCCGGAAAGACTATTTTTTTATTATCTTTGCTCCTGCGAACATTATTTTCAAAAAACCTTTTCACTGGATTCTCAATACGGGAAGCCACGAAAAAAGTATGCGCAGAGCCGTTGGGGAGCAATCCCGCGAACGGCACCTGTATTGAGCCCGTAAAAAGGTGAAGATAGTGTTCGCAGCTGCGCACACTTTTTTTTGTATTATGCGAACACTATCTTCCGTCCGTACCCCGGTACAGACACGCCGCAAGGCCAGCCGCAGGCGGTTTCCGCCGTGCAACCTCCCGATCCGGTTCCATTTTCACCCGCCCGATTAGCAAACGACTGCTAACCAAACCTTTATTCTCTTTGTTGTGCCCCGTTGCACGATAAGGACAGCCCTTTTTATGCCCATCGTATCCGCTGCCACAGGCAGCAGCAGGCCGAAGCCTCCCCCGGCGGAGGCCTGCAAACACGCTGCGCATGTTTTCAAACCCCGCAGGCTTCGTCTGCAATCTTAAAATCAAACAAAATGGAAACGAATCAAAACCCCGCGCAGGAACAGCCTGTGCAACCCATAGTCCCCCAAACCACGCAGGCCGCGCAACAGCCGGACATCGAACAGATCGTCGCTCCCGCCATGGAACCGGCACAGCCCGCCGCACAATCTGCCGCACAACCCGCCCCGGCACCACAACCGCAACCGCAACCCGGACGACCCGACGAACTGCTCTACGACCCCGACGAAACGGCGCAGATGATCCGCCACCTGACGGACGGTTATTTCGACCCGGAATACGTCCTGCTTTTCGGAAAGCTGGCCGGCGGCACGCCCCACAGCGATGCCGTGGCCTACGACCTGCTGATGGTCGTGCGCGAAACGCCCGAATACGACTGGATTCGGGCAAAACGCATCCTGCGGTACAGGATGCCGTACCGCTACCGGAAGGTCACCTACATCAATCCCTATATCCTGCCTTTGAACTATGTCGAATCGCATCGGACGCCGTTCCTCTACTTTGCCCATGCCGAGGGTGAACTATTGCATTGCAGCGACCACTATCGGTTTCGCCGCCCGAAGCACCCGATCGACTTTGCCAAAGCCTATGCCAACGCCAAATTCCATTTCGACACGTTCCGCACGCTCGGCAACGACCTGCTCGAACAGGCGCAGGATGCGTTTGCCGGGGGCCGCAACGTGCGGCTGGCGGCACAGTTCTCGGCGCAGGCGATCGTCTATTTCTACCACACGCTCTACTATGTCTATCACGGTATGGAATTCGACATCCATGATCCGGTCGTGATGCACGACCGGATGCGGACGCTTTCGACAAAACTAATGCTGGTATTCGACGACAACCATATCGAAAACATTTTCACGTTGCCATGCCTGAAACAGGTGCTGTTAAAAACGCCTTACAGCGCCGAGTTCTACATGGCTCCGCAGGAATTGGAGATGCACATGGGGCGTGTTCAAAAGGCAGCCGAAATAATCGAAAACTACTGCGGCCTGCGGCTGGAACTCTATAAAGAACTGGGCACGCAATAGGCCACACCGACACCTGAATAAGACAAGAGGGGCTGATACCCCTCTTGCTGTCGATTCTTCATACATTCGGCGGAAAGAGAGGGATTCGAACCCCCGGAGCCTTGCAGCTCAACGGTTTTCAAGACCGCCGCAATCGACCACTCTGCCATCTTTCCGGGGACAAAAGTAGCACGGTTTTTCCATTCTGCCAAATCTTCACCCCGATTATTTTCCGCCCGGGCGGAGCCGGACTTCAAATTAAGGACATTATTTTTGACTTTTAGGAAAATTCCATATCTTTGTCAACAAGTTAGGTAAGGTCGCAACTTTTCACACATTATAGAACATGAACAAATCGCAGCTGGTCGAGGCGGTAGCCCTCGACGCTAACATCTCGAAAGTCGACGCGCGCAAAGCGGTCGATGCCATCATCCGGGTGACCGTACACAGTCTCCGGCAGGGTGAGCGCCTTACCCTCACCGGGCTCGGGACATTCAGCGTGCAGCAGAAACCCGCACGTATGGGCCGCAATCCGCGCACGGGCGCCCCGGTGAAGATCCCGCCGCGCAAGGCCATCAAGTTCCGCCCCACGGCCGAGGTCGAGTAATTTCCACTGCGTTTTTTAACTTTTTTCACACATGCCAGAAATCTCACAACGCGCCGAGCTGATGCCGGCTTCACCCATACGCAAGCTCGTCCCGTTGGCCGAAGCCGCCCGGGCACGCGGCACCAAGATCTACCACCTGAACATCGGCCAGCCCGACCTGCCGTCGCCGCAGACCGGGCTCGACGCCCTGAAAAAGATCGACCGTACGGTGCTCGAATACAGCCCCAGCGACGGGTACCGCTCGCTGCGCGAGAAACTGGTAGGTTACTACGAACAGTTCCAGATCAAGCTCTCGCCCGACGACATCATCGTCACGACGGGCGGTTCCGAGGCCGTGTTGTTCGCCTTCATGTCGTGCCTCAACCCCGGCGACGAGATCATCGTCCCCGAGCCGGCCTACGCCAATTACATGGCCTTCGCCATCTCCGCGGGAGCCGTGATACGTCCCGTGGTATCGTCGATCGAGCAGGGATTCGCACTGCCCGACGTCGCGGAATTCGAAAAGCTCATCAACGACCGCACTCGCGGTATCCTGATCTGCAATCCCAACAACCCCACGGGGTACCTGTACACACGCAAGGAGATGAACCGCATCCGCGACCTGGTCAAAAAATACGACCTGTTCCTCTTCTCCGACGAGGTCTACCGCGAATTCATCTACACCGGGTCGCCCTACATATCGGCCTGCCATCTCGAAGGCATCGAGCAAAACGTGGTGCTGATCGACTCGGTGTCGAAACGCTACTCGGAATGCGGAATCCGTATCGGGGCGCTCATCACCAAGAACCGGACGCTGCGTAACGCCGTGATGAAATTCTGCCAGGCGCGCCTCTCGCCCCCGCTGATCGGACAGATCGTCGCCGAGGCTTCGATCGACGCGCCGCGATCTTACAGCACCGAAGTCTATGAGGAGTATATCGAACGACGCAAATGCCTGATCGACGGGCTGAACCGCCTACCGGGCGTATACTCGCCGATCCCGATGGGCGCCTTCTATACCGTGGCACGGCTGCCGGTAGAGGACAGCGACGATTTCTGCGCATGGTGCCTCTCCGACTTCGACTACCAGGGCGAAACCGTAATGCTCGCCCCCGCATCGGGCTTCTACTCCGATCCGGCATGCGGCCGCAACGAAGTCCGCATCGCCTACGTACTCAAGAAGGAAGACCTCGAACGGGCGTTGGTCGTACTGGGCAAGGCGCTCGAAGCATATAACAACCGGAAATAGCCCGACCGGCAATCTCGGACACGCAGTGCGGCACTATCTGTGCCGCACTTTTTCTTGGAAGCCGGTGTGTCCGGCTCCACCCGGCGTTTCGGCCAATCCTATACCATATAGGTCAATTTTCAGGAATTTTAGGCCAAAAAGTTTGGGCGGCAGAGATAGTTTTCCTACTTTTGCCCTCGATTTTTACACGCCGCAACAGGCGTATAGTATAAACCAAACCAATACGTTATGAAAAAACTTTTCCTTCTTCTGGCCACCGCTGCCGTCACCTCGGGAGCATACGCCGAAGGATATCAAGTGAACAACCTCTCTTCGAAGCAAAACGGTATGGGACACGTGGGTACGGCCATGAAGCTCAACTCCGAGTCGATCTGGTTCAACCCCGCCGCCGCCTCGTTTCAGAACTCCCGGTTCGACATCTCGGTCGGCATCACCGGCATCGCTTCGAAAGCCACCTATACGTCGCTCCCCGACTATACGGGCAAAGCCAAACCGCTGCACTACACCTCGGACAACAGCATAGCGACCCCGCTCTACGCCTATTTCAACTACAAACCCCTCGACTGGATGTCGGTCGGCCTGGCTTTCAACACGCCGTTCGGCTCCTCGATGGACTGGGGCGACAACTGGCCGGGGGCGCAACTCGTCCAGTCGATCAACCTCAAAGCCTACAATCTCCAGCCTACCGTCTCGTTCAAACTCTGCGAACACCTCTCCATCGGGGGCGGTCTGATGATGACCTGGGGCAAGTTCGACCTTTCGCGCTCGCTGCTGCCCATCGGTGCCGACAATCCGCAGAACAAAGCGCTCATGGGTGCGTTGCAAATGCTCAACCCGCAAATGCCCGACCTCTTCGAAATGGCCGGGGACAAGAACCTGATCTCGCTGGGGCTCGAAGGCAAAGCCAAAATGGCCGTCGGCGTAAACCTCGGTGTGATGTGGGACATCAACGAACAGTGGTCGCTGGGCTTTACCTACCGTTCGAAACTCAAAATGAAGGTGGATTCGGGTTCGATCGACCTGCGTATGATCGACAATACCCAAATCGCCCAGGTCATCGGACAGCTCCTGCCCCAGTTGGGTCTCGACCCCGCCAAGCTCACGTCGGCCGTCGTGAAGACCGAGCTGCCCCTGCCGGCATCGCTGACGTGGGGTGTCAGCTTCCGTCCCGTTCCGAAATGGGAGTTCGCCGTCGACCTGCAATATGTGCTCTGGAGTGCCTACGACAAACTCGACGTCAAGATTCTCGAACCGAGCAGCAACACCCCCGTGCTGAACATCCCGGTCAGCGATAAAAAATACTCCAACACGCTGGCGTTCCGTTTCGGCGGCCAGTACCACGCACTCGACTGGCTGACCGCCCGTATGGGTATGTACGTGGATGAAAGCCCCGTGCGCAGCGACTACCTCAATCCCGAGACCCCGTCGATGACCAAGCTCGCCTATACGGCCGGCGTCACCTTCCGCCCGGTCAAATGGATGAATATCGACATCGCATACGGCTACGTCAATTCGGCCGATCCCGAACGTACGGGTTCCTATCCCTACACCAACTCGGTGCTGGGCATCGTGAACGAAAAACTGGCGGCAGCAGGCATTCCCGAAAGCCAGCTCACCAATCCGGTCACCGATTTTTCGGGTAATTACACCGCCCGGGCCCACACATTTTCGATCGGCGTAGGGTTCAGTTTCTAAAACCGGGAAAAATTATTATATTTGCGGTGCGCTTTGCAGAAAAGTGCGCCGCAATTTTTATCCGGCCTCATAGTTCAAGGGATAGAACGAGGGTTTCCTAAACCCTAAATTCGCGTTCGAGTCGCGGTGAGGCTACGAAAAGGGAAAGGTTCCGACCTTTTCCTTTTTTCGTTCCGCCCGGACGGGAGCGGCTTAAATCTCCGGCCGGGAAAGGGAACATCCGACAATTTACATTATCTTTGCCTCACATATAAAGCCAGTTTATGGAGTCACTCAAAGAATTATATAAGATCGGCAACGGCCCGTCGAGCAGCCACACGATGGGGCCCAAAAAGGCTGCCGAACGTTTTGCCGAACGTAGTCGCGACGTCGATTCATACCGTGTGACACTCTACGGATCGCTCGCCGCCACGGGCAAGGGACACCTCACCGACGTGGCGATCCTTTCGGTGCTGGAGCCCATCGCCCCGACCCAGATCGTCTGGGAACCGAAGGTCGTGCTGCCCTTCCATCCCAACGGCATGTTGTTCGAGGGGCTGAAAGCCGGCAAGGTCGTCGACAGTTGGACGATATACAGCATCGGCGGGGGTGCCCTGGCGAACGAGGGTTCGCGCCTGGAGATACCCGCCAGCATCTATCCGCTGACGACGATCTCGGAGATCAAGGACTGGTGCTACCACGAAGGCAAAACCTATTGGGAATATGTCAATGACTGCGAAGGCCCCGAAATATGGGATTACCTCGACCGGATATGGACGGTGATGTGCGAAACGATCCAGCGCGGCCTGAACAACGACGGCGTACTGCCGGGAGGGCTCAAGGTCGCCCGCAAGGCGAGCACCTACTGGGTCAAGTCGAAGAGCTACACCGATTCGCTGAAATCCCGCGCCCAGATCTACGCCTACGCCCTGGCGACCTCCGAAGAGAATGCCTCCGGCGGCATCGTCGTAACCGCCCCGACATGCGGGTCTTGCGGCGTGGTTCCGGCAGTGCTCTACCACCTGGCCAATTCGCGCAACTTCCTGCGCATCCGCATCCTGCGCGCCCTGGCTACGGCGGGACTATTCGGCAACGTGGCCAAAACCAACGCTTCGATCTCCGGCGCCGAGGTCGGCTGCCAGGGCGAGGTCGGTGTAGCATGTGCCATGGCCGCCGCCGCGGCATGCCAGCTTTTCGGCGGCACCCCTTCGCAGATCGAATATGCCGCGGAGATGGGGCTCGAACACCACCTGGGGCTCACCTGCGACCCCGTATGCGGATTGGTGCAGGTGCCCTGCATCGAACGCAATGCGATTGCGGCAGCCCGGGCTTTCGATGCCAACGCCTACGCCACGCTCTCCGACGGCTCGCACATGGTGAGCTTCGACCGGGTCGTGGAGGTGATGAACGAAACCGGGCATAACCTCCCGAGCCTCTACCGGGAAACCTCCGAAGGAGGCCTCGCCAAGCGTTATAACGGCAAGAAATAATCCGGACAGGATTCTTACGGCGGGGAACCGTGTTTTTTTGTGCTCCGGGATTTTTCGCAATTCGGAACAGGGAATCTTCCAAAACTCAGACCGATAAGCATCCGGATAGCGAATGACCTCCGACTGCTCGTGTTCATGCCCTTTGAACGGCTGCACGGCTGTCTTTTGCACAGTCGCCCTGCGCTCCGTCCAGTCGCCGCGTGCGCCGGAATCCGCATATTCATAGCTTTAGCTCCGCTCCGTAGCACCATCGTAATTGTGAGCTGTCTCCCGGCGTGCCACAAGCCGTCCCCCGGAATCGTAGACACAGGCGGCTTCTACTCCGGGTTCCCGTAGAACCGCATCGGTTCGAGCCAACCGTCCGGCGGCATCGTCTAAAAATTCGGTCGACCGCCCCACCTGCCGCATCACCCTCGTATTCGAGTTCCTGCGCGGCGATCCGGGCTACGGCACCATAAGTCAGCGATGCCGGCCTCCCTGCCTGCGCATCCCCTCCATACAGAAACACCCCGCCCGATAAAAGCACGGCCGGGAGTGCCGCCGGGAGAGCGAACTATTTCGATTCCAGCTAACCATCGGGACAATGACGGTTGAAGATAATCGAGAATCCGGTCAAAATAAAAAGAAGCCGTTCCCTGGGGAACGGCTTCTTTCGAATCGTATATGCAGCCTCGGATTTACTGCGCCTGCTGGAGCGATTCCAGCTCGGCTTTCGAACCGACCACAAGGTTGTCGTAATCGCGCAGGCCCGTACCGCCGGGGATCAGGTGACCGCAGATAACATTTTCCTTGAGGTTTTCCAGCGGATCGACCTTGGCCTGGATCGCAGCCTCGTTGAGCACCTTGGTGGTCTCCTGGAACGAAGCCGCCGAGATGAAGCTCGAAGTCTGCAACGCGGCGCGGGTAATACCCTGCAACACCTGCGTCGAAGTAGCGGGCACAATGTCGCGCACCTGCACGGGTTTCTGGTCACGGCGCTTGAGGCTCGAATTCTCGTCGCGCAGCTTACGCAGCGAAACGATCTGCCCGGGCTGGAGCGACGTCGAATCGCCCGCATCGGTGACGACCACCTTGTCGTAGAGTTCGTCGTTCACATCCATGAACTCCCACTTGTCGACCACCTGGTCTTCGAAGAACCGGGTATCGCCGGGATCCTCGATCTTCACCTTGTTCATCATCTGGCGGACGATGACCTCGAAATGCTTGTCGTTGATCTTCACACCCTGCATGCGGTATACCTCCTGCACCTCGTTGACGATGTACTCCTGCACCTTCGTCGGGCCGAGGATATTGAGGATGTCGCTCGGGGTGATCGCACCGTCGGACAGCGGGCTGCCGGCCTTCACGTAGTCGTTCTCCTGCACGATGATCTGACGCGACAGGGGCACGAGGTAACGCTTCACGTCACCCTGCTTCGAGGTGATGATGATCTCGCGGTTACCGCGCTTGATCTTGCCGAACGATACCTCGCCGTCGATTTCCGACACGATTGCCGGGTTCGACGGGTTACGGGCTTCGAACAGCTCGGTCACACGCGGCAGACCGCCGGTGATGTCGCCGCCCGACTTGCCGACGGCACGCGGGATCTTGATCAGGATATCGCCGGCCTTGATCTTGGCGTTGTCCTTCACGACGACGTGCGCCGAAACGGGCAGGTTGTATTGCTTGACCTCCTCGCCCTCCTTGTTTACGATCTTGATGACGGGGTTCTTGGTCTTGTCCTTCGACTCGATGACCACCTTCTCCGAAAGGCCGGTCTGTTCGTCACGCTCCTCACGGTAGGTAATACCCTCGACGACGCTGTCGTAAACGGCCTTACCTTCGTATTCGGAGATGATAACGGCATTGTACGGATCCCATTCGCAGATCAGGTCGCCCTTCTTGACCTCGGCACCGTCCGCCATGAAAAGCGTCGCGCCGTAAGGCAGGTTGTGCGTGTAGAGTACGATCTCGGTCTTCGGGTCGACGATGCGGAATTCCGACTGGCGCGAAATTACGATGTTGATCGCCTCGCCGGAGGCATTCTTGCCCTTGACGGTGCGCAGCTCGTCGATCTCCAGACGGCCTTCGTATTTCGAAACGACATTGGTCTCGACCGCCGAGCCTCCGGCCACACCACCGACGTGGAACGTACGGAGGGTAAGCTGCGTACCCGGCTCGCCGATCGACTGCGCCGCGATGACACCCACGACCTCGCCCTTCTGCACCATGCGTGCGGTGGCAAGGTTGCGGCCGTAGCACTTCGCGCATACGCCCCGGCGTGCCTCGCAGGTCAGCACCGAGCGGATCTCCACCGATTCGAGCGGCGATTTCTCGATCGCCTCGGCAATCGCCTCGGTGATCTCCTCGCCCGCCTTGCAGATGACCTCGCCCGTCAGCGGATGGATTACGTCGTTCAGGGCGACACGGCCCAGAATACGGTCGTAGAGGGTCTGCACGACGTCGTCGTTACGCTTGATGGCCGTAGCCGTCAGGCCGCGGAGCGTACCGCAGTCCTCCTCGTTGATGATCACGTCCTGTGCGACGTCAACCAGACGGCGTGTCAGATAACCGGCGTCAGCCGTCTTCAGTGCGGTATCGGCAAGACCCTTACGGGCACCGTGCGTCGAGATGAAATACTCGAGCACCGAAAGTCCCTCTTTGAAGTTCGAGAGGATCGGGTTCTCGATGACCTGCTGGCCACCCTCGACACCCGACTTCTGCGGCTTGGCCATAAGGCCACGCATACCGCTCAGCTGACGGATCTGCTCCTTCGAACCGCGGGCGCCCGAGTCGAGCATCATGTATACCGGGTTGAAACCGTCGTCGTCCTTGATCAGCGTGTCGATCACGACCTTCGTCAGCTTGGTATTGATGTTCGTCCAAACGTCGATGATCTGGTTGTAACGCTCGTTGTTGGTGATAAGACCCATGTTGTAGTCCTCCATGATGGCGTCCGAACGCTCGTAACCTTCCTGTACGAGTTTCTCCTTGGCATCGGGGATAATCACGGCGTCGAGGTTGAACGACAGGCCGCCGCGGAATGCCATGCGGTAACCCATGTCCTTGATGTCGTCGAGGAACGCGGCCACCTTGTCGGCACCGGCCTTCTTCATCACCACGGCGATGATGTCACGCAGCGAACGCTTCGTGAGGATCTCGTTGATGTAACCCACCTCCTTGGGTACCACCTGGTTGAAGAGGATTCGGCCGATGGTTGTCTCCTTCAGCTCGCGTACCGGGTTGCCGTCCGCGTCGATGTCGTCCACCATACACTTCACAATGGCGTGCAGGTCGGCCTGGCCTTCGTTGTAGGCGATGATCGCCTCCTCGGGGCCATAGAATGCGCGGCCCTCGCCCTTGACACCCTTGCGGGGTTTGGTGATGTAGTAGAGGCCGAGTACCATGTCCTGCGACGGCACGGTGATGGGTGCGCCGTTGGCGGGGTTAAGGACGTTGTGCGAACCGAGCATCAGCAACTGTGCCTCCAGGATGGCGGCATTGCCCAGGGGCAGGTGCACGGCCATCTGGTCGCCGTCGAAGTCGGCGTTGAACGCCGTACATGCCAGCGGGTGGAGCTGCATTGCCTTGCCCTCGATCAGCTTGGGCTGGAAAGCCTGGATACCGAGGCGGTGCAGCGTCGGGGCACGGTTCATCAGCACAGGGTGTCCCTTTATGACATTCTCCAGAATGCCCCAGATCACAGGGTCTTTCCGGTCGATGATCTTCTTAGCGGATTTCACCGTCTTCACGATTCCGCGCTCGATGAGCTTGCGGATCACGAACGGCTTGTAAAGTTCGGCCGCCATGTCCTTCGGAATACCCATCTCGTGCATCTTCAACTCGGGGCCGACGACGATGACCGAACGCGCCGAGTAGTCGACACGCTTACCCAAAAGGTTCTGGCGGAAACGTCCCTGCTTGCCTTTCAGCGAGTCGGAGAGCGACTTGAGCGGACGGTTCGACTCGTTCTTCACGGCATTGCTCTTGCGCGAGTTGTCGAACAGCGAATCCACGGCTTCCTGCAACATACGCTTCTCGTTGCGCAGGATCACCTCCGGCGCCTTGATCTCGATCAGGCGCTTCAGACGGTTGTTACGGATGATGACACGACGGTAGAGGTCGTTCAGGTCGGACGTGGCGAAACGTCCGCCGTCCAGCGGCACCAGCGGGCGCAACTCGGGCGGGATCACCGGAATGACGTTCAGCACCATCCATTCGGGCTTGTTCTTGCCCTCCGACGCACGGAACGACTCGATGACGTTCAGGCACTTGAGCGCTTCGCTCTTACGCTGCTGCGACGTTTCGGTCGAAGCCTTGTGGCGCAGTGCATAGGACATCGTGTCGAGGTCGACCTGCTTGAGCAGCGTATAGACCGCCTCGGCGCCCATCTGTGCGACGAACTTGTTGGGGTCGCTGTCGTCGAGCGCCTGGTTGCCCTTGGGCAGGGCGGCCAGCACGTCGAGGTACTCCTTCTCCGAAAGCGTTGCCAGACGTTCGATGCCCTGCTCGGCAGCGGCACCGGCGTTGATCACGACATAACGCTCGTAGTAGATGATCGCCTCCAGTTTCTTCGACGGGATACCCAGCAGGTAGCCGATTTTCGACGGCAGCGAACGGAAATACCAGATATGAACCACCGGTACGACCAGCGAAATGTGGCCCATGCGTTCGCGGCGCACCTTCTTCTCGGTTACCTCCACACCGCAGCGGTCGCAGACGATCCCCTTGTAGCGGATGCGCTTGTACTTGCCGCAATGGCATTCGTAGTCCTTGACAGGGCCGAAGATACGCTCGCAGAACAGACCGTCGCGCTCGGGCTTGTAGGTACGGTAGTTAATGGTTTCGGGCTTGAGCACCTCGCCGCTCGACTGTGCCAGGATCTCCTCGGGGGAGGCCAGGCCTATCGAAATCTGGCTGTAACCATTATTCGTCTTATTGTCTTTGGAAATTGACATATTTGTTCTTCGTTTTTCTTATCCTAAATACACCTTACTCGAGTTTGACCGACAGGGCCAGGCCGCGCAACTCGTGCAGCAGCACGTTCATGGCCTCGGGAATACCCGGTTTGGGCAGGTTCTCGCCCTTGACGATCGCCTCGTAAGCCTTGGCACGTCCCATCACGTCGTCGGACTTGATGGTCAGAATCTCCTGCAGGATGTTCGCGGCGCCGAAGCCTTCGAGCGCCCAAACCTCCATCTCACCGAAACGCTGTCCACCGAACTGGGCCTTACCGCCGAGCGGCTGCTGCGTGATGAGCGAGTACGGGCCGATCGAACGGGCGTGCATCTTGTCGTCGATCATATGGCCCAGTTTGAGCATGTAGATCACGCCCACCGTAGCCGGCTGGTCGAACTTCTCACCGGTGCCGCCGTCGTAGAGGTACGTACGGCCGCTGTGCGGGATGCCCGCCTTGGCGGTGTACTCGTTGATCTGGTCGAGCGAGGCACCGTCGAAGATCGGCGTTGCGAACTTCAGGCCCAACTCGCGGCCGGCCCATCCGAGCACGGTCTCGTAGATCTGTCCCAGGTTCATTCGCGAAGGCACACCCAGCGGGTTCAGGCAGATGTCGACGATCGTACCGTCCTCGAGGAACGGCATATCCTCGTCGCGCACGATACGGGCGACGATACCCTTGTTACCGTGGCGGCCGGCCATCTTGTCACCCACCTTCAGCTTACGCTTCTTGGCGATGTAGACCTTGGCCATCTGGATAACGCCGGTCTGCGGGAGCTCGTCACCGTTGGTGATGTTGTACTTCTCGCGCTTGATGACGGCATCGGCCTTCTTCCACTCGATGGTATAATTATTAATGGTAGCCTCGATCAACGCATCGGTATGGGCATCGCCCGTCCACTTGCACGAACCGAGGTTCAGGTAACCCATCACCACGCCCGTCTTCTCGTCGGTCGACTTGCGGGCGATCTCCTCAAGCAGTTTCTGCGAGAACTTCGTGCCTGCGGGATAGAGTTCCACGCCGAAGTAGTCGGTGATGCCCGTCGTGGCCTTGCCCTGGAGCAGCGTCCACAGCTTGGCGACCAGACGCTTCGTCAGCTCCGAAATCTCGGCTGCGAACTTCTCGTCGAGCTTCTCGAGCTGCGCCTTCTCAGCGCTCTTGCCCTTCTTACCCTCCTTGTTCGCACGGCTGTAAAGCCTCGTGTCGATGACCACGCCGTGCAGCGACGGCTGCGCCTTGAGCGAAGCGTCCTTCACGTCGCCTGCCTTGTCGCCGAAGATGGCGCGCAGCAGTTTCTCCTCGGGCGAGGGGTCGCTCTCGCCCTTGGGGGTGATTTTACCGATCAGGATGTCGCCCGGATGTACGTTGGCACCGATGCGGATGATACCGTTCGCATCGAGGTCTTTGGTGGCGTCCTCGCTTACGTTCGGAATATCCGAGGTCAGTTCCTCGACACCGCGCTTGGTGTCGCGCACCTCCATGATATACTCGTCGACGTGCACCGACGTGAAGATATCCTCACGCTGGATACGCTCCGAGATCACGATGGCATCCTCGAAGTTGTAACCCTTCCAGGGCATGAACGCCACTTTCAGGTTGCGGCCCAGGGCCAGCTCGCCGTGTTGCGTCGAGTAACCCTCGGTCAGGATCTGCCCCTTCACGACCTTGTCGCCCGTCAGTACGGCGGGCTTGAGCGTGATGGAGGTATTCTGGTTCGTACGGCGGTAACGCGGAAGTTCGTAGGTCGTGACTTCCGGTTCGAACGAGGCCAATACCTCGTCTTCCGTACGCTCGTATTTGATCTGTATCTTGGTAGCGTCGGCGAAAACGACCTCGCCGTCGCCCTCGGCCACAATCTGGATGCGGCTGTCGGAGATCATATCCTTCTCGATACCCGTGCCGACGATCGGGGCTTCCGATGTTACCAGGGGCACGGCCTGGCGCATCATGTTCGAGCCCATCAACGCACGGTTGGCGTCGTCGTGCTCGAGGAACGGGATGAGGCTGGCCGCAATCGAAGCGATCTGGTTCGGAGCCACGTCCATCAGGTTCACCTCGTCCGCCGTAACCACGGGGAAATCGGCTCCCTGACGCGCCTTGATACGCTCGGGTTGCAGGAAATTGCCCTCGTCGTCGATCGGCATGTTCGACTGCGCCACGATCTTGCCCTCTTCCTCCTCGGCCGAGTAGTAGTGGATGTGCGAGTTGTCCAGGTCGATCCGGCCGTTCTCCACCGTGCGGTAAGGCGTCTCGATGAATCCCATCGGTGAAATCTTCGCATAAACGCACAGCGACGAGATCAGACCGATGTTGGGGCCTTCCGGCGATTCGATCGGGCAGAGGCGGCCGTAGTGCGTGTAGTGTACGTCTCGCACCTCGAAACCGGCACGGTCGCGCGAAAGGCCGCCGGGGCCGAGGGCCGACAGACGGCGTTTGTGCGTAATTTCGGCCAGCGGGTTGATCTGATCCATGAACTGCGAGAGCTGCGACGTCCCGAAGAACGAGTTGATCACCGACGACAGCGTCTTGGCATTGATCAGATCGACCGGAGTGAACACCTCGTTGTCACGTACGTTCATGCGCTCGCGGATCGTACGCGCCATGCGCACGAAGCCCACCGAGAACTGGTTTGACAACTGTTCGCCCACGGTGCGGACACGGCGGTTCGACAGGTGGTCGATATCGTCGACGTCGGCCTTCGAGTTGATCAGCTGGATCAGGTATTTGATGATGGCGATGATGTCCTCGCGCGTCAGCGTGCGGATAGCGGGGTCGATATCCAGATCCAGCTTCTTGTTGATACGGTAACGGCCCACGTCGCCCAGGTCGTAACGCTTGTCCGAGAAGAACAGCTTCTCGATGACGTCGCGTGCCGTAGCCTCATCGGGCGGCTCCGAAGCGCGCAGCTGCCTGTAAATATATACGACAGCCTCCTTCTCGGAGTTGCAGGGGTCTTTCTGCAGGGTATTGTATATGATCGAAAAATCAATGCCCGAGAGGTTCTCCTTATGCAGGAGGATCGTCTTGGCACCGCTTTCGAGGATCTGCTCCACATGCTCTTCCTGGAGAACGGTCTCGCGGTCTACGATCACGTTGTTACGCTCGATGGAAACCACCTCGCCCGTATCCTCGTCCACGAAGTCCTCGACCCAGGTCGAAAGGACGCGTGCGGCGAGTTTGCGGCCAACGGCCTTCTTGAGATTGGCCTTCGTGACCTTCACTTCGTCTGCCAGGTCGAAAATCTCGAGGATCTGCTGGTCGGCCTCATAACCGATGGCACGCAGCAGCGTAGTGACGGGCAACTTCTTTTTACGGTCGATGTAGGCATACATCACGTTGTTGATGTCCGTAGCGAACTCTATCCACGAACCCTTGAAGGGGATGATACGCGCCGAATAGAGTTTCGTGCCGTTGGTGTGCATGCTCTGGCCGAAGAACACACCCGGCGAACGATGCAACTGGGATACGATGACACGCTCCGCACCATTGATGACGAACGTACCGCGTTCTGTCATATAGGGAATCGTACCGAAGTACACGTCCTGAACGACGACGCCGAAATCTTCGTGCTCGTCGTCCGTGCAGTAAAGCTTGAGCTTCGCCTTCAGAGGGACGCTGTACGTAAGGCCGCGCTCGAGGCACTCCTCGATCGAATAACGCGGCGGGTCGATATAGTAGTCGATGAACTCCAGAACGAAATTGTTCCGGGTATCCGTAATGGGGAAATTCTCCTGAAACACCTTGTACAGCCCCTCGCTCTTGCGGTTTTCGGCCGTGGTGTCCATTTGGAAAAAGTCCCGGAATGATTTAAGCTGTACCTCCAGCAGATCCGGATAGGGCACCCGGTTCTTGACTGTCGAAAAGCTAATTCTTTGTTGTGTTTTTGCTGTGGACATCGTAAAATCCAAATTATGTTGAAGTGTAATTCTGGTGGGTTACGCTCCCCGAGTTGCTGGGCATCCGATTATCCCGCCAATGCCCCCGTTTACAGGCGCAATTCGCCTCGGGAGCATCCATTTCCAAAGAGTGGACACAGCTCCTGTTCGGCACTTCCAGTCTTTAGACCAAGAAAAGGCATAGAGCTTACACGCCGGTAAGCCCTATACCTGATTCGTCTGAGCAGACTTAAGCAGCAATGCTACTTAAGCTCAACTTCAGCACCAGCCTCCTCGAGCTGAGCCTTGATCGACTCGGCCTCTTCCTTGGAGACACCCTCCTTAACGGCCTTGGGAGCACCGTCGACGAGAGCCTTCGCATCACCCAGCGACAGGCCGGCGATATCCTTAACGACCTTGATAACCTGGAGCTTGGCCTGGCCGGCGGTCTTCAGGATCACGTCGAAAGTCGATTTCTCGGCAACAGCAGCCTCGCCTGCGCCGGCAGCGGGAGCTGCAACGGCAACAGCGGCAGCAGCCGGTTCAATGCCATATTCCTCTTTGAGGATGGTAGCCAATTCGTTTACCTCGGTAACCTTGAGGTTTACCAGTTCTTCAGCAAGTTTCTTTACGTCTGCCATAGTTGTAAGCTTATTAAATTTCGTTTTTAATTCTTGATTGTGATTAGTTGTTTCTCGATTCGAGCGTCTTCACGATGCCCGCGATCTTTTGGCCTGCATTAGCCTGCAATGCAGAAATAACATTCTTCGCCGGGGACTGGAGCAGGGCAATGATATCGCCGATAAGCTCTTCCTTCGACTTGATGTTGCACAGAGCGTCCAACTGATTGTCGCCCACGTAAACGCACCCTTCGGCGAAAGCTGCCTTCAGGACGGGTTTCTCGGACTTCTTGCGGAATTCCTTGATCAGAACCGCAGGAGCCTTTGCTACGTTCGCGAACATAATCGAGGTGGGACCCTCCAATACTTTTACCAGTTCAGCGTCAGCCTTCTCAACCTTCTCGAGCGCCTTGGCCAGCAGCGTGTTCTTCACTACGACCAGTTTGATGTCGCTCTCGTAGCACTTGCGGCGCAGGGCAGCGGTCTGCTCGGCGTTCAGTGCCTCGATGTCGGCGATGTAGAAGTGAGGATAAGCCTGGAGCTGCTCGGCGATGGCGTTAATAACGACCAGTTTTTCTTCCTTTGTCATCTCTTCTCTCCTCCTTCTATTTGGTTTCTACTGATTTGGAATCAATCTGCAAGCCGGGACTCATCGTGGTCGAGAGATAAATACTCTTCACATAAGAACCTTTAGCAGCAGCCGGTTTCAGTTTGAGAATCATGCCCAGCACCTCTTTCGCGTTCTCCACGATCTGGTCTTCCGAGAATGAAACCTTACCTACCGAAGTGTGGATGATACCGAATTTGTCGACCTTGAAGTCGATCTTACCCGATTTCACCTCCTGAACGGCCTTGCCGACTTCCATCGTAACCGTACCGGTCTTGGGGTTCGGCATCAGGCCGCGGGGACCCAGAATACGGCCCAGCGCACCGACCTTACCCATTACGTTCGGCGTACAGATGATGACGTCGACGTCAGTCCAGCCGGACTTGATCTTGTCGACATACTCGTCCAGGCCTACGTAATCGGCGCCGGCAGCCTGTGCTTCGGCCTCCTTTTCGGGAGTACAGAGCACGAGCACCCGCACCTGCTTACCCGTACCGTGGGGCAGCGTCACGACACCGCGCACCATCTGGTTGGCCTTGCGGGGGTCAACGCCCAGGCGGACGTCGATATCAACGGACGCGTCGAATTTCGTGAACGTAATTTCCTTCAGAAGAGCGGCGGCCTCCGAGAGCTTGTAAGCCTTAGCGGCTTCCACCTTAGCGTAGGCGATCTTTTGATTTTTTGTCAACTTACTCATCTTCGATTACATATTAGGAAATTCACCGACGACGTTGATACCCATACTACGAGCGGTACCAGCAATCATACGCATAGCAGCTTCCAGGGTAAAGCAGTTCATGTCAGGCATTTTGTCCTGAGCAATCTCGCGCACCTGATCCCACGTCACCTGACCGACCTTGTCGCGGTTAGGCTGTGCGGAACCCTTCTGCACCTTGGCTGCTTCCTTGAGCTGAATAGCTACAGGCGGCTGTTTTACAACGAAATCAAACGACTTGTCGCTGTAAACCGTGATGATGACCGGAAGAACTTTTCCTGCCTTGTCCTGGGTACGCGCATTGAACTGCTTGCAGAAGTCCATGATGTTGACTCCCTTAGAACCCAATGCGGGACCAACCGGGGGCGAAGGATTGGCGGCACCACCTTTGATCTGCAATTTAATAAATGCAGCAACCTCTTTTGCCATAGTTTTCCTTGGTTAATTATTCTTTTTCAACTTGTGTGAAACTCAACTCCATAGGAGTTTTGCGCCCGAATATCTTCACCGATACCGTGAGTTTCTTGCGCTCGTTGTCGACGGCCTCGATGGTACCCTGGAAGCTTGAGAAAGGGCCATCGGTGACCTTGACGGTCTCGCCGACAAAGAATGGAACTTCGTTTTCCTCCTCCATGGCATTCATCTCGTCGACGCGGCCGAGGATTCGCGCCACCTCCTGCGGACGCAGGGGCGTGGCATTCATCTTGCGGCTGTCCTCCTTGGTATCGCCGAGGAAACCCAGCACATTGGGAGTATTACGAATTATAATCGGAATCTGACCTACGAACGCGGCTTCCACCAACACATAGCCCGGATATGAAACCTTCTCCTTGGAGACTTTCTTTCCGTTGCGGATGGTATAGACCTTTTCGGTGGGAATCAGTACCTGAGATATGTAATCCTCCAGGTGGTTGTGGCGAATCTCGGCTTCGATGTACTCTTTGACCTTGTTCTCCTTACCGCCGATGGCACGGACGACATACCACTGTTTTTTAATCTCGCTCATCGTTTCAGCAACAATTAACGGCCAAAACCACCCAGTACCTTGTAAATCACAGCCATCAGGTTCTCGAACGACAAGTCCATCGCCAATACGACGACAGCGAAGATGACCGAAGCCACCATCACGACGATCGTAGAGTTCTGGAGCTGCGGGAACGTAGGCCACGTCACCTTGTTTACAAGCTCGTTGTAGGATTCTTTAACGTAATTGAACATATCTTCTTCTTTTACTTTTGGCAGGAGCAGAGAGATTCGAACTCCCATCAACGGTTTTGGAGACCGCTATTCTACCCTTGAACTATGCTCCTAAAAGCGGGAAGCGGTGCGGAACACCGCTTCCCTATGGTTGTGAAAATTATTTCACGATCTTCAGGATCTGACCGGCACCTACCGTACGGCCACCCTCGCGGATTGCGAAACGCAGACCTTCGTTGATAGCTACGGGGTAGATCAGTTTCACGGTGATGGTTACGTGGTCACCCGGCATAACCATGTCAACGCCTGCGGGCAGATGAACCTCGCCCGTTACGTCCATCGTACGCAGATAGAACTGGGGACGATAGTTGTTGTGGAACGGAGTGTGGCGGCCACCTTCCTCTTTCTTCAGGATGTAGACCTCAGCCTCGAACTCGGTGTGCGGAGTGATCGAACCCGGTTTGGCAACGACCATGCCGCGCTTAACCTCCTTCTTGTCGATACCGCGGAGCAGCAGACCTACGTTGTCGCCGGCCTCACCCTCGTCGAGCAGCTTGCGGAACATCTCGACACCGGTGCAGGTCGAAGTCAGGGTCTTCTCCTCGAGACCTACGATCTCAACGGGATCACCTACGTGGATGATACCGGTCTCGATACGGCCCGTTACGACGGTACCACGGCCGGTGATCGAGAATACGTCCTCGACAGGCATCAGGAACGGCTTCTCGTTCTCACGCTGCGGGATCGGAATATAGGTGTCGACAGCATCCATGAGCTCCATGATCTTGTCCTCCCACTGCGGCTCGCCGTTCAGGCCGCCGAGTGCGGAACCACGGATAACGGGCGCGTTGTCACCGTCGTACTCGTATTTCGAAAGCAGGTCGCGAACCTCCATCTCGACCAGGTCGAGCATTTCGGGATCGTCGACCATGTCGCACTTGTTCAGGAAAACTACAATACGCGGCACGTTCACCTGACGGGCGAGCAGCACGTGCTCGTTGGTCTGGGGCATCGGGCCGTCCGTTGCAGCGACTACCAGGATGGCACCGTCCATCTGGGCGGCACCCGTAACCATGTTCTTCACATAGTCGGCGTGACCCGGGCAGTCCACGTGCGCATAGTGACGGTTAGCCGTCTGGTACTCGACGTGCGAGGTGTTGATCGTGATACCACGCTCTTTCTCCTCGGGAGCGTTGTCGATGGAGTCGAACGAGCGGAGCTCCGACAGACCTTTCTTTGCCAGAACGGTCGTGATTGCGGCGGTAAGGGTGGTCTTACCGTGGTCAACGTGTCCGATGGTACCGATGTTCACATGCGGTTTCGAACGGTCGAATTTTTCTTTTGCCATAGTATTAAGTATTTAAAGTATTGTTAAAAATTGCTTTAAAGTTTTAAAATTCATTTCGCAGAACAAGCGGGCGACACAAACGTCCCCGCCACGCCGGCTGGGGTCATCCGTATCACACGCGTCTGCGTCTGGAGCGGAAGACGAGGCTCAAACTCGCGACCCTCAGCTTGGAAGGCTGATGCTCTATCAACTGAGCTACTTCCGCAAAAATATACCGTATCAGAGTCAGCCCTCTCCCTCCGCGATGCCCGCAGGCGGACACCACTGGAAATCTTGCAACTCCAACCGGCACTTTTTAGTGGGAAGTGATGGATTCGAACCACCGAAGGCGTACGCCAGCAGATTTACAGTCTGCCCCATTTGGCCACTCTGGTAACTTCCCAAATTGTCTGCCCCGAACGGACGGATCCCGATTGCGCCGAATCCCCTCTGAGGCTTTCGTCCTGCCGCTGCCCGGTTTGTGCGGGGATTTCTCCCCTCCCTCGCGTCGGCTTTCCGAGCCGATGGAGGGATTCGAACCCCCGACCAGCTGATTACAAATCAGCTGCTCTGGCCAACTGAGCTACATCGGCAAAATCAACCGTTTTGGATTGCAAAAGTAGGCATAAAAAATTTACCAGCCAAATAAATCCCGATAAATTTTCTACTTTTTTACTCTTCTCAAAGAACGTCATTCAGCCGCCATTATTTCAGGGGTGAAATCGGGTGCAAAGATAGGAAAAGTTTTATATTTTACAACAGCTTATCCGAAAAATATCACCCCGGCGGCCGAAGGTTGCCACCGTCCCGCCCGGAAAGGCACCGTCCCGCACCACAAGCCCTGGCCAAAAGCCGCCACACCTATTTATAATAATAGAAATCACGGAAAATTCGTTATCTTTGGCCCGACAAACACAGTATGCCATGAACGCGACACCCCTGCCCGACGGCTTCGGGTTACGCCCGCTCCGTGCGGACGACGTCCCGGACATCTTCACGGCCATAGACACGCAGCGCGAACACCTCGGGCGCTGGCTTCCGTTCGTGGCCGCGACGCACCGCGTGGAACAGACCCGCGAAGTGGTCGCCGCCATGCTGGCCGACCCGGCCAACCCGGTGTTCACGCTGCGAGTCAGGGATGCCTTCGCGGGGCTTATCGGGTTCAAATCGGCGGACAGTCGCACCCGCACCGTCGAGATCGGCTACTGGCTTCGCTCCGAATACCAGGGACGGGGACTCATGACCGCAGCCGCAGAAGCGCTCTGCCGCATGGCCTTCGGGCAAATGGGCATGGAGAATGTCGAAATCAAATGCGCCGCAGGCAACCTGCGGAGCAACCGGATCCCGCTACGCCTCGGCTTTCGGCTCGACCGCATCGAAGTACGCGGCGAGCAGCTCGCCGACGGGGAATTCACCGACCTCAACGTATACCGGCTGCCGCGCCCCTGAAACAAAAAACCGGGAAGGCGTTCCCTCCCGGTTCCAACCCCCGACAACAAACCCACGCTGCCGGCACAGCCTCGTCCCAGTCCGGGCCGGGACGACCGACAGGGCTACCCCTCCTTGATCGAAGCGATCAGCTGGGCGGGCGTCGCCTGCAGGTAATTCTTGCAGAAACGGCTGAACTGCGTATAGTGGCGGAACCCATACTTGTTCATCAGCGCCTTCGTGCTGTCTTCGCCGTCGCGTATGTCCGAGAAAATCTTGAGTGCCTTCTGGCGCATCATCCAATGGTAAACGCTATCGTTGAAATGCTCGGCAAAACGACGCTTGAACACCGAAAGGCTCATGCCCGCAAGGGCAGCCAGCTCGGCTACGCCCTGTGCCTTGTCGTAGTTATTGCACACGAAGACACGGAAATTGTCCTGCGGCTGAATCATCGACTGGAAGAAATAGGCATGCTCGGTCGGCGTATAAAGCACCTTGATCATCATGAAAAGCTCCGTAGCCTTCATCTTGTGGTAGCGGGAACAACCGCTCATCTCCGGGATCATGAAAAGCCCTTCGAGCAACCGCTCGATCGACGGATGCATCGCCAGTTTGGGCACGTCCTCATTGGGAATGACCGTATCATAGGGCATCACCTTGTCGAAAATGTCCTGTTCGCAGAATTCGATCCTGTGGATCAGCGACAGCACGACAATATTGGCCTCGTCCTGGGCCGTCGCAACGAATCTTTCTCCGCGTGCCAGGCACACATACTGCCTCGAGGTCACCAGGCACATCGTCTCGCCATGCTCTATCATAAGCGCCCCCGACATGACGAAAAGGATACGCACCATACGGTCGGCAGAGAAAGTCACGCCCTCGCCGGGTGTGAGGGTCATCTGTGCAAAACGGCAATAATTCGAATCGCCGATGCGGCGGAACGGCGCAGGAAACGTAGGACAACTACTACAATCCGCAGGACAATTCTCCTTTAATGCCAGCTCCACAAACTGCGGTTTGATCTGATCCATATATTCGATTGATTGTTTAACTGTTCAAAGTTACACAAAAAAATCATAACCAACAAAAAACAAACACTTTCGTCCACCCTTTTTGCATACAAAAGCACCTTGCTGCCGTAAATTTCCACTTCTACACAGAAGGCTGCAAAATTTCCAACATGCAAAAAAAAGTGCGTAAACCTTGCCGGCAAGGCATATCGGCCCGAAATCCCAGTCCCATGTCACAGTAGCCTCAAACGGCCAAATACTGCCTTTCCACACAAAACAGTCCATCCCTCGAAAAGCACCCGCACACCCGGACGGGAAACGATCCGCAACACAGCCGGACGTATAAAAAACGGGGTGCCGCGATAATTGCGGCACCCCACAGGTACAGCACAGCAAACGAATGCCAGCAGCGACGATATTATTTATAACTGATAATCAAAATCTTCGACGACTCCCAAAAACGCACGGGATCAGTAATAAGCAATTTCGTAACTATTTTATCCTTCTCGCCCCCCGTCACCAGTTGATAGGAATCCTCGGGCTGCGCCGTGACGACGGTCACCTTTTTCCGGCCGACGGGGATCTCGGACAGCAGCCGGGAATCGGCCTTCGTAAAACTCTCCAGGTTATTGGTGTTGTTCACCGTCAGCGTACGCCCGATAAAGCCCTGCTTGTCGATGATCTGCGCGTCGCGGAGTTCTTTTTCCACACCGACGATATAGTAGACCGTGTGGAGCTGGTTCTCCAGTTCGACCTTTTCGCTACTCAGGTTTTCCGCCCGGGCATTCTGCTCGGCGACTTGTTCTGTCAGAACCTCCACCTCGACACCCATCTTGTCCAGGCTCTCCCGCAGGCGGGCGATTTCGTCCTTCTTCCCGGCAAGCTGTTTATTCAGGTCTGCGATCATCTTCTCCAGCCCGTCGATACGCAGGTTCGCCTTGCGCAGCTGGGCTGCAGCACGCTGCAACGAGGCGATCTTGTCCTTGTTCTCCTGCAACAGGCGGTCGATCGCCGCGATATCGTTGTTGATCTCCTCGACGGGACGGCGGCCGCCCTCGCTACCACCCGCCACCGAAATCAGGTTTTCACGGGTCTTTATCAGCACCAAGTTTTCGGAGATGGCGTTGATGTCCTCGAAAACGGCATTTATAAGCGAATCCTTGGCACTGACGACCGAAACGAGCGAATCCCGCTGGTCTTCCACCCTGACGACCGTCCCTTTGCTCACGCAGGATGCGAGGGCGAACGCCGCGCCCAGCGCCATGGCTGTAACGTACTTCATAACTTTCTAAGATTTAAGTTATTGTTTGCTTCTCGGGAGGCAAATATAAATATAAAAACGATACCCTGTTCAAAAATCTTCACGACACGCGGGAAATCTGCATTATCGGCAACGTGACACTCCGGCATGAAAGGCTCGAAGACGGTAAAAACAAAGGCCGCACCTTCCGGTACGGCCTTTATCTTGCAGGGAGGGAAGTCTTACTTCGCGCCCTTCTTATCGTAGCGTTTTGCGTAACGGCTCATAAACTTATCGACGCGACCAGCGGTGTCAACCAACTTCATCTTACCAGTGTAGAACGGGTGCGAGGTGTTGGAAATTTCCATCTTATACACGGGATAGGTTTCGCCGTTCACTTCGATGGTTTCTTTTGTCGAAACGGCGGACCGACACAAAAACACGTGGTCGTTGGACATGTCCTTGAACGCCACTAAACGATAATTCTCCGGATGAATACCCTTTTTCATTTCGCTGTTTTTGTTTTTTAATTGATGCTTAAGCGGGACAAAGGTACTAAATTTATTTCCAACAAACAACATCCCGTCCATATTTTTTTACGGGGATCGACCGGCCGGACACCGCCGCCCGGCCGGAATCGGACACAGGGCACACCATTTTTTTTCGCACACAGCGCCCCGAATGGTTGCGCAATCTGAATTGTTTTTTTATCTTTGCAACGCAAAAAGCGCTCATGCGCCGTGCGGGACCCATAGCTCAGTCGGTTAGAGCAGCGGACTCATAATCCGAAGGTCGTGGGATCATGCCCCTCTGGGTCCACGACGAAGGCGGGAGGGTGCGATGTTTCGCAACCTCCCGCCTTCATTTAGTCATCCGGTCGCATCACCCTCCGCCGGCGCCGTATCGTCCCTCCCCGGCAAAAATGCCCCGCACAGGGCGGTATCCGGAGCAGGGAGATAGCTACCGCCCGGGCGGCATCGGGCTATCGGTTCTCGTCGTCGGCACGGATTGCCTTGCGGCGGATCTTACCGCTGATGGTCTTCGGAAGTTCGTCCACGAATTCGATGATGCGCGGGTACTTGTAGGGCGCAGTGATCTGCTTCACATGATCCTGCAGTTCCCGGATCAACTCCTCCCCGGCCCGCGGCCTGTATTTATCCCCGAGGATGATCGTCGCTTTGACCACCTGCCCCCGGATCTCGTCGGGAACCCCCGTGATGGCACATTCGACGACGGCCGGATGGGTCATCAGGGCGCTCTCCACCTCGAAGGGGCCGATCCGGTAGCCCGAACTCTTGATCACGTCGTCGGCACGCCCCACGAACCAGAAATATCCGTCCTCGTCGCGCCATGCCACGTCGCCCGTATAGTACACGCCGTCGTGCCAGACCTCGTGCATCATCCCGTCGTTCAGGTAATACTCCTTGAAAAGCCCCAGCGGCTTCCCCCGGTCGGTACGGATCACGATCTGCCCCTGTTCGCCGTCCTCGGCCGAACGGCCGTCAGGCGTCAAGAGATCGATATCGTACTGGGGGTTGGGCACGCCCATGCTGCCGGGCTTGGGCTCCATCCACGGAAAGGTGGCGAGGGTCAGCGTCGTTTCGGTCTGCCCGAAACCCTCCATCAGACGGACGCCGGTCAGGCGTTTGAACGTGTCGTAAACGGCACCGTTGAGCGCCTCGCCCGCGGTCGTACAGTACTCCAGCGACGAAAGGTCGTATTTCGAAAGGTCTTCGCGAATCAGGAAACGGTAGATCGTAGGCGGCGCACACAGAGAGGTTATCCGGTACTGCCCGATCTTGCGCAGGATGTCGGCAGGCGTAAATTTCTCGTGGTCGTAAACGAAAATGTTGGCCCCGGCCAGCCATTGCCCGTACAACTTGCCCCAGGCGGCCTTCGCCCATCCGGTGTCGGCAATGGTGAGGTGCAGGCTGCCCTCGTGGAGGTTGTGCCAGAAGCACCCCGTGCTGATATGCCCCAGCGGATAGGTGAAATCGTGGGCGACCATCTTCGGTTCGCCCGTCGTGCCGGAGGTGAAATACATCAGCATGATGTCGTCGTTGGTGTTCACATGCTGCGGCCGCACGAAAGGCGCTGCATGGCGGATGCCCTCGTGGAAATCGAGGAACCCTTCGGGAACCTCGGGGCCGACGCTTATCAGCAGCTTCGTGGTAGGGCTTTCCGGCATGGCCGCGGCGATATGGCCGGTTATCACCGGCTCGCCCGCGGCGACGATCGCCTTGATTCCGGCCATGTTGCAACGATAAACGACATCCTTCCTGGTCAGCAGGTGGGTCGCCGGGATGGCCACGGCTCCCAGTTTGTGCAAGGCAAGGATCGAAAACCAAAATTCATAGCGGCGCTTGAGGATCAGCATCACCATGTCCCCCCGGCCGATGCCGAGGCTCTGGAAATAGGAGGCCGTGCGGTCGGTTTCACGCTTCATGTCGGCAAAGGAGAACTGGATCTCGCCGCCCCGGTCATCCGTCCACAGCAGCGCCTTCTTGTCGGGTTCCTCCGCCGCATAGGCATCCACCACGTCATAGGCAAAATTGAAATCCGCGGGGACGCGGATGCGGAAATTCCTTATGTAGTCTTCCTGGGAAGTAAATACCGTCCGTGATAAAAATTTCTCCACCATACGCCTACATTATTATCGCCAGGAAACGTACCGGCTTGCCGTCGAGCGCCTTCATGCCGTGCGGCAGGCCGGAATCGAAATAAAGGCTGTCGCCCACGCCGAGCACCAGCTCCTTGCCGCTGACCGAGATCAGCAGGCGCCCTTCCAGCACGTAGTTCATCTCCTGCCCCGTGTGGCAGTTCAGGTGCATCGGGGCATCGGCGGCCGAAGGCCCCACCGTCACGATGAAGGGGTCGGCCCTGCGGTCGCGGAAACCCGAGGCCAGCGCCTCGTACTTATAGGCCGCACGCCGTTCGACCGATACACCCGTGCCGGCACGGGTGATGAAATAGGAGTTCATCTTGGGCTCCTCGCCGAACATCAGCACATCCAGGCTGATCCCGTAGCGGCGGGCTATGGTTTGCAGCACATTGACCGAAATATCGGCATCACCGCTCTCCATATCCCTGTACTCGTCGACCGACAGACGGCAACTGTCCGCCACTTCCTGCTCCGAAAGTTCGAGCACCTCGCGCAATCCGCGCAAACGGGTTGCGATCGATTTAATCGGATCACACATCATTCTATAATTTAAATTATCGGATAGGTTCGGCATTTGCGAAATTCCACCGCGTAAAGTTACGATCCGTAACCGAATCGCCCCACAGCCAGCCTCCCATGCCGGGAATTATCACCTAACAACCTGGGCGTAAAGATAGTAAATATTATTAAAAACTACAACCATCCCCCTTTTCTTTCATTGTCCGCCGGAAAAACGCCCCGTCCCGGCGAAATCCGCAGGCGGCGGTGATATAGCGCAGGCACGGCAGCACCAGAAGCACCAACGGCACCGGCGGCACGGGAAACACCGGCGGCACAACGGCTTGCGGGGAATGCGGGCATCTTGCGGGAAGTCTGCGGGAATAATGCAGGAACCTTGCGGGGACTCTGCGGAGACACCCTGATGGCATCGCGGCGGCAAAACAAAAGGAGGGCCGTACTTGCGCAGTACGGCCCCCTTTTCCAAACCGGATCGCCTATCGCACGCTGAAGCGGTAGATACCCGACCCGACGCCGAATACGCGGTACCCGTCCTCGGTACCGAGGCTTTCGACATCCTTGCACTGCGCGACTTCGAGCCCGCTTTCGCAAACCCGGCTGCCGGCAGAGGCGGGGACGTAAATCCGGGCCGTGGTGTTGGCCGGCACCTCGACCAACAGGTCGAAACCGCCCTGTTCGGTCGTCCACTCGCTGCGGATCAGCCCATAGGGCGAGCGGAACGAGGCCTTGGCGCTGCGCAGGTCACCCACGATCTCGGGCCTGACGATGAATTTCTTATAGGCCTGCACCGAATCGTCGCGGCGAATGCCGCCCACATAGGTATAAAACCATTCGAGCAGGTGCCCCAGCATCAGGTGGTTGTGCGATTTGCGGGGCAGTGCCTGCCATGATTCGGGCAGCGCCGTAGCGCCCTGGGCGAGCATATAACCGTAGCCGTATACGTCGTACCGCGAGTTCATGTCGAAGATCACCTGCGAATTCCCGCTCTGCTCCAGCGCCCGCAGCACGTAATTGTATCCCACGTCGCCCGCCGTCAGCGCATTGCCGCGGCTGCGGATATCCAGCACCAGGTTCGCCAGCACGGCATCGCGGTTCTGCGGCTCGCAAATGCCCGAGTAGAGCGCCAGCGCATTGCCGGCCTGGCTGTTCTTGTCATAACTCCCGGTCTGGGGATGATAGTATTTTTCGTTGTAGGCCTTGCGGATATCCTGCGCCAGCTTCCCGTATTTCGCGGCATCCTCCTTGCGCCCCATCTTTTCGGCCGCCTTGCGGATCGTCTCGGCATCCATATAATAGATCGGTGTCGCCGTTCCGGCCAGGGAGGTGAGCTGCGCTCGGCCGGGGTATTTGGGCCCCAGGTCGCACCAGTCGCCGAGCCCGTGGGAAAGGATATGCCCGTCGGCCTTCGTGCCGAGGTAATCCACATAGCGCTTCATCGCCTCGTAATGCCGTTCGACCAACCGGAAATCACCGTAGTACTCGTAGACCAGCCACGGCGCCAGCACGAACGCACTGCCCCACTCGGGCGAATCGCGGAACCCGTCGAGGAAAGTGACATATTCGGGGCAGATATCGGGAATAAGCCCCTCGGGAGTCTGCGCGAGCTCCATGTCGGTCAGCATCTTGTCGTAGAGGGTATACACATCGAACTTCGATTGCAGCGACCCGAACATCAGGTGCAGCTGCTCGATCCACGGCAGCTTCTCGCGGTGGGGGCAGTCGGTGAAATAGCTCACCATATTGCCCTTGATACCCCACGCAATAAGCTCCTCGGTCTTGTTGAGCAGGTCGTTCGAACAGTGGAACGTCCCGGCCATCCGGGTGGCGTTGCGCGTATGCAGGCCACGAAGGGTAACGATCTCGGGCAGCCCTTCGGGATTCTCCTCCCCGGCCGGGACGGCATTGCTCACCAGCACGTAACGCTGTCCGAAATAGGTGAACTGGGGGCGCCACGTCTCCACCTCGTCGCCGCGCAGGGTGTAGGTCAACCTGTATTCACCGCGGTAGCCGCCGCATTCGGTAATCGAGTCGCACTCGAAATTGAACAGCTCGGTGGTGTTGAGCTGCACGCTCTGCCCGCGTTTGCCGCGGACTTCCAGCTGCACCGTCCCCGAGAAATTCTGGCCCATGTCGTACAGCCATTTGCCGTGGCGGGTCTTGCGGATCGAGACCACGGGGAACTCCTCCATCACCCGCACGGGTTCGGCGACGGGGGAAACCAACTTCCCGCGTTGGGTCGTCACCAGCGGCTCGGCCCAGGCCGAAGCGTCGTAGCCGGGCAGCATCCATCCTGTCCGCTCGCGTGTCGCATCGTAATCCTCGCCGCCGAAGATGCTGCTGTACGTCACGGGGCTTTCGGTCACACGCCAGGCGCGGTCGCTGACAATAGTCTCGTGCGTCCCGTCGGCATACTCGATCTCGGCCTTGAAGATCATCTTGGGATAACCGAAGCTGATGAGCGCCTTGAAATAGCGTTCGCGCGGCACATTGTAGAGGCCGTTGCCGAGCATCACACCGAACACGTTGCCTCCCGGCTGCAATTCTTCGCTGATGTCGAACGTCTGGTAGCACACCTGCCTGTCGTAGTCGCTCCACGCAGGGTCGAGGAAATTGTCGCCCACCTTCGCCCCGTTCAGAAACAGCTCGAACTGTCCCAGGCCGCAGACATAGACCGTCGCCCGCTCGACGGGCTTGGTAACCTTCACTTCACGGCGGAACTGCGGCAGCCGGTTGAGCGCCGTTTTCCTGTCGCCGATCTTTATTTTGTTGAACTCCTGTCCGGGCACCACGCGCAGGCTGTCGGGCAGCTCCTCGAAGGCGATCCACCGGGCTCCGTCCCAATCGCTGCCGTCGAGCAGGCCGACCGCGAACGACCGGATTTCGCTCCACGGCGAATAATTCCCCGCAGCATCGCTTACCCGCACGCGCCAGTAATAGCGCTGCCCCGGCTTCAGCGTCCGTCCGGCATAGCGCACATGCAGTGAGACATCGGATTTGCGTTGTTCGTCCCACAACAGCTTCCGGCCCCTGGCCAGGTCGGCGGGGTCGGACGCCACCTGAATCTGATACCCGGCCTGCAGGAATCCGCGGCCGACGGAAAGCGTCTGCCAACTGAATTGCGGCGTCAGCGTATTGATCGCCAACGGGTTGTCCCGGTATTCACACCTCAGTTCCGCCACACGAAACTCATCTGCGGCAATGCCCCACAGGCAGCTTAGCAGCAATGGGAACAATAGTAATAGTTTTTTCATAATCATTAAGATTTGGTTTCGTTTCAGGTTGTTTTTAATTTCCTTTGAAGCCAAAAATAATGTTTTTATTTTACTTTTACACGCTCTTGCAAAAAATACGAATCCAAAAAGTCATTTTTCGAATATAATAAATCATATTTCGAACTTTTCCGGCAAAGGTACTATCCCCGCACAGGCTACCGGCCTGCCGCCAAAGCCCGTCAAACAACCGAATATCAGGCAGGCAGCGCACAATATCCAAGCTACCGGACAGCCGAGCATGCAGCGTGCAAAAATGAAAAACCCGCCCCTCGGGCAGGCCGGAAATCGCACAAGATCATTTTACCCGGCTGCACTGGTCGACCAGACAGGCGACCGAAACACTGTGCATCCCGGCATTGGCCGCACTGAATACAATGGAAATATGCAGGATGCGCGGCGTTGCAGCTTCGAATTTCGGTTTTCGGACTGCAAATCAGGAAAAAATTCGGATGTCGTGTCCCGCCCGGCAAAAAATTCTTACGGCTTTTTCAGCCGCTCCCGCTCCGAATGTCCCGATTTTTTTCCTACCTTTGTCACAAACAAATCTATCAACACATTTTACATCGATACCATGGAATTCGAAGGAACCGTTTACAAAATAATGCCCGTGACGAAAGGCACCTCCGCACGCGGCGACTGGCAGCGCCAGGACGTAGTGTTCGAGATGAACGAAGGCTCGTTCGCACGCAAAATCTGCGTGACGTTCTTCAACAAGCCCGAAGACGTCGCCCGGCTGAAAGAGGGTGCAGCCTACACCGTCTCGGTCAACATCGAGTCGCGCGAATACAACGGCCGCTGGTACACCGACATCCGCGCATGGCGCATCCAACCCAAGCAAGCCGAATCCGCCGCCCCGATGCCCGACATGCCCCCTGTGGCCGAAGAGCCCTCCTTTGCCTCTTCCCCGGCAGAAGTGGACGACCTGCCGTTCTAAAACGGGCAGACACCATACACAGCGGCGGCCGGAGATCGCTCCGGCCGCCGCTGCTTTATACGCATAAACATGGAAAAACCTACCGACACCGCCATACGCCCCCTGCACGAAACGGAACTGCCGGCAGCATCCGCCCTCGCAGGGCGCGTCTTCGCCGAGTTCGAAGCTCCGGAATACAGCCCCGAGGGCATCGGCGCATTCCTCCGCTTTGCCGCACCGGAAACACTCGCGGCACAGCACCGAAACGGGTCGATGCAATCGTGGGGCGCTTTTCGGCAGGGAACGCTCATCGGGATCATCACCCTGACGCGCCGCAGCCACTTGTGCCTCCTTTTCGTGGAGAAAGCCTGCCATCGGCAGGGCATCGCCCGTGCCCTGTTCTCCGCACTGCGCGACCACTGCCGCACGGCACCGGACACACCCCGGATCACGGTAAACTCCTCGCCCTACGCCGTCGAAGCCTACCGCAGGCTGGGATTCCGCGCGACCGGCAGCGAACGCACCGTCGACGGCATCCGGTTCACACCGATGGAATACCTATTTATATAAAAAAGAACCGGGCTCCGCTCGAAGCCCGGTTCCAAATATCTTCCGGAAATGCATCCCGCTTATTTTGCAGGTGCCGTCGCAGGAGCCGTCGCGGTCGAATCGGCCGGTGCGGGCTCCTCGTAAGGGATTACTTCGATAACTTCCACATCGAACTGGAGCGCCTCGTTGGGGCCGATGTCACGGCCTGCACCGCGCGTACCGTAAGCCAGGTCACTCGGAATCCAGAGCGTAATCTTACCGCCCTCGCCCACGAGCTGGAGACCTTCCGTCCACCCCTTGATGACACGGTTCAGCGGGAACTTGGCGGGTTCGTCAGCTTCCTTGGGAGCGCCCTTTTCATCGAACGAATCGGGGCTCTGCTTGCGCATCATCTCCTGCTGCTCTTTCGAACGGTTCTTGAAGATCGAGGTGTCGAATACCTTGCCTTCACGCGTATATCCGGTATAGTGTACCCGAACCACATCGCGGGGATCCTTCGCCATCTTGGCAGCGTCGCCCTCCTTGGTAACCTTGTAGAGCAGTCCCGACTCGGTCTTCTTGACGCCCGACTTCTTCTCGGTCTTCTCCAGCCATGCCTTCGATGCGGCGGCATTCTCGGCAGGGCGCTTCACCATGAAATAATATTGCAGGTACTGGTTTACTTCGTCCTCGGTCATCTTGGCCTTGCCGTCACGCACGTCCTGCATGGCCTGGCCGATCCAAACCAGCTGTACGGGCATACCGCTCTGGCTGATGTTGTAGCCGATGTCGTTACCGAAGGCATACGAAATCTCGGCACGCTCCTCCTCGCTCTCGAACATGGCAGGGTCGGCCGTGGGGTACTCGACCTTAGTGCTGTCGCCTCCGGCCAGACGGATGCTGTCCTGCTCGGCACGTTTGGCGGCGATTGCCTGGGCGCGCTCGCCGCGCTTGGTCATGAAGTACTCGCGCAGCATTTCGAGCGATTTGTCGTGCTCCTGCGTAGCCTTACCCATCGCACTCTCCTTGATACCCTTGTCGATGGCCTTGAAATCGAAGGGGATGTCCCTCATTTCAAAATTTATACCGTTACCAATGTTCGCACCCAGTACATACGACAGCGAGTCGAATTCGGAAAGGCTGCCCATACGGACACCGCCGCCCTTGTCTCCGCAGGCGGTCAGAATTGCGGCACCCGCAAGCGCCGCGGCAAAAAGAATCTTTTTCATCGTTTTTTGAATATGTTTAATCTAATCGTTTGAGCCTGTTCAGGGTTCACCCGCGCAAAGTTATAAAATAATTACAATATCGCCCCAAATTACCGGCGTAAATTATTGCGCCGCGACCAATTCGTATATTTGTCGAGATCGACAAGCTCGATTTCGTAATAAAGCGTGGCATTGGGTTTGATCCCGAGCTCTTTGTCCCCCGCAGAGCCATAGGCCGCCGACGAAGGCATCCAGGCATTGATCTTACCGCCCTTGCCGATCAGTTTCACGCTCTCCTTCATTCCCTTGCCCAGACTGCCGAGCGACGTGCGCAGCGTGTCGCGGCGCTCGTAGGAGGAGTAGACGTCGGCCCCGTCGGCCGTACGGATGATGTAGCGCAGCGCGACGCTGTCCCGGTCGGAAACCGGGATCTGTTCCTGGTCGCCCAGCACCTCCACCGTATAGGTCACGCCCGACGGCGTACGGGCATAGCTGCGGTTCGATTTGGCAAAGTCTGCGAGGAACTGCTCCTCGTAGGCACGCGCCTTTTCAGGCAGCACGTAGTTCATGTAACGAAGGTAATAGAGCTCGGCATCGTCCGCCGAGAGTTTCGCCCCGGCACGGAATACGTCGCGGATACCCTCGCAAACGGCGTTGACGTTGAGCGTCGAATCCATTTTCAGCAAGTTCATGCCCACGTTCATGCCGATGATATAAGCCACCGAATCGGTGTCGGCCTTGAGTTTCACGCCCCCGCCCGACTTCCTGGAGCAGGCCCCGGCCAGCAACGCCACGGCTGTCAGAGCAAAAAATGTTTTACGCATACTTAATTATTTCCGTTTCTTCGAAAAAATCAAAATCAGCAGGCTTCCCAGCACGGCCGCGGCCGTCGAGCCCATCAGGATCGCTATCTTGCCCCGGTCGATCAGGTCGGGTTCGGTGTAGGCCAGCGCGTCGACGAACAACGACATCGTGAAGCCGATACCGCCCAGACAGGCCACAGCCAGCAACAGGCGCCACGTAGCCCCTTCGGGCATCACGGCAAGGCCGGATTTCACGGCACCCCAGCTCGCAAGAAATATGCCCAAAGGCTTACCGACCACCAGGCCGAAGAAAATTCCCATCCCGATCGACCCGATCTCGGACGAATAGTGAAAAATATTCAGGTATTCGGGCGAAGTGATCTCGACACCCGCATTCGCCAATGCGAAGATCGGCATCACCAGGAACGTGACGTAGGGCGCCAGCGAATGCTCCAGGCGGTAGCTCATGCCCACCGAGTCGGCCGCCAGCGAACGCATACGGCGCATATAGAACCGGTGGTGTTCGTTGGGGAAATCGTCGCCCGACGTACTTGCCGCCAGCATCAGCTCCTTCAGGTGGCGCATCTTATGGACGAAATACTCCTTGCTGTAACGGGGCGTCATCGGGATCAGCATGGCCATCGCCACGCCCGATATGGCCGAATGCACGCCCGAATAGTAGAACAGCCCCCAGACCACCACGGCGGGCACCAGATAGAAGAACATACGCTTCTCGCCCATCTCCTTCATGAAATAGACAGCGAGCATGATGACCAACGCCGCCAACAGGCAGCTTATCTGCACCTGCCCCCCGTAGAAGAGCGCGATGACCAGGATGGCGCCCAGGTCGTCGGCGATGGCCAGTGCCGTGAGGAATATCTTGAGCGAAACAGGCACGCGGTCGCCCAGCATCGAAAGGATGCCGATGGCAAAGGCGATGTCGGTGGCCGTGGGTATACCCCATCCGTTGGCGGATATGGTGCCGTGGTTGAAAAACAGGAAGATGATCGCGGGGGCAAGCATACCGCCTGCGGCCGCCAATACAGGCAGGATGGCCTGACGCGCCGACGAAAGCTGCCCGCAGACGATCTCCCGTTTTATTTCGAGCCCGACGGCGAAAAAGAAAATCACCATCAGGCCGTCGTTGATCAGCTTCTCGACGGTCATCCCGCGCGGGAAAATCCAGTCGATCAGCCCGTCGGGGCTGTGCACCATCAGCGAAAGATCCGTTTCGAGCAGATGGCGGTAATAGAGCGAAGTCCCGGGCAGGTTGGCCAACAGCATGGCTACGATCACGCAGCCGAGCAGCACGATACCTCCGGCCCAGGGGGCTTCCAGAAAATTGCGGCCGCGTATACCGATCATATGACGCTCACGCACCCAGCGGTACATCGAAAATAGTCGCATTTACCGTCCGTTTGATTTTAATGTCAAATTACACAATTTCCAGAGCACGCGCGCCCCGGTGATGGCATCCACCTTCGCTTCGGGCGCCGGAGCGACCTCCACGACGTCGAACCCGATGATGCGGCGGCCCGAACGCACGAGCGTATCGAGCAGCCACACGGCCTGGTTGAACGTGAGCCCCCCGCAGACGGGCGTACCCGTATGGGGACAGTTCTCAAAAGTGAGGCCGTCGATGTCGAAGCTCACGTAAACCTCCTGCGGCAGCGCATCCACGATTCGCCGGCACAGCGCATCCCAGGTCTCGCCGCGAAACATCGCGGCGGCGAGCGACAGGTCGTCGAAGGTGGCGATACGACCGCACGAAGCGGCCAGGGCGGCTTCCGTCCCGCTGAAATCCCGCACGGCGACCTGGGCGATCTTCTTCACCGAAGGCACGTCGCGCAGGACGTTGAACATGATCGAAGCATGCGAGAACTCGAAGCCTTCATAGGCATCGCGCAGGTCGCAGTGGGCGTCGATATGCAGGATGCCGAACTCCCCGTGGCGGTCGCCCAGGGCACGGATCAGTCCGTAAGGCGTCGAATGGTCGCCCCCGACGAGCCCCACGGTCTTTCCGGCGTCGAGCCACCGTGCGGCCTGCGCCCCGATGTTGGCGTTCATGGCACGGCAGCCTTCGTTGATGCGGCGCACCTTGCGTGCCACATAGTCGTCCTCGGGACTGCCCCCGCCTTCGAGGTGGGCGATCACCTTCTCCGCCTCGCCGCGCAGGCGCTGCGACTCCTCCAGCAACGCATAGTCCACATCGGCCGTGGCGATCCCCCGGCGCCACGCGCCGGGAGCCAGCGGCTCGTGGAAATCGAGCTGTGTCGAGGCCTCGATAACGGCGTCGGGCGCATAGGCCGTCCCGGCTCCGTACGACACCGTCACGTCCCACGGAGCCGAAACCAGCACCAGCTCGGCCGTCCCGGGCTCGAAAGGAAGCCCGAAATAGGTTCCGTTATCCACGCCGACCCCGTCGGGATCGAAGGCTTTTAGTTCCATAGGATGAGTTTCATTCTTCATCTCCTGCGCCCGGCACAGTCTGCATACAGCCTCTGCCCCGCTCAATGAAAACGTTTGTTTTAAATGACAAAGGTACAAAAATTTTATTTTTTCCCTATATTTGCTTCCCGGAAAGAAAAGAAATCAGGAAAAAGCAACCATCCATGAAAATCGTCGCCGACAGTGCCATCCCCTTTTTGCAGGGAGTCCTCGAGCCGTGGGCCGAGGTACGCTACCTGCCCGGCAGCCGGATCGCCGCGGAGGACGTGCGCGACGCCGACGCCCTGGTCATCCGCACCCGCACCCGCTGCGACGAACGCCTGCTCGCCGGTTCGCGCGTCCGTCTGATCGCCACGGCCACTATCGGGTTCGACCACATCGACACGGCGTGGTGCGCGGCGCACGGCATACGGGTCGCCACGGCAGCAGGCTGCAACGCCCGCGGCGTACTGCAATGGGCGGGTGCCGTACTGGCCCACCTCGCCCGTACACAGGGGTGGAAGCCCGCACAACGGACGCTGGGCATCGTGGGCGTCGGGCACGTGGGATCCCTCATCCGGGAATACGCCTGCCTGTGGGGCTTCCGCGTCGTCTGCTGCGACCCGCCGCGCGAAGAGCGCGAGCATTGCGGGTTCCTGCCGCTGGAAGAGGTCGCACGCCAAGCCGACATACTCACCTTTCACACGCCGCTCGACGCCTCGACGCGGCACATGGCCGGCGAGGGGCTGCTCGCCCGCCTGAAACCGGGCGCCGTAGTGATGAACTCCTCGCGCGGCGAAGTGGTCGACGGCGACGCATTGCTGCGGAGCGGCCATCCCTGCGTACTCGACGTCTGGGAACACGAACCGCGCCTCAACCCGCAGTTGCTCGACCGAACGCTGCTCGCCACGCCCCACGTCGCCGGCTACTCCGAGCAGGGCAAAGCCACGGCCACGGCCATGTCCGTGGCCACGCTGGCCGGCTTCTTCGGCCTCCCGCTCCGGGGCTGGTACCCCTCCGAAGCCGCCCCCTCCGTCCCGCGGCCGATCCCGTGGCAGGAGCTTTGCACGACCATCCGCGACGCCTATGACATCGAAGCCGAAAGCCACCGCCTCAAGGCGCGGCCCGCCGATTTCGAGGCCATGCGCGACCACTACCGCTACCGCAGGGAATACTTTTAGCGAAATCAATTCTTTTTTAGTACCTTTGCGGCCACGGACAATGCCCTTAAGAATATGTACCGGAGAATCATAAAGCCCATACTTTTCTCGCTTACCATCGAGCGGGCACACCATGTGGCGCTTCTGTTGTTGCGCATCATCGGGCTCATACCCAGCGGCCGGTGGCTCCTGCGCAAATGTTACACCGTACGGCACCCGGCACTCGAACGCGAGGTCTTCGGTGTAAAATTCGCCAATCCCATCGGCCTGGCCGCGGGCTTCGACCGCAACGGCGAGGCCTACCGTGAACTGGCGGCGCTCGGGTTCGGGTTCATCGAGATAGGCACCGTCACCCCGCGCCCGCAGGCAGGCAACCCGCGCCCGCGCGTGTTCCGGCTGCCCAAAGACCGCGCCATCATCAACCGCATCGGGCTCTCCAACCGCGGCCTGGACAAGACGATCTGCCACCTGCGCCGCCCGCACGAAGGGTTCATCGTGGGCTGCAACATCGGCAAGAACACCGTGACGCCCCCCGAAAATGCGGCCGCGGATTACCTCCGGCTCTTCCGCAACCTCTACCAGTATGCGGACTATTTCACGGTGAACATCAGCTGCGACAACTCCTGCCGCGAAGGTACCACCCATACGCGCACGCACATACTCCAGATACTCGATCCGCTGTTCGACTTCCGCCGCGGGCAAAACCAGTACCGGCCGATCATGCTCAAAGTGTCGCCCGACATGTCGGACGAAGTCATCGACGAAATCAGCGACATCCTGCTCGAAACGCCGCTCGACGGCATCGTGGCCACCAACGGCACCCACCGCCGCGAAGGGCTGCATACGAGCCACATGGCGCTCGACAAGATCGGCAGCGGCCGCCTAAGCGGCGCACCGCTCGCCCAACGGGCCGTAGAGGTCGTGCGACGCATCCACACCCGTTCGGGCGGCAACTTTCCGATCATCGGCGTGGGCGGCATCATGAGCCCCGCCGATGCCAAGGCGATGCTCGACGCAGGCGCAGACCTCTTGCAACTCTACACCGGTTACATCTACGAAGGGCCGGGGCTGGTCGGCGAAATCTGCCGTTCGCTGATCGCCGATGCCGAAGCGGCCGCAGCCGCCAAGGCAGCCGCGGAAGCGAGAGCCGAAGAAGAGGCCCGGGCTGCTGCTCAGGCCGCTGAGGCAAAAGCCGCAGCAGCGACGGCTTCAGGCGCACAGGCACCGGAAGCCGGGAAGGCCGCACCCGGAACGGAAACCGCCGCGACAGCCCAAACGCAGGCCGCCGCACCTGCAGAATCGGTGCCGAACCCGTCACCGGAAACACAGAACGGCCCGGCACGACCTGCGGATAACGAACCGGACACCCGCAAGAAACAGCCCGCATCCTGAGCCTCAGATATTGCCATGAAAGCAACGATCATCACCATCGGCGATGAAATCCTCATCGGCCAGATCGTGGATACGAACTCCGTATCCATCGCCAAGCACCTCAACGCCGCCGGCATCGTCGTACACGAGAAGGTTTCGATCGGCGACGACAGCACACAGATCGTCCGGAGCGTGGAACGCGCCCTGGGGGATTCCAACGTCGTCGTCATCACCGGGGGGCTCGGCCCCACCAAGGACGACATCACCAAAAAGACCCTGGCCGGAATGTTCGGCTGCGAACTGGTGCCCGACCAGCGGGTCGCCGACCATGTGAAACGCATGCTCGAAGGGCGCGGCATCGAGTTCAACGAACTCAACCGCGGGCAGGCGATGGTTCCGGCCTGCTGCACGGTGCTGTTCAACGCCCACGGCACGGCTCCGGGCATGTGGTTCGAACGCGACGGCAAGGTGGTGGTCTCACTGCCCGGTGTCCCCTACGAGATGGAACACCTGATGCAGGACGAAGTGATGCCGCGCCTGAAAGCGCATTTCGAACTGCGCCAGATCGTGCACCGCACGATGATCACGGCCGGGCTGCCCGAGTCGATGCTCGCCGCGAAGATCGAAGCATGGGAAAACGCCCTGCCATCCTACCTGAAACTGGCTTACCTGCCCAATCCGGGCGCCGTACGGCTGCGCCTGTCGGCCTATGAGGTCGAGGGCGAAAGCGTTTCGAAGGAGATCGAACGGCAATTCGAGGCACTGCGGAAAATCATCCCCCACAACATCATCGGGTACGAAACGGCCACCATGCAGGAACTGGTGCACAAGCTGCTCACCGAGCGCGGGCTGACCCTCGCCACGGCCGAAAGCTGTACCGGAGGCAGCATCGCGGCGCGTTTCACGGCCATGCCGGGCGCTTCGGCCTATTTCCTCTGCGGCGTAGTTTCGTACAGCAACGCCTCGAAACACGACATCCTGGGCGTAGCCCCGGAGGTCATCGCCCGCCACGGCGCCGTCAGCGAAGAGGTCGCACGCCGGATGGCCGAAGGGGCACGGCGGATCTCGGGCGCCGACTGCGCCATAGCGACCACCGGCATCGCAGGCCCCGCGGGCGGCTCCGCCGAAAAGCCTGTCGGCACGGTATGGATCGCCGTGGCGACCCCGCACCGGACGACCGCCATCCTCAAACAGTGCGGTTCCGACCGCGGACAGATCATCGACCGGGCCAGCGCCTTCGCCATCAGCCTGCTGCGCGATGAACTCAACGGGAAATAATACATTCGTCCCATGTATAGAATACTTGCCTCAACCATCGGTGCACTCCTCGTCCTCACCTCCTGTATGCGTCAGCAGCCCGAGGAGCGGGTGCATAAACTCCTGACCGACCGCATCCAGACCCTTGCCACGGCAGAAAGCTGCACGGGCGGTACCATCGCCGCACGCTTCACGGCCATGCCGGGCGCCTCGGCCTATTTCAAATGCGGCGTAGTGACTTACAGCCTCGATGCCAAGCAGAACTTCGTAAACATCAGCTGCGATACGATAGCCCGCTACGGCGCCGTCAGCGAACAGGTCGTACGCCAGATGGCCGAAGGCGTCCGCCATTTGGCAAATGCGCACTATGCCATCGCCACGACTGGGATCGCAGGCCCCACGGGCGGCACCCCCGAATACCCGGTCGGTTCGGTATGGATCGCCGTCAGTTCGCCGCTGCGCACCACGGCCCGGCTGATCCACGCCAAAGGCGACCGCACGCAGATCATCCGCAAAGCGGGAACGGCCGCCATCGAACTGCTCGAAGAGGAGTTGCTCGCCGCACAACCGGACAAATAGTTTCAATTCATCGGCTATCCCCTTGTTTTTCTAAACAATTTAGCTTATTTTTGCATCAATTCAGCCCGATGCAAAATGAAAAGAACCTTATTCCTGTCGGTGTTGTTCGGTATGCTCCTCGTTACGGCCCATGCTGAAAACGAAAGCCACCAACAAGTTGACAGTACGCTTTACGCCTATTACCGCTGGTGTAACAACAACATACGCGACACGGCCGTCCTCAGCAAGGCGGACACGTTGTTCCGGCTCTCGGGCGAGAAGCACGACATCCGGATGCAGGCCGTTGCGCTGAGCGTGAAAGCCGACCATTACTATTTCAACAACGACCTCGATTCGCTCAAGGCATGGATTCCCCGCGTGCAGGATTTCGCCCGCAAGCACAACCAGCTCAAATATTATTACTTCACATGGTCGCGGCTGATCCTCTATTATACCAAGCAGGCGCAATACACGCTCGCCCAATACGAGCTGGAGCAGTATATGTCGCAGGCCGAAAAGGACAACTACAAGCCCGCAACCGCCGATGCATACAAACAACTCGGGCACATCTACCGCACACGGGGGCTGAAAGAGGCATCGGTGGAATACTACCGCAAGGCAATCGACTTCATGATCCAGAACGGGCTCGACAAATTCCAGCTCTCGAACCTCTATTCGGAACTCGCGACCATGCTGATGGATCTGCGACGCTATCCCGAAGCCGCAGAGGCGATCGAAAAGGGGAAGGCCTGCATCCCCCTGCCTGAGTATATCTGGTCGCTGAAAATAAAGGAAGTGCTCCTGCTTCTCCAGACCGACCAGATCGCCAAGGCCAAAGCCCTGTTCGAAGAGATCAAGGCCGGACACGGCGGTTACCTCACCGATATCAACCTGACCGAAATGCAGCTGGCGATCTACAAATCCTCGCACGAATACACCAAGGCGCTCGCAACGATCGAGAGACTGATCGGACTGTTCGGGAACGAAGGCTACGCGGAATCGTATTTCTACTATATTTACAAAACCCGCGCGGACGCCTACGCAGCACTCGGCAACTTCGGGCCCGCCTATGAGGACTTACAGCACTTCATCGACCTGTATCACAAGCGGGTCAACGACGACAACGAAAAGACACTCGGGGAATTCGCCACGCTGCTCGACGTCAACCGGCTGAACGTGGAAAAGGCCGAACTGCACCAGCAGGCGCAGGAAGAGCGCCTGCACCGCACCCAATTGGGCACCATCGGCCTGGCGTGCATCCTCCTGCTGGCCGCCGTCTTCATCGCGGTGATGCTCCGCATGAACCGCCACCTCGCCCGCGCGAAGCGGGCCGCCGAAGAGAGCAACCGGATGAAGGGCATCTTCATCCGCAACATCACACACGAAATCAATACGCCGCTCAACTCCATCGTCGGGTTTGCGGAGCTGGCCGCAGCCTCGGACGATGCCGATGCCGCCGAACGGCAATCCTATATCGGCATCATCCAGGAAAACAGCGGCTACCTGCAAAAACTCGTGGACGACGTACTCTACGTCGCCGGGCTCGAATCGTCGGAAACCCCGCCGGTCATGGGGCCGACCGAGATCAACGAATGCTGCCTGGAGTGCATTCAGAAGGTCTCGCAGTACAGCCCCCGGGCGGCCGACATCCGTTTCGTCCCGGCATGCGAGAAATTCCACCTGCACACCTCCCGCGTGCTGATATCCAAAGCCATCACCGAAATGCTGCGCAATGCCGTGCACTTCGCGGCCGACGGCGATATCACGCTCGCCTACACGCTCGACGGCGGCAACCGCCGCATCACGTTCACGGTAACCGACACGGGCCCCGGCATCCCGGCTTCCGAGGCCGAGCATATTTTCGGCCGCTTCGTCAAACTCGACACCTTCTCGCAGGGGCTGGGGCTCGGGCTGACGGTATGCCGGCTGATCGCCTCAGCCCTGAACGGCACGATAAAACTCGACACGGACTACAGCGGAGGGGCACGTTTCGTACTTTCGATACCGCTACGTTAAACACTAAAAACCAACACAATAGACCATACACTGGAAAATTAATATGAATTATTAATCTTTAATTCTCATTTTTTCCTTATATTTGCACTCCCTTACGGGAATAACGAACAAATTTAGCGAAAACAACAATGAAAGTTTGCGAAATCACAGGCAAGGTAGCGATCGTGGGCAACAACGTCTCGCACTCGCACCACAAGACCAAACGCAAATTCAGCCCCAATCTGAAAACCAAGCGTTTCTGGTCCGAGCAGGAAGGCCGCTGGATCACCCTGAAGGTGTCGGCAGCCGGAATGAAAACAATTAACAAGAAGGGTCTTGCAGTAGCACTGCGCGAGGCTGCCGCACCCAAGTCCGTTTACTAAAACACCGAAGTAACAAATGGCAAAGAAAGGCAACAGGGTTCAGGTCATTCTCGAATGCACCGAACAGAAACAGAGCGGAGTTCCGGGAATGTCCCGTTACATCACGACGAAAAACAAAAAGAACACCCCCGACCGTCTGGAGCGTAAAAAGTACAATCCGTTTTTGAAGAAGGTCACCGTTCACCGTGAAATTAAATAGTTTTGAAGCTCTATGGCAAAGAAAGTAGTCGCAACACTGAAAACCGGCACGGGTAAGAACTTTACGAAGTGCATCAAGATGGTCAAGTCGGACAAGACCGGTGCTTACATGTTCAAGGAAGGCATCATTCCCAACGACCAGGTCAAGGAATTCTTCGAAGAGAAGAAATAAGTATTTTAAGAGCTATTCTTAAATACAAAGGGCATCCGATCGGATGCCCTTTGTGTTTTACCGACCTTCCCGGCGGATCAGAATTTGTGTACCGCGCGCACCAGGAAATTGTTATACTTGGGAATTTCGACGACATAGGGAGGTTCGATACCCATATGCGACGTAAAGGCCGACTTTTCGTCCTTCTCGGTCGAGGAGAAATAGTAGACCAGCCGATCCATACGCTTGCCGCCGTTATTCTTGAGGGCGTTGTTGAAACGGTTGCGGGCCTGGCGGCTGGACTGCACACGCGTCCCGCCGCTGTAATTATGGCCGATGTTCAGCAGTTCGTCGATCGACGGAAGGTACCAGCCCTCGCCTTTCTCGCGGCACCACTTGAATGCCGGGAAATCGTCCCACGAGAGGTTGTTCTCGGCAATGTAGGCCGCGACTTTCTCCATATTCACACTGCCGTCGGAACGGTTGTCCGTACCGATGACGCGCAGGTCGGGTTTGCGGAACTCGCTCCAGTGCAGGTAAATCTCATCGAGCGAGATTACCAGCCCGTGCTGGCGGTCGTCGGAGAGCATGCATACGACGCCCTTGATCCCGTTCTGGTTATAGAATTCGCCGATCTCGTACTCCTTGACCACATACTTCACCCCACCGGCCGGGCTGGCGGCAGGCGCCTCGGCCGCAGCGGGAGCGGCGGAAACCGTTGCAGGCTCTTCGGCCGGGAGGGCCGGGGTCAACGGTGTTGCAGGAATGCTCGCGGCAGCCTTGAAATACTCTTTCTCGCCGTTTGCATATTGGATATAGCTGATTTCCGACACGGGCAGGACATAAGTCGGGCCGTCGGGATTGGAGAAACGCTTGTAGCGGACGGACTCGGGGGTAATCTCCGTCACTTTCGCTTCGACCTTCGAGGCGTCGGCCTTGATTATCAGGTCTTGGGCTGCGACAGTCAGTACGCCGCAAAACGCTGCCAACAGCAGCAGGATCGTTTTTTTCATCATTGCAGGAAATGTATATAGCGCAAATATAACGTTTTTTTCCAAACTTTCTTATTATCTTTGTCAGGATATATAAATATAAGTATGGGATTTTTCGATATTTTCAAAAAGAAACAGGATAACGCCGCAGCAGACATTCCGGAAAGCCGGCAACAGCAGCAGGAAGAGCTCAGCGCAGGGCTCGAAAAGACCAAGACCGGAATCTTCTCGAAACTCGCCCGCGCCGTAGCAGGCCGCTCGACGGTCGATGCCGACGTGCTGGACGACGTGGAGGAGGTGCTGATTACGTCGGACGTGGGCGTGGAAACCACGGTGAAGATTATCCGGCGCATCGAAGAGCGCGTGGCGCGCGACAAATATATGAACACCTCCGAGCTCCAGTCCATCCTGCGCGAAGAGGTCATGTCGCTGATGGAGGAGTCGCACGGCTCGGAGAAGCATTTCGGGCTCGACGCCAGGCAGGGCGAACCCTACGTGGTGATGGTCGTCGGCGTCAACGGCGCGGGCAAGACCACCACCATCGGCAAGCTCGCGGCACAGCTGACCAAGGCCGGACTGAAAGTCTGGATCGGCGCCGCCGATACGTTCCGCGCCGCAGCCATCGACCAGCTCAAAGTCTGGGCCGACCGCGCCGGGGCGACGATGATCCGTCAGGAGATGGGTTCCGACCCGGCATCGGTGGCGTTCGACACGCTGACGTCGGCCAAGGCCAACGGCGCCGACGTGGTGCTGATCGACACGGCAGGCCGCCTGCACAACAAAGTCAACCTGATGAACGAACTGACCAAAATCCGCAACGTCATGGGCAAGGTCATCCCGGGGGCCCCGCACGAGGTGATGCTGGTGCTCGACGGTTCCACGGGACAAAATGCCTTTGAACAGGCACGGCAGTTCACGCAGGCGACGCAGGTCACTTCGCTCACCATCACCAAGCTCGACGGCACGGCCAAAGGCGGCGTGGTGATCGGCATCAGCGACCAGTTCCACATCCCGGTGCGCTACATCGGGATCGGGGAAGGCATCGACCAGCTCCGCATTTTCGACCGCAGGGAGTTCGTGAACGCCCTGTTCGGCCACGAAACGAAATAAAGCGAACCCACGCCTATGAAACCAATCCTCTGGGGCTTATTGCTCGCACTGGGATGCAGCCTTCCGGGAAAAGCCCAGCAACCGGCCGCGGCAGACAGTTGCCGCATGCAGGCCGATGAACAGGCCGGCACATCCGCCATGGCAGCACCGACAGCCGACGACCCCTTCGCGCAGGATTCGGTATGGCAGGAAGCGACGGCCGGCGAAGGACTCGATTTCATGGTTTTCGGCCGCCATGCACGCGACGACAGGTATTACGGGCAACTCGCCGAACGCTTCGAGAAGGCCGACACGACACTTTTCGGTTCCGACTTCCTCGTGCTTTATTACGGGTACGCCTACCGTGACGAATACGACGGGGGCTACGGCCGGGATCCGTGGAACGAAGCGACCAAGGAAAAGCGCTATGCGGAGGCATACGACGCATTGAATTCCGCCCTGAAGAAAGCCCCGGCAACGCCCCACGCGCTGTCGGATGCTTTGTGGATCGCCCGGGAACTCGGACGGCCCGACGAAGAGGTGCAACGGCTCGAATGGAGGCTTTATGCCCTGCTGACTTGGATAAGCCTGCTCGGGGACGGGAGCGAACAGTATCCGGCGGTCGTGGTCAACGTCCGTGACGAATATACCCTCATGTACGATTACATGGGCGTCCGGCAAGTTCTGGGGCAGCAACTCATCCGCAAAGACGACGGCATCCCGTACGACAAGATCGACATAGAACCGCTGGACACACCCGACTCCAAAATCTCGGAGGTATGGTTCGATGTCAGCTACCCGTTCACCATGCTGGCGTCCCCCGGACATTGGGCGAAAAAACTCACGGGCGAAACACTCACAAAGGACACCGCCCCAGAAAACGAACCCGGCGTCCCGTCCCCGGGAGAATAGCCGGGAACGGGATAGCAACCGCCCCCGATTCCGCCGGGATAACGGACAACATACAGTAACAATATAAGTATCAGGCGACAGGCTCCGAAATCGGAGCCTGTCGCCTTTTTTGTGTCCGGTTCATCCGGATCACCCGTACGCGGAAGTCAATTATACGCAATCTGAGGATTCAAATACGCAAACCACGCCCAGCAAGAATTTCGATATACATAATTTTGAATATCAAATTTCCACATATTACAAATCGACGACAAACACCCGCGATTATTTAAATTATTTTAATAAATCAAGCCAACCTATTCGGTGCAAACCGAGCCTCTATACCAATAATACTAATATTAACCTTAACTCTATGAAAATGAATTTGACTACTTCGGAGAAGAACAGGGGCATCGTCCGCTTTCTTCTGATGAGTATGCTGCTGTGCCTACTCATTCATCCGGCCCAAGCGCAAGACCGCGTCACGGTTACAGGGCGTCTGACCGACACCAGCCATGCACCGCTCATCGGCGCTTCGGTCATAGAACAAGGGACGACCAACGGCGTTACGACCGATACGGAAGGTAACTACCAGATCTCCGTAAGCGGCAACGCGACCCTCGGCTTCTCGTTCATCGGCTACAAACCCCAGAGCGTCGCAGTCCTGAACCGCACCGTGATCGACGTCACGCTGGAGGAGGATGCCACGATGATCGGCGAAGTCGTAGCCATCGGTTACGGTTCGCAGCGCAAGGAAGACCTCTCGATGGCCGTGACGACCGTCAAGCTCGACGAAGCGGCCAAAAGCCGCGCCTCGAACCTGGCGACCATCCTCCAGGGCCGTATGCCGGGCGTCACCGTACAGCAGACCGGCGACCCGATGAAACCCGCCTCGTTCACCATCCGCGGCCGCGGATCGAAAGGCAACGACGACGACCCGACCTCGGGCGACGGCGTACTTGTCGTCGTGGACGGCGTGCCCAACGCCCCCTACATGATGGAGGACGTCGAGACGATCACCGTGCTCAAGGATGCCGCCTCGGCTGCAATCTACGGCGCATCGGTAGGTTCGAGCGGCGTCATCCTCATCACGACGAAGAAGGCCCAGAGCGGCAAACTCCGCGTAGACGTGAATGTCTCGCTCGGCTTCGAGAAGGTGACCAACCTGCCGAAGATGCTCACGGCGGAACAGTACAACGAAGTGTGGGCAAAAACCGTGGAGAAGAACCCCGGCAGCCAGCTTCCCAGCGCCTCCAACCCGGAGGTATACCCCTGGGGCAACGTAACCCGCACCGACTGGCTGGATGAGATTTTCCAGACCGGTTTCACGCAGCACTACGCCGCAACGATCTCGGGCGGCAGCGAGAAGGTACAGTCCATCTTCTCGGTATCCTACGACAAGAAGGACGGCGTGCTGCTCAACACCTACAGCGAGAGTTTCAACGGCAAATTGCAGACCGACTTCAAACTCACCAACTGGCTCAAGATTTCGGAGCGTGCGTCATTCGTGGTATCCAACGGGCAGGGCAACGTGGACACCAGCCACCAGGGCCCGATCATGGGTGCCATATGGTACCCGCGCGCGGCTTCGGTCTACGAGATGAACGAGGACGGGACATACGCCCGCGACGAGAAGGGCAACCGCTATTACGGCGGTACGAGCCCCGAGTGGGCGGACGTGAACGGCACGCCGATGCTCTACAACCCGGTGGCATACCTCGAAAGGATGCACCGCAAATACCCCGAGCATAAGATCTTCTCGACGACCTCGATCGAAATCAAGCCGATCTCGTCGCTGACGATCAAGTCCGACTTCACGGTCGACCTGCGCAACAAGGAGTCCGACGAGTTCTACCCCACCATGACGGAGAAAGGCCTGCGGCGCGACATCAACTACCGCGAACAGTTCTTCGACCGGGACAACCACTGGCTCTCGGAGACGATCGCGACCTACGCACAGGTATTCGGCCGGCACCACATCAGCGCGATGGCGGGCTTCACGGCCGATTTCAAGAGGCTGCACAGCCGGGAAGTCTATTCGAGAGGGTATCCCGACAACGATATCAACAGTTCGATTTGGGATCAGGCCAACGACTGGACTTCGAACACGCCCAAGGAGAGCAAATACGAACAGACCATGGTGTCGTTCCTGGCCCGCCTGGGTTATTCGTTCGACGACCGCTATTTCCTGGTGGGCAGCGTGCGCCGCGACGCCTCTTCGAAGCTGCCTGCGAGCAAGAACTACGACTGGTTCCCCTCGGTATCGGGATCGTGGAAACTCTCGTCCGAAAAATTCTTCCGGAATGCAGGCCTCGACAAGGTTTTCGACCTGGTCAAGTTCCGCGCAGGCTGGGGCCGCATCGGTAATGTCGACCTCTATCCGAACAACGTCGCCACCGTCGAGCTCCTGAACTACCAATACCCGATCATCTTCGGCCAGAACCTCGACCAGTTGCTCCAGGGAACCTACCTCAACACGATTCCCAATTATTCCGCCCGCTGGGAAACCACCGAGCAGACCAGCGCGGGCCTCGACCTGACGATGTTCAAGAACAAACTGAACATCAGCGTGGACTACTACCACAAGGTAACCAAAGACCTGATCGACTACATTCCCACCCCCGAACAGATCGGTGTGGCGGATCCTCCCATGGGCAATATGGGCAACGTACTGAACAAAGGCTGGGAGTTCTCGGTGAACTACAACGGCAGTGCGGCACAGGGCAAGCTGACCTACAACGTCTGGGGCAACTTCTCGACGAACAAGGGTTACGTACGCGAATACGGGGTACGCCAGGGCGCCGTGATGCACACCTCGCCCAACCTGAACAGCAACCCGATCCTCTACTCCGACGCAGGGCAACCCTGGTATTCGTTCATGGTCTACCGCACGGCAGGCATCTTCCGTTCGCAGGACGAAATCAACAAGTACATCTACAAGAACCCCGAAACCGGCGAGGCGAAACTGCTGATGCCCGACGCGAAGGTCGGCGACCTGATCTTCATCGACACCAACAACGACGGCGTGATCAACGACGACGACAAGACCTTCGCAGGTTCCTACACCCCCAAGAACACCTTCTCGTTCGGAGGCTCGCTCAACTGGAAAGGCTTCGACTTCAGCTTCTTCTTCCAGGGCGTGACCGGCAACAAGGTCTACAACGGCCTCAAGCAGATGGCCATGAACGGCCGCAACGACTACGGCAACCTCATTTCCGACGTATACAACAGCTGGGACTTCAACCCCCAGGGGAGCAAATACCCCCGCCTGGGCCTGGTAACGGGCAGCGATACGAACGGTAACTACAGCAAATTCTCCGACATATTCCTCGAGGACGGCGACTACCTGCGCCTGAAAAACATCACGCTGGGTTACACGCTGCCCAAGAGCGTCAGCCGCTTCGTCGGAATGGAGAACGGTTCGCTGCGCGTCTACATAAGCGTCGACAACGTATGCACGATCACCGGTTATTCGGGCGTCGATCCCGAGGTCGGCAACTACGGTATCGACCGCGGTGTTTACCCCGTATCGCGTTTCTTCAATTTCGGTGTGAACATTAATTTCTAACCAACACAAACTACAATAGCGATGAAAAAGATATTGATAATAGCCAGCCTCGCCCTTTGCTGTTCCCTTTTGGCGAGCTGCGAAGACTTCCTCGACACCAAGAAATACGGAGCCAAGACCGACTGGGAGACCCAGGAAGACGTAGAGAAAGCACTCGTCGCCCTCTTCTCCTTCAACACGAACGACTCCGAGGGCGTCACCGGCCGCGGCATCACGTGGTTCGAATGCTGCAGCGACGACATGACCGTAGGCCGTCCCCAGGGCGAAGCCGAAGACATCCGCAACTTCCGCATGTCGCCCAGCAACGGCCGCGACGTGAAGAACAACTGGAAGATCATGTACGAGGTCAACGCCAAGGCCAACAACATCATCAAGGTCGTCCCGACGATGAACCTCGACAACGCGTTCAAGACCAAAGCCACCGGCACCGCCTATTTCTTCCGCGGGTTCGCCATGCTGTGGCTCTCGCCCTACTACGGTGACAACGGCCCCAACGGCGGCATCCCGATCATCCTCGACACGACGGAGCCCGCAGCCATGGACAGCCCGCGCCCGGCCTCCGTATTGCAGAACTACGACCAGATCATCAGCGACCTGCGCGAAGCCGGCAAACGCCTGCCTCTCTTCTCGCAGCTCGCACCCGAAGAGTACGGCATGCCCCACAAGGCCGCAGCCTGGGCCCTCGCCGCACGCGCAGCCCTCTATGCCGCACAGTTCGACGCCAAATACTACGACACGGTCATCGAAATGTGCGACAAGGTGATGGGACTCACCGGCGCCGACAAGCGCGAACTGTTCGACGACGGCACGGACAAGGCCTTCGCCAACCTCTGGCGCAAGCAGCAGAATTTCGGCAGCGAATATATCTTCTCGCTGCTGGGCAGCGCGGTCGACGGCCCGAAATTTCACGGCATGTCCTTCCAGAACGGCGGCTGGGGCCTGTACAACCACTGGGGTTATTTCCAGCCCACCCTTTCCCTGTGGAACGCATTCGAATCGGGCGACACCCGCCGCGACGCGACGATCATCTACCCCGGGCAGACGATCCGCTTCATGGGCCGGGACATCGTATTCGGCAGCAACTCCTATTCGATCTCCTCGGATACAGGCATGTCGTTCCGCAAATTCCTCTCCCCGTGGGAAGAGGCCGACTGCAAAGGCAAGGAGGTGAATTCCAACGGCGACAACGCCAGCAACACGCTCGGCACCTGCCTCATCCGCTTCGCCGACGTCCTGCTGATGAAAGCCGAGGCGCTGATCTGGAAGAACGGCGAAGGCGACGCCGAAGCCAAACAACTGCTCAACCGCATCCGCAAACGCGCCCGTCTCCCGGAGAACAGCCCGGCGACCAAAGCCGAGCTCAAGAACCAGCGCCGCTGCGAACTGGCGTTCGAGTTCATGCCGAGCCGCCACCTGGACATGGTTCGCTGGGGCGACGCCAAGGAGACCTACGCCAAACCCACGCAGCGCGTGAACTCGCACTGGGATTACGACCTGCAGCAGGTGGTCATCGACGCGCCGAGCAACTATGACAACGGGCGCACGTTCGATCCCGTCATCAACCAGGTTTTCCCGATCCCCGTAACGGCATTCAACGGCACGGTGAACCTGACCCAGAACCAAGGTTATTAGTAAACAACCAAGATCATTACCGAATATGAAACTGCTGAAACATATCATCCGTGCAGGTGCCTTATGCGGCCTGCTCCTTACGACGGCTGCGGCGAAGGCGCAAACCGTACAACTGAAAGTACTGGACTGGAACGTGCTGTCGTTCGAAATGACGGACAAGTCCAACCAGATCGACTTCATCGTCGACGAGTACGTCGACCTGATCAAGGCCCAGAATCCCGATATCGTCTGCATCAACGAGCTCGAGACCGGCACCAGCCGTATGGGCAAGGAGAAACTGACCGAACTGGCGTCCCGCCTGGACATGTACCCCTACTTCATCATGTCCTATCCCAAGGACGTAGGGTTCTACGGCAACGGCATCCTCTCGAAATACCCGATCGTAAGTTCCTTCTCCGCATTGCATCCCTACAAACATGCCAAAGGCGAGGGCAACTACCAGTGGAATACAGGCTATGAATATTATCTGTATGGTTATGACCAGCGAAGTATGGGCTACATCGACATTCTGGTACCGACCTCCGATTCGGACGGACAGATCGTGCGCATTATCTGTACGCATTTCGACCATTGCGGAATAGATCAGGTCATCCAACAGCAGGAACAAAATGTTGTAACACAAGCCGGGCTGAACAATCCCGAATACCCGACAATCCTGATGGGAGACTTGAACGTCGGATGGGGAACAAACGTGCTTCCTGAATTCAGAAATTTAGGCGACCACATCGGGGTGTCTTGGGTAGACCACATCTTTGCTTTCCCCAAAGGTCGATGGACGGGCCATGATTTCAAATCCCATTCCTGCCCTGCCGCCAATGGCAAGGCATCGCTCTCCGACCATGACCCGATCACAGCCACCTTGGTACTTAAATAGCAGTTCGTCGAATTCACAAAAGTCGAAAATATGAAAAACATACAAAAATATCTCTCAGCACTGCTCGCGCTCGCCATGGCAGCCCCGGTATTTACCGGTTGTTCGGACGATTACGAGTATTCGCTCAGTTCGGTGGTCGCCAAGCCGTCCGACAAGTTCAACGCCAGGATCCAGTTCGTCAGCCGCCTGAGCGACGGGGCGCTGATTACGGGCGATGCCGACTACACGGCTCTCAACAACTACATGGTCAACACGCTCAAAAGCCGCGAAGAGGCATGGCTCACGGTCTTCGACCGTTCGGACAACGCCAACCTGGACAAGGTGATGCAGATCTCGATCAACACCTACCGCTGGACGGCCTTCGCCTTCAACGGGCTGACCAACAGGACGACCTACAAGGGCAGCACGCTTTTCTTCAACCAGCCGACCCGCTCGGTCAAGGCCACGGCCTGCGGCAAAGGCTGCTACGTCACGGGCTTCTCCCCGCTGATGGAAGGTACGCGCACCGACAAGGATGAAAACGGCACCGTGACCGGCACCGTGGACATCGCCTACGACATCAATTTCCGCACGGTACGCTTCGAAACGAACGAGCAGATCAACGCCTTCGGCGGTGAAAACGGCGTCATGAACACGCTCAAGCGCGAAAATATGAACATGCTGATGATCGGCACGGTCAAGAACGACCTGCTCGGAGCGCTCGAATCGGCAGTACAGAATACGGACGGTTCATTCAAGGTCTACAACGTCGCGTCCGGAAGCGCGTATACGATCTTCATGCTCGCCGAAGAACGCTTCTGGGGCTTTACGGATGTTGCCCCGATATCGGTCGGAAACGGCATCGAGGCCTATACGATAAACGTCATGTGGTAAAGGTTGGTTTAATTTAGTTGGAAGGAGGATGCGGCTTCGGGGCCGCATCCTCTTTTTATGCACGGGAAACCGCCGCGGCTGGCGGCGATTCCGGGATTATTTCGTACTTTTGCAGCGGAAACCAGATACGGAATGAAAAAGATCAACGTCATAACGCTCGGTTGTTCGAAGAACACGGTCGACAGCGAGCACCTGATGGCACGGCTCGCGGCGGCAGGCTACGAAGTCCTTTTCGACAGCGACCGCACGGACGCCAAGGTCGTAGTCATCAACACCTGCGGGTTCATCGGCGACGCCAAACAGGAGTCGGTCGACATGATCCTGCGCGCGGCGGCCGCGAAAAACGCCGGCAAGATCGAGCGGCTGTTCGTCATCGGCTGCCTCTCGGAACGCTATGCCGACTCCCTGCGCGCCGAACTCCCCGAAGTGGACGGGTTCTTCGGCGCCCGCACATGGGACGGCATCGCCCGGGCGCTGGGAGCCGCCGAAGACCCGGCCCTGGCCACCGAACGGCACCTCTCGACGCCCAGGCACTATGCCTACCTGAAAATCTCGGAGGGTTGCAACTGGAAATGCGGCTACTGCGCCATCCCGCTCATCCGCGGCGGGCACGTTTCCGTGCCGATGGAGGAACTGGAGGAGGAGGCGCGCAAACTCGCGGCCGGAGGCGTGAAGGAACTGATCGTCATTGCGCAGGACACGACCTACTACGGGCTCGACCTCTACGGGAAGCGCCGCCTGGCCGAACTGCTGCGCCGCCTGTGCCGCATCGACGGTATCGGGTGGATACGCCTCCACTACGCCTATCCCACGGCATTCCCCGACGAGGTGATCGAAGCCATGACATCCGAGCCCAAGATCTGCAAATACCTCGACATCCCGTTCCAGCACATCTCCGACGCACAACTCTCGGCCATGCACCGCCACCACACCAAGGCCGAAGCCTATGCGCTGGTCGAAAAATTGCGGGGGGCGATCCCCGACCTGGCGCTGCGCACGACGCTGCTGGTCGGCTATCCCGGTGAAACGGAAGCGGATTTCGCAGAACTGGAACAGTTCGTACGGGACGTACGGTTCGAACGCCTCGGGGTCTTCGCCTATTCCGAGGAGGAGGGCACCTACTCGGCACAAGAACTCAAAGACGACGTCCCGGAGGAGGTCAAGCAGCAGCGCGTGGAACGCATCATGACGCTCCAGAACGACATCGCCCGCGAAAACAACCTGCGCCGCGTAGGCCGCACGGAACGGGTTCTGATCGATTCGCGGCAGGGCGACTACTATGTCGGACGGACGCAATACGACTCGCCCGAGGTCGACCAGGAGATACTGATCCCGGCTGCGGAACGGCGTCTTCTGCGGGGGCATTTCTACGAAATACGGATCGACGGCGCCGCCGATTACGACCTTTACGGAAAGGCCGTCAGGAAATAAAATTTGTTTTTTAGCGTTCCTTTTCATACCTTTGAAATGTAAATCGGACTTTACCCGAGACCCAATGGCCGAAAAAAGCGTGATAACGAATATCGAAGCCCGTATCCGGCAGCTCATCGACGACCACAAAAGGTTGTCGGAATCGTGTGCGGAACTGACGGCGCAGCGCGACAACCTGAAAGCCGAAAACAGGACTTTGCAGGAGCGCATCCGCGAACTCGACGGCGAATTGTCACGTATGCAACTGACGGAGGGACTGGCGGGTGAAAGCCGCAACCGGGAGAAAGCGCGGGCGCGCGTCAACCGTCTTATGCGGGAGGTTGACAAATGCATCGCACTGCTCGGAAGGCCCGAATAACGGGAAGGGACGGCGAACCGGCAGTAACGCCGCAACCAGCACCCGGGCCGCAGATGAATAAGAGGCAGCAAGATAAACGAAACAAAAACGACATGGCACAACAGGCGATAACCCTCAAGATAGCCGGGAAAAGCTATTCGCTCAACATCGAAAGCGAAAAGGAGGAGGTATACCGTCTTGCCGAACGGGAGGTGAACAACTACCTCGCGGCGATAAAACAGAACAACTTCAAGAACTGGACGGATCAGGACTACCTGTCGATGGCCGCACTGAAATTCGCCATTGCAAACGTCGACATGCGGCAAAGCCGCGAACTGGGCGACGAAGACCTGAAACATCTGGGGCGGCTCGGCGAAGAGCTCGACGCCTACCTCAACACCCTGCAACGGTAACGGAGGGTAAAGGCCAGGCACGGGATTTGCCCGGGCAAACCGTAAAAAACGAGGTTCTTTAACATACGAAGGAAAAATCTACCCGCATAGATTCCTTACAGCTTTGCGAAACTGAACACTTTTTAAATTGGGGCAACTCAAGGCGCTTCAAAATCAGGCCTTGACCCTTCGGGGTGTATGCTACGGCGTACCGTTGGAAGATTGCGATTGTCGGAGCCCCCACACATGACTTATCTGCAGATTCGTCAAACAAGACTAAGGAATCCTATGCGGTTTTTTTTATGCACTACAACAAACCCTATAATAACAAATTCAAAACAGCAACAAAAACATGTATACCACCATTTTGGTTGCCTGCATCTCTGCCGTGGCCGCCGTCGGAATCTACGCGGTCGTCACGAACCTCGTAGCCAAGACCTCGATCCGCAAGCGGCGCGAAGCCGCCCTGAAAGAGGCCGAGGCCGAAGGGGAGATGATTAAAAAGGAGAAAATCCTCCAGGCAAAAGAGAAGTTCATACAGCTGAAAAGCGAATACGACCGCCAGGTCAACGAACGCAACCAGAAGATCGCCCAGAGCGAACAGCGCGCCAAGCAGATCGAGGGCAACCTGCAGAACCAGCAGCGCGAGCTGGAGAACAAACTCCGCGAGAACGAGCGCCTGAAGGAGCAGATGCAGAACCAGCTGCAAATCCTCGAGCACAAGAAGGAGGAAGTAGACCAGATGATGCGCGAGCAGAACATGCGGCTGGAACAAATCTCGGGCATGAGCTCGGAGGATGCCAAGAACATCCTCATCGAGAACATGAAGGCCGAGGCCAAGACCGAGGCAGCTTCCTATGTGAACGAAACCATCGAGGAAGCGAAGATGACCGCCACGAAGGAGGCCAAGCGGATTATCGTGGCTTCGATCCAGCGCGTGGCCACGGAGACGGCCATCGAGAACGCCGTGACGGTCTTCAACATCGAAAGCGATGAGGTCAAAGGCCGCATCATCGGCCGCGAGGGCCGCAACATCCGGGCACTGGAGGCAGCGACCGGCATCGAGATCATCGTAGACGACACCCCCGAAGCCATCATCCTCAGCGGTTTCGACCCTGTCCGCCGCGAGATCGCCCGCCTGGCGCTCCACCAGTTGGTAACCGACGGCCGCATCCACCCGGCACGCATCGAGGAGGTCGTAGCCAAAGTACAGAAACAGATCGAAGAGGAGATCGTCGAAGTCGGAAAACGCACCACGATCGACCTCGGCATCCACGGGCTGCACCCCGAGCTGATCCGCATGATCGGCAAAATGAAATACCGTTCGTCCTACGGCCAGAACCTCCTGCAGCACGCCCGTGAAACGGCCAATCTCGCGGGTATCATGGCCGCCGAGCTGGGGCTGAACCCCAAGACGGCACGCCGCGCAGGCCTGCTCCACGACATCGGCAAGGTACCCGACGACGAACCGGAACTCCCGCACGCAATCATCGGCATGAAACTCGCCGAGAAATACAAGGAGAAACCCGAAGTATGCAATGCCATCGGCGCCCATCACGACGAAGTGGAGATGACTTCGCTGATCGCACCGATCATCCAGGTTTGCGACGCCATATCGGGTGCCCGCCCCGGCGCCCGCCGCGAAGTGGTCGAAAGCTACATCAAACGCCTGAAGGAGATGGAGGACATCGCCCTCTCGTACCCGGGCGTCGTGAAAACCTATGCGATCCAGGCCGGCCGCGAACTGCGCGTGATCGTCGGTGCAGACAAACTCACCGACCAGGAGTCGGAAGGGCTGTCGCACGATATCGCCAAGAAGATCCAGGACGAGATGACCTATCCCGGCCAGGTGAAGATCACCGTGATCCGCGAAACCCGCGCCGTCTCGTACGCGAAATAAGAACCCAGCCTGCAGGACACTGCATACGGCCGCCCGGCCGCAAATCAATTACAGGTAAAAATCCCTCCGCAAAACGGAGGGATTTTTTTATCTACGATCCTGTCCCGGTAAACCCCGGCACGCGGCAACGGCTTCTCCGGAACAGCATCCGCGCGCAATATCCCGGCTATCACCACGCTGGGGAGGGCACCGCCCTGGAAAAGAAAGGAATCCGGCAGCCCGTTCCGCGCCAGCGCGGGAAACCCTGCAATCCTGAGCACTACCGCCGTAAAAAAAGAAGCTCCTGCGCCCTGCCGGCACCGTAGGGAAGCGCGGCATCCGGCAAACCAGCCCTTCACCACGCCGTAAGAAACATCCGCCCGCCGACTCCTCACATGAAAGAGGTATCGGGCAACCCGTCCGGCACACCCCAAAGAGAGGAACCAGACAGTCGACCCGCCACAAGGAGGCGCAAGGCCGGCCCTCCCCTTCGCCGGACAGTACCCTTCTTACCAAAGGCCACCCGCCGGCATTTCCACGCAGCGGGCAGCGGCACCCGTTCCTCCAGATTATTTCCAGCTGTTCCGTTTCCTGAAATCGGACGGAGTGACACCCTCCTTATGCTTGAAAAAGGTGGAAAACTGCCCGGTATTCACGAACTTCAAGGCATAGGCGATATCCGATATATTTATATCCGTCCCCGTCAGCATCTCTTTGGCCTTCAGGAGCCGCTGCTGCAACTGGTACTGCGCGGGGGATATCCCGGTGTATTCCTTGAACGTCTTGCGGAACCACGAATAGCTGACCCCGAGTTCCCGGGCGATCGCCTCGACGTCACGCGGGTTATCCACATCCTTCATCAGCTCCCGCGCGGCATTGACTTTCTCAAGGATGAACGTATTGGCATAGGAGTTATTCCGCTCCTTGTAATAGATGGAACCCAGGATGTGCAGCACGATGCTCGACATCATCTGCTGGCACCCCGCCTTTTCGGCCGACGCCAGTTGCAGTATCTCCTCATACAGGCTCACGATCCCCGAACTTATCCCGATATTATGTAACGGCTGCTCGCGCACGAGAAACCGGTTCGCCACCCTGTCGTCGATATAGGAACCCTTGAACCCGACCCAGTATTCGTCCCAGCCGGTCGCGTCGTCGGGATGGTAGCTATGCCACTCCCCGGGAAACAACAGCATCACCGTCCCGGCCTTCACAGGCGCCTCGGGACAGGACTGCGAAGCGAAATACCCGGAGCCCTTGGTGATATACACCAACTGGTATTCGTTCAGTATCCGTCCGCCGCGGGGCATGAAAGAGTACTTGTCCGGATGTGCCGAGAGCGGGTACTTCGTCCCCGGCGGAATAAACTGGTACCCGATCGTCGTGACGACAACGCCCCATTTCTCGTCCTTATCCCCGATCGTCAGGTAACATAACTTGTCTCGCTCCTGCTGCATATCAGATTTGATAGGTTGAAAATCATTTTTCATAAGCAAATATAACTTTTTTCCACGTAATATGCAGATTTTAACACAATAAGATTTTCCGGGAGCGATTTTTTCATTCCGCAACAAGATCCGCCCACCGAAACCAGTTTCACCCGCACACCCTTCCCCACATGCAGCGGCAGCAATTCCATTCACCCCGCAATTCGCCCCGTTACAAGCCGCTCCAGCCACCTTCCGCATCGTTCCGGCCAATACCGCACGGCATAAATCTGTATTCCCACGACAGCCTCCGGCAGGGCCGTACATACCGTCCTGCATACATCGGAAATACCCATGCATACTTCAAAAAAAAGCCACTCAGCAGCCATATGAAACGGCTTACGAGGGGATAATTATGAAATCTGACACCGAAATATTAAAAAATGACAAGAATCGGACTTTCTGCGCGGGCGATTCTTAAAAATGCCCCGGGTTTTATATTCGGGACACAATAACGTACTACAAATGCTCAAATTCGTACCTGACGGGGGGGGGAAATCCTCTATATTTGAATTGCAATTTGAACGTGTTGAAATATACTTTTAACAAATCATAAACCTAAAAACAACCTAAAATCGTATAAGCCTATGCCAAAATGACTCCTTTCCCCTGAGGTTTCTATTATATATATGTACGAATCGTGCATATGGGGGAATTTCATTTTCAATCATCATTCATCTACTATGGACAAAACCAACCAATCTTTATGAAGAAAAATTTATCCATTTTTATGACAGCCGGAAGCTGGTTGCAGCGGGCGCTTGCGTTGTTTTTGTGCGTTGCTGCCCTCGAAGCTGTCCAGGCGGCACCCCAAGACACCAAAAGAACGATCACGGGTACGGTCGTCGACCAGAACAACCTGCCCGTCGCGGGAGCCACAGTCATGGTTTCGAACACGTCGAACGGCACTGCGACCGATTCCAACGGCCAGTTCAGCCTTTCGGGCGTAACCGACAACGACGAACTGCAGATTTCGTTCCTCGGCTACAAGACCGTAACGATGCAGGTAGGCACGCGCACCTCCATCGCAGCAACGCTCGAAGAAGATTCGGGCTACCTGGATGAAGTCGTAGTCGTAGGTTACGGCACGACGACGCGGCGCCACATCATCTCGGCCGTTTCGACCGTGAAGTCGGAGGCAATCGAGAACCGCCCGGTGGCCAACATCCAGCAGGCACTGCAGGGTGCGGCAGCCAACCTGATCATCCAGACCAAAAATTTCAACCCGACGGACAACCAGATGAACATCTCGATCCGCGGTGTGAACACCATGGGTAACAACACCCCGCTGGTAGTCATCGACGGTGTACCCCAGCCGGACGCAGGCCGTATGAACGATCTCAACCCGAACGATATCGAGTCGATCAACATCCTGAAGGATGCCGGTTCGGCCGCCATCTACGGTGCACGTTCCTCGAACGGTGTCATCCTGATCACGACCAAGAACGGCCGCAAGGAGATGGCTCCGCAGATCCGTTTCAGCGCCAAAGTCGGTGTCGAAAACCCCGATATCCTCTACAAGGCCGTTCCGACCTACCGCAACGCGATCCTGCGTAACGAGGCCCTGAGCAACGTCGGCCGCGAGCCGCTCTTCACGGCTGCCGAAATCCAGGATTTCTACAACCACGGGGACTGCGAGGCTGCCGTAGAGCAGGCCATGCAGAACGCACTCCAGCAGAACTACAACGTAAGCGTTACGGGCGGTACGAAAACCACCACCTACATGCTTTCGGCCAGCTATTTCGACCAGGAATCCAACTACGTGGGCCCCGATTACGGCGTAAAACGCTATAACCTGCGTTCGAACCTGACGACCGAATTCGGCCGGCTGAAACTGGGCGCAAACGTCGGTTTCACCCGTTCGGAGATCAACTCCCCGTCGGATGCCAACGAAGGCTTCCTTTTCGCCGACCTCGTCCGTTTCCCGAACTACTACTTCAACCGCCACGAGGAGAACGGAATCTTCTTCGGCAACAACTATAAGTACGGCGGCTATTCCGTATCGCCGCTGGCCGGCCTTATGGGCGGTGGTACCAACAAAAACGACCACGAATACCTCACCGGTACCTTTACGGCCGATTTCGAGATCATCAAAGGCCTGAAGGCTCGTGCCGTTCTGGGCGGTGAAGTCCGCCACGAGCACCGTTTCACCTCCCACAAGACTTACCAGTATGTCGTGGACAACGGCGCAGCCCATTCGGATATCTCGACCGCTACGACCGGCGGCAACACCAAGCGCGAAGCAGACGACTGGACGAAGAAAGTCACTTTCGTCACCGCACAGCTGATGCTGGATTACAACCGCACGTTCAAGGAGAAGCACAACGTAACCGGACTGTTCGGTTGGTCGGACGAATCGGAGATCGGCTATGACATCACGGCCGCCCGCCAGGGTATGAACAGCATCGACCAGCCGGGTGACGGTTCGATTGCCACGGAAGGCACCAAGCTCTCGTCGCAGAGCAAATACCGCCGTGCATTGCAGTCGTTCTTCGGCCGCGCCGGATACTCCTACGACGACCGCTACTATTTCGAATTCACCGCCCGTTACGATATGTCTTCGAAGTTCCTCAAGGAGCGCAACGGCGCCTTCTTCCCTTCGGTATCGCTGGGCTGGCGCATGTCGCAGGAGAATTTCATGCAGACTTACCGCGACCGTGTCGGCGACCTGAAACTCCGTGCTTCGTACGGTCTGAACGGTAACCAGCAGGATGTGGGCGACTACGATTTCATGACCACCTACGGCACTTGGGCCAACGCTTACGGTTTCAACGGCGTCCCGGTTCAGGGCCTGATGTTCACCATGGGTAATGAACTGCTGACGTGGGAGACCGCCAAGACCTTCAACATCGGTGTGGATGCGACGTTCTTCAAGAATACCCTGAGCGTCAACTTCGACTACTTCTACAAGCGTACGGAAGACATCCTCCTCTCCCCGATCGTCCCCGGAACCTTCGGCGCCTCGATCGCCAAGGAGAACCGCGGTATCCTCGACAACCAGGGCTGGGAACTTACCATCAACTATAACCTCTCGCGCGGCAACTGGAAGCACAACTTCTCGCTCAACCTCGCCGACTCGCAGAACGAGGTAGTCCGCTATGGAACCCCGGCTATCAGAACTGCCGACAGTGCCGGCACCATCATCATGGAGGGTCTGCCGATCAATGCCCTCTACGGCTGGAAAACGAACGGTTTCTTCCAGAACTACGATGAAATCCAGAATGCAGCCCTGCCGACCGGCATCGACCGTTCGCAGCTCCGTCCGGGCGACGTGCGCTATGTCGACCTGAACAGCGACGGCAAGATCGACGAAAACGACCGCACCTACCTGGGTTATGCCTTCCCGCGCTATACCTACGGTTTCACCTACAATGTCAAGTGGAAAGGCATCGACTTCAGCATCATGCTCCAGGGCGTGCTGAAGCGTGAGAACCCGGTTCGCGGCGAGCTCGTGCAGCCGTTCCACGCCGACTACTCGATGACCATGTTCGACCACCAGCTCGACTACTGGTCGCCGCAGAACCGCGATGCACGCTGGCCGCGCCTGGGAGTATCGGGCTCGGTGAGCGACACGAACAACTGGGGTCACACGGGCTCGGATCTGATGTTGCTCGAGGGCGCATACATGCGTGTCAAGAACATCCAGCTGGGCTACACCCTTCCCAAGAAGTGGACGAAGAAATTCGGCTGCGAGGCACTGCGCATCTATTTCGACACGCAGAACCCGCTGACCTGGACCAAAAACGGGTTCGTAGACCCCGAGACCACCTCGTTCGGCAACAACATGAGCGGCGGAGCGGACAACTCGGTGCGCAACTACCCGACCCTGCGTTACTTCGGTGGAGGTATCGACTTGACTTTCTAACAATTAAACAATCGGAAAGAATATGAAAATCAAAAATATATTAGCCGTCCTCTCCCTCGGTATGGTCAGCTGCGTAGGCCTTGAGCAATACCCGACGACCTCCTATACCGACGAGACCTTCTGGACGATCGAGGACAATGTCCGCACGGCCCTGTACCTGGGGTACAACCAGTGCTGGCATCAAGACTACTATTTCGCCAATAACCTCCTGTCGGACGACGTGTACGGCAGCCGCCACTCGACGAACGAAACCAGCATCGTAACGGGTATGGCCAATACCTCGAACGGCCGCTTCTCGGACGAATGGGACAAGTGCTACCAGGAACTGCGTACGATCCACACGGCACTCGACGCCCAGGATCGCATGAATATCGACGAAACGTTCAAGACGCGCATGCTTGCAGAACTCCGTCTGATGCGCGCCTTCACCTACCTGCGCCTGGTAACGTGGTTCGGCGACGTGCCGTTCTTCACGACCAATCCGACGCTCCCCGAATCGCGCGTCGTCAAGGTAACGCCCGCCGCCACGATCAAGGAGTTCATCCACTCGGAACTTGCCGAGGTAGCCGAGATCCTGCCGAAAAACACGGATATTCCGGAATCTGAAAACGGACGTTACACGCGCGGCACAGCCGTGGCGCTCAATGCACGTGCATACCTTTACGACAACGATTTCGAGAACTGCGCCATCTGGTGCGACAAGCTGATCAACTCGACGGAGTACGGTACCTACGCCCTCGAATCGGATTATAAAAAACTGTTCCACGACCAGTCGTGCTGCTACGGCCCCGAGTCGATCATGACGATCGAGTTCGCCACGCTCGGCGGCATTGACAACATCGTCAGATCCTGGAACAATTTCAATGCTTTCGTTCCCCAGTCCATCGGCAACAAGGGTGTAACCACTCAGTCGCCGACGCAGGAATTGGTCGATGCCTACCGCAAACTCGACGGCAGCGTCGCCGATGACACGGACTACGAGAAGCGCGACAAGCGTTTCGAAGCCACCATCGCCTTCAACGGCTGCACCGTGGATATTCCCGACGCAAAAGGGCTGGGACTCATCGGCTCCGAAGGCAAAGGCAAAGGCTCCTACACCTGCTATACGAGGGCCGAGGACGAAAAGAAGCAAAATGACAACGAACGTTTCGACTCGTACAACGGCACACAGGATCGTACGGCTACGGGGTATTACACCCTGAAAAACTACAACGCCGACATGGTCGACAGCAAGGGCAACACCTACAAATCGCTCATGGAGATCCGCTACGCCGACGTATTGCTGATGTATGCCGAATCGATGAACGAGCAGAGCAAAATGACATCCGACATCTGGGACAAGACGATCAAACCGCTGCGCGAACGCGCCGGGTTCGACGCCGCATACTGCTCCTATCCGGGCAGCAGCGACCTGCGCCAGGTTATCCGCGACGAGCGCCGCGTAGAGCTGGCCCTCGAAGGCCGCCGTGCATTCGACCTGCGCCGTTGGGCCCTGCTCGACAATCCGTCGCTCAAGAGCACGGGAGCCACATATCTCACGACCCGCGCTACGGGTGCCCCCTTCCTCGACGATGGCAGCAACATCCAGTGCCAGAATGCTTACGGCATGAAATACTGGTTCCCCATTCCGCAGAAGGAGCGTGACATCAACGCCAACCTGCCGCAGAATCCGGGATGGTAACAGCCAAGTTGTAAAGGAGATTAACTAACCAATCAAGAAAAACACATGAAAACCATATTGAAAAATATCATGTTGTTCGCCGCAGGAGCCCTCACCCTCGGGTTTACCGCCTGTGAGGAGGATGGCCAGGATCTGAATTTCAATATTCAGCCCGGCAACGAGCTCTACGCCCCCGCGGCCAACGCATCGGTCAACCTGGATCAGGGTTTGAATACCAGTTTCGAATGGGCCCCCTCCGTTGCCGAAGACGGCGGATACATCACTTACGAAGTGTTGTTCGACAAAGCGGACGGCGATTTCTCGGCACCGCTTGCCATCAAGACCAGCCAGATGACCGGCTCCAAAGCTTCGCTGAGCATCTCGGCCAAAGAGTTGAACGAAGTGGCCGCCCTGGCGGGCATCGAGAATGCCAAGACCGGGCAGATCAAATGGACGGTACGTGCAGGCAAAGGTCTCTTCTCCCAAACCTACACGCAGGCCAATGTGCTCACCGTTTCACGTATCAATCTGGTCGATCCGCTGCCGACGGCCGTCACGCTGAAGGGTGAAGCCGTGGAGGATGCCGCAGGCATCAAGCTGATCCCGGCGTACCTCGACGGCAAAGCAGTCGGTTCCGGTGTATACGAATGCTTCACGAAAATCTCGGAGGGCGAATTCACCGTAGTCGACGAACTGGATCGCTACTACTCGCTCAAGAGCAACGGCCGCATCAAGCATATCGTCGACGGCTCTTCGACTGCCAACACGCTGAAGGCCGGCATCTACTGGATCAAGATCGACTTCAGTGCGATGACCTACACCGCAGTTCAGGTCAGCATGATCGAATACTATGCCGCATCGTGGGCAGACAACTCGATGTCGACCGTCTACAAGACCCTCACCTACAAAGGGAAGGGCGTATGGGAGTTACTCGACTACGATAACGAAATATCCGTCAACTCTTCCAACGATACGCGCCACCGCTTCAACATGACGACTGCCGACGGCAATAAATGGTTCCTCGGAACGACGTCCTCGCTGGGTTCTTCCTACACGACCGACTATCTGAGAGTATACATCTATACTTACAACGATGGCGACAAGGACTGGAACAAGACCTATAATTTCCTCCTTTCGGATTGCGGCCGTGATTTCGACTGCTACCTATACCTGAACGGAGACAACAAGGCAGGCGGATTCTGGCACGAATACATCTTCAAATAGCAACAAGATACCGGACGGTTCCTCCCTCCGGGGAGGGGCCGCCCGGAACCTTTGCCGCGCAGTCCGGAAGACGGCACGCGCGGAAAGCTATTCGGAGAAATGATTCGGACGCGAATCCGGAAACAAAACAGTATTGAATAAAAATTAAAATCAACCTATAGATTATGAGAAAATCTCTATTCAGATGGACTGTTGCCATGCTGACCCTTTCCGCAGCAGCCGTCTCGGGCGCCTGCTCGGAACAAGAATACGAGGATCTTACCAAGCCGGAAAAAGTAACGGGGAACACCCAGTACGCGCCCTACACGATCGATTGGACTGAGGCGGCGGACTCCTGCTCCACGGCTTTCATCGAGCGCTTCTACTGCAGTGAAAATCGCAATGGCTACGAAGGCGTCTTCTCTTACAGGGAATACAATGCAACCGGCGGGGCCAATTTCAACAACTACTGGCAGCAGGCACACGCCATGGCTGCCATGGTAGAATACTACAACCGTATCAAGGCGACCGATGCCGAGGAGAAGGCCCGTATCGAAGGCTATTTCCAGAAATGGTACGACAAGCGCGGTAACAACTACGAAGGCAACCAGAGCTGGCGCGGTTCGACGGGTTTTGGCAACGATTTCACCGACGACACCTGCTGGATCATCATCGCCCTGCTCCAAATGTACGATGCGACCGGCAATCAGACCTACTATAATGCCGCCAAACAGACCTGGGACGAGTGCGTATGGCCCCGTCACGAGTTGACGCAGTCCGGCTGGCTGCCTTGGAAATGGTCGGATCTGGGGCCCAACGAGTGCACGAACGGCCCTGCAGCCATCGCAGCTGCGACACTGGCACAGTACAGCCGCGCAGCAGGCAACGAAGAGGCTGCCCAGGAATACATCGACCAGGCCTGCACCTGCTTCGATCAGAACATCGACGTGATGGCATCCGACGGCACGCTGGGCTCCACCCCGCTGAGCTACACGCAGGGTACCTGCATGGAAGCCGGCCGTCTGATCTGGAAACTGACCGGCGACACGGGTTACCTGCGCAAGGCGATCCAGGCAGGCCGCGGCCAGATGACCTCGACCCGCATGAACGAAGTTTACAACTATGAAATGGTATCGCGCGACGAGGGGACGGACGAGAACAACTCGATCTTCCACGCCGTGATGTTCCACTGGTTCACGCGCATGATCCTCGACACGGAAGTCGACTCGTTCGACGGCAAAATCCGCAAGGAGCTCTACGATTATCTCTACCGTCATGCCTCCTACTACTGGGCGACGATCGACAAGACGCCGGAAGGTTGGCCCGAAGCTTATTTCGGGGTAAAGTGCTACCAGCCCCGTTCGTCGATGAACGGCGACGTAGGCGGTTCGCTGGGTGCATATACCAGTGCTGCGCAGGCGATCGAATCCATGTGGATGATCAAGGATGTCAAGTTCTAACCCGTCAAAACCAACCGATTTATGAAGAAGATTATCATGATGCTGGTCGCCGGAGCCGCCATGGCATGTGGCCTGGCCGCCTGCAGCGACGACGATACGACGCCTTCGGGCAATATCACCCCCGCGGATCAGCTTTACCTGCCGCGCAATAATGCGACGATCATGCTGGAGACCGGCAACACCACCCACTTCGAATGGGCGGTTTCCAAAGCAAGCAAGAACGGCTATATCACCTACGAACTGCTGTTCGATAAAGTAGACGGGGATTTCAGCCAGCCGCTCTATGTCCTCACCAGCGACAACAACGGGTACGAACCCTCGGCCAAGGTCGCAAGTTCTACTTTAAATACGGTCGCCACACTGGCAGGTGCAGACCTGGGCGAAACCGCCACCGTCAAATGGACGGTACGCGCATGGTGCGGCCTGAACTCAGAGATTTACGGCAGCGAAGCCGGAGTACGCACGGTATCCCTCACCCGCATCAATTCCGTAGACCCGATGCCTTCGGAGATCAAGATTTCCGGAGGAATCACCGAGGGACAGAAGGAGCTCACCCTGTTCGCTGCCAGCGTCATCCACACGGCGAAAGGCAAGTACACGGATCAGCGCGAGGCCGGGGCTTACGAAATCTTTACGAAGCTGACTGCAGGCGAACTGATTATCACCGACGACCTCAACCGCAACTTCAGGCTGGCCGAGAAGAACAGGATGGAACTCATCAAGGACAACGAAGCGACGACTGCCGTAACTGTCGAGCACGACGGCATTTACTGGCTCTACGTGAACTTCTCCAATATGACCTATAAGTTCAAGGAAATCTCGAAAGTCGAGCTCTTCATTTCCAGCCCGGGCAACAAGGCCGAACTCACGTACGAAGGCAACGGCGTATGGGGCATTATGGACTACGCATGGAACGTCAAAGAGGGCGGCAACACGGACTCCCGCCACAAGTTCATCTGTACCTATGCCGACGGCTCGTCCGAGTTCTGGGGACATTTCGAAGACGACTGCCGTGACTCGGAGAAGTCTGAGGCTGAAAAGAATCCGCTGTTCTACAACATTTTCCGCCATACATTCAGCAACCAGTGGGATAACACTTGGAAAGTGAATGAAAAGGAAAGGGAAGGCTACGGAAAGAAAGTTTCGTTCTGGGTTCATATGAACAATACGGATGACGACCTCTTCCTGCTGGAGCGTTCGCTCGGAGTACCCCTCGCAGTCAACATGCAGGGTTCCGCCACCGAGAACCAGGAAGCCATCGCCCTGAACAAAGCCCTGCCTGTTTTGGTTGCGAAGGGAAGTGACGATCTGAATGTCGGCCGTGAAGCGAGCATTTTCGAATGCTTCACGCAATTGTCTTCGGGTGATTTCAGCATTACCGACGACAAAGGCCGCTACTACAAGCTCGACGCAAGCAACATGACCTTCGCCATCGCTGAAAACCCGGCAACGAACACCGTTTCGAAAGCCGGTATCTACTGGGTCGCCCTGGATTTCAACGCCATGACCTACAAGATGCGCGAAATCGAGAAAGTGGAACTCTGGAACAAGCCCTGGTTCGGAAATAAACTCTCCGAAACTGTGGAAATGAGCTACGAAGGCAAGGGCGAGTGGAGTATCTCCGACTACGAATGGTACGTCACAGATGGCTCCAATAAAGATACCCGCTACTATTTCATCTGCACCTATGTCGACGGTTTTAAGGAGCGTTGGGCGTATTACAGCGACGACTGCCGTAACAATAACAATCCGGGCGGAGAACCCCGTTTCTACAACATTTACCGCTTCGACCACTCGAAGCTGGGCGAATGGGATGATTCGTGGAAAACGCTAAACGACTCGGAAGGTTTAGGTAAAAAGGCGACGTTCCATATCTACATGAACAATACGTACGCTGCAGACTACAAGCACACGCGTTCGTTCAAATAACAGCACAAACCGATAAGGATAGCATCCTTATACAGAAAAGAAACGGTCGACAGAAACAGTCGGCCGTTTCTTTTTACAGTATCCCCCGGTCAAACGAGCTATCCGGATAAATATATTACTTTTGCACCATGGAACCATCCGAAGAACTGAAGGCCTACATCGAGGCCGAGATCATTCCCCGCTACGGGGCGTTCGATGCGGCACACCGCACCGACCATGTGCGCACGGTCATTGCGCAGAGCCTCGTGCTTGCCGGGCATTACGAGGTGGATGCCGACATGGTCTACGCAATCGCAGCCTACCACGACACGGGGCTGGCATACGGACGGGAGTCGCACCATATCCGCTCGGGAGAAATCCTGCTCGGGGACTCTTTTATGCGGCAGCGGTTCACAGAGGAACAGATGGCCGTGATGCGCGACGCCATCGAAGACCACCGGGCCTCGTCCGACCACGCCCCGCGCACGATTTACGGACGGATCGTAGCCGAGGCAGACCGCTGCATCGACCCTGAAACCGTAATCCGCCGCACGATACAATACGGCAGGGCGCACTACCCTGCGCTCAGCCGCAAAGGGCAGTTCGACCGTTGCGTGGAACACCTGCAACGAAAATATGCCGAAGGCGGTTACCTGAGGCTCTGGATACCGGAATCGGACAACGCCCGCAAATTGGCGGAACTGCGTGAGCTGATCCGCGACACGGCACGGCTGCACGAGACCTTCGGGCGGATTTGGGGAGAGGTTTGTCGGGACTGACAACCGGATCGGGGTCAGCCGTACGCACCCCGGGACAACGCCCCGCCCGGAGGTACCCGGCTGCAAAGACAGGATACCGGCCGAGGCAACCCGGAAAAGCGATACCCCGCAGGCCGATGGCCTGCGGGGTATCGCTCCAATAGGCGCCGGCGCCTATTCGGCGTCGTGCGGAAAATATTTCATATACTGCACGCGCTGGTAAACATCGCTTTCGGCATTGCCGTAATTCATCCTGCCGCGGAACTCGCCCAGGGATTCGAAACCGTGGCGCTCAGCCCACTGGTCGATGAACCGGTTGATGTCGGCAATGACCCCGAAGCCCTTCTCATGGATCGCTGAGCAGACCTGCACCGCATTGGCACCGCATAACAGCGCTTTCACGGCAGCCTCGCCGTCGTGCACACCCGTCGATACGGCGACATCGAGCTGCGGGAGGGCCGTAGAGCAAAGCGCCACGCTGCGCAGGACGTTGCGCAATTCCGCAGGTTCGCTGAACGGGTTGCCGTTGACGAACGCCATGCGCTCCACGTCGATATCGGGTTCGAAGAAGCGGTTGAACATCACCACGCCCCGCGCCCCGCGCGCCAGCAGCGAATCGGCGACGGCAAGCACATTGGTCAGGCGCATCGGCAGTTTCACCGACACCGGGATCTTCACGGCAGCCGCCACGCGGCGCACGACATCGGCGTACTCCTGTTCCAACTCCTGCGCCGTACGGTGGCGGTCGGTCGGTTGCAGAAAGATGTTCAGTTCCAGGGCTGCGGCCCCCGCAGCCTCCATGGCCACGGCGTAGTCCGTCCACCCGTCGTCCGCCGCGATGCAGTTGATGCTGGCGATGACGGGTACCCCTGTCGTACGGGCATCGGAGACAAGCTTCAGGAATTCACCCTTATACGCATCGCCGATGTAGCGTTCGAGGTATTCGCCCGAATCGCCCATGCCCTGCGACGAGTAATCCAGCGCGGCGGCATGACGGATGATCTGCTCCTCGAAGATGGATTTCAGGACGACAGCGCCCGCGCCGTTCGCGACGCACTGTCCGATATTGGCCATAGTCGCCGTATAGGGCGAACTGCTGACCACAACGGGACTCGAAAGGTCGAGTCCGAGGTATTTTGCTTTCATATCACAGAATTACATTAATTTTCAAAACATTCCCGAACCGGGCGGGCCGGAGTGCAAGCCAGCCGGGCAGGTTAAACGAACGGGATCTTCACCACCTCGGCGCGCAGGGGTTTCTCGCGGATGACGACGGAGACCTCCGTGCCCGGTTTGGCATATTCGGGCTTCACGTAGCCCAGGCCGAAGCCGACCTTCAGGCAGGGCGACATCGTACCCGACGTAACATGGCCGATCTGCGTACCGTCCGGCGCTGCGATCGCATAACCGTGGCGCGGGATTCCGCGGTCGATCATCCGGAACCCGACGAGCTTACGCGTAACCCCCTCGGCCTTTTGTTTTTCCATCAGCGCCCGGTCGATGAAATCCTTTCCTTCGGCGAATTTGGTGATCCAACCCAGGCCGCCTTCGATGGGCGATGTGGTGTCGTCGATGTCGTTACCGTAGAGGCAGAAGCCCTTTTCCAGACGCAGCGTATCGCGGGCCCCGAGGCCGATGTTCTTCAGCCCGTACTCCCCGCCGGCCTCCCAGAGCGCCTTCCAGAGTTTGTCGCCGTCCTCGTTGGCCACATAGATCTCGCAGCCGCCCGATCCGGTATAACCCGTGATCGAAAGGATGGCATCGCAGTCGGCGACCTTCATCTTTTTAAAGGTATAGTATTCCATATCTTCGACCGGCTCCGCGCACATTTTCTGCACGACCTTCATCGCCAGGGGCCCCTGTACGGCCAGCTGGCAGATCTCGTCCGAAGCGTTGTAAAGCTCCTTGCCGTGGCCGGCTTCCATGCCCAACGCCCGGCCTTGTTCGCAGATGTGGTTCCAGTCCTTTTCGATGTTGGCGGCGTTGACACAGAGCATATAAGTTTCGGCATCGACACGGTAGACGAGGATGTCGTCCACGATGCCGCCGTGCCCGTTGGGCATACACGAATACTGCACCTTGCCGTCGAAGAGTTTCGACACGTCGTTGGTGGTGATGCGTTGCAGCAGGTCGAGCGCCTTGGGCCCCTTGACCCAGATTTCGCCCATGTGGCTCACGTCGAATACGCCGGCGCCGTTGCGCACGGCCATGTGCTCGTCGTTGATCCCCGTGAACTCGATCGGCATATTATATCCCGCGAATTCGGCCATCTTGGCCCCCGCGGCAATGTGGTACTTGGTAAATGCTGTGGTTTTCATATAGGTACGGTTTTAGGTTTTACTCGCGGCGTTTCACCCCCAGGCGCGGACAGCGGTGGAACTCCTTCGTCCGGTCGAAGAGGTAACGGTAGGTGGTGTGTATCTTATGGCGCGTGGCGCAGACATAAGTCTCGATCATGCGGTTCATCACGGGGTTGAAATCGCCGATCCATGCCAACTCGAGCGTCTTGTAACGGCTCTGCTGCCCCATCATGAAATGCCAGTAACGTGCCATGATGGCCGACTCCACGCCCTTGCCGTGGAACTCGGGGGCGATGCCGAAGATGATGCCGAAGATGCGGTCGCAGGATTTACGGACTTTCAGCTCCCACATCAGGCGGAGCTTCTGGATCAGCCCGAATTTGCCGTTGAACTTCCCGATGATGCGGTTCAGGTCGGGCACGGTGATGAAGAACCCGATCGGTTCGTCGTTGAAATAGGCGAAAAAGATGATGTCGGGGTCGATAATCGGCTTCATGGCCTTCATCATCTGCATCGCCTCCTCCTGTGTCATGGGCCTGACACCCGAAAAGAGCGCCCACGCCTTGTTGTAAACCAGCCGGAAATTCTCGGCGGCGTCCTCCAGATTGTTCATGTCGATATTCTCGACATGATACCCCGGCGTAGAGAGGAGTCGTTCGGCGCGGTCGAAAATCCGTTCGCTGGCCTCCGAGACATTGGCACGCCAGATAAAGCTGTGCTGGTTGAAATAGTTTTTGAAGCCGTAATTCTCGAACAACTCCTTATAATATGGAGGGTTGTAGGGATTCTTGTAGAGCGGCTGGAATTCGTAGCCTTCGACCAGCAGTCCCCACCAGTCGCGCCGCTGCCCGAAGTTGATCGGCCCGTCCATCGCCTCCATGCCGCGGCTGGCGAGCCACATGCGCGAAGCATCGAACATCATGTCGGCGACCTGCTGATCGTCGATCGCCTCGAAGAAACCGCAGCCGCCCGTGGGCTGTTCCTCGATGGCCGCCTTTTCGCGGTTGTAAAACGCCGCGATACGCCCCACGACCTCGCCGGCCCTGTTGCGCACCACCCACCGGACGGCTTCGCCTTCGGCGAAGAGTTCGTTCCGCGCCGGGTCGAAAACCTCGGTTATGTCCTGATCCAGCGGGCAGACCCAGTTGCGGTTGCCCTTGTAAATCTTCTTGGGTAAATCGAGCCATTCGCGCTCCTGTGCGGAGGTAGTGACTTCCTGAAGGATATATTTGTCCGTATTCATTGCGAATCGTTTTTTTATCAGAACAAAGATAGAAATAAAAAACGAAAATCGCGCAGGCCCTCCCGGAAAGTCGCTGACAGGCAAAAGAAAGCCCCTGTAAATAAACGCCGTTCCGCTTGCGTGCGATGAAAAATATACCTACATTTGTCCGTTATTGCGTATTCAAATCCCACGACACCATGACGGCATCCAGCTACAACGAATTCGGATGGCGCGACGCCCAGCCGATGTTCTACCACAAACTGCTCGGTAAATACATCGAGCGGTTACTGCCTACGGACGGTTCTCCGATTCTGGATGTAGGCTGCGGGAACGGTTACTTCGCCAATTACCTGGCGGAGAAAGGCTATTGCGTCTACGGCATCGACGCATCCGAACAGGGCATAGCGATCGCCAACCGAATGAGGGGGGGGGGAAATCCGGAGCGGTTTTTCGTCTGTGATGTAACCTCGGGCGAACTCCCGTCCGAACTGCGCGGCATTCCCTTCAAAACAGTGATTTCGATGGAGGTCATCGAACACCTCTACCAACCGCGGGCATTCGTATTGTTCATCCGCAGCATCCTCGAAGCCAGCGGCGGCGGCCAGTTCATCGTCACGACACCCTACCACGGCTACCTGAAAAACCTCACCATCGCGGCGGCCAACAAGATGGATCACCACCTGAGCGCCCTGTGGGAAGGCGGCCACATCAAGTTCTGGTCGCGCCGGACACTCGCCATCCTGCTCAGGGAGGCGGGATACCGCCAACTGGCCTTCACGGGCGCCGGACGCATACCCTACCTCTGGCGCCACATGGTTTTCAGCGCCAGGGTCTGAACCCGGACGCCCCCGGCAACACCCCTCGTCCGCCGGCAATACCTGCCGGCGGAAAGTTTCTTTTTCCCAGTTGGCGATTTTTTCCTATTTTTGTTGAAATAAACGAAGTCGCGATGAACAAGAATCTCGAAGAATACCTGCCGGACGGGAACAAGGCCCAGTACCGGTTCATGAAATACCGAATCCACAAGATCCTGCTGGTCTGCTGCAGCTACGACGGGTATATCCTCGAGGAGGACGGACACATCGAATCGCAGATCAACCAGGAATACCTCGACCTGAACATGTCGAACCCGCCGTCGTTCACGCGCGTGAGCTCCACACGCGAAGCGTTGGAGCTGCTCGGCCGCGACGACTCGTTCGACTTCATCCTGACGATGTACAACGTCGGGGAGCTGGACGTATTCTCGTTTGCCAAGATCGTCAAGGAACGCCACGCCCAGATCCCGGTCGCGCTGCTCACCTCCTTCTCGAAGGACATCTACCGCCGTTTGGAGGAGCAGGATCGCTCGGGGCTCGACTACATCTTCGGCTGGCACGGCAATACCGACCTGATCATGGCCATCATCAAGCTGGTCGAGGATAAAATGAACGCAGAGGAGGACATCACCGACGGCGGCGTGCAGGCCATCCTGCTCGTCGAGGACTCGATACGCTTCTACTCGACCTACCTGCCCGAGCTCTACAAGCTGATCCTGCTGCAGAACACCGAATTCCTCAAGGACGCCTTCAACGAGCAACAGCAGATTCTGCGCAAGCGTGCCCGGCCGAAAATCCTGCTGGCCACCAATTACGAGGAGGCCGTGGAACTCTACGACCGTTACAAGAAGAACATCCTGGGCGTGATCTCCGACGTAGGGTTCGTGTTGCACCGCAACGACCCGCCCGAGAGCGAGAAACGCGACGCGGGCATCGACCTCTGCCGCCGCATCAAGGCCGACAACCCGCTGATGCCCGTCCTGCTGCAATCGTCGCAGACCGAGTTCGAGGTACAGGCCCGCCAGCTCGGAGCGGGGTTCATCGCCAAGAATTCCAAAACGCTGCTCACGCAGCTGCACGAATATATCGACAAGGAGTTCGCCTTCGGCGAATTCCTCTTCAAAGATCCCGACACGGGTGCCGTCATCGGCAAGGCCAAAGACCTGGTGCAGATGCAGGAGATGATCGCCACGATCCCCGACAAGGCATTCGAATATCACACGTCGCAAAACCACCTTTCGAAATGGCTCTATTCCCGGGGGCTGTTCCCGCTGGCAGCGGCGATCCGCCGGGGCAACAAGAGCCAGTTCGCTTCGACCCAGGAACATCGCCAGCGCATCGTCAACCTCATCAAGGATTACCGCACGCTGCTCGGCCAGGGCGTAGTGGCGCGTTTCGACCCGGAAACTTACAGCGACGCGGTGGCCTTCGCACGCATCGGCGAGGGCTCGCTCGGCGGCAAGGCCCGCGGGCTGGCCTTCATGAATTCGATGATCCTCAAGCACCGGCTCTACGACAAGCACGCCAACGTGCGCATCATGATCCCCCGCTCGGTGGTCATCGCCACGGACTATTTCGACGACTTCATCCGCCTCAACGGCCTCAAATACATCATTTCGCAGGAGTTCTCGGACGAGGAGATACTCTCGGAATTCGTCAGTTCGACGGTTCCGGCCAAGTTGCAGCAGGAGCTGAAGGCCTACATCCAGACCGTCCGCACGCCGCTGGCCGTACGTTCGTCGTCGAAGTTGGAAGATTCGCACTACCAGCCCTTCGCAGGCATCTATTCCACCTACATGATCCCCTACGTGGACAACGGGGATCAGATGCTCCGACTGCTGCTCAAGGCTGTCAAGAGCGTCTACGCCTCGGTCTATTTCGCCACGTCGAGAGCTTACCTCTCCTCGTCGCAAAACCTGATCTCGGAGGAAAAAATGGCCGTCATCATCCAGGAGGTATGCGGCACCGAGCAGGACGGCCTCTTCTTCCCGACCTTCTCGGGCGTGGCCCGGTCGATCAACTACTACCCCATCGGCGACGAGGCCCCGGCCGACGGCGTCTGCAACATCGCCATGGGGCTGGGCAAACTGGTCGTCGACGGCGGCCGTACGCTGCGCTTCTCGCCCCGCTACCCGCAGAAGGTACTCCAGACCTCGACCCCCGAACTGGCGCTGCGCGACACACAGAACGAAGTGCTGGCACTCAGCCTCAAGCCCGAAGAATTCCGCACGTCGATCGACGACGCGGTGAACCTGCACAGGCTGGACATCGCCCGAATCGCCGGCCTGCGCAACGCGCGGTTCGTCTGCTCGGTATGGGACCGCGAGAATGAACGCATCTCGGACAGCCCGTTCGACCGGGGGCGCAAAGTCATCACGTTCAACAACATACTGAAGTACAACACCTTCCCGCTCGCAGAGATCATCAGCGACATCCTGAGGCTGGGAGCCGAGGAGATGCGCTGCCCCGTAGAGGTCGAATTCGCAGTCAACATGGACGTACAGGCCGGACAGCAACAGATATTCAACCTGCTCCAGATCCGCCCGATCATCGACAACCAGGACAACCGCCCGATCGACTGGAGCAAGGTGGATGTCTCCGACGCGCTGATATACGGCGAGAACGCCCTCGGGATCGGCATGATGGGCGACATCGCGGACATCATCTACATCAAGGGCGATACGTTCGACTCGCTCTCGACCGAAAAGATCGCCGAAGAGCTGCTCGAATTCAACAACCGTATGCAGGATGAAAAACGCTCCTACATCCTCGTCGGCCCCGGCCGCTGGGGCTCTTCCGACCCGTTCCTGGGCGTCCCCGTGAAATGGAACCACATCTCGGAGGCAAAGGTGATCGTCGAATGCGGCATCGAGAAGTTCGAGGTGGAACCGTCGCAGGGCACGCATTTTTTCCAGAACGTCACCTCGCTGGGCGTGGGTTACCTGACGATCAACCCCTTCCGCGGCGACGGTATTTTCCGCGAAGGGGAACTCGACGGCCGCCGCGCGGTCTACGAAGGGACGTTCCTGCGGCAGATGCGCTTCGAAAAACCCCTGTGGGTCTGCATCGACGGGCGCTCGAACAAGGGTATCGTCAAGGAAGAGGGCGACAAATAATAATTCCGCGGAAAAATTCGTCCCGAAGTTACAATTTATAAGAAATAATATTATATTTGTAATAAAGAAACAACCTTTTAAAACTTCAGGCAATATGGACGTAAACAAATTGATGGCGGAACTTGAGCGCAAGCACCCCGGCGAAAGCGAATACCTGCAAGCCGTGCGCGAAGTTCTCATGACGGTAGAGGAGGCTTACAACCAGCATCCGGAATTCGAGGCCAACCGCATTGCAGAACGCATCGTGGAGCCTGACCGTATCTTCACCTTCAAGGTGGTCTGGGTCGATGACAAGGGCGATGTCCAGGTCAACATCGGATACCGTATCCAGTTCAATAACGCAATAGGCCCCTACAAGGGCGGCCTGCGTTTCCACCCCTCGGTGAATCCCTCGATCCTGAAATTCCTCGGTTTCGAACAGATTTTCAAGAATGCGCTGACGACGCTGCCCATGGGCGGTGCGAAAGGCGGCTCGGATTTCAACCCCAAGGGCAAATCCGACCGTGAGGTGATGCGTTTCTGCCAGGCCTTCATGGTCGAGCTGTGGCGCCATATCGGGCCCCAGACCGACGTCCCGGCGGGCGACATCGGCGTGGGTGGCCGCGAAATCGGATACCTCTACGGCATGTACCGTAAACTGGCACGCGAGAACACAGGCGTACTGACCGGCAAGGGCATGACCTACGGCGGTTCGCTGATCCGTCCCGAGGCCACGGGGTTCGGTGCCGTTTATTTCCTGCGCCAGATGCTCGAAAAAGCCGGCATGGACATCAAGGGCCAGACCATCGCCATCTCGGGCTTCGGCAACGTGGCCTGGGGCGCGGCGACGAAGGCTACGGAGCTGGGCGCCAAAGTGGTGACGATTTCGGGCCCCGACGGCTACATCTACGATCCCGCAGGCCTCGACGCCGAAAAGATCGCCTATATGCTCGAACTGCGCGCATCGAACAACGACGTCGTGGAACCCTACGCCAAGAAATTCCCCGGATCCCAGTTCTTCGCGGGCAAGAAGCCGTGGGAAGTCAAGGTCGACATCGCCATGCCGTGCGCCACGCAGAACGAGCTCGACGGCGAGGATGCCCGCAAACTGCTGGCCAACGGCGTGAAGGTCGTGGCCGAAGTTTCGAACATGGGCTGCCGCCCCGAGGCGATCGACGCTTTCATCGAAGCCAGGATTCCCTATGGCCCGGGCAAGGCCGTGAATGCCGGCGGCGTCGCCACGTCGGGCCTGGAAATGACGCAGAACGCACAGAAACTCAACTGGACGGCCGAGGAGGTCGATGCCAAGCTGCACCAGATCATGTCGTCCATCCACCACGCATGCCTCGAATACGGCACGGAGAAGGACGGTTACATCAACTACATGAAGGGCGCCAATATCGCCGGTTTCATGAAGGTTGCCAAGTCGATGGTCGAACAGGGCGTCCTGTAAATTAATTTTCTATAATAGAGACCGAAAATGAGAATCATTTTCGGTCTCTTCATTTTTCGCCATTACTTTACGCTCCTGCACCCAAATATTCCGCGCCACGGTTTTCACAGATAAGCCGGTTTTCGGCACATGGTCGTATGTGTGCAATCCTGACAGATCACAGGATAGATATACGTTTTTTCCGCGAACTACAAAAATATCCAAAACAAAAAAGCGAATCTTCTGTTGAAGGAGATTCGCTTCCATTTATTTTTCGAGCTTTGAGTACTCAGAACATAGTGCTTACGGCCCTGTCAGCCTCAGTTGCGGCAAGAGCGGCAGAGCATCCGTTTAACGCCTGCGGCCTATGGCCCGGACGATCTCGCCGCCGATTGCAATCAGCGACGTACTGCCGATGATGACTGCCCACTCCCGCCATGCCAGCGGTTCGGTTCGGAAAACCTCGCCGCCGAATTCGACGATGAGCACCTGCCCCACGGCGATGGCCAACAGGATCAGGAAGAATTCACGGCACCCGCGCAGGCAGGAAAAGACCGAATGGCGTGTTTCGAAACCCTTGGCGTTGAACATATTCCAGAATTGCAGGAATACGAACGTCGAGAAGAAGACCGTCAGCTGGCGCACGGTCAGCCCGCCGGTCGTGATCGTCCACCAGAACAGCATGCCCAGCAATACCGCGACCATGATAATGCCGCACGTGAAAAGCGTGCGCGCCATGGCGCGCGTAATGATGAATTCATTGCGCGGACGGGGTTTTTCGAGCATCACCTCGGGGTTCGGCGGCAGCGAGGCCATGGCCATCGCGGCGAAGGTATCCATGATGATGTTCACCCACAGGATTTGCACCACCGTAAGCGGCATGTCCGTACCGAACACGGCGCCGACGAAGCAGATCAGGATCGCCGCGAAGTTGATCGTGAGCTGGAACAGTACGAAACGCTGGATATTGCGGTATAGCGAGCGTCCCCACATCACGGCCGTGGCGATCGAAGCGAACGAGTCGTCGAGCAGCGTGATGTCACTGGCATCCTTGGCCACCGACGTCCCGGAACCCATCGAAAGCCCGACATTGGCGAAATTCAGCGCCGGGGCGTCGTTCGTACCGTCGCCCGTGACGGCCACCACCTCGCCGCACTGTTGCAACAGGCGCACGAGCCGCTGTTTGTCGAGCGGCCGGGCACGCGACATGATCTTCAGTTCCTGTACGCGGCCGAGCAGCTCCTCGTCGCTCATCGCGGCGAATTCCGTACCGGTCATGTGGTTGCGGTCGGTATCCCGGGCGTCGTTCCACAGGCCGATCTGGCGGGCGATCTCACGCGCCGTAGCCGGGGTATCGCCCGTGACGATCTTGACGTCGATCCCCGCCTTCAGGCAACGCCCGACGGCTTCGGGGACATCCTCGCGCACGGGGTCGGAAATAGCCGCAACACCCGCAAAATGAAGCTGCGCCGCGGCGACAGCCCGCTGGCAATCGTCCTCGGCCGTCTCGGCCCATGCCACGGCCAGCGTACGCATCGCCCGCCCCTGGAACCCGAGCAGCTGTTCCGCCACCTGTTCGTCTTTCCCGTCCGGCGCACACATCGCACGCACGATTTCGGGCGCACCCTTCACGCAAACGATCCGGCGGCCCGAAATACCGCTCTGGATAATCGTCGCCATATACTTGCGCTCGGTGGAGAAGGTCAGCCGGTCGACGATCTTCGCGCCCGCACGCAGAGGTTCGTAGTCCTCGCCCTGCGCATGCAGCCATTCGAGCAACGCCCCTTCGGTCGGATTGCCGATCACGGCACCCGAAACATCGAGGAAGGCCGTCGAATTGGCGGCTACGATCTCGGCGAAATCGTGCATCGGCAGCGCGTCGTAGCGCACCAACTCCTGCACGTGCATCCGGTTCTGGGTCAGCGTTCCGGTCTTGTCGGTACAAATCACCGTCACCGCCCCCATCGTTTCGCAGGCATGCATGCGCCGCACGAGGTTATTGGTCTTGAGCATCCGCCGCATGGACATGGCCAGCGACAGCGTGATGCTCATGGGCAACCCTTCGGGAACGGCCATCACGATGATCGCCACCGAAACCATGAAGATGTGCAGCACGTGCTGCGAGATGGCGAGCCAGTCGCCTTCGAGCAACCCGTTGATGAAGATCGCCTTGCCGAGCATGACGCAGAAAATAGCGATGGAAAGCACGATGCCCGCACGGCCGATCAGTTTCGAAAGGCGTGTCAGCTGGCGGTTGAGCGGCGTCTGCTCTTCGCTTTGGACGGTCGCCTGTTCGGTAACGCGCCCGGCTTCGGTCGCATCGCCCACGGCCGTCGAGACCATCACGCCGTAACCGTCGGCGACCGTAGTGCCGCGCAGCACGACGTTCGACGGATAGGTGGCATCGGGGTCGAAGTGCGCCTCGTCCACCGTTTTGTCAACTTCCAGTTCGCCCGTGAGCGTGGATTCGTTGATCCTCAGCGACACGGCCTCGACCAACTCGCCGTCGACAGGCACCGTCTCGCCGCTCTCGATGTAAACCACATCCCCAACCACGACGTCGCGGCGCGGGACTTCGTGCATCGCACCGTCGCGCATCACCTTGACCGGAATATCGTCGTTGACCTGGTTCAGCCGCCGGAAACGCCGCATGGCATCCCACTCGAACCAGAAACCGACGCAAGTGGCTAAAATAATCGCACAGATAATACCGATGGACTCGGTGAAATCCTTATGCACGAAACCGATGGCGAGCGAGAGCACCGCAGCCAGCAGAAGGATGCGGATGATCGGGTCGCGGAACTTATCGGCCAGCAGTTTCCATACCGAATCGTCCTTCGGCGGCGTAATGACATTGTCGCCGTGCTGCCGTCTGCTCTCGGCGACCTCGTTCGGAGACAAACCCCGGGGATTGTAACGGATCATGTGTGTCAGAATTTATTATTCAGGGAGAATTGCCGCGTCGACGCATCGAGCCGTACGGCAATGAACAACAGGATTGTAAAGGCAATGAGCGACGAGCCGCCATAGCTCATGAACGGCAGCGGGATCCCCATGACAGGCATCAGCCCGATGGTCATCCCCACGTTCACCAGCACATGGAACAGCAGGATGGCTGCCACGCAATAGCAGTAAATGCGGCCGAAAGGTTCCTGCTGCCGCTCGCCCATGCGCATCAGGCGCAGGATCAGCAGGCACAGCAGCGCCAGCACGACCATCGTTCCCACAAAGCCCCACTCTTCGCCCACGGTACAGAAGATGAAGTCGGTATGCCGCTCGGGCACGAACCCGTACTTGATCTGCGTACCCTGCAGAAAGCCCTTTCCCAGAAAGCCGCCGGAGCCGATGGCGATCTTCGACTGGTTGACGTTGTAGTCCGTCCCCAGCGGGTCGCTGATGATGCCCAGGAAGCTCAGGATACGGTCTTGCTGGTGGGGTTTGAGGATCGAATTGAAAATATAGTTGGTCGTAGGCAGGAAAACCACCGTGCAGAGGAACAGCCCGACCGTAATGAAGATATTGTTCAGGTTGGTGCGGTAGGCATAAACCACCACCCAGACCAGCGACAGCAGCGTCACGGTCAAGAGGCAGGCATGCAGATCCATGAAGCCCGGCGCGACAAGCCCCATCGCCATGCAGAGCAGGATGCTCCCCAGGGCCAGTGCGGCAAGGTAAACGAGGCATTGGCGCCAGTGGCCGTTCATCATCGCCTGCGAAAGGGTGCAGACCAGGATGATCGACACGAGCATCGTCATGGGCGAAAGCAGGAATGAGAAGATGAACAGCGCAGCGATCAGCAGCACCGGAATGCAGAGCCACTTGTTGAGCCCTTCGCGGTAGAGCACGAAGAGGAACGACCCGAGCACGATGCCCGAACCGGTATCGTTCTGCAGGATGATGATAAACAGCGGGACGCAGATCACCATCCCGACCTTGAACAGGTCGCCCGGCCGGTTGATCGAGAACGAATAGGCGCTCATCACGCGGGCGAGCGCCAATGCCGTGGCGATCTTCACGAACTCGACCGGCTGCATGCGGAACGACCCGAACTCGAACCACGCCTTGGCCCCGTTGACCTCGCGGCCGAACAGCAACGCACCGACCAACAGCGCAAGGCCCGCGAAATAGGCCGGGTAGGCGAACATATGGTAAAACCGATCGTCGAGCAACAGCACGACGACCGCCGTAGTCCATGCCACGCCGATCCACATCAGCTGTTTCATGTAGAAGTGCGAAAAGGAGAAGACATCGGCCGTACCCTCGTCGTACGAGGCCGAAGTGATCGACACCCACCCCGCCATCACGATCAGGACATACAGCAGGACTGTCCAGAGGTCGACACCGTAGAAGATACTGTTATGGCGGTTAGCGGTCATACGCAGGGTAATTTATGGTCATGTTCCTGACATAATCCAGCAATGCCGGGCGGCGGATCGTATCCGTCAGGTAATACTCTTCCAGCAGGCTGGCGATGGGCAGCGCCGCCGAGGCGCCGAACCCGCCGTTCTCGACATAGACCGAAATGGCGATCTTCGGGTTGTCCTTCGGTGCGAACGACAGGAAGGTCGAGTGGTCGCGCCCGCGGGGGTTCTCGGCCGTACCGGTCTTACCGCAGACATCGAGCCCTTCGAGCCGGGCCAGCATCGACGTGCCGCCGACGTTGACGCCCCGCCACATGCCCTCGACGATCGGCTCGAAATGCTTGGGGTCGACCTTCGTATAATGGCGCTCGTAGAAACGGCGGTCGAGCGAATCCCGCCCCTCGACCTTCTTGACGATATGCGGGATGTAGTAATAACCGCGGTTGGCGACGATGGCCGCGAGGTTGGCCAGCTGCAACGGCGTGCAGCCCAGCGCATCCTGCCCGATGGCGAGCGAAATGACCGTCAGCGAATTCCACGACCCGCGGTACTGGCGGTCGTACCAGCCCCGGTCGGGGACATACCCGTCGCGCTCGTCGAGGAAGTCGGAACCCAGCTTGCGGCCGAAACCGAAGCTCTCGACATACTCTTTCCAGGCATCGTACCCTTCCTTGACGTTCCCGTATTTGGGATTGTCCAGGATATCGCGGAAGACATAGCAGAAATAGGCATTGCAAGAAGTCGCCACGGCAAAACGCAGGTCGAGCGGCGAAGCATGCGAATGGCACTTCATACGCCGTCGCCCCGCCTGGTATCCCTCGTGGCAGACATGCAGATCCGTAGGCCGGAGCACCCCTTCCTGCAAACCGATCAGGCCCTGCACCAGCTTGAAGGTCGAACCCGGCGGGTATTTGGCCCTCACGGCACGGTTATACAAGGGCTGGCGTTTGTTGCCCAGCATCTTCATGTAGTTGTTACCGCGCTCGCGCCCCACCAGTTCGTCGGGATCGTACGTCGGCGAGGAAACCATCATCAGGATCTCCCCCGTCGAAGGTTCGATCGCCACGGCCGCCCCGACCTTACCGCGCATGAGTTCTTCGCCCAGCAGTTGCAGGCGGGCGTCGATGGTGCTGACGATATATTTGCCGGGCTCGGGCAGCGAATCGTAAACGCCGTTCATGTAGGAGCCCTTGATGGCCCCGTGGGTGTCGATCTCCTGGATCTTCACCCCCTTCGTTCCCCTCAGCAACGGTTCGTAGGCCGACTCCACGCCGCCCATGCCCACGTAATCGCCGATCTTATATTCGGGATTCCGCTTGAGGTAATCGGCATTCACCTCGCTCACATACCCCAGCAGGTTACCGCCGATTTTACGCGGATAACGGCGGACGGTGCGGTAAACCGTATAGAAACCGCGGAAATTGCACTCGTCGAAACGGAGTTTGTCCTCTTTCGAAATGTAGTTGGTCACGACGCGGGGCGCACGGGGACGCATCCGGGCATTGGCCAGCTCTTTTTCGAGTTTCCCGCGCGAAAGCCCCAGCACGTCGCACATGCGCAGCGTATCGAACCCATGCTTGTCGATCTCGCTGTAAATCACCATCAGGTCATAGCACTCGCGGCTCTGCACCAGATATTCGCCGTTACGGTCGAACACCTCGCCGCGCGGCGGGTACTGCACCACATGGCGCAGCACATTGGCCTTGGCCAGTTCGTTGTATTTCGAATCGACAAGCTGGATATAGGCCAGGCGGCCGGCGATCAGCAGGAAGATGAAAAGCACCACACCCTGCAAGGTACGCATCCGCACGAAACCCTCGGAACTTTTCATATGCGGACGGGGAGTTTGGCGGTGAAGATGCGGGCGATGACCCAGATGAAGGCCACCGACACGGCACCGCTCGCCACGGTACGCACTATCGTGCGCACGATATGCGCCCACGAAAGTGCTTCCAGCGAGAAAAATACGGCATGGTGCACCAGCACCAGCACGATAAGGTAATTCAGGAAGACCCGGTTCCCGAGCCGTCCGGTACTGGGGATGCCTCCCTCCCGGATATCGTCACGGGGGTACAGCAGCCCGAGCAGCGTCGGGCGGGCAAAGGCGATGAGCAGCGTGGCGATGGTGTTCACACCGGCAGCCCCCATGGCCAAGTCCATCGTAACGCCCGTGGCCAGCCCCGACAACAGCAGCACAATAGGCGGCGTGTCGAGCGGCAGCAGCGCGATGAAAGCCACGTAGACGAGCGGATTGAGGTAAATGCTGATGGACAGGTTGTCGAAAAGGAAGACCTGCAAGAGCACCACAACGGCGAAGAGTGCGAGATATGGGAGCGTCCTGTGCATCTATCTGTTCTGTCGGGTATGTTGTTCTACTTTCTCACTGTTCTGCAATTCGCGCACCTCCGTGAGGTCGCGGTTCTCGACGAGGATCACGTCCGTCAGGCGCGTCATCTCGGCCGCCAGCCGCACGTGCACCCTGTAAGCCGTACGGGTCTCGTTCAGATGGGCGCTCTCGACCCAGCCGATCAGCACGTCGGCCGGGAAATACTGCGAAAACCCGGTCGTCACGACCTCCTGCCCGGGTTGCGGGTCGGCATACTTGGACAACTCGTCCAGCACCACCGTATGCTGGTCGCCCCCGTCCCAGTAGATCGAGCCGAAATAATCGGAGCCGGCGAGCTTGCCGCTGGCCCGGAACGAGGTGTTGAGTACCGACATCGCCACGGCATAGCGCTCCGTGCAGTCGACGACATACCCCGCCATGGCCCCGTCGGACGACAGCACGGCCATCTCTTCGGCGACCCCGTCGCGGCGGCCGCGGTTGAGCACGATCAGGTTCTGTGCCCGGTTGACCGTATTGGATGTCACCGAGGCGGTCATGATGCGGTATTTCGAAACCCCGATATCCTGCATGTAGCCGTCGAGCCGGGCCGCGGTCTCGGCCTCTTCGTACAGTGCCAGCCGTTCCTTCATCCGGGCGACATGCGCCAGCAGCTCGCGGTTCTCGCGCCCGAGCGAAAAGTAGTGCCGGACACCCGCGAACAACCCGTGGACGCCCCCGACCACCTGGTTGGAACGTGCCAGCAACCGTGCCTGGGTGTAGTAGGTCGAGTGGGCGTAATAGCTGATGGCTATCGCCTCGAGCACGACGAACAGCACCACGACATAGACGCTTCGGATAAACTCTAAGAGCTTGCGCAAGGTTTCTCGTTAATTTGAGATTGCGGACACTGGGCCCGCAATCCGTTATGTGACTACACACTCCCGTCCCGGCAAAGCGGGGACAGGCCGCAACTATTTCATTAAGAATGAGAAGCGGTTGATATTCTTCAGCGCGATGCCCGTACCGCGCGCAATGGCGCGCAGCGGGTCTTCCGCGACGTGGAACGGGATGCCCGTCTTTTCGCCCAGGCGCCGGTCGAGCCCCTTGATCAGGGCGCCGCCGCCGGCCAGGTAGATACCGTTCTTCACAATGTCGGCATACAGCTCGGGGGGCATCGATTCGAGCACCTTCATCAGCGCCGCGTCGATCTTGGTGAGCGACTTCTCGAGCGCATAGGCGATCTCGCTGTAACTGAGCGAAACAGTCTGCGGCAAGGCCGTCAGCATGTTGGGCCCCGTGACCACGAAATCCTCGGGTTCCTCCTCCAGGTCGGAGACAGCGGCACCGATCGAACATTTGATGGCTTCGGCCGTGCGTTCGCCGATACGGATGTTGTGCTGCTGGCGGACATAGCTCTGGATGTCGTTGGTAAAGACGTCGCCGGCCGTATTGATCGACTCGGAGCAGACGATGCCGCCCAGCGAGATGCAGGCGATCTCCGACGTACCGCCGCCGATGTCGATGACCATGTTGCCTTCGGGCGCCTCGACGTCGAGGCCCGCACCCAGCGCCGCGGCCATCGGTTCATAGATCATGTAGACTTCGCGGCCTCCGGCGTGCTCGGCCGAATCGCGCACGGCACGTATCTCGACGTTGGTCGATCCCGACGGGATGCAGATCACCATCCGCAGCGAGGGGGCGAAAAGGCTGCCCGAGGTCTTGACTTTCTTGATCATGCCGCGCAGCATCAGCTCCGTGGCATTGAAATCGGCGATCACGCCGTCCTTCAGCGGCCGGATCGTCTTGATGTTCGGGTTGGTCTTTTCGTGCATCTGGCGCGCCTGGTGGCCGATGGCGACCACCTTGCCCGTATGCACGTCGAGGGCCACGATCGACGGTTCGTCGACAACGACCTTGCCGTTATAGATTATCAGCGTGTTGGCCGTTCCGAGGTCGATGGCCAGCTCCTGTGTCAGTGAAAAAAGTCCCATAATGTCACACCCAACTATTATTTTTCCTAATCATTTTATAATCAACTCCATAAACCCCTCCCCGCCCGAACCGGCGCGAAAAGGTTACATATCCGGACAAAGGTAGCAAAAAGCGAGGGATATTTTTACATTTTTTTATTATTTTTTTTGATTACATTTGTCCTGCGAAACAATCGATCCGCACATGGAATATAAAATCGGAAATGAGGCCCGCTGCGCCGTGATAGGCTACGGCAGCTGGGCAACGGCCATCGTGGGACTGCTCACGGCCAACGAAACCCGCGTAGGCTGGTATGTCCGCAATCCCGAAGTGCTCGAAGGGCTGCTCACCGAAGGCCGCAACCCCCGGTACCTGAGCGACATGGAGTTCGACCGCGACCGCATCGCCCCCTCCGACGACCTGGACGGGATCGTCCGCGAAGCCGACATCCTCATCCTGGCCACCCCCTCGGCCTACCTCAAGACCTTCCTCGAACCGCTGACCGTCCCGCTCAAGGACAAGTTCGTCGTTTCGGCCATCAAGGGCATCGTCCCGGGCGACTACAAGACCATCGTCGAGTATATCCACGACCATTACGGACTGTCCTACAAACAGATAGGCATATTCACGGGCCCGTCGCACGCCGAGGAGGTTTCGCGCGGAAAGCTCTCCTACCTGACGGTCGTCTGCACCGATCCCGGAAACGCACGGTCGTTAGGCGCAAAATTCGCCACGGACTACATACACCTGAGCTACTCCACCGACCTTTACGGCATTGAATATGCCGCCATCCTGAAGAACATCTACGCCCTGTCGGTCGGCATCGCCGTGGGACTGGGCTACGGAGACAACTTCCTGGCGGTGCTGATCGCCAACAGCGCGGGCGAGATGCGCCGGTTCCTGGAGGAGAGTTACCCCGCGGAACGCGACACGCTCGTATCGGGCTACCTGGGCGACCTGCTGGTGACCTGCTACTCGGTATACAGCCGCAACCGGCGGCTGGGGCTCCTGATCGGCCACGGATGCACGGTCAAAAGCGCCCTCAACGAAATGACGATGGTGGCGGAAGGCTACTTCGCGGCCGACTGCATCCGCTACATCAACGCCCGCCACAAGGTCGACATGCCGATCGCCGACATGGTCTACAAAGTCCTTTACGAAGGCGCATCGGCCCGCAAGTGCATGAAAGAACTGACAACCAAATTAATCTGACGATAACATGGAAACGATTAAATTAGACATCTCCAAAACCGGCATTGCGGTCTCGGCCGAAATGCAGGCCAAAGCACAGGCCGCCAACGCCCTGCTCGAATCGGGCAAAGGCGCGGGCAACGACTTCCTGGGCTGGGTACACCTCCCGTCGTCGATCTCGGCGGCAGAAATCGAAGCCATCGAAAAACAGGCCGCGAAACTCCGCGAAAAGGCCGAGGTCATCATCTGCATCGGCATCGGGGGTTCGTACCTGGGCGCCAAGGCCGTGCTCGAAGCCATGAGCGACCCGTTCAGATTCCTGCACAAGGAGCAGACGGCTCCCGTGGTGCTCTTCGCAGGCCAGAATATTTCGGAAGACTACACCTACGAACTGCTCGAAGCCGTAAAGGAGCACTCGATCGCCACCATCGTGATTTCGAAATCGGGTACGACGACCGAACCGGCCATCGCCTTCCGCCTGATAAAGGCCGAGATCGAAAAGCGCTACGGCAAAAAGGAAGCTGCGGAACGGATCGTGGCGATCACCGACAAGGCGCGCGGCGCTCTGAAAACGCTCGCCACCAACGAGGGGTATCCGACGTTCGTCATCCCGGACGACGTGGGCGGCCGCTTCTCGGTGCTCACGCCCGTGGGCCTGCTGCCCCTGGCCGCCGCCGGCGTCGACATCGCGGCACTGGTGCGCGGTGCGCAGGAAATGGAGCGTGCGACGGCCGACGGCACGCCTTTCGGGCAGAACCCGGCGGCCATCTACGCAGCCGTGCGCAACGAACTTTACAACGGCGGCAAGAAGGTCGAAATCCTCGGCTCTTATGAGCCCAAGCTGCAATACATCAATGAGTGGTGGAAACAGCTCTACGGTGAGAGCGAAGGCAAGCAGGGTAAGGGCATCTTCCCGGCCAGCGTCACGCTGACGGCCGACCTGCACTCGATGGGACAGTACATCCAGGACGGCGAACGCACGCTGTTCGAAACGATCATTTCGGTTGCCAAACCCGCCCACGAGGTGGTTATCGAGGCCGAGGCCGAAAACCTCGACGGCCTCAACTTCCTCGCAGGGAAACGCATTTCGGAGGTCAACCGCATGGCCGAGCTGGGCGTACAGCTGGCGCACGTCGACGGCGGGGTGCCCAACATCCGCCTCGAAATTCCCGCAATCGACGCACACGCCATCGGTTCGCTGCTCTACTTCTTCGAGAAGGCCTGCGGCATCAGCGGTTACATCCTCGGCGTAAACCCGTTCGACCAGCCCGGCGTGGAGGCGTACAAGAAAAATATGTTCGCCCTGCTGGACAAGCCGGGCTACGAGGAGGCGTCGAAAGCCATCAAAGCACGGCTGTAAACAGCCCCGGATTATGGAAATGCGGAACCTCGCACGGGGTTCCGCATTTTATTTTGCCCCCGGAAACCGGACGGGAGGGCACGCAGGAACGGTATGGCATAAAAAATGCACCCGGGCAATCAGCCCGGTACGGGCATCACCCCCACCGTAAAATTATGAAAATACGTCCGTTATTGATTCTGCTGCTGTTCGTGGTATCGACAGGCATCCTCGTCTGGATATACTTCGCGGCACTGAGCGGGCAGCGGGCGCCGCATCGCCGGCAATGGACGGAGACGCTGGCCGACCTGGACGCCTGCTGCCGCCGCAAACACATCAAATCGAGGCAGTACGACCATTTCGCAGAGATCGCCCGGGCGGAACAGCGGCCCGGCGCGGAACATCTGTTCCGGGCGATGGCCTTCTCGGCACGCCTTCATGAATACAACTGCGCCAACGCGATCGTGCGGCTCGGCGGCCACTACACCCCGCCGGAGAAAGTTACGGTTTTCCGCGGTACGACCGACCAGAACCTGCAGCGGAGCCTCGACTACGAACGCCGCACGCCCGACGCGCTGCACGCCGGGGAGATCGACCGGGCACTCGCCGCAGGCAACCGCTATGCGGCCCGGGTGCTGATCTGGTCAAAGGCGGGGGATGTACGCCATACGGCGTTGATGGCGAGGCATATCGCCTCGGGCGAGACCGGGCATGAAGCCGGCTACCGGATATGCCCCGTCTGCGGCAATATCTATGCAGCGGAATATTGCGACCCGTTCTGTCCGCACTGCCTGACCGACGGCAGGGAATTTGTTCGCCTCGGGGAGTGACGCAGGCATTTGTACGGCCGGCAGCGAATTGCACGCAGGAGTGCCGACAGACAGCAGACATGCCGCGCCGACCGGCCGTGGCCGACGGAAGCAGGGAATGAAACCGGAAGATGAAACCAAAGGACGAACCGGCAAACGACACCGGGGCGGAAGCGCAGCACAGCCACGAAAGGAGGGGCTGCCGCCACTTTACGGAAGCACCGGAAGCCGGGCAACGGATGCCCGGAGGTAGGATTCGAACCGGTCGTCGCACCTGAACCGCCCGATTTCGATCAACGGCTTGGTCTTGCCGTGGAAATCGCTTCCGCACGTCATAAGCGCACCGCGCCGCTGAACCAGCGGGGCGAAATAGCCGATCTGCGTTGCGTCGTGGTAGTTGTTGAAGACCTCCAGCCCCTCGGCCCCGAAGTCGAGCAATCTCTCGGCGACACGCTCCCTGCCCCGGAAATTGAGCCCGGGATGTGCCACGACAGGCACGCCGCCGTTGTCCCGGATCAGGGCGACGGCATCCCGGTAATCCATGAAATCGACGGGCACGAACGCAGGCCGCCCCTGCGCCCCGTAATCCAGATAAAAATTGATGTAGGGCATATCGCCCCGCGCACCGTCCTCGCGGTAAGGCGCCAGCAACGGCGTATCGTACGCCGCATCCGACAGCATCACTTCGGCGACCAGTTCCAGCGTGGGCAGTTTCCCGCCCGCAGCGGCGAACACCGCCGCCTCGTCGACCGCAAACCCCAGCTTGCGGAGCCGGCGGATCGTCTCCCCGAATGCCTCCGTGACCTTCGCCGCAACGTCCTCCTCCAACGACGCGAAATCGCGGGAACGCCAGTCGATGCCGTATCCCAGCAAGTGCAGGTCGGTGCCTTCGAAATTGCAATCGACCTCGATGCCGGGCACAAACCCAAGCCCGGCCTTCGACGCGCACCCGGCGGCTTCGTCCAGCCCCCGCACGCAATTGTGATCCGTCAGCGAGAAGGTCGCCGTCCCCGAAGCCGCACACCGCTCCGCAATGCCCGCAACAGGGATTTCGCCGTCGCTGCTGTATGCGGAGTGGATGTGCAAATCCATATTCACCCTGTTTTCCATGTTACTGTTCCGGAAGCCTGCTTATGCGCTTCCCGAGTGTAAAGGTAAGAAATAAAGCGGCATCGAAAAAAATCCGCCCCGGAAAAACAGGCTTCCGGGGCGAAAAGATATCGGGCATGAAACGGAGGCTACTCCTCGTCCACCTCTTTCATATTATGGTATACGTTGGTCACGTCGTCGTCCTCTTCGAGCTTCTCGACGAGTTTCTCGATCGACTCGCGCCCTTCGGCATCGAGCTCCTTGGTGTCGGTCGGCAGGTAGACCGACTCGCCCGACACGATTTCGTAGCCCTTGTCGTCGAGCCACTTCTGGATCGCCCCGAAGGACTCGTAAGGAGCGTATACCGTCACACCGTCCTCCTCGGGATAGAACTCGTCGACACCCAGGTCGATCATTTCGAGTTCCAGCTCCTCCATGTCGGCGCCTTCGGCCGCATGGAACTTGAAGACGCATTTATGGTCGAACATGAAAGCCACGCTGCCGCTGTTGCCCAGCGTACCGCCGCACTTGTTGAAATACATGCGGACGTTGGCCACCGTGCGGTTGGTATTGTCGGTCGCAGTCTCCACGAGGAAGGCGATGCCGTGCGAGCCGTAGCCTTCGTAGATCACCTCCTTGTAATCGGCGGCATCCTTCTCGGTGGCACGCTTGATGGCACGCTCGACGTTCTCCTTGGGCATGTTCTCGGCCTTGGCGTTCTGCATCAGGATACGCAGGCGGGTATTGCCCGAAGGGTCGGGGCCCCCGGCCTTGACGGCGATCTCGATTTCCTTACCGATCTTGGTAAACACGCGGGCCATGTGTCCCCAGCGCTTCAGTTTACGCGCCTTGCGATACTCAAATGCTCTTCCCATATGAATTTTTCGTTATTATTTTATTCGTGGTGCAAAGGTATAAAATTAAGCATTAAAAAATAAGAATTATAGATAAAATTTATATATACGCGGGGCGTATGCGGATTTCACGATAATTGTGTAATTTTGCAGCGTACAAAATTTGGGAACCATGGAAATCAAGAGCCGATTCGACCATTTCAACATCAACGTCACCGACCTCGCGAAGAGCCTGGAGTTTTACGGCAAGGCCCTGGGGCTGAAAGAGACCGGCCGCAAGGAGGCTGCCGACGGGAGTTTCGTACTGGCCTATCTGGGCGACGGGCAGACGGGATTCCGACTCGAACTGACCTGGCTGCGCGACCACACCGGGGCCTACGAACTGGGTGAGAACGAGAGCCACCTGTGCATGCGCGTGGCGGGCGACTACGACGCCGTGCGCGAATACCACCGTGCGCTGGGCTGCATCTGCTACGAAAACCACGAGATGGGACTCTACTTCATCAACGACCCCGACGACTACTGGATCGAAATACTGCCCGCAAAATAACCGACATGCAGAACAACAACGAATTGCAGCGCGAGGCCGACGAGGCTGTCCGCGTGCTCAAAGAGGGCGGTATCATCCTCTACCCGACCGATACGGTCTGGGGACTGGGCTGCGACGCGACCAACGCCGAGGCCGTGGAACGCATCTATAAACTCAAGCGGAGCGAAAACAAGAAGTCGATGCTCGTGCTGTGCGCCTCGGCCGACATGGTCGTGCGCTACGTCAACCGGGCACCGGGCATCGCCTTCGAGGTGATGGAACTGGCGACCAGCCCCCTGACGGCGATCCTCCCGGGTGCCGTGGGCGTTGCCGGGAACCTGATTCCCGAGGAAGGGACACTGGGCGTGCGCATCCCCGACCACGCCTTCTGCCAGCGGATGCTCCGCGGGCTGGGCAGGCCGATCGTTTCGACCTCGGCCAACATTTCGGGCGAAGCGACGCCCGCAGGGCTCGCCGGGGTGTCGCGCGAGGTGGTCGACGGTGTCGATTTCGTCGTCAACCCCCGTTTCGAAGGCAAGCCCACGAAAAAGGCTTCGGCGATCATCGCCTTCGGCGAGGGCGGCGAAGTGAAAATCATCCGCGAATAACGACAAATGGCAAAGGTACTCGAAACAGAGATCCAGAAACGGTTTTCGGACGTAGACCCGTTCCAGCACGTCAACAACGTCTCGCAGCAGATGTATTTCGACGTGGGGAAGATGGAATACTACGAGCAGGTGCTCGGCGACGAAGTGCTGCTGGGCGACCTGCGCATCATCACCGTTTCGACCACGACTTCCTACATGGGGCAGATCCGCCTCCACGACCGGGTGCGCGTCACCACGACCTGCGAGAAGATCGGCAACAAAAGCCTCACGCTGTTCCAGCAGCTCGTCGTCGACGGCCGGGTGCGCAGCGAGAGCCGTTCGGTGATGGTCGCCTTCGACTTCGCCAGGCAGTTGAGCATGCCCGTGCCCGAAGCATGGCGCACGAGGCTGCTCGCGGACTAAGTGCGCAGCCGCCCGTCGTGCCCCACGGGCGGGAGTCCGTGGCGGACATAGTATTTATACCCGATCACCACCAGGACGACCCCCGCGAAGATGAAGGCCAGCGCCACGATATTGGCGGCATCGAACACCGCCTGCCCGCGGACGAGGGCCAGGATGCCGGCGATGACGGGCTGGATATAGCGGTACAGGGCCGTATGCACCGAAGTCAGTTTCTCGGTGCCCCGGTAGAGCAGGTACATCGGCAACACCGTCCCCAGGATCAGGATGTAGGCCAGTTCGGCCTGTGCCTGCAACGGCAGGCGCAGGAATTGCGTATGGTCGACGTATTTCCAGAAGAACGGCGCTGTCACGGCCAGCCCGACGATGTAATACCATCCCATCACGACCAGCGTCCCCAGCCGTTCGAGCTGGGGCTTGATAATGACCGTATTGATGGCGATCGCCACCACTGCGACGAGCACCAGCGCATTGCCGTAGGCGCGGCTGCCGTGCGTGAGCACGAAGCCGTGGTCGAAGAGCAGCACCGCAGCCCCCGCCAGCGCGCAGACGACGCCCACGACCCGCGCCTTGATATATTTGTGCGGATGCATGATGTGATCCATGATCAGCGTCACGGCAGGGCCGAGCGTCGAAATGATCGAGGCGTCGATGGGCGAGGTGTAGGAGGATCCCCAGAGCAGCATGTACATCCAACCGTAGACAATCAGCATGGTGACGACCAGGATGTTGCCCGCGTCGCGCCACCGGATGCGGAAAGACTGCTTCGAAAAAAGGGCGAACGGGATGAAGAAAATCGCGCCCGAAAGCACCTGCAACATGAATATCTGCTGGAAATCGAGATAATTGCGCGTGAGCGAGACATAGAATGAAAAGTTCGCCCCGAAAAAGATGTTGGCAAATACCAGGTCGAGATTATAGCGCGTTTTACTCACAAAGATCCATCCGGGCAATTATTACACCAAATTTTACCTATATTTGCCGCGTCAATCCCGCAAACGTATGGACGGAAAACTGAAAGGGCATGCGGCCCTTTGGGTCGCGAATATCATCTGGGGCCTCAACGCACCGATCGGTAAAAGCGTACTCTGGTCGGAAACGCACCCGCAGGGAGTCAGTCCGTTCGCACTGAGCGTATACCGTATGCTGGGCGCCTGCCTGTTGTTCTGGACGGTATCGCTCTTCCTGCCCAGGGAGAAAGTCGCCCCGCGCGACATCGTGCTGCTGCTGTTCGCCTCGGTGTTCGGCATCCAGCTCAACCAGATGCTTTTCCTCTGGGGCCTTTCGCTCACCTCGCCCATCGACACCTCGATCATCGCCACCATCGTCCCCGTACTCACCATGGTGCTGGCGACGCTGTTCCTGCGCGAGCCGATCACCTGGCTCAAGGCGGGCGGCGTACTGCTCGGCTGCGGCGGGGCGCTGCTGCTGATCCTCGTCAGCAGGCACGGCACGGGCGGCACGTCGAGCGTGGCGGGCGACGTACTGTGCGTCATCAGCGCTGTCAGCTATGCCACCTACCTCACGGCATTCCGCAACGTGATCGTCAAGTATTCCCCCGTGACGACGATGAAATGGATGTTCCTCTTCGCCGCCGTCGCCGCCGTGGCGATCTACTACCGGCCGCTCGCAGGGGTGGACTACGCCGCGCTTGCACCCCGCACCTGGGCAGGCATCGGCTATGTGGTGGTCTGCTCGACCTTCCTCTCCTATTTCATGGTGCCGATCGGGCAGCGTTACCTGCGCCCGACCGTCGTGTCGATGTACAACTATGTGCAGCCCCTCGTGGCGGTGCTGTTCACCGTCGCCGTCGGGCTCGACACCTTCGGCTTTACGAAAGGCGTCGCCGCCCTGTGCGTCTTCGCCGGGGTATGGCTGGTTACCAAGTCGAAATCGCGGGCACAACTGGATGCGGAGAGGGCCGCGGCGGGACAGGCACCGGGAAATCGGCCCCGGGCATAAAAAACCGGCTGCCGGAAATACTAAATTACTGATTGTTCCCGTTTTGCAGGAAACCGACCTCTCACTGACATGAAATCCCTCCTGCTCCTCGCCGCAACGATCTGTTGTGCATGCTGCTCTTCCATGCAGCCCAAACACTACCCCGACTATTCCGTCTCTTCGGGCTTTACACTCGACTCCCTCGACGCCCGGGATCCGCAGGTCATCGAAAACCTCGGTGTCACCTGCCGTGTATGGGGTTACGTCAAGTACCACCATCCCGTTTTCGCCGATTCGACCCTCAATGTCGATTATGAGCTTTTCGGGCTCTTGCCGCAAGTCGCCAAAGCCACCCCGGCCGAACGCAACAAAGTCCTTTCCGAATGGGTAAAGGGGCTCGGACGGTTCAGCACCGACAAGGCGGAATACGACGAAGCCCTGAAAACAGTGAAATGCACCCGGACAGCCGACCTGCTCTGGATGGACGACACGGCACGGTTAGGCAACGTCCTCCCGCGCCTCCTGCGGGAATTGCGCTACGCCAAACGCGAAGCAAACCGCTACACGGATTTTACAGCAAACGCAGGAAATTTCGTGATGCGAAACGAAAGCACTGCCGGTTCGTCCGACGACTGCGGTTACCGGATGCTGTTCCTGTTCCGCTTCTGGAACGTCATCGAATATTTCTCCCCCAACCGTAACCTTACCGATACCCCGTGGGGCGAAATCCCGGAAAAATACATTCCGCTTTTCATACCCGGGCAAACACCCGGCAACCCGAACCAGGCCATGCTCCTGCGGGAGCTGTGCGATTCGCATTCAGCCTTGGTCAGATACAATATGTTCGGGTACAACACCGTTCCGGCGGAGGTGCGCAACGCCGAAGACCGGGTCTTCGTAATCGCCGACGGCCCGCTGCGCAAGGGCGACGAAATCCTCTCGATCGACGGCCGCGGATGGAAAAGCACGCACGACGGGCTTGCCCGTTTCGAAGCCGCATCCAACGCCGAGAACCGCAACTACATGACGGCCATGTGTATGGTCTGTTCCCACCGGGATACGGCCGCCGTGGAGCTGGTGCGCGACGGCCGGCGGCTGACGGAACGGATTGCGACGCGCAGTGTCATGGATTGGAGCCCCTACATCACGGAGCGCATGCTCGACACCGCCAACATACGTATGGTTGCCGACGGCATAGGTTACATGACGGGGGTTAACTACACCAAAGCGGACGGCGCCCGGATTATGGAAAAATTCCGGGATACGAAGGCCCTGATCGTCGATCTGCGCTGCTATCCCCGCGAGTTCATGATCTTCGACTTCATCGGCCGCTACTTCATGCCCCGTACGTCGCCGCACGTCATCTGGCTTGCGCCGACCGGCGCACTGCCCGGAGTATTCCATGAGTTGCAGGACTCCCTCTTCGTAAACCCGGACAATCCCGCCGTCGCGGAGAATCCCGATTACTACAAAGGGCGCGTCATCGTGCTGGTAGACTCATCGACCCAAAGCCAGGCAGAATATACTGCCATGGCATTCCAGGCCACACCGCGCTGCACGGTCGTCGGCACGCAAACGGCAGGCGCCGACGGCAACATTTCGGCACTCGTAATGCCCGGGGGCGATTTCGGATATTTCTCCGGGCTGGGCGTCCTCTATCCCGACGGCACGAACACCCAGCGCGCAGGCGTTCGGATCGACGTCCCGGTTTATGCCACAGTCCCGGGCTTACAGGCCGGACGCGACGAAATCCTGGAAAAAGCCCTCGAAATAATCGCCACCGGGGCTTACGACCCGGCAGCCAAAATATAATCCGGCGAATAAAAAAGGCCGAGCGGAAAACTCGACCTTTTTTATTTTAATACAACGACGGGGCGGCAGCGTTCCTACGGGTTCCGGGCCGCGGCTTTGGTCAATCCCTTTTCCGCGGCCAGCCGCTCCATCAGGGCATAGGCCGCGTCGTAGTCGTTGGGAATTTCCCCGTCGAGGATTGCGTTCTTGATGACCTCCTTGATGTCGCCGATCGCACGGCACGGCCCGATGCCGTAGGTCTGCATGATGACCTCGCCCGTGATCGGAGGCTGGAAGTTGCGGATACGGTCACGCTCCTCGAGGTCTTTCATCTTGCGGCGTACCAGGCCGAAATTGGCCAGGTAGCGCTTCACCTTGGCGTCGATGCCCGACGTGATGTCGGCCTCGCACAGGGTCATCAGTTTTTCCACATCGTCCCCGGCTTCGAACAGCAGCCTGCGCACGGCCGAGTCGGTGACCATATCCTCCGAAAGGATGATCGGCCGCAGGTGCAGGAAAACCATCTTCTGCACGAATTTCATATGCTCGTTCAGGGGCAGTTTCAACTGCCGGAAAATCCCGGGCACCATCTTCGATCCCACGACCTCGTGCCCGTGGAACGTCCAGCCGGCCTTCGGGTCGTAGGCCTTGGTCAGCGGCTTGGCGATGTCGTGCAGCACGGCGGCCCAGCGCAGCCACAGGTCGTCGCTGTGCCGGGCGACGTTGTCCAGCACCTTGAGCGTATGGACGAAATTGTCCTTATGCGCATGGGCGCCGCGTTTCTCGACCCCTTTGAGGTTATGCAGCTCGGGGAATATCCGCTCCAGCAACCCGGTCGCCTCCAGCAGTTCGAAGCCGATCGACGGGACGGGTGACAGGACGATCTTGTTGAGTTCGGCGGCAATGCGCTCCCGGGATACGATCCCGATCCGCGGCGCATTGCGGCGGATGGCATCGAAGGTCTCCTCCTCGATCGTGAAGCCCAGCTGCGAGGCGAAACGCACGGCACGCATCATGCGCAGGGGGTCGTCCGAGAAGGTGATGTCGGGGTCGCACGGCGTACGGATGATGCACTCCTCCAGGTCGTACATCCCGTCGAACGGGTCTACCAACTCGCCGAACGAATCGGCATCGAGCGACCACGCCATCGCATTGATCGTAAAGTCACGGCGGCGCTGGTCGTCTTCCAGCGTCCCGGCCTCGACCTGCGGCTTGCGCGAATCGTGCGTGTAAGACTCCTTGCGGGCGCCCACGAATTCGACCTCGATTCCCCCGGCACGGAGCATCGCCGTGCCGAAAGTCTTGAAAACGGACACTTTGGTATGCAACTCGCGCCCCAACGCTTCGGCCAGGGCGATCCCGCTCCCCACGACGACCACGTCGATGTCGGTCGAAGGGCGGCGAAGGTAGTGGTCGCGCACGTAACCGCCGACGACAAAGGCCCGCACACCCTGCTCGCCGGCGATACGCGAAATTTTCCGGAATATGGGGTTCGACAGCGGCACGCGGCTATTTCACGTATTTCTCGATGACCTCTTTCCAGGCGAGATACCCCTCGCCCATCAGGTGCAGCCCGTCGTTCGTATAGCGTTTGTCGAGCATCCCCTTTTGGTCGACCAAGGCCGAATAGACGTCGATGTAGAGCACATTCTTGCGGCCTTCGCAAAGCGCTTCGATCAGTTTGTTGGCCTCGATGATCTCGGCACCCTTTTTCCAGTGATTCTTGGCTTTTGCCTTGGTATCCACGCCGTTCACGGGGAGAATGCTCTGTACGTAGATCTTCGTCCAGGGCGACTCCTCGGCGAAGCGGTCGAGTAATTTTCCGATGTTGGCGGCTACCTCCTCGGGCGACACACCGGCCGCCAGGTCGTTGGTGCCGATCATCAGGAACAGTTTCTTGGGATGGCCGTTGACGATCGGGTCGAGGCGGTCGAGCAGCCACCCTGAACGGTCGGCGCTGATACCGCGGTTCTTGATATGGCGGTTGTTGAACAGCTCGGCCCACTCGCAGCCGTCGGTGATGCTGTTCCCGAGGAAAACGATGTCGTTACCCCGGATCGGCAACTGTTCGAAAAGACTGCGTTTCTGATAGTTGTATTCGTTTTGGGCGAACGATGCGACCGCGACGAACAAAGCCGCGGCAAGGAGGATGACTTTTTTCATATCCGGCTTCTATTTATTAATATTTAAGTTCACGTTTATAAAGCTGCACGGTGTTTTCCAGCCCGTAGTAGAGCGCATCGCAGATCAGCGCATGGCCGATCGACACCTCGTCCGTCCACGGGATGCGCCCGACGAAGAAGCGCAGGTTTTCCAGGCTGAGGTCATGCCCGGCGTTGAGCCCCAGCCCCTGGCGGCGCGCCTCTTCGGCAGCAGCCAGGTAGGGTGCCAGCGCAGCATCGGCACCCGCAGGGTACTCGCGCGCATAGGCTTCGGTATACAGCTCCACGCGGTCGGCGCCGCAAGCCTTCGCACCGGCGACCATCGCAGGGTCGGGATCGACGAAGACCGAAACACGGATACCCTTTTCGTGGAACCGCGCCGCGATCCCGGTCAGGAAATCCCGGTTGGCGAGCGTATCCCACCCGGCATTCGACGTAATGGCGTCATGCGCGTCGGGCACCAGGGTCACCTGGGCAGGGACGACCTCCAGTACGAGGTCGACGAAACTCGGAATGGGGTTGCCCTCGACGTTGAGTTCGGTGGTTAGCACACGCTTCAGGTCGCGGACGTCGTCGTAACGGATATGCCGGGCGTCGGGACGCGGATGCACCGTGATGCCGTCGGCGCCGAAACGCTCGATATCAAGGGCTGCGCGAACCACATCGGGCATGTTGCCGCCCCGCGAATTGCGCACCACGGCAATCTTATTGATGTTTACACTTAACTTTGTCATAAAATTCGCTATATTTGCACGTAATGACGGCACAAGCCGCTTGTATAAAGCCCCAGGCGGAGCACGAACCATGCCGTCCCGATGTTGAACCCGACCGCGCCGGCCGATCCGCACGGGGGCACGAACGGCTCCCGGATGTCGTCTTGACGTGGTAAAGTTACTTATTTTTTCGAAACTCCGCCGATGAAAATCATACTTTTTTCCCGCAGGCAGCTCTCCCACACCGCAGCCGAGATATGCCAATTGTTCGATGCACTCCGCCTTTTCGGGTTCGACTACGCCGTCAACGAGGAGTTCGCCCCCCTCGTCACCGAACTCACGGGCATGCAGATCCCGCCCGAAAAGGTCTACGGGCACTGCGTAGGCCGGCAGCCCGCCGGCAGCCTGATGGTCTGTTACGGCGGCGACGGCACGCTGCTCGAAGGCGTACACCGTCTCTGCGGCGCCCCGATCCCCGTCATGGGCATCAACGCCGGGCACCTCGGGTTCCTGACCAGCGCCCCGAGCGCCGGGCTGAACCTGATCTTCGAAGAGGTCGCGGCAGGGCGCCTCACCACCGAGCCCCGCTCGATGATCGAAGCCACGGGCGACTATGCCGAGCAGCCCGACACGGAGCTGGGGCTCAACGAATTCACCGTACAGCGCCACGGCGCCGGCATGATCTCGGTCGAAACCTACGTCGACGAGCAGATGGTGGCCACCTACCACGGCGACGGCGTGATCGTCTCGACTCCCACGGGGTCGACGGCCTACTCGCTCAGCGCCGGCGGCCCCGTCGTAGCCCCGACATGCGCCTGCCTGGTGATTTCCCCCCTGGCCCCGCACAACCTCACGATGCGCCCCGTGGTCATCCCCGACTCGGCCACGATCACGCTCCGCATCGACGCCCGGCGCTCCGACGCATTCGTCACCCTCGACAGCCGCGTATACGCCATCGGACAGGAGGCGGCATTCACGATAAAACGCGCCGAACAGAAGATTTTTTTGGCCGTACCGCACAATATATCATTTTATGACACGTTACGGAATAAAATGATGTGGGGCATCGACATCCGCAGTTGAAGCCCCTGTCTCAAATCGGTGTAAAGTTGTTCAGTAAAGTAGGTAGATTTTCATTTTAATTCCCTATATTTGTGCCCTAATATGAGCGAGCAGAATCGCATACCGCAACACGTCGCCATCATCATGGACGGCAACGGCCGCTGGGCCGAGCTGCGCGGCAAGGAGCGTTACGAAGGCCATGTTGCAGGTGTGGAACCTGTCCGGGCATCGTTGCGCGCAGCGGCACGCTGGGGAGTCAAGTACCTGACGCTCTATGCGTTCTCGACCGAAAACTGGGGGCGTCCCGCACAGGAAGTCGACGCGCTGATGGAGCTTTTCTGCAAGAGCGTGGTCAACGAGACCCCGGAACTGATCCGCCAGGGGGTGGAGATCCGGATGATCGGTGACCGCACACGATTTTCGGAGAAGGTGCAGCGCTACCTCTGCGAGGCCGAGCAACGGACGGCCGGGGGCAAGACGCTGACGCTGATCCTTGCGCTCAACTATTCGTCGCGCAGCGAGATCACGCGCGCCGTGCAGCGCATCGCCGCACGGGTCGCAGCCGGAGAGCTCGCCCCGGAGGAGATCTCCGAGGGGACGGTCAGCGCTTCGCTCGACACGGCGCCCTACCCGAACCCCGATCTGGTCGTCCGCACCAGCGGCGAATGCAGGTTGAGCAATTTCCTGCTCTGGCAGGCATCCTATGCCGAACTTTATTTTCCGGAGGTGCTGTGGCCCGATTTCACCGAAGAGGAGTTCGACCGGGCAATGGAGGAATACGCCCGCCGCGACCGACGTTTCGGGCTGGTTAAATAGATGAAGTAAAGATTAGATTAAAATAGATGAATTATTTCGGTAAGATATTCACGGCAGCCGTGACCTTCGTGTTATGCTGCACGAATATATTCGCCCAGGAACAGAATCCTGCAGACACCGCGGCCTCGTCGAAGCCCGCATTCCCGGAAAACGCCCCCATGATGCGGCAGGATGGCCCCCAGAAGCTCTACTACATCCGCGACATCAATATCCACGGTGTGCAGTACCTCAATTCCGACATCCTCAAATCCTCGGCCGGACTGATCGCAGGCGACTCGATCTACCTGCCCAGCAATTTCATCGCCAATGCCATTTCGCGCCTGTGGAGCCAGCGGTTCTTCTCCGACGTGAAGATCGGTGCCCAGATCGAAGGCGACAGCCTCGACCTGGAGGTTTTCCTCAAGGAGCGTCCCCGTGTCAACAACTGGGATTTCGAAGGCATCTCGAAGGGCAAGAAGAAAGACCTGCTGGAGAAGCTCAAACTCAAGCGGGGCAGCGAATTGTCGGATTATATCATCGACAAGAACAAAAAACTCATCAAGGCCTACTGGTCGGAAAAAGCCTTCCGCAATACGGAGGTGGACGTGCGCATCACCAACGACACGCTGCGCCCGCAGATGGTGAACGTCACGTTCCTCATCGACCGCAAGAACAAGGTCAAGATCGGCAAGATCAATTTCACGGGCAACGAACAGTTCAAGGACAAACGTCTGCGCCGTACCTTCAAGAAGACCCACCAGAAGAGCATCAACATTTTCCGCGGGGCGAAGCTCAACGAAAACGATTACGAAGAGGACAAAGACCTCCTGATCGACTTCTACAACTCGCGCGGTTACCGTAACGCCACGATCGTACGAGATTCGATCTACCCGATCAACGACAAGCGGCTGGGCATCGACCTCGAAGTCTCGGAAGGCAACAAATACTACATCCGCAACGTATCGTGGGTCGGCAACTCGGTCTACGAAACCAACGACCTGCAGCAGATGTTCGGCGTGAGCAAGGGCGACACCTACGACAAAAAGTCGATGCACAAACGACTGGGCATCGGCAAGGAAACCGACCCCGAGGCGATGTCCGTCTCGTCGCTCTACCAGAACAACGGCTACCTGATGTCGCAGATCGAACCCGCCGAGACGATCATCGGCCCGGACTCGATCGACATCGAGGTCAAAGTATTCGAGGGCAAGCAGTTCCAGATCAACGAGGTGGGCATCACGGGCAACCAGCGTGTCGACGACGAGGTCATCCGCCGCGAGTTGCGCACCTTCCCGGGCGAACTCTACGACCGCTCGCTGCTGATGCAGACCATCCGCACGCTCGGTTCGATGGGGCATTTCAACCCCGAAACGATCATGCCCGACATCAAACCGGTATCCGACCGGCTTGTCAACGTCAACTGGCCGCTCGAGGAGCAGGCATCCGACCAGTTCAACATCGCGGGCGGCTGGGGTTCCGGTACGTTCGTGGGTTCGGTCGGCATCACGCTCAACAACCTTTCGGTCAAAAATTTCTTCAAAAAAGGCGCATGGCGCCCCTACCCGATGGGACAGAACCAGCGTCTGTCGTTATCGGCCCAGACCAACGGTACCTATTACAAGGCCTTCGCCCTGAGTTTCACCGACCCGTGGCTCGGCGGCAAGAAGCCCAACTCGTTCACGATCTCGGCGCATTTCTCCGAGCAGAACAACGCCTACTACGTATGGCAGAAGAGTACGCAGTATTTCCGCACGTACGGCGTGGCAGCCGGCCTGGGTAAGCGTCTGAACTGGCCCGACCCCTACTTCACGCTCTACGGCGAGGCCAGCTACGAACGTTTCTCGCTCAAGAACTGGAACACGTTCGGCATGACCAACGGTGCGGCCAACCTGCTTTCGCTCAAACTCGTATTCGCCCGCAACTCGGTCGACCAGCCGATCTATCCGCGCCGCGGTTCGGAGTTCAGCGCTTCGGTGCAGTTCACGCCCCCCTACTCGCTCTGGGACGGCAAGGATTACAAGAAACTCGAACAACTGGCCAACAGCACGAACAGCACGACCGCCGACAAGGCCAACCAGGAGCGTTACCGCTGGGTAGAGTTCCACAAATGGCAGTTCAAGGCACAGTGGTTTCAGGCGCTGACGAAAAACTCGAACCTGGTGCTGATGCTCAAGGCCGAGATGGGTTACCTAGGCAACTACAATAAACACAAGGTTTCGCCTTTCGAGCGTTTCGAGGTCGGCGGCGACGGTATGTCGGGGTATAATATATACGGTATCGACATCATCTCGATGCGCGGTTACGAAGACGGGGCACTCGACCCCACGAGCGACTATTCGGTCGGCTACAACAAATACACGGCCGAGTTGCGCTACCCGGTCATCCTGAAACCCTCGTCGCAGATCTATGTACTGGGCTTCCTCGAAGGCGGTAATGCGTTCGAATCGTGGAAGAAGTTCTCGCCCTTCAAGATCAAGCGTTCGGCCGGCTTCGGCGTCCGCCTCTACCTGCCGGTGGTGGGTATGCTGGGTATCGACTGGGGCTACGGATTCGACGCCCCGGCAGGTTCGACCAAGAAGAGCGGCAGCCAGTTCCACTTCGTACTGGGCCAGCAGTTCTAAACCGCGGCACGGCGGGGCGGCTAGCGGGAGGGCAACTCCCCAGCCGGCTTTCCGGGCAAACATACGGGAAGCGCAAATAAAGCGCAGTGTGGCAATAAATTTGAAAGAAAATAGTTATATTTATAGCACCGTTCCGGGAAACCGGCTGAATATTAACTTAAAACACAAAGGATTATGAAACGTCTGATTTTAATAGCGGCATTCGTTCTCTCGGCTGGCACACTGGCTGCCCAGAACTACATAATCGTAAACAGCGAAAAGGTCTTCAAGTCCATCGACGCCTACAACACTGCGCTTTCCACGCTGGACAAACTGGCCGAACAATATCAGGATATGGTAGACGCGAAGTTCGCCGAGGTGGAGACGCTCTACAACAATTACATGAACCAGAAAGCCTCGCTCACGGCCGCGACGCGCCAGACTCGGGAAAACGACATCCTGGCCAAAGAAAAAGCGGCACAGGAGTATCAGGAAACACTCTTCGGCAATGACGGCACCCTGATGAAAAAGCGTGTCGAAATGATCGAGCCGATCCAGAAAAAGGTATTCTCCGCGATCGAAGCCTATGCCAAGCAGGTAGGTGCCGACGTGGTGCTCGATTCGGCCAATAACCCGACACTGCTCTACTCGAACCCCAGCGTAGACCGTACGCAGCAGGTTATCGACGTCCTCAAAAAATAGAATCATCAAAACATTAACTGATAATTTATGAAAAAAGCAATCAAACTAACCCTTGCGGTTGTATTCGTGATGGGCGCCACATCGCTCTTCGCACAGAAATTCGGGCGCATCAACACCCAGGAAGTTATCTCGGTGATGCCGGAAATGAAGGAGATGCAGACCAACATCGAAGCTTACAGTAAGGATCTTCAGGAGAGCATGGAGAACATTGTCGTCGAATACAATAACAAGTACCAGGAGTTCAACAAGAATTTCTCGACCATGTCGGACGCCGTACGCCAGCTCAAAGAGAAGGAACTGAATGACCTCATCCAGCGCCGCAACGATTTCGAACAGGTTGCACAGCAGGATCTCCAGAAGCGTTACAACGAGTTGCTGGCCCCGATCATCGACAAGGCCAAGGCTGCTATCGACAAGGTCGCAAGCGCTGGCAGCTACCTGGCAGTCTTCGATACCTCGACGGGGTCGCTGGCCTATTTCGATGAGGCCATGCTGACCGACCTCGCCCCGGCCGTGAAGAAGGAGCTGGGTATCACGGACGCCCCGGCAGCCGCGCCTGCCGCAGCCGCTGCTCCTGCTACACCTGCTGCAAAATAAGGAGAGGCGAATAAACTCCAAAAATAAAGACTTGAAAAGTGCCGGAACCCCGGCACTTTTTTCATATCCAGACCGGACATCGCGACCGGGGAAATACGGAAAGGAGTTTAAATTGTTCATTTCGTTCGAATATCGAACATAATGAACTTAAATTACCATTTTATTGCTATATTTCGCCCGATTATAAAGGATGAAATGAACAGAAACCACACAGAAACTATGATCAACTCATTCACGCTGTCGCAACTCATCGAAATGTCCGGGGATAACCGCCAGGGCCTGATGAGGGAGTGCTTCACGGCCAGCAGCGACAACCGTATGGAAATTTTCCGGTTCCCGTGCCGCATCGACGCCTTCGTCATCGGCGTCGGCACGGAAGGGGAGACCAGCGTATCGCTCAACCTGCACGAATACCGGCTGAAGAAAAATTCGATCTTCATCTTCAGCCCGAAGAATATCCTCCAGGTCAAGTCGGAGGAGTATTTCAGGGCCGACGTAATCGTCGTTTCGCCCGATTTCCTGCGCCGCATCAACATCGACACAAAAAACCTGCTCCAGCTTTTCCTGCAATTCGCGGCCAACCCCTGCCTGACGCTCACGCACGAGGAAAGCCACTCGATACGCAGTTTCATCGCGCAGATCGAGCGTGAAACCCGGGGCAAGGAGACCCATTTCACGCACGATATCATCAACGGGCTGATCGCCGCAACGATCTACAAGGTCGGGGACGTCCTCTACAACTACCTCTCGGAGCATCCCGAAGTACAGAACCCGATACACAACCGGGCCGAGGAGTACTTCAAGCAGTTCACGCACCTGTTGGGCGAGCACTACCGCACCGAACGCAGCGTGGGATTCTATGCCCGCCAACTCTGCATCACGCCCAAATACCTCACGACGCTCATCAAACGGATCAGCGGGCTGTCGGTTTCGGAGTGGATCGACAACTACGTGATCATCGAAGCCAAGACTCTGCTCAAATATTCCCACATGAGCATTCAGGAGATCGCCTACTACCTCAATTTCCCGAACCAATCGTTCTTCGGCAGCTACTTCAAACGCAATACGGGCATGTCGCCCTCGCAGTACAAGGCACAGAACTGACGGCACGGCATTGCCGCAGACAACAAAGCCTCCCCGGCCGCTTGGCCGGGGAGGCTTTATGCGCGTGCCCCGGGGATAATCCTCCGACGGCAAAAAGGGAAGGGGCGGGAATCAGAAGGGGTACCCCACGCCGAAATTGAGCGCCGTATTTTTCCAGCGCAGGTTGTGTATCCACTTTTCGCCGGAGGGATTGTTCGGATTATGGAGCTGCACGCCCCAGTCGAGGCGGAGCACCGCGAACTTGATGTCCAGCCGCAGGCCGATACCCGTATTGAACCCCAACTGCTTGTAAAACTTGTCGAAATGAAAGACCGCATCATCGGAGTAGTCGGAGTTCTGCCGGATATACCAGATGTTACCCAGGTCGAAGAAGGTCGCGCCATGCACCATGCCCCATATCGGAAAACGCAGTTCGAGGTTGGCCTCCAGCTTCACATCGCCCGTCTGTATGGGGAAGGAACTGTGGGGGTCGGGCACCGAACCCTGTCCCAGCGTACGGGGCGCCCAGCCGCGCATACCGTTGCTGCCACCGCAATAGAACTGGCGGTCGAACGGGACGGAGGTCGAATTGCCGTAAGCCATCGCCACGCCGCCATAGATGCGGCCGACGAGCGCCGTGGCTCCCCCCAGCATGATCTTGCGGCTGATGCTCAGGTCGGTACGGAAATACTGCGAGTATTCGATCCCGAAGATCTTGGCCGGGCTTCCGTCTTTGGGACGCGCATAGAACAAGCGGTCTACGGCGTCGATCAGGTTGCCCGCCGTCTCGAAATTGAACCGGATATTGGTCGCATTGCCCCCGAGGTTCTTACGCTGGTTGTTATACGAATAGCCGAACGTCAGCCCGCCGATGAACTGCGTGCGGAAACTCTCGAGCAGGTACTTGTTGGGTGTGAGCTCCTGCTGCCCCGCGGAATCGGTCTTGTTTATCATCAGGAACGATTCGTCGAGGTTGTTGACATCGACCACATTGATGTCGATGGGCCGCAGCGAGAACGTCGAGTAACGGTTGTTCGTCCACTGGTAGGTGATGCCCGCACTGGATAGCGTGCGCCGGTAATAGGGGCGATCCTGGAAATTGACCGACAGCTCGACCTTGGTCTTGGGCTGGTTGACCGAACGGAACCGCCGCGTGCGCCAGGGCATCAGGAAACGCGGGAAAGTCAACCCGGTCGTGATGCCGAACTCCGTGGCCCGCTTCTTCCTGGCATCGGGCGCCTTCATAAACTCATAGCCGGCCGTGAACGAAACGTCGAACGCCTCGGCACCCCGGAAGATATTACGGTTCTGGTAGCCGACGGTGGCTTTCAGTCCGTAGAAGCTCGACGTGGTGCTTCCTTCCAGATCGACCTTGAAACTCTGTTTCAGGGTCGGGGTACAGAGGATATTGCATTTCAGGTACCCTTCCCGCGTATAGCGGGTCTGCGTGGAATCGGCCGACGCCCCGATAAAGGAGACGTAGTTGGTGACCTCGGCACTCTGGGGCTGCTCCACGAATTCGATCTTGGCGCTCTTGAAATACCCGAGCGACATCAGGTCGGTATAGGCACGGTTCACCTGCGCCGAATTGTAGACATAGTTCGGGTAGAGGGGTACCGCCTGCCGCAGGATCGCGGGTCGCAGGTTGGGGCGTTTCTCATAGACGATATTCAGGCCGCGGTAATAGAGCGTGTCGAGCCGCTGCAGGAACGTCGAATCGGTTCGGGCTACCGTAGGGTCGTAATTGGGGAAGACGTTGATCTGGTCGATACGGTAGACCATGTTGTTGTCCATGACCGGAAGGCCGCGCTCGTTATATCCCGTAAGGTTCTGCTTGACGACCAGTTCGAGCCCGACCTTATGGCCGCCGCCCAGCGTATCGGCCACATACTCGATATTGTTGACCGTAAAGTTGTAATAACCCCGCTCCTTGAGGTAGGCCGCAATACGCTCGCGCTCGCGGTCGAGTACCGTGATGTCGAAGATGCCGCCCTTGCGGAGCAGCGTATTGGCGGTATCGGGCAGGATGATCTGTTCGAGGAACTTGTCCTGGAACTCATAGGACACGGAGTCGATCCGGTAAGGCTCGCCCTGCCGGGTTCGGTAAGTGACCCTGGCGCGTTTGCGCCGCGAGGTGGTGTCCACCTCGAAGGTCACCTGCGATGCGCGGAAGCCCTTCGAATCCATAAAGATCTTCAGGTTCTGGGCACTCCGATCCGTCAGGCCCATGTCCAACAACACGGGCTCCTGCCCGATCCTGCGCTTCCAGTTGTTCCACCAGTTCTGCTTGCCGGGGTTGGCCTGCTCGTAGAGCCAGACATAGAAATTGGTACCCAGAAAGCGTTTGTTCGGGGTCTGACGCACATATTTCTCGAAATCGGCCGCAGTGATGCGCTCCTTGCGGGGCGTCGACTTGTCGGCGTCGATCTTCACCTTCTGCAGCAGGTACTGGCCTTCGGGGATTTTGCGTGTGACGCTGCATGCCGAGCAGATCAGGCCCAGCATGGCGGCAACGAATATACGACAGGCCCCCCGCACCCCAGCGTCAGTTGTTAAAGAACCCTTTTTCCTTCAACAGCGCGAAATAGGAGTTCGAAATCGCGAGGTTGTCCTTGCGAACGTAGCGGCGCTGCGTGAAGACCTGCGCCAGGTTGGGCAGGCCGTTCTCCTCGAGGAGGCGTTTGGTGAGCTCCGACTCTTCGCGCTCGGCCCACAACTCGTCGATCTCGGCGGCCGTATAGTCGGTATATTTCTCATAGTGCACCACGCCTTCGAGCGGCAGGCGGTCGGTCAGTTCGGGCGACTCGTCGGAATACCCCACCACGACGGTCGTCAGCGGAATGACTCCCTTGGGCAGTTCGAGGATGTCGGCAATCTCGCCGGCAGTATAGATCGTCGTTCCGAGATAGCAAATGCCCAGCCCCTTCAGTTCAGCCTCGACGCACAGGTTCTGGGCGGCGAGCAGGGCATCGGTCGCGGCATTGAGGAACCACGCGAAATTGTCATAGGCCGGATCGGCATCGCGCTGCCGGCACCACATCGAGAACCGGTGCACATCGGCGCAGACCGTCACCACGCACGGGGCCTGCGTTACCATCGGCTGGTTGAAGTGGCACGGGGCGAGCCTCCCGCGCAAAGCGGCATCGCGGGTCACGACCAGTGAATAGAGCTGCATGTTGCCGCATGTCGAAGCACGCGATGCCGCTTCGAGTATCTCGTGCAGCACATCCTCGGGAATAGGGGTGGAACGGAACTTACGTATCGAACGATGCTTGAAAAGCACACTTTTCATGGGAATTGTATTTATAGGTTTTCTGTAAAAACAATACGGGCGCCTGCCGGTACCGGCGAATACGCATATTTTCCACAAAAGTAGTAAAACTTTTAGAAGTTTTATTATTTTTGCGATGATATAACCACTATCGGAAGTGCTGGTAAAATTCGTCAAATACGAGGGGGCAGGCAACGATTTCATCCTGATCGACGACCGCGGAGAGGTATTCCGGCCGGGTGCCAGGCGTATCGCCGCCCTGTGCGACCGTCATTTCGGCATCGGTGCCGACGGGCTGATGACCCTGCGCCGCAGCGCCGAGCTGGACTGCTCGATGCGTTACTACAACGCCGACGGGTCGGCAGGGGAGATGTGCGGCAACGGCGCCCGCTGCTTCGCGCTCTTCGCCGAACATCTGGGCATCGGCGGGGAAACCAAATATTTCGACGCGACGGACGGCGTGCATACGGCACACATCCGGCGTGCGCAGGGCCCCGCGGGCGAAATCGAGTTGGGCATGATAAATGTATCGGAAATCCGCAGCGGCGACGGCTGGTGGTTCCTCAATACGGGGGTTCCCCACTACGTGGAAATGGTACATGCTGTCGACGGCATCGACGTAAACGGGCGCGGCAGGGGTATCCGTTACGATACGGGGCGGTTCCCGCAGGGTACGAACGTCAATTTCGTCGAGGTCACGGGCAACGGAGCGATCCGTATGCGCACCTATGAACGGGGCGTCGAGCACGAGACGCTGGCCTGCGGCACGGGTGCCACGGCTGCGGCGATCATAACCAACTATGCTTTGCAGCACGGAACGACAAAATACCGGATACAGGTTCCCGGCGGAGAGCTGATCGTGGGCTTCACGCACGAGGCCGGGACACAGAATTATACGAATATCAGGCTCACGGGCCCTGCCCGCAGGGTTTTCAGCGGGGTATTCGAAACCGACAATTTCTAAAACCAATCCTCTCCCACCCATGAAAACACCCAAGGGAATCCGCGAACACGACGCGGACGAACTTCGAAAGGCAAAACGCCTCGATCCGATACGCAAGAGCGGCAAAGAGCGGCACTCGCTCTACCGTTCGATCGACGAAGAGGACGACGAGGATCTCCTCGGCACGACGCGGCGCGAATCCGTACTCGACTACCTCGACGAAGGGGATGACGAGGAGGAATAATTCCCGGAACATGACCGAAAAATTTATAATGGCAGGGTCTACGGCCCTGCATGTCTGCGATTCGCAGGTCGGTGACAAGTGTGTCGTGCTGCTGCACGGCTATCTCGAATCGGCATTGGTATGGGAGGATTTCGTCCCCTACCTATATAAAGAGGTACGCGTAGTGACGCTCGACCTGCCGGGTCACGGCATTTCGGTCGTCACAGGCGAAGTGCATACGATGGATTTCCTGGCCGACACGGTAGCCGACGCCCTCACGGCTCTGGGCATCGGGCGCTGTACGCTCGTAGGGCACTCCATGGGAGGCTACGTGGCACTGGCATTCTGCGAGCGTCATCCCGGGATGCTCGACGGGCTCGTCCTGCTCAGTTCCACCCCCAACCCCGATACTCCCGAAAAGGCCGAAAACCGCCGCAGGGAGATCGCCCTCGTAAAGGCAGGCAAGAAGGACATGCTCGCCCGGGTAGCTCCGGCAGCAGGCTTTGCCGAGGAGAACCGCACGCGGATGCAAGCGTATATCGAAGACCTGACCGAGCAGGTTTTCCTTACCGAAGACGAAGGGATCGTCGCACTGCTGGGAGGCATGGTCACCCGCAAAGACCAGAACGCGATGTTGCGCTCGTCGGATGTTCCGCAACTGTTCATCCTCGGAAAAAAAGATGGCTACATCCCGCCCGAGGCCGCCGAAAAGATGGTTGCCGAGCATCCCCAGGCCGGGGTCGTGTGGCTCGAACACTCGGGACACATGGGCTTCCTCGAAGAGCCGGAAACCACGGCCCGGGCGATCCTCGATTTCGTAAAGTCGGAAAAATAACAGACTCCCGATTTTCCGCGAACGACACGGCACGCCCGATCTCCGCCCGGATCCATGCGGACACAAAGCATACGATGGAAAACGCCTGTCTGGCATCCGCAGCTCGCAATGACGCCGGGCTGCGGAGGGGAGCACGCTGGCCCAGCTGCGCGGCTCGCAGCTGGGCGAACTCGTAACGTTCACCGCGGCGCAATTCTCGCAGAAACAGGAGCAGGAAGCCGGATAAATACGGATTTCAATTCTCCGTAAAACACGGTTTCAGCCTCTATGCGACGGGCAATTCGCAGAACAAACTGGCAGGACTTCCGAAGGGCGTCAAGGCATCGACCGTACAGAAGATGTTTTCATCGCACCCCGACAGCGAGAAGCGCGCCGCCCGGATGAAAGAGAAAGCCGCCAACGCACGCGTGGCTGCGCAACAACAGCAGAAGTTACACCGAATAATACGGGCTCCCGGGGCAGAGTCGCACAGGGAAGAGTCCGCCCAGTTATCCGGCCGCCAATGCGGCCAATAATCTATCTGCCGCACAATTACGCAAAAGCCGGGGAAATCCCCGGCTTTTGCCGTTCATCCTTTCGGCGGAACCGCAGGCCGGACATCTTTGAAAGACAGCCCCCGGTAAACCCGGTGCTATTTCAACGGCTGGCAATGCGGACAATAGTAAACCGCCCCGCCCAGATAGGCTTCCTTGACGATCACACCTCCGCATACAGGGCACGGATCCGTATATGTATTTTTCGAGAGCACAACCTTGTACCCGCCGGGATTGCCGAAAAGATCCTTTTCCGTATCCCGGCCACCTGCTGCCGCCATTTCCGCCAGCGTAGATTTCACTGCACCGAACAACGCGTCCAACCCACGCCCGCCCAACGCAGCCATCTTCCGTTTAGGGTGGATCCGAGCATTGAAAAGAATATCCTGCAGGACGCCGTTTCCCAAGCCGGGAATCCGTTGTTCCGTGGCGAGGAACGCTTTGGCGGAAAGATTAGGCTTGGCTCCGGCCACCAAACGGTCGAAATAAGCGAAATCAAACCGGTCGTCGAGCGGGGAAGGCTTCGACAAAGCACCAAGGTAGTAGGGATTGTCCAGTTTACCCCGGAAAGCATTGATCCCGCCATACATGGCCACCGTAAAGACCAGGAAACTGTCATCATCGAATGTTATCAGCAACTGGTATTTGGGCGGGATGTCCGCACCGGCCGGACAGTAACGCATGTGCACCCCGTCCGAAAGCGCAACATGCACCTTGTCTTCCAACAGCAAGTCGGCAAATGCACCGTAGCCTGCGGCAGACAGGACTTTCTTTCCTGCGAGCAACTCCTTGTATGCAGCCGGGTCACCGGTATACCATGTAAATTTATGCGGGTGGGTAGCGTTGAAAACATCGGTAATCGTCCGACCGGCCAATACATCGGCCGCCTGCTTCGCCAAGGTGCGGGACTCGGGTATCTCTATCATAGTCTGTGCTTTGGAGTAAAGATAGTAAAAAGATTCCAAGCACCAAGCCTATTCGGGGCAAGCCACCGATTTACAAGATTCTTTATCTCATCTCCGCAGCCCCCGTTTTTTCCGTCAGCCGGTTCCGTTGCCGGCCAGCCATACCAGGAAGGGCGGGCAGCAGAAGCCCAAGCGCCCGGAAGATCCGAAAAAGACACCACGCTCAAACGGGGGCTCCTTCGCAATGGGAGGGCTGTGCCAGGCATCCCAACAGAACACCCCGCACCACACGGAAGAATAAGGCACAGGAAGGCATAGGGAAAGGACAAGCCTGGGGCGCAAGGCGAGCAATTACCTCACGCGGAAAAGGGCATAAAAAAAGGTCAGACCTTACGATCTGACCTTGAAGAGGCGGCTACCTACTCTCCCACGGGAAAACCGCAGTACCATCGGCGTTAGTGAGCTTAACTTCTCTGTTCGGAATGGGAAGAGGT